>MLJW01000005.1_pt1 | contig 395989 bp, 358 predicted proteins | sample 888231 | NCBI WGS metagenome assembly MLJW01 (sample SAMN05788063, study PRJNA343431) | mine drainage metagenome | isolation source: sample collected from the inflow into an acid mine drainage treatment plant... | place: Germany: Lusatia, lignite mining district
GCTGCCGTAGCGCTGACGGTTCTGGTTGAGGTAGTCGTACGACAGGTCCGCCGTGAAGCCGGGCTTGCTCGAGATCCCTTGCGATTCCCAGTCGCGCGACAGCGTGTCGCCGCAGGCGGCGCAGGCAAATGCCTCCGTGCAGGACAGCAGCGTACAGAATCCGAATGTGATCGTCAGCGCGGCGCGCAGCCCCTTGTATGTGGATTGCATCTTTTGAACTCCCTGGTTTTTATTGTGCGAGCGAGCCTGGCGAGACCAGGCTGCTCAGGGCCGCAATTATAGGAGTTCGTTTTTCGGCGCAGCTGCGACATATTGCCGCAGGCTGGCAAGACGGCGAGGCCTACTCGGTCTGCACCAGTTGCGGTTTGGACAGTGCGGGGTTCTGCGCAAAATAGCGCTTGACCCCGCTCAGGATGGCATTAGCGATCTTCTCCTGGTAGGCATCGTCCTTCAGCCGCTGCTCTTCCACGGGATTGCTGATGAAAGCGGTTTCCACCAGTATCGACGGGGTATCCGGTGATTTCAGCACGGCGAAACCGGCCTGTTCGACATGACCGCGATGCAGGGTGTTGACGCTGCTGAGCTCCTTCAGCACATGCCGGGCGAGCTTCAGGCTGTCGCTGATGGTGGCGGTCTGCGACAGGTCGAGCAGGGTACGCGCAAGGTACGGGTCCTTGACGGCGAGATTCACACCGCCGATGAGGTCGGCCTCGTTCTCTTTCTTTGCCAGCCAGCGCGCGCTGGCACTGGTCGCGCCGTGTTCGGATAGCGCGAACACCGACGAGCCGCGCGCCGTCGATTTGACGAAGGCATCGGCATGGATGGAGACGAACAGGTCGGCATGAGCCTTGCGGGCTTTCTCCACGCGGCCTCCCAGCGGAATGAAGTAATCGCCGTCGCGGATCAGGATGGCGCGCATGCCTGGCTCATTGTCGATCTGCGCCTTCAGCCGCCGCGCGATGGCAAGCGTCACATCCTTTTCATGCGTGCCGCGCCGTCCGCGTGCACCGGGATCTTCACCGCCATGCCCGGCATCCACTGCAACGATGAGCACACGGTTGCTGAGTTCGGTGCGAGCCAGAGGCGCAGGCCTGGCGGCAGGTTCGGCCGGCGATTCGAGCGTCGGTTTGGACGCTGCTTGCGCAACCTCGCTGGCGGCGGACGGCTCGCTAGCCGCGAGTTTTGTTTCGCCTTGCTGGGCCAGCGCCATCAGCGGATCGACCGCGACCAGCGGATAGACGTCGAGCACCAGGCGATGGCCGTAGTCGCCCACCGGCTGCAGGCTGAACAGCTGCGGTTTGACCTGTGCCTTGAGATCGAGCACCAGACGCACGACGCCCGCCTTGAAACGGCCGATGCGCACGCTCCTGATATAGGGGTCGTCGCTGCCGATCTTGCCGGCCAGCTCGTTCAGGGCGGCGTTGATCTCCACGTCCTCAAGGTCGATCACCAGGCGTTCCGGATTTTTGAGGCTGAACAGGTTATAACGGATGGGTTGTTGCGACTCCAGCGTGATGCGCGTGTAATCCTGTGCAGGCCAGATACGTGCGGCACTGACGGCGACCTGGGCAAATGCGGTCGGCAACCATAGCAGGCAAGAGAGTAGGGCGAGTCTTAAAGCGCGTTCAAGCATTTCTGGCCTGCCGGGCTGTAGGCATGGAGGGTGAGTTCGCGGCCGTCCTGGAGTATCTCGAAGGTGAGGCTGATGTCTGCGGGGGGCAGCAGGCCCGTGGCCTGTTCGGGCCATTCCACAAGGCAAATGTTGCGTCCGTCGAACTCATCGCGAAATCCGGAATCCTCCCACTCTTCGGCATCGCGAAAGCGATACAGATCGAAGTGGCGTAAGTGTAACCCAGCTACTTCGTAACGCTCAATCAGGGTATAGGTCGGGCTTTTCACATTGCCGGCATGACCCAGGCTCTGCAGCAATGCCCGCACCATCGTCGTCTTGCCTGCTCCCAGGTTGCCGCGCAGATAGATCATCAGGCCTGGTTGCAGGGCATCGGCGAGTCTGGCTGCAAAGGCCGTCGAGGCGGCTTCATCGGGCAGGTATATTGCGAGCTTCCGCGCTTCGGCGGAATGCCTGCTTACTCCTCTTCGGCTATGATTCGGTTCATGCAAAACGGGTCACCTCACACGGATTACGACGCTCTCGCCGCCCGCATCAAGGCGTGGGGCATAGCGCTCGGGTTTCAGGCGGTGGGCATCAGCGATACGCACCTCGACGCAGCCGAAGCGCATCTGCTGCAATGGCTGGCGGACGGCCATCACGGCGCGATGGATTATATGGCAAAACATGGCGCCAAACGCGCGCGTCCGGCAGAACTGGTGCCTGGCACCCTGCGCATCGTCTCGGTGCGCATGGACTATTACCCGCAACAGGCCAAAGACACGCACGAAGTGCTGGCGGATGGCAGCCGCGCCTTTATTTCGCGCTATGCATTGGGGCGCGATTACCACAAGGTCTTGCGCAATCGCCTGGAGAAACTGGCACAGCAGATACGCGACGAGATCGAATGCCAGTGCCGGGTGTTCACCGACAGCGCCCCGGTGCTGGAAGTTGAGCTGGCGCAGAAGGCGCATCTGGGCTGGCGCGGCAAACATACCCTGCTGCTGTCGCGCGAACAGGGGTCATGGTTCTTCCTCGGCGAGATATATATCGACCTGCCGTTGCCGGTCGATGCGCCGCAAGAGAATCATTGCGGCACCTGCAGCGCTTGCATCGATATCTGCCCCACACAGGCCATCACTGCCCCCTATCGGCTGGACGCACGACGCTGCATTTCCTATCTCACCATTGAGCTCAAGGGCAGTATCCCGGCCGAGCTGCGGACGCTCATCGGCAACCGCATCTATGGCTGCGACGATTGCCAGCTGGTCTGCCCATGGAACCGTTTTGCGCAAAAGACGCTGGAGCCGGATTTCGCCGTCAGGAACGGGCTCGATGACATCGGGCTGGTCGAGTTGTTTGCCTGGGACGAGGCGACCTTCCATGCCAGGCTGGCGGGCAGCGCCATACATCGTATTGGCCATGAACAATGGTTGCGCAATATCGCGGTAGCGCTGGGAAACGCCCCTTCAACGCCGGAGGTGGTGGCGGCATTGCAAGCCAGGTCGCATTGTCCGTCCAGCCTGGTGCGCGAACATGTCGAATGGGCATTGCGGCGCCATTCCGGGGGCTAGAGGCTGGCAATTAACCTTGACAATTTCGGCTGCTCGCATAAAATGCGCGCCTCTTCCGGGTCGTTAGCTCAGCTGGTAGAGCAGCGGACTCTTAATCCGTTTGTCGCAGGTTCGATCCCCGCACGACCCACCAAGAACATCAAGAGGTTAGCTAGAAATGGCTAACCTCTTTTCATTTGAGTGTGTCTATTTGTGCTATTGAGCACGGTGGTGCCTGCCCTCAGTTTGAAAGATGCTTAGATATAGTGTTTCAATTAAATTGTAGATAGGTAAGTACAATAACGAGCCTACTCGAGAATTTGATAATGAATATAGGAAACAGTCTTCATGAAAATTAAAACACTTGCTGGAAAGTTTTTCCCCGATTCATTACTTATTAGTTTAGGTTCTAACAATAACGGAAGAAGATTTGGCTTTGAAGGTGAACTGAATGTTAAGCAGGACATAGTTTCCAAATATGGATTTGATGGAGAACTTCTCGACCTGTTTGTCGAAAATAGAGGGCCTGCGGTACACAAGTGGCACCATTACATACCGATTTATGATCGATATTTTTCCAAATTTCGTGGAAAGAAGGTTCGTTTTCTGGAGATCGGGGTATCTGACGGAGGCAGTCTTCAAATGTGGCGGAAATATTTTGGAGAGGACGCTGTCATTTTTGGGGTCGACATTGATCCGAGGTGTGGAAATGTAAATGGTATATCTGGCCAAGTTAGAATCGGTTCTCAAGATGATCCTAAGTTCCTGGAAGCTGTTGTTGAGGAGATGGGAGGGGTGGATGCGATTTTGGATGATGGAAGTCATCGTATGAATCACATCCGCAGTAGCTTGGAAATCCTGTTTCCCAAGCTGGCTGATGGTGGAATATATATGATTGAGGATTTGCATACTGCTTACTGGAGAAGATTCGGTGGAGGCTATCGGTCAAAAGCAAACTTCTTTAACTATGTATCCGATTTGGTCGAAGATATGCATCACTGGTACCACATGCATAAAATCAAGCATCCTGCTATAAGTGACAGTTGTTCTTCCATACATATTCATGACTCCATAGTTATTCTTGAGAAAGCAAAAAATTACAAGCCAACGCATTCTGTAATTGGGGTGCAGGGATAGTGAGTGCAATTACGCCGGAATCAATCCTCCCACTAGCCTCCAATAATTCAAAAGCTTGCAGCAATGCAGGCTTTTTTGTATTTCGGGCGTGACAAACGCGTTACCGCCAATTTCGTCGTGCGTATGCCGTCGGCGTACCTCCATGTGCAATATTCCATTAAATTGTATGTTTAAAATTAAATATAATTTTATGGAATATTTGTCGCCATTTAGACTGTCGCCTTCTCGGTGTCGTCCTATGAAACATGGCGCAGAAATATTTTCCACGGTTCGGGTCGCCCGGTTGCCTGAACAGGGCGAAGAGGATTTGCATCAACGATATCGGATCATTTGCATCCGTGGCGGCGGTCCTGGCACTGTTTCCTTTTACGGCCGTGCAGGCTGCGGAGGCGGAGTCCAGGCGGGACGGCGACTTCTTTTCCGGCTGGCTGGACAATGTGGCGCGAACGCAGGAAATTCAGCCGCATTGGGAGCTGTTGCTCGGCATGAACTCTCCGCGGCTGACGCAGGGGTTCCGTTACAACTACAGCCGGCAATATCTTCCAGGCGGTGGCCTTGCGGAGAATTACGGCATGGGCAAGGGGCTCGAACTGATCGTGAGCGAGAACTTCGAGGCGCAGATCGGCATTCCTGCTTACTTGGACAAGCAGGCTCCGCGATCCGGCTCGTCGGGATGGGCGGACGAAACATTCCTCGGCAGATACCGGCTCTTGGCTGCCAATGAGGAGAACGGCAACTACATCGTCAGCTGTTCGCTTGGCCTCAGCGTCCCTACGGGCAGCGACCAGTTTTCATCTCACAGTACCGTTTACACGCCGACGTTTTCCGCTGGAAAAGGTTGGGGAGACAGGCAGCAAGGGGGCGATCTGCAAAGTTCCATCTCGGCAAGCGTGCCAGACCACAATCTGTCGTTGCTCGGCGTGCCTGTGACTTGGACCACGGCGTTGCAAGCACATGTATGGCAGAACTTGTGGCCCGAGATCGAAGCGAGTTATACCCATTGGTATAAAGGAGCCTTCGATGGCAAGAATCAGCTGGTGCTGACCTATGGTGTGGTTTTGGGGCGTTTTGCACTCAAAGGCCGGGAGAAACTGACCATGGGGATAGGCTACCAGGAACCAAGGGGAACGAATTTCGCTACGTTCAATCGCGGATGGATATCCACGCTGAAGTTTTCTTTCTAGATTCCTCATGTATCGTGTCGGAAGGATCGTTTCTTTGCCAAATCATCCATAACTCGGATAATCTCCAAGCTGGCATGTACGATTCCCAGAAAAATTTCGGTTGCACCACGCAAAGGAGAAACGATGAAAGGCACTTACCTGAAGTTCTATTTTCACGAGAACCGTAAGCATAACCACTGGTTGGCCTATGAATGGCTGCTGGACCAGGCCCGGAAAATGGGCATTCACGGGGGCTCGGCATTCAGGGCCATTGCCGGTTTTGGACGCGATGGAGAGTTGACGGAAGATCGGTTGTCCGGACTGAGGGGGGACATGCCTGTGGAGGTGGTATTCGCGGTCAGCGACGAAGAGGCGGAACGCTTCCTTGCATTGTTGCGCGCTGAAAAGCTTTCACTGTTCTATATCAAGATGCCTATTGAATTCGGCGTCGTGGAGGGGGCTGGCCATTAACCTGCAAGGGAGATGGCCGGTTTTGAGGGCATGCATGAAACCTTCATTCCAGTTATTGACAGGGTTGTATATAAGCGTATAGTTATAAACTAATGCGTCAAAGCAGAGACTCCCTGAAGTGCCTACTCTGGCTTGCCTATCCCCTTGGCAAGCCATTTTTTTTGCGGGCCGGTTGCGGAATCCGAAAACGGCGACAGCCATGTGGCCGGCTTCCCCCCATTTTCTGCCGCTGGCTTGTTAACGATCAATCGGGCCACCGATTCCGTGATTCCGATCTTGGTGCGCGTTGTCAGGACTATTGCCGCATCAATTCGCTGGCGTGAAACCATTGCGAGTCCGACCATGAGCGGATGCGAGCGCAATCCCTAGTCTGCGCTATTTTCATATGACGCCGTCCTGAGCTGTATGCGCGAAGCGATGGTGGGGAATGACGTCGATTGCATGCGAACCAATCATCTCTGCAACCAGTGTTCCTGCTGAAATGCGATTGCGATCTAATGCCGGCCGCTCCGGGATGGAGGCAGGTCCTTAAACTATTATTAATTATCCCCTGCCTCGCACTGTCTATAATTTTTCACGAAACGCGGAAATGGCCAGGTCCATGGTCGATACGCATGCAATTTTTCAGTCACTCATCGGCCGAGAATCGGAAATGCCGGCAACATGCCGCTCAAACATGAACGATAAACGTTCAGATTAATCACGCAGATTCCAGTAGTGCCCGAAGCGTCACAGGGAGAATAAGAAAAATAAGTCGGTTTGCAGTGCGTCCGCTCAGGACAGGAGGGTGTGATGAACAAGGAGATGATTCTTCAGCGACAGACTGCGGGCATGAGCAAAGAGCAGATACAAGCTTCGCTCTTTAGCCATTTAATCTATTCCAACAGCAAATATCCGCTCACCGCCACTACGCGGGACTGGTTCCAGGCGATGGCACATGCCGTTCGCGACCGATTGGTCGATCGCTGGATCGAGACCATGCAAAGCTACTATGAACAGGACGCGAAGCGCATCTATTATCTGTCCATGGAGTTTCTGGTGGGGCGTACGTTGAGCAACGCCATGCTGAATCTGGAGATCGATGCGCAAAGCAAGGCTGCGCTCAGCGATCTGGGGCAGCAGTTTGAGGCGATCGCCGAGGCGGAGTTTGACGCGGCCCTGGGGAATGGCGGCTTGGGCAGACTGGCGGCATGCTTCCTCGATTCCATGGCGACGCTCGATCTGCCCTGCTACGGCTACGGCATTCGCTATGAGTACGGAATGTTTCGCCAGAGCATCGAGAATGGCGCCCAGGTGGAGCATCCGGACAACTGGCTGCGCTACGGAAACCCTTGGGAATTCCCTCGCCCCGAACTGCTGTATCCGGTGAAGTTCCATGGACGGGTGGTGGAATACAAGGAGGACGATGGCGCATCGCATCATCACTGGGTCGATACTGTCGATGTGATGGCGATGGCCTACGATACGCCGGTGCCCGGCTACGGCGCCAAAACGGTCAATAACATGCGGCTGTGGGCGGCGAAATCCTCGCGCGATTTCGAACTCAAGTATTTCAACCAGGGCAACTACATCCAGGCCGTCGCCGACAAGAATGAGTCGGAAAACCTGTCCAAGGTGCTGTATCCGGACGACTCCACCGAGATGGGGCGCGAACTGCGCCTGAAGCAGCAGTACTTCTGTGTCAGCGCTTCGCTGCAGGACATCCTGCATCGCTTCAGGAAGCATCATGAAGATTGGCAGCAGCTGCCGGACAAAGTGGCAATACAGCTGAATGACACGCATCCCTCGATTGCGGTGGCTGAAATGATGCGCTTGCTGGTGGATATCCATCACCAGCCGTGGGAGGTGGCATGGGGCCTGACCACGCGCATCTTCTCCTACACCAACCACACGTTGATGCCGGAGGCGCTGGAAACATGGCCTGTGGCTACATTCGAGAACCTGTTGCCGCGCCACTTGCAGATCATCTATGAGATCAATCACCGCTTTCTGCACACCGTGATGCACCTGTTCCCGGGGGATGGCGGGCTTTTGCAGAGATTGTCGATCATCGACGAGGCGGGCGACCGGCGTGTGCGCATGGCACATCTGGCCATTGTCGGCAGCCATGCAGTGAACGGGGTGGCGGCACTGCATACCGAATTGATGAAGCGCACCATCTTTGCCGATTTCCACCGCATCGCACCCAACAAGATCGTCAACATGACGAATGGCATCACGCCGCGTCGCTGGCTGCATCAGGCGAATCCCGGCCTGTCGCAGCTGATTTCGGCGCGCATCGGCAAGGCCTGGCTTACCGACCTCGATCAGTTGCGCAAGTTGCGCGAATTTGTCGGCGATGGCGTGTTCCGGGAGCAGTTCCATGCTGTCAAACGGGCCAACAAGGAGCGCCTTGCCGGAATAATACGCAAGCAGCAGGGAATCGAAGTCGATCCAGGTTCCATGTTCGACATACAGATCAAGCGCATCCACGAATACAAGCGGCAGCTGCTCAATGTGCTGCATGTCGTCACCCTGTATAACCGCATCCGTGCCGGGACATCTCCGGACATGGTGCCGCGAACGGTCATCATCGCAGGCAAGGCTGCTCCGGGTTACGCGATGGCGAAGCTCATCATCCGCCTGATCAACGATGTGGCCGAAACCATCAACAGCGACTATCTTATAGGCAACAAGCTGAAGCTGGTGTTCATCCCCAACTACGATGTGTCTCATGCCGAGCTCATTGTGCCGGCAGCGGATCTTTCCGAGCAGATTTCAACGGCGGGCACCGAAGCCTCGGGCACGGGCAATATGAAGCTTGCCCTGAATGGCGCCCTCACCATCGGGACGCTGGACGGCGCGAACATCGAAATCCGGGAAGAGGTCGGTGCCGAGAATTTCTTCCTGTTTGGTCTGACCATCGAGGAAGCGGAAGCGCTGCACCGCACCGGTTACGATCCTGCGGCCTGTTATCGCAACCATGCAGAGCTGAAGCAGGTGCTGGACATGATCGCCGAGGGATATTTCTGCGCCGACGAGCCGGCGCGCTACCGGGCAATCGTCGATGCCTTGCTCAAACAAGGCGATCGTTTCTTGCTGCTGGCCGATTATGAATCGTACGTTGCCTGCCAGGACAGGGTGGCGCAGTTGTACCGGGATCCCGCCGAATGGACCAAGCGGGCGATCCTCAACGTGGCCGGCATGGGGAAATTCTCCAGCGACCGCACCATCCGCGAGTATGCCGAACAAATCTGGCATGTTTCGCCGATTCTCCCGCGATAGGGCCAGCACAAGGGGCATGACATGAAAACACTGGACGCCTGTACCCTGACGATCTTCGGTGTCGGCGGAAACCTGAGCCAGCGCAAGCTGATACCGGCACTCTTCCGTCTGGAGATGGCCATGCGCTTGCCGGAACATCTGGTGATCCTCGGTTGCGATATTGCAGTGCATGAGCACGATGCCTGGATCGCTTTCGTGGCGGGAATCCTGCACGGGATATACCAGAAGGACATAGATGAAGTCGCATTGCAGCGATTCTGCCGGCGCTGGCACTATCTGGCGATTCCTCCCGGCGACGATGCCGCGTATGCTCGATTGAAGCAGCAGCTTGAAGGAGACGGTTTCCCGCCCAACATGATCTACTACATGGCCGTGCGTCCGGCGGACTATCCCGCCATCGTCGACAAGCTCGGCAATGCCGGTTTGCTGAGGCAGAACGGCGGCTGGCGGCGGGTGGTGATCGAGAAGCCGTTCGGCTACGACCTGCTGAGCGCCCAGACCCTGCAGAGCAGTTTGTACAAGCATCTGGACGAGCCGCAGATATATCGCATCGACCATTACCTCGGCAAGGGCACGGTGCAGAACGTGATGGTCTTCCGCTTCGCCAATTTGCTGCTCGAGCCGTTGTGGAACCATCATTACATCGATCACGTGCAGATCACCCATTCCGAGACCCATGGCATCGAGAATCGGGCGGATTATTACGAAGGGGCCGGAGCCTTGCGCGACATGATCCAGAGCCACTTGCTGCAGCTGCTGACGCTGGTGGCGATGGAACCGCCGGTCAGCCTGTCCGCCGAGCACTTGCGCGATGAGAAGGTGAAGGTCCTGAAGTCGATCCGGCCGATCACGCAGAATTCCGTGCATGCCCATGCTTTTCGCGGCCAGTACAGCGACGGCATCGTCGAAGGCAAATCGGTGCCGGGCTATCTGGAGGAAAAAGGCGTGGCGCCGGAAAGCGTGACTGAGACCTATGCCGCATTGAAGCTGTTCATCGACAACTGGCGCTGGGCCGGGGTGCCTTTCTATCTGCGCACCGGCAAACGCCTGGCCGAGAACAGTTCGGCAATCTGCATTCGTTTCAAGAATCCGCCGCAGGACCTGCTGCACCGGAACAACCACCAGGGCCATTCCCAGCCCAACTGGATCATGCTTGGCATTCAGCCGAACGATTGCCTCAAGGTGGAACTGCAGGTCAAGGTGCCCGGACTGGATTTGCTGACCCGCACCCTCAGCCTTGACGCCACCTACCACAAGGACAACGACGACGATTTCGATGCGTATGCCAGCCTGTTGCTGGATGTGATGCAAGGCGATCACTCGCTGTTCCTGCGCATGGATGAGGTGGAAGCGGCCTGGCGCGTGGTCGACCCCGTGCTCAAGGTCTGGGCAATGGAACGCGATTTCATCAATACCTACCCTGCGGGCAGCTGGGGACCGCGCGGCACGTACCGGCTGTTCGACCGCGACGACCAGTTCTGGCGGCATTCCCTGAATCCCGATGGCGCCGACTTGCAGGCCTATTGAAATGATGAACTCCTTCGCCCAGTCCTTCAGGGGGGTATCCGACGTCAAGGCGATGATCGTGCACCGGAATGCCGATGAACTCGCCGAGGCGGTCGCCCACCGGATCGCCGTGCTGGCGGCCGATGCGATCGCGATGCGCGGCGTGTTCAGGGTAGTGCTGGCCGGAGGGCAGACGCCGCTCGGTTATTACCGGCGATTGCTGGACATGCCCATCGACTGGAGCAAGGTGCAGGTCTATTTCAGCGACGAACGGTGCCGGCCGCTGGGAGACGCGCAGCGCAATGACAGCATGGTGCAGCGGGCACTGCTCGATCATATCGACATCCCCTTCAGGAATGTCCATGCCATCCATGCAGAGCTGGGCGCACGGATGGCGGCAACGGACTATACTGCCAGGCTGGGGCGCGCGATGCCGTTCGATCTTGTCCTGCTCGGCATGGGCGAAGACGGTCATACTGCAAGCCTGTTCCCCGGCAATCCGGCATCGCAGCAGATCGATGTCGTGGTGCCGGTGTACGGTGCGTCGAAACCGCCGGCGGAGCGCGTCTCGCTGGGCATCAACACACTGAATGCGGCCCGGAATAAACTGTTCGCGGTCACCGGGACAGGGAAAAGCGAGGCATTGTGGCGCATCGCCCGCGGCGAGAATCTGCCTGCGGCGATGGTGAAGATGGCGGAATGGCATGTGGAGCTGGCGGCACTGACGGATGCGCAAATTGAAAGGAGTGCATGAAATGCAAATCGGCTTGATAGGATTGGGGCGCATGGGGGCAAACATGGTGCGCCGACTGCAGCGCGCCGGGCATCAGTGCGTGGTGTTCGACAGGGATCTGGACGCTGTGCAGCTGCTGCAGAAGGAAGGAGCGACCGGCGCCACCAGCCTGCAGGACTTCACGGGCAAACTGCACACGCCGCGCGCCATATGGCTGATGCTTCCGGCGGCAGCGGTGGAGGCCAGCATTGCGGAGCTGGCGCCGCTGCTGGCGCAGGACGACATTCTCATTGACGGCGGCAACTCCTATTACAAGGACGACATCGCCCGCGCCAGGCAGCTTGCCGCACGTTCAGTGCATTATGTCGACGTCGGCGTAAGCGGCGGCGTCTGGGGGCTGGAGCGGGGCTATTGCCTGATGATCGGGGGCGAGCGGCAGGCTGTCGAGCGCCTGCAACCGCTGTTTGCCGCGCTCGCTCCCGGTGTCGATGCGGCTGTGCGCACCGGCGGCGCCACGGGGGAGCCGGGCAGTGCCGAGATGGGGTATCTGCATTGCGGTCCGGCGGGTGCCGGCCATTTCGTCAAGATGGTGCACAACGGCATTGAGTATGGATTGATGGCCGCCTATGCCGAAGGTTTCAATTTGCTGCGCCATGCCAATGTCGGCAGCGTCGAAGATCAGCCGGATGCCGAAACCACGCCATTGCGCGAGCCGGAATCGTTCCGCTACGACATCGACGTGGCGGCGGTGGCGGAATTGTGGCGGCGCGGCAGCGTGGTCGGTTCATGGCTGCTGGACCTGACTGCGCAGGCCCTGCGTACGGATGCCAGACTGGAAGGTTTCGGCGGACAGGTCTCCGATTCCGGCGAGGGACGCTGGACGAGCATCGCGGCAATCGAATCCGGTACGCCGGCTCCGGTGCTGACCGCCGCCCTGTTCAACCGCTTCTCCTCGCGCGGCGAGGCGGATTACGGCGACAGGCTGCTTTCCGCACTGCGCTTCGAGTTCGGCGGGCATCACGAGAAAGCCGGTGGCGGGAAATAGCGGTCTGTTTCGCAGATCGCTGCCCGCGTCATGCAGGGTGGGGACGCGGGCAGGCAGACTGGCTAAAGGTGCTGCGCCAGCAATGCCTCCAGCCTGATCTGGTCCGCGGTAAAACCGCGTATTCCTTCGGCCAGCTTTTCGGTGGCCATGGCATCCTCATTCATCGCCCAGCGAAATTCCGCTTCGGTCATCGAGGCGGGCCGCGGCATGATTGCGCCATCGTATTGCAGGCGCCGCTCCAGCAGGCCAGTGCCGGCCTGCAGCTCTTCAAGGAAGTTCGGGCCGATGGTCAGCCTGTCGCAGCCGGCCAGTGCGATGATTTCGCCGGCATTGCGAAACGATGCCCCCATGACCGTGGTGGGGTAGCCATGCTCCTTGTAATAGCGGTAGATGCGCCGCACGGAAAGCACGCCCGGGTCCTGTTCGGGCGGGATGTCGCCCTGGCCCGACTTGTTTTTGTACCAATCCATGATGCGGCCGACGAAGGGGGAAATCAGCGTCACGCCGGCCTCGGCGCAAGCGCGGGCCTGTGCGAAGCCGAACATCAGGGTCAGGTTGCAGTGTATGCCTTCGTGCTCCAGGATCTCTCCGGCGCGGATGCCTTCCCAGGTGGAAGCGATCTTGATCAGCACCCGCTCGTTGCCGATGCCGGCGTCGTTATACAGGCGGATCAGCTTGCGCGCCTTGGCCAGCGTGGCATGGGTGTCGAAGGAAAGGCGTGCATCGACTTCGGTGGAGATGCGCCCCGGCACGATCTTGAGCACCTCGAGCCCGACATCCACAGCCAGCTTGTCGAGGGCGTCGTGTATCTGCCGTTCGCGCTCTCTGCTCTGCGTTTTTGCCCAGGCGATCGATTCGTCGATCAATGGCGCGTATTCCGGCAAGGTGACGGCCTTGAGCAGGAGCGACGGGTTGGTTGTGGCATCCTCCGGGCGATGGCGGCGGATGGCCTCGATATCGCCGGTATCGGCAACGATTGCCGTCATCGACTTCAGCTGTTCCAGTAGTGTACTCATCCTGATCCTTTCGGGCGCTTTGCTTGTGCGGGCCGCCGATCCGGTTCCCGGAAAAGATGCGCGGCGGTGTCCAGACTATATGCCCTGACGGGTGCGGACAGGATGAAATAAATGTCACGTGGCTCCCTTGCGATCTGGGCGATTCGCGGGGACACGAGGTTCGCGGATGTATCGGTGGGGGAACTGCGCCGGCAGGTGGCGGAGGAGCCTATTCGGCCAGCGGCCGCGGCCGCGAGATGCCAAATCCCTGGGCAAAGTCGATGCCGACTTCGCGCAGCCTGGCGATGGTCTCCTCGCTTTCCACCAGTTCGGCGATCGTCTTCACGCCGATCAGCTTGGCCACGCGGTTGATGGCGGTTATCTTGGCCAGTTCCACCGGGTCGCGATGGATATTGAAGATGATGTTGCCGTCGATTTTCAGGTATTCCACCTGGAAACCCCGGATCAGATCGAATGAGATGCGGTCGTGGCCAAAACCGCTGATCGCAACCAGGCAACCGCATTGCCTGATGCGCTGCGCAAATTCCGCGACGACCGCTGGTTTGGCAACCAGTTCGGCATTCGGGATCTCGAAGCACAGAATGGCGCCGGGCACGCCATATTCCAGCAGGGTCAGTTGCAGGAATTCGGGAAAGCTGGGATCGGCTATCGTTGCCGCTGCCAGATTGATGAAATACAGCGAGCGTTTGCGTTTTTCGTCCAGCGGATTCTGGTGGGAGGCCCAGGCCGTCACATGCTGTACCACCCAGCGGTCCAGATGCGGCATGAGGCCGTATTTCTCGGCCAGCGGGAAGAATGCCCCCGGCGGCATCATGCCTTCCTCTTCCTCGATCAGGCGCACCAGGATCTCGTAATGTTCGGCTTCGCCGGATTCGTTCATCAGGGGGCTGATGAGCTGGCAGTACAGGCTGAAATCGCCTTTCTCGATGGCGGCCTTGATATTGAGCGCATCCTTGTGCCCGGAGATCTGTTCGGAGAAAGACTCGATGAATCTGTCCTGGCTTGCGGTTGCTTCGGGCATGCGCACAGGCTCGGCAGGCGTGCCGCCTGTCGGGACCGGCCTTGCTTCGACGCCAGCCTGGTGCAGATCGCCGGGAGCGGTGATGTCGTTCATCAGCATATAGAAGCCGGTCACCTTGCCGTCCTCGCCGAACTGCGGGATGTGCTCGACGGCCAGCTTGTACACCGCGCCGTCGGGCATCTTCTGCGTCCGTTCGTAACGCACGCGATGCCCGTCCAGGGACTGGCGGACCGAGGTCGCCGTTTCCTGGTAGACGCCGACGCCGAGTATCTTGCGTATGTGCTGGTCGCGGACCTGGTCTGCACGCAGGTGCAGCCACTCCAGGAAGGCGCGGTTGTGGTAGCGGCACTGTCCGGCAGCATCGAACAGCGCGATCATGGTCGGCAGGACCTCATCGATCAATTGCAGCCGCGGCTTGCTGGCGGCGAGCGTCTCTTCGGCCAGCTTGCGGAGTTTTGTTTCGCGTTCGAGCTTGTCCTTGCTGGCGGACAATTGGGCCGAGCGTCTCGTGGCGATCCACTCCAGGCGCGACACGCGGGTTGCCTCGGCAAGGATTGCCGCCACCAGGACCCCGCCCAGGAAGGTGATCCATTGCATGCCCAGCTCGGTAAAGTAGATGGCGAAAACAAGTGCGCCTGCGGTGAAGATGACTGCCAGGGCCGAGATGTAGGGCTGCACAGTACGAAAGATGACACGGGCTTTCATGTTCCATTCCCCTCAGCGTATGGATTGCCTGATCGGCATCGGTATTGTTCCGATATTCCCCAGGCACCTTGTCTGAATCCAGATTGCATACCGGTGTTCGCTTTTGTATCGCATGGAGCAAGTGCGGCACGCACAGTGTATCTCCGAACGCTCCGGTCTGCGGATGGTTTTCAAGGGCAAGTCAGAATTCGATGGACGGACGGAAGATCAGGGTCGTGGTGTTGCCGCGAATGTCCCTGAGCGGACCGGAATACTCGTTCGGGCTGCTCCAGACAAAACCGATATCCAGCGTCGGCGCATAGCCCCATTCCGGCATCGGCACCTTCTTGCCGGCAATCAGTTCCGTGCGCACCATCTGTCCGCCTTGCTGCAGGAAATACATGCGCAAGTCGTAGTTGGCGTTCTCCAGCCATTCCAGGAACGAATAGCGCAGGTCCAGGTTGCTGCGGTGCAGGCTGACATACGTCACGTCGTTGACCCCCTTGTTGCTGTTGAAACGCGCGCCGACGCGGAAGCTCCATGAAAGTTTCTCGTCCGGGTAGTCGATCTTGCCCTTGATCTTCCATTCGAACTCGTACCAGTCGTCCGGAATCAGCAGGTTGTTCTTGATGTGCTTGTCGCCGGCGCTGAACAGATAGCCGGTATAGCCGTAGTTGTTGCCCTCGCGCTGCTCTTTCGGGCGGTTCAGTTTCGCCACGTTGCCGAAGAATGCCGACACCGCCCAGGGTTCCTGGAAGTCGGCAGTGGCGGATTCGAACACGTTGATGCCGCTGTGGCCGATCTCGCCCTGCTGGTAGAGGCTGGGCGAGTGCGACTTGATGAAGGTACCCATCGAAGCGATCGGATATACGCTGGCCTCCAGCACCATGTAGCGGGGTATGAGGGAGCCCTGGATGAGCTCGCTGTATATCTCCGCCTCGTTATCGGAGGTGATGGTAGGAATGGCCTTGCTGGTGAGCGGCACATTGAAGTCGAGATTGGTGTAGGTGGGGTCGAGTTCGTACACCAGCTCGGTCTTGCTCACATCTTCGGAGCCCTTGTTTTCAGTGTGCGTCTTGTCGGTCTGCACTTCTTCTGCGGGAGCGCTGGGCGCATGGACGCAGAGCGCGATGACGATGCAGGCAAGACGAAGGCGGGCCGGGCGGGAAGGCATGGGGCGAGATTCTATCTGTTGTGGCGGGCTGATAAAAGCATGAGAGAATTTCGCCCGCAAAGGAGAACGAACTTGAAGAAACTGACATCAGCCGACCTGGCCGCCCTTGCCGGGCAGGCGCAGCAATCGCCGCGCCTCCGCGCCAACGCCAACCTGCATGCGGAACTGAGCGATCCCATCCAGCGCCTGGCCATCGCCATGGAGCCGGATACCCTCATCCTGCCGCACCGCCACCCGCACACCTGGGAGGTGCTGACCGCCTTGCGCGGCCGCTTCACCGTGCTGGTGTTCGACGAGGCGGGCAGGGTCGCGGAGCGTGCCGAACTGGGCGCCGACACCAGCGTCGTGGAGATCCCGGCCGGCGGCTGGCATGCCGTACTGTCGCGCGATACCGGCGCCGTGATCTTCGAAGTGAAGCATGGTCCTTATGCGCCGATCGGCGAAGCGGATGTCGCGGCCTGGGGCAAGGACCGCACCGCCACCGAACTGAACGCGTGGTACGCCGTGGCGCAGTTGGGCGACACACTCGCCTGAGGCTATTTGACGAACTGCTTGCCGCGCAACGTTTCGATGATCTCGGGAATCACGCCGGGGTCGTCGATGGTCGACGGCACGACGTAGTCCTGACCGTTGACGATCCTGTTCAGCGTCTTGCGCAGCGTCTTGCCGGAACGCGTCTTGGGTAGCCTGGCCAGGATCACCGTGTCCCTGTAGCAGGTGATCGCGCCGATGGCCTCGCGCACGCGTGTCACCAGTTGCTGCTGCAGTTCCGCTTCGTCCACGCTCGCGCCGGACTTGAGCACCACCAGGCCCATCGGCACCTGTCCCTTGAGCTCGTCGTCGCGCGCGATCACCGCACATTCGGCCACCGCCGGATGGGTGGCGATCACTTCCTCGATCTCGCCGGTGGACAGGCGGTGTCCCGCCACGTTGATCACGTCGTCCACGCGCCCCATCACGAACACGTAGCCGTCCTCGTCGATATAGCCGCCGTCGCCGGTGGCATAGTAGCCATGGAACATGCGCAGATAACCGTCGCGGAACTTGCTGTCGTCGCCCCACACGCGGTTCAGGCAGGCGGGCGGCAGCGGCAGCTTAAGCGCGATGAAGCCCTGCGTGCCGCGCGCAACCGGTTGTCCGCCGTCGTCGAGGATCTGCACATTGAAGCCGGGCACCGGCATGGTGGAAGAGCCGGACTTGACCGGCATCGGTTCCACGCCGCGCAGGTTGGCGGTGATTGCCCAGCCGGTCTCGGTCTGCCACCAGTGGTCCACCACCGGTTTGCCGCTGATCTGGGTCAGCCAGGCCTCGGTCGGCGGGTCCAGCCGCTCGCCCGCAGAGAAGATGGTCTGCAGCTTGCCGAGGTCGTACTGCTTCATCAGCAGGGCTTGCGGGTCTTCCTTCTTCACTGCGCGGAACGCGGTCGGTGCGGTGAACAGCGCCTTCACGCCGTATTCCGCGCACACCCGCCACAGCGCACCGGCATCGGGCGTCATGATCGGCTTGCCTTCGTACACCACCGTGGTGCAGCCGTGCAGCAGCGGTCCGTACACGATGTAGGAGTGGCCGACCACCCAGCCCACGTCCGACGAGGCCCAGAACACATCGCCGGCATCCACATCGTAGATGGCCTTCATGCTGTATTTCAGCGCGACGGCATGGCCGCCGTTCTCGCGCACCACGCCTTTCGGCTTGCCGGTGGTGCCGGAGGTATACAGGATATACAGCGGGTCGCTGCCCTTGACCGGCGTGCAGCCCACCGGCTGGGCCTGCGCCAGCAACGCGCTCCAGTCGTGGTCGCGCCCGGCGGTCAGCGGAGCGGCGGCCTGCGGGCGCTGGTAGATCACGCAGCATTCGGGTTTGTGCCTGGCCAGTTCGAAGGCGCGGTCGATCAGCGGCTTGTATTCGATGACGCGCTTGACCTCGATGCCGCACGAGGCGGTGAGGATGACCCTGGGTTTGGCATCGTCGATGCGCAAGGCCAGCTCCGGCGGGGCGAAACCGCCGAACACCACCGAGTGGATCGCGCCCAGCCGTGCCACGGCGAGCATGGCGATGACGGCTTCCGGGATCATCGGCATGTAGATGATGACGCGGTCCCCTTTGGTTACGCCAAGCCTGGCCAGCATGCCGGCGGTGCGCGCCACGGCATCGGTCAGCTCGGCGTAGGTATAGCGCGATTTGGTGCTGGAGACGGGGGAGTCGTAGATGAGCGCGAGCTGGTCGCCGCGTCCCTGTTGCACATGATGGTCCAGCGCCATGTAGGCGGTGTTCATCTCGCCGTCGGCGAACCAGTGGCCGACGCCGTCGGCATCGCGCGTCAGGATCTGCTGCGGGAACCCGAACCACTCCAGCGCTTCTGCCTGCTTGCGCCAGAAGCCCTCCGGATCCTGCATCGAACGGTCATACTCTGTCTGGTAGCTCATTTCGATTCCTCCCTCTAGATTCCTTCCCCCTTGCAGGGGGAAGGTCAGGATGGGGGTAGAAATTCAAAGTAGTGCGGCGACAGGTTTCTACCCCCACCCCAGCCCTCCCCCTGCAAAGGGGAGGGAGTTGGTTTTAATTGATCACAAACAACTCCATGAACTCGTTCACCGGCGTCGCTTCCAGTTTTTTCTTGTCCAGGCACAGCGCCATGATCTGCTGGCAACGCTGTTCCGGGAAGCGTGTGCGCAGGTTGTTCAGGAACTTCTGTTCCAGCACCGGGATGCCCTCGGCGCGGCGGCGGCGATGGCCGATCGGATATTCCACCGCGACCTTCTCGGTGCTGCTGCCGTCCTTGAAGAATATCTGGATAGCGTTGGCGATGGAGCGCTTGTCCGCCTCCAGGTATTCGCGGCTGTAACGCGGGTCTTCTACGACCTCCATCTTGCCGCGCAGTTCGTCGATGACCGGATTGGCGGCATGGAAACTGTCCTCGTAATGCTCCGCCACCAGGTCGCCGAATGCCAGCGGCACCGCCACCATGTACTGGAGGCAGTGGTCGCGGTCGGCCGGGTTGGCCAGCGGGCCGACCTTGGAGATGATGCGGATGGCCGATTCGTGCGTGGTGATGACGATCCTGCTGATGTCCTGCAGCCGGCCTTTCACCTGCGGGTGCAGGCGCACGGCGGCTTCGCATGCGGTCTGCGAATGGAATTCGGCGGGGAAGGATATCTTGAACAGCACGTTCTCCATCACGTAGCTGCCGTATGGTTGCGGCAGCGAGAAGCGGCGCTGTTCCTCCGGCTTCAGTTTCTGGTCCTTGTTGGTCTTGCTGAACAGCACGTCGTAAAAGCCCCACTGCGGTGCGGTCAGCACGCCGGGGATGCCCATCTCGCCCTTCATGGTCATCATCGCCAGGCGTACCGCGCGCGAGGTGGCATCGCCTGCCGCCCATGATTTGCGCGAGCCGGCGTTCGGCGCGTGGCGGTAGGTGCGCAGCGACTGGCCATCGACGAAAGCCTGCGACAGCGCATCGATCACCTGTTCCTCGCTGCCGCCGAGCAGGCGCGTCACCACTGCGGCCGACGCCACCTTCACCAGGATGACGTGGTCGAGGCCGACGCGGTTGAAGCTGTTCTCCAGCGCCAGCACGCCCTGGATTTCATGCGCCTTGATCATCGCGATCAGCACGTAGCGCATGGTCAGCGGCGGCTTGCCTTCCGCCACGCGGCAGCGGCTGAGGTAATCGGCCACGGCGAGGATGCCGCCCAGGTTGTCGGACGGGTGCCCCCATTCCGCGGCCAGCCAGGTGTCGTTGTAATCCAGCCAGCGAATCATCGCGCCGATGTCCCACGCGGCCTTGACCGGGTCGAGTTCGTGCGAAGTGCCGGGCACGCGCGCACCGTGGCGCACCGTGGTGCCGGGCACCAGCGGGCCGAGGTGCTTGGTGCACTCGGGGAAGCGCAGTGCCAGCAGGCCGCAGCCCAGCGTGTCGATCAGGCAGTTGCGTGCGGTGTCATACGCTTCCTCCGAGCGGATCTCCATGCGGCAGACGTACTGCGCGATATCCACCAGCACCTGGTCGGGAGCGGGGCGGTTGTTCATGTCTACGTTTGCACTCATTTTGTTTCCTTACTTAAAAGATAAATTCAAAAACTTTTTGCCACAGAGAAGTTCTTTGTGACTGAATTGTTTTCAGGGATTAGCGTTTTTCAAGCGGCACCCAGGCCAGATTCTCCGGTCCGGTGTAGTTCGCGCTCGGCCGGATGATCTTGCCGTCGGCGCGCTGTTCCATCACGTGCGCGCCCCAGCCGGTGACGCGCGAAATCACGAACAGCGGCGTGAACATGTTGGTCGGCACGCCCATCATGTGGTACGACACGGCGGAGAACCAGTCCAGGTTGGGGAACATCTTCTTCATGTCCCACATCACCGTCTCCAGCCGCGCGGCGATGTCGAACAGGCGCATCTCGCCTTTCTCCTGCGCCAGCTGTCTTGCCACGCGCTTGATCACCTCGTTGCGCGGATCGGCGATGGTGTAGACCGGGTGGCCGAAGCCGATGACGATCTCCTTGCGCGCCACGCGCGCGCGGATGTCTGCCTCGGCCTCGTCGGCATCCTTGTAGCGGCTCTGGATGCGGAACGCCTCCTCGTTGGCGCCGCCGTGCTTGGGACCGCGCAAGGCGCCGATTGCCCCGGTGATGCAGGAATACAGGTCGGAGTTGGTGCCGGCGATGACGCGTGCGGTGAAGGTGGAGGCATTGAACTCATGCTCGGCATACAGGATCAGCGAGGTATGCATGGCACGTACCCACGACGGGGATGCAGGCTTGCCGTGCAGCAGGTGCAGGAAATGCCCGCCGACGGAATCGTCGTCGGTCTCCACGGCGATGCGTTTGCCGCCATGGCTGAAGTGATACCAGTACACCAGCATCGAGCCGAAGCAGGCCAGCAGCCGGTCGATGATCTCGCGGGTCTGCGCCGGGTCGTGCGCTTCCGCTTCCTGTTCCACCGTGCCGAGTACCGAGCAGCCGGTGCGCATCACGTCCATCGGGTGCGCGTCGGCGGGGAGGGCTTCCAGCGCCTGCTTCACCGCTTGCGGCAGGCCGCGCAGCGTCTTCAGCCTGGCTTTGTAGGCCTTCAGCTGTGCGGCGTTCGGCAGGCTACCGTGGATCAGCAGGTGTGCGATCTCTTCGAACTCGGCCTGTTCGGCGAAATCGAGGATGTCATAGCCGCGATAGTGCAGGTCGTTGCCGGTGCGGCCGACGGTGCAGATGGCGGTGTTGCCCGCCACGGTGCCGGACAGCGCAACGGATTTCTTCGGCTTCGGTAATGTGCTTTCTTCTGCCATGTTTTGCTCCCTGATGATTAACTATGGTTGCTAGTCAAAGCTGCTTGTCATTCCCTCCTCCTTGCAGGGGAAGGAGTGGTGTTACTCGGCGCCCTTTTCGGCGAACAGGCGGTCGAGCTGCTGCTCGTAGGCGTGGTAGCCGAGGTAGTCGTAGAGCTCCATGCGCGTCTGCATTGTATCCACCACCTTCTGCTGCGTGCCGTCGGCGAGGATGTGCTGGTATACATTCAGCGCCGCCTTGCTCATCGCGCGGTAGGCGGAAAGCGGATACAGCGCCAGCTTGATCCCCACGCCGGCCAGTTCGGCCGTGGTGAACAGCGGGGTGGCGCCGAACTCGGTGATGTTTGCCAGCACCGGAACCTTCACGGCTCGGGTGAATTCGGCATATTGCTCCAGTTTGGTCATGGCCTCGGGGAAGATCATGTCGGCACCGGCCTCGACGCAGGCCTGCGCGCGTTCGATCGCCGATTGCATGCCTTCCACCGCCAGCGCATCGGTGCGCGCCATGATGACGAAGCTTCTGTCCGCGCGCGCATCCACGGCCGCCTTGATCCTGTCCACCATCTCGCCCTGGCTCACGATGGCCTTGTTGGGGCGATGACCGCAACGCTTCTGCATCACCTGGTCCTCGATGTGGAAGCCGGCTGCGCCAGCCTGCGCGATCTCGCGCGTGGCGCGGGCAATGTTGAAGGCGCCGCCCCAGCCGGTGTCGATGTCCACCAGCAGCGGCAGATCGCTCGCAGCGGTGATGCGGCGGGTGTCCTCGCATACGTCGTGCAGCGTGGTGATGCCGAGGTCGGGAATGCCCAGCGAGGAGGCCGCCACGCCGCCGCCGGAGAGGTACAGCGCCTTGTGCCCGCTCTTCTGCGCCAGGATGGCGCAATAGGCGGTGACGGCACCGACCACCTGCAAAGGAGAGTTGTGCTGGACTGCGAGTCGCAGTTTGTTGCCGGGGGAATTGTTCATGCTGCAGTCTCCTGATTTTCTTCCTTGTCGATCATCTCGCTGATGCTGCGCCAGGCGCCCTGGATGTGGCGGCGCATCAGCAGCTCGGCCAGTTCGCCGTCGCGGTGCGCCAGCGCATCCACGATCTGGCGGTGCTGTTGCAGGGCGGGACGGGTACGCTGGGCGTTGCGGCTGGTACGGTAACGGCACATGCGCAGCAACTGGTATTGTTCGCTGCCGAGCAGGTCCATCAGCATCTCGTTGCGGCTGCCGCGCGCGATCTGGTAGTGGAAGTCGAGATCGCCCTCGCTCTGCGCATACACCTTGCCGCCCTGTTTTTCGATCTGCTGCTCGTGCCGGTCGAGCAGGGCGCTCAGCTGGGCGATCTCGTCGTCGCTCATCTGCGTCGCGGCGAGGCGGCAGGCCATGCCTTCCAGCGCCTCGCGCACGCCGTACAGGTCCGACAGGGTCTTGCGGTCCAGCACCACCACGCGCGCGCCGGCATTGGGGATGCGCTTGACCAGGCGCATGCCTTCGAGATGGCGCAGTGCTTCGCGCAAGGGGCCGCGCCCCATGCCGAAGCGTTCGGCCAGTTCAGCCTCGTTCAGTTTCTGGCCTTGCGCCAGCTCGCCGGTGACGATGCTGTGCGCCAGGCGATGCGCCGCCACGTCGGCGAGGGTGCCCTGTTCCGGAACTTTGATCAGCATCGCACAACTCCGATTGTCGACAATATGCGGACATGCTAGCACTAAAAGCCGGAAAAAACGCAAGTATTTTGAATTTATGTCGACATAATGGGTGGGTTATCCGGGCGGCGGAAGGTTGCCGAACCCTGTCCGGCGGCGGGATGAAGTGGACACGATCGATGGCCGAGAATCGGCTAATGCAATCAGCGCGCATGCGATGCCGATGCAGTAATATCGGCACAGACCATCACCGGGTGGAGACACATGGCTCGATTGGAACTCAGGAATGTCACGCGACGCTTCGGCGATTTCGTCGCCGTGGACGATGTCAGTCTGACCATCGAATCGGGCGAATTCTTTACCCTGCTGGGGCCGTCCGGCTGCGGCAAAACCACCATCCTGCGCATGATCGCCGGTTTCGACCTGCCGGATGCCGGCCAGATCCTGCTCGACGGCGTCGACCTGGCCGACACCCCCGCCGAGAAGCGCCCCGTCCACACCGTGTTCCAGAACTATGCGCTGTTCCCGCACCTGACGGTGGCGCAGAACATCGCCTTCCCGCTGAAGATGGCGCGCCGGCCGGAAGCGGAGATGCGCAACATGCTGCACGATGCGCTGGAGCAGGTGCACCTCGCCGACAAAGCCGATGCCTATCCGCACGAACTCTCCGGCGGACAGAAGCAGCGCGTGGCGCTGGCGCGCGGGCTGGTCAACCGCCCGCGCCTGTTGTTGCTGGACGAGCCGCTGGGGGCACTGGACGCCAAGCTGCGCGAGGAGATGCAGATCGAGCTGATCAACCTGCAGCGCGAGGTCGGCATCACCTTCGTGTTCGTCACGCATGCGCAAGTGGAGGCGCTGGCGCTGTCGCACCGCATCGCGGTGATGAATGCGGGCCGCTTCGTGCAGGTGGATGAGCCGGATAAGCTCTACAGTTCGCCGAGGACGCGCTTCGTCGCCGACTTCATCGGCAACATCAACCAGCTCAAGGCGCAGGTGCTGGAGTCCGCGCACGGCCACCTGCGGCTGGAAGTGGGCGGTCTGGGCGAGATCATCGCGCCGCCTTTTCCTGGCGCGGCCGTCGGCGAGCAGGGGATGTACGCGATACGGCCGGAGCAGGTGCGCATCGGCGTGCACGATGAGGTGAGCGAACTGAAGAACCATTTCGCCGGCAAGGTGCGCAGCCTGCTGTACCAGGGCGATGTCTCGGTATATACGGTCGAGCTGGCGGATGGCGCGATGCTGGAGGCGCTGCTGCCGAACTCTGCGTCGGGGCGCGCGCAGCTGTTCGATGTGGGTGATGCGGTCAGGCTGGGCTGGCGCCACGACGCCGGGATGTATCTCCGTGAATAGCGAACCGAAAATGTCGAGCGCGGCGCAGATGGCCAGGTGGCTGGTGAGCGGGCCGCCGTTCGTGTTCCTGTCGCTGTTTTTCGTCGCGCCCAGCATCATCATGGTGCTGGCCTCGTTCCGCTTTCCCGGCGAGTTCGGCGGGCTGGCGCCGCTCGTGTCCTCCGATCCCAAGGTGTTGCACGGGCTCACGCTCGAGACCTACCAGTTCTTCTTCAGCGACGTCGTCTACAGCTACGTCTTCTTCAAGTCGTTCGTCATGGCGCTCGCCACGACGCTGATCTGCCTGCTGCTGGCTTATCCGCTGGCGCTGCTGATCGCGCGCAGCCCGAAGAAAAGCCGCGACCTGATGGTGCTGCTGGTGGTGCTGCCGTTCGCCAGCAATTTCCTGGTGCGCGTGTATGCCTGGATGATCATCCTCGGGCCGCAGACCGCGTTCAGCCAGATGGTCAACAGCGTGCTGGCAACGCTCGGTTTCGCGCCTGTGCATCTGCTGTTCTCGCCGTTCGCCGTGCTGGTGGGCATGGTGTACGTGCACCTGCCGTTCATGGTGCTGCCGCTGTATACCAATCTCGAAAAGCACGACCCCGTGCTGCTTGACGCCGCGCAAGACCTGGGTGCCAACGCCTGGCACCGCTTCTGGCGCGTGACCTTCCCGTTGTCGCTGCCGGGCATCTTTTCCGGCGCCGCGCTGGTGTTCATCCCCGTGCTCGGCATGTTCGCCATCCCGGATATCCTCGGCGGCACCGGCGACATGCTGATCGGCAACCTGATCAAGGAGCAGTTCCTCAGCACGCGCGACTGGCCGTTCGGCTCCACCTTGTCCATCATGCTGACCCTCACGGTACTGCTGATCGTCTGGATCACGACCCGGTTGGCGGGGCGCGGGAGGCGCTATGCGTAGGGGGCCGTGGCTGTGGGCAGCGGCGCTGGCGGCGTATGCCTTCCTGTACCTGCCGCTGGCCATCGTCGTGGTGTATTCCTTCAACGATTCGCGCCTGAATGCGGAGTGGGTCGGTTTCACCTGGCATTGGTACGACGTGTTGATCCACGATGAGGATATGCTGCACGCCGCTGGCAATTCGCTGTTCATCGCTTTCGTTTCCAGCATGGTGGCCACGCTGCTCGGCACCATGGCCGGCATCGCCATCCACCGCTACGACCTGAAGCTGCTCAATTTCATGGCGCTGACGCCGGTGGCGATGCCCGAGATCCTGCTCGGCGTGTCGCTGCTGCTGTTCTTCATCCAGGTGCTCAACCTCACGCTCGGCATGCTCTCCATCGTGCTCGCGCACATCACCTTCTCCATCGGCTTCGTCGCGGTGATCGTGCGCGCACGGCTGGCGGGCATGGACGACAGCCTGTTCGAGGCGGCGCGCGACCTCGGCGCCTCGCCGTGGGAGACCTTCCGCTACGTCACCTTCCCGCTGATCCTGCCGGCGGTGATCGCAGGAGCCTTGATGGCGTTCACGCTGTCCATCGACGATTTCGTGATCACCTTCTTCACCGCCGGGGTCGGCGTGCAGACGCTGCCGCTGCGCATCTACTCGATGATCAAGATCGCAGTGACGCCGGAGGTGAATGCGGTGTCGACCTTACTGATGCTGCTCACGCTGACCATGATCGTGCTGGCGTCGCGGTTTGCGCCGGATGTGCTGAAGGGGAAAGCATGAAAGAGTTCATGCGCTCACTCCCTCCCCCTTGCAGGGGGAGGGATGGCGGCGAAACATCTATGCCAAGTAGATTGTGTAGCTGCGTATTTGCTCTGTTGTTATTTTCTATCAGCGCCCACGCCGAAGACGTCCTCCATCTCTACAACTGGAACAACTACATTTCCGACACCACCATAGAACGCTTCGAGCAGCAGTGCGGCTGCCGCGTGGAGCAGGACTACTATTCCGACAACGAGGAGATGCTGGCCAAGCTGGCGGCCGGCGCCACCGGCTACGACCTCATCGTGCCGACCGGCAACGCGGTGGAGGCGCTGATCCGCCAGAGCGCGCTGCGCCCGCTCGACAAGCGCCTGCTGCCCAACCTGAAGAACATCGATCCGGCCTACCTGAACACCGCGTTCGACCCGGGCAACAAATACTCGGTGCCGTATGCGTACACCATCACGCTGATCGGCTACAACGACGTGAAGATCCGCGAACTGGGGTTGCCGGTGGACAGCTGGGCGGTGCTGTTCGAGCCGCGCTATCTGGAGAAGCTGAAAGGGCGCGTCACCGTGCTCGACAGCCAGCGCGAGCTGCTCGCGGCGGCGCTGAAGTATCTGGGCTATGGAGCCAACGATACCGACGAAGCGCACTGGAAGCAGGCGCGCGACCTGATCCTCCGCGCCAAGCCCTACTGGGCGGCGTTCAATGCTTCCAGCTACATCAAGGAGCTCACCGTCGGCAACATCTGGCTGGTGCACGGCTATTCCAACGACATCTTCCAGGCCGACCAGGATGCGCAGAAGGCGCAGCGCGGCTTCCGCATCCTCGCCAGCATTCCGAAGGAGGGCGCCGTGCTGGCGCTGGATTCGATGGTGCTGCACAAGAGCGGCCCGCGCCCCGACCTCGCGCACCGCTTCATCGATTTCATGCTCGACGGCAGGAATTCGTCCGAGCTCACCAACCTGATCGGTTCCGGCAACCCCAACCTGGCGGCACGGCCCTACATCCAGCCCGAGATCGCGCAGAGTCCCGCCGTGTTTCCGGACAAGGCGCAACAAGCGCGGCTGGAGATGCTGCGCGACCTCGACCGCCACCAGCGCCGCGTGCTGTCGCGCATCTGGACCGAGATCAAGCTGAGATGAGCGGAAAGCCGGTCAACGGGGTGCCGGAAAGCGCTGACAGGCTTCCCGATGGCAGTAGAATGATCGAGGTGTGTCCGGAATCAACTGAACGGGGAATCAGTCATGAGAAATAAAACGAACGTTCCATTCCTGCTGCAGCCGCCGCAGCTCTACCGTTCCTGCGACCACAGCCGATTCGCGTTCCAGACCACGGCCGACCTGGATGACCTGACCGAGATCATCGGCCAGATGCGCGCCATGGATGCGATCCGCTTCGGCACCGGCATCCGTCACGATGGCTACAACCTGTTCGTGCTCGGCCCGTCGGGCATCGGCAAGAGCAGCATGGTGCGGCAGTTCCTCGAACAGCGGGCGGGCAAGGAGCGCAAGCCCGACGACTGGTGCTACATCAACAATTTCGCGCAGCGCCATCAGCCGCTGATGCTCAGGCTGCCTTCCGGACGGGGCGAGGAGTTGCGCTCGCGCATGGAACAGCTGGTCGAATATCTGCGCAGCGCCATTCCCGCGCTGTTTGAGGGCGACGAGTATCGTTCCAAGGTCGGCGCGATCCAGGAGGAATTCAGCAAGCGGCAGGAGCAGGCCTTCAGCGAACTGGGCGAGGCCGCCGAGCAGCAACAGATCGCCCTGATGCGCACTCCCGAGGGATTCGCCTTTGCCCCGATGCGCGACCATGAAGTGATCCCGCGGGAAGAATACGAGAAGCTGCCGGAGGAAGAACGGGCGCGGATGGAGGAGGCGATCGTCGAGCTGCAGACCCGGCTGGAAAAAATCATGCGCCAGATGCCGCAATGGCGCAAGGAACGGCACGAGCGCGTCAAGCAGCTCGACCGCGAAACCACGCTATCGGCGGTCGACCATCTGGTGAACGAGATCAAGGAATCCTATGCCGAATTGCCGGAGGTGCTGAACTATCTCGACCAGGTCAGGCAGGTCATGGTCGACAATGCGGACGATTTCCGCAAGCAGGAGGAATCCGCGACGATAGGCGGCATGACCATGGTCTCCCATCAGAACTTCCATCAGTACAAGGTGAATGTGCTGGTGGACAGCGGCAAGCAACCGGGGGCTCCCATCGTCAGCGAGGACAACCCGACCTACAGCAACCTGGTTGGCAGGGTCGAGCATATTTCCCAGTTCGGCGCGCTGGTCACGGATTTCACCCTGATCAAGCCCGGCGCGCTGCACCGGGCGAATGGCGGCTATCTGCTGCTGGACATCCGCAAGGTGCTGAGCCAGCCGTTCGCCTGGGAAGGGCTGAAGCGCGCGCTGCAGACGCGCGAGATCCGCATCGAATCGCTGGGGCAGATGTACAGCCTGGTCAGCACCGTGTCGCTGGAACCGCAACCCATCCCCCTGGACACCAAGGTGATCCTGTTCGGCGACCGCCTGTTCTATTACCTGCTGCAGGAATACGACGCGGAGTTCGGCGAGCTGTTCAAGGTGGCGGCCGATTTCGAGGAGCGTATCGAGCGCGATGCGGACACTCACCAGCTCTATGCGCGGCTGATCGCCACGCTGGCGCGCAAGGAAGACCTGTTGCCGTTCGACCGCAGCGCCGTGGCCAGGGTGATCGAGCACAGCGCGCGGCTGGTGGGCGATGCGGAGCGGCTGTCCACGCACATGCGCAGCATCGCCGATCTGTTGCGCGAGTCGGACTATTGTTCGCGCGAAGCCGGCAGCAAGGTGGTTGAGGCTGCCAATGTGCAGAGTGCCATCGATGCGCAAATACGCAGGCAGGACAGGTTGCGCGACCGCCTGTACGAGGCGATCCTGCGCGACACGCTGGTGATCGATACCCGGGGTGCGGTGACGGGCCAGATCAACGCGCTCTCGGTCATCTCTCTGGGCAATTTCTCCTTTGCCCAGCCGACCCGGATCACTGCAACCACCCGTCTGGGCGATGGCGAGATGATCAACATCGAGCGCGAAGTGAAGCTTTCCGGCGCCATCCATTCCAAAGGCGTGCTGATCCTTTCCTCCTTCCTCGCTTCGCGCTACGCGAAGAACCGGCCCATGGTGTTCTCCGCCAGCCTGGTGTTCGAGCAGTCCTACGGCATGATCGACGGCGACAGCGCCTCGCTGGCCGAACTGTGCGTGCTGCTCTCCAACCTGGCCGACGTGCCGATCAGGCAATCGCTGGCGATCACCGGTTCGGTGAACCAGCTCGGGCATGCGCAGGCGATCGGTGCGGTAAACGAAAAGATCGAAGGGTTCTTCGATATCTGCGCGGCGCGCGGGCTGAGCGGCGAGCAGGGCGTGCTGATCCCCGCCGCCAACATCAAGCACCTGATGCTGCGTCACGATGTGGTGGCCGCCGCCGCTGCGGGCAAATTCCACATCTACGCCGTGGAAAACGTCGATCAGGCGATTTCGCTGCTGACCGGATTGCCGGCCGGCGAGGCCGATGCCAAGGGTGCCTACCCGGAAGGCAGCGTCAATCGCAAGGTCGCGATGCGGCTGGACGAGCTGACCAGGATCAGGAAGTCGTTCGCACGGCCGCCGGCAGCCCGGAGCGGAACGAAGAAAAAACCCGACTGAGCCGGTTCAAACCCAAGGTGAACGACCATTCCTGCCCAACGCGATTCTTACGAAGTGCCCGCCATCGCCAAGGATGCCTTGCGCAGCCTTGCGATGGAATATCACCCCGGCACACGGTGCGAACATCGAGGTGGAACTGCACATCCTGCGGGAGCGGTTAGCCGTTCGGCAGTAGTTTGTCAGACATGCGTCGCACGATTGCCATTGAAGATGGAGTTAATGAGGATGGGAATGAGCATGGGCGGGACTGAAATCCGCAAAGAGACACCTTAACGAAAGGCTGGGTCGGGATATGAGATATGGAAAACTTGCAGTATTGCTGAATTCCCTGGCGCTTGCAGGCTGCATAAGCACGCAGATAACACCCCAATTGAGTTCCAACTCCAGCGAGAAGGCGATGGCGGTGAAAAGCAAAGTGTCTTTCGTCACCGCCCTTTCTTTTTCGCCTGATGGAAGCAAGCTGATCACCGGAGGGGTAAATTCCGTAGTCAGGGTATGGGACATCGCAAAGGCCAGCGAGTCGATGAAGATCGACACCAGGGATTTCAACGCAAGTTATGGTGTGACCGATATCGTCTATGCGCCTGATGGCAAGACCGCCGCCATCTCGGCGCGTACGGGGTTGATGAGCGGCGACGTGACCAAATTGTTCGAACTGGAAAACGGGCGCGAGTTGCGCACGATCAACGGGGCATTTGGCGGTCTGGTTTCATTTTCGCAGAACGGAAAGTATCTGGTGGGGCTGGAGAACACCATAGGATTTTTCAGCACGGAATCTTCATTCACCACCAAGCTGGCGGACGTGCAAAGCGGCAACGTGGTGAGGGAATTCAAGGGGTACCGGAGCGGAGCGGTTTCTCCTGACGGGAATCGCATCGTGCTGACGGCGGATTACCTCACGCCGGGTGACAATAATAACGACATGACGATGCTGGACTTGGGCAGCGGCCGGGAAATATGGCGGCGAAAAATCGGGCCGGTGAACGCGGTCGCTTATTCTCCCGATGGCAAGCTGGTCCTGGCTGCCTGCAGCGACGCCACCATGGCAATGCCATACGCCACCATCCAGGTATTCATCAAAGTGCTGGATGCGGCGACCGGCAACCTGATCCGGGAGGTCGGGCGTCATGCTGTGAAGACCGGGTTCTCCGATCAGATGCAGTTTCTTGTCTATGACCTCACATTTTCCCCCGACGGAAGATTGTTCATGAGCAGCGACATGAAGGGAAATTACAACCTGTGGAATGTTTCAAGCGGTGAACTGGTCAGGAATATCAAGCGTCCGGACGAACATATTATTTTCGATATCAGCTCATCGAGCACATCCTTTTCCCCGAACGGGAAATTGGTGGCCATCGCCTCGGCCGCTTCCGTTCGACTGTATGATGTCGGAAGCGGCGATGAGGTTGCGGCGCTGATCGCCTTTGACGACGGGGAATGGCTGATCACGACCCCGAACGGTTACTACAGCTCTTCCGAAAAGGGCGACCAGTATCTGGATGTCAGCATCGGCGGCAAGCCTTACTCCACGGCACAACTGCGGGAGTCCTTCTTCCGCCCCGATCTGGTGAAAGTGGCGCTGTCCGGAGGTTCGTTGGGCGATTTCCGCAAGCTCCAGGACATCAAACAACCCCCTTCCGTCGCCATCGTCGACACCCCCGGCTCTGTGGCACAGGATCAGGTCACCGTGTCGTTGCAGGTCAAGGATCAGGGCGGCGGCATCGGCGATGTGCGGTTGTACCGCAACGGCACGGCAGTGGTGTTCGAGAAGACGCGCAACCTGCAGCCCGTTTCCACCGCAGACGGCGGGAGCTTGCTGCGCTACAACGTGAGCCTGGAGCCGGGCAGGAACACCATCCGTGCCGTTGCCTTCAATGCCGACAACAGCATGCAGAGCGTGGATGCCAATATCGAGGTGCAGGCGAACTTTGCTTCGCGCGAACCCGCACTGCATGCGGTGGTGGTGGGCATCAAGGACTACACCAATCCCCGGCTTGCGCTTACCTACCCGGTGGCGGATGCCCGGTTGTTTGCGGCAACCCTGGAGAACAGGGGCAAGGGACTGTTCAGTTCCGTTCATGTGCAAAGCCTGTTGCTGCCAGAAGAGACCACCAATACCGCAATCGTGGCGGCTCTCAGGCGGGCACAGAAGGAAGTGCACCCCGAAGACTTGTTCGTGTTCTATGTGGCCAGCCACGGCACCGTGGATGACGGCCAGTACTTCCTGATCACCTCCAATGTGGGTTCCACCTCGCTGGCGCACCTCAAGCAGGATGCGCTGTCCCAGGACGTACTCAAGGAACTGATCTCGAACATCCCCGCCTCCAAAAAGCTGGTAGTGCTGGATACCTGCAACGCCGGGAAGATGGGCGATGCGCTGCAGGTGGCGATGATGACGCGTGGGATGAGTGACGATACGGCGATGAAGGTGCTGTCGCGCGCGGTCGGATCAACGGTGCTGTCCGCTTCGACCTCGATGCAGGAAGCGCTGGAGGGGTACAAGGATCACGGGTTGTTTACCTGGGTCGTCGTACAAGGCTTGAATGGCGCTGCGGATAGCGACCGGGACGGCTATGTGAAAACGCTGGAACTGGCCGACTATGTCGACAACCAGGTGCCTGAGCTGGCCGACCGGATGTTTCACCATAAGCAGTTTCCCATCGTTTCCCCGTCCGGCCAGGGCTTCCCGCTAACCCGGACAAAACAATGAGAAGCCATTCCCGCAGGGGGAGATAGAACGCTCCCGATCGCAATGGATGAAGTTGAGCGCCGGCACGGAGCCAATGCGGTTTGGGGCATCGCCAGCACCGCTGCGCCGCGCAACGGTATTGGGGGGGCGGAACGATGACAACAGCCTGCCGGGAGTGGACACTGTCGCTCGCTGTGCGCGGAGTCAATGAGTATGATGCACGGGCGGCCCGGGCCGGGCTGCCGTTTCAGCGTGGAGCATCTTGAACCCGTACCAGGAAGACATCGAAAAGCTCTATGCGCGCCTGCACAGCAGTGCGCAGGGCCTGTCGCAGGCCGAGGCGGCAAGCCGGCTGCTTCGCTACGGCGCCAACCAGCTCGAAAAGATCGGCGGACAATCCGCGCTCGGCCGCCTGTTCAAGGAATTCACCCACTTCTTTGCGCTGATCCTGTGGCTGGCCGCCGGGCTGGCCTTCTTCGCCGAATGGCGCGACCCCGGCCAGGGCATGGCGATGATGGGCTATGCGGTGGTCGGCGTCATCATCGTCAACGGCGTGTTCTCTTACTGGCAGGAATACCGTGCGGAAAAAGCGCTGGCGGCGCTGAGCAACCTGCTGCCGCGCTACGCCACCGCGCTGCGCGACGGCCGCGCCAGGCAGGTGCCGGTGGCGGAACTGGTGCCCGGCGATGTGGTGGTGCTGGCCGCCGGCGACGATGTGCCGGCCGATTGCCGCCTGATCGAAGCCTTCAGCGTGCGCGTCAACACCGCCAACCTCACCGGCGAATCGCAACCCAGGTCGCGCGATACCGGCACCACCAGCGAAGACCTGGCCGCGTTGCGGCGCGACATCCTCAACGCCGGCACCTCGCTGGTGTCGGGCAAGGCCAAGGCCATGGTGTATGCCACCGGCATGCATACCGAGTTCGGCAACATCGCGCGCCTCACCCAGGTCGCGCGCGAGCCGATGTCGCCGCTGCAACGGGAGATCGCGCGCCTGTCGCGGCTGGTGGGGATGTTCGCCACGCTGCTCGGCGTGGTGTTCTTCTTCATCGGGCGGCTGCTCGGCCTGTCGATGTGGGACAACCTGGTGTTCGCCATCGGCATCATCGTCGCCAACGTACCCGAAGGCCTGCTGCCCACCGTCACCCTGTCGCTGGCCATGGCCACCCAGCGCATGGCGAAGAAGAACGCGCTGGTGCGCCACCTGTCCGCGGTGGAATCGCTGGGGTCGGCCAGCGTGATCTGCAGCGACAAGACCGGCACGCTGACGCAGAACCGCATGAACATCCGGCAGGTGTTCCATTCCGGCGAACTGCTCGATCCCGCCGAACTGGACGGTGCCGAAGCCCTGTACGACATCATGCGCCACTGCCACGACCTGCGCCGCATCGAACGCGACGGGCAGGAAGCGTGGCAGGGCGACCCGATGGAGGTGGCGCTGCTGGAAGGCGTGCCGCCCGGCGGTGCGGTGTTCCCGCGCGTGGACGAGATCCCGTTCGATACCGAGCGCAAGCGCATGTCGGTGATCTGCGACACGCCGCAGGGGCGCATGCTGTATTGCAAGGGGGCGCCGGAGACCGTGCTGCCGCTGTGCCGCGAGATGCTGGAAGAGGGGCGACCCGTGCCGCTGGCCGACGACGACCGCGAGCGCCTGCTGAACGCGCACGAGCAGATGACGGCGCGGGGGCTGCGCGTGATCGCCCTGGCTTACCGCAACTTGCCGCCCCAGCCCGGCCATCGCGAGACCGGGCTGGTGTTCGCCGGGCTGGTCGGGCTGGTCGATCCGCCGCGCCCCGGCGTGGCCGAGGCCATCGCCACCTGCCAGGTGGCCGGCATCCGCGTGGTCATGGTCACCGGCGACCACCCGCACACCGCCAGCGCACTGGCGCGCGAGATCGGGCTGGCGCAGACGCCGCTGGCGATCACCGGCGACAAGCTGCGCAACCTGTCCGATGCCGACCTGCTGTTGCTGCTGGACGAACCCGACCTGATCTTCGCGCGCACCAGCGCCGACCAGAAGATGCGCATCGTGCAGGCGCTGCAGCGCAAGGGCGAGATCGTCGCGGTGACCGGCGACGGCGTGAACGACGCGCCCGCGCTCAAATGCGCCGACATCGGCATCGCCATGGGCATCAGCGGCACCGATGTCGCCAAGGAGGCGGCCGACATCGTCCTGCTCGACGACCACTTCGCCACCATCGTCACGGCCATCGAGGAAGGCCGCGCCGTGTTCGACAACCTGCGCAAGTTCCTCACCTACATCCTCACCCACAACGTCGCCGAGCTGGCGCCCTACATCGCGTTTGTGCTGTTCAGGATCCCGCTGCCGCTCACGGTGATCCAGATCCTCGCGCTCGACCTCGGCACCGAGACCCTGCCTGCACTCGCGCTCGGCGCCGAAAGGCCGGACCGCGGCATCATGCGCAAGCCACCGCGCCTGAGCAGCGAGCGCCTGCTCAACTGGGGATCGCTGATGCGCGTCTACCTGTTCCTCGGCCTGCTCGAATCCGCCGGGGCGCTGGCGGCATTCTTCTTCGTGCTGCATGGCGGCGGCTGGCATGCCGGCCAGGTGCTGGGGATGCACGACCCGCTCTACCTGCAGGCCACGGCGGCCTGCTTCTCGGCCATCGTGCTGATGCAGGTGGTCAACATCTTCATGTGCCGCCATCCGACGTACTCCGCGTTCAGCTGCAACCTGGCCCCCAACCGCCTGATCGCTTACGGCATCGCCTTCGAGCTGGGCATGCTGCTGCTCATCGATTACACGCCCCTGGGCAATGCGCTGTTCGGCACCGCGCCGCTGGCCATCGAGGTATGGCTGTTCATGATCCCGTTCGGGCTGGGCATGTGGCTGCTGGAAGAAGGGCGCAAGGCGCTGGTGCGCAGAATGGCGCAGTGCAAAGCTCGGGCATACGGCGCGCCGTAGCTGCTTGAAAACCCGCCTGTTTCACCGCACAAATCCGGTGGGGCTGAAGGGTTACTTTGCGCGGTATGCATGAACGGGTTGGGCGGGCGCGATCTCAGTGTTAAAATTCCGTTAACGCGGATGAGCTGAAGCGCAACGAAGCATCCGGTTTTCTACAACAGCTTTAATAACAAGGTGCCAGTCATGTCCAGCCTGATCAGCCAAGTTTCCTACCCTGTCTTCATTTCCGGCGTATTCATCTTTTTCATCATCGCCAGCATCTTCTCTTTCATCGTCGGCGTGGGCCTGGCGACGCGCAGTTCCAGGATGTTGCGATTCTTCAATTTCATGAACAAGAGCTATTCCACTCGCCGTCTCACCAAACCGCTGACCGAGCCGCACTTCGTCGAGCCCACCCTGCTCAAGCATCCGCGCATACTGGGCATCGCCATCGTGCTCGGCGCCATAGTCTCCATCGCGCTGCTGCGTCAGGTCGATGGCGACGTGTTCCAGCCCATGTACAGCGGCTCGTTCTCCAAGGAGGCGGCAGGAGTATTGGCGGGCTACACCTCGTCGTTCCTGCTGATCGGGAATGCCTTGTGCATCGTCGTCGGCGTGATGCTGCTGTTCTTCCCGCGCACCCTGTCCACTGTCGAGGGCTATACCGACAAGTGGTACAGCCTGCGCAAGCAGGCCCGCCCGCTGTACGAGAACTACATCGAGGTGGACAAATGGGTGCTGGCGCACCCCACCGTGTCGGGCGTTACCCTGAGCCTGCTGTCGCTGGGATTGGGCGTCTCGATGTACATCCGCCTCTGATACGGCTGACGATATGACAAACAAGGCCATGCCGCGCGGCATGGCCTTTTGTTTTGGCGCGGTGCTGCGCGCGCGGAGGTGTTTATCCGGCCAGCTGGAATGCCAGCGAGAACAGCGCGCCGCCGCCGGGGGCATCGGTCAGGGCAACGCTGCCGCCGCCGTGCGCTTCGGTCACCGCCTTGCACAACGACAGCCCCAGGCCGGTCGAGGCAGGCTTCGCGGACGCGGCAGCCTGTGCGGCATGCCCGGTGTGGGTCGGGCCGGGGCCATCGTCGAGCACGAAGAAGGTCAGCCGCTCCGCATCCTGCTCGAACCAGATGTCCACCTTGCTCGCGGCATAACGCACGGCATTGTTCAGCGCCGATTCGAGCGCCAGATCGACCAGGTATTCGTCGAGCAAGGCGACGCCCTTGCGCCTGACCTCGGGCGCGATCCTGATCCGGAGATCGTCGACGCACACCTCGATGGCATGGCCATGCCGGCTGCCCATGATGGCCGACTGGCTGCCGGCGACCAGGTCTTCCAGGAATTCGAACAGCTCGACTTCATTGGTGTTGGGTTTCAATCCGGCATGCTCGTGCTTGTAGAGCGTCAGGAAACCGATCAGGCGGTTCTTCAGTTCGATGCAGCGCTGGTAAGCCTTGCGCGCTTCGTCCGGCGCATCGGCGCGGTGGTTGAGCTGTTCCAGGTCGGCCTCCAGCAGCGCCAGCGAATTCTTGATGTCGTGGATGACCAGTGCGGATAAAGCCTGTTGCATTAGGGTGCCTCCAATAATTCAAAGTTCTAAGCAAGACAAGGCGCGAGCAAAAAATTGCGACGCGGCATATGTGTAATTATGTAAGGAGCAATTTTTTATGAGCAACGCAGTATTGCGACGAAGTTTGGATTATTGGAGGCACCCTCATGCCCCCGTCAACTGGTCGTAGAAACGGTAGAAGCCCATCACCTTCTCGTTGTGCGGCACCAGCTTGTCGAGCATCGCCAGATAGTTCTTGGCGCGTTCCTGCACCTCGTCGTTGAGTCCTTCCTGCTTCAGCCACAGCAGGTGGAGTTGCGCCGCAGCGAACAGCGCTTCGATGTTGTCGTTCTGGATGGCCAGCGCATCGAGCACCTTGCGGTAGGCAGTCTCGAACTGCGCCACGTGCATCGCCTTGCGCGCCTCGTCCACCAGCGCCAGCACGCGCCGCTGTCCTGCGTCGATGACTTCCTCGATCTTGTCCTGCTGGCCGGTGTCGAGCATCGACTTGGTGACATGGCGCGCGATGCGCTCGCGTTCCAGCCCGCTCGACTGCACCGCCTGCGTCAGCATCTTCAGCCCGAGGACGGAATCCCCCAGCTTGAAGGCGGCCTTGCCGATCAGGTTCAGGGCGGAACTGCCGCTCTCCGGCGTCAGCAGCCGCTGCGCGCGCTCCAGCAGGCGCTTTGCCTCTGCCTTGTCGCCCGCGTCGAAATAGGCCTGCGCCAGGATCGCGTTCCTCGAGATGCCGTACGCGCCTTTTTCCTCGAACCTGCGCGCGCTTTTTTCCAGCGTGTGGATGGCCCCCTGCGGATCGCCCAGGTCGGTCTGGATATGCGCGAGCGACAGGTAGTCGTCGGGGCGCTCGGTGATGGAGCCGTTCGACAGCCTGATCGCGGACTCGGCATATTTTTTCGCCTCGTCCAGCTTGCCCAGCAGAAAGGCCGATTCGGCGTTGGCGCGGAAGCGCCGGGCGGTGGGCAATATCTTCGCTGACTGCTCCATCAGCTCATAAGCGCCTTCCTCGTCCTTCTGCAGGCGCCTGATTTCGGCCAGCAACTCGTAGGCCGCGACGTAGCTCGGGTTGTCGGCGACGATCTGCCGGGCCATCTCCTCGGCGGCATCCGGCTCGTTCAGCAGCATGCGCGCACGCGCGATGCCGATCTTCACCCACGGCACGTTGTCGCGCATGGCCAGCGCCTGTTCGTAGGTCTTGAGCAGGTCGGTGGTGTCGTTCAGCGCAAGCAGCGCTTCCGCCTTCAGCTTGAGCGCGGCCAGCAGCCAGCGCTCGTTCGACACCAGCTTCATCAGCCGCTCGCATTCGCTCACCACCTGCAGGTAGTTCTTGTCGTCCATCGCGGTGAGCGCGGGCAGCAGGAAGTTGCGCCGGTCGAACAGCCGTTCCAGCCGCGCGCGCAATTTCTTTTCGGGGCAGGGCTTCAGGATATAGTCGTCCGGCGCGAACTCCACGGCATTGGCGACGTAGGCGTACTCGGCTTCCGCCGTCACCATCACGAAGATCGTCCGGGCGCTGAGCAGGCGTTCGCTCCGCAGGTATTCGAGGAAATGCTGTCCCGAGGTGGTCTTGTTGAGGTTGTAGTCGCACAGGATCAGGTCGTAGTGGTTGGCCTCGATCTGCTGCAACGCTTCCTGGGCATCGGACGCGACCTTGATCGAGTTCATGCCCATCCATTGCAGCTGCGAGCGCAGCGCATGGCGCATCGCGCCGATGTCGTCGATGACCAGCGCTGACAGGGTATCGAAGCGGATGTATTCGCTCTCGAAGGTCTCCTGTTTGCCGGCGAGTAGGTTCGCCATCGAATTTGCGTCGGTACGATCCTGCATCTGTCTCCCCGTTGGTCGTCCGCATGAGGGTTGCCTCTGGCGGCAGCCGCCATGGCCAGCTGTGCCATGGCTTTTCCCCGCATGATAACCAAAAAATCCGCCCGCCGTTTTCTTTGGCTGCGCCGATCTCCGGGCGGATCGCCTAACCGACTGTCGCGCGGGGCATATTCCTGCAGGCCCGATTGTGCGGGCAGGCTAGTGCCTGGGCAGCGGCTTTACGGTAAGCTACGCGCCTTCCAGTCCCACACCACAGAAAGCGCAATAAAAATGGTACAAGGCCAATACGTAATGTCCATGCTCCGCGTGAGCAAGATTGTTCCCCCCAAGCGTCAGATCATCAAGGATATCTCCCTCAGCTTCTTCCCCGGCGCCAAGATCGGCCTGCTGGGCCTGAACGGCTCGGGCAAGTCCACCGTGCTGCGCATCATGGCGTTGCAGGACAAGGAATACGACGGCGAGGTGCAGCACCTGCCCAACATCAAGATCGGCTACCTGCCGCAGGAACCCGTGCTCGACCCGGCCAAGACCGTGCGCCAGGAAGTGGAGTCTGCGCTGGGCGAGGTCATGGAAGCGCAAGCCAAGCTGGATGCGGTGTATGCCGCCTATGCCGAGCCGGATGCCGACTTCGACGCGCTCGCCGCCGAGCAGGCCCGCCTAGAGAACATCATTGCGGCAAGCGGCAGCGACGCCTCGCACCAGATGGAAATCGCGGCCGATGCGCTGCGTCTGCCGGAATGGGATGCCGTGATCAAGAACCTTTCCGGCGGTGAGAAGCGCCGCGTGGCGCTGTGCAAGCTGCTGCTGGAAAAGCCCGACATGCTGCTGCTGGACGAACCCACCAACCACCTGGATGCCGAATCGGTGGAATGGCTGGAACAGTTCCTCGTGCGCTTCCCCGGCACTGTGGTCGCCGTCACCCACGACCGCTACTTCCTCGACAACGCCGCCGAATGGATTTTGGAACTGGACCGCGGCCACGGCATCCCCTGGAAGGGCAACTACTCAAGCTGGCTGGAGCAGAAGGAAGCGCGGCTGGAGCAGGAAAACAAGCAGGTCGATGCGCACATGAAGGCGATGAAGCAGGAGCTGGAATGGGTGCGCCAGAATCCCAAGGCGCGTCAGGCCAAGTCCAAGGCGCGTCTGGCCCGCTTCGAGGAACTCTCCAATACCGAATATCAGAAGCGCAACGAAACGCAGGAAATCTTCATCCCGGCCGGTGAGCGCCTGGGCAACGAAGTCATCGAATTCGACGGCGTGAGCAAAGCCTATGGGGACCGCCTGCTGATCGACAACTTGAGCTTCAAGATTCCACCAGGCGCGATTGTGGGAATTATTGGCCCGAACGGCGCGGGTAAATCGACGCTGTTCCGCATGATCACCGGCAAGGAACAACCGGACAGCGGCACCGTGAAGATCGGCTCCACCGTCAAGATCGCCTTCGTCGACCAGTCGCGCGAAGGGCTGGACAACGACAAGACCGTGTTCGACGCCATCTCCGGCGGCAACGACATCCTCACCGTGGGCAAATACGAAACCCCGGCGCGCGCCTACATCGGCCGCTTCAACTTCAAGGGCGCGGACCAGGGCAAGATCGTAGGCCAACTCTCCGGCGGTGAACGCGGCCGCCTGCACCTGGCGCAGACCCTCATCTCCGGCGGCAACGTGCTGCTGCTCGACGAACCCTCCAACGACCTCGACGTGGAAACCCTGCGCGCACTCGAAGATGCACTGCTCGAATTCGCCGGCTGCGTCGCCGTCATCTCCCACGACCGTTGGTTCCTCGACCGCATCGCCACCCACATCCTCGCCGCAGAAGGCGATTCCAAGTGGACGTTCTTTGATGGCAACTATCAGGAATATGAGGCGGACAAGAAGAAGCGTTTGGGTGAGGAGGGTGCGAAGCCTAAGCGGATTCGGTATAAGCCGATTAGTCGGTGAGTGCGGATAATTGCATACGCTATGCTGCCAATAAATGAACTCGGAGAAAAAGGGGAAAGCCGCTTTAAGGAGATTTGTGCTGATGCACAGCTGATATGCAATAAATCTGATCGCGATCTTGCTGGATGGGATTTCATAGTTGATTTCCCATTCACGGATGCTAGCCGTGAAACGCTTGATAGTCGGCAAGGCCCAATATCTTGCCATGTGCAGGTCAAAACACTATACGAAACGAGCAATCGTTTACAGATGAGACTCTCATCAGCGGAAAGGCTTGCTAAAGAAAAGAAGCCTTCTTTTGTGTATGTCCTACGAGTCAATGAGGATTTGGAATTTGTAGATTCCTTCCTAATTCATCTACTTGATGAGCCACTAGCGGTAATCCTAAAACGCCTCAGAAGAGAACGGGCTTTGAGTGGCGTCGCTAAAATTAACGATAAGAAGATTACGATTCCGGTAAACAAGAATTCAGTTCGTTTCAAGCCAACTGGGAAAGACCTGCGTGCAGCTTTTGAATCAGCGTGTGGAGTTGATATGGATGCATACATATCAAAGAAATGCGGACAACTACAAAATCTGGGATTTGATGAAAAACGCCATCAACTTAATGCAACTCTTCATTTGGGGTCTGATGAAGAAATCGTCGATGCGTTTCTTGGAATCAAGACAAACATTCCAATTTCGAATGTTCAAGCTTTTGAAACGCGATTTGGAATTAAATTGCCGGATAGTAATTTGCACGGGTCTGGGGTATTAAATATTAATCCGCAACCAGCGGGCAGTTGTTTAATCTCCTTTCAACGTTCAGCACTTGAAACACCGGCTGTCTTTACAGGCGAAGTGTTTAATCCGCCGATTTCAGGTATGCCTCCAGAGAAAATCAAGATACTGATCAAGTCGAATTTCTTCACGATTGAACTTAAGCGAAGTAGCCTACGGTTTAGTTCAATTGACGGAGACTTGCGGAGCCATGCGCCGCATGAATGGTTGAAATATTGGAATGCGGCACACATGCTTGCAGAGGGAAAGGGCTCGATGAAAATCGTACTTGATAGTACAAGGCAGAGTTTGAATTTCCCTATTTCTAAACCCATTCAGGAGTTGGATGTTAAGACTTGTGCGTATTGGGTCGCCGTTTGTGATGCGTCCAATAGTTTGTTACGCAAGGCTGGCGTACTGAACCAACCTGAAGTTGGCATGAAAGATTTGGAGGAGAGTGCAATTCAACTTTTATTGATGAATGCCATTCTTAATGGTGAAGATTGTTTCAAATCGTTTGAAACAGAAAGCACCGCTCATATTAAAGAGTTAAGTCAAATCGATATGGTATGTGCTGACTGTGTGGAGATCGGGGACGTGGTTCTAGCTTATTATGGCCTTGCGAAATTTAATCTTAAGCATGAGGCCGACCAAGTGAAGTGGCTACCTGTTCAATTTGAGCCGAAAGCATTTGAAGATGTTTCCAATTTCCCCAAGCAATATGAGGACCTCTTAGAAAGAGCTAAGAAAGATACTGGTTGTCCCAATGTTATTTCGCGAACATATGAGGCTACCAAAGGTGGATTGTTTGCCAAGATAGGGGCAGTTGGATCGGCATGAAGAAAATCGATCAGGTTGAAAATAGCTAAAGAAATAGCTAAAGGGGCCTGGCTCGAAATAGTTTCGAGATGAACGGAGATCATGACTTCCACAGCACACAAATTAAAGGGGCCAGGCTCGAATTAATTCAAAGAATTTGAGCTCAGAACCGCTCAATCTCTGCCACAAAGTTAGCAGAATTATTCGCCGATTGTGCCGGTTTGGACTTCCCCGGCGCGGGTGTAGCGGGCCGCGATAGCGCCGGTTTTGCCGACGTGGCTTTCGGTGAGAGTGAAGGTTCTGGGGGTTGCGCCATCGGCGAAAAGTTTTTTGCCCTGGCCGAGTATGATGGGGTAGGTCATGAGGCAGAGTTCGTCGACCAGATCGTTTGCCAGGAGCAGTTGCACCAGCTTGCTGCTACCCCAAACGTGCAGGTCTGGGCCATCAGATTCCTTCAATTTCTTGATGTCTTCCACGTTTCGTAAGAACGTTGTGTTCTGCCAGTCGGTCTCACGCTTTGTCGTGGACAGCACGTACTTCATATTGTCGTTAATGAATGGCCAGAAGTCGCCATGTTTGGGCCAGTAGGTAGACCAGATTTCGAACGTGTAGCCGCCCAACAGAAACTCAACATCGGCCTTGAGCGCTGGCCCGGTGAATGCAGCGGTTGCTTCATCCTCCATGAACGGCGCTTGCCAGCCACCGAATTCGAACTTCGCCGTCGGGTCTTCCTCTGGTCCGCCCGGTGCCTGCATCACCCCGTCTATGGTTACAAATTCCAGAACGATAATTTTTCTCATGATATGTTTTGCCTCCTTATTATCTGGAATATCTTACGCTGAACTAATGAGGGGTAGCATCGCAATAGTTTAATTTCAGGGAATCAAAGGTACCGGAGTCGAATTGTTTCAGTGAGTAATCAAAGGGGGCAGCATCTCAATAGCTTTCAACACATCGCCCGCAAGGGCGATGTTTGTTTTGGGCTACGACTTTTCCCTTACTGAATCAGCCCCGTGTACATGAAGTATCCATATGCCACGATGAGCCCGCCGCCGACGAGGCGGGGAATGCGCCCGAGGATGCCGATGGCGAGCAGGTGCACCAGCCCGGCGCCGAGGATGACGTAGGTGCCCAACTGGAAGGAGGCTGGCAGCTGGATGGGATTGAAGAGGGCGAACAGGCCGATGCACATGGGGATGCAGATGTGGCCATCGCCGATCTGGGAACTGACGACGATGTCCGTCCGGCGGAGGTGGGTGTAGTAAAGCGCGATGAAGGCGTTGGGCAGCACCATGAGGATGCCGCTGAACCAGCCGATCTTGGCGAAGCTGAACACGGGGTTGTTGGAGGTGGAGACCCAGTTCACCAGGTGGTCGACGGAGTAGTAGATGCCATAGGCGGAGAGGCCGATGAGTGCGAGGTCGATCACGATGGTCCAGTGGGTGCTGCGGTTCTTGCGGATGTTGTCCTTCAGCACTTCGAACACGTGCAGGATCTGCCAGAACAGGAACAGCGCGACGAGGATGAGGCCGTCGTAGAAGCTGAGTTGCCCGTCCTTGCCCAGTGCCCAGAGCGTGCCGGTGAACAGGAACAGGGCGATCAGGGTGACCAGCAGGTTGAGGCGGTTGATGCGCGCGAATTCCGTTTGCTGCTTGTTCGGTTTGGCCTTGCTCTTGCCCTTGGGTTGAGGCGCGGCGGCGGAGCCGAACAGCGCGGTGAGCCCGAGGATGAGGGTGAGGTTGGTGACGTTGTTGACCAGGCTGTTTTCGATCACCGCGCCGCCATTGGCGGCGGATTTGCTCATGACCAGGGCAAACATCAGGTTCGCGAAGCCGGAGCAGTAGGGCATGATCAACGTGCCGAGCACGGTGCCTTCAAAGCCCTTGCTTTCCATGGCGTGCAGCCGCCAGATCATCAGCGCATTCGCCAGCGCGAAGATGAGCAGCTGGAACAACGGGTTGGCAGCGTAGTGGTGGAAGGCGGCGAGGGCGTTATGCAGGCCCGAGAGTTCGTTTGGCACGGTTGGCAGTCTTAAATTTTCTGGGCGAATTATCGTTGCGGGGTGTGCCCGGGGTCAATTTCATTCTGGTGGCCGAAGGGCGCTCTTGTGGAGAGTCATTTGTTTTGGCGCATCGAGTATCGTTTATGTACACTGACGACTTTCACGATACGGATGACTTTCGATGAGCGACTCTACTCCCCAGGCAATGCATGGCATCGAGGCTGCGAACGAGGCGGCCAGGCGCGTGGTAAGGCATTTTCAGAGCAAGGGATTTACCCGCATCACCGAGGCGCTGATCCTGCAGATCCATCACCTTGCGGGCGAGCGCGGGGAGATCGACGACGCTTTCGAGGCCGCGCAGGAGCAGAACAAGGCCCCCCCGCTGAGCCGGTATTTCGCGATCCACCCTTACGGGCATTATTCCGAATTCCGCGATTTTGACGCGGCCAAGGCCGCCATCGGCAACGACTTCACGCTGACGCTCATCAGCGACGTGCCCAGGGTGTTCTTCGACCCGGCGCCGGTCATGGTCGACGATCCGCTGGCCAGCGGCACGAAATACGATGTGATGATGAAGGTCAGAGACAACGTCGATGGCTACGCAGTCGCCATCCTGCTGAACGATCCGGACGCTTCATTCATCGACTACGTCGGAACCCACCCCGGCGCCGATTGGCACAAGATCATGGGCGATTTCGAAGTTGCGACCACCGCGCTGGTGGATGAGTTCAAGCTGAGCTGAGTCTCATCGCGCTGGTTTCTTGCACATCGCCCGCACGGGCGATGTGCTTTTCCGAATTACAAAAAAATCAAAGGTACGGAATCGAATTGTTTTGGTGCAGGGCCGCAGTAATACCGATTGGAAAAGGGTTGAAGTCAGGTCTGCAAAGGTACACAGTGTAATGCCTGTGGTTGGCTGGGGCGGTTCCTTTCAGCCGGATTCATTTCAACAGGAGGTCCATCATGTACTCACCTGTCACTATCCCATTCGGGGCGAAGATGCTTTTCAATACGGCCACGATCAAACCCGGTGTGGCTTTCGAGGATGTCGAGGTGGCGCTGGCCGAGATGTGCAATGTGGTGAAAGACACATACGGCGGCGACAAGGGCGGTTTCATTGCCGGCCAGGTTTATGAGTTCTCCGGTTTCGTGTCGGACGAAGGCTCGTTGAGCGATTCGAGATCGGCGGCAAAGCATATTGCGATTGTCACCTACTGGAAGTCTTTCGAGCAGCATGAGCGTTCGCACGCGGACAAGGCATTCAAGGATAAATTCGCGGCCCTGGCCAGGCTGTGTGTCGAGAGCAAGGAATTGGGCTACGACATGCTGTGGCAGGGTGCGCTGGAATAGAAAGACTCAGGCACAGTCCCGCGGAATGAATGGGGGCGGGTTTGGGGATTTTCTTCAAACCGGTTGGCCCGGTCTTGTTGCGGCAGATGGCGATATGGTGCGGCATCACCTGGGTATGTTGAGTCGAAAAATAAAGCGGCTCGAGGTGGATGCCTCTAGCCGCTTTTGAGTTGCGCCCCTCGACTGCTACGCCTGTTGTCCAGCTGAAGTTACAAGTCGTGGCTGGCCGAGGTTGCGCAACGCCGGTATGCCGGCGTCTTATTTTCCAAGCACGTCTTTGCGTGTGCTTTCCGCGATGGCGGCGCACTGGGCGATCAGGTGTCCCGGCACGTTCAGCTCCTTGAGCGTGGCGCCCAGGTTCTCCATCACTGCGTTGAAGTGCGAATCGTTCAGGCCCTTGGCTACCAGGTGAGCATGGCCGCGCCGCATGTCTTCCCCGGTGTAGTTGTGCGGGCCGCCGAAAGCCATGGTCAGGAAGGCTTTTTGTTTGGCTGCCTGCCGATTCATGTCGACGCCTTCGAAGAAGTGGCTGATGCGCGCATCTTTCAGAACCTTGCGATAGAAGATGTCGACTGCTGCATTCACTGCTGCTTCGCCGCCGAGTTGCTGATAGATGGATTGCTTGGATGTGGCGGCAGGTGCAGGTTTGCCGGCCGTGAGAATCATCAAAGCCACCAGAATGAATGGTGAAAACACAAATAGCAGTACCCCGAAATTTTCCATTGCCATACTCTCCATAGATTTAATTTAGTTTGATTCGCCGTTGACTGGTTTTTTACAACGGCAGGGGAATACTAAATTAATTCGCGCCTATAACATATATTGAAAATACATTATTTAACGCAATTTTAACAAGTAGGCGATTGTGTTACTCGAGAATAGGGAAGGACTGGTTTGCGCCGGATAAAAGCGCGAGCGCTATGGCGCGCAACAGGCCGCCATGGCAGCATACGGGACAACAGGGGTGCTTGCCGAAGCAGAGGTAGCGGAGCCGAATTGTTTGCAGGTGCATCACGATCAATCAACCATCAGGGAGATCACCATGGGCAGCAAAGACAAGAGAAAAGAATCAAAGGGCAAGAAACCGCAACCCAAGCCGGTACCGGCAGGCAAGTGACCTGCAGCCTGGGGGCGGCATCGCCTGCCTGCATCACATCGACGTGCCGCCTTCGCTGTCGTGCGGTGGTTTCAGCAGCGTCTCGGCTGCTTCCGGCGTAAGGAATTTCCACGGCAGCGGTATCAGGCCGGGAACGCGCGCCATATAGCGGCGGTAGGTGTCGCCGTGATAGACCAGCAGTTTCTTCTCTTCCAGGCGCGACCCGATCACGAAATACAGCGTGATGAACGCGCTCGACAGCAGCGTGGTCGCGTTCATGTCGCGTGTCCAGACCAGCACCAGGCCGAAGAAATACCAGGGGTGGCGCACGTAGCGGTGGAACGGGGAAAGATGGAAGTGCTCCTGATCCTCGACCTTGCGCAGGTCCAACTGCAACTGGCGCAGGCCGAGGAATTCCTGCATGTCGTAGCTCCTGAGACTGAGCCAGAAGCCGAACAGCGCAGCCAGCGCCAGCCCGTTTGCCAGCCACGCGGCGGCGCCCTGCCAGCGCCACAACACCGGCCCCGCATCGCGGTAGGTGAGCCACAGGATGGGCAGGATCAGCAGCACCGCCAGGAGGTTGAACGCGAGCCGGTAGTACGGCATCAGGTGCGGCCGGGTTGCGGCCACCCGGCGCTTTACCGCCAGAGACGCCAGGGCGGAGTGCAGGGCGAAGTAGCCGATCCAGCAGATTGCCAGCAGCAAGATGTTTTGCCAGGCGGATTCAGTCATGCGAGGGCACTGCCTTTCTTCCCTTCGGCGGGGATGAGCGGGGCGGTTGGTCCGGCCCCGGTTGCGCAAGCGTCAGCTCCATTATGTCGGCGAACCTCGCGTTAGTGTTTCTTCTTTTTGCCCTTCTTGCCTGACGCTTCCTTGTCCTTGGGCTTGTCCCAGTGCTTGAATTTCTTTTTGCAGTATCCCAGCAATGCGTCGTAAGTCTGGAAGTGCAGCTCGAAGCCTTCTTCGCGCGGGGCGTCCAGCTCGCAATAGTCGTTGCTGTGCTTGCGGCAGATGTGGGGGCGGGTCTCGTAGATGCCGCAGCGGCCGTCGGGCTGCAGGTGTGTGCAGCGCCCTTCGAACAGCAGGTACCAGGTGCCGTCATCCCTGAAGGCATGGACGCCCTGGTGCGCCACTTGCCAGAGCAGGTTGGAAAAATCCTTCCTGGTGCGCGGCGTTGCGATTGGTTGCGTGATGTAGGTGCAGCAGGTTGCGCCCTTGCAGGACGCGCATTTGTTTTCCGGGGTGTGGTTCATGGTTGCTACGTGGATGGTTGTTTCTGGCGATGTGGCGTCAGCAGGTTTTGACGGGGCGATGCTATCAGTTTTTATGACAGGCTTATGGGGAAACACGCGGGGCGGAGCCGAATTGTCCTAGAATTGACGGGGGCATTGCATGGGACTTCGCTTATCGCCCTCCACAGGGCGATGTGCTTTTCTGCATCATGGGAGTGTGTGCGACATGGAGTTGATCGAGCTCGGTCTGGATGATTGGCTGGAGACGCAGGCAAGCCGGCGCTGCGGGGCAGGCCAGCGCCTGGCGCGGGTGACTGCGGTCGACCGCGGGCGCTATGTCGTGCGCGACGAGCGGGGCGAAGTGCCGGCCGAGCCGACCGGCAAGTTCGTGCACGCCGCGGCTTCCTCGGTCGATATGCCCTGCGTGGGCGACTGGGTGTGCGTGGAGTATCGCGATGCCGAGTCGCATGCGAGCATCCATGCGGTGGTGCCCCGGCGGTCTTTCCTGCGGCGCAAGGCTCCCGGCAAGCACATCGATTTCCAGATGATCGCGGCGAACATCGACGTGGCGTTCATCGTGCAGTCGTGCCAGTTCGATTTCAATGTGCGCAGGCTGGAGCGCTATCTGGTGATGGTCAACGAGGGGCAGATCGAACCGGTGCTGCTGCTGACCAAGACCGATCTGGTGAGCGCCGCCGAGCTGGAACGCATGCTGGCCAGCATCCGCGCGGCGGGCATCACGGCGCGCATTGTCGCGCTCAGCAACGTGACGGGCGAGGGCGTGGCGCAGGTGAGAGCGCTCATGCTGCCGGGCAAGACCTATTGCCTGCTCGGCTCTTCCGGCGTGGGCAAGACCACGCTGATCAACCGGCTGCTGGGGCACGACGTGCTGGAGACCGGCGCCGTCAGCGGCACGGGCGAGGGCAGGCACACCACCACGCGCCGCCACCTGGTGCTGCTGGACAGTGGCGCGCTGCTGATCGACATGCCGGGCATGCGCGAGCTGGGCTTGCTTCTGCCTGGCCATGAGGGCGCCGGGCTGGACGACAGTTTTGCCGATATCAAGGTGCTGGCGTCGCAATGCCGCTTCTCCGATTGCAGCCACACCAATGAGCCGGGCTGTGCGATCCGCCAGGCGCTGGCAAGCGGCGGGCTGAACCCGGCGCATTACCAGAGTTACCTGAAGCTCAAGGCGGAATCCGAGTTCAACGAGATGTCGTACGTGGACAAGCGCAAGAAGGACAAGGCGTTCGGCAAGATGGTCAAAACCGTGTTGAAGCGGAAGCCCTGATGAGATAATGAAAAAGTTCTCGCCGCGAATGGCCAAAATTTCCGATACTCAAGGATAATGCTTGCAGCATGGCATTGGTCTGATGGCTGGATATTGAATGTCGCACCAATTGTTTCACCGATTAACATGAAGAGGAGGAATGGCGTGATGAGCGAAGTCGCAGATTACAAAGTAGTCCGAAATTCAACGGTGGGAAGCGAGCTGACGGAAGAGAAGGCCAAACTGCTGGCGGCGAAGATGGGTGTGCGTCGCCTGAAGGATGGAGAATTGCTGGTGAAAGAGGGCGAGGCCGATCAGACCCTGTTCATCCTGGCCGCAGGCAGGCTCACCGTGATCAGCAAGGATGCCGATGGGACGGAGCAGGTGGTCTATACCATGAAGGAAGGCGAGTGCGCCGGTACCCGTGCCTTCGTGGAGCAGTCGCCGCGCAAGGCGACGCTGCGTGCCGTGGGCGATTCCGTCGTCTATACGCTGGCCCCGGCCGACTTCGAATCGTTGCTCGATTCCGCGCCGCGCGTGGCCTTCCTGGTGATGCGCGCGCTGTTCCGCGTGACCCATGCCAACCTGTCGCGCATGAACCAGGAGACCCGGCAACTGGCGAACTACATCAACAAGACGCAGGGGCGTTATTGAACCCGCTGCGCGCAGCAGCATTCCTGCAAATCACAATGAACCAGACTTGGGGAGTTCCAGCATGTTGAAGAAAATGACGCGTTCCGCGATTTTAATGTTGGTGGCGCTGGCGCCGTTGGGCGCCAAGGCGGATGCGGCGATGTATTGCCGGCTCAAGGGCGGTTCGCTGGTGCCGCTGCCAGCCGCGGCCTGTGCCATGGAAGGCGGCACGCCGGTGAACGCGGTGGTGACGCCGGCCGATGCGGCAGTTCCGGCTGCTGCGCCGGTTCCAGCCGCCGCGCCTGCGCCCGTGCCCGAGGCGGCGCAGGTCAGTGCGGCGCCGTTGCCGCCGATTGGCGACCTCAACCTCGAGCAGGCGCAGAAGGTGGTGGTGGATATCCTGGGCAAGGGGCTGCCGGCGACGACGGGCAAGGTTCAGGAAAGCCTGCAACGGAAGGCAAGGTTCGACGGATGCCGCCTGGTGGTGGAGGAGCAGCTGCACATCGAGTTCGGCAATCTCATCACTTCGCTGAAGGATTTCAAGATCGACTCCGCGGTCGATTTCCGCACTGTCGGCCGCGAAGCGTTCGGTACGCTGGGCAGGGTGTCGTCCAAGGCGGGCGATCTCGGCGGGGAGGCGATTTATTTCGATGAGCCCAGGAGCAAGGCCGGCAACAACATCGCCATCTCGGTGGCCATCCGGATCAAGGGCGACTATTCGAAATATACGACCGACCGCTCGTTCGTCGCGCTGGACGGACCGGGCGACGATTACTGGATCGTGGACGAGTTCGGATACCCGCGCGATACCATCATGGGGACGCCGGCCAGGGACAGGGTCAGGATACTTTACCTGGTGAGTGCTGCGGACGATGCGGCAAGGCTGGCGGGTGCCCTGGACAGGGTGGGGGCGATGTGCCGGGCGCAGCCGGGCGAACCGGCGCCGAAGAAATAACACGGCCGCCTTCCGGCCATAGCGCAAGGAGAAACCGCACATGCTCGGATCGATACGCCGCCTGCTGGGAGGAACGTCCAGGGAGCCTTCGCCGCAGGATTCCTTTCAGCAGCTGAACGCCGTGGCGCCGCTGCGCCCCGCGCCGGAGGCCGCAAAAGAGAACGTACACACACATTCGTCCTTCATCTGCCGCGAGGCGATCCTCGACCGCAACGAGCGCATCGCGGGTTACGAGTTCGCATTGGGGCAGGGCGTGCAGTCCCGCATGATGGACAAGAGCGCGGTGATACGGCGCGTGTACGACGATGTCATGCTGAACAATCTGGCGCCGCTCGGCGTGTCGTCGCTGCTGGGCGGACGCAGCGCGTTCATCCGCCTGTCGGTGGAGTCGCTGCAGAGTCCGCAGCTGGCAGCGCTGGCCAATCCGAACACGGTGATCATGATTGCGCCGCGCCCCATCGCCGAGATCGACCGCATCGAGTTGCGCGCCAGCCTGGCGCACATCGAGGCGCTGGGCTTCAGGCACGGCTGGTCGATCAACCAGCCGCGCCCCGAATATGCCGAGTTCCTGCACCGCGCCGACTTTATCGAGATCGACCCCGCGTTGCTCGACGGCATCCAGCTGAAGGCGATGATCGCCGACCTGCGCGCCGCCAACAAGGAGCAGAAGCTGATCGCCAGCCGCTTGCAGACGGCGGATGAATTCAAGTATTGCTTCGAGCGCCGCTTCGATTATTTCATGGGGCCGTTCGTCTCCAGTCGCGAGAACTGGCATCCGTCGAAGAGCGATGTCGATTACCTGCGCGTGTTCCAGGCCCTCGAGATGCTGCGCTCCGGTGCCGAGTTCGACGCCATCGCAGAGTGCCTGCGCACCGACCCCATCCTCACCTTCAAGCTGCTGCGCTACATCAATTCGCCCGGCATCGGCCTGCAGCAGAAGATCACCGAGATCCAGCAGGCGCTGCTGCTGCTCGGCCGCGACCGCTTCTACCGCTGGCTGTCGCTGCTGCTGTTCGACAGCAAGAAGCCGGGCTATCACGAGAACGTGCTGCGCGAACAGGCGCTGACGCGCGGCCGCCTGATGGAGATGCTGGCGGGGAAAGGGCGGATCCCCGCGCAGGCCGACCAGTTGTTCCTGACCGGCCTGTTTTCCTTGATGCACGTCATGCTGGCGCAGCCGCTGGGCGATGTGCTGAAACAGGTGGCGCTGCCGGAAGACGTGGCTGCCGCACTCAGGGGCGAGGCCGGGGCGATGCGCGATGCGTTGATGCTGGCGGTTGCGGTCGAGTCGGGGGAGGGGGACATGGCCGCCGCTGCGGCGCAATGCGATGTGGACGCAGCCGCGGTCGCCGGCATGATGATCGAGGCGCTGGCCTGGGCGCAGCAGATGGCGGCGGTGGGCGAATAGGCAGGGCGAAAGTCCCTCACCGCGCTCTAGTGCAATAATCCTCAGCCGACAATCGGTACCGCAGTCGAATTGTTTTTCAGGTAATAATATCTGCGCAGTGTTCGATTCAGGGCACTGACATCTTGGGCGGTAGATCGAACTTGGCTTGGATTCAGGGTTGTCAGGCAGCTGTGAAAGGGGAGGCGAATGAGCGACGCAAACCATCCAGATTGGCATACCGGTTTCTTCCGCGACGTTCTCGAACTGGCCGACATGGCGGTGATGGTCATCAACCATAATCTTGAAGTGGTCTACGCCAACGAATATGTCTGCAGCCGCATCATCGGCATGCCGCAATCCGTGGTGGTTGGCATGGCATTGCCTCGTCATAAGACCGTTCCGGACGAAGAACTGCAGAAGGTGGTCGACCACACTATGCGAGTGCTTGAGCAGGGCGTCTCCGAACGCATCGAAAACTGGGCGCTGCACCGGGATGGAACGAGGCGACTGATGTATTGGTCGACCGTGCCCAAATTCGATGCCGACGGCAAAGTCGAGCATTTGCTGGCAGTGGGCATGGATGTGACCGAGCAGCGCAAGGAAAAGCACTTGCTCGAAAACATCGCGCATCGCGATGCACTGACGGATCTGCACAATCGGACCTTTTTCGAGCGCTGCTTGCCGGAGGATGTGATGCGCGCCAATCGGGAAGGAACGGGCCTGGCCCTGTTCTATATCGATCTCGACGGCTTCAAGCAGGTCAACGACCGGCATGGGCACGAGATGGGTGATGCAGTATTGCGTGAGGTGTCCGCAAGGTTGCGCAAGAGTCTGCGACAGAACGACATCGTCTGCCGGATCGGCGGCGATGAGTTCGCGGTGATCCTGCCGGCACTGTCGTCCGGCGACGATGCCGGTACGCTAGCGGAGCAAATCATCGTTTCCCTTTCACAACCCTATAGTATCGACGGGAACAAGCTGAGTCTGGGCGCCAGCATCGGTATTGCGTTCCTGAGCAAGGACGTGCCTGGCCCGCAGGAATTGCTGCGCAAGGCAGACGCCGCGATGTATCAAGCCAAGCAAGCTGGCAAGGGGAGGTTCATGATTTCCGGTTCCGGAAGTTGATGGGGCGGAATCGCAACAGTGTGCTGCTCCCCCGCCAGATTATTTTGGCATTATTCGGTTTTCGAGTCTGATATGTGGAGGAATGAATGTTCTGTTCCAAGTGTGGAAGCTCAAACGACGATGCTGCGAAGTTCTGTGCCAAGTGCGGTGCGGCGCTTGCGCTGAACGATCAGGCTGCCGCCGCGCCGCGGGCGAACGACGACGCCCCGGCAAGCGATGAGGAGTATTACAAGGCCGTCATCGGCCCCGCCAACCAGGACTATTACCTGGACCGTTTTCTCCGTTTCGACGATGAAAGAAAGATCAGCCCCACCTGGAACTGGCCGGCTTTCCTGGTGACGTTCTACTGGCTGCTCTACCGCAAGATGTGGGCCCTCGCCGCGATCTATTTCCTGCTTCCTTATGCGCTGTGGGTCGTGTTCTGGATCGTGGGGGCGGTGGCCGGCGGCGCAGTCGGCTTCGTTACCAGCCTGGGCTATTTCGGTTATCTGGCCGCAGCCTTTGTCGTGATCCCGATGTATGCGAACGGGCTGTACTACAGACACTGCCGGAAGACGATCGCCACGGTGCGCGCGACGACGCAGGGCACGCAGAGGCAGCTGGGCGAGCTGGCGGGCAGGGGCGGCACGAGCCGCGCGGCGTATGTCGTCATCCTGGTCGTCATCGGCGTTGCCCTCATCGGGATGCTGGCGGCCGTGGCCATTCCTGCCTACCAGGACTACACGACGCGGGCCCGCATGGATCAGGCGATGCCGGTAGGCCGGGCCGCCACGGCCTATGTCAACAGTTACTTCGACCAGTATCGTTCGACCCCGAGCAACCTGGATGCGGCCAATTTCATGTCGTCATTGCCGCCTGTGGTGAAGGCGGTGAGCATCGACCGGCAGACCGGCACGATCTCCATCACGATGCAGGGAAGCAGGGCGATCGAGGACAAGTCGCTCAAGTTCGTACCCTCCCTGGCGGGAGGCGACCATTTGAGCTGGCGGTGCATGAGCGAGCAGATCGACCGGCGATATCTGCCGCAGGAGTGCCAGTAGCGGGATGCGTTGCCCGTGAGCGCGGCGACGATGCAGCGCGTCAGCCGTTGCTGATCAATTCGTCCGGGTAGGGTTTGCTGGGGTAGTGGAAGGGTACCGGGCCGTCCGGCTGCGCGTGCAGGAACTGGCGCACGAACGGATCCTGCGAGCCTATCATCTCGCCCGTCTCGCCCTGCGCCACCACCACGCCGTCGTGGATGAAATAGATGTAGTCGACGATCTTCAGCGACTCGGCCAGGTCGTAGGTCACCACCACGGACGAGATGCCGAGCGCATCGTTCAGCTTGCGGATCAGGTTGGCGATGGTGCTGAGGGAGATCGGGTCGAGTCCGGCGAAGGGTTCGTCATAGATGATCAGCGCCGGGTCGGTGGCGGTCGCCCGCGCCATGGCGACGCGGCGTTCCATGCCGCCGGAAAGCTGGCTCGGCATCAGCTTGTGGGCATTGCGCAGGCCGACGGCCTGCAGCTTCATCAATACCAGATCGCGGATGACCTCTTCCGGCAGGTCGGTGTTCTCGCGCAACGGGAAGGCCATGTTCTCGTATACCGACAGGTCGGTGAACAGGCCGCTGACCTGGAACATCATGCCCATCTTGAGGCGTATCTTGTACAGCTCGTCGTTGCTGAGTTCGTGCAGCACCTGTCCCATGAACTTGACGCTGCCCCTGGAGGGGTGGAGCTGGCCGGTGAAGTGGCGCAGCAAGGTGGATTTGCCGCTGCCGCTGGCGCCCATGATGCCGACGACCTTGCCGCGCGGGATGGTGAGATTGATGCCCTTCAGCACCGCACGTTCGCCGTAGGAGTGGTGCAGGTCGTTGACTTCAAGCAGGTTGTCCATGGTTCGATACAAGGGTTAGGCTTCCTGCGGTCATTCTCACATGGAAGGGGCGGCAATTGAAGGGGGATGTGATATTTGTCGCAAAAGGAGGTAGCCTGCTGCGGTCACGGCAGTGAGGCAATCGGGTTAGAATCGCAGGCGCCTTGCATGGCGGCAGACGCAGCCGGGCTGCGCAGGCATGGACGCAGATCGCCGCATCGGTCTTGATCACACAATTTTCCGGGACATCGTATTTATTTCGCACCTCCACATGAATAACGTTATTTTCGCACTCGTCCAGGCGCTCAAGACCCTGTTCCATCCCAGGATGCTGTCGCTGGTGCTATGGCCCATGCTGGTGGCCATCGTGCTGTGGGTGGGGGCGGCGATGCTGTTCTGGAGCAGCTGGGTCAACGACCTGACCGGCATGATGCAGTCCACGCCGCTGGAACAATGGATGGCGCAGGGGTTCTTCGCCGTCGCGTCGCATTACCTGATCGTGATCATCCTGCTGTTGCTGCTGCTGCCGTCGATCTATGTCACCGCGCTGCTGATCACGGCGATCTTCGCGATGCCGACGATGGTGAACCATGTCGCCGAGAAGTATTACCCGCGACTGGAGCGCAAGCAGGGCGGCACCAATGCCGGCAGCATCGCCAACGCGCTGGTCGCCATTGCCGTGTATTGCGTGGGCTGGGTGCTGAGCCTGCCGCTGTGGCTGTTCTCGCCGCTTGCGCTGCTGTTGCCGCTGCTGCTGATGGCCTACCTGAACCAGCGGCTGTTCCGCTATGACGCGCTGGCCGAGCATGCCAGCAGGGAAGAGTACGCGCAGGTCATGGAGCGCGCCTCGATGAAGCTTTACCTGCTCGGGCTGGTCGTGGGCCTGCTGCAGTTCGTGCCGGTGCTCAACCTGTTCTCGCCGGTCTATGTCGCGCTGGCGTTCATCCATCTGTGTCTGACAGAGTTGAAAGAACTGCGCCAGTCAGTATAGAGTGCGATGCGTTTTTCATTCGGTGTTCTGTTATGGCAATGACTGATGTTCTGGCTAACCTGCAACCACATGCTGTTTGGGCGCATTTCGCCGCGCTGTGCGCGATCCCGCGTCCCTCGCTGCATGAAGGGGCGCTGCGCCAGTACCTGATCGAATGGGCGCATGCTCGCGGCATCAAATCCCGCGTCGACGATGCGGGTAACCTGATCCTGCAGAAGCCGGCCAGTCCCGGCTGCGAAGCGGCCCCCGGCGTGATCCTGCAAGGCCATCTCGACATGGTGTGCCAGGCCAATGCGGGCACGCCGCATGATTTCGAGCGCGACCCGATCAAGCCGCAGTTGCGCAACGGCTGGGTGTTCGCGGAGGACACGACGCTGGGGGCCGACAACGGCATCGGCGTGGCGCTGGCGCTGGCTGCGCTGGAAGAACAAGGACTGGTCCATCCGCCGCTGGAGGTACTGCTCACCGTGAACGAGGAGTCCGGCATGGACGGTGCCCGCGGGCTGGCGGCCGGTACCTTGCAGGGCAAGCGGCTGCTCAATCTGGATACCGAGGAATGGGGGCATTTCTATCTCGGCTGCGCAGGCGGCGTGGATGTGGAAGTGAGCCACCCGTGCGTGCTGGAGGCGCTGCCGTCCGGCTATGCGCTGTGGCGGATGGAGGTGAGCGGATTGCGCGGCGGCCATTCCGGCATCGACATCCATCGCGGGCGCGGCAATGCGATCAAGCTGCTGGCGGATGCGCTGCACGACCTGTCGGAGCCTTTCGACCTGCGTCTGGTGGAGATGGGCGGCGGCACTGCGCGCAACGCGATCCCGCGCGAGGCTTACGCGGTGTTCGCCGTGCCGGCGGCCGATACGGCGCTGCTGGAAGCCTGGGTGAAGGACGAACGCGAGGTCTGGCAGGAATGGTTCGCCGAGAGCGAGGACAACATTGCGCTGGTGTGCAAACCCGTTGCCGGCACGACAGCGGCCGGGCAGACGGATGCTTTCAGGGCGATCGCGCGCGCGGATCGCGACAACTTGCTCGGTTTCCTCGACAGCGCCGAGAACGGCGTTGCGCGCATGAGCGACGATTTTCCCAGCGTGGTGGATACCTCGAACAACCTGGGCGTGATGAGCCTGGCGCAGGGCCAGTTCCGCGCCACCTTCAAGGTGCGCTCGCTGCACGACGAACGCGCCGACACGCTGGCCGACAAGCTGATCCTGCATGCGGTCAGTTACGCGTTGCGCGCATGGAAGGACGGTGCCTATCCGGGCTGGATGCCGAACCCGTCGTCCGGCCTGTTGGCGTTGTGCCAGGAGGTCTATACCGCCGAATTCGGCCACCCCGCCAGTCTGCAGGTGATCCATGCCGGCCTGGAGTGCGGCCTGCTGGCGGCCAGCCATCCGCATCTGGACATGATCTCCTTCGGCCCGGACATCCGCGGCGCGCACGCTCCCGGCGAACGGGTGGAGATCGCATCCGTCGCACGCTGCTGGCAGTTGTTGAAGGCGGTGCTGCAAGGGCTGGCCAGGGGCTGACACTCGTCACCGCATCGAATTCGCAACGCACGCATTTCCTGCGCCCGCCGCGCCGTCAGCCGAACAGCGCCGACACCATCGTGTATTCGTTCAGGGCCTGGAACACCAGCTGCAGGTTTGTGCTGCCCGACTGCGAGGCGGTGGACAGCAGGCTGTCGAGGTTCAATTGCGGCGGCAGGAAACTGTTGGTGAGCAAGTCGGTGATCGAGCTGTTGCCGGTGGGCGTCTGCGTCAGCGCGGACAGCGAGGAATACTGGCTGCTAGACTGGGCGATGAAGCTCGCTGCCAGGTCGTTGAAGGCGCTCGCGGCCTGGGATAGCAACGTGAAGGCGCCTGCCGCATCGGTGTTGAAAGCCGACAGCAGCGTGTTCTGGTCGATGCTCAGGCTGCCGCCCCCGCCGGCAAGCAGGGACGGCTGGAACGCGATCCCGAGTTGCGACAGATTGGTCAGCGAGGAATTGCCGTTGCTGTAGCCGGCCTGCGCCTGTGTGTTGAGCGACTGGATCAGGCCGGAGGCGCCGGGAACGCTGCTCCCCAGCAGGTTGCCGGTGCTGTTGACGCTGGCAATGGCGCCCTGCAAGTTGTTGTAGGCATCGACGAAGCTTTGTGCCTCTGCCGTCAGGCTGGCGAGGTTGCTGCCGCCATTCGCGATGTTGCCGGGTTGCAGCGGGCGCAACTGATCCTGGAAGCTGGCGGCGGCGGACAGCAATTGGCCCAAGCCGGAAAGCCCGACGATGGTGGAAGTGTTGCTGAACGATCCGGGCGTCGACAGGCTCAGTTCGGACGCCAGCAACTGGTAGGCCGGGTATGTCGACGAAATAGTCCCGTACGAACCGTAATTGAACAAGGGCGTATAGGCGTTGATGCCGAGTAAAGGATCCATCGCGATCTCCCCAACAGCGTGAAGGAAAACACCATGAAGCTTGCGGGCAGTCCGGGGACTTGCGCGCACCGGTTAGGATAAACCTGAACGGCCAAAGTTTCCCGTCTAAAAATGATTTCATGATCGCGCTATCGGCATGGGAATTGCGAAGGCGGGCGCGCTTGGCCGCTTCCCGGATTGAGGCATAATTTGCCGGACTCTTCAGCGGGGGCATTGCATGATCCAGCTCGACAACGTATTGCCTGCCTGGGGCACGCCGCAATTCGAGGTGTTGCTCAAGCAGGAACTGGCACGTCAGGCCGGGCTGTTGCCGCTGCAGCAGGGACTGTCGTCGAGCAGTTCCGTGGCCGACACGCCCATTACGGCGGTGATCCTGGGTGTGGCCGACCTGGGCGATGCGCTCCGTGTGAAGGCGGGAATATTCTACGAGGGCTTGATTGGCGGCTGCAGCTGTGCGGGCGATCCCACGACCAACAGCGAGTACACCGAGTATTGCGAAGTGCAGCTGGATATCGACAAGTCGACCGCTGCCGCTGCGGTGACGCTGCTGGCGGAATAGCCAGCCGGGGCTCAGCCAGCCTGTTCCAGCGCCATTTCCAGTTCCAGCCAGCTTTCTTCCAGCTCCGCCACTTTTGCGGCCAGTCGCGCATGCTCGGCATTGAGCTGGTCCACTTTGGCGCGGTCGGGATTCGCATAGGTGGCGGGATCGGCGAGTTGCCCGGCGACGGTGGCGAGTTCGGTTTGCGCCGCGTTCAAGGCGGTTTCCAGCTTGCCCTGTTTCGATTGCAGTGCCTTGCGGTTGGGCTTGGGCGCATTCTGTGATTTCGGCTTCTCCGCCTGCGCTTGCGCGACGGCTTCGCGCGGACGGCGGTTCTCGATCCAGGTTTTGTAGTCTTCCAGGTCGCCATCGAACAACTTCGCTTCGCCATCGGCCACCAGCCAGAGTTCGTCCGCCACGGCGCGGATCAGGCTGCGGTCGTGCGACACCAGCACCACGGCGCCGGTGTATTCCTCCAGCGCGATGGTGAGCGCGTCGCGCATGTCGAGGTCGAGGTGGTTGGTGGGCTCGTCGAGCAGCAGCAGATGCGGTTTCTGCCAGGCCAGCAGCGCCAGGGCGAGGCGGCTCTTCTCGCCGCCGGAGAAGCTGGCCACCGGGCGGTCTTCGCTGTCGCCGGCGAGGCCGAAGCGGCCGAGGAAATTGCGCAATGCGAGTGTCGTTTCCTTGGGTGCTAATCGTTCCATGTGTTGCAGCGGCGTGGCGGCGCTGTCGAGGTTCTCCAGCTGGTGCTGGGCGAAGTAGCCGATGCGGATGTCAGGCGTGAACTCGAGCTTGCCCGTGGTCGGCTGCAGCTCGCCCACCAGCAGTTTGATCAGCGTGGACTTGCCGGCGCCGTTGGGGCCGAGCAGCGCGATGCGCGCACCGGCACGCAGCACCAGTTCGATGTTCCTGAACAGCGTTTTGTCGCCATAGGCGAAGCCCATCTTTTCGGCGCGCAGCAGCAGGTCGGGGCTGCGCTCCGGCGCTTCGATCTCCAGTTCGAAATGGCCGTCGCTGACATGCACCGGGGCGATGCGCGTGATGCGGTCCAGCGCCTTGATGCGGCTCTGCGCCTGCTTGGCCTTGGTGGCCTTGGCGCGGAAGCGGCGCACGAAGTCTTCCAGGTGCGCGATCTTGTCTTGCTGCTTGGCGAACGCCTGGTTCTGCTGCGCGATGCGCTCGGCGCGGGCGCGCTCGAAGTCGTCATAGTCGCCGGTGTAGGTGTCGATGGTCTTGTCGTGCACATGTGCGATGCGGTTGACGCAGGCGTTGAGGAACTCGCGGTCATGCGACACCAGCAGGATGCTGCCGGGATAGCGCGCCAGGTATTGCTCCAGCCAGAGGATGGCTTCGAGGTCGAGGTGGTTGGTAGGCTCGTCCAGCAGCAGCAGGTCGGCGCGGTGCATCAGCGCGCGCGCCAGGTTCAGGCGCATGCGCCAGCCGCCGGAGAAGCTGGCGACCTTGCGTTCCAGCGTGTCGTTGGCGAAGCCCAGCCCGTTCAGCAGTTGTGCGGCGCGTGCCTTGGCGCCGTAGCCGTCGATGGCCTCGTAGCGGTGCTGCGCGTCGAACCAGGCGCTGTCGTGGTTCTCCTGTGCCAGCGTTTTTTCCAGCAGGCGCAGCTCGGCATCGCCGTCGAGCACGAATTCGAGTGCGGGCAGGTCGGAGTTGGCGATCTCCTGTTCGACGAAGGCGATGGTCTTGCCGGACTGCATGGAGATCTCGCCGCCGTCCGGCTTGATCTCGCCGCGGATCAGGCGGAACAGCGTGGACTTGCCGCAGCCGTTCTTGCCGACGAGGCCGATGCGCTGGTCGGCGAAGGCTTGCAGATTCACGTTCTGGAGTAGCGGGATGCCGCCTTGCAGGTAGGTCAGATTCTGGATGTTGAGCATGGATGCGATGATAGCAGAGCGGGGCGGCGGCACGTCCGCCTGGGTTGCCAGATATTCCTGACAATTGCAATCGGCTTCCGGAGCAAATGTGAAGAGTGCGGCAAGGCGAGGTGAAATCGAGGAAAATCGCACTATGCAAGAGCGCTCCATGCCCGAAATAGTTTTCCAAGTGAACTAATTTATCCGCGGGTGTTCTGTACAATGGCGTCCTTGCTGAAGGAACGCCCAAAGCTATCGTTTTGCAACATTCATTAAATCGGAGCCCATATTTCATGAAAGCACCCATTCCTCTACGCGATGTTCCGCAGTCCAACATTTTCCGTAAAGGCGATGTATTCGTATTGTTTGGCGAACTGTTCGGCCGCGGCTATGCCAACGGCCTGGTCAATGAGGCGCGCAAGGCCGGCATGACCATCGTCGGCGTGACCGTCGGGCGTCGCGACGAAAACAATGCGCTGCGTGCCCTGAACGCAGAGGAACTGGCGGTTGCCGAAGCGAATCTGGGCGGCCGCATCATCAATGTGCCGCTGATGGCGGGTTTCGATCTGGATGCGCCCGCGGGCGAACCGACCCCGACCGACATGCTGGGCGAGATGACGCTCAAGAGCTGGCAGGACGACAAGCTGGACTGGGCGCACATCGAGAAATGCCGTGCGGCAGGAGTGAAACGTTTCAAGGATTCGGTGGCACAGGTGATGGCCGAACTGGACAAGTCGATACCGGATGGCAGCAATGTGTTCTTTGCCCACACCATGGCCGGCGGCATCCCCAAGGTGAAGGTGTTCCTGGCCATCGCCAACCGCATCTACAAGGGGCGCGGCGAGCGCTTCCTGTCTTCCAGCGCCCTGCTCAACAGCGATCTGGGCAAGCTGATCCTGATGAACTTCGACGAAGTCACCGCCAATACCTTCCAGCATCTGATCGACGGCAGCGCGGCGATCCGCGCGCGCGTGGAGAGGACCGGCGGGCAGGTGCGCTACACGGCCTACGGCTATCACGGCACCGAGATCATGATCGACGGCGGATACCAGTGGCAGACCTACACCAGCTACACCCAGGGCAAGGCCAAGATGCGCCTGGAGCGCATCGCGGAAGCTGCATGGCAGCAGGGCATCAAGGCCACGGTGTTCAATTGTCCCGAGATCCGCACCAACTCGTCGGATATCTTTGTCGGCGTCGAGCTTTCGCTGTTCCCGCTGCTCAAGGCGCTGAAAAAGGAACAGGGCGGGGCGTGGGCGGAAACGCAGTGGCAGGCATGCCGCGAGGTGCTGCAGGAAGGACAGTCGCTGGAAAGCCTGTTGCAGAAAATCGATGACTACAATGCCAGCAGCGTGATGCAGCGGTTCCGCGATTTTGCCGCGTGGCCGATGGACAATTCGGCCGAGCTGGCCGATATCATGATCGGCACCTCGGAAGAGATCACCCGGATGCACAAGAGCCGCGATGCGCTGGTGACCGACAAGCTGAGCGCGCTGGTGCTGGAAGGCACCGGCCCGCTGATGTTCCACGAGGCATCCAACCCCGCCGGGCCGGTGCTGTGGCTGAACCACGATGTGATCGCCAAACAGCTCAACATGATGCACCGCTGAGGCAGGGGGCGTTCCAGGCGGCCGGCATGAACGGTTCTCCGGCGGCGCCTCCGGCAGGGGCGAGGCGCATCCGGCATAGTCCGGAACACTGCCCGGACGATTGCTTTCGCTCGTAATAACTGTCTTGTAATTTCATGAATCTGGATGCACGCACGCTGCTGTTTTCGCTGATCCTGACCAATGCCATGATGGTGTTGAGTCTGTTTGCTGCTGCTGGCAATACCAAGGGCGAGGGCAAGCGGGACGGCATCGGCAAATGGGGCACCGCGATATTGCTGGAGACGCTGGCCTGGGCGCTGATCGCGATGCGCGGCCTCCTCCCGGATGCCATCTCGATCGTCGTCGCCAACGGGCTCGTCGCTGCCAGCTATGCGCTGATGCTGGCAGCCCTCTGCGAGTTCCAGCAGCGCAGGCTGCCGCACTGGCAATATTGGCTGCCGGTCATCCTGGCGCTGCTGCTGGCGACCCTGCTGCCCGACGTACGCAGCCGCTTCATCTGGGGCGGCTGCGTCTATGCCTTGCAGATGGTGCTGATCGTCCGGGCCCTGTGGTCCGACCGGGCGACACGCAGCGGCCGGGCGTGGCGTTTGCTGCTGGGCGGGGTTGCCGTGATCTTGCTGGTGCTGGCGTTGCGTGCCATCGTGGCCCTCGCGGGTGGAGACCTCCTGGCGATGCCGCAAAGCGGCAGTCATCCGCACTGGGTCCAGATCGTCACATTCGTCGCCCTGATGGCGACATCGTTGCTGGGATCGATCGGCTTCCTGCTGATGGTGAAGGAGCGTACGGATCGTGAAGTCATGCATCTGGCGATGACCGATAGCCTGACCGGCGTGCCCAATCGGCGCGCCCTGATGGAACATGCCGAACGCGCGCTGGCGCAGCGCCACAGCCGTCATCTTGCGTTGCTGATGATCGACGTGGACCACTTCAAACGGATCAACGATGCCTACGGCCACCCGGCAGGCGACGAGATTCTGCGCCAGGTGGCCGGCCTGCTGGCGGGGAGGTTGCGCGGCGGCGACCTGGTGGGGCGCTACGGTGGCGAGGAGTTCTGCGTGGTGGCGCTGGATACGGATGCCGACGGTGCGATGAAGCTGGCCAACTCGCTGCGGGAAATCATCGCTTCCAAGGTGCTGAACACCGAGTATGGCGATCTGCCGGTCACGGTGAGTATCGGTGTCTCGTATTGTTCGACCGACACCGAGCGCGAGTTGAAGGACATCCTGGCGGAGGCCGATGCGGCGCTCTACACCGCCAAAGCGAACGGCCGCAATCAGGTGGTTCGCCTCGACTGACCGGGTTGGCCATGCCGAATCGGATCTGTATCGTTTTTCTGTGGTGGCTGGCGGCTTGTGCGAATGCGGCTTTCGCCGCGGGCGAAAGGGCTTGCCCGCCGGCTCCCGTGCCGCCCACGCCGGAGACGATGCAGGCCGCGATGCGGGATGCACGCGACCACGGATTCCTGTGGCGCATCACCCGGGATGGCCATACTTCCTATCTGTACGGAACGATCCATGTCGCGGCGTTCGACTGGATGTTCCCGGGACCGGGCGTGCTGCAGGCCTTGCGCGCGTCCGACACGGTGGGGCTGGAACTCGACATGCTGGATCCGGACGTCCGGGAGCGCATGGCGCAGGGCATCAAGTCGATGCACAGTCCGGCATTGCCCAAGCTCCTGGTGCAACGCCTGCGGCGGCAGGCTGAAGCCGCCTGCATCCAGTACGACGAGATCGCCGCATTGCCCATCGAATTCCAGGTCACCACGCTGACCCTGATGGAGGGGCGGCGGGAGGGACTGGAGGCTTCCTATGCCATCGATGCGGTGCTGGCGGGGATAGGGCACGGTGCGAAGAAGCACGTGGTGTCGCTGGAAACGCCGGAGGCGCAGCTGCGGACGCTGCAGATGCAGGATCCGCAGGATGCCGTCGCATTCGTCGAGGATGGACTGGATGAAATCGAGAGCGGACGCACCCGGACCGGCTTCAAACGCATCGCCAGGGTCTGGGCGGATGCGGATTACGACGAACTGGCGCGCTACGACGAGTGGTGCGATTGCCGCAATACCGAGATCGAGCGCAAGGAGATGCAGCGCCTGCTCGACGAGCGCAACCCGAACCTGGCCGAGCGGATCGACGCGTTGCACGCCAGCGGAAAGCGCGTGTTCGCCGCGGTGGGCAGCCTGCACATGTTCGGGCCGACCGGGTTGCCGGCGCTGATGGAGAAGCGCGGCTACCGGGTGGAACGGGTGGATTTGAGGTCGAAGTGAAGTGCAGATTGCGGCACAATCCGCACTGGGATCATGTCATCGACAGGAACGAAAGGGGGCAACATGAATCTGGCTGAGTTGTTTCGTCACGAGACCGAACTGCAACCGCTGCATGCGGGACAGACCCTGTTCAACGAGGGGGAAAAAGGCGAGCTGATGTATGTGCTGATGTCGGGCACGGCCAACATCTTCGTGCGCGACAAGCTGGTGGAGACTGCCGAGGCGGGAGCCATGGTGGGCGAGATGGCGATGATCGACGATGTGACCCGCACGGCGACGGTGATCGCCAGGACCGATTGCATGCTGCTGCCGCTGGACCGCAGGCGCTTCAATTTCCTGGTCCAGCAGACTCCGAACTTTGCGTTGCACGTGATGCGCATCATCGCGGATCGCCTGCGCCGGGTGGATGCGATCCTGTGACGGGGATGCGCAACGGCCTACTGGGCAAGGGGGTAAGCGGCATATGTCCCATCGCAGCGGCGGCAAACAAGGATAAACTAGCGGCTTCGAAGACTCAGGAGTTTTGTTCATGGTGACGCCGGAAAATGTCAGCAGCTATATTCAGCAGGGACTGGAGTGCGAATACATCCATGTCGATGGCGACGGGCGCCATTTTGAGGCGGTGATCGTGAGCAAGGCATTCGAGGGCAAGGGGATGCTGCAACAGCATCAGCTCGTCTATCGCGCCCTGGGCGACAGGATGGAACAGATCCATGCCTTGTCGATGAAAACCTTTACCCCCGAGCAATGGGCCAGACAGGCCTGAACATTTGGAGACAGAGATGGACGCAAAAGCAATCGCACTGGAAAAGATCAGGAAGACCGTCACCGAGAACCCCGTCGTGCTGTATATGAAAGGCACGCCGCAGTTTCCCCAATGCGGGTTCTCCGGGCGCGCCGCGCAGGTACTCAAGGCCTGTGGCGTGGAGAAGTATGTCGCGGTGAATGTGCTGGCCGACCAGGAGGTGTATGACAACCTGAAGTACTATGCCGACTTCCCCACTTTTCCGCAGCTGTATATCAAGGGCGAATTGATCGGCGGTTCGGACATCATGCTGTCGATGTACGAGCAGGGCGAATTGCAGAAGCTGCTCGCGGCCGCTTCCGCCTGACGCACCGGGCCGGGATTTACTTCCGGCCGCCTGCAGTTTTAAGCAGCGTTCGATCCACCTGTACGCTGGTATCCCCATCGCTTAACCATGCCTGCCCATCCTGGATGGTGCATTGCAGGACCATGGTGCGTTGCGCCAGTTTGGCCAGCGCCTGGGTGCTGGCGGCCGGCAGGTTGATGATGGTGAGATTCTTCTGCCGCTCGAATTGCGCGCTGTTCTGCGCGAACCACATGTCGGCCACGCGCCCTCCATAGCTGTACACCACGACCTGATCGGCGCGGCCGCACGCCTTGCGGATCAGCTTCTCGTCGGGGATGCCGACGTCGATCCATAACTTGATCGCTCCGGTCAGATCCTTCAGCCATACATCGGCTTCCTCGTCGTTCGTCATGCCCTGGCCGAACTCCAGATGCTCATGCGCGTGCAGCGCAAACGCCAGCAAGCGCACCATAAGGCGTTCATCCGTTTCGGAAGGGTGGCGCGCCAGGGTGAGCGCGTGATCCTGATAATAGTGACGCTCCATGTCCGCGATCTGCAGATTGGTCTTGAAGATGGTTGCCTTGATTGCCATGGGATTGTTTATCGATGTGCTGTGGATGTACGGGCGCAGACTACCAAGAATGAAGCGCACGGGCCCGATTTTCTTGCGCAGGGACTTGTTGCGTCCGACCGCCGTGGAGCGCAGGTCGGCACGCTTTCCTGGAGAGGCCGGGCCTTGCTACTTTGAAAAGCGGGGGGTCAAGCCCTGTACCCGATGCGGAAACCGCCCCACCGCCGGCCATGCACGAAGATCGGGGCAGAGATGTCGTGCACCACTTCGCCGGTGTCGCGGCGGTAGGTCTGGATCAGGAAGGGCTGGTTGTGGCTGCCGCAACGCTTGCCGACCGGGTCGCTGAAGATCCGCTTGGTACGCGAATGTATCGTGTCCTGCTTGATATCCCCGGTAATCGGGGCGGAGAATTTTTTGTTGTGGGTGGGGAAATATCCGTTGCGGTCCACCGCGCCCGCATACACGAATTCGGGGTGCTGCTGGAGCAGGGGTTCCTGGATGGCGGGAAACAGCTCATCGGTCAGCCTGTCGAACCGCGTATGGTATTTGGGCGGCTCCACATCGGGGATGCGCTCGTAGTTCTCGTCGAACAGGTCGGTTTCGCTGATGCGTTTGGAGGCGATCGCCCGTTCCAGCGTTTCCCCGATGGCGTGCGCCGCCGCCTGCACCACGGCAGGTACTTTGCCGTGCGTCTCCAGTCCCTTCATGCCCGCATCGCCCAGCTTGAATACGTTGTCGAGCTCCTTCAGGTTCACGGCCAGATGGTCGAGATGGGTGGCCTGTTCCTGCATTTTCTCCACCACGCTGGCGTTGTTCTCGGCCTGCGTCAGGATGTGGTGCATCTGCTTGCCCACCAGTTCGCTGGCAACGGTCTGTTCGGTGATCGCTGTGGCGATGGAGGTCGACTCGTCCAGCGTCGACTGGGAGCTGCGGTTGATCTGGGTCAGCGCATCCGCAGCCTGCCGTGCCAATGCCGCGCCACCCTGGGCCAGCGCGGTGCCGGACTGTACCTTGCCGATGGTTGTGGCCGTTTCGGCCTGGATGCTGGAGATCATGGCCGAGATTTCTTTGGTGGCGGTCGAGGTCCGCTCGGCGAGCTTGCGCACTTCGTCCGCGACGACCGCGAATCCGCGGCCGTATTCGCCGGCACGCGCCGCCTCGATGGCGGCGTTGAGGGCGAGCAGGTTGGTCTGGTCGGCAATGTCATGGATCGCCGCTGCGATGCCGTTGATGAGCTGGGTACGTTCGCCCAGATGGTTGATCGAGATGGCCGAATCTTCGAAGGCTTGCGCGACACGCTCGATCTCGCCGGCTGCGTTCTGGGCGATCCTGGCGCCGTCGCTGGAGAGCTGGCACGATTCACGGGCGTTATCGGCGGCACGCCTGGCGTTCTCTGCGATGCTCTGGACATTGCCAATCATTTCTTCGATGGCCTGGCTGGCGGCTTCGGCCGCGTCTTGTTGCGCCAGTGATCCCGTGGTCACCTGCCGTACCATGTTTTCCAGCGATAGTGCGGAGCTGGCGACCTGGCTGGAGTTGAACATCACTTTCCCGACGATGCTCTGGAAGTTGTCCAGCAGTTCGTTGAGAGTCCTGGCGGTATCGTCTGCCACCCCGTTCGAGCCGGTCAGACGCAATGCGAGATTGCCCTCCATCTTGACGGTCTGGATGGCGCCGCGCAGTTTTTCCAGCGGGGCGAGCAGGCTGGACTTGATGAGCGCAACGAGGATTGCCAGCGATACCAGGGCGACGCCGATGCCGGCAGCCCAGCCGGCGCTGGACGGGCCCAGACTCATTGCGAGGAAGAGGATGACGAGCTGCGACGAGAATACCGTTGCCAGCATCTTTGATTGGATCGACATTTTGTTACCATTCCCTGAAAAATATATGCGGCTGGTGCGACCGCCTTGTCTGCATCGCCGCCGGTGTTGTCTTGCGGCGGGCGTTTTCCGTCCTCAGGCTATCGGCATAAATCGTGCCGTCTTTAACGCAAATTTTACTCATCGACTTGCTTGTTCGGGCATGGTGCCGATGGCGGGCGGTCCGCATGAGCAGTTTTTGCATAGCCCGATTTTGGGCTGGTTTATACTCCCTGCTCATCCCCCGTCAGAGTAGTTGCCTAAAATACTCGGGTATAGTTAAATGCGTGCCACTTAAATAAGTTGAAAGGTGTTGATCATGCAAATCCCGCAACGCGATGGTGATGGTTATCTTGTGGACATGAGCGAGTGGACGGAAGAGATCGGTCGTGCAATGGCCGAGGAGGATGGCTTCGAGCTGAACGACAAGAAGTGGCAGCAGATCCTGAAGGCGCGCGAATATTACGAAGAATTCGCGTCGGTACCGCCGATCCGCAAGTTCGCCAAATACATCGAAGAGGACCAGAAGGATGTATTCGACCTGTGGATGACCGGGCCGATGAAGCCCATCACCAAATACGGCGGCATGCCCAAGCCGACGGGTTGCGTCTGATCGGCTGGTGCGGAACTTCCTGCGCTTCGGGGTGCTGGCGGTCTGCGCATTGCGCGGATTCGCCGCCTTTGCAGCGCCGGACGAGATTCAGGTCTACACTGACGAAATCAATGCGCCCGGCCAATTCGGCCTGGAGCAGCATCTCAATTACGTCCTGCAGGGAACCCGGACGCCGGCCTATCCGGGGGAAATGCTCACGAACCACGTCGCGCAGGTCACTCCCGAATTTTCTTATGGCATCACCGACACCCTGGAAGCCGGGTTGTATGTGCCCCTGGCTACCACGCCGGGCGGCTACACTTTTCTTAACGCGCTGCGCCTGCGCCTGAAATACATCGCGCCCAAGGGCGATGACGACATGTTCTATGGCATGAACGTGGAGGTCGGCCGCGATACCTTGCGCACTTCCGACAGCATCTCCGGGATGGAACTGCGCCCGATCATCGGCTATCGCGATGCGAAATGGCTGGTGAGCTTCAATCCCATCCTGACTATGGGGCTGGCTGCCAATGTGAGCCGTCAGCCGCATTTCGAGCCGGCACTCAAGCTGACGCGCAGCGTGGGCGAAGGGGTGCGCAGCGGGTTCGAGTATTACGGGACATACGGTTCGCTGAGCCACCTGCCGCCGGGCAACCAGTTCGGGCATACGCTGTATGCCGTGGCCGATGTGGAGCGGGGCGGATTCGATGTGAATTTCGGTATCGGGCGCGGCTTTGTGAATGCCACCGACAGCTGGGTGATGAAGGCGATCATCGGCTTTCCCTTAGACTAGCTTCCATCGTTCCGCGCACCTGTCAGCAAACCCAGCTTCGTTTCTTCCAGGTAGCACCATTCTCCTTCCGCCAATCCGAGTTCATCAAGCTTCAGTTTGCCGATCTCTGTGCGGCGCAATGCCATGCAGTGGTTGCCGGCGGCAGCAAGCATGCGTTTCACCTGATGGTACTTGCCTTGTTCCAGTACGATCTTCAGCTGGTGCGAGCCCAGCAGGCCGCAGACGACGGCCGCTAGCGGTGCCGGTTCGTCGTGCAGCTTCACGCCATCCATCAGCTGCTTGACCAGTTGCGGCGTAACGGGATCGTGCGTGCTTGCAACATAGACCTTGGGGATGTGGCGCCTGGGCGAGGACTGGGCGTGGATGAAGGCGCCGTCATCCGACATCAGCAACAGCCCGGTGGTGTCGTGATCGAGCCGGCCGACCGGCTGCACGTCGCGCAGGGCGAACTGTTCCGGCAGCAGCGAAAGCACGCCCGGATGATGGCTGGGCTTGCGCGAACATTCGTAACCGGCAGGCTTGTTCAGCGCGATGTACACATGCGCGCGGTATTTCCACGGTTCGCCGTACACGCTGAATTCGAGGCCATCGGTTTCGACCGTGGCACGGCTGTCGGTGACCGGCATCCCGCCGACAGCGACTTCCCCGTCCTCGATCAGTTCGCGGCACCATTTGCGCGTGCCGAAACCCTGCGATTGCAGAATGCGGTCGAGCGGTAGCTTGCCCATCGCCGGCCGCTCCTGCTCAGGCGATGCTGCAGGCTTCGGCAAATTCCAGCCGCACGTTGCGCGGATAGACGCCCTTGGCGTCGCCGTAGCCGAGGTTGCAGATGAAATTGGATTTTACGTTGGTACCGGCGAAGAACTGCTGGTCCACCGCGGCATTGTCGAAGCCGGACATCGGGCCGCAATCCAGGCCCAGCGCACGTGCGGCCAGGATCAGGTAGGCGCCTTGCAGGGTGCCGTTGCGGAATGCGGTGATGTCGGCCAGCGCGGCATTGCCGGCGAACATGTCGCGCGCGCCGGGGATGGGCGGGAACAGTTTGGGCAGGTTGTCGTAAAAGCGGGTGTCGTGGCCGATGATGGCGGTGACCGGTGCGGCCATGGTCTTGGCGCGATTGCCTTCCATCAGGGCCGGCATGAGTTTTTCCTTTGCCGCCTTCGATTTGACGAACACGATGCGCGCCGGGCTGCAGTTCATCGAGGTCGGGGCCATGCGCAAGGTGTCATAAAGGCGATGCAGCAGTTCATCCGCGACCGGCTTGTCCTGCCATGCGTTGTGGGTATGTGCGTTGAAGAATAACTGGTCGAATGCGGCCTGGATCAGGGGGGTGCCGGACATGATGAACTCCTGTGAGTAGGTAGAAGGAAAGCGTGCGGATAGTCTAAACGAAAATGGCCGGTCTTCATTTGGGGGCGACGTCGGGCAGGTTCGCGTGCTGGTCGTGCATGACGATGCGCGAGACGAACCAGATCGCCAGCAGGTTCGCGGCCATCGCCACATAGCCTACCGACTGGTAATGCACGATCGTGCCATCGCTGCTCTGGGTGATGATGAAGCCGGCCAGGGTGGTGGCGAGTCCCATGGCCAGCGACTGCACCGTGGCGTTGAGCGACATGAAGGTGCCGCGCAGTTTGGGTTGCGCCGCCGAGGTGATGATGGTCATCGCCGGGATCATGCGTCCGGATATCAGCACGAAGAAGGCAGTCGTGGCGATCAGCCACAGCCACAGCGGCGCGCTGCCGATATGGGTTACCACCAGCAGCGGCAGCAGCGCGGCAAAGGCGAGCAGGCGATAGACTCTGATCTTGCCGCGCACATCGGCCCAGTGTCCGATCCGGCGTGCGGTGAAGAGGGTCGCGCCGCCGCCGACAAGGTAAACCAGCGGGATGTCCTGCAGCGCGATGCCGACGTTGCCCACCGCATAGACCGTGATGTAGGGGATCACCGTGAAACCGGAAAAGATGATCAGCGCGGAATAGAGCAGGGCGCGCAGGTGGTTGGCGTCGCGCAGCACCTCGAACATCGCCGAGAACGGATGCGCGCGCTTTTCGGCGCTGATGTGATGGCGCAGTTCGGGCAGCACGCGCATGCCGACGAAGATGAACAGTACAACCAGTACTGCGATGAACACGAACGGCGCACGCCATTGCAGGTGGTTGGCCAGCCACAGCGACAGCGGCACGCCCGCGACAGTGGAGATGGAAAAGGCCGCCGACACCGTGCCGCTGGCCTTGGCGCGGCGGGCAAAGGGGATGGCGTCGCCCACCATGGTCTGCACCAGGGCCCCCATGACGCCGCCGAACGCGCCGGCCAGGCCGCGGGCGATCAGCAGGGTGATGTAGCCTGGGGCAATGGCGCATGCAAGTGTCGCCAGGCCGAACAGGGCGAACATCACGAGCAACAGGCGCTTGCGCTCGAAGCGGTCGACAAAGGTGGCGCCAAGCAGGCCGGAAATGGCGGCGCTGAAGCTGTACGAGGCGACCAGCAAGCCGAATTCGTGCGTGCCGATGCCGAACTCCCTGATCAGGATCGGACCGAGCGGCATCATGATCATGAAATCGAGGATGTGGCTGAACTGGATGCCCGCGAGGGTGAGCAGGAAGTACTTTTCGTGTTGCGGGGCAAGGTGGCTGTGCATTGTGCGGATTTTAACAGGGTTCGCCCAAATGCTCCGGGGGTAGGCGATAATCCCGCATCCGAATCGACAGGAGTTCTGCATGTGCGGCATTTGTGGTGAGTTGCGTTTCGACCAATCGACGCCCGATATGGAAGCGCTGAAACGCATGACGGCGAAACTGGCGCGGCGCGGGCCCGATCACGAGGGGTATTTCAATGGCGGTGCGCTGGCATTCGGTCATCGCCGGCTGTCGATCATCGATCTTTCCGCGCATGCCGACCAGCCGATGGTAGACGACGACCTGCGCCTGGCATTGGTGTTCAACGGCACGATCTACAACTACAAGGAATTGCGCGCCGAACTGGTGGAGATGGGCTATGACTTTTTCTCCGAAGGCGACACCGAAGTGATACTCAAGTCCTACCATGCCTGGGGCGAGCGTTGTGTGCAGCGTTTCTGCGGCATGTTCGCATTTGCGATCTGGGATATGCGCGACAAAACGCTGTTCATGGCACGCGACCGTCTCGGCATCAAACCGCTGTACTACGCACTGGACGGTGTGCGCCTGCGCTTTGCCTCCACGCTGCAGGCACTGCTTGCGGCAGGCGGGGTGGACAAGAGCCTCGATCCGGTGGCCTTGCATCATCATTTCACATTGCACAGCGTGGTGCCCGCACCGCGCACCATCCTGCGCGGAGTGAAGAAGCTTCCGCCCGCGCACACCATGACGTTCAGCGCATCGGGCGAGGTCAAGCTGCAGCGCTACTGGTCGCTGGCAGCGACCCGGCCGCAGCAGGCGCTTTCCGAGCAGGACTGGCTCGCCGCCACGCGCGCCGTGCTGGTTCGTGCGGTAGAGCGGCATCGTCTGGCTTCCGATGTGCCGGTGGGGGTGCTGCTTTCCGGCGGGCTGGATTCGAGCCTGCTGGTGGGGTTGCTGGCCGATCATGTGGATGACCTGAATACCTTTTCCATCGGCTTCGAGGAAGTGGCGGGCGAGCTGGCGGACGAGTTCCAGTATTCCGATCTGGTTGCCGGACATTTCAATACGCGTCACCACAAGTTCGCCTTGCCCAACAGCGAAGTGCTGAAACGCCTGCCGGAGGCCATCGCGCAGATGTCGGAGCCGATGCCGAGCTACGATGTGACCGCGTTCTACCTGCTCGGGGAAAAGGTGGCGGAAGAGGTGAAGGTGGTGCTGGCAGGGCAGGGAGCGGACGAGGTATTCGGCGGCTATTTCTGGTATCCGCGCATGGATGTAGCGAGCGGCACGCCGCTGACGCGTTTTTCGCAGCATTATTTCGACCGCGACCACAGCGAATATCTGGCGATGATGACGGATGACTATGCCGTGCCGGACGTGACCGCCGAATGGGTGGAGCGCGAGCTGGCGCTGCCGCAGGCGGACGAGTTCCTCGATGAAGTGTTGCGGCTGGATGTGACTGCGCTGATGGTGGACGATCCTGTCAAGCGCGTGGACAACATGACCATGGCCTGGGGGCTGGAGGCGCGCGTGCCCTTCCTCGATCACGAGCTGGTCGAGCTGGCGGCGCATATGCCGCCATCGCTGAAGCTCAAGGAAGGCGGGAAGTTTCCGCTCAAGGCTATCGCGCGCGGGCTCATCCCCGACGCGGTGATCGACCGGCCCAAGGGATATTTCCCGGTGCCGGCGCTCAAATACGTGCGCGGAGAGTTCCTGGACAGGATGCGCGAGCTGCTGGATTCGGAAGCCTGTATCCGGCGCGGCCTGTTCCGGCGCGACTATGTGGCGAAATTGCTGGCCGATCCGGAAGCGCACCTCACCCGCATTCAGGGCAGCAAGCTGTGGCATCTCGCCTTGCTGGAGTGGTGGCTGCAAACGAACGTTGACGGCGATCCGTCGGCACCCGCATAATCCGGCCCATGAACTCCATGCATTCCATTCGCAACGTCCGAGTCCGCCCGTGCGCATTCCTGCGCAAGGCGTGGCATCGTGCGCAGGGTGGCCTGGAGAGTTAGTACTTGGCAGTTTGAGTATTCGCAGCTTTCGTCAGGCCACAGAAAATTTCTGTGGCCTTTTTGTTTTTGGCCGTTCCCCTATACAGGCTCAGGGCGAACGGAGCAGTAAGAATCGAGCCCGGGAGAGCGCCATGTCGCTGCCAGCCGCATTTGTTTCGGTCATCCTGATCTGGTCCACTACGCCGCTCGCCATCAAATGGAGCGCGGTGGGGGTCGGTTTCAGCTTCGCGGTATTCCTGCGCATGGCCGTCGGCGCGTTGCTGTGTGCTGCCCTGCTGGTCGCATGGCGCGTTCCGCTACCCTTGCACCGCAAGGCGCTGCATGCCTATCTGGCGGGAGGACTGAGCATGTTTGGCGCCATGGTGCTGACCTACTGGTCGTCGCAATTCGTCAGTTCCGGCATGATCGCGGTGCTGTTCGGGCTGTCCCCGCTGATCACCAGCCTGGGGGCGATGATGTGGCTGAAGGAAGAGGCGATCACCCCAAGCAAGCTGGCCGGGATGGCGATGGGGCTGCTCGGCCTGTTTCTGGTGTTTCGCGGCGGGCTGGATTTGCGCGCCGGTTCGGCGGTCGGCCTGCTCGCCCTGTTCATGGCAGTGGTGTCGCAATCGCTGGGGCTGGTGTGGCTCAAGCGCATCGGCGACGACAGTCCGCCGCTGGCGATGACGCTGGGGATACTGGTGGTGGCGTTGCCGCTGTTCTTCGCTGCCTGGTGGCTGGCCGACGGGAAAGTGCCCGCAGATATGCCGGAACGGGCGGTGGCGGCGACGCTTTATCTCGGCACCTTCGGCTCGGTACTGGGTTTCGCACTGTACTATTACCTGATCAAGCATATGGAGGCTGGCCGCATCGCTCTCATCACGCTGATCACGCCGGTGATGGCTTTGCTGCTGGGGCACGGGTTGAATAACGAAGCCGTGTCGGCGCAGGTGTGGCTGGGAACGGCGAGCATCGTGTCCGGCTTGTGCCTGCACCGCTGGGGCGAACAGTGGCTGAAGCGCATGGCGAAGCAGGCATAGCCCGTTTTTTTCCCGGCATCCCGGATGCCGGGAAGTTCAGCCTGCCATGGCGACGGTCTTGAACCGGTCGATCGTGCTCTTCATCGCCGAGGCCAGTTCCTGCAGCGTGCTGGCCGACTTGGCCGTCTCGGTCGCGACGATGTCGTTTTCTTCGGTCATCTTGGCGATGTGTTCGACGTTCCTGGCGATATCGTCGCTGGCGACGAGCTGCTCCCTGACCGATGCCTCGATCCCCTGTACTCCGCTTGTAGCCTGAGTGGCCGAACGGGATGTCGCGTCCAGACTGGACAAGACCGTTTCCAGGCAGGCGTTGCTGTTCTGCAAGGCTTCCAGGCCATTGCGGATGGCGCTGTCTGCGGCTACCGATTGCTGGCACAGGTCCTTGGTGATCGTGTCGATTTCCTCGGCCGATTGGGCCGACTGTTCGGCGAGCTTGCGCACCTCGTCGGCCACCACCGCGAACCCGCGTCCCTGTTCGCCGGCACGGGCCGCTTCGATGGCCGCATTCAAGGCGAGCAGGTTGGTCTGGTCGGCCAGCCCCTTGACCCGGTGGGTCATCGCCGTGATTGCCTGCGTACTCTTCACGAAACTCTCGATCGAGGCCGCGATGTTGCCGACGGTCCGCTCGATGGAGCCGATCTCCGTTTTCAGCGCGAGCATGCTCTGATTGCCGTTCTGGGCGTGCTTCAGGTTGTGTTCCGAGACTTTCTTCACTTCGCCCGCATGGTCGGCGACGGAGGAGATGCTGACGGCCATCTGTTGCATGGCGGCGGCGGTGGAGGAGGTGGCCTCGTGCTGGCTATGGGAGCTGGCCGAGGCCTGAATTGCCGCATTGGAAAGCTGCATGGCCGCTTCCGCCACCTTGGTGCAGGTATGGTTGATTTCGGCAATGATCTTCCCGAGGTCGAGGCGCAGCTGTTCGACGTGGTGCGCGATCTTGCCCATTTCGTCGTCGGTGGATCTCTTTACCGGGATCGAGAAATCGCCTTGCGCAATGTGGGAGATATCCTCGACCAGTTTGTGCGCTGGAGCGATGATCCCCACGTGGACCATCCAGAAGAAGGCTGCCGTGGTCAATACGATCACCACTGTGATGATGGACAGGCTGATGCGGATGCCCCGGTGACCTTGCGCGATGACTGTTTCGCTGACCTGTTGGCGCAGCGCGTTGAGCTGGTTGGCTGCACCGGTCAATAATTCGGTCGGTGCGCGATCCATGCCCTTCACCATCCTGTCGCCGACCCTGCTGTCGAACCCGCTCTCCCTGAATGCCTGCAGGCCCTTGCGGTAATCGGCTCCCATGGCTTGATGGGCCAGCAGGAACTGTTCGACCAGCTCCCGGGCCTTGCCATCGGTCAGGCTGGCTTGCAACGCCCGCCCGTTCTTCTGCACCTTGCGTTCCTGGTTCTCGAAATTGCCCCAGTGCTTGTCGAATGCCGCAGGGTCGCTGCCCCGCAACAGCAAGTCTTTCCATTCCTGCACCTGTTTCTTGAACTCCGTCTGCATGATGAGGATCGCTCGTTCGTCGGCGGTACTCCCGAGCAGGTCGTGTTCGAAGAAATACAGGCTGTTCGATGAAAGCCACAACCCGAACAGGGCGGCGGACAGCAACAGACCGGTCCCCGTGCCGGCGATCAGCAGCAGCTTGAGGCGTATGCTGGGTATCCTGGCGATCAGATTCATCTCAACTCCTTTGTTCGATATGTGCGATGGCAAAACAGCGCTGGCGTGTCAATGCAGCGTGATCGCCAGGTAGCCGAAGAGATGCGAGATGGAAAAGGCGACCCACCAGGCGGAAGCCTGAGTTGCCGCCGATGCAGGGCTTTCTCCGGCATGCAGGCTCATGGCATAGACTCCGATGCCATATGCCAGCAACAACCCTATGCCGATCACAATGAAGAAGCTTGCCGAACCCATGAGAACCTCCTGTCAAAAGCGATTTCATGTGCGGAATGTGCCCCGGCGTACGCTGCATGCATGCCAGCCGGATAACGAAACGCTGGGGGCAGACTGCGGCCAACGATCGATGTCGTCGTTGCCGGGTGACGGAGTATCCATTCCCCGACTCAAGGGTCAATATGCCAAACGGACTAGTCTGAACGGAAAAGTTATAGATAGAGATATATGCTTGCCTGTCTTGCGGCAGGGCGGCAGACGGTATAATCGCCGCCGGTAACGAAGCTGCCTGTTATCAAAACCACCAAATTCCATCGGGAGAGTAGAAAATATGCGTAATCTGATCGTTGTCGCCATTGCTTCGTTGTTCCTTGCTAACGCCGCGTTTGCCGCATCCTGTGCCGATCAGGCTGCCGAAAAGAAACTGGCGGGTGCGGCCAAGAACAGTTTCATGACCAAATGCGAGAAAGATGCCGCCGCTGCGGCTCCGGCTCCAACGGCTTGCGAAGCGAAGGCAGCCGAGAAGAAGCTGGCTGGCGCCGCCAAGAACAGTTTCATGAAGAAATGCGAAGCGGATGCCGCCGCACCTGCTGCTGCACCAGCCGTACCTTCCTGCGCAGACAAGGCCGCGGAAAAGAAACTGGCCGGTGCTGCCAAGACCAGCTTCATGAAGAAATGCGAAGCTGACGCGAAGAAGTAAGCCGGACTGGTTCCGGTCTGGATGATCCCGGCGGGCATGACCCGCCGGAACTTTTTGCAGGAACGGCGCAATGCTCGATTGGAAGGATGGCCTGCCTTATTCGGCTCGCTATGGCGATGTCTATTTTTCCGCCGATTCCGGCCTGGAGGAAACGCGCCACGTGTTCCTCCAGGGCAACGGTTTGGCGGAACGCTTTGCGGCACTGCCGGCTGGTGCGAATTTCTGTATCGGCGAGACCGGCTTCGGCACCGGGCTGAATTTTCTCTGCGCCTGGCAATTGTTTGAGCGAACTGCTGTGCGGGGAGCGAGCCTGGATTTCTTCAGTGTCGAGAAGTTTCCGCTGCATGACGACGAGTTGCGTGCGGCGTTGGCGTTGTGGCCCGAATTGCATGCGCTGGCCGAGGATCTGCTGACACGCTGGCATCGCCGCGTGCCCGGCTGGAACCGCTGGAGCTTTGCCGGAGGGCGGGTGCGGCTGACCCTGGCGATCGAGGATGTCGCACGCGCCTTGCCGCAATTGCAGCCGGCCTGCGTGGACGCCTGGTTCCTCGACGGTTTTTCCCCGGCCAGGAATCCGGACATGTGGGACGCGGCGGTATTGTCCGGCGTCGCGCGTGCCTCGCGCACTGGCGCAACCCTGGCGACCTATACCAGCGCAGGCTGGGTACGGCGCGGTTTGCAGCAGGCAGGATTCACGATAGAACGGGTGCCAGGCTTCGGCCGCAAGCGCGAGATGGTGCGTGGCGGCATGTCCGGCGTTGGGACGACCCGGACCACACCGGCTTCGGCACTGGTGATCGGAGGCGGACTGGCCGGGTGTGCGGCAGCCCATGCCATGGCGCAACGCGGCATCGAGGTTACGCTGATCGATCGTGCGCCCATGCTGGCCAGTGCCGCCTCCGGCAATCCTCGCGGCATCCTGCATGCCCGTTTCGGTGCCGGCATGGCACCGTTGCATCGGCTGGTGCTGGCGGGATATGGTCACGCGCTGGGCCTGCTCGATGAGGTATTACCCGCGGACGGGGTGGGGCGTGCCGAATGCGGACTGCTGCAGCTGGCCACCACAGACGCGGAGGCGAAACGCATTGCCGGACTCGCGGCATTGGAATGGCCTGATCATCTGCTGCAGGCGGTGGATGCGGCGACGGCTTCCGGATTGGCGGGCTTGCCGATGATGCACGGCGGGCTATGGTTTCCCGGCGCCGGCTGGGTGGTGCCACCGCTGCTGTGCGCGCGCCTCGCGGACCACCCGCGCATCACGCTGCATCTTGGCAGCCAGGTGGCTGCGTTGGCAGCCCAGGCTGCCGGCAGCTGGCGCGCCAGCGGCGAGGGCTTTGCCGTCGAGGCGGAACGGGTGGTGGTATGCAGCGGCCATCAGGCCAGGAGTTTGAGCCAGTTCGCGGGCTTTCCGCTGCAGGCGGTGCGCGGACAGATCAGCGAACTGCCTGCAACGGCAGAGAGCGGGAAATTGAAGGCGGTGTTGTGCGCGGAAAGCTATTGCGCCCCGGCGCTGGCCGGCAGCCATGTGGCGGGCGCTACCACCACTTTCGATGACGAGGCGGTGGATGTGCGCGAAGCGGATCATGCCGATAACCTGGCCCGGCTTGCCGCACACATACCGACACTGTATCGGGCGCTGGGGTCTGTGGATGTCGCCGGATTGGGCGGCCGCGCCGGCGTGCGCTGCTCTGTGCCGGGCGCAACGCCGCTGGCGGGCGAGGTGATGCCGCGGCTGTACTGCAGCCTGGCGCACGGCACGCGCGGCCTGCTCACCGCCGGGATTGCCGGGGAAGTGGTCGCCGCAGCGATGTGCGGGCAACTGGCGCCGTTGCCGCAGCCTATGCTGGATGTGCTGTCGCCGAAACGGTTGCGACGAAATGCACGGGATGAGGAATAATGCCGCATGGCCAAGAACACCGAAAAACAGGAAATGAGCGAGATCCGTCCCGGCCAGTCCATCGAGCTGCTGAAAGCGCTGCATATCCTGACGCGCGATGGCAAGATGAACCAGGACTCGCGCCGCAAGCTGAAGCAGGTCTATCACCTGTACCAGTTCATCGAACCCTTGTTGCAGGAAGCGAAGCGCGAGCGCGGGGCCATTACCCTGGTGGATCACGGAGCCGGCAAGTCGTATCTCGGGTTCATCCTGTACGACTTGTTCTTCAAGGCGCTGCACGATACTTCGCATATTTTCGGCATAGAAACGCGCGAGGAGCTGGTGGCACATTCGCGTGAACTGGCCCGGCAGCTTGGTTTTGATGGCATGTCGTTCATGAACCTGTCGGTGGCGCAATCCATCGTTTCGGACCTGCTGCCCGCCAGCGTGGATGTGGTGACGGCGCTGCATGCCTGCGATACCGCCACCGACGATGCGATCGACTTTGCGTTGAAGAAGCGCGCGCAGTTTATCGTGCTGGTGCCATGCTGCCAGGCCGAAGTGGCGGCAGTGTTGCGCAAAAACAAGGGCCGGCAGCTGGCGAAAGATGCGCTCACCGAGCTGTGGCGGCATCCCATCCATACGCGCGAATTCGGCAGCCATCTCACCAACGTGCTGCGATGCCTGCAACTGGAGGCGCACGGCTACCAGGTGACGGTAACGGAGCTGGTGGGCTGGGAGCATTCGATGAAGAACGAACTTATCATCGCCAGTTACAAGAACCTGCCGCGCAAGCGTGCGGCGGAACGGTTGAACGAAGTGTTGCATAGCGTGGGCCTGGAAGAGATGCGCTCGCGTTTTTTTACGGAGTGGAACGATGCAGATCAGCAATGACAAGCGCTCGCATTACGAGCGCATCGGTGGTGAGGCAAAAGTGCGCGAACTGGTACAGCGCTTCTATCACCTGATGGACGAATTGCCGGAGGCGTACGGCATCCGCAAGATGCACCAGCCGAGCCTGAAAGGTGCCGAAGACAAGCTGTTCATGTTCCTGTCAGGCTGGATGGGCGGCCCGCCGCTGTTCGTGGAGAAGTTCGGCCATCCTGCGCTGCGCATGCGCCATATGCCGTTCTCCATCGGCAAGACAGAGCGCGATCAATGGCTGCTGTGCATGGGGCAGGCGCTGGATGAGGTGGTGGAAGAAGAAGCGTTGCGCAACGAACTCAAGGCAGCCTTCATCAAGGTGGCCGACTTCATGCGCAATCAGTCCGAGCCGGACTGAAAACTGCTGCGGCGGTCATCTGCCGCGTTGCGCGCCGTGCGCCTTGCATCTGCCCATCCCCGCCACGTTTTCAGGACTTGCTAATCCTCGTCTTGTTCGATGTCGGGCTGCGGCGCCGATGTGCGCAACATTTCGGCGCGGGTCGCCGGCGTTTCCAGACTGATGCGGCCCAGCGCGCCGGTGCGGTAGTCCTGCAGCAGGGTCATCGCCGCCTTTTCCAGATCCATTTCCTTGCCGCGGATGCGGTAGCCGCGCTGCCTGGCGATAGCCTCGATGAGGGCGTAGCCGTCCATGCTGTCGAGCGGAAATTTGTAGCGCTGGCGGAGCAGCTCCGGGTAGCGCGCCAGCAGCAGGTCGCCCAGGAACGCGGCGACCTCTTCGTCGATGATGGCATTGCGGCCGATGCTGTGGCTGGCGGCGAGCATCAGTCCGTCGCTTTCGTAGGCGATCTTCGGCCACATCAGGCCTGGCGTGTCGATCAGGACGATATGGTCGTTCAGGTCGAAGCTCTGCTGGTTCTTGGTGATGGCTGGCTCGTCACCAACCGCGACCGCCCGGCGCTTGAGCAGGGTGTTCATCAGCGTGGATTTGCCCACGTTGGGGATGCCCATGATCATGATGCGCAACGGCTTGAGCGGCGTGCCGCGATGCGGCGCGAGCGGCAGGCACAGCTTGGGGATCTTTGCAGCGTCCCCCGCTTTTTTGCACGACAGCGCGACCGCGTGCACACCTTCCTGCTTGTTGTAGTAATCCAGCCAGGCCTGTGTCGCCGCCGGATCGGCAAGATCGGTCTTGTTCAGTACCTTGAGGCAGGGGCGCTGGCGGTGCAGGCGCAGTTCGCGGATCATCGGGTTGCTGCCGGCTTCCGGCACGCGCGCATCCAGCACCTCGATGACCACATCGATGCGCGCCATGGTTTCGGCGGCCTTTTTGCGCGCCGAGGTCATATGGCCGGGAAACCACTGGATCGCCATTTTTGCCAACTCGTTCGGATCGGGGCGCGCATTCTACCTTGATTGGCATGTCTCACGCTTTCATTCGGGCGCTGCAGCCAATATGGGCGGGCATGGAAATGCGCTGTAGAATGCCGTCAACGGTGTTGGCATGAGGCCTGAAGGCAATCCCGCATAAGGCCGGAGGCGATATGGCTGGCGCGGCTGGATTTGCGTGGGGCGTCTGCCTTCCGTACGGACAAGAATAAAACGACGCATGTTTCTTTAGGGTGGATGCAATGCCAAATCAGCCTGCTGTTGCCAATCGCGGCAAAGTATTTCTCGCCACCAAAATATACGAGTACCTGCTGAAGGTAGCGCTGACGCTGATCCCGTCGCTCGGCATAGGGTACCTGCAGATATACCAGAGCCCCGCACTCTGCACGGTGGGGCATGCGCTGCATTATGTTGCGATCCTGGTCTCCCTGCTGGTCAGCGGTTTCGTGGCCTACGTCACCTGGCGCTGCTATCGATATTCGGGCGAGCCTTTCCTGCGCTGGCTGGCGCTGGGTTTCATCGGGTTCACTGTGGTCTATGCCCCGCACGGACTGTTCACAGGCATTTCGGAACAGCATCTGGAATTGTTCCTGTTATACGGCCCTGCATCCCGCCTTGTGATGGTGGTGCTGCTGTTCATCGGCTTGCTGCACTACGGGCGGAGCGAGGATGCGCAGGAGGACAGGACTAACCCCGCGCGCTGGTGGCTGTGGCTGATGTTCTTCATCATCATCGATCTGGTCGTTGCGCTGATCGCGGAGACCGGGGCGATCCGGCTGTTCGATTGGCGCATCTGGACGGAGGCCGGCGCCCTTTTGGTCGCATTGGTCGGGGTGGTGATCGTGCTGGTCCGGCATCGCTCGTCGCCTTTGATGATGACCTATGCCTTGTCGCTGGCGTTTTTTGCCCAGGCTTCTGTCGCATTCCTGCTTTCCGGTCCCTGGAACCACCAGTGGTGGTATGGCCATGTGATCTTTGCAGCGGGTTTCTTTGTCCTGAGCTATGGCGTGGTGCGGGCGTTCCATACCACTGGTGCCTTCTCCACCGTATATGGCCTGGAAGAGCTGATGGAACGGCTGCGAGTCGAGAAGAACAATACCGAGGCTGCCATGCGCCAACTGCAGGCGGCGAATGCCGAATTGGCCTGGATGGCATCGACCGATTCTTTGACCGGGGCGAGCAACCGCCGCCACTTCCTTGAATGCGCCGGGGTCGAGGCTGGACGGGCCAGGCGCAATGGCCTGCCAATCTCGCTGCTGGCGCTGGATATCGATCATTTCAAGGCGGTGAACGATGAATATGGGCATCAGGCCGGGGATGCTGTACTCAAAACGCTGGTCGAGGGCATCGCGGAAACGCTGCGCCCGCACGATGTCATCGGGCGTATCGGCGGCGAAGAGTTCATGGTGCTGCTGCCGGACACCTCGCACGCGGCAGCTGCCGTTCTGGCCGAGCGTATCCGCAGCAAGGTGGAAGGGCTGGACATCCCGATTGAAGGAGAGACTTTGCGGGTCACGGTGAGTATCGGCATCGCCGAATTCGGCCTGGACGGCGACACGCAGGATGCGGTGTTCAAGGCAGCCGATGACCGTCTGTACCGGGCCAAACATGCGGGGCGGAATCGCGTCGTTGCCTGAATTGACGCTCCCCGCATTGCCTTCCATAATCGGCCACATTCCACCCTAACCTGAGGTCGCCATGAGCGCCATTCGTCAGCAGGATTTCATCGACAGCATCGCCGATGCCTTGCAGTTCATTTCTTACTACCACCCGGAAGACTACGTACAGTCGCTGGCGGCAGCATACCGGCGCGAGGAATCTCCTGCCGCAAAGGACGCCATGGCGCAGATCCTGACCAACTCGCGCATGTGCGCGCTGGGCAAGCGCCCGATCTGCCAGGATACCGGCATCGTGGTGGCCTTTGTGCGCGTCGGCATGGAGGTGCGCTGGGAAGGCGTTTCGATGAGCATCGCCGAGATGGTGAATGCCGGCGTGCGCCAGGCCTATCTTGATCCCGATAACGTGTTGCGCGCCTCCATCGTCGCCGATCCGGCAGGCAGACGCAAGAACACGGGCGACAATACGCCAGCCGTGGTGCATTTCGACATCGTGCCGGGCAACAGGATCGAAGTGGATATCGCGGCCAAGGGCGGCGGTTCGGAGAACAAGTCGCGCTTCGCCATGCTCAACCCAAGCGACGACATCGTGGAGTGGGTCGTCAGCCAGCTGCCCGGCATGGGGGCCGGCTGGTGTCCGCCGGGACAACTGGGCATCGGGATCGGCGGCACGGCAGAGAAAGCCATGCTGCTGGCAAAGGAAGCGCTGATGCAGCCGATCGACATGACCGAACTCAAGGCGCGCGGCGCAAAGAACCGTCTGGAAGAGCTGCGCATCGAAATCTACGATCGCGTGAATGCGCTCGGCATCGGCGCGCAAGGCCTGGGCGGGCTGACAACGGTGCTCGACATCAAGATACTCGATTACCCTACCCATGCGGCTTCCAAGCCGATTGCGCTGATCCCCAACTGCGCAGCGACGCGGCACGTGCACTTCATGCTGGATGGCGGCGGCGTGGCGCAGTTCGTTCCTCCGAGGATGGAGGATTACCCGGATGTCCACTGGCACCCGGCGCAGGATGCACGCCGCGTCGATCTGGGGCGCGTGACACGCGCCGATATCGCGCAATGGCAGCCTGGCGAGACCCTGCTGCTTTCCGGCAAGCTGTTGACCGGGCGCGATGCCGCCCATAAACGTATCGTGGATTTGCTGGCGAAGGGCGAAAAGTTGCCCGCCGACGTGGATTTTAACGGTCGTTTCATTTACTATGTCGGCCCGGTCGATCCGGTGCGCGACGAGGTGGTCGGGCCCGCCGGACCGACGACGGCGACACGCATGGACAAGTTCACCGAGACCATGCTGGCGCAGACCGGTTTGATCGGCATGATCGGCAAAGCGGAGCGCGGCAAGGTCGGTCTTGAGGCAATCAAAAAACACGCGGCAGTGTATCTGATGGCGATAGGCGGTGCCGCCTATCTGGTGTCCAAGGCGATACGCAGCGCGAAGGTGGTGGCCTTCGCCGATCTCGGCATGGAAGCCATCTACGAGTTCGAGGTGCAAGACATGCCGGTGACCGTGGCCGTGGATACGCAGGGGCGCTCGGTGCATGAGATCGGCCCGGCCGAGTGGAAGCGGCGGATCGGGATGATCCCGGTCAAACAGATATAGTTTTGTGTTTTCGCGAGTTTAATTTGCGGAAATGCTGAAGTCGCTCAGCAGCCGTTGCGAGCAACGTCAGGACAAGGCGCATGGCGCAGAGAAACCGGATTGTCTGTCGCTCCGGATTCGAGGCGGCAGGCAACGCCGTCATGATGTTGCGCACCAGGTTGATGAGTTACTTTATTGGTTTGGCGGGTCTCCCCGCATTACAGCGCAGTGAACCTGGTCAGGTCCGGAAGGAAGCAGCCATAGCTGATGTCTGTAAGTGCCGGGGGTAAGGCTCGCCTCCTTATTTTCGAGGGAGTCACACTCGATCATGTATGGTGAAATGGGAGCTATATGTCTGCTACCTCGGTTCTAGCGCGCAAATGGCGCCCCAGAAGTTTCGCCCAGCTGGCGGGGCAGGAGCATGTCGTACAGGCGCTGACCAACGCACTGACGCAGAACCGGCTGCACCATGCCTATCTTTTCACCGGTACGCGCGGCGTGGGCAAGACCACCATCGCGCGTATTTTTGCCAAATCCCTGAATTGCGAATCCGGCGTCACGCCCACGCCATGCGGCGTGTGCAGCGCCTGTACCGAGATCGACAGCGGACGTTTCGTCGACCTGATCGAGCTGGATGCGGCCTCCAATACGCAGGTGGACAACATGCGCGAACTGCTGGAGAGCGCGCTGTATGCGCCCACCTCCGGCCGCTACAAGGTGTACATCATCGACGAAGTGCACATGCTGTCGAAATCGGCCTTCAACGCGATGCTGAAGACGCTGGAAGAGCCGCCGGCGCACGTGAAGTTCATCCTCGCCACCACCGACCCGCAAAAGATCCCGGTTACCGTGCTGTCGCGCTGCCTGCAGTTCAACCTCAAGCAGCTTCCGCCGGCGTTGATCAATTCGCACCTGCAATACGTGCTCGAGCAGGAGGGCATCCCGTTCGAGAACGGTGCGCTGAATCTGGTGGCGCGCGCCGCGCAGGGCAGCATGCGCGATGCATTGAGCCTGATGGATCAGGCCATCGCCTATTCGTCCGGCAAGGTTGACGAGGCGCTGGTGCGCACCATGCTCGGGGCGATAGACCAGGGTTACCTGTTCGATTTGCTGCAGACTTTGCGGGTGGGCGATGGGGCTGGCCTGTTGCGCATCGCGGACGACATGGCTATGCGCAGCCTGGCGTTTGAGGCGGCATTGCAGGATATGGCGACACTGTTGCACCGCATCGCGCTGGCGCAGACCATTCCGCAGGCGATACCGGACGACGAGCCGGAACGCGTACGCCTGCTTGAGCTGGCGCAGCAGTACGCGCCGGAAGAGATCCAGCTGAACTATCAGATCGCCATCCATGGCCGCAACGAAATCGATCTGGCTCCGGACGAGTACGCCGGATTCACCATGACGCTGTTGCGCATGCTGGCTTTTGCGCCGCAGGGGGCGGGGGCCGGTGCCGGGCAGGCCGCACCACGGAGCGCCGCAGCGACGCCAAGCGCAACCAGGCATGTCGCCGCCGAACCTGCTCCGGCCAGGCAGGTGGCAGCTCCGGTGCAGAATGCGGCGAGAACCGCCGACCTGGACTGGAACACATTGCTGTCGCAAATCAACCTGCAGGGCATGGCGCGCGAACTGGCGAAGAACAGCGTGCTGGCGAGTTTTTCGGATGGCCGTATGGTGCTGAGCCTGGCACCTCAGTACAAGCATCTGCAGGGCAACAAGCTGGCGCAGGACAAGCTGCAGGCGGCATTGAGCGATTATTTCGTCAGGCCGATCAAGCTGGCCGTTGAGTTGGCTGTAATCAAGGATGTCGCAACCCCTGCTGCGCTGGAGCTGCATGAGAAGCAGACGCGCCAGCAGCAGGCTGAAGAAGCGATCAGGCATGATGCGTTCGTGCGTGAGGCGCAGGCCCATTTGGGGGCGCATGTGATCGAAGGGTCCATCAGACCCGTTTAACGATGATGGTTCAGAACCGGCACCATCATCGTTTCCCTCACCCCCGTTCCTCCTCTGGTGGGACGACTAGCCATGCGACTTCCACCCCGACACGGTGGGCGAATGCGTCGGGTGCGGGAGGGGTGGAAAGCGACTGCTCACGCAATCGGCTGCTACGCAGTAACGTGTCGCAGTCGCTACCCGCAAGCGGGCAAGTCGCTGGTTATCCCGGCGGGCGAGGGGTGCAGTAAGTCGCGATGCGGGATTTTGAATTTTTCGGAGGAAGTGAAGATGATGAAGGGTGGATTGGCCGGGCTGATGAAGCAGGCTCAGCAGATGCAGGCAAACATGAAGAAGGCGCAGGACGAGTTGGCCAACGTCGAGGTGGAAGGGCAATCCGGCTCCGGCATGGTCAAGGTGATCATGACCTGTGCGCATGAGGTGCGCCGTGTAACTCTGGACCCGAGCGTACTCGATGACAAGGAGATGCTGGAGGACCTGATCGTGGCTGCCTTGAGCGACGCCAACAAGAAGGCCGCCGAGACTTCGCAGAAGCGCATGAGCGGCTTCACTGCGGGGATGAACCTGCCACCCGGCATGAGTCTGCCGTTTTAATGAATACACCTTCCAGTCTGGAAGCGCTGATCGACGCTCTGCGCTGCCTGCCGGGCGTAGGGCCGAAATCGGCGCAACGCATGGCATACCATCTGTTGCAGCGCGACAGGCAGGGGGCGCTGCATCTGGCGCGCTCGCTCGAGCATGCGGTGGCAAGCGTCAAGCATTGCAGCAAATGCAACAATTTTTCCGAGGATGATATTTGTGCCTTGTGCCGATCGTCGCGGCGCGAGACGGACATGCTGTGCGTGGTGGAGATGCCGGCAGACCTGTTGATGATGGAACAGGCGCAATGCTATCGCGGCATGTATTTTGTCCTGATGGGGCGGCTGTCGCCGCTGGACGGAGTTGGCGCGCGCGAATTGCCGTTGGAGCGTTTGCTCAATCGCGCCAGGGAATTGGCGTGCGAAGTGATCCTGGCGACCAACTTCACCGTCGAGGGGGAGGCGACGGCGCATTATCTGGCGACGCTGCTGCGTTCCCAGGGGGTCAAGGTGTCGCGTATCGCTCGCGGCCTGCCGGTGGGCGGCGAACTTGAGCATGTGGATAGCGGGACACTGGCGCAGGCCGTGCTGGAAAGAAGAACGGTGACAGAATGAACGATCAAGCTGACACAACTCCTGCGGGAGAGCGCCTGCAGAAAGTGCTTGCCCAGGCGGGGATCGGCTCGCGCCGCGAAATGGAGGAATGGATCAGTGCCGGCCGCGTGGTGGTGAATGGCGCAGTGGCAACCTTGGGGATGCGCGTGTCCGAAGGCGACAAGATCCAGGTGGACGGGCGCCATGTGCGCCTCCAGTTGCAGTCTGAACCGGCTTTGCCGCGGGTCCTGCTGTATCACAAGCAGGAAGGGGAAATTGTCAGCCGCGACGACCCCAAAGAGCGTGCCAACGTGTTCGATGCACTACCGAAACTGCGCGGGCAGAAATGGATCGCCATCGGGCGCCTGGATTTCAACACCAGCGGGTTGCTCATTTTTACCACCTCGGGGGAGTTGGCAAACCGCCTGATGCATCCCCGTTTCGAGGTGGAACGCGAATATGCAGTGCGGATCCAGGGCGAGATGACGCCGGACCAGATGTACCAGATGACCAAGCAGGGCATCGAGCTGGAAGATGGCGTGGTGCGTTTCGAGCAACTGAGCGACGAAGGGGGCGAGGGTTTCAACCATTGGTATCGGCTGGTGCTCAAGGAGGGGCGCAACCGCGTGGTGCGCCGCACCTTCGAGGCGCTGGGCCTGCCGGTCAGCCGCCTGATGCGGGTGCGCTTCGGCATCATTAATCTGCCGCCACGCATCAAACGCGGCATGATGGCCGAGCTGGGTGAGGGCGAAGTCAGGGCGATACTCGAATGGGTGGGGCTGCCGGCGGGCATCGCCAGGCAGACGGTAGACGACGGGCGGCGCAGCAAACTGTTGCGCGCGCGCCCACGTAAAAATTAAAACTGGCGAGATTGACGTACAGTCGTTAAAATTCGCGGGGTTAAGTGGCATTCTTAAGCGATAACGGTAGCCGGGGCGCGAACAGCGAGCGGGAATAAATGGAAGAGCGAGGCAACAAGACCATCATCTGCAGCGTAGTTTTCTTGGATATCGTCGAATATTCAAAGAAATCCGTTTCCGGGCAGATATCGCTGAAAGAGCGCTTCAACGCCTTTCTGTCCATAGCCATCCGCGATGTGCCGGTCAACGACCGTATCATCCTCGATACCGGCGATGGAGCCGCAATCAGTTTTCTGGGCGACATCAGCGATGCCTTGCATGCCGCATTGAGCATGCGCAGCAGCTTGCTGAACGAAGGTGTGCGCATGGAGCCGCCCTTGCTGGTTCGCATCGGCGTCAACCTGGGGCCGGTACGGCTGGTCAAGGACATCAATGGCCAACCGAATATCGTCGGTGACGGCATCAATGTTGCGCAGCGCGTGATGGGTTTTGCGGATCCCGGGCAGATCCTGGTGTCGCGTTCGTATTACGACGCGGTTTCGCGCTTGTCGCAGGAATACGCAGGCATGTTTCATTACCAGGGCTCGCGCACCGACAAGCATGTGCGAGAGCACGAGGTGTACGCCATCGGGTATCCCGGCGACTTCACGTCGACGCAGCGCACACTGGCCAAGCAATCCAGGCAGGCCGGGGCGACCGGTTTCAATGCATTCCTTTTCCGCCTGGAGAACTACTGGGATGCGCTCGTGGCTACCATGGCCAAGTGGGAGCGTTATGCCATCAATGCATTCCGCGATGCTTCGGGCGCCCAGCGCGCAGCAATCGTCGGGGTTGTTGCTGTCGTCCTGGTTTCGCTGATCGCGCTGACTGTCAAGCTGGCGAGCCGGCCGGAGCCGAAGAAGGTGTCCGAGACAATCGCAGATCAGGGACAGGCCAAGTCGCCTGACAAATCGCAGGAGACAGCAGAAGGCGCGACTTCGGCAGGAGGTCCGGTTGCAACGGATACAAAGGATGCCGCCCCGAAATCAAAAAAAGCGCATTCCGGCGAGAGGAAGGTGCAGGGTGTCAAAGAAAGCTCCCGTGTGAGAACTTTGGCTGAAACCACCGGTGCTCCGGCAGTTGTGAGCCTGGGGGTACAGCCTTGGGGCGAGATTTATCTGGATGGTAGAATGCAAGGGGTCAGCCCGCCCCTGATGGAGCTGCAGGTTGTGGCAGGCAAGCATGAGATCAAGATTCGAAACACGACGTTCCCTACCGTCACCAAGATCGTTACGGTGAAAGCGGGCGAGAAAATAAAAATTAAGCACAAGTTCGCCAACTGACCGGTGTTGGCGTTGATAAAGGATTAGGAGAGTTTGGATGTTGGGTCGCCATAATGTGTTATTGGGCGCGACATTGGTATGGCTGCTGAGCGGCTGCCATACGCTGAATACCTGTGACGAATGCTGGTGGTACAACAGGACCGCCAGTCACAAGCTGAGCCAGGGCGTTGAGAATTACGAGGAAGGCAACTATATTGCCTCGGTGGAAGCCTTGAATACTGTGCTACAAACGAAATTGGCCGACAAGGATGATAAAGTGAGTGCATATAAATATCTGGCGTTCATACATTGCGTCTCGGGGCGGGAGAAGATGTGCTATGAGGCATTCCGCAAGGCATTGTTGCTGAAGCCGACCTTCGAGTTGACCCCGGCCGAGGCAGGTCATCCGGTGTGGGGGCCGGTGTTCCGCAGCGCAAAAGCCAAATTCGGAAAATAACGGTTCCTCTCGGAAATATGATCAGTCATCTGGGGCGATATGAGATAGTCGGCGAACTCGGCCAAGGGGCGATGGGGGTCGTTTACAAGGCCACCGATCCCCTGATCGATCGTCTGGTCGCGATCAAGACCATCACCCTGAGTCTGGCGATGGAAGAGCGCGAGGAGTATGAGGGGCGTTTCTATCAGGAAGCCAAGGCAGCTGGCCGTTTGAGCCATCCCAACATCGTGACCATCTACGACGTCGGTCGCAGCGGCGATATCGCCTATATCGCGATGGAGTTCCTGCAGGGGCGGGAACTGCGCGACATACTCAACGACGAAAAACTGCTGCCGGTGGACCAGGTGCTCGATATCGTGTCGCAGGTTGCGATGGGATTGGCTTACGCCCACGAGCACGGCATCGTGCATCGCGACATCAAGCCGTCCAACATCATGGTGGGGCGGGACGGCCAGGTGAAGATCACCGATTTCGGCATCGCGCGCATGGCATCGGCTGCGGTGCGCACGCAGACGGGGATGGTTCTCGGTTCGCCGAAATACATGTCGCCCGAGCAGGTTATGGGCAAGCTGACCGACCAGCGCTCGGATGTGTTTTCCCTGGGTGTGGTGCTGTATGAGATGCTGACGGGGCAGCCCCCATTCATGGGCGAGAACGTCAATGCCATCATGTACCAGACCCTGAATGCGATCCCGCAACCGCCGAAAGCCTTGAATCCGGCTGTGCCGGAGATGCTCAACTTCATTGTCGCCAAGGCGCTGGCCAAGGACCTGGAAAATCGTTATCAGAATGCACGGGATCTGGCGAACGACCTGCGGGCATGCCGGGGCACCATGCAGGGTAGTGCAACCCCGACCGTTTCGACCCCATCCGAAATGCCTGCCCCTGCAGGTGCAGTTTTTCCTGTCGAGGCTTCTGGGGATGCAGGTGAGCCGCAGGAGGATTCCGATGCCGCAATCACCATGAGATTGTCGCCATCTTTCGATTCAGCCGGTGCGACCATGCGTTTGGCTGCGATGACGGCCAGCAAGGAGGATGTCGAGGAGTTATCCAAGACGTTCAAGATGGTGCGTCCGAGCATGGAAGATATCAATCGCGCTGCCCCCCAGTCTCCGGTATTCACCAAGCGCCCACCGGATAATGCCGTTCATCATGTGCAGGAGAGCCGTTCGAGCAAGGGCGGCGGACTCATTCTGATGGCCATTGTGGCACTGATCCTGATCGGATTGATCTCGGCACTGCTGTTCTAGCATTCGCAACTCCATGGCAGGAATGCAGCGGTATTTCAAGTTACGCCCATCCCGCTCCCTTGCGCTGTATCTTCTTATCCTGTGTGCGACGGCGATCCTGGTGATGTGGCAGTTGCCACTGCCAACCCCGGTGTTGCTTGCCTCGACATTGTTGATCTTGTGCTGGGGGGGCTACTTCCTGGCGCTGGCGGCAAACCTGCGCATGGGGCGCTCCTGCGTGGCTTTCCGGCTGGAAGAGCAGGAGGGCATCGTGCTGGTTCTGCGCGATGGCAGGCACATGCCGTGCAAGGTGGCTTCGGACAGTTTGGTGACACCTTATCTGGTCATTCTGAACGTTGAATCGGGCGAACGGCGCGGTCGGCGGCACCTGCTGATCCTGCCCGATGCGATTGGCGGCGAGAGTTTCCGGCGCTTGCGCGTCGCCTTGCGATGGAGTAATCAGGCCGCCACATAGCCCGGTGGTGCCAGAACCGTCGGGATGGCATCCGGCAAGGTCTGCGGATAGTCCTTGCTGAAGTGCAAACCTCGGCTCTCGTGCCGGGAAAGCGCGCTTTGTACGATGAGATCTGCCGTTAGCACCAGATTGCGCAGTTCCAGCAGGTCTGCGCTGACATGGAAGTTGCTGTAGTACTCATTGATCTCTTCGTGCAACAACTTGATCCGGTGTTGCGCCCGTTGCAGGCGTTTGGTTGTCCGTACGATGCCGACGTAATCCCACATGAAGCGGCGTAACTCGTCCCAGTTATGGGAAATCACCACCGTTTCATCCGCGTCCGTTACCCGACTTACATCCCATTGCGGAAGTTCGGGTATCGGATTTGCCTTGCCGCTCAGAATGTCCAGGGAGGCCGCCTCGGCGAATACCAGGCATTCCAGCAGGGAATTGCTGGCCAGCCGGTTGGCGCCGTGCAGCCCTGTGCAGGCGGTTTCCCCGATCGCGTACAGGCCATCAACATCCGTGCGGCCATGCAGATCGGTCAATATGCCGCCGCAGGTGAAGTGGACGGCGGGGACGACCGGGATGGGCTGCCGGGAGATATCGATACCCAGCGCCATGCAGCGAGCATAGATCGTGGGGAAATGTTCCTGCAGGAAATCGACTGGCTGATGCGAGATATCCAGATATACGCAATCCAGGCCCCTTTTTTTCATCTCGAAGTCGATGGCGCGAGCAACGACATCGCGCGGAGCCAGATCGGCGCGTTCGTCGTGCCATGGCATGAAACGCGTACCGTCGGGTAGCTTCAGTGTGCCGCCTTCGCCCCGCACTGCTTCGCTGATCAGGAAGGATTTGGCATGCGGATGGTAGAGGCAGGTCGGGTGGAACTGGATGAATTCCATATTTGAAACGCGGCAGCCTGCACGCCAGCCCATGGCGATGCCGTCGCCGGTGGCAGTATCGGGATTGGTGGTGTACAGGTAAACCTTGCCTGCTCCCCCAGTGGCAAGCACGGTATTGTGTGCCGCAATGGTGACGACCTCGCCGTTCAGGCTGTTCAGGACATAGGCGCCATAGCAATGGTTGTCGTCTCGACGGAGCTTCCTGCCGGTAATAAGGTCGATAGCGATGTGTTGCTCCAGCAAGGTGATGTTTGGATGGGCGCGAACCTTGGCTGCAAGGGTGTCCTGTACGGCTTGCCCGGTCGCGTCGGCAGCATGGATGATGCGCCTGTGGCTGTGTCCCCCTTCGCGAGTGAGATGGTAGCCGCTATCCGAATCGGCATCGCGGGTGAAGGGCACGCCTTGGGAAATCAGCCATTCGATGGAGGCTGCGCCGTGCTCTATAACAAAGCGCGTGGTGCCGGGATCGCAAAGACCCGCCCCGGCAATCAGCGTGTCGTGGATATGTTCGTCCAGCGAGTCGTCACGGGAAAGCACGGCGGCGATACCGCCCTGGGCGCGGGTGCTGGCGCCATCCAGCAGCGATTTCTTTGTAACGATGGCGATTTTTTGCTTATCTGCCAGCTTGAGCGCCAGGGACATGCCAGCCAGTCCACTGCCAATAATGAGGGTGTCGAAACGCAGCACGCTACTTGTCCAGTCGGATTGTATTTCCGGTGAACTATAACAAAATTGGCGGCGGATCATACCAGTGGAATGAACTTATTTCTGCTTGCATTGTCTGCTTGCATTAATGGCAATAGCTGACGTTTGTGTATCCGTCCGGTTATACTGACGGGCCGCGAGTGGGCGGCCAAATCAATAAACCGGGAAACGGAATGGGTGACAGGGAGGTTGATCAACAACTGGTTGAGCGTGCGCAGCGCGGCGACAAGCATGCGTTCGAGTTGTTGGTGGCAAAATATCAGCGCCGGCTCGGGCGTCTGATTTCGCGTTTTGTGCGCAACGCTGCCGAGGCCGAAGATGTCACGCAGGATGCTTTTATCAAGGCATATCGGGCCTTGCCGGCATTCCGGGGTGATAGTGCATTTTACACATGGTTGTACCGGATAGGTATTAATACCGCCAAGAACCATCTGGTGGCGCAGGGGCGCAAGGCCCCGACCAGTACGCCTTTTGATACTGAAGAGGCTGAGGATTTTGAAGAGGCGGCGCTGTTGCATGAGGTGTCGACGCCGGAAAACGAACTGATGAGCAAACAAGTGGTAGAAGTTGTGAACTCTTCGCTGCAGGAATTGCCTGATGACTTGCGGACGGCATTAACCTTGCGCGAGATCGAGGGTCTGAGTTATGAGGAAATCGCTGCGGTGATGGATTGCCCGATCGGCACGGTCAGATCCAGGATTTTCAGGGCGCGTGAAGCAATCGCTACCAATTTGCGTCCTTTGTTGGGTACGAGTGAAAACAGAAGGTGGTAATGATGAAACAGGAAATTTCGGCATTGATGGATGGGGAAATGTTCGAGGATCAGGCAGATGCCTGTCTGGACAGACTCAAACGCCACCCTGAGGTGCAACAAGAATGGGAGAGTTATCATCTGATTGGCGATGCCCTGCGACAACCCGACCATATCTGCAAAAGCTTTACAAAATCATTCCACGAGCGATTGCAGGCCGAACCAACCGTAATTGCACCATATAACCGTACTTCCCAACGCGCGCGTAATTTTGCGCTTTCCGCAGTTGCTTCCGTGATGGCGCTAGCCTTGGTGGCCTGGCTTTCCTTGCAGGTCGGCAGCGAGCCGGCACCGCAAGTCGCGGCGGTACAACAGGATTCCATCTCTGCAATACGTCCAGCTTCCGCCCAGGCCGATGATTACCTGATGGCGCACCAGGAGTTCTCCCCCAGTGCGGACGTGCATGGCGCTACTTCTTATATCCGTGCGGTGGCAGGGCGATAGTGCTGCATATGATGCAACCATATAAGTATTTATTCGTCGTACTGTTGCAAATGGGGGTCGAAGCGGCATTTGCCGATCCCATGCAGGTAGATGAGGCGGACTGGTTGAAAACCATGGCGTTTGCGGCTCATCAGACAAATTACAGTGGCGTGTTCGTTTACCAGTCGGGCGGTCGTGTCGAGATGTCGCGCATCACTCATGTTGCCGATGCTGCAGGCGAACATGAGCGTCTGGAGGGGGTCGATGGCGGCAAGCGGGAGCTAATTCGCGATAACGACCAGGTATGGCTGTACACGGAAGGCCACAAGGTGCGGCTGGCCAAGAACCAGATCAAGCGCGCATTCCCGGCATTGTTGCCAGAACAGACCGCCATACTGAAAGAAAACTACTCCATTACACCGGCAGAGGAGGATGAGGTGGCGGGCTATCACGCGCATGCCGTTGTCTTCCTGCCCAGGGATAACCTGCGTTATGCCCGCAAGATGTGGGCGGACAGCAATTCCGGCTTGTTGCTCAAGGCCGTGGTGCTGAACGATCGGGGCTATGTGATCGAACAATACTCGTTCATGCAGTTGACCGTGGGCAACAACATTGACCGCAAATGGATCGTTCCGGACAAGTCTTCTGCCTCGGAGGTTGCCCAGGAACTCCATCTTTCGCCCTTGCCCAAGGTCGAATTGCTCGATGAGCCTTGCGGCTGGCAGGTCGACGCGCTTCCTCCCGGATTCAAGAAGATACTGGAGATGCGCCGCCCATTCCGCGGTAACAAGGAGCACGTGATCCAGATGGTGTTTTCCGATGGATTGGCGGGCATCTCAGTGTTCATAGAAAAGGCCCCGGAGGCAGGCAACGTCCATTCCGGCCTCTCTGGCCAGGGGGCGGCGCATGTCTATAACCGCATGGTGGGTGATAGCCTGATTACGGTGGTGGGCGAAGTCCCTTCCCGGACGGTCATCCAGGTCGGTGACTCGGTCCGTTACGCGGGTGAATGACATGATGGATATACGCGCTATCGTCATCGAAGTGCATGGGCAGGATGCCTCGGTGCAGCCGATGGGAACCGGTGGATGTGGTCATTGCAGCAGCGAAGGAGGGTGCGGCAGCGGGACACTGACGAAGCTGTTTTGCAGCAACAAAGCGCGCCAGTTCAAGGTTCGTAACGAAGCGGGTGCCCAGATCGGCGATGAGGTGCAAATATCGATCGCCGATGGGGTCTTGTTGCGCGGAGCAATCAAGATGTATGTGTTGCCATTGCTGCTGCTGCTGGCCGGCGGGATGGCGGGGGCCGGGCTGGCAAACGAACCGGCAGGGCGAGATGCCTGTGCACTTGCAGGATCTGTCATCGGTTTGTCCTTGGGTTTCCTGCTGGCAAAGCTGAGTCCCGGAAGTAGCCGTGCAGTTGCTACTTCCATCATTAGAACTTAATCTGTTTTTTGATCAACGATTCATCAGGAGGCTGATCGTATCATGCTGAGAAAATGGATATTTTTTGCAATTGTTGGGCTGTTCGCGCAAGTGGCGTTGGCCAACAGCCTGCCCGACTTTACCGAACTGGTAGAAAAACAAGGTCCGGCAGTGGTCAATATCAGCACTACGCAAATCATCCATGCACCACAAATGTTCCAGGGGATGCCCGACCTGCCCGAGGATGATCCGTTCTACGATTTCTTCCGTCACTTTGCGCCGCAAGCGCCGCATGAACAGGAATCCCAGTCGCTCGGCTCTGGTTTTATCATCAGTGCCGATGGCTATATCCTGACCAATGCGCATGTCGTCGATCATGCAGACAAGATTACCGTCAGACTGGCCGACAAGCGCGAACTCAAGGCCAAGGTGATCGGGGCGGACAAACGTACCGATGTCGCTTTGCTCAAGATCGAAGCGACCGGCTTGCCCAAGGTTACCCTGGGGGCGCCGGACCAGTTGAAAGTGGGCGAATGGGTGGTGGCGATCGGCTCTCCCTTTGGCTTCGACAGCAGCGTAACGGCGGGCATCGTCAGCGCCAAGGGACGCTCATTGCCGCAAGAGAATTTTGTACCGTTCATCCAGACCGATGTCGCGATCAACCCGGGCAACTCGGGTGGGCCATTATTCAATATGAAGGGCGAAGTGGTCGGCATCAATTCGCAGATATACAGTCGCTCCGGCGGCTATATGGGCCTGTCGTTTTCCATCCCTATAGATGTGGCGATGGATGTGGTCAATCAGTTGCGCAGTACCGGCAAGGTCACGCGCGGGCGCATCGGCGTGACCATCCAGGAGGTGACGCAGGCGCTGGCCGACTCCTTCGGCCTGTCCAAAGCCGGCGGTGCGCTGATATCCAGCGTGGATAAGAACGGCCCGGCGGACAAGGCGGGGGTGCATGCCAGCGACGTGATCCTCAAGTTCGACGGCAAGGCGATCAATTCGTCGGCCGATCTGCCGCGCATCGTTGCGGCGACCAAGCCTGGCAGCAAGGTCAGCGTGCAACTGTGGCGCAAGGGCAGCACCCTGGATATTTCGCTGGTTGTCGGCGAGATCAAGGAGGCTGGGGTCGTAGCACAGCGTGGCGGGGGACGAGGTAATGCCGAGGCTTCTTCCGAAAGCGAAACGCGCCTCGGGCTGTATGTAAGCGAACTCAATGACCAGCAAAAGGCCGAACTGCAGGTCGAAGGCGGCCTGATCGTACAGGACATGAAAGGTCCGGCAGCACGCAGTCAGTTGCAACGCGGCGACGTGATACTTGCCATAGGCAATGTCGAGATACGCAGCATGGAACAGTTCAACGAAGTGCTGAAAACCGTGCCGCGCGGACGCAACATCGCTTTGCTGGTGCGGCGGAGCGAGGGCACAGTCTATGTGCCGATCAAACTGGACGATAAGTAAGCTGCGGTCCGTTGCTTCAGCGTATCCCGTCAAAATCGGCTAGAATTCGCGCTTTGCGAAACAGCCGATTTAGACGGGATTTTTCATTTTGAGCTCCATGCAGCATATCCGCAATTTTTCCATCATCGCCCATATTGACCACGGTAAATCGACGCTGGCAGACCGTATCATCCATTTATGCGGAGGCTTGTCCGATCGCGAGATGGAAGAGCAGGTGCTGGATTCGATGGATATCGAGCGCGAGCGCGGTATCACGATCAAGGCGCAAACCGCGGCACTGAACTACAAGGCGCGCAACGGACAGGTGTACAACCTCAACCTGATCGATACGCCGGGACACGTCGACTTCTCTTATGAAGTCTCGCGTTCCCTTTCCGCCTGCGAGGGTGCATTACTGGTGGTGGACGCTTCGCAGGGCGTCGAGGCGCAGACCGTCGCCAATTGCTATACCGCGCTGGATCTGGGTGTCGAGGTGGTGCCGGTATTGAACAAGATCGATCTTCCTTCTGCCAATCCGGAGAATGCGATTGCCGAAATCGAGGATGTCATCGGTATCGGCGCGCAAGATGCGGTGCGATGTTCTGCCAAGACGGGTATGGGGGTGGAAGATGTGCTGGAAGCGCTGATCGTCAAGGTGCCGCCGCCCAAGGGGGACGTCGATGCGCCATTGCAGGCGCTCATCATCGACTCGTGGTTCGACAACTATGTCGGCGTGGTGATGCTGGTGCGTATCGTCAATGGCACGCTGAAGCCAAAGGACAAGATCCTGTTCATGGCGACCGGAGCTCAGCACCTGACCGAGCATGTCGGGGTGTTCACGCCCAAATCGCAGGATCGCGATTCTTTATCGGCAGGGCAAGTCGGCTTTGTGATCGCCGGCATCAAGGAGTTGAAGGATGCCAAGGTGGGCGATACGGTCACCCTGGTGTCCAGGCCGGCCGCCAGTGCACTACCAGGCTTCAAGGAAATACAGCCGCAGGTATTCGCCGGACTGTTCCCGGTGGAGTCCAACCAGTACGAAGCGCTGCGCGATTCGCTGGAAAAATTGAAACTCAACGATGCAGCGCTGCAATATGAGCCGGAAGTCTCGCAGGCGCTGGGTTTCGGTTTTCGCTGCGGTTTCCTCGGCCTGTTGCACATGGAGATTGTGCAGGAAAGGCTGGAGCGCGAGTTCGACATGGACTTGATCACCACCGCTCCCACGGTGATCTACGAAGTGGTGCAACGCGACGGCACTGTGCTGATGGTGGACAATCCGTCCAAATTGCCGGACCTGTCCAAGGTCGAGGAAATCCGCGAACCTATCGTCAACGTCAATCTTTATATGCCGCAGGAATATGTCGGTTCGGTTATCACTTTATGCACGCAAAAGCGTGGCGTGCAGATCGACATGACCTACCACGGCAAACAGGTGTTGCTGAAATATGAGATGCCGATGGGCGAGATCGTGCTGGATTTTTTCGACAAGCTTAAGTCGGTGTCGCGCGGCTATGCTTCCATGGATTACGAGTTCAAGGAATACCGCCCGGCCGATGTGGTGAAGGTGGATATGCTCATCAACGGCGAAAAGGTCGATGCGCTGTCCATCATCGTGCACCGCGCCAACAGCCAGTACCGCGGGCGCGAAGTGGCAGCCAAGATGCGAGAACTGATTCCGCGCCAGATGTTCGACGTGGCGATCCAGGCCGCCATCGGCGCCAACATCATCTCGCGCGAGAACGTGAAGGCCTTGCGCAAGAACGTGCTGGCAAAATGCTACGGCGGCGATATTTCGCGCAAGAAGAAGCTGCTGGAAAAGCAGAAGGCGGGAAAGAAGCGCATGAAGCAGGTGGGCAGTGTGGAGATTCCGCAGGAGGCGTTCCTGGCCATCCTGCGTGTGGACGATAAATAAACTGGATTGGAAGAAAAATGCCTTTTGCCTTGATCTTGATTCTGCTGTTGCTGCTGACCGGGGCGATCTGGCTGCTGGATCGCTTCATGCTACGGGCCAAACGTCCGGCGGGCGTGAATGAGCCCTGGTGGGTCGAATACGCCAAGAGCTTCTTCCCCGTGATCCTGGCGGTCTTTCTGTTGCGTTCTTTCCTGATCGAACCCTTCAAGATACCGTCCGGTTCGATGATCCCCACGCTGCACGTTGGCGATTTCATTCTGGTCAATCGCTACACTTACGGCCTGCGGCTCCCCATCATCAACAAGAAATTCATCGAGATCAACCAGCCGCAGCGGGGGGATGTGATGGTGTTCCACTATCCCGAAGATCCCTCGGTGGACTATATTAAGCGCGTGATCGGGGTGCCCGGAGACGTGCTGGTATATCGCAACAAGAGATTGTGGATCAACGGCGCCGAACAGGCATTGCAGCGCGATGGCGATTACAATTACGTCGAGAGTGAATTGCGCTTCCTGCACACGGAGCGCTACAAGGAAAATCTGGATGGGCATTCGCATGCCGTGTTGCTGAACCCGGAGATGCCGCAGGTGCACCTGGCTAACGTGGCCAACTTCCCGCAGCATGAACAGTGCAGCTATACTGAAGAGGAAGTGCGCTGTACCGTGCCCGCCGGAAGTTATTTCATGATGGGCGACAATCGGGATAACAGTCGCGACAGCCGCTACTGGGGGTTTGTGCCGGATGACATGATCGTCGGCAAGGCGTTCTTCATCTGGATGAACTTTGGTGAACTGGATCGTGTGGGTTTGTCTATCAAATAGATAATGGCATTGGCGAAAGGAATCGAGATGAAAGCAGCGGCAAGCAGACAGGGCGGGATCGGCTTCGTCGGATTTATCATGGTTGCGATCGGCGTGGTCTTCGTGGCGATTGCGGCCATGAAGCTGGGGCCGGCTTATGCGCACAGCGCGCAGATCGCGCAGATATTCAAGGCGATCGCCAACGATCCGGCGATGCAGGATGCCTCGATCAAGGATATCAAGGATTCCTATTACAAGCGCGCCAACATCAACTACATCACCGATATTACGGCGGACGACATTGATATCAGCAAAGAGAATGGGCGCTTGATCCTGAGTACCAGCTATTCGATCAAGATCCCGATTGCCGGCAATGTCACCTTGTTGCTCGAATTCAATCCGAGTAGCTCATAGTTCGCGTCGATGAAGCATGCGGAATTGTCCAAACGGCTTGGCCATCAGTTTGCACAGCCGCAATTGCTGCAGCGTGCGCTGACCCACCGCAGTTACAGCGCAGCACACAATGAGCGGTTGGAATTCCTTGGCGACAGCGTGCTGAATTGTGCCATCGCCAGGCACCTGTACGATGCTTATCCCGAGTTGCCCGAAGGCGAGCTTTCGCGTCTGCGCTCCAATCTGGTGAATCAGCAGACGCTGGCTGTCCTGGCGCAACAACTGAATCTTGGCGAGCAATTGCTGTTGGGCGAAGGAGAGCGCAAAAGCGCCGGTTTCCGTCGACCTTCAATACTGGCCGATGCGCTCGAAGCCATATTTGGGGCGGTCATGCTGGATGCCGGTTTTGCTGCTGCCGAAAGAATGGTGTTGGGACTCTATGTTCCATTCATCGCGCAGATCGATTTAAGAACATTGGGCAAGGACCCCAAGACGCTGTTGCAGGAATATTTGCAGGGACACAAGCTGGCTTTGCCGCAATATGGCGTGCGCGAGATCAAGGGCGAAGCCCATGCGCAGACATTCATCGTTTCCTGCGAGATCCCGCAGCTCGGCCTGAGTACGCAAGGCGAGGGCGCAAGCCGGCGTATTGCCGAGCAAATTGCCGCCGAACGAGCCTATCAACGAATCATCAAAGAAAATCCATGACCGAATCCCAGAACTCCCACAGCGGTTTTGTTGCCATCGTCGGCCGCCCCAACGTAGGCAAATCGACCTTGCTCAACCATCTGATCGGGCAGAAGATCAGCATCACCTCGCGCAAGGCGCAGACCACGCGCCACCGCATCACCGGCATCCTGACGGAGGGGGCGATGCAGTTCGTCTTTGTCGACACGCCGGGCTTCCAGACGCAGCATACCAATGCACTAAACCGCAGCATGAACCGGGTGGTGACAAGCAGCCTGCGTGAAGTGAACGTCGTGCTGTTCGTGCTGGAAGCGCGTCATTTCGATGAACGCGACCAGCAGGTGATGGAACTGTTGCCGCAGGACCGGCCGGTGATCCTGGTCATCAACAAGGCCGACCTGCTGGAAAACAAGGCCGAATTGCTGCCTTTCATCGAAAAAATCTCCGCGTTGCGCCATTTCGCCGCCATCGTGCCGGTGAGTGCGCGCCAGGGAAAGCAGCTGGATACCCTGCTCGATGCCATCCGACCATATATCCCGGAAGGGGAACATCTGTATGCCGAGGACGAGATCACGGACCGCAACGAGCGATTCCTGGCGGCAGAGCTGCTGCGCGAAAAAGTGTTCCGCTTTACTGGCGAGGAACTGCCATATTCGGTCAGCGTGGTAATCGAGCAATTCAAGCAGGAAGGCAAGTTGCGCCGCATTCATGCCGCCATTCTGGTGGACAAGGAGGCGCACAAGGCCATGTTGATAGGCAGCAAAGGCGAGAAGCTCAAGGAGATCGCCACCCAGGCGCGCCTCGACATGGAAAAACTGTTCGACGGGAAAGTGTTCCTGGAAGTTTTCGTCAAGGTCCGCAGCGGCTGGGCAGACAGCGCTCATATGCTGAAAACGCTGGGGTATGAGTAACGCCGCATCCAAACAGCGCATTCAGGACGAGCTCTCCTTCGTGCTGCACAGCTACCCGTTCCGCGAGACCAGCCTGGTGCTGGAGGTGTTCAGCAGACGCCATGGCCGGGTGGCGCTGGTGGCGCGGGGAGCGCGGCGTCCGAGGTCGGCGCTGCGCGGCCTGCTGATGAGCTTCCAGCCGCTGTCGTTGAGCTGGTTCGGCAAGCACGAATTGCGCACCCTGCACAGTGCAGAATGGCAGGGCGGACAGCCCCAATTGCAGGGCACGGCGCTGCTGTGCGGGTTCTATCTGAACGAATTGCTGCTCAACCTGATGGCGCGCGACGATCCTCACGCAAGCCTGTTCGATTATTACCAGCAGACCTTGCAGCGCCTGGCGCAGGAAGAGGATCACGCTTTCACCCTGCGCTGCTTCGAGAAGCACCTGTTGCAGGAGCTGGGTTATGCACTGCTGCTGGATACCGAAGCGGATAGCGGCCAGGCCATTGTGCCGACACGGACATACCGCTATATACTGGAGCGCGGCGCGGTGGCGGAAACGGCGGATTCGGCGCAAGGGATGCCGGTTGCCGGCAAAACGCTGCTGGACATGGCGGCCGATAATTACAGCGATGCCAACAGCGCGCGCCAGAGCAAACAGCTGATGCGCATGCTGCTCGACCACCATCTTGCCGGCAAGACCTTGCATACACGTGAACTGATGAGGGATTTGCAGAAGTTATGATAAAACTCGGACTCAACATCGACCATGTCGCCACACTGCGCCAGGTGCGCGGTGCGCGCTATCCCAATCTCATTCGCGCCGCACTGGTGTGCGAAGAGGCGGGGGCGGATGCCATCACCCTGCATCTGCGCGAGGACCGTCGCCATATCCAGGATGCCGATGTGGCGGCGCTGCGCGGCATGCTGCAGACGCGCATGAACCTTGAATGTGCGGTGACCGATGAGATGATCGACATCGCCTTGCGCACCAGGCCGCACGATATCTGCCTCGTGCCGGAAAAGCGCGAAGAGCTGACCACCGAAGGCGGTCTGGATGTGGTGAAGCACTTCGATGCCGTGCAGCGTGCCACGCAGCGTTGCCTGGAGGCGGACATCCGCGTCTCGCTGTTCATCGACGCCGACGAGCGTCAGCTGGATGCGGCAAAGAAGACCGGCGCTCCCGTGGTGGAAATACATACCGGAAAATATGGCGATGCCGACAGCGTTGCTGGCCGCGAACAGGAACTTGCGCGCATCCACCGTGCTGCTATACATGCCCACGCACTTGGCTTGCAGGTGAATGCCGGGCATGGATTGAATTATCACAATGTCCGCCCCATCGCGGAGGTGCCGCATATCGCAGAACTCAACATCGGCCATGCCATCATCTCCGAGGCGGTGTTCATCGGCCTTGAGCATGCGGTGAAAAAGATGAAGGCATTACTGGTCGCATGATCTTCGGTATCGGCACCGACATCGTCAGTGTGGCCCGTATCGAAGCGGCCAGCGCCCGCCATGGCGCAACCTTCGCTTCGCGCATCCTGAGCGATCCGGAACTGGAGGAGTATGCCGTACAGAACCATCCTGCGCGCTTCCTGAGCAAGCGTTTTGCCGCCAAGGAAGCCCTGGCCAAAGCTACGGGGCATGGCTTGCGCCACCCGGTAAGCCTGCGGCGTATCACCATCGGTCACGATGGATTGGGCAAGCCGATTTTCCTGTTCGACGCGCAACTATCCGAATTTCTGCAAGACCTTGGCATCGTGCGTCACCATTTGAGTATCAGCGACGAACGTGATGCTGCCGTCGCATTTGTGATTCTGGAAAAGGAAGGCTGATTATGGGCAATGGTCCGGTGATGCTGGATGTGCTGGGGAAACAACTGACGGACGAAGACCGGATACGTCTGAGCCACCCGTTGGTCGGCGGCGTGATCCTGTTTGCACGCAACTACGAATCACCTGGCCAGCTTGCAGAATTGACGGCGAGCATCCATGCGCTTCGTACGCCGCCATTGCTGATTGCGGTGGACCATGAAGGCGGCAGGGTGCAGCGTTTCCGTCAAGGATTTACGCGCATCCCGCCGATGCGGGAACTCGGCAAGATATGGAACGAACACCCCAAACGCGCAAAGCATCTGGCCCAGCAAGTGGGTTTCGTGCTGGCTTCCGAACTGCGTGCCTGCGGAGTGGATTTCAGCTTTACGCCGGTGCTGGACGTGGACTACGGCAGCAGCAGCGTGATTGGCGACCGCGCCTTCCATTCGGAACCGCAAGCCATTGCGGAACTGGCACACAGCCTGTTGCAGGGACTGCGGCAAGGCGGTATGCCGACGGTGGGCAAGCATTTCCCCGGGCACGGTTTCGTTAAGGCGGACTCGCATGTGGATATTCCCGTGGACGAACGCAGCTATATCGACATTGAACTGTGCGATCTCATTCCTTTCCGGCAGATGGTCAATTACGGACTGACGGCGGTGATGCCTGCGCACGTGATTTATCCCAAGGTCGATCCCAATCCGGCTGGTTTTTCCAAGGTATGGCTGAAAGACATCCTGCGCGGCGAACTGGGCTTCGAGGGATGCATTTTCAGCGACGACCTGAGCATGGAGGGGGCGACAGTGGCCGGCGGCATCGTGCAGCGTGCCGAGGCCGCACTGAAGGCCGGAGCCGATATGGTGCTCGTATGCAACAAGCCGCAATCCGCCGACGAGCTCCTTGCCGGCCTGCAATGGGATATGCCTGTCCAGAGCAAGGCTCGTTTGGCACAGATGCACGGGCGTCCGCATCCGAGAACGCTGGCGCAATTGCATGAAGATGCCGACTTCATCAGGGCCCTGCACGAAATCGCCAATATTGGCATCACCGAGGGCGAGCTGCCTCTGGTTTAGCAGGCACTCCGGAAAAATGGTTCAGGCTTCTCGAATCGGATTTGAGGCATTATGATGCGCGTCATCTTGATCTAAGCTGGAGGAGAGAGGAATGCCACACGTGTCTCGCATGTATCATCAGTTGGAAAAAGATCACTCGCATTTGTCTGTGCGTTTCGATTCTGAACGTGGGGTGTTGTGGACGCTGTTGGATCCGAAGAATGTTCCCTGCTTCAGTCTTGACCTGTTGGGTCAACTGCGTGTGCATCATGACGAAATCGAATGTTATGGCGATCGCACTTTGAAGGCGGGGCAGGGAAACGATGTGCGCTATTCTGTTTTGGCATCTCTGACACCAGGTATCTTTAACTTGGGGGGGCAGCTTGCTCTTTTCAGGGAACTTATTCGAAGTGGCAATAGGGATGCGTTATTGCATTATGCGACGAAATGTATAGACGTTATCTATCAACGCGTACATCATTTTGGTCAACCATTGGCGACAATTACATTGTTGCAGGGTGATGCGTTAGGCGGCGGGCTTGAGGCTGCACTGACAAGTGATGTCATTATCGCCGAACGGCGCAGCCAGATGGGATTTCCGGAGATATTGTTCAATTTGTTTCCGGGTATGGGGGCGTATAGCCTGATCGCCAGGAAAGTGAGCCCCAAATTTGCGGAGAAGATGATTCTGAGCGGCAAGATTTATAGTGCAGAGGAATTGTATGAGGCCGGCTTGGTCGACATTCTCGCCGAAGATGGCAAGGGAGTGGAGGCGGTCAACGAATACATCAAGAAGCAAGAACGTCGTTCCAATGGCTTTCTTGCGGTCCAAAAGGCACGGCATCGTTTTAATCCTGTCACACAAAAAGAGTTGATGGATATCACCACCGTTTGGGTCGATGCGGCGCTTAAACTGAATGAGAAAGACCTCAAGGTGATGGATCGCTTTGTGCGTTCCCAGGAGAAACTGTTCTTGCCATCTATGGCACAGCCGATCATATTCAACGTAGCCTGAGCTTTATATCCTTGCTTGATGAGCTCCATTCAGGTAGTGCAGCAACGATGCACGAGTAGCGGGATAACAGCCTGACGCTTCATCCAGCAAACCAGCAGCCGATCTTCTCAGTTCGGCCTCATCGAGGGTCAATATCCGGCTGCATACGGAAAACAACACCTCGGCTCCCACGTTGCCTGAGCTGCCTTTCAGAATGTGGGCCAGTTCTTTCAGTGTGGCGTAATCCCTCCTGGACAAGGCGATGCGCAAAGCCTCCAGCAGTTTTTCCGTTTCCAGCAAGAAACCGTAGATGACCGTTTGCAGGAAATCCTCTTGGTCTCCCCCCAGCAGTGCCAGGTGATGCAAGGTATCTTCATTGATCAACCCTTTGGCAACCTGTGCTGCGGAATGAGTGAGTTCCGGGGCGTCGAACTTTGCCGGGGTCAGGGTCAGTCGCGCCACGGTATCGAGCAAGGTCAGCGCGTCGACAGGCTTGGTCAGGTAGGCATTGATCCCGGCGCGCTCGCACTCCTGCTTCGCTTCCAGCGTGGCATTCGCCGTCAGGATGATCACCGGCGTTTCGATGGGCTGCCTGGACAGGGCTCGATGCACTTTGATCACTTCCAGACCGCCCATGAACGGCATGTTCATGTCGAGGATGAGCAGGTCGTAAGTATTCTCTTCCAGCCTGTCCAGTGCCTGTTCGCCATTTTCCACCAGGTCTACCTTGTGATTGCCGTGCATCAGTATCTTCGCGATGATCTGCTGGCTGGTGCCGTTGTCTTCGGCAACGAGCACGCGCACCCCGCGCTTGCTGGCCGTGCTGCGTTCGTAATGCTCCTTGAATGAGATCACTCCCTCGGATGGCCGCGGCGCCATGATTCCGTGCAGGGCATTGAACAGCAGCGTTTTGTCGAGTGGCGTACGCAGCAGACAGGAATACCCGGCATCGAGATACTCATCTTCGCCATGGTTATGCAGATCGGGATTGAGCAAGATCGGCGAGAGGTTCTGCTTTCCACGCAATTCCCGGATATTGGCGGCGAAGTCTTTTGCCGTCATCCCGATATTCTGCGGGAAGCACAGGATCGCCAGATTGGAGGGGCGGACGGGATTCTTGTCGATCAGGTAGGTGAAGAAATGAGTCAGCGAAGCGGCATGTTCGCAACGGATCCCCCAGCTGTTCGTATACTCGGTCACAGCGAGCTGGTCGCTGTGCGGCAGGCCGATGGTCAGGACATAGAGTTGTTCGAGTGCCGGTTTCGATTCGCTTGGGACCGGATACGACTGCTTGTCGAATGGCACCTCGAACCAGAAGATGCTGCCGATACCGGGTTCGCTCTGGACGCCCATCTGCCCGCCCATCAGTTCGACCAGCTGTTTGGAGATGGTGGTACCCAAGCCGGTGCCGCCATAAGTGCGGGTGATGTTCTGATCTGCCTGGGTGAAGCTCTCGAAGATCCGGCTTTGCGCTTGCGGAGATATGCCGATACCCGTATCGATGATCTCAAAACGCAGCATGGTCCTGCGATCGTCCTGTTGCAGGGTGCTAATCCTCAGTTCGACGCGGCCTTTGCTGGTGAACTTGATGGCATTGCCTACCAGGTTGATCAGGACTTGTTGCAGATGCAGGGGATCGCCTTGCAGCATGAAGCAGGTTTCTGGCGTAAAGCGCACGGACAGGCCGATTCCTTTATTCTCGACCTGGGACAGGAACATCTCCAGCGTATTGTTGACCAGTTTGTGCAGATCGAAATCCACTTTCTCTGAAGCCAGCTTGCCGCTTTCTATCTTGGAAAGGTCAAGGATGTTGTCGATCAGCTGCAGCAGGAGGTGCGCCGATTTCTTGAGCGTGGATACAAGATCCTTCTGCTCATCGTCCAGCCGGGTACTGATCAGGAGGTCGCTCGCACCGATTACGCCGTTGAGCGGGGTGCGCATTTCGTGGCTCATGTTGGACAGGAAGTCGCTCTTTGCCTTGCTGGCTCTTCTGGCTTCGTCCAAAGCATGATTCACTTGATTGCGCAGCTTGAGGATATAGGGTGGGATCAAAATTAAAGTGAGCATCAATCCCAAAGAAAGACGAGGGTGGGATATCCAGTAATCGTTTAGCAAAATGACAATAGCAAATCCGATGATGCTGCTTACATATGCCCCGATTAGCGACCATGTGCCGAAGCGGATTCCATTGCCAACAATAACCCACAGATAGATGCCAAAAAAGACAGGCCCGGTTTCATGCGAGATCAGCATCACATATGTTGTGGCGCCGAGATCGCAAATCATTGTTAAAAATATCCTGCGCTTCGATTCGTCCGGTTTAAACAAGATATAGGTGGCAAGCAAGAGCGAGAATGCCAGATAGCATTCCGCAAAGATAATTTGATGCTTGGAGATCATCTCCGGATTCCCCAGAGCGATCTCAATGAACAAGTAGGCAAGTATCAACGAGGTGAAGGTGATTCTCAGGACAACCTGTTCATGCTCGCCTTTTTTAAGACGCATCTGTTCAATGAAATGCAGGAACTTTCCTTTCATTGCCATACCTGCACTTTCTGCGAAGGTGCCGTATCTTCTAACTGCTGCTGGATGATGCTGACCTTGCTGAACTGCAGCATGAATGCATCGACACACTCCGGGTCGAAATGCGCGCCTTTGTTGGTATAGAGATATTCCAGCGCTTCCTGGTTGGTCCAGGCCTTCTTGTAGGGGCGTTCCGAGGTCAGCGCATCGTAGACGTCGGCCACGGCCACGATGCGTGCGTCCAGCGGGATGGCCTTGCCTTTGAGGCCGTTCGGATAGCCGCTGCCATCGTATTTCTCGTGATGCGAGAGTGCAATCTCGGCCCCCAGGCTGATGTATTTGGAATGGCTGTTCTTGAGGATGCCGTAACCGATCGACGAATGCGTTTTCATGATCGAGAATTCCTCGTGGTTCAGCTTGCCGGGCTTGAGCAGGATATTGTCCGGGATGCCGATCTTGCCGATATCGTGCATGGGGGCGGCCATCTCGATCAGGCTGCAGCGGTCCTCATCCAGTCCCATTCCCTCGGCGATCAGGCGCGAGAATTTTGCCATGCGCAACACATGGTTGCCGGTGTCGGAATCGCGATATTCGCCAGCCTTCGCCAGCCGGATAAGCGTCTCCTGCTCACGTTCCAGTATCCGTCGCGTTGCCTCGGTGACCGCTTTCTCCAGCTTTTCGGAACGGTGCAATACTTCCTTGTGATGCAGATGCAATGCGAGCAGGTTGCGGCAGCGTATCTGGCATTCGTAGTGGTTGAAAGGCTTGGACAGGAACTCCGAGACCCCCAGATCCAGTGCCTTGTGGCGAATCTCATTGTCGGTGGTTACTGTGATCATGATGATGGGTACATGCATCAGGTGAGGGAGGCGTCGTATCGCCTGCACGACTTCCAGGCCGGACATCTCTTCCATCAGGTGATCGACCAGGATCAGGTCGGGCTGGTTCAGCCGCAACCATTCGATGGCGCCCAACGGCGAGGCAAAGGCCTGGACAAATACATTCTGCTGCAGGCTGCGCACGATCCTGTCGAGGATGATGCGGCTGGTGAACTCGTCGTCGATGACCGCCACGGTCGGATGGAGAGTGCTGTTGTCGTTTTGACCGATGATTTCGAATGGCATGTGATCCTTCCTTTTTAAGCGGATACCTGAGGCGCTTTGCCCCGTCTTTGCGCGGGGTTCCGGGTGAGATGCTGCCTGGAGGCCAGGGTTTGCCGGATCGAAGCGGCATTAGTAGAGCCTTCCAGGCGTCCTGCGTCAACTGTCCGAATGGCAGAGGGCCGTCCTGCAGGTTGGCGGCATGGGGACGCAGAACTTTAAGACCTGCCATTCTAAGCAAGGATTTGAGATAATTCACGCGTATTTCCTACATGGCATTCGTCCCGGTATTCAAACATGAGTGAATTTCAGCTGAGCCTGTTGGCCATCGGACTGGTCGTGGTGGTTGGAGTCTATCTATACGGCTTCTGGCAGCAATGGCGTTTCCGGCGCAGTCTGGGCGATGCATTCAGGCAGTCTTCCAGCGATCCAGCCATTCAGGCAGTCCCCGCCGCGGCCCAGCCTGCAGCGGCGGGCGATCCGCTGGAAGAGCCGCTCTCGAGCGGATCGATCAGTCCGCCAGCAGGCGATGTGTGCGGCCTGCTCAACGATGCCACCGATTACGTCGTTACCATGTTGCTGAAAACCCCGATTACGCCGGCGGTACTGGAGACGCTATGGCAGCGCCGTTTCGATTTCGGCAAGACCGTCCTGGCCTGCGGCTTGAACAATCACAGCGGGCTGTGGGAACGATTGATCCCGGAAAGCGAACAGACATACCGCGCCTTCAGGATAGGCCTGCAACTGGTGGACAGGACAGGGTCGGTCAGCGAGATGAGACTGACCGGATTCCGCGACCTGCTCGGCGATATCGCCGGCCAGCTGCAGGTGGAAGTCAAGCTGCCTCCGGTCGAAGAGGCGATCAAGCGTGCCCAGGAACTGGATCGCTTCTGTGCCGACGTGGATCAGATGATAGGCATCAACCTGCTGGCCGGCGGAGACAGGAAACTGTTCGGGACCGAAGTGTCCAATGCGGCGGGACGCCTCGGTATGGACCTGCAATCCGATGGCGCCTTCCACCTGCTGGAGGAAAACGGCGAAACCCTGTTCAGCCTGGGAGCTTCCGACGGCTCGCCATTCCAGCACCACACGCTCAATCAGTCGCGTGTCGACAGCCTGACCTTGCTGCTGGATATCCCCCGTGTGAATGACCCTGTCCGTCGTTTCGAGCAGATGGTGGCGCTGGCGCAGGAGCTGGCCAAAACGTTGCGCGCATCCATGGTGGACGACCAGCGCGTGGCCTTGAGCGAGGGAGCCATTGCCCAGATACGCGCACAGGTGGCGGCCACGGAAGCGCTCATGCTGGCCGGGCATATCACACCGGGGAGTGCGCAAGCACTCAGGTTGTTCTCCTGATGATCGATCAAGATGTAACACGTCGCGCAGCCTCGTTGCGCAAACAGATCGCGGAATACGACTATTGGTATTACGTGAAGGATATGCCTCGTATTCCCGATGCGGAATACGACAAGCTCTTTCGCGAACTGCAAGCGCTCGAAGCACAGCATCCGGAGCTGCTTGCATCCGATTCTCCAACCCAGCGCGTCGGCGGCAAGCCGCTGGAGATGTTCCAGCCGGTCCGCCATGCCATACCGATGTTGTCTATCCGCACCGAAACAGACATCAGCGACCAGGGGGCGATTGCATTCGATGCGCGAGTGCGACGCGAGCTGGGATTGAGCGAAAACGACCCGCCAATTGAATACGTTTGCGAGCTGAAATTCGACGGCTTGGCGATCAACCTGCGCTACGAGCAGGGCAGGCTGGTGCAGGCCGCCACGCGTGGCGATGGCGAGACCGGCGAGGACGTGACGCAGAATGTGCGCACCATCCACCAGATTCCGCTATCGCTGGAAAGTGCGTGCCCTGGTGTTCTGGAAGTACGCGGCGAGGTCTACATGGCCCGCCCTGACTTCGAACGCTACAACGAACGTCAGCGCCAGCAGGGGCTGCCTACGCTGGTCAATCCGCGCAACGGTGCGGCGGGCAGCATCCGTCAGCTGGATCCGGCACTGGCCGCGCGGCGTCCGCTGAGGTTTTTTGCTTACGGACTCGGCGAGGTGCAAGGCTGGGATGGGCGTGAGAAGCATAAGAAAATACTCGACCAACTGGAGGCATGGGGATTCCCGGTAAACCATGAATGCAGGGTCGTGCAAGGTGCGCAAGGGCTGGTGGAGTTCCATCGCCGTATCGAAGCCATGCGCGACAGCCTGCCGTTCGACATCGACGGCGTGGTGTACAAGGTCAACCGCATCGCCCTGCAGGAAAAGCTGGGCTTTGTCTCGCGCGAGCCGCGCTGGGCGGTGGCGCACAAATTCCCCGCGGAAGAGCAGCTCACCGTGGTGCGCGACATCGAGATACAGGTGGGCCGCACCGGCAAGCTGACTCCGGTGGCCAAGCTGGAGCCGGTGTTCGTCGGCGGCACTACGGTCAGCAATGCCACGCTGCATAACGAAGGCGAGATCCGCCGCAAGGATGTGCATATCGGCGACACCGTGATCGTGCGCCGTGCGGGAGATGTGATTCCGGAAGTGGTGGGGGTGCTGCCCGAGCGCAGGCCGGCGGAGGCGAAAGCTTTCGTCATGCCGACAGCATGCCCGGTCTGCGGCAGCCATGTGGTGCGCGAGGAGGGAGAGGCGGATGCGCGCTGTACCGGCGGCCTGTTCTGCGCCGCCCAGCGCAAGCAGGCCATCCTGCATTTCGCCGGGCGGCGCGCGATGGACATCGAGGGGCTGGGCGACAAGCTGGTCGACCAGCTGGTGGACGAGAACATCATCCGCTCGTTGTCGGATTTATACGACAAGAAGGTGCTGAATTTGCAGTCGCTGTCCGTACTCGACCGCATGGCCGAGAAAAGCGCGCAAAACATCGAGGAGGCGCTGGAAAAAAGCAAATCCACCACGCTCAATCGCTTCCTGTTCGCACTGGGTATCCGCCATGTCGGCGAAAGCACGGCCAAGGACCTGGCGCGGCATTTCGGCAGCCTGGAGGCGATCATGCAGGCCAGTGTCGAGCAATTGCTGGCCGTACCCGATGTCGGACCGGTGGTGGCGCAGAGCATCGTCGATTTCTTCAGCGAGGCACACAACCGCGAGGTGGTGCAGCACTTGCGGACGCTCGGTGTGCATTGGGCGGAGCACGAAGGCAGCAGCGTTCGGGAACTGCCATTGTCCGGCAAGACCTTCGTGCTTACCGGAACGCTCGCCAACCTGAGCCGCGATGAGGCAAAATCGCGGCTGGAAGCCTTGGGAGCGAAAGTGGCTGGATCGGTATCCAAAAAAACCGATTATGTGGTGGCCGGCGTCGAGGCGGGCAGCAAGCTGGACAAGGCGCGCGAATTGAATGTGCCCGTATGGGATGAGCAACAGTTGTTGGATCAATTGAAAGAGTACGAGAAACCATGAGACAGAAAATCACCAAAGCAGTGTTCCCCGTTGCCGGCATGGGCAGCCGTTTCCTGCCCGCCACCAAGGCGACAGCCAAGGAGATGTTGCCGGTCGTGGACAAGCCGCTGATCCAGTATGCAGTGGAAGAAGCCGTGGCAGCAGGCATCACCGACATGGTGTTCATCACCGGGCGCAACAAGCGCGCCATCGAGGATCATTTCGACAAGGCCTACGAGCTGGAAGCCACCCTGGAAGCACAGGGCAAGACGGCCTTGCTGGAAGTGGTTCAATCGGTCGTGCCCAAGCATGTGAACTGCATCTATATCCGCCAGGCGGAACCGCTGGGGCTGGGGCATGCCGTGCTATGCGCCAAGCCGGTCATCCAGGACGAACCGTTCGCGGTCATCCTGGCCGACGACCTGATCGACGGCCGGCCACCCATCGTGAAGCAGATGGTGGACGTGTTTTCCAAACACCAGTGCTCGATCCTCGGCGTGCAGGAAGTGCCGCGTGCGCATACCAAGCAATACGGCATCGTCAGCAGCACCAATCTGGAAAAGGACATCGAACGCGTGCACGGCATTGTGGAGAAGCCGAAGCCGGAAGTGGCGCCGTCGACGCTGGCCGTCGTGGGGCGTTACATCCTGACTCCGCGCATCTTCCATCATCTGGAGAACATCCAGCCGGGGGCGGGCGGAGAGATACAGCTTACCGACGGGATCGCCGAACTGATGAAGGACGAACAATTGCTGGCTTACCGCTTTGACGGGACCCGCTACGACTGCGGCTCCAAGCTGGGTTACCTGCAGGCGCAGGTCGCATTCGGTCTGAAGCATGAAGAGCTGCGCCGGGATTTCGCCGCGTACCTGAAGACCGTGTCGTGACCATCGGCAACCAGGAAGCGCGTGCCATATTGCGGGATGCCGAACAGATCCGTTCGGCAGGCGAGGTGCAGGCGGCGGTGCGGCGGGTGGCGGATGAGATCAATGCGACGCTGGCGGACCAGCACCCGCTGGTATTGTCGGTGATGGGCGGCGCCGTGGTATTTACCGGCCAGTTGCTGCCGCTGCTCGACTTCCCGCTCGACTTCGATTACCTGCATGTTTCGCGCTACGGGAACGAGAGGCAGGGCGGCGAATTGCACTGGAAAGTCGCTCCGCGCGAGAATGTGCGCAACAAGGTGGTGCTGGTGGTGGACGACATCCTCGACGAAGGCGAGACCTTGCAGGCGATCAGGCAGCGCGTGATGGAGCTGGGGGCCAGCAAATTCTATAGCGCGGTCTTCGCCGACAAGGAGAATGGCAAGCCCAAGCCCATCCGTGCCGATTTTGTCGGCATGACATTGCCTGACCGCTTCGTGTTCGGATATGGCATGGACATCCACGGTGCGTGGCGCAATCTGCCAGCGATCTATGCGGTATAAGAGGCTGCCTGTCCCGCGCCTGTCCTGGTTTCGCGGGAGACTGGCTGCAGCTTCTGGGGTTTCATCAAGGGGAAGACGGATATGTTGGCGATCATCGGCGGTACGGGTTTTTCACAGTTAAGCAACCTCAAGATCACGCATCGTCAGGTGATGCGCACGCCTTACGGCGAGCCGTCCGGGCCGATGACCTTCGGCACCATCAACCAGCGCGAATTGATGTTCCTCGCGCGGCATGGCTATGGCCATACCATCCCGCCGCACCAGGTGAACTACCGCGCCAATCTGTGGGCGCTGCGCGACCAGGGGGCCACGCGCGTCATCGCAGTCACCTCGGTCGGCGGCATCCGCGAAGACCTTGTGCCGGGCACGCTGGTGGTGCCGGACCAGATCATCGACTACACCTATGGCCGCGACTTCACCTATTTCGACGGCAAGGACAGGGCGGTCACGCACATCGATTTCACCCGGCCCTACAACGAGAAGCTGCGCCAGTATTTGTTGTCCGCCGTGAAGAGTGCGAACGACACATGCGTGGATGGCGGTGTGCACGCCGTCACCCAGGGACCGCGACTGGAAACGGCGGCGGAGATCAACCGGATCGAACGCGACGGTGCCGACATGGTCGGCATGACCGGCATGCCGGAGGCGGCCCTGGCCAAGGAACTCGGCCTGGCATATGCGACCATTGCGGTCGTGGTCAACTATGCCGCCGGACGCGGCAACAGCCGCGACGGCGTCCCCCTGGAGACGATAGGTACGGTGATGAATCCGGCCATGGAGCGGGTGCGGAACGTTCTGGAACGGGCGGTAGAGCAAGATGGCGACTAGAGACGTGCTGCGCATGGGCGATGCGCGCCTGTTACGCCAGGCTGAAGAGGTCCACCTGTTCGACACGCCGGAGTTGCACGCGTTGCTGGTCGATATGCGGGACACCATGCTGGCCATGGATGGCGTCGGCCTGGCGGCGCCGCAGATCGGCGTGAACCTGCGCGTGGTCATATTCGAGGTGAACAGCAACCCGCGCTACCCGGATGCCGAGACCGTCCCCCAGACCGTGCTCATCAACCCCGTACTGACGCCGCTGTCCGACGCGATGGAGGAGGGCTGGGAAGGCTGCCTGAGCGTGCCCGGCATGCGCGGACTGGTGCCGCGCTTTACACATCTGCGCTATCAGGGCCGCGACGAATACGGCGCGCTCATCGATCGCACGGTGAGCGGCTTTCATGCGCGCGTGGTGCAGCACGAGTGCGACCATCTCGATGGCATCCTCTATCCCATGCGTATCCGGGACATGAGGAACTTCGGCTTCAGCGATGTGCTCTTCCCCGGCGCCGACATGCAGGATGAATAGGACGGTCGATCATCATGAATCGAGGGTGTTCCGCAACCTGCTGATCGCCCTGCTGGCGCTGGTCACGGTGTTCCTCATCGGTACGGTAGGCTATCGCATCCTCGGCGGTCCGCAGTATTCCTGGATGGACTGCTTTTACATGACGTTCATCACCATCGCCACCATCGGATACCACGAGGTGGTCGACGTCACCCGGTATGAATATGGCCGGCTGTTTACCGTGTTCATCGGCATCGCCGGCATCGGCGTGCTGGGGTATGTGCTTTCCACGGTGACGGCATTCATGCTGGAAAACGATCTCAATGTCTTGCGGCGGAGAAAGAAGATGCTAAACAAAATCGGGCAGTTGAAAAACCACTATATCGTGTGCGGCGTCGGTCTGGTGGGCAGCAATGTGGCGCACGATCTGGAACTGACCGGACGCCCTTCGGTCATCGTCGACAGCGATATCGGCAACATCCAGCAGTACCTGGAAAGCCATCCCGCCCAACTCTACCTGCATGGCGACGCCACCGACAACGATGTGCTGCTGGCTGCCGGCGTGCAGCGAGCCAAGGGGGTGTTCGCCGTTGCGCACGACGACAGCGCCAACCTGGTTATCAGCCTGAGCTCCAAACAGCTCAATCCTCATCTGCGCGTGGTGGCGCGCTGCCACGCCTTGAAAAACGCGGAAAAGACGCGTCGGGCCGGGGCGGATGAGGTCATCTCCCCCGATTTCAGCGGCGGCTTGCGCATCGTTTCGGCGATGGTGCGGCCGAACGTCATGAACTTCCTCGACGAGATGCTGAAAACGGACAGCAATCTGCGCATGGAAGAAGTCGTCATTCCGGAAAGTCTGGCGGGAAAGCCATTGAGCGTGCTGTACCAGAGCAACAAGGACTGCATGGTGCTGGCGCTGCAACGCGATAATTCCTGGCAGTTCAATCCGCAGGCGAACCACCTTTTGCGGGAGCGGGATGTGCTGATGGTGATGTCCACGCCGGAAGGCCGCTCGCGCCTGGAGCAGCTGATCCAGGGGATCGACTGACCCCGGCAGCCGGCCGGTACGCGGAACCGGTTTCCGCCTTGCCTCCGGTGTCAAACATCGCATGTCGTGATAGAGTGCAGGCACTCAGTGCATATGGGGTGCGCCGTGGAACGAACGTTGCTGCTGGTCGACGACGAGGATGAGATTGGTGCTGCCTTGGCACGCCTGCTGCGCGGCGACGGTTACGCGATACTGCGCGCCAACAGCGGCATAGAAGGCCTGGAGATACTGGCCCGGCACGAGGTCGGGGTGGTCATCTCGGACCAGCGCATGCCGGGGATGTCCGGGGTGGAATTCCTGACCAGGGTTTACGAACTCTATCCGCAGACCATCCGCATCGTCCTGAGCGGTTATGCCGATCTCAATTCGGTGACGGATGCCATCAACCGTGGCGCCATCTACAAGTTCTTCACCAAGCCGTGGGATAACGAGGCCTTGCGGGCCGACGTGCTGGAAGCGTTCCGGCGCTATGAACTGATGCGGCAAAAGGAAAAACTGCTGCACGACATCCAGGGGGCGAATGTCCTGCTGTCCCAGATCAATCTCGAGCTGGCCGCCGAGATGGAACAAAAAGACAGCCAGATCGAACGCATTGCGCATTACGACCCGCTGACCGATCTGCCCAATCGTTTGCTGTTCCTGGACCGGCTCGACCAGGAGATCGCGCGCGCGCATCGAGACGATCGCATGGTGGCGGTCCTGTCCCTCGACCTGGACCGTTTCAAGCAGGTCAACGATTCCTTCGGCCACCCCGTCGGGGACGAAGTGTTGCAGATCGTGGCCAGTCGGCTGGCCCGTCACGCACGCGAATGCGACACCGTGGCGCGCATCGCCGGGGATGAGTTCGGCCTGCTGCTGACCGGGATCAAGGCCACCCACTATGCCGGCGAAGTGGCACAGAATATCCTCGATTCCTTTGCGCACGACCCCGTCACCATCGGCGACAACGAGATTTACGTCACTTTCAGCATGGGTATCGGCATCTATCCGTTCGATGGAGTGAACACGACTGCCTTGCTGAAAAATGCGGCGGCCGCGCTGCATCACGCCAAGAATGAAGGACGCAACAATTTCCAGTATTACGCGGGGCAGATGAACGCCTCGGCCTGGCGCCACCTGAAGCTGGAGACCGATTTGCGGCGAGCTCTGGAACGCGAAGAATTCGTGCTCCATTACCAGCCCAAGGCCGATCTGCAAAGCGGCAAGGTGGTCGGGATGGAAGTTTTGCTGCGCTGGCAAAGCGCGGATCGCGGGCTGGTCATGCCGGGAGAATTCATCCCGGTGCTGGAAGAGACCGGCCTGATCCTGCCGGTGGGAGAATGGGTCCTGCGCACGGCCTGCAAACAAGCCGGCCTGTGGCTGGCGGCAGGCTTTCCGGATATCCGTATCGCCGTCAACCTGTCGGCGGTGCAATTCAGGCAACCCGATTTCGCCAGCCTGGTATTGGGCATCATGAAGGAAAGCGGCCTGGATCCGGCACTTGGGGTGATCGAGCTTGAACTGACGGAAAGCGTGCTGATGCACAACTCGGCCGGGACGCTGGATACCCTGAGAAAACTGCATGAAGCCGGCATGCAGTTCTCCATCGACGATTTCGGCACCGGCTACTCCAGCCTGAGTTATTTGAAACGCTTTCCCATCAACAGCCTCAAGATCGACCAATCCTTCGTACAGGACCTGCCCGGCAACCGCGATGACGAGGCGATCGTGGCCGCGATCATCGCTTTGGGGCGCAGCCTCGGACTGGGCCTCATCGCAGAAGGGGTGGAAACGGAAGAGCAGCTGGCCCGGCTGCGCAAGATGGGATGCAACCAGATGCAGGGATTCCTGTTCAGCCGCCCCGTGCCGGCTGCGGAGATGACCTACCTGCTGCAAAACGGCGGGGGGCTGGATTTACCGCTGGAGGGATGATGGTGCGTACGCTGCTACTGGTCGACGACGAGGAGAACATCACCTCTGCACTGGTGAGGCTGCTGCGCAGCGATGGTTACCGCATCCTGCGTGCCAACAGCGGCGAGGCCGGCCTGCAATTGCTGGCACAGAACGAGGTCGGCGTGATCATATCCGACCAGCGCATGCCCGGCATGACCGGGGTGGAGTTCCTGAGCAAGGTGCGCGACCTTTATCCGGATACCGTGCGCATTGTCCTGAGCGGATACACCGAACTCAATTCGGTGACCGATGCGATCAACCGTGGCGCGATCTATAAATTCTTCACCAAGCCCTGGGAGGACGAGCTGTTGCGTGCCAACGTGCAGGAAGCGTTCCAGCGGTACGAGATGAAGATGGAGAATGTTCGACTGACCAATGAGCTGCAGCAGGCCAACGAAGCCTTGCTGCACATCAACCGCGAGCTCGAGCAACGCGTCGAGGACAAGACGCGCGAAGTGATGCGCAACCTGAATGTGCTCAAGATATCGCAGGAGATACTGGAGCACCTGCCGGTCGGGGTGGTCGGCATCGGGGACGACGGCGTGATCGCGGTGGCCAATCGCAGTGCGCATCGCCTGTTTGCGGCAGATGAATCGCGACCCATGCTGGGCGAAGCGGCCGTCGATATCATCCCGTCCGAATTGCTGATCTGTGCGGTGGGCGAGGGTTGTCGCAAACTGCAGAAAAAGATCCGGCTGGGCCAGGGCGTGATGGCCAACTGCTGGTGCTGTCCGATGGGCGAGAGCTCGGCATCGAAGGGTATAGTTCTCGTGATTGAGGCCGATATTTAAGCCGTATATCGGTTGCTTTGGGGTGCCGTCGATTGAGGGCGAAAACGATATGCCAGTCATTCTGGATAAAAGTGCGATTCTGGATAAGCTGCATCAGCTTCCTGCGATACCGAGAGTGGTGCAGGACGTGATGGCCAGTTTCAGGGACAAGAACGCAGGCAGCGCCATGCTGGCGCATCAGATCGCGCTCGACCAGGGATTGAGCGCGCGGGTGTTGCGGGTGGCGAATTCCTCCTTCTATGGTCTGACACGCGAGGTCGGTTCGATTCAGGATGCAATCATGGTGCTGGGATTCGACACCCTGCGATCCCTGGTGGTATCGGCGGGATTCACGCATGCTTTCCCGGCCTCTGCAGGCAATCTGTTCGATCGGCATGCGTACTGGACGCGCAGTTTCCGCGTGGCGACGTACACCGAGGCGTTGGCGCAATGCATGGGGGCGGCCAGGCAATTGTCGTTCACGGCAGGCCTGTTCCACGATGTCGGCCAGCTTGTGCTGAGCATCTGCATCCCGGAGGAATTCGCAGCCATGCTGGAACAGCAGAAGCATTCCGATGCGAGCCTGGTCGAGATCGAGCAGGCCGTGCTTGGATTCGATCATGCCGAGATCGGGGCAGAAATGGCCAGGCGCTGGAATTTCCCGCCCGAGATCGAGCATGCCATCAACTATTGGCGCATGCCCGAGAAACAGCCTTTCATGCCGATCACCGGCATGGTGCAGATGGCCGTGCTGATCGAAAGCGGGTTGCGCGGAGATGAACTGATAAAGCGCACTGCGGAGCCGATGCGCAACCAGCTGCAGATCGGCTGGGAACGCATCGAGCCATGCATCCCGCAGCCGGAACAGATGGATGCCATGGTCAAGCTGATGCTGGAGGCCTGATGGAATATTTCACTGTTTCTGGCCTGCTCCGATATATGCGCGAACCTGACGATGGAAATGCAGATGGACGATAAACCGGAATCTTCTTCTTCGACGGCGGCGGAACAGCCCCCCATGACCTTGCTGTTCGTGGATGACGAGCCCAGTATTCTGTCCTCGCTGAAACGGCTGTTCCATCCGTGCGGTTATCGCACCTTCACCGCCACGGGCGGCGCGCAGGGATTGGAGATCATGCAGCGCGAGACCGTCGATCTGGTGATATCCGACATGCGCATGCCGGAAATGAACGGGGCGCAATTTCTGGAGCAGGTCAACGAACGCTGGCCGGATACCGTGCGCATCCTGCTGACCGGTCACGCCGAGATTGGTGCCACCATCGATGCGATCAACAGGGGGCACATCTACCGCTACATCTCGAAGCCCTGGGAAGACAACGATCTTGTCCTGTCCATCAAGCATGCCTTGCATGTCAGGCAGCTGGAACGGGAAAAGCGCGGCCTGGAAGAATTGACGCGCAGGCAGAACGAGGAGCTGAAAGACCTCAATGCCAATCTGGAAGAGAAGGTCAGGGCGCGTACCGAGGAAGTGCACCAGACCATGGCATTCCTCGAAGCTGCGCACGAAAAACTGAAACAGGGCTTCATCACTTCGATCCGGGTTTTCTCCAACCTGATCGAGATGCGCGAAGGTTCATTGGCCGGACACTCGCATCGCGTCGCCGACCTGTCGAGGAAAATAGCCATGAAAATCGGATTGAAGGAAGCCGATATCCAGGATGTGTTCCTCGCAGCATTGCTGCACGATGTGGGGAAGATCGGGTTGCCGGATTATCTGCTGGAAAAACCGTATGCCAGCCTGACCAGGGAAGAACGCGACGAAGCGGACAAGCACCCGGCCAAGGGGCAGGCAGCATTGATGGCGCTTGAGCAGCTGAATGGGGCAGCCAGGCTGATACGCAGCCACCACGAGCGGTTCGACGGCATGGGCTACCCGGACAAGCTGCGCGGTCTGGAGATCCCGCTGGGTGCGCGGATCATCGCGCTGGCGAACGAATACGATGCCGCCCAGATCGGGACGCTGTTGAGCAGGCGGCTCAAACAGTCCGATGCGGTGCTCTTCATCCAGGAAGGGCGCGGAGGGCGCTACGATCCGGCAGTGGTAGATGCCTTCATGAGCGTGATGAAAGAGGCGGGAAAGACGGAGCGGCCCGTGCCGGAATCGGCGCTGCATCTGGAGCAGCTCAGGCCGGGCATGCAGCTGTCGCGCGACCTGATGAGCAAACATGGCGATCTGCTGCTGTCAAAGGATCATCAGCTGGATACTTCCCTGATCGAACAGATCCGAGGTTTCGAGCAATTCGGGGACAAGTTGACCATCTATATATACGACAAGTGACTGCGTTCCGATATGGCCGGATGCTGGAAGGTGAAAAATGGATACAGCGGCTGAAGAAAGATTCGAGACTTTTGCGTGGGACAACAAGTTCGACACCGGCGTCGAAGTGGTGGACGGACAGCACCACAAGCTGGTCGACCTGATCAATCAGCTGGGGGCCATCAGTGCGCGCCAGGCAAGCACTGCGGAACTCGGCGATATCCTGACCGAGTTGACGAATTACACGGTGTACCACTTCAGTGCCGAAGAGAAGCTGATGAGGCAGTATGGCGTCGATAGTGCGCATCAGGATGTCCATATCAAGGCGCATCAGCATTTCACCTCCCAGGTATTGCTGGCCACCAGGATACTGATGAGCGGAACGGATGTCTCCGGCCAGCTGATCATACCGTTGCAGAAATACCTCACCAACTGGCTGGTGCAGCACATCCTGGGTCTGGACAAGCGGCTGACCCAGGAAATTCTGGCGCTGCAGGCTGGCGCCAGTCATGACGATGCGATCAGGAAAGCAACGGCATTCATGAGCCAGGGTTCGAACGTGCTGATGGAAGCCCTGAACGAAATGTACGGCAAGCTGGGCGACAAGACGCTCGAGATCCTGCAGAAAAACCAGGAGCTGCAGGCGGAGCAGAACGCCCTGCATGCGCTGAACGAACAATTGGAAGCGCGGGTGAAGCAGCGAACGGCAGCCCTGGAACAGGCCAACCGGCAATTGACCATCAACAATAACGAGCTGAAACAGCTTAACGAGAAGCTGGAATCGGCGCAGACCCAGTTGCTGCAATCGGAAAAGATGGCATCCATCGGCCAGCTTGCCGCGGGAGTCGCACACGAGATCAACAATCCCGTTGGTTTCGTCAACTCAAACCTGGGAACGTTGGCCAAATACATCGAGAGCATGTTCAAGGTGATCGACGCCTATGCCGCAGCGGAAATCGCGGACGAGGGCCAACGCTTTTCCGCAGTCGAGCAGATCAAGCAGGCCGTCGATTTTTCCTATCTGGTGGAGGATATCCCGAGTCTGTTGAAGGAATCGCAGGATGGCCTGGCCCGGGTCAAGCGTATCGTGCAGGATCTGAAGGACTTCTCCCATGTCGACGAGGCCAATTGGCAGCATGCCAACCTCGAACAGGGCATGGACAGCACGCTCAATGTCGTTACCAACGAGATCAAATACAAGGCCGAGGTGGTCAAGGAGTATGCCGGTCTGCCGGATATCGAGTGCATGCCATCGCAACTGAACCAGGTGTTCATGAACCTGCTGGTGAATGCCGCACAGGCGATCGACAAGAAGGGCACCATCACGGTCCGTACCGGTGTCAACGGAGAAGAGGTATGGGTGGAGGTGCAGGACACCGGCAAAGGCATTGCGCCCGAGCATATCAACCGCATCTTCGATCCGTTCTTCACGACCAAGCCGGTGGGGCAGGGGACGGGACTGGGTTTGTCGCTGTCATACGGAATCGTGCAGAAGCACCGTGGACGTATCGAGGTGAAAAGCGAGCCGGGCAAGGGGACCGTGTTCAGGGTCAATCTGCCGGTGCGACAAACTGCGCAGCAGCAGGCGTGATCGATAGCGCTAATCGAGACTTGGTCTGTAAACACGGTCCGATACTCAGCAAAGCAGACAAACTGCCCTGACTATTGAGAGGCAGTATTGGTATACATCCAGAAGTTCTGGGGTGGCGTGACTATAGTTTAGGAGGCGACTCATACTGCCACGCTTGGGATGTACGATTCTATATAGTATGACCGCCAACCACTCGCTATAGAGGTGTTTCTATGTTTTTTCGCTTCGTTATATTGATTCTTGCCATAGCCGCAATGCTGTCTGGTTGCGCAGAGGTGACGCCGCAGATCAAACTGAGCAACAGCAAAATCTCCATGGGGGTAAGAAACTCGGTCACCCTGGTCACAGCGGTGGATTATTCTGCTGATGGCAATATCGTAGTCACCGGCAGTTACGATGGTACGGTGAACCTGTGGAGCGTGAAAAATGCTAGGCGGCTGGCGCAATTTAAAGGCTGTACCCACCCCGTCACAAGTGTGGCCTACTCGCCCGATGGAAAGATGATTGCTATAGCCTGCACGGGCGCGGCTGCATCCGGCAATAATGAAACCTTCCTGCTGAACCCTGTTTCTGGAGAGGTGATCGGGCGGATAGACGACATCGGAGGAAAATTATCATTTACCTCAGATGGCAGGTTCATTCTGGGAAGCGTTGGGGGAAGAGGGAACGAGCTCAAATTATGGGATGTGCAGGGAAGCCGGGAGGTGCGGAGCTTCAATTATCCCCATGGCGAGGTCGGTGGAAGCGTTTCTCCAGACGGAAAATATGTGGTCGCTTGGGGCCTAGAAGACGAGGGAATGCTCATGCCAAGCTTTACCTATACTGTCAGCATGTTTGCGACGGATACAGGCAGGGAGATATGGCATAAGGCATGGGATAGTATATGGACGGAAAAAGTGACTCGTGGCGGTGCCGTTTTCTCTCCAGACGGTGGCAGGGTGCTGGTCGCCTTCAATAGGAAACCAGGCCTGCTGGCAGGCGTCGAGACTTCCTTCGGACTGTACGCTACGGTCACGGGAAAGCGCATAAGGGAAATCGGCAGAACTTCATATCCCTCCACGATATCTCTGGATTTGATCTATAACGAGGTCGCAGCTTTTAAATTCTTGCCCGACGGCAATTCCTTCCTGAGTGGAGATCTCGGCGGTCATTACAGGCAGTGGAGCATAAGTGACGACGAACTGATCCGGGAATTCAGCAATGCGCAGGAATCCAATGGCGTTGTCGACAGGGCCACCACCAACCTGATGAGTTCGCCATTCATCTCGGTTTCACCAGACGGCCGTGTTGCCGTTACCAACTCTCTGGCAGCGGCAAGGATTTACAACATTGAGAACGGCAAAGAAGTGGCAACCCTGATTGGTTTCGCGGATGGCGAGTGGCTCATTACCACTCCAAGTGGCTACTACAATTCTTCGGCCAAGGGCGACCAGTACCTCGATGTCAGAGTGGGCGGCAAGCCCTACTCGGTTTCCCAGTTGCGTGAATCATTCTATCGCCCGGACCTCGTCAAGCTGGCGCTGGCCGGGAACACGCTTGACGGCTACAGAAAAGTTGCAGACATCAAGCAGCCGCCGGCGATCAGCATTGTCGATACTCCGGCCTCCGTTACCACGGATCAGGTCACCTTATCCCTGCAAGTGAAAGATCAAGGCGGTGGCATGGGCGACGTGCGGCTGTACCGCAATGGCACTGCTGTGGTGCTGGAAAAGACCCGCAACCTGCAGGCTGTATCCAATTCGGCAGACGGGCAGGTGCTGCACTATACCGTTAGCTTGGAACTCGGCAAGAACACCATCAAGGCGATTGTCTTCAACGGCGACAACACCATGCAGAGCAGTTCCGCCACGATAGATATTGACGCCAAGATTGCTGCAAGGAAACCCGCGCTCTATGCTGTGGTGGTCGGCATCCAGAATTTCCTGAATCCCAGACTGGATCTATCCTACTCCGTGGCGGATGCGAAGCTGTTTGCCGATACGCTGGAGCAGCACGGCAAGGGGCTATACAGCGATATCCGTGTCAAGAAGCTGCTGACGCAAGCGGAGACCAGCAAAGAGGCCATCGTCGCTGCTCTGGCAGAAGCACGGAAGGAGGTAAAGCCGGAGGACCTGTTTGTGTTCTACGTGGCGAGTCACGGCACTATAGATGATGGGCAGTATTTGCTGATTACCTCCAATGTCGGTTCCACCAACTATACAAAATTGAAACAGGAAGCGTTGTCGCAAGATAAATTGAAAGACATGATCTCCAATATTTCGGCATCCAAGAAGCTGGTTGTTCTAGATACCTGCGATGCTGGCAAGATGGGGGATGCCCTACAGGTAGCGCTGCTTACGCGCGGTATGAGCGACGATACGGCGATGAACATTCTGTCGCGGGCGGTGGGTTCTACCATCCTGTCCGCAGCTACTTCAGACCAAGAGGCTGTAGAGGGCTACAAGGGGCACGGCCTGTTTACCTATGTGGTGTCGCAGGGCTTGGCTGGAGAGGCCGACGCGAACCACGACGGCTTCGTGAAGACGCTGGAACTGGCGGATTATGTCGATTCCACGGTCCCCGAGCTTGCCATGGACGTGTTCAAGCACCGGCAATATCCAATTGTCTCGCCCACCGGAGAGGGGTTTCCGTTGGTAAAGGTAGGAAAATAATTCAATCTATTGAATTGCTTCGGAGCCTGTGAATTACCATACTGTCCGATTGACTGAAATGTGCATGCCAGTTCAACCGTTCAGCGGCCCAACGTCATTAGTCTGCTTTGGCCGAGTACCGGACACTGTTTGTTAGCGCAAGTTTGAACTGCTGCAGATGAACCGATCATGGGGCTGGTGCTGGGAGCGAAAGCCGCTGCCCGGAAAAGACGAAGCCCGCAGCAATGCGGGCTTCGTCTTCAATGCGGCCGTTCCGGATTGGACTATTGGTTCACCAGTTCCTTCAGCACATAGGGCAGGATGCCGCCGGCGCGGTAGTAGTCCACTTCGATCGGGGTATCGATGCGGAGCAGGAGTGCGATGTCCTGCGAACTGCCGTCCTTGCGCCTGATGGTCAGCGTTACATCCTGTTGCGGTTTGAGGCCGGCTCCGATGCCGCCGATGTCGAAGCTCTCGTCGCCGCTCAGATTCAGGCTCGCCAGACTGTCGTTGCCCTTGAACTGCAGCGGCAGAACGCCCATGCCGACCAGGTTGCTGCGGTGGATACGTTCGTAGCTCTTGGCGATGACCGCCTTCACGCCGAGCAGCTGCGTGCCCTTGGCTGCCCAGTCGCGGCTGGAGCCGGTGCCGTATTCCTCGCCGGCGAAGATCACCGTCGGTGTGCCGTCGGCGATGTGTTTCATGGCGGCGTCGTAGATCGCCATCTGTTCGCCCCGGTACAGGGTGTAGCCGCCTTCGACGCGGCTGCCATCGTCTTTCGGCGGCAGCATCAGGTTCTTGATGCGCACGTTGGCGAAGGTGCCGCGCATCATCACTTCGTGGTTGCCGCGGCGTGCGCCGTAGCTGTTGAAATCCTTTACCTCGACCTTGTGTCCCTGCAGATACTTGCCAGCCGGTGTGGCGGGCTTGAAGCTGCCAGCCGGACTGATGTGGTCGGTGGTGACGGAGTCGCCCAGCAACGCCAGCGCCCTGGCTCCCTTGATGTCGCCGACCTTGGCGGCATCGGCATCGAAGAACGGCGGACGCGCGATGTAGGTGGAATCGTCCCACTGGTAACGGTCGCCGGCGGGAGCCTTGATGGCGTTCCACAGCGGCAGGTCCTTGGTGAGGTCGCTGTACAGCTTCTGGTACACCGCCGGGTCGGCCGCGTATTTCATCACGGTCTGCACTTCGGCGCTGTTCGGCCAGATGTCCTTCAGGTAGACCGGCTGGCCATCCTTGCCGGTGCCGAGCGGTTCGGTATCCAGATTGATGTTCATCTTGCCTGCGATGGCATAGGCCACCACCAGCGGCGGCGAGGCGAGGAAGTTGGCCTTGATGTTGGCGTGGATGCGCGCCTCGAAGTTGCGGTTGCCGGAGAGAACGGCAGCGGCGATCAGATCGTTCTTGACGATGGCCTCTTCAAGTTGGGCATCCAGCGGGCCGGAATTGCCGATGCAGGTGGTGCAGCCGTAAGCCGCGACGGTGAAGCCGAGCTGTGCCAGCGGTTCGATCAGACCTGCATTGGTAAGGTACTCGGTCACCACGCGCGAACCGGGCGCCAGCGTGGTCTTGATGTGCGGTTTGACGCGCAGGCCTTTCGCCACGGCCTTCTTCGCCAGCAGGCCGGCGGCCAGCAGCACGCCGGGGTTGGAGGTGTTGGTGCAGGAGGTGATTGCGGCGATCAGCACGTCGCCGTGGCCGATCTGGACCGGCGGCAGCATCTCGTCCGGCGTCTCGCAACGCACCGTCGCATTCGGATGGTCGTCGGCCATCTCCATCTCGCTGCGGCTTTTAGCATTGTCCTGCTTGCCACCGCCGGAGATCGGCACGCACACGGTGCTGCTGCGGTCGGGCATGGCGGTGATGTAGCGCTTGTTCAGATCGGCGGCAGGCTTGTTGAAACCGTTCTCGGCGACGGGCTTGCTGAATAGGGTGTTGAAGGTCTCTTTCATCTTCGCCAGCGCGATGCGGTCTTGCGGGCGCTTCGGTCCGGCCAGCGAAGGCTCGATGCTGGCAAGGTCGAGCTCCACTACGCTGCTGTAGTCGATGCTGCCATCCTTGGGTACGCCGAACAGGCCCTGTGCCTTGAAGTAGGACTCGAAGGCATCCACTTCTTCATCGGTGCGGCCGGTGTTGCGCATGAAGTTGACGGTGACTTCGTCCACCGGGAAGAAACCCATGGTGGCCCCGTATTCCGGCGCCATGTTGGCGATGGTGGCGCGGTCCGGCAGGGTGAGGGCGGCCGTGCCCTCGCCGAAGAACTCGACGAACTTGCCCACCACCTTGTGCTTGCGCAGCAGCTCGGTGACGGTGAGTACCAGGTCGGTGGCGGTGACGCCTTCGCGCAGTTTGCCTTTGAGGTGCACGCCGACCACGTCGGGCGTCAGGAAATACACGGGCTGGCCGAGCATGCCGGCTTCCGCCTCGATGCCGCCGACGCCCCAGCCGACCACACCGATGCCGTTGATCATGGTGGTATGGCTGTCGGTGCCGACCAGCGTGTCGGGGTAATACACACGCCCCTCGGGGCTGTCCTTGTGCTGTACGCCGCGTGCCAGATATTCCAGATTGACCTGGTGCACGATGCCGATGCCGGGCGGCACGACCTTGAATGTGTCGAATGCCTGCATGCCCCATTTCATGAAGCGGTAGCGTTCCTTGTTGCGCTCGAATTCCAGCTCCATGTTCAGCTTCAGTGCATCCGGGCGGTTGTAGTAGTCCACCTGCACCGAGTGGTCCACCACCAGGTCGACCGGTACCAGCGGCTCGATGACCTTGGGATCCTTGCCCTGCTGCGCTGCGGCATCGCGCATCGCCGCCAGATCGGCCAGCAGCGGCACGCCGGTGAAGTCCTGCAGCACGATGCGGGCGACGACGAAAGGGATCTCTGCGGTACGTGGCGCATTCGGCTGCCAGTTCGCCAGTTGCCGCACATGCGCTTCGCTCACCTTCTTGTCGTCATAGTTGCGCAGCACCGCTTCCAGCACGATGCGGATCGAGACTGGCAGGCGCGAAACCTTGCCGACGCCGGCGGCTTCCAGCGCCGGCAGGGAATACAGCGTGCCCTGTTTGCCAGAGGCGAGTTTGAAGGTCTTGCGCGAGTCGAACAGATTGTGGGACATGACGTATGGCTCCGGAATGCGAAACAAAGAAAGAGCCGGGATTATAGCGCGCCATGCCGTGGGCTGGCAGGCGTAGTACATTCCCCGATGCACCGCGCATGCCCATTGTGATATCGTGCAGACAAGGGGATACACTTCGAACTTGCTGAAATTCCGCATCAATTCCGGACAGGCGATGGCGCAAAATAACTTCAGGGTTGGAGTCTTGCTCAGGCTGGCGCCTTTCGCGGTGCTGGTGGTCTGCCTGACCGTCACTGTGCTGCTCTGGGACATCATGCGGAAAAGCGCGCTCAAGGAGCTGCAAAGCGAGTTCAATGATCAAGTCAATCTTGTTCAATCCAATATCAGAAAACGCCTGGACAATTACCGGGATGTCCTGCGCGGGACGGCGGGATTGTTCCAGGCCAGCGAATCCGTGACGCGGAACGAGTTCCATACTTATGTGGAAAGCATGGAACTGGCACAGGTTTACCCCGGCATCCAGGGGGTCGGGTATGCGCAACTGATTCCCGCAAGCGAAAAAGCGCGCCGGGTCGAGGCGCTGCGCAAGCAAGGATACCCGCAATTTTCCATCAGGCCGGAGGGTGCCCGCGATCCCTATTCGGCCATCATCTACCTGGAACCGTTCGACTGGCGCAACCAGCGTGCCTTCGGCTATGACATGTATGCCGAGCCGGTTCGCCGCGAAGCCATGGAACGCGCGCGCGACCAGGACACGGAGGCGCTTTCGGGCAGGGTGGTGCTGGTGCAGGAAACGAGTGCGGATGCGCAGTACGGTTTCCTGTTGTACAAGCCGATATACCGCAAAGGCAGCCCGCACGACAGCATCGCACAAAGGCGCAGCAGCCTGGTCGGCTGGGTATACGAACCGTTCCGCATGAACGAGTTGATGAATCAGGGGGTGCTGGGCCGTTACCTGGAAACGATCCGCGACCAGCTGGATATCGAGATATACGATGGCGAAGGAACGGATGCGCAACGCCTCATGTACGATTCTAAAAGGAACGGTGAGAATATGCCGGCGCAATTTGCTTCGACTGCGACAGCGCCATATTTCGGCCGCGACTGGACGATCAGGATCAGCTCCCTGCCGGCTTTCGAAGCGAAGCTGAATACTTTGCAGGCACGCATGATCCTGATCGGCGGCAGTTTCATCAGTCTGCTGCTCACGCTGGTCGTCTGGCTGCTGGCGACCACGAATACGCGCGCGATCAAGCTGGCCGCCAGGATGAGCGAGCAACTGGAACGAACCCTGTACCAGACCATCAGCGCGATGGCGACGGTCATCGAAATACGCGACCCATATACCGCAGGCCACCAGCGGCGGGCGGCCGACCTGGCTGGCGCCATCGCCCGGGAAATGGGCCTGGATGACGATCGGATCCGTGCCCTGACGCTGGCGGCGATGACCTACGAGATCGGCAAGATACAGATCCCTGCAGAGATTCTCAGCAAACCCGGACGGCTGGACGAAGCCGAATACGGGCTGATCAAAGTCCATCCGCAGGCGGGCTTCGAGATACTGCGCGAGATTGCGTTTCCCTGGCCGATCGCCAGGATCGTGCAGCAGCATCATGAGCGGCTGGATGGTTCCGGTTATCCATTGGGCCTGAAAGGGGACGAGATATTGATCGAGGCCCGCATCATTGCCGTTGCAGATGTGGTGGAGGCCATGCTGTCGCATCGTCCCTATCGTCCGGCGCTGGGTCTCGATGCGGCATTGGCCGAGATTACCCACCAGAAGGGTGTGTTATACGAGCCTGCAGTGGTCGATGCCTGTGTCCGGCTGTTCCGGGAGCTTGGCTATCGCATGCCGGACTGAGTGTCGTGGGAGAGGCGAGATGAAATGCGTTCCATCTGATGTGGCTGAGTAGTGGCGATCATGAATTCTTCACTTGAATCCGCTGCCGCGGAGGTCGAAGACCTCTATAACAATGCGCCATGCGGCTACCATTCCCTGGACAAGGATGGCCTGATCGTGCGCATCAACGACACCGAATTGTCCTGGCTGGGCTACCGGCGCGACGAGGTGCTGGGCAAGCTGCATTTTACGGATATCGTGACCCGGCAAGGTCATGCGGCATTCCAGAGCTATTTCCCGCTTTTCAAGGAGCAGGGCTGGATACGCGATATCGACTTTGAGCTGGTGCGCAAGGATGGCTCGGCGTTCCCGGTGCTGTTGAGCGCCACCGCGGTCAGGGATTCCGCAGGCAATTTCGTCATGAGCCGTGCAACCGTTTACGACATGACCGAACGGGAGCGGGCGGCAAAGCTGCAGCAACGCCTGAATCGCTCGTTGAAGCTGTTGAGCAAATGCAACATGGCGCTGGTGCATGCGACAGCGGAAGCCGAACTGCTGGCCGCGATCTGCCAGCTGACCATCAAGGGCGGTTACCGCATGGCGTGGGTCGGTTACGCGCAGCAGGACAAGGCCGTGCGGCCGGTGGCTCAGGCGGGGTTCGATGCGGGCTATCTCGGCCAGGCCAATATCACCTGGGACGACAGCGAGCGCGGGCGCGGGCCAACGGGAACGGCGATCCGCGAAGGACGCACCCAGGTCAACCAGAATTTCCTCACCAATCCGCTGATGGTCCCATGGCGCGCTGCAGCGGTGCAGCATGGTTATCAGTCGAGCATCGCCTTGCCGCTGGAGCTGGGGGAGGAGCGCGGCGCGTTGACGATCTATGCGGAAGAGCCGGATGCATTCTCCGAAGAGGAGGTCGCGCTGCTGGAAGAACTGGCAGCCGATCTGGCCTTCGGCATCGTCTCCCTGCGTACGCGGAAGGAGCGGGACCGCATCGAATCCGCGCTGCGTCGCAGCCTGGAAAATTTGGTCATGGTCATCGCCGCGACGCTGGAGATGCGCGATCCCTACACGGCCGGACACCAGCGCCGGGTGGCCGAATTGTCGACGGCCATCGCCCGCGAGATGGGGTTGCCGCCAGAGCGCGTGCATTTCCTTGGGCTGGCGGCGTCGATCCACGACCTGGGCAAGATCCAGGTGCCGGTGGAGATACTCAGCAAGCCGGGCCTGATATCCCCGCTCGAGATGGACGTGATCAAGCGGCATGCCCAGGCCGGGTATGAGATTCTCAAGGACATCGATTTTCCCTTCCCGCTGGCGCAATGGATCAGGCAACACCATGAACGGCTGGATGGATCGGGCTATCCGCTCGGGCTGAAGGGAGAGGCCATCCTGCCCGAATCGCGCATCCTCAGCGTGGCCGACGTGGTGGAGGCGATCTTCTCGAATCGCCCCTATCGTGCCGGCCGTGGCATCGACGCCGCCTTGCAGGAGATCAGCAGCGGGCGGGGGGTGTTATACGACGCGGCAGTGGTGGATGCCTGCCTCCGTTTGTTCCGCGAGCGGGGTTTCGGTTTTTCGTCCTGACCATGCCGCCGTCGCACGGCATTCCGGCAGTCCCGTCAATTCATTCCAGGCTGACCGCAGGCGGCGATGTGCTGGGGGACTTCTTCGGCGTGCGCACCAGCAGCAACAACGGCAGCATCAGCACGAAGTTCAGCGTGGCGAACCAGAAGCTGTCGATGTAGCCGATGTTCTGTGCCTGGTGCAGCACCGCCCTGGCAGCCATTGCTACGCCTTGCGGATCCTGCGTGCCGAGATGAAGCGGGGCGAGATAGTTGCGCAACGCCTCGCTGTACGGGGTGATGTCGCCGCGCAACAGGCTCCAGCTTTTCTGGGTGCTGCGCGAGAAATAGGTGGCCAGGATGGCGATGCCGAACGAAGAGCCGACTGCGCGAATCAGGCTGTAAATACCCGCGGCCTCGGCCGCAGTCTCCTTGGGCAGGGTGGTGAAGGCGAGCGTGGAGATCGGCACGAAGATCAGTCCCATGCCCATGCCCTGCAGCATCATCGGCACGATCAGGTCGTTTGCGGTGATGTCGCCGGTGAACCGGGTCATCAGATAGTTGCCCGCGATGCTGGCGCAGATGCCGGCGAAGATGAAGTTGCGCGGCGGGATCCTGTTGACGAACTTGCCGACGAAGATCATCACCAGGAAAGAGGCGAGTCCGCGCGGTGCCATGTAGAGACCGGCCTCGAAGGTGGGGTAGTCGAGAAATTCCTGCAGGAACAGCGATTGCAGCAGCATGCCGCCGAAGAAACCGATGCCGATGGTGGTCATGATCAGGCTGGCGACCAGGTAGTTGCGGTCGCGGAAGATGCGCAGGTCGAACAGCGGATGATGCTTGCCGGTCAGCGTATAGACGATGAAGAAGAGCAGCGAGATCACGGTGACGAAGGCGGCGAACACCAGCGTCTGCGAACTGAACCAGTCGTCCTGGTTGCCGCGATCGAGGATCAGTTGCAGTGCGCCGATGCCCAGTGCCAGCGAGGCGAAGCCCAGCCAATCCATGCGCCGCTCGCGCGTCGGGGTGTCGTGCACATGGCGCATCGCAAGGACGAACGAGACGATCCCCACCGGCAGGTTGATATAGAAGGTCCAGCGCCAGCTCAGCTGTTCGGTGAGCCAGCCACCCAGGGTCGGTCCCATGATGGGGGCGACCATCACGCCCATGCTCCAGATCGCCATCGCCTTGCCGCGCTGTTCGCCGGGAAAGATCTGCAGCATGATGGATTGCGACAGCGGCACCAGCGCTGCGCCGAACACCCCTTGCAGGAAGCGGAACAGCACCATTTGCGCCAGCGAGACGGCCATGCCGCACAGCGCCGAGGTGATGACGAATCCGGCGATACTGATCAGCAGGAAACGCTTTTGCCCGATGCGGTCGGTGATGAAGCCGGTAAGCGGCATGATGATGGCCGAGGCGATCAGGTAGGAGGTCAGCACCCAGCTGATGTTGTCCGGCGTGGCGTCGAGCTGTCCCACCATGTTGGGCAGGGCCACGTTGATGATGGTCGTGTCCAGCACCTGCATGATGGTCGCTGCCATCACGGCGATGCCGGTCAAGACGCGATTGCTGTCCATGGCGCTGCTATTTCAGTTGCACGCTCACGGTCGCCGTTGCACCGATGCGCAAGGGGTGCTCGGCATCGGTCGGCGCCAGCTTGATGCGCACCGGCACACGCTGTGCGATCTTCACCCAGTTGCCGGTCGCATTCTGCGGCGGCAGCAGCGAGAAGGCGGTGCCGGTGCCGCCGGACAGGCTTTCCACCGTGCCCTGGAAATGCTGGCCGGGGTACATGTCGATACGGATGTCCGCGTTCTGGCCGGGATGGATGCCGACCAGCTCGGTTTCCTTGAAGTTGGCATCGATATGGAAACTGTTATCCGCGATGAGGGCGAACAGCGGCACGCCGACGCCGACCAGCGATCCCGCAGTCAGGGTCAGGTTGCTGATCTGGCCGTCCTGGGCTGCAATGATGCGGGTATGCTCCAGGTCGAGTTTGGCCTGGTCGATGGCGGCCTGCGCCTTCAATACGTCGCCGCGCTCGTCGGTCTTTTCCGGAGCGGACAGCGCCTTGGCCAGCTTGGCGCGCGCCTGTTCCAGCGTTGCCTGCAAGGCCTGCATGCGCGTCTGCGCATCGTCCAGCGATTGCTGCGAGAGGAAATGCTGTGCCACCAGTTCCTTGTCGCGGATGTAGGTGCTGTGCGCATTGGCAAGATCGCTCTCGGCCTGGTTGACCAGCGCACGGGCGGCGGCGACTTCCGCGTTGTCCTGGCGCGCGGCCTGTCGGGCGAGCGCGAGGTCCGCCTGTGCACGTTCCAGCGCGATGGCGAAGGGTTCGGGGTCGATATCGAACAGCGCATCGCCCTTGTGCACATGCTGGTTGTCCTTGACATGCACTGCCACGACGCGGCCGCTCACCTGTGCGGCGACGTTGACCACGTCGGCGTTGATGTAGGCGTTCTCGGTGCTGCGCGAGTTGCCATAGAGGTAATAGAAGGCGAGGGCGCCGAGCAGTGCGGCAAGGATCAGCGCGACGGCGATCTTGTTCCGGTGGGCCTTGAGGCTTTCCATGTGCGCTCCTCGGCTACGGGGTCAGTTTGCTGCGGATGCTCTGGAGCACCGCCAGCGCGGTGCCGATGTCCCGTTCGTCCGATCCGGCGAGTATCTCCTTGCGCAGTTCGGCGGCACTGCTGCGGATACGCTCCACGGCCTTCTTGCCGGTGGGGGACAGGTACAGGTGTTTGACGCGCCGGTCGGTCTCGCTGCCGCAACGCTTGAGCAGGCCTTCCTGTTCCATGTGGTCGACTTGCTTGACCAGCGTGGCGGCCTCGATGCCCATGTTTTGCGCCAGTTCGCAGTGGGTGCAGCCGTCGTTGCGCGAGAGGTGCAGCAATAGCAGCCAGCGCGAATGCGAAAACCCCAGAGGCCGCAGACGCCGATCCAGCTCGGTGCGCCAGGCATGTGCGACCTGATGCAGCGATTCTGCGAATTGTTCATCCAGTGCTTTCATCGGTTGTTTGTGTGCTAATTATTAGGATGCTAATAATTCTCGTACAAGCGGCCGCTTTTGTCGAGTGCCCATCACTCGATTATGGTTATAGCGCGGCCGATATCAAGGCGAGCGATGCGTCGTCCAGTCGATCGAGGTGCACTACCTTGGCGGCATCCAGCTGCACGAAATTGTGTGCGGTGGAGCGCAGATAAGCCGGGTCGTAATGCTGGAGCAGCAGTTTTTCCACCAGCACAGGCCAGTCCCCCTGTTCCGCCAGTTGCTGCCAGTGGTCCAGCACCTGTCGGCCATGCAGAGGCAGCAGCGGGGTGAGGCGCTTGACGAGCAATGCCGGGTCGTTCAGGAAGTGGGCATAGTCTTCCATGAGCAGCTGCACGCGCGCAGCGACGGGGGCTTCGAGCAGCAGGCATTCGGAGCCGCGTATCCGCTGCAACAGCTGTTCGGGCATGGCGAGCAGGCCGATCTTCTTGCTCTCGGCCTCCACGAAGACGGGCCGTTTCTGGTCGAAGCGATGCAGCATGTCCCAGATACGGCTCTCGAACATCTTCTGTGCGGGTTGCGGTTCGTTCGGCAGATTGCCGAGCAGGGAGCCGCGATGCTGAGCCAGTGCCTCCAGGTCGAGCACCTGTGCCCCCTGTGCCTGCAACACCCGCAGCAAGCGGCTTTTGCCGGAACCGGTCGGGCCGCATACGACGCGGAAGTGCAACTTCCCCGGCAAGGTCTCCAGGTCGGCGAGCACCTGACGCCGGTAGTTTTTATAACCGCCATCCAGCCTGCCGACCGACCAGCCGACCTGCGCGAGGATATGGGCCATCGCACCGCTGCGCTGGCCGCCGCGCCAGCAATAGACCAGCGGTTTCCACTGCTTCGGTTTGGCGCTGAACAGATTGTCCAGATGGTGGGCGATGTTGCGCGCGATCAGCGCCGCGCCGAGTTTCTTGGCTGCAAAGGGCGAGTCCTGGCTGTACAGGGTGCCGACCCGCGCGCGTTGTTCGTCGTCCAGGACGGGGGCACTGATGGCACCGGGGATATGGTCTTCCGCATACTCGGCGGGCGAGCGCACGTCGACGATTTCGTCGAAATCGGATAGTTGTGATACGGTGGCGACCCTTGGATTCTGCATTATTTGTTTTTGCCACAGAGATCGCAGGGTACACAGAGGGAAACGCGGAGAACGAAACGGTTTGTTCCGATTTTCCGGGGTTGCTTTTGCGAGTTGGGCAAAAAACCGCCCATCCCTGCCTGAATCACTTCTCTGTGTGCTCTGTGTCCTCTGTGGCTAATCAGGTTTTTTTAAGATGAATGACACTATAAAACTTACTCAATACTCACACGGCGGCGGCTGCGGCTGCAAGATTGCGCCCGCGGTATTGGCCGAGATGCTTGCTGCGATGCCGCAGCCGCCATCTTACCCGAACCTGCTGGTCGGTACCGAAAGCAGCGATGACGCTGCAGTGTACAAGCTGAATGAAACGCAGGCCATCGTGGTCACCACCGATTTCTTCATGCCCATCGTGGACGATGCGCGCGACTTTGGTCGCATCGCCGCGACCAATGCGCTGTCCGATGTCTATGCCATGGGGGCAACGCCCGTTCTCGCGCTGGCCGTCGTGGGCATGCCGATCGCCAAGCTGCCGCTGGATACCATCCGCGACATCCTGGCTGGAGGTAACGCTGTGTGCAGCGCGGCGGGCATCCCGCTGGCCGGCGGACATTCCATCGATGCTCCCGAGCCGATCTACGGTCTGGTCGGCGTGGGGGTGGCACATCCGGACCACATCAAGCGCAATGATCGTGCACAGACCGGGGACGTGCTGATTCTCGGCAAACCGCTGGGGATCGGGGTGTTGAGCGCCGCGCTGAAGAAAGGCGATCTGGATGCGGCAGGTTACCGGCAGATGGTCGATACCGCCACGCAACTCAATCGTGTCGGTGCGACCCTCGGCGGCATGAGCGGTGTGCATGCGATGACCGACGTCACCGGTTTTGCGCTGCTCGGTCACCTGCTGGAAGTCTGCCGCGGTTCCGGGCTGGGAGCGGAGCTGGATTTTGCAGCGTTGCCGTTCCTGCCAGCCGCATTGCGTCTGGCCGGTCAGGGCTACAGCACCGGGGCGGCGGATCGCAACTGGACAAGCTATGGTGCGGAAGTGGATCTGCCGCCCGGCTTTCCGGAATGGCAGCGCAAGCTGTTGTGCGACCCGCAGACCAGCGGCGGTTTGCTGGTGGCGTGCGCGGCGAACGAAGCGGACAGGGTGCTGGCGACCTTCAAGGAACAGGGTTTCGCTGCGGCTTGCACGATCGGCCGGATGGTCGCCGGCGAGGCGCGCGTCAAGGTGGGGTGAAGGCTACAGCAGGCGCAGCGACGGTCCTGGCGTTTCGGATTGTCCCTTGGCGTCGGCCTGTTTGTTGAGCAGGTCGACGATATCCAGATGTTTGGCCTTGATGGCGAGGTCAATGGGGGTGCTGCCATCCTGGTATTTGGCAAAACGGTTGGCCCCCTTGTCGAGCAGCAATTTGACGACCTGGGTATGGCCGTTGTTGGCGGCCTTGTGCAATGACGTCCAGCCGTCGGATGTTGACGCATTCACGTCGGCGCCGCGCGAAATCAGGTAGGCGCAGGCGATCAGGTGGCCGCGAGTTGCCGCCTGCATCAGCGCCGTCCAGCCGAACTGGCTGGGCGCATCCGGTTCGGCGCCTTTCTCGATCAACATCTTCAATACTTCCGCGTGGCCGTTGTAGGCAGCCCAGTGCAGCGGCGTATAGCCGTTCTTGTCCTGCGTGGAGACTCGCGCGCCGCACTTGATCAGCAGCTCGGCGAAAGCCAGGTTGCCGTTGAAAGCCGCAACCATCAAGGGCGTCCAGTTGCGGTCGTCGCGCACTTCCAGGTCCACGCCGCACGACAGGAAGATCTGCACCGCATTCTGGTTGTTGTCGTCCACCGATTTCAGCAGGCCGTTGGCCGTGAAGTCGTAGCCGTACTGCAGGAGTTCGTTGCGCTTGTATTCGGGGATGTCTTCCCAGGCCTGGGCCTCTTTGCCCGCATTTTGCAGTTCGTGCAGGTAATTGCTCAGCCGGATGATCTCCATGGCCGCCTCGGGGGGGAAGCCTTCGCGTTCGCCACCGCGTTTGTCCACCATCAGGTCTTGCAGGTAGGCATCGATATGCGGTGTCTGCCACAGTTCCAGCAGCTTGTTGAACACGCGCGGGAACCTTTCTTCCAGCACACGCGGATAGATGTCTTCCTTGCCATTCAGCAGTTTGAGTAATCTCGGGTTCATTAATCCTGGTACTGTCCGGCGATCTGCCGGAACTCCTCTTGAATTTGTTGGAATGCCTCCAGCACTTCCGGATCGAAGTGCTTGCCATCTCCTTGCAATATATATGCCACAGCCTCATCGTGGGAATAGGCACGCTTGTAGATGCGGCGGCTGATCAGGGCGTCATACACGTCGGCTACCGCCATCAGCCGGGCGGAGATGGGGATCTCCTGGCCTTTGAGACCCAGGGGATAGCCGCTGCCGTCCCATTTTTCGTGGTGTCCGGTGGCGATCTCGCGGGCGATATGCAGGAAGCGGTTCGGTGTCGGCAGTCCGCTTTCCGCCATGGCGATGGCATTGCCGCCGAGCAGGGGGTGGGTCTTCATGATCTCGAACTCTTCCGGCGTGAGTTTGCCCTGCTTGAGCAGGATCGCATCCGGTATGCCGACCTTGCCGATGTCGTGCAACGGCGCCAGCTTGTAGAGGGACTCGATGTTGTCGTCGGTCAGGAAATCCTTGAAGTGCGGATGGTGGCGCAGTTTCATGGCCAGCGCGCGGATGTAGTTCTGCGTGCGCTTCAGGTGGTTGCCGGTCTCGTTGTCGCGCGTCTCGGCCAGCGATGCCATGGCCATGATGGTGACGTCGCGAATCTGCGCGACTTCCTCGGTCTTGTGTTGCAGCTGCGCGGTGCGTTCTTCCACCTTGTGCTCGAGGATGTCGTTCATCGAGGCGAGCTGATGCGCAAGGGATTCGTTCTCGAAACGCTGACGCAACGAAAGCATGATGAACTTGCTGAGGAAGTGACCGGAGCTCAGCATCACCAGCAGGAACAGCAGCAGCATGGCGCCCAGCGCGATATGCGTTTCGTCCTGTTCCACCATGACGCGGAAGGTAAGCGGCACCATCAGGCTGAGGACGTAGGCATAGAACGAGGGCGGATGCATCGAATTCATGGTGGCCGCGCCCGCGGTCAGGCCCATCAGCACGCAGACCAGCAGCACCTGGGTGAGCAGATCGCCGGGGAAGAAGAACATCGTGCCGACCCCCCACATCATCCCGAACACCAGCGCGAAATTGAAGAAGTCCTGGCTCCAGCGCTGGCACTCCTCGATGGTATTGAGGTTGTCGCGGCTGCGCATCCAGAGGATCAGTTCCGCCAGATGCAGCAGGAAGGCGGTGGCCAGCCAGACCAGCAGCTGCCGGTGCGAGGCGATATCCCACATCAGCCAGACAAACAGCGGCTCGATCACCAGCTGGACGACCAGCATCAGGGGCAGCAGCCTCAGGCGTGCGCGCAGCTGCTCGGCACGGACGAAGAGATTCTCCTCGTCGATAAAGAACCTCAGGTCGTCCAGGAATGCGTTCATGGGAGTTGTGTGTGGAAATATCTCTGCTGGCTGACAGTGGACAACAAAGCCGGGAACCAGTCAACTTGCACGGTCTGAAATGGCTGCATGGTGGGTGCCGGGTTACAATAGGCATGAACATAAAAACGCATACGGGATTCGCCGGAGGAACGATGTTGAAACATAGCAAGATTGAAGACTTCGCCGAGGATTGGCGGCAAGTGCAGCAACAGGTGTCCGGGGCGACGAGGAAACTGATCAGCGATACGGTCAATCGATACGCGGCTGACCTGGCGACGCGGTTTTACGATCATATGCTGGCGGACAAGGAAGCGAATCCGTTTATCAGCCACGACATCGTCAGCCAGCGGCTGCATACCTCGATGCAGGGCTGGCTGCGCGAACTGTTCACCCTGCAGCAGCAGGATCCGAAAGAGATCTACAAATATCAGTGCCACGTCGGCGTGGTGCATGCGCGCATCCAGATGCCGATCTCGCTGGTGCTGCGCGGCTCGCGCCTGCTGAAGCAGGCGATCACCGAATACCTGGTCGAGACCGAACTGGGGCGCATGGAACTGGTGCAGGCGACGCGCTTCGTCTCCGAGGTGATGGAACTGAGCATGTCGGCGATGACCGACTCATACATCATCAATGTGGGCAAAAGCGTGCGCACCGACGAGTCGTACCGCATGTTCGCCCTGGGGCAGAACATGCTGGCCGAACGCGAGCGCCAGCGCGCGGCGCTGTCGGAGTGGGCACAACATATCTTGCTGCACCTGCTCGGGGATGAGGGGGCGGGTGTGCCCGAGATGCGGCATTCCGAGTTCGGCTTGTGGCTGCAGCACAAGGCCAGCATCATCTTTCACGAAGCGCCCGAACTGGCGCGTATCCGCGGATGCGTGGAAAAACTGGAGCGTACGCTGTTGCCCAGCCTGATCGAGAAACGGCGCAACGGCGGCGATGCGCGCGAGGCGATGCGGCTGATCGAGGCGGATATCGGCGAGGTGAAGTTCCTGCTGACCGGGCTGTTCGACCGGTTCATCGAGGTGGAAAGCGGGCGCGACAGCCTGACCCGGCTGCTGAACCGCCGCTACCTGCCGACCATCCTGATGCGCGAACTGGCGCTTGCCAGGAACAGCGACGTGCCGTTCGCGATCCTGCTGCTCGATATCGACCATTTCAAGAACATCAACGATACGCATGGCCACGACAGCGGCGACATGGTGTTGCAGCAGGCATCCGACCTCGTCACCTCCAGCGTGAGAGTGGGCGACTTCATCTTCCGTTACGGTGGCGAGGAGCTGCTCGTCGTGCTGGTCGAAATCAGCAAGGAACAGGCGCTGCAGGTCGCCGAGACCATACGCGAGCGTTTTGCCGCCGAACCGATGCGCGTGGGCGACGGCAAGCTGATGGATGTCACGGTGAGCATCGGCGTGGCTGCCTACAATGGGCATCCCGATTACGAAAGGATCGTCAAGGATGCCGACGATGCGCTCTATCGCGCGAAGAACAATGGGCGTAATCGCTGCGAGGTGGCAGGCTAGCGCGGTGCGAAGAAGGCAACCGCTTCCGTTTCATCGCGCGTGCGCTTGAACGGCGGCAGGCTCTGCCAGATGCGCTTGCCATAATGTTTGGAGATCAGGCGCGGGTCGCAGATCATCAGCACGCCCCGGTCGTTCTCGTCACGGATCAGTCGTCCCGCGCCCTGTTTCAGGTTGATGATGGTGCGCGGCAGCTGGTACTCCATGAACGCATTGCGCCCCAGCTTCTTCAGCTGTTCGATGCGTGCCGCCAGTACCGGGTCGTCGGGCGGCGCGAACGGCAGCTTGTCGATGATCACCAGCGACAGCGCCTCGCCGCGCACATCCACTCCTTCCCAGAACGACTGGCTGCCCAGCAGCACCGCATTGCCGTGGTCGCGGAAGCGGCCGAGCAGTTCGGTACGCGAGCCTTCGCCCTGGATGAACAAGGGATACTTCAGGTCCCTGCGCTCGAATTCGCCCTGCAATATCTCGTAGGCACGCTGCATGGCACGCAGGCTGGTGAACAGCAGGAAGGCGCGCCCGCGGCTGGCCTCGATCATCGGTAGCGCCGCCTGCACCACCGCCTCGGTGTAGCCGTCGCTGTTCGGATCGGGCAGGTTCTGCGGCACATACAGCAGACCTTGCTCCTGGTAATTGAAGGGGCTGTCCCAGCATGCCGTGCGCGCTCCCGCCAGGCCCATCTCGCCCTGGTAATGGCTGAAGTCCTGCTTTACCGCCAGCGTCGCCGAGGTGAATATCCAGGCGCGCGGATGGCCACCGATCTGTTTGGCGAAGATGTCGGCAATGGACAGCGGTGTGGTATTGAGCTGCAGCGAATGATGGAAGACTTCCAGCCAGCGCACCGTCTCCGGCACATCGCCCTCCTGCCAGTGCCTGAATTGTTGTGTCAACGTTTGCGCCCGCTGCCAGCAATTCTCCAGGCCTTCGCTGCGCTCCGCCTGTTTTTCCAGCAGGCCGGCGAGTTTGTCCAGTTTCTCGCCCAGCGCCTTCAGCGCGGGGGGGAAATCCTTGATGTTCTGCGTCGCATCCGCCGCCATGCGGCCTTCCTTCTTGAAGGCGAGACGCAGGTCGCGCGCGGCTTTTTCCAGTTCGTCGCAGGCTAGCGGCAGTGCCGCGAAATCCTTGGCCGAGGTCAGCGCCTCGATGCGCGCATCCTGCGACAGGTCGAACAGCTGTGAAGTGGAAAGGCTCTCGCCGAAGAACAGGCTCGCCGTTTCCGGCAACTGGTGCGCCTCATCGAAGATCACCGTGTTGCAGGCGGGCAGCAGCTCCGCCACGCCTTCGTCGCGCAGCATCACGTCGGCGAAGAACAGGTGATGGTTCACCACCACCACATCCGCCTCCATCGCCTCCTTGCGCGCCTTGAGCACGAAGCATTCGTTGTGTTGCGGGCATTCCTGCCCCAGGCAGTTGTCGCGCGTCGACGTCACATGCATCCAGATCGGCGCATTCTCCGGTACGTCCGCCAAGCCGCTCTTGTCGCCGCTCTGCGTGACTTTGGCATATTCGATAATCTTCGCCAGATGGCGTACGTCTTCCCTGGTCTTGAATAGCCCGTTCGACTGGGCCAGTTCCAGATGGTAGTGGCACACATAGTTCGAGCGTCCCTTGAGCAATGCCACCGCCACCGGTGCCTTCAGCGCGTCGCGCACCATCGGCAGGTCTTTCTGGAACAGCTGGTCCTGCAGGTTCTTGGTACCAGTGGAAATCACCACCTTGCCCCCGGCCAGCAGCGCCGGCACCAGATAGGCGAAGGTTTTGCCCGTGCCGGTGCCAGCCTCTGCGATCAGGATGGCGTTGTCGCGTATCGCCTCCGCCACGGCGAGCGCCATTTCACGTTGCTGCGTCCGTGGACGGAACGATGCCACCTCGGAGGAAAGCGGGCTTTGTGCGGAAAAAAAACGTTCTACTTCGGCAGACACGGTGGGGATATGGTTATTGGCGGAGGACGGCGTTATAGTGCACCGGGGATTTTACGCGATGGGCAAGTTCGACGAGCGGAAATTTCGATTTTCCTTCAACGAAAGGAGTGTTGAAATGGCTAAAAAAACCTTTCCGTTGTCCAAGGTCTATGGCTTGCTTGAAACAGGGCCGGTGGTGATGGTGACGACCGCGCACAGAGGCAAGGCGAATATCATGACCCAGTCGTGGCACACGATGATGGAGTTCGTGCCGCCGCTCGTGGGATGCGTGATCAGCGGGCGTAACCACAGCTTCGATGCGCTGGTGGCAACGAAGGAATGCGTACTCAACATCCCGTCGGTGGAACTGGCGAAGCAGATGGTGGGGGTGGGTAACTGTTCTGGCAGCAAGGTGGACAAGTTCAGGAAGTTCAAGCTGACGCCGATGCCTGCGGCCGTGGTGGCTGCGCCGCTGATCGACGAATGTTTCGCCAACCTCGAATGCAGGGTGGTCGACACACGCATGGTGAACAAATACAACTTCTTCGTGCTGGAAGTGGTTCGGGCCTGGATCGATCCTGCCCGGAAGAACTCGCGTACGCTGCATCACCAGGGCAATGGCGTGTTCATGGTGGCTGGCGATACGTTAAAGCTGCCTTCGAAGATGGCCTGAGCGTGCGTTACCTGGCCGCGTGGTTCGCGATGCTGGCGGTAGCCATGTTCAACGGCGCATTGCGCGACCTCACTTATGGCAGGCAACTGCCCGCATTGCTGGCGAACCAGCTTTCCTGTTTGAGCGGCATCCTGCTGCTGGGCGTGGTGATCTATTTGTATGCGCGGCGCTGGCCGTTCGCTTCGGCGAAGCAGGCATGGCTCGCGGGGCTGTTCTGGATGGCGCTGACGGTGGGGTTCGAATTCCTGTTCTTTCATTACGTCGCAGGCCATCCATGGGCTGATCTGCTGGAGAACTACGATATAGTGCATGGGCGTTTATGGCCGTCGATCCTGCTTTGGGTGGCGGTCGCACCTTATGTGTTTTACCGCCTCTCCGTCAGGCGCAATTAGCGCGGCAAGGAACAAGCAATGCAGATATGGGTAGATGCCGATGCGTGTCCCAAGGTGATCAAGGAAATCCTGTTTCGCGCGGCCGACCGTTTGCAGATACAGACCACGCTGGTGGCGAACAAGCTGTTGTATTGCCCGCCGTCGCAGTTCATCCGCGCCATGCAGGTGCCTGCCGGGTTCGACGTGGCCGATAACAAGATCGTGCAGATGGCTGAGGCGGGCGATCTGGTCATCACCGCCGATATTCCGCTGGCCGCCGAGGTGATCGCGAAAGGTGGCCATGTTCTGAATCCGCGCGGCGAGTTCTACACCAAGGACACCATCCAGGAACGGCTGACCATGCGCAATTTCATGGACACGCTGCGCAGCAGCGGGGTGGAGACGGGCGGACCGCCCACGCTGAGCCAGAGCGACCGGCAGGCATTCGCCAACCAGTTGGACCGATTCCTGGCGAAGCATGCCGGTTGAATAGAGAAAGGCAGGGCAATGAGCAAGATCCCGCGCGGTGTCTGGGTGCTGGGCTTCGTCAGCCTGCTGATGGATGTCTCGTCCGAGATGATCCACAGTCTGTTGCCCTTGTTCATGGTCACGGTGTTGGGTGCGAGCGCCCTGACGGTGGGGGTGATCGAAGGCATCGCCGAGGCTACTGCCTTGCTGGTGAAAGTGTTCTCGGGTGCGCTGAGCGATTACCTCGGCAAGCGCAAGGGGCTCGCGCTGTTCGGTTATGCACTGGGTGCTTTCACCAAGCCGATGTTCGCGCTGGCCTCGGGCGTGGGCATGGTCCTTTCGGCGCGCTTCCTCGACCGCGTAGGCAAGGGTGTGCGCGGAGCGCCGCGCGATGCGCTGGTGGCCGACATCACGCCGTTCGAGATTCGCGGTGCGGCGTTCGGCCTGCGCCAGTCGCTGGATACGGTGGGGGCTTTTGTCGGCCCTCTGCTGGGCGTGGGCCTGATGCTGCTGTGGGCCAACGATTTCCGCGCGGTGTTCTGGATGGCAGTGATCCCGGGCTTGCTGGCCGTGATGCTGTTGCTGTTCGGCGTGCAGGAGCCGGAAAAGAAAGAAACGCACAAGCCGACCAATCCTATCAGCAAGGCAAACCTCAAGCGCCTCGGCAGTGCCTACTGGTGGGTGGTCGGCATCGGTGCGGTGTTCACGCTGGCACGGTTCAGCGAGGCATTTCTGGTGCTGCGTGCCGCGCAGGGGGGGATTCCTGTGGCGCTGGTGCCGCTGGTGATGGTGGCGATGAACGTGATCTATGCAGCCACTGCTTACCCGTTCGGCAAACTTTCCGACAGCATGAGCCACACCCGGCTGCTGGGGGCGGGCCTGATGGTATTGGGTGCGGCCGATCTGATATTGGCGGCCAACGACCATTGGACGACGGTGGTACTCGGCGTCGCGCTGTGGGGGGTGCATCTTGGCATCACGCAGGGATTGCTGGCTCGCATGGTGGCCGACGCGACGCCTGCCAACCTGCGCGGCACGGCTTATGGTTTCTTCAACCTGATGAGCGGATTGGCGATGCTGGTCGCCAGCGTGCTGGCGGGATGGTTGTGGGACCGGCTGGGAGCCTCGTTTACCTTTTACGCCGGCATGGTCTTTTGTGTGGCCGCCGCACTCGCATTGCTCTGCAAGCCAGCAATGGCAAGGGTTTGAAGGGAAGCGCAGATGCGCATCGGTGTGATGCAGAAATGCAACACCGCAACTTTGCAAATGTTAAATTTCAGGTAAAATCCTTTCCCGTTTAGCATGATCCAGTTACAAATAACCTGCTTTAATCAATCGAATTAATTTAATCTACCTTGGCTGGCGCACGCTGCGCAGCATTTCAGCAAGCGGGCATGACAGACTGAGGCAGGTCGTTTGTTTATCAATTTTCAGGTGGCTTATGCAGCAAGCGAATACAAACCATGCCCGGAATGAGGAAACCGCAACGGTCAAAGTGTGGGATCTGTTCATCCGCTTTTTCCATTGGTCCATGGTGCTGGGGTGCGTGACGGCGTTCATTTCCGGCGAAATACATGCCGCCACGATCCACGAATTCGTCGGCTATGCCTTGTGCGTATTGCTGGCTGCACGGGTCTATTGGGGATTCAAGGGCAGCGAATATGCCCGTTTCCGTTCCTTCATATTCCCGCTGAGCGAGGTGCTCGCCTATACGCGCGCGATGTTCAAGGGACATCCAAAACATTATTTCGGGCATAACCCGGCCGGGGCTTTGATGGTGTTCGCCCTGATCGGACTGCTCACGCTGATCTTTGCATCGGGATTGCTGACGCTGGGTACGATCGACTTCGGGGGGCCGCTGGCGTTTCTGGCCAACCTCGTGAGCGACGAGACCAGCTATGCGTCCCGTCATCTGCATGAAATCCTTCCTAACATTGGCTTGGTGTTCGTCCTGCTGCATGTCCTTGGCGTTGCAGTGGGCAGCATCCAGCACAATGAAAACCTTGTGAGGGCGATGCTCACCGGGAAGAAGAAGTCTCTATCGCTATCCAGTTCCACTAGTCAAAACGATAAATGAGGAGTGTTAAATGAAAGGTCTCAAGTTCATGAATGCTGCCATGATGTGCCTGGTGGCGCTATCTGGTACGGCATTCGCGCAGGACGCGGCATTCGAGCTGCCGCGCGTGTCCGATGCATATATCAAGGATTACGATTCGTTCAAGCTTGCCGCTAACGACCAGGATGTGTCGGGAAGCAAGGCGGGCAGCGTGTCCGTGGTGAAGAATTCCACCTTCGAACCGCCGCTGATCACCGGAGCCAAGGTGCACCAGTATCTGGGTCTGGGCACCATCGTGCTGGCCGGCATGACCGCGCTGACCGCACCCGGAGAAGGATGCGAGACCAATTGCGCCGCGGTAGCCCAGCAACCGCGCCAGACCAACGGCACCCATGCCAAACTGGCAAAAGCGACCGTGGCAATGGCGGGCGCAGCGATCATCACCGGCCTGATCACCCACTGGGACGACTTCCATGTGGCGGACGGCATCGCCGACCCCGATAATCAGCACATCTTGCTGGGCGTGACGGGTGCCGCGATGATGGCTTATGCCGTGAACAAGTCGAAGAACTCTGCCGTACCGGTCAGCCATGCAGGTATCGCCGAACTGGGCGCATTGCTGATGGTTGCTGCGATCAAGATCACCTGGTAACGGAGACGACAATGAAAACGCTTGGTACATTGATGATATTGGCCGGGACACTGCTGGTGGCGACTGCCGCATCGGCAACCCCCGCCACCGACGAATTGTTTGCACGTTACAAATCCGAAGGCGCATCCGGTTTCGATGCCGAACGCGGCAAGAAGGACTGGCTCAAGGAAGGCAAGGAAGAGGAGGGCAAGAAGATGAACTGCTCCACTTGCCACGGCGACGACCTGAGCAAACCCGGCAAGCATCACAAGACGGGGAAGGTGATCGAAGCGATGGCTCCGAGTGCAAATCCGGAGCGCTTCACCGATGCGAAGAAGATCGAGAAATGGTTCAAGCGTAATTGCAACGACGCTTGGGGACGCGAATGTACGGCGCAGGAAAAGGGCGATGTCCTTAAGTTCCTGTTGAGCAAGTAAGGATCGGAGAGATGATAATGCAAAATAAATTCAAGGCAGCTTTATTGGCGATGGCACTGCTGACGAGCAGCGGTGCCGCATTGGCGGAAGAGGGTTTCTGGCAATGGATGGGTTCGTTCTCGCGCCAGAAGGAAGTGCAGCCGGTCGATAACAAGACCTACCTGGATGAATGCGGATCGTGCCACTATGCATACCCGCCCGGCCTGTTGCCGAGCAAATCCTGGGCGAAGCTGCTGGACGAAAAGGCCCTGAGCGACCATTTCGGCGAGAATGCCACGCTGGACAAGGCAACGCTGAAGACCATCTATGACTACGCGATGGACAACGCTGCCGAAAAATCCTGGTACAAGCGTTCGCGCAAGATCGCCGTGGCGACCGAGGATGAAACGCCGATTCGCATCACCGAAGTGCGTTATATCAAGCGCAAGCACCACGACATCCCTGAAAAGATGATCAAGGGCAACAAGGATGTGAAATCGCTGAGCTACTGCAACGCCTGCCACACCAAGGCGGACAAGGGCATCTTCGACAGCGACACCGTCTCCATCCCGAACTATCCGGACTACGACTGATACAGTCCGGTTCGCTAACGACAGGGGCAGCTCAGGCTGCCCCTGTTCTTTTCGCGGCGGATCAAGCGCGGTGTTATCATCCCCCGCCATGAAAAACTCACTTGATACCCTGCGACGTTTCCTGTTTGAACATGCCCCGATACGCGGCGAGATCGTGCATCTCCATGCTGCATGGCGGAACGTGATCGAGCGGCATGACTATCCACCCGTATTGCGCAACCTCATGGGCGAACTGTGTGCTGCAACCGTATTGCTGGCGGCAACACTCAAGTTGCGCGGCTCCATGGTGTTGCAGATTCATGGCAAGGGCAGGGTGAAGCTGTTGGTGGTGGAATGCACCGGCGACCTCGAATTGCGCGCAACCGCAAAGTGGGAGGGCGAGCTGCCGCATGGCACGCTGCAGGATCTGGTGGGCGACGACGGACGTTTCGTCATCACGCTCGATCCCAAGGACGGCAACCAGGCATATCAGGGCATCATCGCACTGGAAGGCGACAGCATCGCCGAAATTCTGCAGAACTACATGATGCGTTCTGAACAGCTGGAAACGCGTTTGTGGCTGGCTGCCGATGGGGAGCACGCGGCCGGCATGCTGTTGCAGAAACTTCCCGAGCAGAAAGAACCCGCGGACGAGGATGCCAGGGGGCGTGCGGCGCAGATTGCCGACACCCTCCGGTCCGACGAGTTGCTGGGCTTGCCAGCGACCGAGCTCGTGCATCGGCTGTACCATGAAGAGGACATACGGCTGTTCGACGCGCAGCCGGTGGTGTTCCACTGCACCTGCTCACGCGAGAATGTGGCGCGCATGCTGCGCATGCTTGGACGGGAAGAGGTGGATTCGATCCTGGCCGAACGGGGCGACGTCCAGGTGCATTGCGAATTCTGCAACCAGAGTTATGTTTTCGACTGCGTGGATGCCAATGCCGTGTTTGCCGACATCGCGTCGATGCCGGCAAACCGGACATTCCATTGATCTTCCCGGCCAAGCTCCATCGGTCGTTTCAGGCCAGCGGGGCTGTTGAGGATCGGCTCAGGAAGCTTTCGAAATCCTGCGGCAGCAATGGTTTGGAGAACAGGTAGCCCTGTCCGTAGTCGCATCCCGCTGCGACCAGCAGATCGCATTGTTCCTGCGTTTCCACACCTTCGGCGATCACCTTGATGCCCAGTTTGTGGGCCATCATCACCATGGCTTCGCACAGCGCCAGGTCGCTTGAACCGGGTGCGAGGTTGCGCACAAAGGACTGGTCGATCTTGATGTAATCGATGTCGAACTTCTTCAGGTAGGAAAGCGACGAATACCCGGTCCCGAAATCGTCCAGTGCCACCTGGATGCCGTTATCCCGGAAGGCGAGCAGTTTGCTGACGATGCCGTCCTTGGCTTCCATCAGCAGGCCTTCGGTGATCTCCACCACGATGCTGCTTCCCGGCAGGCCCAGTTCTTTCAGATACTCGAACCATGCCGAATGGACATTGCCGTCGCTCCTGAACTGGACCGGCGACTTGTTGATGCTGATCTGGATATTCTTTCCGTACTGGTGCTGCCATTGTTTTGCCTGCTGCGCAGCCTGGCGGAATACCCAGTCGCCGATTTTCGTGATCATGCCGCTCTGTTCCGCGATGGGGATGAACTCGGCCGGGCTGACAATGCCGCGTTTCGGATGTTGCCAGCGGATCAACGCCTCAGTCTTGTGGATGCAACCCGTCGCGAGCTCGACGATAGGCTGGTAGGCGAGCCAGAACTGTTTTTCCGCCAGGGCATGGTGCAGGTCATTGGACAGGCTCATGCGGTTCTGCGCGACCTGCTGCATGGCCTGGGTGTAGTAGCTGTAGCGGTTGCGCCCGGCGTTCTTGGCGGCATACATCGCCTGGTCGGCATTCCGGAGCAGCTCCTCGATCTCCGTTGCGTCGGCGGGGTAGATGGTGACGCCGATACTGACGGATATGTACACCGACTCGCTGCCCAGTTCGAACGGGGCTGACAGATTCTGCAGGATGCATTCGTTGATGCGTTCCACATTGTCCGGATCGCCAAGTTCGCCCAGGATGAGCACAAACTCGTCCCCTCCGAAGCGGGCGACGGTGTCGGAATCGCGCACGCAGCCTACCAGCCGCCGCGCGGCTTCGTTCAGCAGCATGTCGCCCTTGGCGTGGCCCAGGGTGTCATTGACCTCCTTGAAGTGATCGAGATCGAGGAACATCACCGCCAGCGGCAGTCCGGTCCGGCGCGATTTCTTGATTTCCTGCTCCAGCCGGTGGTGGAACATCCGCCAGTTCGGCAGCCCGGTCAGGTGGTCGAAATTCGCCTGTTGCCAGATCAGCTCCTCGGTCTGTTTCTTCTGCGAGATGTCGGTGAACAACGCGATCCGGTGATGTACCGCTCCTGCTTCATTGAGGATCGTGTTGATGGTCAGCCATTTGGGGTAAACCTCGCCATCCTTGCGCCGGTCCCATATCTCGCCTGTCCATTTCCCGGTCGCCGCGATTTCCCCCCACATGGACTGATAGAAATCATGGTCATGCCGGCCGGATTTCAGGATGCTGGGGTTCTTCCCGATCGCTTCCTCAAGCGCGTAGCCGGTGATCCTGGTGAAAGCGGGATTGACCGCGATGATCAGGTTGTCCGCATCGGTGATCATCATGCCTTCGCTGCTGTTCTCGTAGATGGAGGCGGCCATCTGCAGGGATTTCTCGGCTGCCTTGCGCTGAACCTCGCGGTCGAAATTATCCAGCGAGAAGGAGATGTCGCGCGACATCTCGTCCAGCAACGCGATCGCCTCCTGGTCGAAGGCGCCGGTTTCCGGATGGTAAACAGTGAGCACGGCAAACGGCCGTCCGCCGCGCGCTATCGGAAAGGATGCGGTTGATTGCCAGTAATTCGCGGCAACCCGGCTCTTCCAGGGGGAAGTGAGCGGGGAGGCGGAATAGTCATTGACGATGACCGGACGACTCTCGCGGAAAGCGATGCCGCTGGGTCCGCGTCCCTCCGGCGTATCCGCAATCGACGAGACGACGAGTCCGTCGAGGTAGTCCAGTCCGCTGCCGTAACTGGCTACCGGAAGCAGCAATTTGCTTTTCTCGTCGATCTGCCCGACCCAGGCCATGCTCATGCCGCCAAAATTCACCGCGCAACGGCATACCAGCGGAAACAGGTGCTCTTCCGTTTCCATGCGCACGATGGCCTGATTGATCTCGCTGAGCGCGTTGTACAGGCGGCTGATGCGCCGGGCCTTGGCGGATTCCTGCTTGCTCTTGATGGCGAAGTGCAGGATCAATGCGGCCAATATGGAAAACGCGAGGAACATCCCGGTGAATTGAAGCGCGAAACTTGTCTGGCGCTGGTAAGCCGGATCCATGTCGATGCGGAGGTGGAACGTCGCTTCCTCGCGATACGAGTAGGAAATGGGGGCATCGAGGTCAAGCAGGTGGCTGCCGGCAGTCGGCCGCGTATAGCTGGCGATCTGGAAACCGTTGGCCGATACGAGCCGCAACTGGACGATGTTTTCGTTTGCCTTGGCCCACTGGCTGAACAGGGTATCGATATTCTGATAATTGCCGCGTTCAAGTTCTGAAGCAAGAACGGAGGTGATCAATTGCAATTGCTGTGTCGCCGATGTGCGCGCCAGCTTGAGATCCTCGTTGAATTTGTTTCCGAGCAGCACGGCCGAAACGGCACCCAGCACCGTCAGGAGGACAAGAAGAAACAGCCAGGGCAGTCTGTCGGAGGAGGTTTTGACGCTCATGAGGGTTCAATGTGGTCCGGAAGTGGAAGAGGGCGCTACTTTCAGCAAGGTGCGCAGGCTGTTGTAGTCGCCATCCTTCGGTGCGACCAGTGCCGTCAAGTCGGGATGGATCTTGCCCATGATTGCCCTGCCTCCAGGCTGCGTGTTCAGTGCCAGCATGGCAGTGCGCAGCTTGCCGACCAGCGGGGCGGGCAGTTTGGCACTTGCCACAAACACATGGTCGGCTACCTGGGGCATTTCAGCCAGAACGCGCAAACCCCTGGATTCGAATTCCTGGAACACTTCCCTTTTGACCGCGCCTGCATCGCAATTGCCGGCCAGCACCGCCAGCGCCACATTCTGGTGGCCCTCGAGAAATTTGTAGTTGCCCAGCCGGCTCAGCGGAACGCCCGCATTCTCCAGCATGCGCTGGGGCAGGAGGGAACTCATGGTGGAATTGCTGTCGCCGAAACAGAAATTCTTGCCCTTGAGTTCCTTGAGGGAGCTGAGTTTGCTGTCCTGGCGGACGACGATCTCGCCTTGCAGGAACGGGCTGTCATTGATCACCTGCCGCGCCAGCAATGGTTTTCTTCCGTACTTCGCCATCATTTGCACATAAGGGGCCGGTCCCATGTAGGCGATATCGATGCTGTCGCTGCCGATGGCTTCGATGTGCTCGTTGTAGTCCCGGCCGACGCGCACCGTGACCGGACGGCCGATGGCCTGGGCGAGGTAGTCGGCCAGCGGGGTGAAGCGGGAAATGATTTCGTTGTGGGGCAGATAGGGATGGACGCCGAGGATGAGCGGCCTGGGTGCGTCGGGCTGGGCCGAGGCGGATGCATTCACCAGCATGCACACGACAAGCAACAGCGATCTGGTCAGATGATGCACAACCACCCCCTTTTTGCTGAAAGAGTACCGCACGTAAGTGCCATCCGCGATGGCTGCGCGTCATTCTGTAACAGGCCGCAGCTTCATGTTTTTCTGGATGCTTTACCGTTCCGCTTCTGCGCCGTTCCGACTTCGGCGTCTTTGCCGCATGCAATATAAATGCGAACCGGATTTACCGCAATACGACCGGCCATGCTGCTTCCGGTTGTCCGGGTATTTCGCGCAAGCCACTCGGCGACCTTGCCGGCCGAATGCAGGCTCATGCGCCTGGTCGCCGGCAGAGGGCATTTCTCGCCATTGGCCAGGCAGGCCGTCACTCACCGAATTTTACGTTGATCCCGGTGAAGAACAGGGTGTCGTTCTTCTTGATCGGAGCCTGCGCCAGGCTGTTGAAACGTTCCTGTAACGAGACTCTCAAGCTCAATGTCTTGTTGATCGCGACCATCAGGGTCGAATCGAATGTGACAAGATAGCCCTTGTCGCGGTTGATGTTGGGGCGGTACATCAGATGCTGCTTGAATGTGGTGGATTCCGTCAGTTTGTTGGTCGATTCCTCGCCCAGCAGGAATTCCGTCGTATCGAAACCCATCGTTGCCTGGTTGTTGATGGTGACGCCAGGATTGCTGTAGCGGTCTGCCCGGTACGAGAGACCGCCCAGGACATCCCACTGTGTCTCGTCCGTCTTGATCACGTGGCGGCCCAGACCGCCACTGACCACGGTGCGCAGACTGAGCAGCTGGATCTGGTCGCGGTTGAAATCGAGTCCGCCAAAATCGAAATTCTTCTCTGAAATATTGTGGTCGTAGCGGGAACGCGCTTCCCACTGGTTGGCGGTCGTGCTGGTGCTGGTCACGCCATTGCTGGTGGTTTGCGCACGACTGCCGACGTATTGGCCGTTGAGCGAAAGCTTGTCTTCCTGGGTCTGTCGCGTGGCATCTGCAGTGATCGTCAGGCTGGAGCTTTGGGTGTTCCCGTACGAGTCGGAAAAGGCCGCGCCGCCATTGCCCCGCCATAGTCCATCATGCTTGGCATCATCGGCATGGGCGTTCTGGCAGCTTGCGGCAGCCGCCAGGAACAATGCCAGGGCAAGCGCTTTCACCTGACGCGTCGGCATGCCTGCAATGACGGTTTCGGTGTCGTTCGGAATGGCATTGATGACAAGCATTCAAGTTGCCTGTGCGATCCGCTGCGTCGCCATGTCCAGCGCGACTGCCTCGGCCACTTCGATGCCGTCCACCGCGGCAGACAATATCCCGCCTGCATAGCCCGCGCCTTCGCCGGCCGGATACAAGCCCCTGATATTGACGCTCTGGAAATCCTCGCCGCGCTTGATGCGCACCGGGGAGGAGGTGCGCGTCTCCACGCCGGTCAGTACTGCATCATCCATGGCAAAGCCGTGGATCTGTTGCTCGAATGCAGGCAGCGCCTCGCGGATGGCGGCGATGGCGTAATCGGGCAGCGCGGTGGAAAGGTCGGTCGGCGTCACGCCGGGGGTATACGACGGCAGCACTTCGCCGAGATGTGTCGAAGGTCGCCCGGCAAGGAAATCGCCGACGCGCTGTGCCGGCGCATTGTAGTTCCTGCCGCCCAGTTCGAACGCACGCGCCTCCCACTTGCGCTGGAATTCCACGCCGGCGAGCACGTCGCCGGGGTAATCCTGCGGTGTAATGCCGACCACGATGCCGCTGTTGGCATTGCGCTCGTTGCGCGAATACTGGCTCATGCCGTTGGTCACCACGCGGCCTTCCTCGGAGGTCGCTGCCACCACGGTGCCGCCCGGGCACATGCAGAAGCTGTAGACCGAGCGGCCGTTGCCGGCATGGTGCACCAGCTTGTAATCCGCTGCGCCCAGCACGGGATTGCCCGCGTTGGGACCCAGCCGCGCGCGGTCGATGACCGACTGCGGATGCTCGATGCGGAAACCGATGGAAAAAGGCTTGGCTTCCATGTAGACGCCGCGCTTATGCAACATCGCGAAGGTATCGCGCGCGCTGTGGCCGACCGCCAGCACCACATGGCGGGAGGCGATGCGTTCTCCATTCGCCAGCACCACGCCGCGCACCTGGCCGTTCTCGATCTCGATGTCTTCCACGCGGCTCTGGAAGCGTATCTCCGCGCCCAGTCTTTCCATCTCATGCCGCATCTCTTCCACCATGCCCACCAGGCGGAAGGTGCCGATGTGCGGCTTGCTCACGTACATGATCTCTTCCGGCGCCCCCGCTTTGACGAACTCGGTGAGTACCTTGCGCCCGTAGAATTTCGGGTCCTTGATCTGGCTATGCAGTTTGCCGTCGGAGAAGGTGCCGGCGCCGCCTTCGCCGAACTGCACGTTGGATTCGGGATCGAGCTTGCCTTGCCGCCACAAGCCCCAGGTGTCTTTCGTCCGTTCACGCACTGCCTTGCCGCGTTCCAGGACGATCGGCCGGAACCCCATCTGCGCCAGCAGCAACCCGGCAAAGATGCCGCACGGTCCGGTGCCGATGACGACCGGACGTTCGCTCAGGCCCTGCGGAGCCTGTGCCACAAAGCGGTAGCCCATGTCCGGGGCGGCGGAGACATGCGGGATGTTCTTTTTCAGCAGGGCACTTTCGTTTGCCACTTCCGCATCGACGGTATAAACCAGCACGATGGCGTTTTTTTTGCGCGCGTCATAGCCGCGCCGGAAGATCGCGAAGCCGTGCAATGCGGTGGCGTCGATACCCAGGCGCTTGAGTATTGCGTTCCTGAGTTCGTCTGCGGGGTGGTCGAGCGGGAGCCGGATTTCGGTGAGGCGTAGCATGCCGCTATTCTACCTGATGCGAACTGCGTTATCCTTGCGGCCTTGAGTCTGGGGCGGCAATGGCAAAAGCAAAAACGATCTACAGTTGCACCGAATGCGGCGGTCAATCGCCCAAGTGGCAAGGCCAATGCCCGAATTGCGGCGAATGGAACACGCTGGTGGAAGCGGTGTCGGAAACCGCCGCAGCCGCGGGCAAGAACCGTTACAGCGCGCTGGCGGCCTCGGGCAAATTGCAGCAACTGGCCGAGGTGGAAGCGAGCGAGGTGTCGCGCACGCCGACCGGCATTGCCGAATTCGACCGCGTGCTGGGCGGCGGGCTGGTGGAAGGCGGGGTGGTGCTGATCGGCGGCGATCCCGGCATCGGCAAATCCACTTTGCTGTTGCAGGCATTGGCGCATCTGGCGGCGAGCCGGAAGGTGCTCTATGTCAGCGGCGAAGAGTCGGCACAGCAGATCGCGTTGCGGGCAAAGCGGCTGGCGCTGGATGCAAGCGAGGTGCACCTGCTGCCGGAGATCCAGCTGGAAAAGATACAGGCCACCGTCGCGCACGAAAAACCCGATGTCGTGGTGATCGACTCGATCCAGACCGTGTATTCCGAACAGTTGACCAGTGCGCCGGGCTCGGTGGCGCAGGTGCGCGAATGTGCGGCGCAGCTCACCCGCATCGCCAAGAGCGCCGGGGTGACCATGATCCTCGTCGGCCACGTTACCAAGGAAGGCGCACTGGCCGGGCCGCGCGTGCTGGAGCATATCGTCGATACCGTGCTGTATTTCGAGGGCGACACGCATTCCAGCTTCCGCCTGATTCGCGCGTTCAAGAACCGTTTCGGCGCGGTGAACGAGCTTGGCGTCTTCGCCATGACCGAAAAGGGGCTGCGCGAAGTGAGCAACCCGTCCGCGCTGTTCCTGTCGCAGCACGGCGCGCAGGTGGCAGGTTCCTGCGTGATGGTCACGCAGGAAGGCACCCGGCCCTTGCTGGTGGAGATACAGGCGCTGCTCGACGACTCGCATTCGCCCACTCCCCGCCGGCTGTCGCTGGGGCTGGAACAGAACAGGCTGGCGATGCTGCTGGCCGTGCTGCATCGCCATGCCGGCATCGCCTGTTTCGATCAGGACGTGTTCATCAACGCCGTCGGCGGCGTGAAGATCACGGAACCGGGCGCGGACCTCGCCGTATTGCTCGCCATCGTTTCCAGCCTGCGCAACCGTCCCCTGCCGGAAAAGCTGGTGGTGTTCGGCGAGGTCGGCCTGGCGGGCGAGGTGCGTCCCGTGCAGCGCGGCCAGGAACGCCTGAAGGAAGCTGCCAAGCTCGGTTTCACCCATGCCGTCATCCCCAAGGCCAACGCCCCCAGGCACAAGATCGAGGGCATCGAGATCATCGCGGTGGAGCGGGTGGAAGAAGCGGTGGAAAAGGTGAGGTAAGGTTCATTTAACCGATCAACTTGTTGGTGCAAACATGAAGAGGGCAGTTTTCTGTCCTATAAAACAGACTGCATTTAGCTTTGCTTTGAAGTTATCTGTATATTGCAGGGTGGTGAAACATGATTGTGATTATTTGAACTTTTCTTTATGAGGATAAAGATGAAATCAGCTGTTACAACAATATTATTAATTGTGTCCTTCAATTGTGCTGCGAATGACTTATATCTGATCGGTGAATATGGGCAGTCTAGTTTTGCATCTGGCAACTCGGATTCCGGCAAAATCGCTGCCGGTTATAGATTGGCGGACCATTTTGCAGTTGAACTGGGGGCGGAGGACCTTGGTAAGATTGTTTTTAAAGGTGCTGGCGCCAGCGATTCTGTTAGCGCGAAGGCGACAAGCCTAGTATTGGTTGGGTCTACGATTATTCCCAATAATGGATACGAAGACCATACATTCTCTGTGTTTTACAAGCTAGGCATGGCGCGCGTCACTGGAAATAGTTCAGGGGTGCCTGGTGCCGTACCCGGATATACTGCTCTCGGGGCTCCAATCTGGAACAGCTCAAAAATTGGCGTTACCTACGGCTTGGGCGCAAGTTACCAACTCGATACCAATTGGTTCCTGCGACTGGATGGAGATGTCTACAAAACTGGCGTGGAAACTACAGGAGATATTTCGGTATTATCTGCTGGCGTTGGATATAAATTCTGACCTCAACTTTGCTTATTGCACAGGTAACCCCGCTTCGGCGGGTTTTTTATACCTGTAGGTGGCAACAAAAAGTATCATCAGGTACCGAAACAGTTGCTCGTTGCCAAGTGGTTGCTTAAATTGTACAGCCTGTTTGCAGTGATGAATGGCTACTGGTGGCATTACGTCGCATCAGGATTTTTTTGCATTGTGCAAAGTTTATCCAATCTGGCTTGGCAGCGCTGATCAGATAGGCTGATCCTTTGGATATTATCAACAACTCGGAGAAGCAACTCGTGGGTGGGAGTATTCCGAGCATTTAGCGAAAACGAATCCATGTCATATCATCACTCACACGATCACAGCGGACACGCACATGGCGATGGTCATCACCACCATCACGGCGACCCGAACACCCAGGGGCGGACCTTTGTCATCGCCATCGCCTTGAACACGATCTTCGTCGCAGTGGAACTGGCGTACGGCGTGATCGCCAATTCCACGGCACTGATGGCCGACGCCGGGCACAACCTTTCCGATGTGCTGGGGCTGCTGCTGGCCATGGGCGCGGCGATCCTGGCACGCAAGACGCCGAGCGGCCGTTTCACCTACGGCCTGCGCAGCACCTCGATCCTGGCAGCGCTGGCCAACGCCATGTTCCTGATGGTGGCGTGCGGGATCATCGCCTGGGAGGCGATACACCGCTTTACCGAGCCGCATGCGGTGGCCGGGCTGACCGTCTCGCTGGTGGCCTGCGTCGGCATCGCCGTCAACGGCATCTCGGCGTGGCTGTTCGTCAAGGGCAGCAAGGACGACCTGAATGTCCGCGGCGCCTACCTGCACATGATGGCGGATGCGGCCGTTTCGCTCGGCGTCGCGGTCGCCGGCGTGGCGATCCTGTTCACCGGCTGGTACTGGCTGGACCCGATCATCAGCCTGGTGATCGTGGCGGTGATCGTGATCGGCACCTGGGGTTTGCTGCGCGAGTCGCTGCAACTGGCGATGAATGCGGTTCCCGCACATATCGATGCGCCCGCGCTGGAGGCCTACCTGCGCCAATGCCGTGGCGTCAGCGACATCCACGACCTGCATATCTGGGGCATGAGCACGACGGAGAGCGCCCTGACCGTCCATCTGGTGATGCCGGAGGGCTATCCCGGCGACGCTTTCATGGACGATATTGCGTGTACGCTGCAGCAGCGCTTCGCTATCCAGCACTGCACGCTGCAAGTGGAGCAGGGCACGACCAGCCACGCTTGCGTGCTCCATGCAACTCCCGGGGCTGCGCATATCCACTGATCTGTCCCGGCGGGACGATGCGGATGCGAGGATGGCTTGCCGGGCAGGCGGCAATGGCGACGGGGAAGCACTCGGGATCATTCCGGAACAGGGGGAGTCATGGGTAAGGCAAGACTGGAAGCGTTCAGCGACGGCGTCCTCGCCATCATCATCACCATCATGGTGCTGGAGCTGAAGGTGCCGCACGGCTCGGATTGGCCGGCGCTGCAACCCTTGCTGCCGGTCTTCCTGAGCTACGTCCTCAGTTTCATCTACATCGGCATCTACTGGAACAACCATCACCACATGCTGCACACCGTGAAGCGGGTGAATGGCGGCATTCTGTGGGCGAACCTGCATTTGCTGTTCTGGCTGTCGCTGGTGCCGTTCGTGACCGGATGGATGGGCGAGAATCATTTCGCCGCGCTGCCGACGGCACTGTACGGGGTGGTGCTGTTCATGGCGGCGGCAGCCTACTTTATCCTGCAGTACTGCATCATCTCGGCGAATGGCGGCAAGGAATCCCTGCTGGCCAAGGCGGTCGAGCGGGACCGCAAAGGCAAAGTCTCGCAATTGCTGTATGCCATCGCCATCCCGGTCGCGTTCTGGGATCAGTGGCTGGCAGACGCACTTTATGTATTGGTTGCCATCATCTGGCTGATTCCTGATCGGCGCATCGAGCGAATGATCGAGGAATAGTTATACCCGCCTTCATCCTGAGGCCAAACTACTTCGACTGGATCGAGAATGCCACGCCACCTCCACCGCGAAACGCATCGCAACCTGCGCACAGGCTGGCTGCGCGCCGCCGTACTGGGGGCGAATGACGGCATCGTTTCCACCGCCAGCCTGATGGTCGGCGTGGCTGCGGCCGATGCGGGACGCAGCGATTTGATGCTGGCTGGCGTGGCCGGACTGGTTGCGGGCGCGATGTCGATGGCGGCGGGCGAGTATGTCTCGGTCAGCTCGCAAGCGGACACCGAAAAAGCCGATCTGGCGCGCGAGCGCGCCGAATTGCTCGCGCAACCGGAGCATGAACATGGCGAGCTGGCCGATATCTACGTCAAGCGGGGACTGGACCGTGAGCTGGCCGGAAAAGTTGCGCAGCAACTGATGGCGCATGACGATCTGGGCGCCCACGCACGGGACGAGCTGGGCATCAGCGAGGCGACGAGCGCCAAACCGGTGCAGGCTGCCTTCACGTCGGCGCTGACCTTCACGGTGGGGGCCGCCTTGCCGTTGCTGGCAGCGCTGGCGGCCCCGTCAACCATGGTGGGGCGAGTAGTGGCTGCCGCTTCGCTCCTGGTTCTAGCCGTGCTAGGCGCGTTGTCTGCCCGCGCGGGCGGCGCTCCGGTATGGCGGGCTACGCTGCGGGTCGTGTTCTGGGGTGCATTGGCCATGGCCCTGACCGCCGGCGTGGGGAATCTGTTTGGCACCGTGGCGTGATCCTGCGCGGTCAGATCGCTCGCACGTTGGCAGCCAGCCGACGCCAGCCTGAACCGCCAGGCCGCTTTATTTCCGCACGATCCTGACGATCAGCCACTGTTTTTTTTCTCCTTGCCGCAATTCAAAACGTACCCCGTCGCCGACCTTGATATCCGGCGGCAGCGGGTCGCGCAATGCAAACCACATGGTCATCGCCGGCCATTGCAGGTCGGCGATGGGCTCGTGCGCGATCTGCACCTTGCCAGCGGGGGCGTTCACGGCCTTGAGTACGCCGCTGCCTTCGTGCCCGGCGGTCGCCTGTGTCGTCACCGGAGGTTGCGCCATCTCCTGTTGCTCGTTTGCGGCCTGGGCCATGCCGGCCATGGCCAGGAGCGAGATTGCCAATGCGAGGATTACCTTCATGTCTGTTCCTTTTGTGCGGGGTGGGTTGGCGATGCTGTTTTCTCTGCCGTACCCCGCGAGGCAGAGGACAGCGCTTGCTGTTTGAGCAAGGCATAGATTGCGGGAATCACCAGCAGCGTCAGCATCGCCGATGACAACATGCCTCCTACCATTGGTGCGGCAATGCGGCGCATCACTTCCGATCCGGTGCCGCTACCCCACAGGATGGGCAGCAGCCCGGCCATGATGGCGACCACCGTCATCATCTTGGGTCGCACACGTTCCACGGCGCCGTGCATGATCGCGGCTTGCAGGTCTGCGGCGGCGGGTTTGCGCCCCTCGCTGGCACATTGCGCCTGCACGTCCTGCCACGCCTTCTCCAGATAGATCAGCATCACCACGCCGGTCTCTGCCGCCACGCCGGCCAGTGCGATGAAACCGACCGCGACGGCGACGCTCAGGTTGTAGTCGAGCAGCCACAGCAGCCAGATGCCGCCGACCAGCGCGAACGGCACCGACAGCATCACCACCAGCGATTCGCTGACGCGCCTGAAGTTGAGGTACAGCAGCAGGAAGATGATCAGCAGCGTGATGGGGATGACGATCTTCATTTTAGCTGCGGCGCGTTCCATGTATTCGAACTGTCCGCTCCAGGTCGCGTAATAGCCGGGCGGGAACTTCACCTGCGCCGCCACCGCCTTGCGTGCCTCGTCCACATAGGAGCCGATGTCGCGGTCGCGGATATCCACGTAGATGTAGGCGGAGAGCAGGGCATTCTCGGTGCGGATGGACGGTGCGCCCTTGCTGATGCCGATGTGGGCGACCTGGCCGAGCGGGATCATGGCGCCGCCTTCAGCGGGTACCAGCACCTCGCGCGCGATCTGTTCCGGCGTGCTGCGCAGGTCGCGCGGGTATCGTACCGCGACGCCGAAGCGCTCCAGCCCCTCCACCGTGGTGGTGACGGTCTCGCCGCCCAGTGCGGTGGCGATCACGTCCTGTACTTCGCCCACGGAGAGCCCGTAGCGCGCCAGCGCCAGCCGGTCCGGTTCGATGTTGAGGTAATAGCCGCCGGTGATACGTTCGGCGAAGGCACTGGTCGTGCCCGGCACCTTGCGTATCACGGCCTCGATCTCTCTGGCGAGACGCTCCATCTCGTCCAGGTTCTTGCCGAACACCTTGATGCCGATGGGCGTGCGGATGCCGGTGGAGAGCATGTCGATGCGTGCCTTGATCGGCATGGTCCACGAGTTCGCCACGCCGGGAAATTGCAAGGCCTTGTCCATCTCGGCGATCAGCTTGTCCGTCGTCATGCCGGGCCGCCATTCCTCCTGCGGCTTGAGATTGATCACGGTTTCGAACATTTCCAGCGGCGCAGGGTCGGTGGCAGTCTGCGCGCGTCCGGCTTTGCCATACACCGAGGCCACTTCGGGGAAACTTTTGATGATCTTGTTCTGCGTCTGCAGCAATTCGGCCGCCTTGGTCACCGACATACCCGGCAGGGAAGCGGGCATGTAGAACAATGTGCCTTCGTTCAGCGTCGGCATGAACTCGCTGCCGAGCTTCATGGCCGGGTACAGGCTCAGGGCGCAGGCAAGTGCGGCGATGCCGAGCGTAGCCTGCTTGTGCCGCAGCACGGCCGCGATGAGCGGGCGATAAGCGGCAATCAGCCAGCGATTGAGCGGGTTTTGCGCTTCCGGCCGGATGCGCCCGCGGATGAACAGCAGCATCAGCACCGGCACCAGCGTGACGGAGAGCAGGGCGGCGCCCGCCATGGCGAAGGTCTTGGTGTAGGCCAGCGGCGCGAACAGGCGGCCTTCCTGCGCCTCCAGCGTGAACACCGGCAGGAAGGACACGGTGATGATCAGCAGCGAGAAGAACAGCGAAGGGCCGACTTCCTTGCAGGCGGTCAGCATCGCGTCGAAACGCGATTCGCCTTCCCGCATCCGTTCCAAATGCTTGTGCGCATTCTCGATCATCACGATCGCCGCATCCACCATCGCGCCGATGGCAATGGCGATCCCGCCCAGACTCATGATGTTGGAGTTCAGATTCAGGAAGCGCATGGCGATGAAGGCCATCAGCACGCCGATGGGCAGCATCATGATGGCGACCAGTGCACTGCGGGCATGCATCAGGAACACCATGCATACCAGCGCCACGATCAGGCCTTCTTCCAGTAGTGTGTGCCTGAGGGTGGCGATGGCGCGCTGGATCAGCTCGGAGCGGTCGTACACGGCCTGGATGCTCACGCCTTCAGGCAATCCGGGAGTGATCTCCGCGATCTTGTCCTTGATGTTCCGGATCACCTCCAGCGCATTCTGCCCGTAACGCGCCATGGCGATGCCGGACACCACTTCGCCGTCGCCGTTGAGTTCGGCGATGCCGCGCCGCTCGTCCGGGCCGAGCTCGACGCGCGCGACGTCGCGCAGCAGCACCGGCGTGCCGCGCTCGGACTTCACCACCAGGTTCTCGATGTCGCCCTTGCCGTGCAGGTAGCCGCGGCCAGCGACCATGTACTCGGTCTCGGCCATTTCCACCGTGCGCCCGCCGACATCGCGGTTCGAGTCGCGGATCACCTGCGCGACCTTGCTCAGCGGTATGCCGTAGGCGCGCAGCTTCACCGGGTCCACCGTCACCTGGTATTGCTGCACAAAGCCGCCGACGGAAGCGACTTCGGCCACGCCGTGCGCCTTGGTCAGCTGGTAGCGCAGGTACCAGTCCTGCAGCGTGCGCAGCTCGGCGAGGTTGTGCTTCGCACTGAGCACCGCATACTGGTACACCCAGCCCACGCCGCTCGCGTCCGGCCCCAGTTGCGGCGAGATGCCGGCCGGCAGGCGCCCGGCGATGCTGTTCAGGTATTCCAGTACACGCGAGCGCGCCCAGTAGATGTCGGTGCCGTCCTCGAAGATCACGTACACGAACGAGGCGCCGAAGAACGAGAAGCCGCGTACCACTTTCGATTTGGGCACCGACAGCATTGCAGTGGTCAGCGGATAGGTCACCTGGTCTTCCACCACCTGCGGCGCCTGTCCGGGGTACTCGGTATAGATGATCACCTGCACGTCGGACAGGTCGGGCAGCGCATCCAGCGGGGTTTTGACCACGGCATAGATGCCCGCCAGGATGACGAACAGGGTGGTGAGCAGCACCAGAAAGCGGTTGCGCGCCGACCATTCGATGATTTTGGCGAGCATGTCAGTGCCCTCCGTGTTGCGCGTGCAGGCTGGTGATCAGGAATTCGCCCGGCTTGCGTTCGACCAGTTCGAAGCTGATCGCGGTGCCCGGCTTGATCCCTTCAGCCAGAGAGGCGTTCGCCAGCGTGAAGTCCATGGTCATGCCGGGCCAGCCGAGCGACTTGATCGGGTCGTGTGTGATGCTTGCCGTGCCATCCGGATTGATCGATTCGAGGATGCCTTGCGCGTGATGTCCGACTGTTTTTTGTGTCGGCTGTGCCATGGCGGCGTGCGCTGCGTGTCCATCCATGTCGCCCAATGCCGCCTTGATGTTGCTTTCCGAATCAAGCAGAAAATTGGCCGCGGTGACCACCTGTTCGCCCTCCGCCACACCGCTGACGATCTGGATATAGTCATCGCCGCGTTTTCCCGATGTCACCGTACGCGGTTCGAAGCGTCCTTCCGCCAGCCGTACCAGCACGACCTGGCGGTTGCCGCTGTCGATCACGGCGGATGCCGGCACAGCCAGCACCTTGCCGCTGCCGCCCGCTTCGATCCGCGCCCTGGCGAACATGGCCGGCTTGAGCAGCCCGTGCGGGTTGGCGATCTCCATGCGGACCGGCACGGTGCGCGTTGCGCTGTCCAGCGTCGGATAGATGAAGGCCACCTTGCCGTCGAAGCTGCGGTCCGGCCAGGCGTCGACGCTGATCTGTGCGCGGCTGCCCAGCCGTACCTGGCCGATGTCCTGTTCCGGCACGTCGGCGATGACCCATACCGATGCCAGGTCGGCGATCTGGTACAGCGGCTCGCCGGCACTGAAGCGCATGCCCTGCACGGCCTTCTTGTCCAGCACGATACCGCCGACCGGTGCCCGGAAAGTCACCAGCGGCGCGTTCGCAGTGCCGGCCGGCACGGCGGATTGCGCAACGGCGACGTCCCAGTTGCGCAGGCGCGCTGCGCTGGCTGTGACCAGTTGCTGCATGCTGTCTTTCGCTGCGTCGTCGGCATCCCGCATGGATGCCAGGCCTTGCTGGGCCAGGGCGTGTTCGCGTTGCGCCGAGACCAGTTCCGGGCTGTACACCTCGAACAGCGGCTGGCCCTTGCTGACAGCCTGCCCGGTGGTGTTGGCGTAGAGATGCTCCACCCAGCCTTCGAACTTCGGCGCGATGGTGTAGATGCGCCGTTCGTCAGCCTCGATCCTGCCCGTCACGCGCAGTGTGGTATCCAGTTGGCGCATTGCCGCGGCTTCGCTCTGCACGCCGAGTTTCTGCACCTTGTCCAGGCTGATGCCGAACTGGCCGGACGGTTCGGCGTCGCCCTCGTACACCGGCACATAGTCCATGCCCATGGCGTCCTTCTTTGGCACAGCCGAGGTGTCCGCCAGGCCCATCGGGTTGCGGTAATACAGTATCTTGTGCGCGGCAACGGAGTTTGTGGCCTCCGTCGCGGCCGGTCCGGCACGGGTGCCGAACCAGTAGCCGGCCGCAGCCATGCCCAGCAGCAACAGCGCGGCCAGGGACATCTTCACCAATGTGTTCATAGTTCTTCTCCCAACAGTTTTTCGATGTCGGCCAGCCGCAACTGCGCCTCCAGTTGCGCCTTCAGTTGTTGCTCCCTGGCCTGCAATATCTGCCGCTGTGCGTCGATCAGCGTGGCGAAATCGACCTTGCCGGTCTGATAGCCGGCCAGCGCGGATTGGTAGGTGAGTTCGCTTTGCGGCAGCAGCCGGGTGGCGATCAGCGTTTCGGTATGACGGGCCGATTCCAGCGCAGAGAGGTTCTCCGACAGGCCGGCTTCCGCCTCGTTGAGAGCGGATTGTCTGCGCGCGCTCGCGGCAGCCAGCATCGCTTCCGCTTCATGCTCCTGGGCGCGGCGCGCGGATTGCTGCAGCGGGATGCTGAATTCGACCATCACATCCCAGGTGTTCATCGAGTTGTTGTATTGGGTACGCGCCACGCCCAGGGTGAAACCGGGATAGCGGTTGGCATAGGCCAGGTCGCGGCTCTTGTCGGCAGACTGTATCTGCGCATCGGCAATCTGCAATTGCGGGTTGTGCGCGCGCAGCCGTTCCAGCAAGGCCTGTTCGTCCAGCCTGGCGGCAGGCGGGAGCGGGCGTGGCTGCACAGGTTCGGCCAGCACCGCATTGACGGGGCGCGACAGCAGGCTGTTCAGTTTCGCATGCTCATGGTGGCGTTCGTTCCGGATGCCGATCAGTTCGCCGAGCAGCGTGGTCGTCTCCACCTGCACGCGGATCACATCCTGCTGGGAACCCAGGCCGTTGGCATAACGTTCCCTCACGATCTGCTCCAGATTGTCGAGCAGATCGAGCGTCTGTTGCGTCAGGCGTTCGCTCGCTGCCAGGTAATAACTCGTCGCATAGGCGGCCTTGAGGCGGTTCGCCAGGTCGGACCAGTCGGCGGCAGTCTGTCCGTTGGCCTGTGTTGTCTGCGCCGTGGCGATTTCGCGCTGCAGATCGCGCTTGCCGAACCAGGGCAGGGTCTGGCTCAGCTGGTAGCGTTGCGTGGGCATCAGGAACTGGTTCATGTTGGCCGTCTGCCCAGTGATGTCATACAGCTCGGTGCGTAACACCGGATCGGCCAGTGCGGCTGCCGGTTCGGCGCGCTGCTGTGCGGCTTCCGCATCGAGGCGCGCGGCGGCAAATTCCGCATTGTGTTCGCGTGCATAGCCGAGCAATCCGGCCAGATCGCTGCCCAAAGATTCGTCTGCGCAGGCCGGGGTGAGCCAGAGCGCACAGAGCATGGGAAAGATAGATAGAGAAGGTTTCATGTTCCGCGTCCTGTTGTTGCAATGCCAGTGCACAGCCGCAAAGGCTGTCAAACGGTGCGGGACGGGAATCTGGCTACAGAATCAACTACTTTGGAATCGACAGACGGACTCGTCCCGCGTCAGGCGCGAACGAGGGGTGGGGGGACCAGCGGGGCAGAGGTGAAGGAGCGGTAGGCGATCAGGTAGGGCGTGCTCTCGTGCGCTGCGGCCGCGAGCACAGCCATTTCGACATTCGGCGTCGCCAGATAGCCGACGCCGGCCAGGGCGCAGACCCCGCAAGCGTTGCAGGATTGTTTGTGTTCGACCGTGGCAGCGTGCATCTTGCCGTGATGCTGATGATGTTCGCTCATGTGGTCATGCGGCATCTGCTGCAATGTTGCATTTTCCTTGCATCCGGCATGCTGCATCTGCATGGTGACCGTGGCGGCCAGTGCGCTGGCGCTGGACAGCGGCAGCCACAGCAGCAGCAACAGGGCGACGAATTTTCGGCAGGAACGAGACATGCGCGCAGTGTGGCAAAGTGCAGGGCGATAGTCAATCGAGCGAGCGTGTGCGGTGTTCCGGCCGCAGGGAATATATCCATTGTCAGCATCACTCGCTGCGGTTAAAGTTAGCGCAATCCGAATACAACAAGAAGAGGGTGCGGCAATGGCGATATTAATGATAGTGGTGGTGCTGGTGGCCTTGTTGCTGGCCTTCTTCCGCGCTTCCATCTGGGGGTGGCTGATTGCCATCGCCGTGCTCGTGCCGCTGGTGGCGATGGTGAGCCGCATCTCCGACGGCGCCCTGCAGACGGTCTACATTGCGCTCGGCATCTTCCTCGCGGTGCTGGGCATTCCCATGCTGCGCCGCCTGCTGGTCAGCAGCTTCATCCTCCGCATCTTCCGCAAGATATTGCCGCAGGTCTCGCAGACCGAGCAGGAGGCGCTGGACGCGGGTACGGTCGGCTGGGAGGGCGAGCTGTTCAGCGGCAATCCGCACTGGAGGCAATTGCTGGCGCTGCCCAAGACCGGGCTGAGCGATCGCGAGCAGGCTTTCCTCGACAACGAGGTGGAGCAGCTGTGCGAAATGCTGGACGACTGGGACATCACCCACACGCGCCAGGACCTGTCGCCGGAAGTCTGGCAGTTCATCAAGGACAAGGGTTTCTTCGGCATGATCATCCCGAAGGAATACGGCGGCCTGGAATTTTCCGCCCAGGCGCAGTCGGCGGTGGTGACCAAGGTCGCTTCGCGCAGCGGTACCGCATCGGTGACGGTGATGGTGCCCAATTCGCTGGGACCCGCCGAACTGCTGCTGCATTACGGCACGCAGGAGCAGAAGGATAAATACCTGCGCGGGCTCGCCAGCGGCAAGGAGGTACCGTGCTTCGCGCTGACCGGACCCTTTGCCGGCTCCGACGCCGGGGCGATCCCCGACTATGGCATCGTCTGCTACGGCGATTTCAATGGCCATTCGAATGTGCTGGGCGTGCGCGTCACCTGGGAGAAGCGCTACATCACGCTGGCGCCGGTGGCGACGCTGCTTGGCCTGGCTTTCAAGCTGTATGACCCGCAGAACCTGCTCGGCGCGGAAGTGTCGCGCGGCATCACGCTGGCGCTGATCCCGACCGACACGCCGGGCGTGAACGTGGGACGCCGCCACTTCCCGCTCAACTCGGCCTTCCTGAACGGTCCGACCTCCGGCAAGGACGTGTTCATCCCGATGGACTACATCATCGGCGGCACCATGCGCATCGGCCACGGCTGGCGCATGCTGATGGACTGCCTGGCGGCCGGACGTTCGATCTCGCTGCCCGCCAGCGCCACCGGCGGCGTCATGCTGGCGGCGCGCACCAGCGGAGCCTATTGCCGCGTGCGCAAGCAGTTCCATGTGCCGGTGGGCAAGTTCGAGGGCGTGGAAGAGGCGCTGACACGCATTGCCGGCCACCTGTACGTGATGGATGCGGCGCGCACCATGACCGCGCAGGCGGTGGACATGGGCGGCAAGCCGTCGGTGATCTCCGCCATCGTGAAATATCACTGCACCGAACGCGGCCGCATGGTCATCAACGATGCGATGGACGTGCATGGCGGCAAGGGCATCTGCCTCGGCCCGGACAACTACCTCGCGCGCGCCTATCAGCAGACGCCCATCGGCATCACGGTGGAAGGCGCCAACATCCTGACGCGCAGCCTGATCATCTTCGGCCAGGGCGCGGTGCGCTCGCATCCCTATGTGCTGAAGGAGATCCATGCCGCGCACGACCAGAACAGCAAGCGGGCCGTACGCGAATTCGACGAGGCGCTGTTCGGCCATATCAGCTTCAGCCTGAGCAATGCGGTGCGCAGCCTGGTCTATGGCCTCACCGGCGGGCGCATCATCGGCGTGCCGACCGAACAGCCGACCAAACGTTATTACCAGGCGCTGACGCGCTACTCGGCCGCATTCGCTTTCGCTGCCGACGTCTCCATGCTGGTGCTGGGGGGCGGACTCAAGCGCAAGGAGAAGCTGTCGGCGCGGCTGGGCGACGTGCTGAGCCAGATGTACCTGTGCTCCGCCGTGCTGAAACGCTTCGAGGACGATGGTCGTCCCGACGACGACTTGCCGCTGCTGCACTGGGGCATGCAGGATGGCCTGTACCGCATCCAGGTCGCGTTCGACGGCGTGCTGCAGAATTTCCCCAACCGCTTCGCCGCACTGCTGTTGCGCGCGATGATCTTCCCGCTCGGCCAGTGCCGCAAGCCGCCCAGCGACCATCTCGGCCACCAGGTGGCTGCGCTGCTGCTCAAGCCCGGCCCGGTGCGCGAGCGCCTGACGGCGGGCATGTTCGTTCCGCGCGACGAAAACGATGCGGTCGGTGCGCTGGAAGCCGCACTGGCCAGCACGCTGGCGTGCGAACCGCTTCAGGCCGAACTGGAAAAAGCCGTCAAGGAGGGCAAGCTCAAGGCGCGCGAAGAGCTGCAGCAGATCGCCGAAGCGCGCGAACTGGGCATCATCGATGCGGAACAGGCGCTGCAGCTGGAACGCGACTATGCCTTGCGCCGCAAGGTCATCATGGTGGATGACTTCGCCCCGGAACAGTTGCGAGCGTATCAGGGATGACCGATCTCGCCGGCAAGGTGGTCTTCATCACCGGGGCCAGTCGCGGCATCGGCAGGGAGATCGCCCTGCGCTGCGCGCGCGACGGTGCGAAGGTGGTCATCACCGGCAAGACGGCGGAAGCGCATCCGAAATTGCCAGGGACCATCCACAGCGTGGCCGCGGAAGTGGAGACGGCTGGCGGACAGGCGCTGGCGATCCAGCTCGATGTGCGCGACGAACTGGCCATCGAGGCAGCGGTCGAACGGGCGGCCGCGCATTTCGGCGGCATCGACGTGCTGGTCAACAACGCCAGCGCGATCAGCCTCACTCCCACCCTGCAGACGCCGGCCAAGCGGCTCGACCTGATGTGGGACGTCAACATGCGCGCCACCTTCCTCGTGTCGCAAGCCTGCATCCCGCACCTGATGCAGGCGGCCAATCCGCATATTCTTACGCTGTCGCCGCCGCTCAACCTGGAGGCGAAGTGGTTTGCTCCGCATGTCGCCTATTCCATCTCCAAGTACGGCATGAGCCTGTGCGCGCTGGGGATGGCGAAGGAGTTCGCGCAGGACGGCATCGCGGTGAACTGCCTGTGGCCGCGCACCACCATCGCCACCGCAGCCATCGAGTTCAATTTTCCCGAGGCCATCCTGCGCGCGTCGCGCAAGCCGGCCATCGTGGCGGATGCGGCCCATGCCATCCTGCGGCGCGACAGCAAGACCTTCAGCGGCTTCTTTTTCCTCGACGAGGAAGTGTTGCGCGCGGAAGGCGTGAAAAACTTTGATCATTATGCGGTCAGCCCGGGAGAGCGGCTGTATAACGATCTGTTCTTGTAGCCAGCATAATAAAAACAGGGAGAGGGGAATGACGGCAGTACGGAACGACGATGTGATATCGCCACAGCAGGCGGTGACGCTGCACGGCCTGTTCCTGGAGCGCGTGCGGCGCTCGCAGGACAAGATCGCATACAAGTATTTCGATGTCCGGCAGTCGGTGTGGGTCGACCTGAGCTGGGGCCAGATGCTCGAGCAGATCGCGCGCTGGCAGGCCGCGCTGGCACAGGAAGGGCTCGCCAAGGGCGACCGCGTGGCGATCATGCTGCGCAATTGTCCGCAGTGGGTGATGTTCGATCAGGCCGCGATGTCGCTGGGACTGGTCACCGTGCCGCTGTACACCGTCGACCGCGCCGACAACATCGCCTACATCGTCAACGACTCGAAGGTGAAAGTGCTGCTGTTCGAGACTGCCGAGCAATGGCAGGAGCTTTCCGGCGTGCTCGGTCAGATGGATTGCGTGCAGCGCTTCGTCTCGCTGGACGAATTCGGTCACAACGAGCCGCGCCTGGTGGCCGCGCCGAAATACCTGCACACGCCGGTGGCGGAATTGCAGCCTGCAGTGCCGTGCGCATGCGGCGAACTGGCCAGCATCATCTATACCTCGGGCACGACCGGCAGGCCGAAAGGCGTGATGCTGAGCCACAGCAACATGCTCTCCAACACCTACGACGCGATGGAGACCTTCACGGTGCGCAGCGATGATCTGCTGCTCTCGTTTCTGCCGCTGTCGCATACCTTCGAGCGCACCTGCGGCTATTACCTGCAAGTGATGACCGGCGCGACGGTGGCCTATGCGCGTTCCATTCCGCTGCTGTCGGAAGACCTGAAGGTCATCCGGCCGACCATCCTGGTCTCGGTGCCGCGCATCTACGAACGCATCTACGGCTCGATCAAGAACGCCCTGGCCGAAGGTCCGTCGCTCAAGCGCAAGCTGTTCGACCTTGCAGTCGAGGTCGGCTGGGCGCGCTTCCTGCACGAGCAGCGGCGCGGCGGCTGGAAACCCTCGTTCCTGTTGTGGCCGTTGTTGCAAAAACTGGTGGCGCAAAAGATACTGGACCGTCTGGGCGGGCGCCTGCGCACCACGGTGAGCGGCGGCGCGGCGCTGGCGCCGGACATTTCGCGCGTGTTCGTCGGCCTGGGTTTGCCGGTGGTGCAGGGATACGGCCTTACCGAGACCAGCCCCATCGTGTCCGGCAACAAGCTGGACAACAATTTTCCCGACAGCGTCGGGCAGCCGATACGCGGCGTGCAGGTGAAGCTGGGCGAGCAGAACGCGCTGCTGGTGAAGGGGCCGAACGTGATGATGGGATACTGGAACAATCCGGAGGCGACCCGGGCCATGATCGATGCCGACGGCTGGCTCAATACCGGCGACATCGCGCACATCAGCGAGACCGGCCATATCTACATCACCGGCCGCCTGAAGGAGATCATCGTACTGTCCAACGGCGAGAAGATGCCGCCCGCCGACATGGAAGCGGCCATCCTGCACGATCCGCTGATCGATCAGGTGATGATCTACGGCGAGGGACGTCCGTATCTGGTCGCCCTGGCCGTGCTCAATCCGGAGGTGTGGCCGCAGGTCGCGGCCAAGGTCGGCGTGCGTTCGGACATGCCGGAATCGCTGACCGACACCAATGTGGAAGCCAAAGTGCTGCGGCGCATTGCCCGCAACCTGAGCGGTTTTCCCGGTTATGCCAAGGTGCATCGCGTGCTGCTGCTGCGCGAGCCATGGACCATCGATAACGGCCTGCTCACGCCCAAACTGAGCCTGAAGCGCGACCGCGTGGTGGCGATGTACGGCAAACAGATAGAAGACCTGTACAGGGGGCACTGATGAGCGAAGAAAAGATCTCCCTGCCCGACCGCCAGCCCACCTTGCGCATGGCGGCGATGCCGTCGGATGCCAATTACACCGGCGACATTTTCGGCGGCTGGCTGATGGGGCAGGTGGATATCGCCGGCAGCATCCCGGCCGTGCACCGGGCCCGCGGCAGGGTGGCAACCATCGCAGTGAATTCGTTCGTGTTCAAGCAACCCATCTTCGTCGGCGATGTGGTGAGTTTCTATGCCAGGATCGTCAAGGTGGGGACGACGTCGATCACGGTGGATGTCGAGGTCTTCGTGCAGCGCGACCCGGAGAATCCCACTTGCCACAAGGTGACCGAAGCCACGCTGACCTATGTCGCCGTCGGCGACGACCGCAGGCCGCGGCCGGTGCCGCCCCAGGAACAACCAGTTTGATGTAGCTGTTCGTTTTGCAGTTGAAGTATTCATTTATCACTCGGGGAGAATAAATCATGAAATCATACAAATCATTGATCGCCATCTCGGTGGCAAGTGCATTGATGGCGCTGTCCGGCAATGCGGCAGCATCGGCATTCGCGCTGATCGAGCAAAGCAGCGGATTGGGCAACGCCTTCGCCGGCGGTGCTGCAGGCGCGGAAGATGCCACCACCATCTTCTTCAATCCGGCCGGCATGACCCGGCTCAAGGGCGACCAGGTGACCGTGGCGGCCAGCTTCATCCAGCCTTCGATCAAGTTCTCCAATACCGGTTCGACCGGAGCAGCCTTGCAGACTCCCGGCGGCAACGGCGGCGATGCCGGCGGCATGGTGGTGGTGCCGAATACCTACCTGGTGATGGAACTGCAGCCCGCGCTGCGCTTCGGTTTGGGCATCAACTCGCCGTTCGGGTTGCAGACCCAGTACGACCCGACCTGGATCGGCCGCTTTCAGGCGATCGATTCCCAGATCAAGACCGTCAACCTGAATCCCTCGTTGGCCTACGAGGTGAACGACAAGGTCAGCCTGGGCATCGGACTGAACTATCAGCACATTACCGGCACTCTGACCAGCGCGGTGAACTACAGTGCGGCAATTTTTGCGGCAGGTGGTGGGGTTGTGCCAAATCTCGAAGGGGTGAGCGCGATCAACGGCAGTGACTCCGCCTGGGGCTACAACTTCGGCGCCTTGTTCAACCTCACGCCCGATACGCGCGTCGGCGTGTCCTACCGTTCCAAGATCAACTATAACCTCACCGGCACGGTCGCCTTCAGCAACGTTCCCGGCGCCTTGGCGGCGCAACCGGCCCTGCAGAACGGCAACGTGACGTTGCCGATCTCCATGCCCGACACGTTCTCGATCAGCGGTTTCCAGCAGGTGAACGACAAGTGGGACGTAATGGCCGATGCCACGCGCACCGGCTGGAGCGCGCTGCAGCAGCTGACGGTCAGCCGCACCAACGGCAGCGTATTGCAATCGACGCCCGAGAACTGGACCAACACCTGGCGCTATAGCGTGGGCACGACCTATCACTATAACGAGCAATGGCTGGCCCGCGCCGGTGCTGCCTACGACCAGTCGCCGGTATCCGATGCGTTCCGTACCGCGCGCATTCCCGACAACAACCGTACCTGGCTGACTGTCGGCGGCCAGTACAAGATATCGAATGCCAGCAAGGTCGACTTCGGCTATGCCCACCTGTTCGTCAAGGATACCCCCATTGCCAACAACCAGACCGCAACAGGTGGCGGCAATCTGGTGGGTATGTACAGCAGCAGCATCGATATCGTGAGTCTGCAGTACGCCTATAACTTCTAACTGTCCGTTGTCGGCGGCGGGGCTGTACTCCCGCCGCCTGTTTTGCAATTCTTGATCGGGAGTATCGCGATGAGCAGTCATCTGAAGGTTCGCAAGGTTGCCGTGCTCGGTGCAGGCGTGATGGGAGCGCAGATCGCCGCGCACCTGGTCAACGCCAATGTCGAGACGCTGTTGTTCGAATTGCCCGCGAAGGAGGGCGACCCGAACGGCAACGTGAACAAGGCGCTGGACGGCCTGAAGAAGCTCGAACCGGCTCCCGCTTCAAGCCCGGCCCGGATCGCCTATATCCAGCCGGCCAATTACGATCAGCATCTGGACAAGCTGCGCGAGTGCGACCTGATCATCGAAGCCATCGCGGAACGCATGGACTGGAAATCCGACCTGTACCGCAAGGTCGCGCCCTATGTCGGCGAGCACGCCATCTTCGCCAGCAACACCTCCGGACTGTCCATCAACCAGTTGGCGCAGGCGTTCCCCGAGAATCTGCGCCATCGTTTTTGCGGCATCCACTTCTTCAATCCGCCGCGCTACATGCACCTGGTGGAACTGATCCCCTGCACGACAACCGAAGCGTCGCTGCTCGACGAGCTGGAGACCTTCCTCGTCTCCACGCTGGGCAAGGGCGTGGTGCGCGCCAAGGACACGCCCAATTTCATCGCCAACCGCGTCGGCGTGTTTTCCATGCTGGCCACTAAGCATCACGCGGCAGCGTTCAATCTCGGCTTCGACACCGTGGATGCGCTGACCGGCCGTTATCTCGGCCGTCCCAAGAGCGCCACCTTCCGCACGCTGGACGTGGTTGGCCTCGACGTGTTCGCGCATGTGGTCAACACCATGCGCGAGAACCTGACCGAAGACCCGTGGCACAAGCACTTCGAACTGCCGAGCTGGTTCCAGTACCTGGTCGACCAGGGCTCGCTGGGACAAAAGACCAAACGCGGCGTGTACCAGAAGATCGGCAAGGAGATCCACGTGCTGGACCTGCACACGCGCGAATATCGCCTGTCCGATGCCAAGGTGGACGACGGCGTGAAAGACATCCTGCGCGAGCGCGACTGGGCCAAGAAACTGGCCGGACTGCGCAGCAACCCGCATCCGCAGGCGCAGTTCCTGTGGGCGGTATTCCGCGATGTATTTCATTACTGTGCGCTACACCTGGAAGTCATCGCCAACAACGCACGCGATTTCGATTTTGCCGTGCGCTGGGGGTTCGGCTGGGACAACGGCCCGTTCGAGATCTGGCAGGCGGCAGGCTGGCAGCAGGTGTCCGGCTGGATCGCCGCCGACATTGCCGCCGGCAAGGCAATGGCTGCCACGCCGCTGCCGGCATGGGTCACCGATCCGGCGCGCTTGGCCGTGCACGGCATGCACGGCTCCTATGCGCCGGCCGACAACACCTACCAGCCGCGCTCCGCCTTGCCGGTGTACCGGCGCCAGCTCTATCCCGACCGCCTGCTGGGCGAGGTCAGGGTCTACGGCGAGACGGTGTTCGAGACCGACGAAGTGCGCCTGTGGCACACCGGCGACAGCATCGCCATCCTCAGTTTCAAGAGCAAGATGCACACCGTCAGCAACGAAGTGCTGGACGGCATCCTGCGCGCGGTGCACGAGGCCGAGCAGCATTTCAGCGCGCTCATCCTGTGGCAGACCGAACCGCCGTTCTCGGCCGGGGCCAACCTGCTGCAGTTGATGCAGGGCATGCAGGAGCCGGCGCCGGACGAAGGCCTGTTCGGCCGCTTCAAGCAGGCGGCCAGCCGCGTCAAATACACCATCGCGGGCGGCGGCGGGCTGGGCGAGATCGTCAATGCCGCCACCGGCAACGTGCCGAAAGTGGAAGCCGTGGTGGCCAAGTTCCAGCAGACCTCCATGCGCCTGAAGTACGCGCAGGTGCCGACCATCGCCGCGGTGGACGGCCTGGCGCTGGGCGGCGGGTGCGAATTTTCCATCCATTGCTCAAGGATCGTCGCCACGCTGGAAAGCTACATCGGCCTGGTCGAGGTCGGCGTGGGGCTGTTGCCGGCCGGCGGCGGCTGCAAGGAGATGGCGCAGCGCGCCGCGGCGGAAGCGCTACGCTTCGCCAACGACAACCGCGTCGACGTCTTCCCCTACCTGCGCAAATATTTCCAGAACATCGCCATGGGCGAAGTGGCCAAGAGCGCAGAGATGGCGCGCGAGATGGGCTACCTCAGGCAGTCCGACCGCATCGTGCTGAACCGCTTCGAGCTGCTGCACATCGCCAAGGAAGAGGCGCGGGCGCTCAACGCCACCGCCTACCGCCCGCCGCTGCACCAGCGCCAGATCGCCGTGGCCGGCCGCACTGGCATCGCCACCCTGCAGGCCGCGATGCTCAACATGCTGGAAGGCAACTTCATCTCCGAACACGACTACAACATCGGCAGCCGCGTCGCCGAGACCCTGTGCGGCGGCGATGTGGATGCGGGCAGCCTGGTGGACGAGCAATGGCTGCTCGACCTGGAACGGCGCCACTTCATGGAACTGCTGGGACATTTCAAGACGCAGGACCGGATCGAGTACATGCTGAAGAACGGGAAGCCGTTGAGAAACTAATTCGGGTCATATTGAATAATGGAAATTGAACCACATTAAAGCTTAGTTATGGGAATGCAAGAAACACATTACAAAGGAAAGAAATATGTCTGGAATCTGTTACAAGAAAAATTTCTTGAAGCAAGTGATAGCTCGCGTTGAATTTGCTCAACCATTAAGCGATCTTTCGGACTCATCTCTGCTTGATGCGGTGAAGGAAATTAAGTCGAGATTCCCAATTGCTGAACAGAAGACGGCTTTTAAGCAAGATGTTCAAATTTCAGATCAGAACGTTACACATTCAAAATCGGAATTTACAGAATGGAATTTTCATGGGGCAGATAGAGATAAGTCGCTAACGTTAAGTCAGCACTATCTGCAAATCTTGCTTACGAAATATCATTCTGAAGATAATTTTCAGCAGGATTTAATTACGCCGATCTCACATATTATTGGAACACGCCCTTCTACTGTAATTTCTAGAACAGGAATTCGTTTTATCAACGTTTTTGATTTTGATGGTATTAACTTCAATTCAGTTGCTGCATATTTTTCTGATTATATCGCAGCCCCATTAGAAAAAAATAAGGATTCAATGAAATGTACGCGCTCATTTTTGATTAATGAGTACATGGAAGATGATATTAAATATCGTGTCCAAACTGGGTTTTTTAATCCTGATTATCCTGCGGTAATTAAGAAACATCACTTCGCAATCGATATTGATGCATATATTGATTTTCCGCACAGCATTAGCGATGTTGGGCAATATTTTGGGAAGTTTCACCGGATTATTCAGACATCTTTTGAGTCCATGATTACCGATAAACTGCGTGATGAGGTGTTAAATGCCTAATGCGCCTCTGTTTCCTCAACCAAACGTTGCAAATTATGAGGAGCAAAAGTTTGAATCACTACCGAATGAACAAAGCAATTCAACGGGCGGTGAATTGTTAGAAGATTCAGTAGAAAAGGTTCGTAGAATTACCATCAAAGGACAGATAGATGGCGACTAAGTACCCAACAGAAAGCTGCGGCGATACACAAATACATCAATGTGACTTATTTCGTAAAGTGCCGTTTTACGAACGCTACAAGGAAGATCGCGGATCATTTGTGCTCACAATTCTTGAATTTCCTTTGGCAATTATCCTGACGCAAGAGTGTGATCTTGAGCAAAACGCAAGCGAGCGAAGTGGAAGTAAGTCGCTTGTTGATGGAAAGACAATGCATGACAAATTTCTGGTTTCGTTGCTTTGTGCTCCTTTATATAACGCCGAACATCTCTTTTCTGGAAATCACCTGTCCTTCTTGGAAATCAGCTCAAACAAAAAAAGTAGCGAACAAAAAAATTACATTAAGCAAAATCGTGAACCTAGGTATCACTACGTTGAGTTTGATGAACGTAGTCAGATAGTGCCCTCAGTGATCGATTTCAAACACTATTTTTCTGTGTCGCTGGAATATTTAGAAGACAATATGGCAAACCGCGTTTGCTCCATCAAGCCAATTTTTCGCGAATCTATTTCACAGCGATTTTCTAATTACTTATCAAGAATTGGTCTGCCAAACTAGGGAGTGATATGAAGTAAAAGGTGGCTGCATCGGAATTGTTTAGAAAGTCGGGGTATAACGCTTGAAATGCTGATTCGGAGGTACAAGAAGAATGGCAATGCAACAATACAACGGCAGTTGCCACTGCGGCGCAATCCAGTTTTCGTTCGAGGCTGAGCCTTTCACCCACGGGATACGCTGCAACTGCTCGTTCTGTGCCAAACGGGGAACCATGATGCACCTGGTGCCGGGGACGAAGTTCGATATCAAAGCGCAGGAAGGTGCGCTGGGTCAGTACCAGTGGGGAGCGAAGACGGCGAAGCATTATTTTTGCAGAAACTGTGGCGTCGCCACTTTCAGCGAAACGAGCAAATGGCCGGGACAATACATCGTGAACCTCGGCTGTTTGGAAGGCGTGGATACCTTCGCACTGGAGACGACGGTGTTCGATGGCAAGAATTTGTTGTAGGCAGGAAGGGAAGCTGGGATGCACGCGCTGGATGTAAGCGAAGCGGATTTTGAAGAGAAGGTGGTGGCGGCCTCGTTCAAGCTGCCGGTGGTAATCGATTTCTGGGCGCCGTGGTGCGCACCGTGCAAGGTGCTGAAGCCCATCCTGGAAACGCTGGCGGGTGAATATGACGGCAAGTTCCGTCTTGCCAAGGTGAACTCGGACGAGAACCCGAATATCTCGGCTAGGTTCGGCGTGCGCGGGATCCCCTCGGTGAAGGCGCTGGTGAATGGCAAGGTGGTGGATGAGTTCACCGGTGCCTTGCCGGAAGGGCAGGTGCGCGAATGGCTGGAGCGGATCATTCCCAGCCCTTCCGAGGAATTGCGTCTCGCAGCGCAGCAACTGGCGGCGAGTGGCGATGTGGAGGGCGCGTTGCAGAAACTGACCGAAGCTTCCGCGCTCGACCCGGTCAACGAGTGGGTGCGTGTGGATGCGGCGGAGCTCCTGCTGCACAAGGGCGAGATGGATGAAGCGCAGCGCCTGCTCGACAGCCTGAAGGATGCGGATGTGCTTAAAGATGCACGCGTGCTGCAGCTGAAGGCGCAGACCCGGCTGGCCGAGATGAGCGCGACCGGCGAGAGCGAGGCGGAGCTTGCCGCCGCAGTGACTGCAGATGGCAACGACCTGGAGGCGCGGTTGAAGCTGGCCAACGTGCTGATCGCCGGCAACCGTCCCGCCGAAGGAATGGACCAGTTGCTGGAGATCGTTGCGCGCGACCGCACATTCAAGGACGACATCGGGCGCAAGACCTTGCTCGATGTGTTCAACCTGCTGGGTGGCGGCGGGATCGTGCCGGAATACCGGCGCAAACTTTCGGGGCTGTTGAACCGCTGAAGTACATAATGCAATCTAATCGTGAGGTAAAGCCATGAGCAAACAAGTGCAGGAAGCCTACATCGTTGCCGCCACGCGCACGCCGGTCGGCAAGGCGCCGCGAGGCATGTTCCGCAACACGCGACCGGACGACCTGCTGGCGCATGTGCTGAAGGGCGTGCTGGCGCAGGCGCCGTCGCTCGATCCCGCCAGCGTGGGGGACGTCATCGTCGGCTGTGCGATGCCGGAGGCGGAGCAGGGCATGAACGTGGCGCGCATCGCCTTGCTGCTGGCGGGATTGCCGAACACGGTGCCGGGAATGACGGTGAACCGCTTCTGCTCTTCCGGCGTGCAGGCAGTGGCGCTGGCGGCGGACCGCATCCGCCTCGGCGAGGCGGACGTGATGATCGCGGCGGGCACCGAGAGCATGAGCATGGTGCCGATGATGGGCAACAAGGTGGCGTTCAATCCGGCCATATTCGAGAACAACGAGCATTACGGCATTGCCTATGGCATGGGGCTGACGGCGGAGAAGGTGGCGGAGCGCTGGAAGGTAAGCCGCGAGGCGCAGGACGAATTCGCCTTGCAGAGCCACCTGCGCGCCATCGCGGCGATCAACAACGGCGAGTTCGAGGACGAGATCACGCCGTACCGCATCACCGACAATGTGCCGGACATGGTTACGCGCGAGGTGAAGGTAAAGGTGCGCGAGGTCTCGCAGGACGAAGGCCCGCGTGCCGATACGTCGCTCGAAGCGCTAGGCAAGCTGAAGACGGTGTTCATGCAGAAAGGCTCGGTGACGGCGGGCAACAGTTCGCAGATGTCGGATGGCGCCGGTGCGGTGCTGCTGTGCAGCGAGGCGGCGCTGAAGCGTTATAACCTGACGCCCATCGGCAAGTTCCTCGGTTTCAGTGTGGCGGGCGTGCCGCCGGAGATCATGGGCATCGGTCCGAAGGAAGCCATTCCGCGCGTGCTGAAGCAGGTGGGGCTGAGCCTGAACGACATGGGCTGGATCGAGCTCAATGAAGCGTTCGCTGCGCAATCGCTGGCGGTGATCAACGATGTTGGGCTGAATCCGGACATCGTCAACCCGCTGGGCGGCGCCATCGCGCTGGGCCACCCGCTCGGCGCGACCGGGGCGATCCGCACCGCAACGCTGCTGCACGGCTTGCGCCGGCGCAAGCAGAAGTACGGTATGGTGACGATGTGCATAGGTACGGGCATGGGCGCCGCCGGGGTGTTCGAGGCACTGTAAACCTGCTGCGCACCCGCATGACGGCGTTGCTCGACAGTTCGAAATCCTCGTGTACTTCTTTGTACACTCCGGTTTCTCACTGACTCGTGCCTTGTCCTGCGGGCGCTCGCTACGGTTTCCAAAAGTGTCCTTCTTTAGGGTGTGGGATATGAAAAAATCGATACTGCTGCTTTGCGCTATGTTGCTGAGCGGGAACGTGGCCGCGCTGGAGCTGGCCGGCGTGCAGCTGGCGGACAAGGTGCAGCTGGGCAGCGCGAACCTGCTGCTGAACGGCGCCGGCGTCCGTACCAAATTTTTCTTCAAGATCTATGTCGGGGCGCTGTATCTGCCACAGAAGCAGACCTCGGGCGAGTCGGTCATCGCCGACGAGCATGAACACCGCATGGCGCTGCATATCCTGCACGAATTGAGCAGCGAGAAGTTCTCCAGCGGCTTCAATGAGGCGATCAGATCGAACCACACGCCTGAGGAGCTGGCTGCGCTGGATGCGCAACTGAAGCAGATGGAGCAGATTTTCAAGGCGATGAAGGAGATCAGGCCGGGCGATGTCGTCACGCTCGACTATCTGCCCGGTAGCGGCACGCAGATCGGCGTGAACGGCAAGTCGTTCGGTACCATTCCTGGGGCTGCGTTCAACCGCGCCCTGCTCGATATCTGGATCGGCAGCAAGCCGGTGCAGGAAGACCTGAAAAAGGAGTTGCTGGGTGGCTGAGTCGATCGAACCTGCAGGGGCGAGAGAGCATTTCGATGTGGACCATGATTTCATCGCCCACCTGAACGGTGAGTGCCTCGAGTGGGCCTGGATGGACGGCGAGGCCTTGCAGCGCGCCATGCAGGCACAGGGGGTGGACTGGTACGAGCTGGTGACGCAGCGCTGTCCCTACCTGTTTGCCGCCGGCCCGGTCTTTGTCAGCGAACTGCAGCTGCAGCGGATGTGCGAAGTGATCGCGGCGGTACAGGAAGTGGTCGGCAAGCCCGAGCCGCATGCCGAGCACGGCGTGTTCTACGGCTACGATTTCCATCTCAACGAGCAGGGCGTGCATCTCATCGAGATCAATACCAACGCGGGCGGCGCCTTCCTCAATGCGCTGCTGATCGATAGCCAGCACGGCCTTTTCCTGTACGGTTCGGCAGTGGCCGAGGGACATCTGGAACAGGTGTTCGTCGAGATGTTCCGCAACGAATGGCGCCTGGTGCGCGGCGATGCAGTGCTCAAGACCATCGCCATCGTGGATGAGCAGCCGGAGTCGCAATATCTCTATCCCGAGTTCCTGCTGGCGAAGAAGATGTTCGAGGAAGCGGGCATCGCGGTGCATATCGCCGATCCCTCCGCGCTGCAGGCGCAGGGCGACGGCCTGTACTGCGAGGGCCAGCGCATCGACCTGGTTTACAACCGCCTGACCGACTTCGACCTCAAACAACAGCCGCATATCCGTGCCGCCTGGGAGCGGAAGCAGCTGGTGCTGACGCCCAACCCGGTGCATCACCAGCGCTACGCGGACAAGCGCAAACTGGCGCTGCTCACCGATGCCGATGCGCTGCGCGCCAAGGGCGTCTCGCAGGTCAGCATCGATGCGCTGCTGCGCGGCGTTCCGCCAACGCGCCTGGTGCAGGCGGGTGATGCCGCGCAGTGGTGGGATGAGCGCAAGCAATGGTTCTTCAAGCCGGTCAGCGGCTACGGCAGCAAGGGCGCATATCGCGGCGAGAAGCTCACCAGGCGCGTGTTCGACGAGATCATGCAGGCGGACTACGTGGCGCAACGTCTGGCGTTGCCCGGCGAGCGCAAGGTCTGTGTAGAAGGGATCGAGCCGCAGTCGCTCAAATACGATGTGCGCTGCTATGTGTATGACGGGGAGATCCAGCTGGTCGCGGCGCGCCTTTACCAGGGGCAGACCACCAACTTCCGTACGCCGGGCGGCGGCTTTGCGCTGGTGCGCGAAGTATCCTGATTGTTACAGCAATTTCTCCAGAACGGTCGGGTTATCTAGATAGCTATCTAGATAACCCGGCATATTGCGGGGGCGGCGGCGTCGTCGCAGAATGACTTTCCGGCCTTGAGGTATCTGGCCGTCTTTGGAGAGGGCGATGATGATCGCGATTCCCGGTTTGGCTTCGCTTCGGCTCAATCTGGACGATCTGCTTTTCCATATCGATGAGGAGAACCTGCGCGTCCGCGCCGAGCAGCTCCGCACGCGGATGGCCGTGTATCTGCCGCTCGTGTTGAGCCAGATGGTCATGCAATTCCTGTTGGTCGTGCTGTTCTGGGAACATGCCCCCCATCATTGGCTGCTGACCTGGCTGGCCATCTTCTATGCATTGCACACGGTAGAGCTCGTCAAGTGGGCTTTGCACCGGAACAGATTGAATACGCTGCGGCATTGCCGGGACTGGAATATCCACTTCTCCGTCATTTCGCTTGCCGCCGGCATCCTGTGGGGAGCCGCCGCAGTAATCTTTTTCCCCGACGACATCGGTTATCAGAGCCTGTTGATCTGCATCATGCTCGGACTGGTGGCCGGTGCGGTCACCATGAACCCGGTGCACCCGCCCGCGATGTACGGATATTTCTTCGGCATCATGATCCCGCTGATGGGGCGCGTGGCGTTCGAGAACGACACCATCCACTGGATACTGGTGCTCATGCTGGGCATATTCGCCGTCGTGGTGCTGCTTTCCGGGCGCGGCTTGAACAGGACCTTTGTGCTGACGCTGCAACAGGGATTCGAGAATCTTTCCCTGCTGCAGCAGCTGACGGCGCAGAAGCAGCAGACCGAGGAGGCGCGCAGCCAGCTGGAGCGGGCCAATGTCATCCTGCAGGGCAATGAACACAGGCTGGAACAGATGGTGCAGGAACGCACGGCCCTGCTGCAGCAAAGGACCGAGGAGATGGTGGCGATCAAGGATACGACCATCCTGGCTCTGACCTCGCTGGCGGGAACGCGCGACAACGAGACGGGCAACCACATATTGCGCACCCAGCGTTACGTCCGGAACCTGGCGATACATTTGCGCGACCATCCGCGCTTCCGCGATTTCCTGACCAGCGAGAACATCGAGATGCTGTACAAGATCGCCCCGCTGCACGATATCGGCAAGGTGGGCATCCCCGACCGCATACTGCACAAACCGGGCAAGCTGACGCCGGAAGAGTTCGAGATCATGAAGACGCATACCACGCTCGGCGGCAATGCGATCTCCGGCGCGGAGAACCTGACCAATGTGCGCAACAGCCCGTTCCTGATCGCAGCCCGCCAGATTGCAATCGGGCATCACGAGAAATGGGATGGCAGCGGTTACCCGTTTGCCTTGCGCGAGGAGCACATCCCGCTGCCGGCAAGGCTGATGGCGCTGGCGGACGTCTACGATGCGATGACGTGCCGGCGCATATACAAATCGGCCATCGCCCACGATGAGGTGGCAGACGTGATCATCGACGGAAAAGGGAAGCACTTCGATCCCGACGTGGTCGACGCCTTCATCGCGGCCGTGAACGAATTCAAGGAGATTGCGGCGCAATACCGCGACAGGGAAGTCGAAGCGGCAACGCCCCCGGCTGCGGCCTAGGGCTGCCCTGCGGATCCCCGGTTCTTCAACTGCTGCGGATCACCAGCGGGATGCGCTGCCGGCCGAATTATCCGGTGAATTTGCCGAATTGCCCTGCCAGCCGGGTTCCGCAATGCGGGCATGTTCCGTTCTCGGTGAGCGCGTAGTTGCTGATCTGGTGCCAGTCGCGCACGATGAGCGGCTTCTGGCAGCTGGAACAATGCGTGGTTCCACCGCTCAGGTCGTGCACGTTGCCGGTATATACGTGCAGCAATCCGGCTGCCTGGGCGATCTGGCGCGCTTCCGTGAGCTTGCCCGGGGGCGTGGGCGGAATGCCGGTCATCTTGTAGTCGGGATGGAAGGCGGTGAAATGCAGCGGCACATCGGTGCCCAGCTCCCGGGCGATCCATTCGCTCATCTCGCCGATCTCGTGGGCGCTGTCGTTGTAGCCCGGTATCAGCAGCGTCGTCAGCTCGACCCAGACCGAGGTTTCATGGCGCAGGTATTTCAGGGTATCCAGCACGGGTTGCAGGTGGGCGCCGGTCTGGCGGAAATAGAATTCGTCGGTGAATGCCTTCAGGTCGACATTGGCGGCGTCCATCCTGGCGTAGAACTCGCGCCGCGGCTGGTCGTGCATGTAGCCTGCGGTCACCGCCACCGTCTGGACGCCCACTTCGTGGCAGGCGTCGGCTACATCCATTGCATATTCGGCAAAGATCACCGGATCGTTGTAGGTGAATGCCACGCTCCTGCATTCCAGTTCGGCTGCCGTGCGCGCGATGGCTTCCGGCGATGCCTGGTCGGCGAGCTTGTCGAAACTGCGCGATTTGGAGATGTCCCAGTTCTGGCAGAATTTGCAGGCGAGGTTGCAGCCGGCCGTGCCGAACGACAGGATGCTGCTGCCGGGATGAAAATGGTTGAGTGGCTTCTTCTCGATGGGGTCGACACAGAAGCCCGAACTGCGGCCGTAGGTGGTCAGCACCATCGCGTCGTCGATGCGTCCGCGCACGAAGCATGCGCCGCGCTGGCCTTCATGCAATTTGCAGTCGCGCGGACACAGGTCGCACTGGATGCGCCCGTCGTCCAGCTTGTGCCAATACCTGGCGGGATATCGTTCCGCGATGCCGATCGGTTCGTCCATGTCAGTGCACCCCGGCGAAGTCGGCTTCGCGCCATTTGCTCACGGTATAGCGCGACAGCTTCACCTCATCCGACCAGAAATCGTCTGGCAACCCGGCTTTGCGCTTGAGCTGGGCCATGAAATGGTGCGGCTGGCGCAGCTGCTCCCATACCTGCGGCAGGAAGGTGCTGCGGTAACGGTCATATTCGAAGATGAGCCCATCTATGCCGGGGCGCAGTTGCGCCAGTGCGTCCTGCTCGCCGCTGAATGCCATCGATTCCGCAGCCGACAGCAGGGATACCTCGCACTTGGTTGCTTCCAGTTCATGCCGGCCCAGCGGCTCGAAGCGGGGATCGCGGAAGGCGGCGGCAAGGGCGTTGCGATAGACATCCTCGGCCAGCGGGCGATGCGCCTGCAGCGAACCGATGCAGCCGCGCAACTCGCCATGCTGCGTCAGGGTGACAAAAGTCGCACCCCATTCATTCAGCCATTGCGCTTGTGGAAGCGGCGCGCGCACTTCGCACAGCGCCTCGGTAATGGCGCCGCGTGCGATGGCGATCAGCGCTTTGCCGCGTGTTGCATCAGTCATGCTCGTCTCCGTGAGTAAAGGCGATGGATGCATATCCAACTACCTTTAAGTTAGACCCGGCAGTGTCGCCAGAGTTGCGCAGATCGAGCAGCTGCGGTTTGAGCCGATGCCTGCGTGCGGCGAGGATCAGCCCGTTGATCGGGGTGGCGCCACAGGCATGGTCATGGGCTATGGGCTGCTGCAGGTCGAGGATGTCGCGGACGGTTTCGTGATCGACGGCCTGTGCCGCAGCGTAGGACAGGTAATGCGACAGGTCGGAACTGACGACGATCAGCGTCTCGTCCCCGCCCCAGACTGATTCCAGCACTTCGGCCACTTCTTCCGCCGTCGCCATGCCGACGGCCAGCGGCAGCAAGGTGAAATCCTTCAGCACGCTTTGCAGGAAGGGCAGTTGTACTTCAAGTGAGTGCTCCAGTCGGTGTGCTTCGTGGCTGACGGTGATCTGGGGCAGCGATGCAAGGGCATGCATCGCATCGGTATCCAGCCCGATTCGGCCCAGCGGCGTATCGAACGCATCTGCATCGGGCAATGCCAGGCCGCGAATGGCGACCCGATGGGTAGGGCCGAGCAGCACCACGCGACGGATGCGCGGCGCGACGTCTTTCAAGGCGGCGTAGGCGCTGGCGGCGATGGCACCGGAATAGACATACCCGGCGTGCGGGCAGATCAGGGCTTTCGGATTCAGGGTGCGCGGCTGCGCCCCGTGCAGGAATCGCTGCACGTCTTGCGCGAGTTGCCGCGGGTCGTCCGGATAGAACATTCCGGCCACGGCGGGTGTGCGAACTGCAGGCATGGCTACCTCCTCTTTTCAATGTTCCTAATATGGAGGCCGATCCGGGTTAATCAAGGCATGCTTCAGGGTATCCGGCCCGTGTGTCAATTTGCAGACAATGTGACTTAAATCACTGAAACTGCCACAGCACAGGCGTAGTATCCGCGCATGCTCTCGTAACGGGATGGGGCGAGGGCATAAAGCGAGATACACACCGGGTTTTGAACCATCCCGAATTCCTTTGGAGGCATTATGAACAAGCATGTCATGTTGTTGGGTTTGTCCGTCGTCGGTTTGTTGTCGGGAGCGGCTGCCGTGGCTGCCGATCAGACACAGACCAGGGACCAGACGCAAACCAGAGATCAGACACAGACGCAGACTCAGGATCGCACGCGGACACAGACGCAGGACCGGCAGACCGTCGGCAGGGAGTTGATGACGCCGGAAGAGCGCCAGCAGCAGCGCGCCAAGATGCGCAATGCCAACACACGGGAAGAGCGCGAGCGGGTGCGCTCGGAGCATCATGAAGAAATGAAGGAACGCGCCAGGGAACAAGGCAAGACGATTCCCGATGCGCCCCCGGCCGGTGGTATGGGCGGAGGGATGGGAGGCGGAATGGGCGGAGGCGGACCGCGCTAGACTGCCTGTGCGGAATGAAAATGGCCTGCGACTTCGCAGGCCATTTTTTTATCCGCAACGCGAAACTGTGCTATCGCAGCAGGTGTTTCACCAGTTCGCGTTCGCCCAGCAGCTCGTTGTAACTGTCCATCATGTGTTTGCGGCCGAGCTCGCTGATGGGCAGGTCTTTCACGATCTGGTAATTGCCGTTGCGGCAGGTGACGGGAAAGCCGTACAGCACGCCTTCCGGGATGCCGTAGCTGCCATCGGAAGGCACGCTCATGGTCACCCAGTCGTTATGGTGCGAATGCAGCAACCAGTCGTGAACGTGGCCGATGGCGGCATTGGCTGCACTGGCCGCGCTGGAAAGGCCGCGCGCCTCGATCACGGCGGCACCGCGTTTCTGCACGGTCGGGATGAATTCCTTTTCGCTCCATTCTTCCCAGCCGTTCTGGCGCAGGATGTCGATCACCTTGCGCCCGCGCACTTCGGCGTGGGACAGATCGGGATATTGGGTGCCGGAATGGTTGCCCCAGATCACCATCTTCTTGATGTCCTGGATCGGCTGGAACAGCTTGAGCGCGACCTGGGTGATGGCGCGGTTGTGGTCCAGCCGCATCATGGCGCTGAAGTTGCGCGGATCGAGTCCGGGGGCATTCTTCATGGCGATCAGCGCATTGGTGTTGGCCGGGTTGCCGACCACCAGCACTTTGACATGGCGCGCGGCGACCTCGTCGAGGATGCGCCCCTGCTCGGAGAAGATGGCACCGTTGGCTTCCAGCAGGTCCTTGCGCTCCATGCCCTTGCCGCGCGGTTTGGCCCCCACCATCAGCACGACTTCGGCATCGCGGAAGGCGACGCGCGCATCGTCGGTGGTGATGACTTGCTGCAGCATCGGGAAAGCGCAATCTTCCAGTTCCATCGCCACGCCGCGCAATGCTTGCTGCGCGGGGGGGATGTCCAGCAGTTGCAGGATGATGGGTTGTTCGCGTCCGAGCATGTCGCCGTTGGCGATGCGAAACAGCAGGTTGTAACCGATTTGTCCGGCAGCGCCGGTGATTGCGACTCGGATAGGTGCTTTCATGATGCCCTCTCTCGGTTGATGGTGCTGTTGTTGGCGGATTATGAACGATCGGATTATTAAATTTTCAGAATCCGATTATTAAATTTTCGTCACCGAAAATTTCTCTTTCATCATAGTCCTTTTGCTTTTCACTCGCCAAGCGGAGGTGTACGATTGCGCCATTGGAATTTGGTTGTGGAAAAATAGAAATGAATAAGACACGCCCCAAGCATCTGGCTCTACACAAGATCAAATTACCTCTTCCCGGTTACGTTTCCATCCTGCACCGCGTCAGTGGTGCCGTGCTGTTCATCTCCCTGCCTTTGTTGTTGCTATTGCTCGATCAGAGCCTGCGCTCCATCGAAACTTACACGAATCTGACCGAGCATCTGGCCAGTCCGTTCCTGAAGCTGGTATTGCTCGGATTGATGTGGGCCTTCCTGCATCACTTCTGCGCAGGGCTGCGCTACCTGGCGATCGATCTGCACCTGCTGCCCAGTCTTGCGGCGGCACGCACCAGCAGCAAGTGGGTGATGGCAGTCAGCCTGACGCTGACCATCGTGTTCGGGGTGAAACTATGGTGAATCGCGTCGTGACCGGCGCGCACTACGGCCTGCGCGATTGGCTGGTGCAAAGAGTCACTGCTGCGGTAATGGCTATTTACAGCCTGGTTATCGTGGTTTACCTCCTGCTGCAGCCGTCCTTCGGTTACGACACCTGGGCCGAACTGTTTTCCGGCAACGTCATGCGGACCTTCTCGCTGCTGTTCCTGCTGAGTTTGTTCTACCACGCCTGGATCGGCGTGCGGGACATCGTGATGGATTACGTGAAACCGGCGAGCGTCCGCCTGTTGATCCACGTACTGGTCATACTCGCGCTGGTGCTGTATGCGATCTGGTCGGTGCAGATTCTTTGGGGACTTTGATGGCTTTGGCAAAAAGAACATTCGATGTGGTGGTGGTGGGTGCGGGCGGTGCGGGGATGCGTGCCGCACTGACCTTGTCCGAGGCGGGCCTCAAGGTCGCGGTGCTGTCCAAGGTGTTCCCGACCCGTTCGCACACGGTGGCCGCGCAGGGGGGCATCGCCGCTTCGCTGGGCAACGTCAACGAGGACAACTGGCACTGGCACATGTACGACACGGTGAAGGGTTCGGACTATCTGGGCGACCAGGATGCCATCGAGTTCATGTGTCGCGCCGCACACGAAGTCGTGTACGAACTGGAGCATTTCGGCATGCCGTTCGACCGGCTGGACAGCGGCAAGATCTATCAGCGCCCGTTCGGCGGGCACATGCAGGATTATGGCAAGAACCCGGTGCCGCGCGCCTGCGCTGCGGCCGACCGCACCGGCCACGCATTGCTGCATACGCTGTACCAGCAGAACGTGCGCGCGAATACGAACTTCTTCGTCGAATGGATGGCGCTCGACCTGATCCGCGACCAGGATGGCGATGTGCTGGGCGTGGTGGCGATGGAGATCGAGACTTCCGAGGTGATGATCCTGCAGGCGCGCGCCACACTGTTCGCCACCGGCGGCGCGGGTCGCATCTTCTCGGCCAGCACCAATGCCTACATCAACACCGGCGACGGGCTTGGCATGGCGGCGCGCGCCGGCATCCCGCTGGAAGACATGGAGTTTTTCCAGTTCCACCCGACCGGTGTGCATGGCTCTGGCGTGCTGATCACCGAAGGGGTGCGCGGCGAGGGCGGTTATCTGGTGAACAAGGATGGCGAGCGCTTCATGCCGCGCTATGCGCCGACCGCCAAGGATCTGGCCAGCCGCGATGTGGTCGCGCGCGCGATGGCGACCGAGATCAAGGAAGGCCGCGGTTGCGGCCCGCATGGCGACCATGTGATGCTCAAGCTCGATCATCTGGGGGATGAGGTGATCCGTCACCGCCTGCCCGGCATTCGCGACATCGCGCTGAAATTCGCACATGTCGATCCGTCCAAGGCGCCCATTCCGGTGGTGCCGACGGCGCATTACATGATGGGCGGCATCCCGACCAACTACCACGGGCAGGTCGTCGCACCGCATGGAACGGCACCGGAAGATGTGGTGCAGGGGTTCTATGCAGTGGGCGAATGTGCCTGCGTTTCGGTGCATGGCGCGAACCGCCTGGGCTGCAATTCGCTGCTCGACCTGATCGTGTTCGGCCGCTCGGCGGCACGCCAGATCATTGAGGACCTGAAGAACAACCCCAATCCGAAACCCTTGCCTGCCGATGCGGCGGATCGTCCACTGGCGCGGCTGGATCGCCTGGACAACCAGAAAAATGGAGAGCGGGTTGCGGAGGTCGGCGATGCGATGCGCAGGACCATGCAGGCGCATTGCGGTGTATTCCGCTTCCCCGACCTGATGGCAGAAGGTGTGCAGAAGATACGCGAAGTCGCTGAACGCGTGCGCGTCACCGAGATCAAGGACAAGAGCAAGGTATTCAACACCGCCCGCGTCGAGGCGCTGGAGCTGGATAACCTGATCGAGGTCGCCCAGGCGACGATGACCGCTGCCGAGGCGCGCAAGGAGAGCCGCGGCGCCCACGCCAGGGAAGATTTCCCCGAGCGCGACGACAAGAACTGGCTGAAACATTCCCTGTACTACAGCGAAGGCCACCGGCTCGATTACAAGCCGGTACGCCTGAAGCCGCTGACGGTGGAATCGTTCCCGCTCAAGGCGCGGGTGTATTGACAGGACAACTGGCCCCCCGTTGAACTGACAGGTTCCCGGGAATCCGGCCACAGGAGCGATGCGATGAAATTCAGGATTTACCGCTACAACCCCGACACGGATGTCTCGCCATACATGCAGGACTACGACCTGCACATGGACGCGGGCGATGCCATGTTGCTGGATGCGCTGATGCTGCTCAAGCAGCAGGACGATACGCTCGGCTTCCGCAAGTCGTGCCGCGAAGGGGTGTGCGGCTCGGATGCGATGAACATCAACGGGCGCAACGGCCTGGCCTGCATCACTTCGCTTTCTTCGCTCAAGCAGCCGATCGAGATACGACCATTGCCGGGATTGCCCGTCATTCGGGACCTGATCGTCGACATGGCGCAGTTCTTCAAGCAGTACCACTCGATCAAGCCTTATCTGGTGAACAACGATCCGCCGCCGGAGACCGAGCGATTGCAATCGCCCAAGGACAGGCTGGAACTGGATGGCCTGTACGAGTGCATCCTGTGCGGTTGCTGCTCGACTGCCTGTCCGTCGTTCTGGTGGAATCCGGACAAGTTCGTCGGCCCGGCCGGATTGCTGCAGGCCTACCGCTTCATTGCGGATACGCGCGATCAGGACACGGCGGCGCGTCTGGACAATCTGGAAGACCCTTACCGCCTGTTCCGCTGCCACACCATCATGAACTGCGTGGATGTCTGTCCCAAGGAATTGAATCCGACCGAGGCCATCGGCAAGATCAAGGATATGATGGTGAAACGCGCGGTATGAAGGAACTGGAGCGCGTGCGCTGGCGTTGCCGGCGCGGATTGCTGGAACTGGATATCGTGCTGGGACGTTTTGTCCAGCAGCGATACCCGGCGATGAACGATGAACAGCGTGCGGCCTTTGACGAACTGCTGGACCTGCCGGATACGGAGCTGTGGGACCTGATCACCGGGAAAAAGGAACTGGCGCAAGCGCATCAGGGTGTCGTGCTGGAATGGTTGAAGGATGTTTGAACGAAGCGAGGATCGAAAATGGAAAGCAAACGCATTGCAACACTGACACTGGACGATGGACGCAGCGTCGAACTGCCTATCCTGTCCGGCACGCTCGGCCCGGATGTGATCGACATCCGAGCGCTCAGCAAATTGGGCGTGTTCACTTACGATCCGGCATTCTTTTCCACCTCGAGCTGCACGTCCGAGATCACCTTCATCGATGGCGATGCCGGATTGCTGTATTACCGCGGTTATCCGATCGAACAACTGGCGGAGAAATCCGATTTCCTGGAGGTCTGCTACCTGTTGCTGAACGGCGAATTGCCGACGGCTGCCCAGAAAACGGAGTTCTCCAACAACATCACGCATCACACCATGGTGCACGACCAGCTTGCGCGCTTCTTCAACGGCTTCCGCCGCGATGCGCACCCGATGGCGGTGATGGTCGGCGTGGTGGGAGCGCTTTCCGCGTTCTATCACGACTCGCTCGACATCAATAATCCGCAGCATCGCGAGATCTCGGCCAAGCGCCTGCTGGCCAAGGTGCCGACCATTGCGGCGATGACGCACAAATACAACGTCGGCGAGCCGTTCATGTACCCGAAGAACAAGTTCGGTTTCGTGGAAAACCTGATGTACATGATGTTCGCCACGCCGGCGGAAGAGTATGTGCCCAATCCGGTGCTGGTCCGTGCGCTGGAGCGCATCCTTATCCTGCATGCCGACCATGAGCAGAATGCTTCCACCTCGACCGTACGTCTGGCGGGGTCGAGCGGTGCCAACCCGTTCGCCTGTATCGCCTCGGGCATCGCCGCGCTGTGGGGACCGGCGCACGGTGGCGCCAACGAGGCGGCACTGAAGATGCTCGAGGAGATCGGCGATGTCTCGCGTGTGCCGGAATATGTGCAGGGCGTGAAGGACAAGAAATACAAGTTGATGGGGTTCGGCCACCGCGTCTACAAGAACATGGACCCGCGCGCCTCGGTGATGCGCCAGACCTGTTACGAGGTGCTGAAGGAACTGAAGCTGGAGAACGACAAGCTGTTCGGGCTGGCGATGGAGCTGGAGAAGACCGCCCTGAAGGATGCCTATTTCATCGACCGCAAGCTGTACCCGAACGTGGATTTCTATTCCGGTATCGTGCTGCGCGCGCTGGGCATTCCGATCAACATGTTCACGGTGATTTTCGCCGTGGCGCGCACCATCGGCTGGGTCTCGCAGTGGAACGAGATGATCGCCGATGCCGAACACAAGATCGGCCGGCCGCGCCAGCTGTACCGCGGTTCGGTGCGCAGGGATTTCGTGCCGATTGCCAAACGCTGACCCAAGTGAGGTGGACCGTGAACGCACCGGGAAATGACTATCTGCAGATGATGCAGAACACTTCGATGTTATCCGGCGGCAACAACGCCTTTGTCGAGAGCCTGTACGAGGACTACCTGCGGGATGCGGCCTCCGTGCCGGCCGAGTGGCGGGCCTATTTCGACAAGCTGCAAACGGCGAACGCGCAGCACGATGTGGCACACGGCCCGATCCAGCGGGGTTTCCTGCAACTGGGGAAACGCCAGGCGGAGACGCCGATGCACGCCGACGCGACGCGCAAGCAGGCCTCGGTGCTGCAACTCATCAATGCCTATCGCTTCCTGGGTGTGCTCAACGCCGATCTCGATCCGCTGAAACGCCACCCCACGCCGGATGTGGCGGAGCTGAACCCGTCCTACTATGGCCTGGGCGATGCGGACATGGATACCACCTTTTTTACCGGCTCGCTGGTCGGCGGTGCGCGCATGACCTTGCGCGAGATACTGCAGCGCCTGCGCCGCATCTATTGCAGCAGCGTCGGTGCCGAATACATGTATATCAGCAGCGTTCCGCAGAAGCGCTGGATACAGGCGCGCCTGGAAGGCCCTGCGGGCGAACTGCGCTATTCGAGCGAGATCAGGAAGCGCGTGCTGGAGCGGCTGACGGCGGCGGAAGGGCTGGAACGCTACCTGCACACCAAATATGTCGGGCAGAAACGCTTCTCGCTGGAAGGCGGGGATACCCTGATCCCCTTGCTCGATCACCTGTTGCAGCGTGCCGGAGAACAGGGAGTGAAGGAATCCGTCATCGGCATGGCGCATCGCGGGCGCCTGAACGTGCTGGTCAATACGCTGGGCAAACTGCCCAAGGACCTGTTCGCCGAATTCGAAGGCATCCACACCGAGCACCTGACCTCGGGCGACGTGAAATATCACCAGGGTTTTTCCTCTGACATCCCCACTCCGGGCGGCCCCATGCACCTCACGCTGGCGTTCAATCCGTCGCACCTGGAGATCGTCAATCCGGTGGTCGAAGGATCGGTGCGCGCAAGGCAGCACCGCCGGCTGGATACCAAAGGCAAACAGGTGTTGCCGATCCTGTTGCACGGCGATGCGGCGTTCGCCGGGCAGGGGGTGAACCAGGAGACCTTTAACCTGTCGCAAACGCGCGGTTACGGCACCGGCGGTACGGTGCATATCGTGGTCAACAACCAGATCGGGTTTACCACGTCCGATCCGCGGGATACGCGTTCATCGCTGTATTGCACCGATGTGGCGAAGATGGTCGAGGCGCCGATCTTCCACGTGAATGCGGACGACCCGGAAGCCGTGTTGCTGGTCACGGAGATCGCGCTGGACTACCGCATGCAGTTCGGCAAGGACGTGGTGGTGGACATGGTGTGTTTCCGCAAGCTGGGGCATAACGAGCAGGACGAGCCTCTGGTCACCCAGCCATTGATGTATCGCAAGGTCAATCAGCATCCGGGCACGCGGGCGTTGTACGCCGGCCGCCTGGTGGAGCAGGGCGTGCTCGCTGCGGACGAGCCGGATGCCATGGTGGCCGAGTATCGGCGCGCCATGGATGAGGGGCGCAACCCCATCCAGCCGGTGCTGACCGGATTCAAGCAGGAATTCGCCGTGAGCTGGTCGAAATTCAAAGGCGGGGTTTCATGGCAGACGCCTGCCGTGACCGGCCTGCCGCGCGAACGCCTGCAGCAACTGGCGGAACGTCTGGTGGCGTTGCCGCAGAACTTCAAACTGCACTCGCGCGTGGAAAAGATCATTGCCGATCGCATGGCGATGGGCAAAGGCGAATTGGCACTGGATTGGGGGATGGCCGAGAATCTGGCGTATGCCAGCCTGGTTGCCGAAGGCTATCCGGTACGGCTGTCGGGCGAGGATTGCGGACGCGGTACCTTCTTCCACCGCCATGCGGTGCTGCACGACCAGAATCGCGAGCAATGGGACAAGGGCCTGTTCATTCCGCTGCAACACATTGCGCCGGATCAGGCTGACTTCATCGTGATCGATTCCATCCTGTCGGAGGAGGCCGTGCTGGGTTTCGAATACGGCTACGCTACCGCCGAACCGAACACGCTGACCATCTGGGAAGCGCAGTTCGGGGACTTTGCCAACGGTGCGCAGGTCGTCATCGACCAGTTTATCGCTTCCGGCGAAGCCAAGTGGGGCAGGTTGTGCGGCCTGACCATGCTGTTGCCGCATGGTTACGAAGGGCAGGGCCCGGAACACTCGTCCGGTCGCATCGAGCGCTACCTGCAGCTCTGCGCAGACTACAACATCCAGGTATGCATCCCGTCCACCGCCGCGCAGATATTCCATCTGCTGCGCCGCCAGATGCTGCGGCCCTACCGCCGACCGCTCGTCGTGTTCACCCCGAAGAGCCTGCTGCGCAGCAAGGATGCGGCATCCCCGCTGAAATGGTTCTCCGAAGGCGCCTTCCAGACGGTGATGCCGGAGGCCGACACGCTCGAGGCCGCCAAGGTCAGGCGCATCATCGTATGCAGCGGCAAGGTGTATTTCGATCTGGTCAAACACCGCAGGGAAAAAGGCATCGATGACATGGCCATCATCCGGCTGGAGCAGCTCTACCCTTTCCCGCACGACGAGTTCGCGGCGCAGGTCGCGGCCTACCCGAATGCAACCGAAGTGGTGTGGTGTCAGGAGGAGCCCGGCAATCAGGGGGCTTGGCATCGCATCCAGCATTACCTGTTGCGCCACATGCGCGACGAAATGCGTCTGGATTACGCGCTGCGCCCGTCTTCTGCCTCTCCAGCCGCGGGCTATCTGGCGACTCATAACGAACAGCAGAAAGCGGTGATCGAGGCAGCCTTCCGTCCCGATCTCGATGTCAAGAACAAACCAGGAGCACACCATGAGCATCATTGAAGTCAAAGTTCCGCAGCTCTCCGAATCGGTCTCCGAGGCCACGCTGCTGACCTGGCAGAAGAAAGTCGGCGAAGCGGTGCGTGAAGGCGAGAATCTGATCGACATCGAAACCGACAAGGTGGTGCTGGAACTGCCGGCCATCAAGAGCGGCGTGCTGAGCAGGATCATGAAGGCGGACGGCGCAAAAGTGACCAGCGGCGAAGTGATCGCCCAGATCGATACCGAAGGCAGCGTCAAGGCCGCCGCTGCTCCTGCCGCACCTGCGGCCGCATCGGCAAGCGCAGCCAAAACGCCCGCGCAAGCTGCAGCCGTGTCGCCTTCGGCACGCAAGCTGGCGCATGCGCACGATGTGGATGCCGCCAGCCTGCAGGGCAGCGGCCGGCATGGCCTGGTAACCAGGGAGGACGTGCTGGAGGCCGTACAGCAGGTTCCGGCAAGCGCTAGCCCTGTCGCACCGGTGGCAGTGCCCACGGGCGACCGCCCGGAACAGCGCGTTCCGATGACGCGTATCCGCCAGCGCATCGCCGAGCGCTTGCTGCAATCTCAGGCCAATGCCGCCATCCTCACCACATTCAACGAAGTGAACATGCAGCCGGTGATCGAGCTGCGCAACAAATACAAGGAGGCCTTCGAGAAGAAGCATGGCGTGAAGCTCGGCTTCTCCTCGTTCTTCGTCAAGGCGGCAGTGCTGGCCTTGCAGAAGTTCCCCGTCGTCAACGCTTCGGTGGACGGAACCGACATCATCTACCACGGCTATTTCGACATCGGCATGGCCATCGGCAGCGAACGCGGACTGGTGGTGCCCATCCTGCGCGACGCAGACCAGCTGTCGCTGGCGGACATTGAGAAGCGCATCGCGGATTTTGCCGCGCGTGCCAAGGATGGCAAACTCACCATGGAGGAGTTGAGCGGCGGCACGTTCTCCATCACCAACGGCGGCGTGTTCGGCTCCATGCTTTCCACTCCCATCATCAATCCCCCTCAGAGCGCCATTCTCGGCATTCATGCGACCAAGGACCGTCCCGTGGCCGAGAACGGCCAGGTGGTGATCCGCCCGATGAACTATCTGGCGCTGTCGTACGACCATCGCATCATCGACGGGCGCGAAGCGGTGCAGTTCCTCGGTACGATCAAGGAAGCGCTGGAATTCCCGGGCCGCGTATTGCTGGATCTATAACATGCCGACGTTCAAAGCGTTCCGTATCTTCGACGACAACGGCAAATCGCAAGGCCGCTTCGTGGAGCTGTCGCTCGATGACCTCGATCCCGGCGAGGTGGTCATCCGCACGCATTATTCCGGCGTCAATTACAAGGATGCGCTGGCCGCAACCGGCGCGGGCAAGGTCATCCGCCGTTTTCCCTGCGTCGGCGGCATCGATGCCGCCGGCGTGGTTGAGTCTTCGCATGACGCGCGTTTCAAGGCAGGCGACCGGGTGCTGGTGACCGGCTATGACATGGGTGTCGCACACGACGGCGGTTTCGCCGAACGCGTACGTGTCCCGGCGGACTGGGTTGTGCCGCTGCCGGCCGGGTTGTCGCTGTTCGAGGCAATGGCCCTGGGCACGGCCGGCTTCACGGCAGCGCTGGCCATCCATCGTCTGGAGCAGAATGAACTGACGCCCGACAAAGGCAAGGTCGTGGTGACCGGAGCCACCGGCGGGGTGGGCAGCCTGGCAATACGTATGCTGTCGCAACTCGGTTATCGCGTGGTTGCGCTGACCGGGAAAGTCGGCGAGCAGGAATACCTGAAATCGCTGGGTGCAAGCGAAGTGCTGCTGCGCAACACGATCGACCTGAAGAGCGCCCGCCCGCTTGAGAAATCGCAGTGGGCTGGCGCACTGGATGCGGTCGGTGGCGATACGCTGGCCTGGCTTGCGCGCACCATGCAGCAGGACGGTGCCATCGCCAGTTTCGGCAATGCGGGCGGCATCGAGCTGCATACCACCGTGTTTCCGTTCATCCTGCGCGGCGTCAAATTGCTGGGCGTGGATTCGGCCGCGACGGCCATGCTCTTGCGCAAACAGTTATGGCAACGCCTGGCCGGCGATCTGCGCATCGACCGTTTCGACCTGGTGGCACATCGCATTTCCTTCGCCGAACTGCCTGCCGCATGTTCAAGACTGATCGCCGGCGAAGCGCATGGACGCTCCGTTGTGGAATTTGCGCCGAACTAGAAACCGCTCGGTTATAATGCGCGCCCCTTGGGGCTTCCACGGCTCCATATGCGAAAGTGGCGGAATTGGTAGACGCACTGGATTTAGGTTCCAGCGCCGTAAGGCGTGAGAGTTCGAGTCTCTCCTTTCGCACCAGATCACGGCAAACTTTCTCGAAAAGGCGAATGCCATTGCTGCGCCAGATTAAATTTTTGTTATATGCGGGAGTTTTCTGCGCATTTGCATTGCTGCCCCGGTGCTAAAGGGCTATATTGCCCTTCAGGAGCCCAAAGATGCCCAGCGATACACAAAACAAGCGCTCCATTCTAGACGCGCGTCACCATGACCCCTTTTCATATCTGGGGTTGCATCAGAACAGGTCCGGCTGGATCCTGCGGGTTTTTCAACCTCATGCTACCGAGATCGCGGTCCACGACGGCGAGGCTTGGCAGCCGCTCGAGCGCGATCCGGCCAATGGTTTCTATCACTGGCAAGGCAAACGCGCCCTGCCAGTACCCTGCCGCCTGAAAGTCAATTTCTTCAACCATGTCATCGAAGTGCATGATGCCTACAGTTTTGGCAGCAGCATCAGCGAACATGACCTCTATCTTTTTTCGCAAGGACGGCTGGAGCAGGCATACCGCATGCTCGGCGCCCATCACATGGAACTGCAGGGCGTATGGGGAGTGCGCTTCGCGGTGTGGGCGCCCAATGCCGAGCGCGTCAGCGTGGTGGGGGACTTCAACGGCTGGGACGGGCGCATCCACCCGATGCGCGCCCTGGGCAGCAGCGGCGTATGGGAGATTTTCGTACCCGACATCGGGCTGGGCGAGTTCTACAAGTTCGAGATCCGCAACCGCCATTCCGGCGAGGTTTTCGTCAAGACCGACCCTTATGGCCTGAGTTTCGAGATACGCCCCGGCACGGCGGCAAAGGTTGCCGTGCTGGATGGCTACCAGTGGCGCGATTCGGCATGGCAGGAGCATCGTGCCGGCCGTGACTGGATCCATCAACCCATGAACGTGTATGAGGTGCATGCCGGTTCATGGAAACGCCATTGGGACGGACGTTTCTACAATTTCCGCGAACTGGCGGACAGCCTCGTGCCCTATGTGCAGGAGATGGGGTTCACGCACATCGAACTGATGCCGATCAGCGAGCATCCGCTGGACGAATCCTGGGGTTACCAGACAACGGGTTATTACGGTGTGACCAGCCGTTTCGGCACACCGGACGATTTCCGCTATCTGGTGGACTCCTGCCATGTCGTCGGCATCGGCGTGATTCTCGATTGGGTGCCAGCGCATTTCCCGAAGGACGCCTTCGCACTGGCGCGTTTCGATGGCACGGCGCTGTATGAGCATGAAGACCCCAGGCTGGGCGAACATCAGGACTGGGGCACGCTGATCTTCAATTACGGACGCAACGAGGTGCGCAACTTCCTGCTGGCCAATGCGCACTACTGGCTGAGCGAGTTCCACATCGACGGCTTGCGCGTGGATGCGGTGGCATCCATGCTGTATCTCGATTATTCGCGCAAGGCGGGCGAATGGTTGCCGAACAAGTACGGCGGCCGGGAGAACATCGATGCGGTGGATTTTTTCCGCGAGTTGAATGTGATGACCCATGAGCAATTTCCCGGCACCTTGACGCTGGCCGAGGAATCCACCTCGTGGCCGATGGTGTCGCGGCCCACCTATCTGGGCGGGCTGGGGTTCAGCATGAAATGGAACATGGGCTGGATGAACGACACGCTGGATTACATCGAGCACGATCCGGTGCATCGCCGTTATCACCACAACAGGCTCACGTTCGGCCAGCTCTACAGTTACACCGAGAATTTCGTGCTGCCGTTCTCGCATGACGAGGTGGTGCACGGGAAGAAGTCCCTGCTCGACAAGATGCCGGGAGATGCCTGGCAGAAATTCGCCAATCTGCGCCTGCTGTTCACCTACCAGATGACCTATCCGGGCAAGAAGCTCAATTTCATGGGCAACGAGTTCGCGCAGGGGCACGAATGGAAGGTCGGTGCGGAACTGGACTGGTATCTGCTTGGGCGGGGCGAGCATAGCGGGGTGCAATCTGCCTTGCGCGATCTTAACCGCCTGTATGCGGGCGTACCGGCACTGCATGAACTGGATTTTTCGCCGGAAGGTTTCGATTGGCTGGATTGCAACGATGCCGACCAGTCGGTGTTGAGTTTCCGCCGCATCGCACGCGACGGTTCATATGTGATCGTGCTGCTCAACTTCACTCCGGTTCCGCGTGTGGGCTACCGTATCGGGATGCGGCACAAGGGATGCTATCGCGAGATATTCAATAGCGATTCGCATTATTACGGCGGTTCCAACATGGGTAACGGACTGGGGCTGGATACCTCGGATGTCGCCTGGAACGGCGCAATGCAATCGTTGGCACTCACGTTGCCGCCGCTGGCCGGCATCGTGCTGCAAAGGACAAATTGACGGAACACACCAAGGGGAGCTCATGTCTGCATTGACACAATCGACCGCCTGGCAAGCGTTGCTTGCGCACTACGCCGCCAACAGACAGCTTTCCATGCGGCAGCTGTTCGGCGACGATCCGCAACGTTTCAAGCGTTTTTCCGTGCGCCTCGACGACATGTTGCTCGACTATTCCAAGAATCTGGTGACCGGACAGACGATGGAGTTGCTGTTTGCCTTGGCGCGCCAGGCCGATGTCGAAGGCTGGCGCGACCGGATGCTCGCCGGCGAGAAGATCAATAGCACCGAGCACCGTGCGGTGCTGCATACCGCTTTGCGTGCAGCGATGGACCCGGCGCATGCTCCGGTCCTGGTCGACGGACAAGATGTGCTGCCGGGTGTACGACGCGTGATGGACAAGATGCGCGGCTTCAGCGAAAGCGTGCGTAGCGGCACCTGGCGCGGGTACGGCGGCAAAGCCATCACCGACGTGGTGAACATCGGCATCGGCGGTTCATTCCTCGGGCCATTGATGGTGTGCGAGGCGCTGTATTCATACGGTGGCAGGCTGAAGACGCATTTCGTCTCCAATATCGACAGCACCGACCTGCTGGAAAAACTGGAGCCGCTCGATCCGGAGACGACGCTGTTCATCGTCGCCTCCAAGACCTTCACGACGCAGGAGACCCTGATGAACGCCCGCTCGGCACGCGACTGGTTTCTGCGCAGTGCCGGCGATGCGAAGCATGTCGCGAAGCATTTCGTGGCATTGTCGACCAACGCAAAGGAAGTGACGGCGTTCGGCATCGATGCGGCCAACATGTTCGAGTTTTCCGACTGGGTCGGTGGGCGTTATTCGCTGTGGTCGGCAATCGGTCTGTCCATCGTGCTGGCGGTGGGGATGGACAACTTCGAGGAGCTGCTGCGCGGCGCCTATGAGATGGATGTGCATTTCAGCACTGCGCCGCTGGAGCAGAACATGCCGGTGATCATGGCCCTGCTGGGAATCTGGTACAACAACTTCCATGGGGTCACCAAGCAGGCGCTGCTTCCGTATGACCATGCGCTGGAACATTTCGTGCCTTACTTCCAGCAGGCGGACATGGAGAGCAACGGCAAACGTGTGGATCGCAACGGCATGCCGGTGGATTATTCGACCGGTCCCATCCTGTGGGGTGGCGTCGGCACCAACGGCCAGCATGCCTATTTCCAGATCCTGCATCAGGGGACGCAGATGGTCCCGGCCGATTTCATCGCATCGGTACAGACCCACTATCCGCTGGGCGAGCATCATGCCACGCTGTTGTCCAACTTCTTTGCCCAGACCGAGGCGCTGATGCGCGGCAAGAACGAGGCCGAGGCGCGTGCCGAGCTGCAGGCGTCCGGCATGGACGAGCAGTCCATCGCTGCGCTGCTGCCGCACAAGGTGTTCGAAGGCAACAAGCCGACCAATTCCATCCTGTTCAGGCAACTGACGCCGCGCACGCTGGGGCGGCTGATCGCGCTGTATGAGCACAAGATCTTCGTGCAGGGCATTGTCTGGAACATCAACTCCTTCGACCAATGGGGGGTAGAACTGGGCAAACAGCTGGCCTCGCACATCCAGGCAGAACTGCGCAGTGGCGCCGAGATTACCGCGCACGATTCCTCCACCAACGGACTGATCGCTCACTACAACGCACTTAAATGAAGATACTTTTCGTCACTTCGGAGGCACATCCACTCATCAAGACCGGCGGTCTGGGCGATGTCAGCGGTGCGTTGCCTGCCGCGCTTCAGGCGCTGGGTCAGGATGTGCGGCTGCTGCTGCCGGGTTATATCCCGGTGCTGGACAAGCTGGAAAGCAAGCGTACGGTCGCGAACTTCAGGGTGTTTCCCGGCCAGCCGGAGATAAGGCTGTTGAGCGCGAAGATGCCGCTTACCGAAGTGCCGGTATATGTGCTGGATGCACCGCAATACTTTTGCCGCGTGGCGGGGCCATACCAGTACGAGCTGGGTGGCGACTGGCCGGACAATGCGATGCGTTTCGGCATGTTGTCCAGGGTGGCGGCGATGCTGGGCAGCGCGGATTCGCCCATCCCCTGGCGCGCCGATATCGTGCACTGCAACGACTGGCAGAGCGGCCTTGCGCCGGCTTATCTGCAACTGAACCGGGGTTCGCACGCGAAGAGCGTGATGGCCATCCACAACATGGCATTCCAGGGCAATTTCGATCGCGACTGGCTGGGGCCGCTCGATCTGCCGCAATCCTGTTTCGACATGCATGGCGTGGAGTTTCACGGCTACCTGTCTTTCCTCAAAGCGGGTCTGCATTATGCCGACCGCATTGTGACGGTCAGCCCGACCTATGCACGCGAGATACAGGCCACCGAGATGGGCTACGGCATGCAGGGCCTGCTCACGGTGCGCAACGGGGACGTGAGCGGCATCCTGAACGGCATCGACGAACAGGAATGGAACCCTGCCACCGATCGCTATCTGGCAGTGCATTACGACAGCGGCAACCTCGCGCTCAAGGCTGCAGGCAAGCTGGCGTTGCAGCAGCAGCTCGGACTGGAAACGGATGCGAAGGCGCCTTTGCTGGGTGTGGTCAGCCGCCTCACCTATCAGAAGGGGCTGGATATGCTGCTGGAAAGCCTGCCCAGATTGCTGGACGGCGGGGCGCAACTGGCGGTGCTGGGGAGCGGCGAGAGCGAACTCGAACGGCGCTTCCAGCATCTGGCGCAGCGTTATCCCGAACGTGCCTCGGTCACCTTGCGTTTCGACGAGGGCCTGTCGCACCGGATCATGGCGGGAGCGGACATCTTCCTGATGCCGTCGCGCTTCGAGCCATGCGGGCTGAACCAGATGTACGGTATGCGCTACGGTACGCCACCGGTGGTGCGCAGGACCGGAGGGCTGGCGGATTCGGTGATCGACGCGCAGGAAAGCGGCGGTACCGGCTTCGTGTTCGATGAGGCCGATCCGGCGATGCTGTACCGCACCATCGTGCGTGCCATCGATTGTTACCGGGACGAGAAGGGTTTCCGGCAGATACAGCTCAACGGCATGCGTCGCGATGTCGGGTGGGGAGGCAGTGCACAGCATTATCTCGATCTGTACCGGACGATGTGATGAAGAGGTGTTTGTTGGCTGACTAAAAGGGGAGGAGCATCATGGTTCAGGAAATGCGTTCACCACGATTCATCAGTGCATTGACAAAAAATACCGTGGCCCTGGTGCTGGCGGGAGGACGCGGCAGCCGCCTGCATAACCTGACGGACTGGAACGCAAAACCGGCGGTGCAGTTCGGCGGCAAATTCCGCATCATCGACTTCCCCTTGTCGAATTGCATCAACTCCGGCATCCGCCGCATCGGCGTGGTGACGCAATACAAGGCGCATACGCTGATCGAGCACATCCAGAAAGGCTGGGGATTCCTGCGCGGCGAGTTCAACGAGTTCCTGGCCTTGCTGCCGGCGCAGCAGCGCATTCAGGAGGAGTGGTATCGAGGCACCGCAGATGCGGTATTCCAGAATATCGATATCCTGCGCGGCTACAATCCGGAGTACATCGTGATCCTGGCGGGCGACCATGTCTACAAGATGGACTACGGCGAGATGCTGGCATACCACGTGAGCAGCGATGCCGACATGACGGTCGGCTGCATCGATGTGCCAGTGGCCGATGCATCGTCGTTCGGCGTGATGACGGTCGACGACAAGGACCGTATCGTCAAGTTCGCCGAGAAGCCCAAGAACCCCGCCGAGATTCCGGGCAAGCCCGGGCGGGCCCTGGCCAGCATGGGTATTTATGTGTTCAATGCCAGGTTCCTGTACGAGCAGTTGATTCGCGATGCCGACACCAAGAAATCTTCGCACGACTTCGGCCACGACATCATCCCTTACCTGATCGACCGCTATCGCGTATATGCGCACCGGTTCGAGAAGAGTTGCGTCGGCATGAGTGACGGCGGAGGGGCCTACTGGCGCGATGTGGGAACCATCGACGCGTATTGGGAAGCCAACATGGAGATGGTCAGCGTGACCCCGGCGCTCGATCTGTACGACAAGAGCTGGCCGATCTGGACCTATCAGGAGCAATTGCCGCCGGCCAAGTTCGTCTTCAACGACGACGACAGGCGCGGTGTGGCGATCGACTCCATGGTGTCGGGGGGCTGTATCATCAGCGGTGCGAGGGTGCAGCATTCCTTGTTGTTCTCGGATATCCGAGTGGGGGCGCGCAGCGAGATCACCGATTCGGTGATTCTGTCCGGCGCGCGCATCGGCGAAGATGTGATGCTGAGCCGGGTGGTGCTGGACAATAATTGCGTGATACCGGACGGCATGCGGATCGGTTTCGACCAGGAGGAGGATTCGCGCCGCTTCCACGTGTCTCCCGGCGGGATCACTCTGGTGACGCCGGACATGCTGGGCCAATCGATCCACCATATCAGATGAGGTTCTTCCAGGAAGGTCGCGTGAACCACCATGCTACAAAGTGACACACCGCAGTCGGCAGGCAAGAAACTCCAGCTCATCCTGTGCTGGCATATGCACCAGCCGGATTACCGCGAATATCTGCGCGGGGAATATGTGCTGCCATGGACCTATCTGCATGCCATGAAGGACTACACCGATATGGCCTTCCATCTGGAACAGCACCCGCAGGCCAGGGCGGTGGTGAATTTCGTGCCCATTCTGCTTGAGCAGCTGCACGATTATGAACAACAATTCGAGAGCGGCGAGATCCGCGATGCGTTGCTCAAGATGCTGAAGCATGAGCGTCTCGACGAATTGGGAGATGAGCAGCGTCTGCATATCCTGGACAGCTGTTTCAAGAGCGACCACGCCAAGATGCTGAAGCCGTACCGTGCCTATCAGCATCTGTTCGATCTGCTGAAGGTGCTTGAGGGACACGGTCGCGAGAATGTGACGTACCTGTCCGGCCAGTACCTGGCCGACCTGCTGGTGTGGTACCACATGGTGTGGATGGGCGAGAGCTTGCGGCGCAGCAGCGAACTGGTGGCGCGGCTGATGACCAAGGGCAGCCAATTCACCTATGCCGAGCGCATGGAGTTGTTCGGCCTGATCGGGACCGTCATCGCCGACATCGTGCCGCGTTACCGGAAGCTGGCCGAGCGTGGGCAGATCGAGATATCTTCCACGCCCTATAACCACCCCATCATGCCGCTGCTGATCGATTTTGCGGCGGCGCGCGAGAGCGAGCCGAATGCCCCTTTGCCGCAAGCGGTGCAGTACCCCGGCGGCCTGTCGCGTGTACACGCGCACCTTGCCAACGCCATGGAGAGCCACCGCCAGAACTTCGGTGCAGCACCCCACGGGATGTGGCCATCCGAGGGCGGCGTGTCGCGCGCCACGTTGAAGCTGCTGGCGGAGCATGGCTGCGAATGGACGGCGACCGGGCAGGCAGTGCTGGCCAACAGCCTGCTGCGCGAAATGAACGACCATCCCCTGCCGGGCAGTTCCGGCTACCTGTACAAGCCGTATCAGGTCGAGACCGGCGGTACCCCGATCTACTGTTTCTTCCGCGACGACGGTCTTTCCGACAAGGTCGGTTTCGAATATGCCAAATGGAAAGGGGATGATGCCGCCGCCGATTTCGTCCATCATCTGGAAGAAATATTGCGGCACTCGCCGGGCGAGGAGGATCCGGTGGTGACGGTGATCCTGGATGGCGAGAACGCATGGGAATACTACCCCTACAACGCCTATTACTTCCTGTCTGAGCTGTATGCGAAGCTGGAAATCCATCCCGATATCCGGACTACGACATTCCATGAGTGCATCCAGAGCCTGAACGACCCGAAATCAAAAGTGACGGCGAGCAAATTGCACCAGATGGTGGCGGGCAGCTGGGTGTATGGCACGTTCAGCACCTGGATCGGTTCTCCTGACAAGAACCGCGGCTGGGACCTGCTGTGCGATGCCAAGCGCAGTTACGATATCGTCATGGCGAGCGGACGCCTGAACGACGAGGAGAAGCGTCTGGCTACCCTGCAACTCGCCGACTGCGAAGGCTCGGACTGGTTCTGGTGGTTCGGCGACTACAATTCGGCACTGAGTGTCGCCTCCTTCGATAACCTGTTCCGCCGCAACCTGTCCAATTTATATCGTCTTCTCAAATTGCCACCGCCGTTCGAGCTGCAGCATTTCATCAGCGTCGGTAGCGGTGATCCCGCCATGGGAGGAACCATGCGCCGATCCGATGGTATGTGATCATTGATGGAGTAGAGCATGGCCAAATCGATTTCGTTGTTACTCGGAGTACACGCCCATCAGCCGGTGGGCAACTTCACCTCGGTGCTGGATGAAGCGCATGTCCGTTGTTACGGGCCGTTCCTGCGCGTGCTGCATCGCTACCCCGCATTCAAGTTTGCCATCCACGTCAGCGGATGGCTGCTCGATTACATGCTGGCACGCTACCCGGACGACATGGCCCTGTTGAAAGAGATGGTGCAACGCGGCCAGGCCGAGCTGGTGGGGGCCGGTTATACCGAGCCGGTGCTGGCGGTGATTCCGGAAGCGGATCGCGTCGGCCAGCTGCAGCGCATGTCGAACATGCTGGAACAGACGCTCGGGCAGCGCCCGCAGGGCGCGTGGCTGACCGAACGCGTATGGGAGGCGACCGTGGTTCCTGCGCTGGCGGATTCGGGCATCCGCTATTCCACGGTGGACGATTACCATTTCCTGTGCGCCGGCAAAGAGGGAGGGGAGCTGGATGGCTACTACACCACGGAAGAGAACGGGCGTCAGCTCGATCTGTTCCCGATCTCGGAGGCGCTGCGTTATCGCCTGCCGTTCTCGCCGGCGCAGGAGGTGGTGAGTTATCTGGAAAGCCTGGCGAAAGAGGAAGGGGCGCCGGCGGCGATTTATTTCGACGATATCGAGAAGTTCGGCATCTGGCCCGAAACCTATCAATGGGTGTATGAGCGTGGCTGGCTTACCCAGTTCATCGAAGGCGTGCTGGCATCCGGCATCATCAGGACGGAGCGCTATTGCGACTATCATGCGCGCGCCAAGACGCACGGCGTGGTCTATCTGCCCACCACATCCTATATCGAGATGAACGAATGGACACTGCCGGTCCCTGCAGCACATCATTATGCCGATCTGGTGCAAGCGTCGAAATCGTCTGGCGAATTCGAACGCAACAAGGCATTCCTGCGCGGCGGCATCTGGAAGAATTTCTTCATGCGCTATCCGGAATCGAACTGGATGCACAAGCGCATGCTCAGCCTGTCGCGACGTCTGCATGCCTTGCCGCAAAACGCGCAGACTGCGGAGATGCTGAATGCGTTGTACGAAGCGCAGGCCAACGATGCCTACTGGCATGGCTTGTTCGGCGGGCTGTACCTGCCCCATCTGCGCCGTGCCATCTACAATGCGATCGTCAAGCTGGAGGGGCTGCTGGACGTGGCTGAGCCGCGCCAGCCAGCGCTGGCGGCAGATCTCGATCTGGACGGGGACGACGAGATATTCCTGCAGAACGGGGTGTTGCAGGCGATCCTGCGCCAGGACGGCAGCGCGGCATTGTGCGAATTTGATGCTTATCGCCTGAGCCATAATTTTGCCGATACCCTGGCCATGCCGCAGGAGCATTATCACCGCAAGGTGCATGCCCAACCGATTGCGCATTCCCGCGGCGAAGGGATCGCCAACCCGCATGAACGCATCAGCATGAAGCATGAGATCACCCCGGAAGACATGGCGATCGACGAACAGCGGAAGTCAATGTTCCTGGACAGGTGGCTGGCAGAGGGGGCCGAGGTCAGGCCGCAATATTTGTTGTCGGAGAGCCCCGGAATGGCACCCGCCGCCACCTTCGAGGCGTCCCTGGGCGACGGCAGGGTGCGCAAATCAGTGGTGCTGGACGGCACACGTCTGTATGTCGCCTATCGCTTCTTCGGGGTCGCCCACGGCGTGTTCCGGGTGGTGGTCAACCTTGCCATGCCCAGTTGCGACGGGCCTGCCGGCCGCTTCAGGGTGGGGGAGGAGATCAAGGGCGGTTTCGGCCAATTGCTGCAGCTTGCCGGGATGCAGCATGTCGTACTGGAGGATGCGGTGCTGGGGGGCAAGCTTGAGGTTTCGGTGAGTCGCCCTGTCGCGCTCCATTCGCTGCCCAGCTTCAGCGTTTCACAGTCCGAGGCCGGATTCGAGAAGATCATGCAGGCTGTCGTGCTGACGTTCGACTGTATTTTGACGAGCCAGACCGATATGCTGGAATTCTGCATCGATGTCGCCTGAGCGACGGTCGATGCTTTCACAGTGGAAACGTAAATGAATACCGTCAACAAGCCTTTTATCGCCAAGCATCCAAGCGTGCTGAAAATCCCCCCGCTGGCCATGAATGCCAACGGGCTGGAAGAGGATTTTTGCCGCTATTTCAATCACACCCTGGGTTGGGACAAGGCGATCGTATCGGCACACCACGTCTATTCTTCCTGTGCGCTGGTATTGCGCGACCGTCTGGTGGAGCGCTGGCGCAGGACCCAGCGGGCCTATGACGAATCCGGTTGCAAGCAGGCGTATTACCTGTCGCTGGAGTTCCTGATGGGGCGCGCATTGGGAAACGCGCTGCTGAACCTGGAGCTGACAGGTGCTGGTGTCGAGGCGATGCGCAATCTCGGGCTGGACATGGAGGAGGTGCGGGAACTGGAGAGCGATGCCGGCCTGGGCAACGGTGGTCTGGGTCGGCTGGCTGCCTGTTTCCTGGATAGTTGTGCGACGCTGCAGTTGCCGGTGACCGGTTACGGCATCCGCTATGAGTATGGCATGTTCCGCCAGAAGATCGAGCAGGGGCGCCAGGTGGAAGAGCCCGACCACTGGTTGCGCAACGGCAATCCGTGGGAGATTGAGCGGCCGGAATTCGCGGTCAGGATCAAGTTCGGCGGACGCTCTGATTTCTATACCGACACCGACGGCGATCTGCGTGCGCGCTGGATCGATACGCAGGATGTGGTGGCAGTCCCCTACGACATGCCCATCCCCGGCTATCGCAACGACACGGTGAACACCTTGCGTCTGTGGAAGGCGACGGCGACGGAAGAATTCGACCTGGAAGAATTCAATGCCGGCAGCTACACCGAAGCGGTTGCGGCGAAAAATGCGGCAGAACACATCACGATGGTGCTGTATCCGAATGATGCGAGCGAGAACGGCAAGGAGCTGCGATTGCGCCAGCAATATTTCCTGGCGTCGGCGAGCTTGCAGGACGTTTTGCGGCAATGGGTGCACAAGTATGGCAACGATTTCTCGGATTTCGCCGAGAAAAGCTGTTTCCAGCTGAACGACACCCATCCGACCTGCGCAGTGCCGGAATTGATGCGCCTGCTGATGGACGAGCATGGTCTGGGCTGGGATGAGGCGTGGCGCATCACCGCTGGCACCATGGCCTATACCAACCATACGCTGCTGCCGGAAGCTCTGGAGCGCTGGCCGGTGGGCATGTTCGGGCGCTTGCTGCCGCGCCTGCTCGATATCATCTTCGAGATCAATGCACGCTTCACGGAGGAAGTGTCGCTGCGCTGGCCGGGTGATACCGAACGGCAGCGCCGCATGTCGATCATCGAGGAAGGCGTTATTCCTCAGATACGCATGGCCTATCTGGCCGTGGTGGCGTGCCACTCGGTGAACGGTGTGGCGGCGCTGCATTCCGAATTGCTGCAGAAGCATCTGTTCCATGATTTTTTCGAGCTGTGGCCCGAGAAATTCAACAACAAGACCAACGGGGTGACGCCCCGGCGCTGGCTGGCTTCGAGCAATCCGCTGCTGAGCGGACTGATCGACCGCAGCATCGGCCAGGCATGGCGCACCGACTTGTCGGTTTTGACGGCGTTGCGTGCGTTCGCCGATGACGGGGAATTCCGTGCCGAGTGGCATCGGATCAAACAGGCTAACAAGCAGCGGCTGGCAGACAAGGTCGCCCGCGATTGCGGTGTGGAATTCGATCCGGCGGCGATGTTCGATGTGCAGGTGAAGCGCATCCATGAATACAAGCGCCAGCTGCTCAACGTGCTGCATGTGATCCATTTGTATGACCGCATCAAACACGGGGATGTCGCTGACTGGACGCCGCGTTGCGTGCTGATTGGCGGCAAGGCTGCACCTGGTTATGTCATGGCGAAACGCATCATCAGGCTGATTACGGCGGTGGCCGAGGTCGTCAATCACGACCCCGTCACGCGAGGGAGGTTGCGGCTTGCCTTCTTGCCCGATTATTGCGTTTCGGCGATGGAAGTCATCTGCCCGGCGGCCGACCTGTCCGAGCAGATATCGACGGCAGGCAAGGAAGCTTCGGGTACGGGAAACATGAAGTTCATGATGAACGGCGCGATCACCATCGGCACGCTGGATGGTGCGAACATCGAGATCCGCGAGGAAGTGGGCGAAAAAAGCTTTTTCCTGTTCGGGTTGACCGCAGGAGAGGTGGAGGCGGTTCGGGGAAATTACGATCCTGCCTCCATCGTCGCCGCCGATGCCGACCTGGGGCGGGTCATGCACCTGCTGGAAAGCGGGCATTTCAACCTGTTCGAACCGGGGGTATTCGACCCTATCGTACAATCCATCCTGAACCCGCACGATCCGTGGCTGACGGCAGCCGATTTCCGCAGTTTCGTGGACGCCCAGCGCCGGGTGGCCGAAGCCTATCGCGACCGCGAGCGCTGGACGCGCATGAGCATCCTGAATTCCGCGGCCAGCGGCAAATTCTCCAGCGACCGCACCATCCGGGATTACAACCGCGATATCTGGCATCTGAGTCAAGTGCCGGCGCATGCGGAGTGAGCGGACGGGCGGGCCTTCCCGTCCTGTTTCATGTATCATTGACGCCTGCGATATCCGATTTGTGAAGCCTGCTTAATTCAAAGGAAGTGTCAGTATGTCAAATGTAGAGACTTTGAGTGGATTGCAACGCCGTTTGAACGCATCCATCCCCCAGCAACAATTGCGCGGCGAAATGGAAGCCCGCCTGAAGCGCATAGGCCGCACCGCCAAAGTGCACGGTTTCCGTCCGGGCAAGGTGCCGTACAAGGTGCTGGAACAGCAATATGGAGCATCGGTGCAGCAGGAAGTGCTGGGCGAGAGCCTGCAGCGCTCGTTTGCCGAGGCCGCCATCTCCAACAAGCTGCAGGTCGCGGGTTATCCGCAGTTCGAGATCAAGACCGCGGACCTGAACGCGCCGCAGATCGAGTACAGCGCGACCTTCGAGGTCTACCCGGACGTCGTGATCGGCGACATCTCCGGCGAAACAATCAACCGTGTCGCATTTGAGCTAAGCGATGCCGATGTGGAAGAGACAATCAACACCATGCGCAAGCAGCGCGCCACGTTCAGGAAAACGGATCGTGCCGCGCAGAACGACGACCAGGTGCGCATCGATTTCAGCGGCACCTTGAACGGCGAGGCGTTCGAGGGCGGCACCGGCAAGGATTTTGCATTCGTGCTGGGTGCCGGGCGCATGTTGCCGGATTTCGAAAAAGCGATCGTCGGCATGAAGGCGGGGGAGACCAAGGCGTTCGACATGACTTTTCCTGCGGATTATCACGGCAAGGATGTGGCGGGCAAGCAGGTGACCTTTACCATCACCGTTCATGCGGTCGAAGCAGCCCACCTGCCTGAGGTGGATGCCGAATTCGCCAAATCGATGGGGATGGCGGATGGCGATGTGGCCAAGCTCAAGGCCGAGATCCGCGACAACATCGGCCGCGAGGCAGCGCGCCGGGTGAAAGTGCGCAACAAAGACAACGCGATGGAGGTGCTGCTCAAGGTGGCGCAGCTGGAAGTGCCCCAGTCCCTGCTGGAAAGCGAAGCACAGAATCTGATGCAGCAGGCCAGGCAGGATATGGAAGCCCGCGGTATCAAGCTTCCGAAAGGCATGCAGTTGCCGGCGGACCTGTTCGTCGAGCGTGCGACCAAGCGCGTGAAGCTGGGCCTGATCCTGGCGGAACTGGTGAAGAAGCACAGCCTGAATGCGAAGCCGGAGCAGGTGACGGCGCTGGTGCAGGAATATGCTCAAAGCTATGAGCATCCGGAAGAGGTCATACGCTGGTACAACGGGGATCCTTCGCGTCTGCGCGAAGTGGAGAATCTGGCGCTGGAAGACAATGTGGTCGCATGGGTCATGGCAGGGGCCAAGGTCAGTGACCAATCGATCACGTTCAACGAATTGATGGGGAGCAACTGAATATGTTGAATGATTCCACCAGGCAAACGATGGAGCCGCAGGACATCGGCATGATCCCGATGGTGGTCGAGAGCAGCGGACGCGGTGAGCGTGCGTATGACATCTATTCGCGCCTGCTCAAGGAGCGCGTGGTGTTCCTGGTGGGCGAGGTCAACGACCATACTGCCAACCTGATCGTTGCGCAAATGCTGTTTCTGGAATCGGAGAATCCGGACAAGGATATCCACTTTTACATCAACTCGCCGGGCGGATCCATCTCCGCCGGCATGGCGATCTACGACACCATGCAGTTCATCAAGCCCCAGGTGTCCACGCTGTGCATCGGTATGGCAGCGTCGATGGGCGCATTCCTGCTGCAGGCAGGCGAAAAGGGCAAGCGTTTCGCATTGCCGAATTCCACCGTGATGATCCATCAACCGCTGGGCGGGTTCCGTGGCCAGGCTTCGGACATCGAGATCCATGCCAAATACATCCTGAGTTTGCGTGAACGCCTGTATACCTTGATGGCCCAGCATACCGGGCGCACCATCGAAGAGATTGCACGCGACAGCGAGCGGGACAACTTCCTGACCGCAAAAGAGGCAATGGAATATGGCCTGGTGGATCAGGTGCTGGACAAGCGGGTTTAAGTAATTTGGTTGGCTGCCGATAATTTCGGAGCGGAGGTGCAAATGACGTCGGATAAGAACAAGGGTGACAAACTGCTGTACTGCTCGTTCTGCGGAAAGAGCCAGCACGAGGTGCGCAAGCTGATTGCGGGTCCGTCGGTGTTCGTGTGCGACGAGTGCATTGCGTTGTGCAACGATATCATTCGCGAAGAGACGCAGAGCAGCATCGGTGTGGAAAAGGCCGACAAGAACGACCTGCCGGTCCCGCACGAGATCTGTGCCAGATTGGATGAGTATGTCATCGGCCAGCGTCAGGCGAAAAAGATATTGTCAGTGGCGGTTTATAACCACTACAAGCGCTTGCGGAGCACGGATGCGGACGGCGTGGAGCTGGCCAAGAGCAACATACTCCTGGTGGGACCCACGGGTTCGGGCAAGACCCTGCTGGCGCAGACGCTGGCCAGACTGCTCAACGTTCCGTTCGTCATGGCGGATGCCACCACCCTGACCGAGGCGGGTTATGTAGGCGAGGACGTCGAGAACATCATTCAGAAGCTGCTGCAAGCCTGTGACTATGATGTGGAGCGGGCGCAACGCGGTATCGTCTACATCGACGAGATCGACAAGATTTCGCGCAAATCGGACAACCCGTCGATCACGCGGGACGTGTCGGGAGAAGGCGTACAACAGGCCCTGCTCAAACTGATCGAAGGAACCAAGGCATCGATTCCTCCGCAGGGTGGACGCAAGCATCCGAATACCGAGTTCCTGCAAGTCGATACCAGCAACATCCTGTTCATCTGCGGCGGTGCGTTCGATGGCCTGGAGAAGGTGATCCGCAATCGTTCCGAGAAGGCCGGGATCGGCTTCTCGGCCAACCTGGCCAAGCGTGAAGACAGCAAGGATATCGGCGCGGTACTGCGCGATGTCGAACCTGAGGATCTGATCAAGTTCGGCCTGATCCCCGAGTTCGTCGGCCGCTTGCCGGTGGTGGCGACGCTGGAAGGGCTGGACGAGGCCGCGTTGATGCAGATACTGACCGAGCCCAAGAATGCGCTGACCAAGCAGTACCAGAAACTGTTCTCGATGGAGGGCGTGGAGCTGGAATTCCGCGAAGGCGTATTGAATGTGATCGCCAAAAAGGCGCTGGCACGCAAGACCGGCGCGCGCGGGTTGCGTTCGATCCTCGAAAATGCGCTACTGGACATCATGTTCGACCTGCCTTCGGAAGAGAACGTGAGCAAGGTGGTGCTGGACGAGAATAGCGCCGGCGAAATCAAACCCATCGTGATGTACGCTGATACGCCCAAGGTGGCGTAACGACGGCTCTGACGGGCAGGACTTGAATTACGGGGTCCTGTCCCCATATCACCGTCACTCCCTAATCTTTCAGAGTTCCGAATCATGGCCGAAAACGATCCTATCTCTACATCCGCTGACCTGTTCCCGTTATTGCCCTTGCGCGACGTGGTGGTTTTCCCGCATATGGTCATTCCGCTGTTCGTCGGCCGTGCCAAGTCCATCAAGGCGCTGGAAGCGGCGATGGAGGCTGGCAAGAGCATCGTCCTGGTGGCACAGAAATCGGCCGCCAAGGACGAGCCGGCGACGGAGGATATCTATCGCATCGGCAGCATCGCCAACATCCTGCAGATGCTGAAGCTGCCGGACGGCACAGTGAAGGTATTGGTCGAAGGCACGCAACGCGCCAAGGTGTTGCGCATATTCGACGACAAGTCGCATCTGGATGCGGAGATACAGCCGGTGCCGATCGACGAGGAAATCGGGCATGAAGCGGAAGCGATGCGTCGCGCGCTGATCAATCAATTCGACCAATACGTTAAACTGAACAAAAAGATCCCTCCGGAGATTCTGACTTCGCTGGCGGGCATAGATGACGCCGGCCGTCTGGCCGACACCATCGCCGCACACTTGCCGCTCAAGCTGGAGCAGAAGCAGGAGGTGCTGGAGATATTCGACGTGCGTCAGCGCCTTGAGCATCTGCTTGGCTTGCTGGAGGCCGAACTGGACATCATGCAGGTCGAGAAGCGTATCCGCGGACGCGTCAAGCGCCAGATGGAGAAGAGCCAGCGCGAGTATTACCTGAACGAGCAGGTCAAGGCGATCCAGAAGGAACTGGGTGAGGGCGAAGATGGTGCCGACATCGAAGAGGTTGAGAAAAAGATCAAGGCTGCGCACATGCCCAAGGATGCGCGCGCCAAGGCTGAAGCCGAGTTGAAAAAGTTGCGCCTGATGTCGCCGATGTCCGCTGAGGCTACAGTGGTGCGCAACTATATCGACGTGCTGGTCTCGTTGCCCTGGAAAAAGAAAACCAAGATCGATACCGATCTCAAGCATGCTGAAGATGTGCTGGAAGCCGATCATTACGGGCTGGACAAGGTTAAGGAACGCATCGTCGAATACCTCGCCGTGCAGCAACGCGTGAGCAAGATGAAGGCCCCCATTCTTTGCCTGGTCGGGCCTCCGGGCGTGGGAAAAACCTCGCTGGGACAGTCCATTGCCCGTGCCACCAACCGCAAATTTGTGAGAATGTCCCTGGGGGGCGTGCGTGACGAGTCCGAAATACGCGGGCACCGCCGTACTTACATCGGGTCCATGCCGGGCAAGATATTGCAGAACATGAGCAAAGTAGGGGTGAAAAATCCGCTTTTCCTGCTTGATGAGGTAGACAAGATGGGCATGGATTTTCGCGGTGATCCCTCGTCCGCGTTGCTGGAAGTGCTCGATCCCGAGCAAAACCATACTTTTGTAGATCACTACGTCGAAGTCGAGTATGACCTGTCCGACGTGATGTTCGTGGCCACCTCGAACAGCATGAACATCCCGGCGCCTTTGCTGGATCGCATGGAGGTGATCCACGTCTCCAGCTACACCGAAGACGAAAAGGTCAACATCGCCACCCGTTACCTGCTGCCCAAGGCCATCAAGAACAACGGGCTCAAGGAAGAAGAGATCAGCGTCTCGGAAAGCGCGATACGCGACATCCTTCGCTATTACACCCGCGAAGCGGGTGTACGCAGTCTAGAGCGCGAATTGTCCAAGATCTGCCGCAAGGTGGTGAAGTCGCTCTTGCTGAAAGGGCGCGACAACAAGGTCACGATCAATGCGCGCAACCTGGACAAGTATCTCGGTGTGCGCCGCTACAGTTATGGCATCGCGGAGAAGACAAACCAGGTCGGCCAGGTCACGGGACTGGCATGGACTGAGGTTGGCGGCGAATTGTTGACCATCGAAACCGCCGTGTTGCCGGGCAAGGGCAAGACCACTACTACCGGCAAGCTGGGCGAGGTGATGCAGGAGTCGATTCAGGCCGCCTTGAGCGTTGTGCGCAGTCGTGCGCGGACATTGGGTATTGCCGAAAACTTTTACGAAAAGAGCGATCTGCATATCCATTTGCCCGAAGGTGCGACGCCCAAGGATGGTCCCAGCGCCGGTATCGGAATCTGTACCGCGATGGTGTCGGCTTTGACCGGCATTCCGGTGCGAGCGGATGTGGCGATGACCGGCGAGATTACCTTGCGTGGTGAAGTACTGCCGATAGGGGGCTTGAAAGAGAAGCTGCTGGCGGCACAACGCGGAGGCATTAAGGTTGTTCTGATTCCGGAAGAGAACACCAAGGATCTGGTCGAGATACCTGATAACGTGAAAAACAAACTGGATATCCATCCGGTTAAATGGATAGAGCAAGTGCTGGAGATGGCCCTGGAGCGCGCGCCAGAGCCACTCCCGGAGCCGGAAGCAGTAGCAGTAACGTCTTCCTCGGTGATAGGCGAAACAGGGGCATCGGCTGCAATCAAGCATTGACGCGGGTTGGCGGGATGTTGGTATTCTTGAAATTTTTTTCAATTGCTTGACCCGTTCAAAAACCCTTGATATAAAGCCGTTGCAGGGCATTCCTGTTTTCTCAACTAACAACCAAAGGGGAATCGCGTGAGTAATAAATCTGATCTGATCGAAGCAATTGCAAAATCCGCTGACATTTCCAAGGCCGCTGCAGGTCGTGCATTGGACGCGACTATCGAATCCATCAAGAAATCCCTGAAGAAGGGCGAGCTCGTCAGCCTGGTTGGTTTTGGTACCTTCTATGTTGGTAAGCGCGCTGCACGAAACGGCCGCAATCCCCGCACTGGCGCGACGATTAAAATCAAGGCTGCGAAGGTTCCGAAATTTCGCGCTGGCAAAGGTTTAAAAGATGCTGTAAACTAGCAGTCTTTGTCGGGTGCTTAGCTCAGCTGGTAGAGCACCGCCCTTACAAGGCGATTGTCGGCGGTTCGATCCCGTCAGCACCCACCAGGGATTGTTGGTTTTAGGTTTTATGGAGTGGTAGTTCAGTTGGTTAGAATACCGGCCTGTCACGCCGGGGGTCGCGGGTTCGAGTCCCGTCCACTCCGCCAAACAGAGGCGAACGAAAGTTCGCCTTTTTTCATATGGGATGTCCGATGTGCCGTCCCTTCTTTCGGGTAGGATGTTATGTTCGATTTCGTACAAGAGAAGAGACGGCTGGTGCAGATCGTACTGGCATTGATCATTTTGCCGTTTGCTTTCTGGGGTGTGGATTCATACCGAAAATCCGGCGGCGCTTCACCACTCGCGACAGTTGACGGCGAAAAGATCGGGCAGCAGGAATTCGAGAATGCGCTGAATCAGCAGCAGCAGCGATTCCGCGAAATGGCCGGCGCCAATTTTGATCCCTCCTTTTTCGATAAACCTGAAATCAAATCTTCGGTGCTGGACAGATTGGTCACCCAGCACCTGATGGCGATAGAGGCAAGAAAAGCAGGTCTGAGTATCGCCGATGAACAGATCGGACAAATAATCCTCAGCATCGGTGCCTTCCAGAAAGACGGGAAGTTCGATAGGGGGCTCTACGAGTCCATATTGAAGGAAAAAGGCAAAACCCCGGCGGATTTTGATGCGGAGATTCGTCGTGCGCTGCTCATTCAGCAATTGACCGATGCCTATTCCCAGAATGGCTATGCCGCCAAGGCCGTGGCAGAAAACCTGATCCGTTTGAACGAGCAACAAAGGGTTGTCGCCGTGGCAAATCTGGATGCCGCCTCCTTCCTGAAGCAAGTCAAGTTGCCGGACAATGCGGTTGCCGATTATTACGACAAGAATTCCCGGGAATTCCAGATGCCCGAGCGCGCCAAGGTCGAATATGTGGTGCTTTCCGCAGATTCCTTGCTGTCGCAAGTAACAGTGTCCGACGAGGAGGCCAAGCAGTACTACGACGAACACAAGGCTGAATTCGGTACGCAGGAGCAGCGTCAGGCTGCGCATATCCTGATCGGCGTGCCCAAGCTGGCATCGGATGCGGAGAAAATGGCCGCAAAGGATAAAGCCGAACAGGTATTGCAGCAGGTCAGGCAAGCGCCTGCCAAGTTCGCCGCGTTGGCCAAGCAGTATTCGCAGGATCCGGGTTCTGCTGCCAATGGTGGCGATCTGGGCATGTTCGGGCGGGGAGCGATGGTCAAACCGTTCGAAGACAGCGTGTTCAGTCTCAAGGTCGGGGAGATCAGCGGCCTGGTGCAGACGGATTTCGGCTACCACATCATCAAACTGATCGCCGTGAAGCCAGCCAAGGTTCAGGCATTCAGCGAACTGAAGGGGATGATCGCACAACGCCTGAAATCGCAAAAAGCGAGCGACAAGTTCGCGGAACTGGCGGAGAAATTCAGCAATACTGTCTATGAACAGAGTGACAGCCTGAAGCCGGCAGCAGAGCTGGCGAAAGTCGCGGTGCAGCAGGGAGCGTGGCTGAGCAAGGGACAGGTTCCGGCCGGGATCTGGACAGACAAGGCATTGCAAGCAGTCTTTTCGGAAGATACGCTGAAAAATAAACGCAATACGGCGGCGGTGGAAATCGCGCCCAACACTTTGCTGGCGGCGCGTGTGACGGAATACGAACCCGCAAGCATTCGCCCGTTAGCGGAAGTTTCTGCGGGCATCCAGAAAAAATTGCTGCAAGCGCAGGCCTCTGAACAGGCTGCTCAGCAGGGCAAAAAACTGCTGGAGCAGTTGCAAGGCGGTGAACGAGCCAGCGTGGCGTGGAAGGCGGCACAGAGTTTATCGCGTACCCAGCGCGGTACTATCGATCCCCAGCTGCTGCAGGCGATTTTCCGCGCCGACACCGGCAAATTGCCGGCTTATGTCGGGATTGCCGGCGCGAATGGCTATGTATTGGCGCGCATCGATGCGGTGAAGAACGATGCGATCATCGACGAGAACAAGCTTGCGCGCTATGAACAGCAGATACGCCAGATTACGGGCGAGGCCTTGTTGATGGCCTACATGGCAGATGCCAAGAAACGAGCCAGTGTCACCATGAAGAGTTTTGTTGCAGACGCAAAGTAGCAAGTGGCGCCATTGCAGATGCCCGGAAACGCCGCTCATCGAGCGGCGTTTTCTTTGCGGGCATTCAGGCCTCCGTTGAGCCGAGCGCAGTGGTGTTGAACCCTCCGTCTACATAAGTGATTTCGCCGGTGACCCCGCTGGCCAGGTCGCTGCACAGGAAGGCTGCCACATTGCCGACTTCCTCGATCGTGACATTGCGTTTGAGCGGGGCGTGCTTTGCATTGTAGGAGAGCAATTTGGCGAAATCTCCAATGCCTGCCGCAGCCAGTGTCTTGATCGGGCCGGCCGAGATGGCGTTGGCGCGTATGCCTTTGCGGCCGAGCTCCATGGCCAGGTAGCGCACGCTGGATTCCAGACTGGCTTTGGCCATCCCCATCACGTTGTAGTGCGGCATGGTGCGCACCGCGCCCAGATAGCTCATGGTCAGCAATGCCGCCTTGTCGGATAAATAAGGCAAGGCCATTTTAGCCATGGCCGGAAAACTGTAGGCGCTGATATCGTGAGCGATGCGGAACGCTTCGCGACTGAATCCATCGAGAAATTGTCCATCCAGCGCCTCGCGCGGAGCGAACGCGATGGCGTGAACGAAGCCGTCGAATTGAGGCCAATGCTTAGCCAATGCGCTGAACAGTTGCTCGATCTCCGTATCCGAGGAAACGTCACAGGGAAACACCAGCTGGCTACCGAATTCCTTGGCCATTTCCGTCACGCGTGCTTGCACGCGTTCGCCCTGATAGGTAAAGGCGAGTTGAGCGCCTTCTCGATGCATGGCCTGAGCAACACCATACGCGATCGACCGATTGCTGATCATCCCTGTAACCAGAATGCGCTTGCCCGCCAGAAACCCCATGCTAACTCCTTGTAATAAATATAATTTGCGATTATAGCTGCAATCACCATGCTGGCAGTATATAGATGGAAGCGGATTCAGGGGCAGGACCGTGATGCTAGTGCGGGCATGTTCAAAGGTCGGATCGAGGGCCGGATCGGGCACGGCGGGATTTTGCGGCAGGTTTCCGTCAAGAGAACGTTCATTTGCGGTTCTGTTTGCTAAATTTAGCTGAAGAACAGTCCCGCGCCTTAGAAGCACCGCGTTTAATCGTATATAATTTCCAACTATTCATTTCGGATACTCCCTTCATGCTGGAAGTTGGCAATCTCGCGTGCAGTCGCGGCGATCATCGCTTGTTTTCTGGATTGAGCTTCAGCTTGCATGCCGGACAGATCATGCAAGTGCAGGGAGCGAACGGCAGCGGCAAGACCAGTTTGTTGCGTACGCTGTGCGGCTTCATCACGCCGGACGAAGGTGGGATATCCTGGAACGGCAAGCCTGTCGGCGAGTTGGGCGAGGATTATTATGCCGAGCTGCTGTACATAGGGCACTTGAATGCCATCAAGGATGAATTGAACGCGCTGGAGAACCTGCAGATGAGTGCCGGTCTGGCGGGTTATACGGTGACCGAGCAGCAGGCCGTTGCTGCCTTGAAGCGCATGGGTTTGCAGCGCCGCGAGCATTTGCCGGTGCGTGTGTTGTCGCAAGGCCAGCGGCGCCGGGTCGCGCTGGCACGCTTGTTGATTAGCGACGCGCATTTGTGGATACTGGATGAGCCATTGACCGCACTCGATGTGGGGGCAGTCGGTTTGATGCAGGAACTGATCGGCGAACACTTGTCAAAAGACGGCATGGTGATCTTTACCACGCACCAGCCATTACAGGTGGCAGGCGTGCAGACTCGAGAGCTGGTGCTGTCATGAACAAGCTCTCGCTGTTCGGATTGTTGAGCTTGGTGATTCGGCGCGATCTGCTGTTGGCGATGCGCCGGCGTGCAGACGTGCTGACCACCCTGGTCTTTTTTGTGATGGTGGTGAGCCTGTTTCCCCTCGGGGTGGGACCGGAGCCGGAGATGCTGCGCAAGATGGCATCCGGCGTCGTGTGGGTTGCGGCCTTGCTGGCCTCCATGCTGTCCTTGCCGCGCATGTTCTCGGCTGACTACCTGGACGGCACGCTGGAGCAGATGTTGCTTGCGCCTCAGTCCCTCACTGCGCTGGTACTCGGCAAGATCGTGGCGCACTGGATGCTGTCCGGTCTTCCGCTAGTGCTGATTGCGCCGGTGTTGGGGCTGCAGTTCGACATGTCGGCTCAGGCGTTGGGGATGCTGGTGCTCGCGTTGCTGCTGGGCACGCCGATACTGAGCATGATCGGGGCTGTCGGTGCTGCGCTGACCCTGGGGTTGCGGGGCGGCGGCGTGCTGGTGTCGTTGCTGGTGCTGCCACTGTGCATACCGGTACTGATTTTTGGCGCGGGCGCAGTCGAGGCGGTGACCAGCGGAATGAGCGCAGTCTCCAACCTGTCGTTGTTGGCGGCGTTCATGTTGTTCGCTTTGGTGTTTACGCCGTTCGTGGCGGCGCAGGCATTGCGTATTTCGATGGAGTAGCGATTTGGCAATCAACTGGTTCAAATATTCGGCACCGACAACGTTTTATGGCCTGGCAGGCAAGTTGATACCCTACTTTGCATGGGCGGCTGCGATCCTGTTCGTGATTGGTCTCTATATCGGTTTCTTTGTCGCTCCGACCGATGCCGTGCAGAGCGAGGCGTATCGCATCATGTTCATTCACGTACCGGCCTCCATCCTCTCCATGTTCATCTACCTGGTCATGGCGGGTTATGCCGCATTGGGACTGATCTTCAAGACGCGGCTTTCCGCCATGATGGCGCAAGCCCTGGCGCCGACCGGCGCACTGTTCGCTTTTATTTCGCTGTGGACGGGGGCGTTGTGGGGCAAGCCGATGTGGGGGGCGTGGTGGGTATGGGATGCACGCCTGACTTCCGAGCTGATCCTGCTGTTCCTGTATCTCGGTTTCATCGCATTGCAGGCTTCCATCGAGGACTCGCGCAGGGCAGACAAGGCAGGCGCTTTGCTAGCCATCGTCGGTTCGGTGAACGTGCCCATCATCTATTTCTCGGTCAAATGGTGGAACACCCTGCATCAGGGTTCCACCATCAAATTCAGCGGAACCAGCATGCATATCGCCATGCAGCAGGCGATGTTGGCGATGTTGATCGCCTGCTGGCTGTACGCGATCGCAGTGACGCTGGCGCGCGTGCGCAGCATCATCCTGGAGCGTGAGGCGAACACGACCTGGGTCAACGAATTGCCTGAAATGAAGGTGCAGTCATGAGTTGGGCCGATTTTTTCGCCATGAACGGCTATGCCTTCTATGTATGGGGATCCTACGGCGCAGCGCTGCTGGTGTTTGCAATCGAGATCGTCATGGTGCGTCACCGCAGAAAAGTGACGTTGCGCGAATTGCGCCTGATGCGCGATGAAATGGGTGAGATGGAACAGGGGAAGCGGTATGACGCCTAGAAAGAAAAGATTGTGGTTCATCGTGGCAGGACTGGCACTGGTCGGCATCGCGGTCGGCCTGGTGCTGTATGCGCTCAAGAATAATGTCAGCCTCTATTTCACACCGACACAGGTTTACAACAAGGAAGCACCGCAAGGTCGCAGTTTCCGTATCGGCGGACTGGTCGAGCAGGGCAGCTTGCAACGCGAGAAGGACGGACTGACCGTGCGCTTCAACATAACCGATACGGTCAAGACGATGGCCGTGGTTTACAAGGGCATCCTTCCCGATCTGTTCAAGGAAGGCAAAGGCGTGGTTGCCCAGGGCAAACTGGAGGAAGGCAACGTATTCCATGCCGAAGAGGTGCTGGCCAAGCATGACGAAAACTATATGCCCCCGGAAGCCGCCGACGCACTGAAAAAAGCGAAAGCTGCCGGGTCTGCCGCAACCCAGTCCGGCAATGGCACATCCGCAGCGTATCCCGCAGCTAAATAATTTTTGAGAGCCCCAGTATTATGATTCCAGAGATCGGTAATTTTGCACTCATCGTCGCCTTGCTGCTTTCCATCATTCAAGGCGCGCTTCCCATTATCGGGGCTGCTCGCAACAACACCGTGATGATGTCCACGGCGCGCACCCTGGCAACAGGGCAGTTCGTCATCGTCGCAATCGCGATTGGCTGCCTGGTCCAATCATTCATCGGCAACGATTTTTCCGTGCTGTATGTGGCGGAACACTCCAATTCGCAGTTGCCGATCCAGTACCGCATCGCGGCGCTGTGGGGCGGGCATGAGGGTTCGCTGCTGCTGTGGACATTCATCCTCACCGTATGGACGGTCGCGGTCGCGACGTTCAGCCGCCACCTGCCGCAAGAGATGGTCGCCCGCGTAATCGGCGTTATGGGGCTCATCTCTGCCGGCTTCCTGCTGTTCATGCTGCTGACTTCCAATCCTTTCGACCGCCTGCTGCCCGCCGCGATGGATGGGCGGGACCTGAACCCGTTGCTGCAGGATCCCGGCCTGGTGATCCATCCGCCGATGCTGTACATGGGATATGTCGGATTCTCGGTGGCATTTGCGTTCGCGCTGTCTGCACTCCTGGGCGGCAAACTCGATTCCACCTGGGCGCGCTGGTCGCGCCCATGGACCACTGTGGCGTGGGTGTTCCTCACCGTCGGCATCATGCTGGGTAGCGGCTGGGCATATTACGAACTGGGCTGGGGCGGCTGGTGGTTCTGGGATCCGGTAGAGAACGCCTCGTTCATGCCCTGGCTGGTGGGCACGGCGCTGATACATTCCCTGGCGGTGACGGAAAAGCGCGGCGCATTCAAGAGCTGGACGGTGTTGCTTGCCATCGCCGCTTTCTCGCTCAGCCTGCTGGGAACGTTCCTGGTGCGCTCCGGCGTGCTGACTTCGGTGCATGCCTTTGCCACCGACCCCAAGCGCGGCATTTTCATCCTGTCCTTCCTGGTGGTGGTCATCGGCGCATCACTGCTCCTGTTCGCATGGCGCGCTCCCAAGATCGGTCTGGGCGGCAAGTTCGACCTGATCTCGCGTGAATCCATGCTGCTCACCAACAATGTCCTGCTGTCCGTGGCTTCCGCCTCGGTGTTTCTGGGAACGTTGTACCCGTTGTTCATGGATGCGCTCGGCTTCGGCAAACTGTCCGTCGGCCCTCCCTATTTCAACACCGTCTTTGTGCCCCTGATGGTGCCGATGGTGATGATGATGGGCCTGGGACCGATCGCGCGATGGAAACATGCCAACCTGCCCGACATCTGGGTGCGCGTGCGCTGGGCATTGGGGGCAAGCATGATCGTGGCTTTGCTGTTGCCGCTGATCATGGGTAAATGGACGCCGCTCATCGCACTCGGCCTGCTGCTGGCAGCCTGGCTGATCACCACTTCCTTGCTCGATTTCTTCAGGCGTATCGCCGGTTCCGGCGAACTGTGGCAGCGCCTGAGCATTCCCGCACGCAGCTATTACGGCATGTTGCTGGCGCACCTTGGCATCGCGGTGTTCATCATCGGCGTGACCTTGGTGAAAGGCTATGAAACCGAGCGCGATGTGCGCATGGATGTCGGCGATACGGTCGATGCAGGCGGATACCAGTTCCGTTTCGATGGCGTGATCGACGTGCCTGGGCCCAACTATGTGGCTTCGCAGGGACGTGTGACCGTCACCCGGGGCGGTACGCTGGTAACCGAACTGCATCCGGAAAAGCGCCAATACAATGCCTCAGGCATGCCGATGACCGAAGCTTCCATTCAGCCGGGACCGCTGGGGGACCTGTACGTGTCTTTGGGCGAGCCGATTCCTGGTACGACGGCCTGGGCGGTACGCGTCTACATCAAGCCGTTCGTGGACTGGATCTGGGCAGGATGCCTGATGATGGCACTGGGCGGGATACTGGCGATCAGCGACCGCCGCTATCGCATACACGCTCGTAAAACAACGACCGCAACGACTGGCGGCGAGCAATTGAAGGAGAAGACGGCATGATGCGATTCATTTTGCCTTTGGTGGTTTTCCTGGTACTGGCGGCCTTCCTGTATGTCGGCCTGGGGCTCGATCCGCGCGAAGTTCCTTCGCCGCTGATCGACAAGCCGGCTCCCGCGTTCACCCTGACGCAATTGCACGATACCCGGAAGCAATTCTCCGTGCAGGAGATGAAGGGCAAGGTCTGGCTGCTCAACGTGTGGTCGTCCTGGTGCGTGTCCTGCAAGGAGGAGCATCCGGTGCTGCTGTCGTTGGCCGAACAGAAGATCGTGCCGATCTACGGACTCGACTACAAGGACAAGAAAGAAGATGCGGAGGCGTGGTTGCGCCAGGCGGGTGATCCATACACCCTGAGCGCGATGGATATCGATGGCCGCGTGGGCATCGACTATGGCGTTTATGGCGTTCCGGAAACCTATGTCATCGACAAGCAGGGCATCATCCGCTACAAGCAGATCGGCCCGGTGACACAGGAAAGCCTGCAACAGAAGATACTGCCCATGGTCGCGGAGTTACAAAGCAAATGAGAACGTTATTGATCTTGCTGTTTTGCCTGTTGCCAGCCGGCGCCTTCGCCGGTGAAGCGAAAGACCTGGCTGCCGATCCCGTGATTGAGAAGCGCATGATCGGGCTGGCAGAGAATCTGCGTTGTCTTGTCTGCCAGAACGAATCGTTGGCCAGTTCGCATGCCGAGCTGGCAGAAGACCTGCGCCGCGAAGTGCGCGAGCAGATGCAGCAAGGCAAGAGCGACAAGGAGATCATCGATTATCTCGTGGCCCGCTACGGCGATTTTGTGTTGTACAAGCCGCCGGTGAAGAGTTACACCATACTGCTCTGGTTCGGCCCCTTTGCGATGCTGCTGCTCGGTGCAGGCGTGCTGGTTTTCCAGCTGCGCAAACGCCGCAAGGCGATACAGGAATCCGAACTCACCCCTGAAGCGCAGCAGCGTGCTGCCTCCCTACTCAGCGAAGAAGAAAACAAATGACTTTATTCTGGATCATCTGTGCGGCGATACTGATCGTCGCCGTTCTGTTCGTTGCCTTGCCTTTGTGGCGTGGTACATCCAAAGACAATTCGGTGGCACGCGATGCGGCCAATCTGGAGATATTGCGCGACCAGATCGCCGAAATGGATGCAGACCTGAAGAACGGCCTGCTCACTCCGGAACTGCACGAACAAGGCAAGCGTGAATTGCAGGCGCGCCTGCTGGAAGAAGTCGGGGATGCCCAGACCGGCCAGGCCTCGAACAAACCCCATCCGCTGAAGATCACGGCCGTCGTACTGGCCGTGTTGTTGCCGCTGGCCGCCGTGGGGCTGTATCTGAAGCTGGGCAATCCGAACGCTTTCATTCCGCAGATGCAATTCGGCGCTGGCGGTATCGTGCGCGACGAAGCCGGGCTGCAGGCGCTGGAAGAGAAGCTGGCAAAGAATCCGCAGAATCCGGAAGTCCTGCTCATGCTCGCTCGCTCCTATGTCGAACTCGGCCGTTATGCCGATGGCGCCAAGAAGTACGACGCCCTGACGAGACTGGTGCCTGATGAAGCGATGTTGTGGACGGACTACGCCGACGCCTTGGCGATGACCCATAACTCGCTGACCGGAGCACCGACCAAATTGCTGGATCGCGCGCTGGAGATCGATCCAAACTTTGCCAAGGCATTGGCATTGTCAGGGACGGCGGCGATGGAGCGGGGCGATTTTGCCGCTGCCATCCGCTATTGGGAAAAGCTGATGCAGCAGCTCCAGCCGGGGGGCGAAGACGCCAAGATGATCGATGAGGGCCTGCGACAGGCGCGGCTGCTGCTGGCACAGAGCAAGGGAGGCAAGATGGCTCCTGCACTGGAGCAGATCAATGAGCCGCCGGCCAAGGCGCAGGCCGCAGCCGGCAGCGAGCGCATCACGGGAACGGTGATACTGAGCGCCGCCCTCAAGGGACAGGCCGATCCGAACGATACCCTGTTCGTGCTGGCACGCGCCCTGCAGGGGCCCAAGATGCCGCTGGCCATCCTGCGCAAACAGGTCAAGGATTTGCCGGTGAATTTCTCGCTGGACGACAGCATGGCGATGTCGCCACAGATGAAAATGTCCAATTTCGACCAGGTGGTCGTGCTGGCGCGCATCTCGAAATCGGGCAATGCCATGCCGCAGCCGGGTGACCTGGTCGGCATGAGCAAGCCGCTTGTGCCGGGAAGCAAGGGAGTCAAGATCGAGATAGACCAGGCTGTTCGCTAAGATCAGGCGGCTCTGGCTGCAAAAGGAAAAAGGGCTGCCGCTTGAAACGGCAGCCTTTTTTTCTGGTTTCCCGCTAGAATCGGGGCCTGTAGCGCGGGAGAATGCGAAGGGGTGATGGGGTGTTTCCATCGTATCCGGAAAACAAAAGGGCCAGCGTCTGAACGCTGGCCCTTATCAAATCTGGCTCCCCGACCTGGACTCGAACCAGGGACCTGCGGATTAACAGTCCGTCGCTCTACCGACTGAGCTATCAGGGAATTGATGAGGGCGCTATACTAATGATTGTGAGCGTTCTGGTCAATATGAGAAACGTCTTGGGGAGAAGATTTCTTATATATTTTCGCTATGGGTCCGCCCCTGCAGCAATCATGCGAGGCCGGCAGTAGACATATCTAACGTGGATCATGGATAAAAAAACGATATTCATCAAAACCGCCAAAGGCGAACAGGAAGGTGCAAATCTTTCGAGTGACCTCAAACGCATCCTGTCCCTCATCGACAGCAAATCCACATCAGAAGAACTGGCCAAGCGCGCGCCGCCCAGTTTACGCGCCAGCTGGAATGACATTCTCAGCGAATTGATCGCGGGTGAATATATCCGCGACAAGAACAAGCCTTACGTCGAACCCAAGATCACCGCACCAAAAATCACTCCCCCGAAGATGTTTGTGCCCAAGCCGCCGGAAGACCTTGATCTGGATTTCAATACGATCAGGCCGGCACCGGCACCGAATGCGGCCGAACAGGCCGCCAGACAGAAGGCTGAAGAAGCCGCACGTGCACGCAGCGAGCTGGAAGCGGCGATGAATGCGGCAAAAATGCGGGCGAATGCCGAAGCGATCGCCAAAGCCGAAGCCAAGGCACGGCAGGAGGCCGAGATGGCTGAACGCGCCAGGGCGGTGGCCGAAGCCAAGGCCAAGCAGGAGGCGCTCATTCGCGAGCAAGCCGAGGCAAGGGCGAAGCAGGAAGCGGCTGCACGTATGCAGGCACAGCAAGAGGCTGCGCGTGCCAAGGCTGCCCTGGAAGCCGCGGCCAAAGCAAAGGCCGAGGCAGAAGCGCGGGTTCGTGCCGAGATCGAAGCGGCGGCACGCGCCCAGCAGGAGGCCGAAGCAAAGGCCAAACGGGAGGCCGAGGCTGCACGTTTGAAAGCCGAACAGGAAGCGGCGCGCATCAAGGCAGAGATGGAAGCGGCCGCAAAAGCCAGGGCCGAAGCCGAGGCGAAGGCCATACGCGAAGCCGAGATCGCGCGCCTGAAGGCCGAAGAAGAAGCGGCGCGCATCAAGGCAGAGCTGGAAGCGGCTGCCAAAGCCAGGGCTGAAGCGGAGGCGAGGGCCAAGCGCGAAGCCGAGATCGCCCGGTTGAAGGCGGAAGAGGAAGCGGCGCGCGTCAAGGCAGAGCTGGAAGCGGCTGCCAAAGCCAAGGCCGAGGCCGAAGCGGCGCGGTTGAAAGCCGAAGAAGAAGCGGCGCGCGTCAAGGCGGAACTCGAAGCGGCCAGGCTTCGTGCCGAGGCGGAAGCACAGGCTTTGGCCGAAGCGCGTGCAAAACAGATCGCCGAGGAAAAGGCCAGACAGGAAGCGGAAGCACGCCTGAAGGCCGAACAGGAAGAGGCGCGCATCAAGGCAGAAAAAGAAGCGGCAGCCAAAGCCCTGGCCGAAGCGGCTGCAAGACGCGAGGCCGAAGAAGATGCCAAGCGGGCAACGGTGCTTGCAGAGCTGGAAGCTCAGGCACAAGCCCGTGCTGCCAAGGAAGGCGCGACAGCCGAGGCGCCGGCATTCGAGATCAAGCTGGATGAGTTTCTGGGGCCGGCTGTACCCGCAAGCCCGGTCGTTGCCCAAGTGGCGCTCCCGGAGACACCGGCGGCTGCGGAGGGCGAGGAGAAGGCGCAGCAGGAGGCCGCACACCATGCAGAGGGCGAGGCCAAGCCCAAGGCCGAATCCGGAAAGCAGGCCAAGAAGAATGCGGCTGCCGAGATGGAGCGACTCAAGCAGGAGGCCGAGGCGGCACGCCGCAAGGCGGAAGAGGACAGACGCCGGCAGGCAGAAGAGCAGGCCCTGGCGGAAGAACAAGCCCAAGCCTGGGCAGAAGCGGAGCATCGCGCAAAGGCGCAAGCCATCCTCGAGGCCGAGCAGGCAGCGCAGCAGGCGGCGTTGTCGCAAGCCAAGGCGACAACCAAAGCGCCTGTTGCCAGGAAGCCGCGCAAGCCATTGCCATTGGGCAAGATCGCCTTCGGCCTGGTTGCGCTGGCACTGGTGGTGGTCATCGTCCTGCCTTACGTCTATCCGCTCAAGGAATACATCGCTCCGCTGGAACAGCGCCTTTCTGCTCAGTTGAAACAGCCGGTGCACATCGGCGAGATGAGCGCAGCGTCGCTGCCGCCCAGATTGCAGCTGCGGAACGTCACGATCGGCAATGCGCAGGAAGTGAAGGTCGGCGATGTCGTGCTGAACTTCGAGGTGTTCTCGCTGCTTTCCCCGGTCAAGGTCATCGGCGAAGCCGAATTGCAGAATGTCAGCATCGATGGCAGTGCGCTGGCCCGGCAGGCGGCCAGCCTGAAGCTGCTGGGCGGTAACGCTCAATATCCGGTACGGCACCTGACCTTGCAACACGTGAAGATCGTCACCGACGAAGTTACGCTGCCGAGCCTGGGCGGCATCGCGGAACTGGATGCCCAAGGCGCATTCAGCCGGGTTTCGCTGCACAGCCAGGACGACAAGTTCGGCGTCGATCTGCAAAACAGCGAAGGCCGCTGGCAGCTTGGCCTGAACCTGAAGGAAAGCAGCCTGCCGGTATTGCCGGCAGTCGTGTTCAGCGACCTCAGCGTGAAAGGGGCCCTGGGCGATGGTGAGATCAACTTCACCGAAATGGATGCCCACATCTTCAACGGCATCCTGCTGGGCACTGCGAAATTAAGCTGGAATAACGGCTGGCAGTTGCACGGCAACCTGGAGGCCAAGATGTTCGACCTGGACAAGATGTTCCCCAAATTCCATGTCGAAGGCGAAATGAGCGGCGAAGCCAACTTCTCGTTGTCCGGCGCCAAGCTGTCGCAGATGGATGATGCCCCGCGTCTGGAAGGCAACTTTACCGTCAAGAAGGGGACCGTCAATATCGACATCGTGGAGACCGCACGCCTGCTGAGCCGGGATAACCTGGTCGGCGGCCGTACCCACTTCGACGAAATGATCGGTCAGGTCCTGCTGGATAACCATGTCTGCCGTTTCCGCCAGTTGAAGATCGTTTCCGGAATGCTGAGTTCGAACGGCTCGTTCGAGGTGAATGGAAACAACCAGCTGGTGGGTACGTTGAATGCCGAGATCAAGATGCGCGCAGGCAACAACCTGCTCACCTTGTTCGGCACGCCGGCCGAACCGAAGCTGCGCGCCGGGCACTGATATTCAGTTCACTTGAACAGATTGAACAGGCCGGACAGCATCCCCGTGGAGCTGTCCGGTTTTTCTTCGGCTTGCTGAACGTACGCCGTTGCGGCGACGGCCGGGGTTGCTGGCGCCTGCTTGCCGGCGGCCGCGGGCGCGAATCCCAGCATCTCGCGCACCACGCCAAGTTGCGCGGCATGGGTGGACAGGAAGTTCTGGCATTGGACTGGAGTGTAGCCGAGCCTTTTTGCAGCGTGCACGTTTTCCCATGCCACGAATTTTGCGCTCGTCGGCATCATCAGGTTAGCCACCGTCACTACATCCGTATAGTCCGAGGTGCCATCCACAGTTGAGCGCTGCAGATTGCTGTATTGCGCGATGATTTCCACGATCTCGGGCGGGAAATGCCAGCTATCCAATAGTTTTACACCGATCCGGGTATGGAACTTCCGGATCAGGCCTTCCAGCGTTTGCTGGTCGAGGCGGGGATGATGGCGATCCGCATATAAGCAAAGCGGCAGTGCGCCCAGGCCGTGTACCAGCCCTGCCAGCATCGCCTGCTCGGGTTTAAGATGCTTCTGATGCAATGCCAGGACATAACTGTTTGCGGCGACTTCGCGGCTGTGATCCCACAGTTTTTTCAATTTCTGATTAATGACCGGACTTTGTGCCTTGAAAATATTGTTCATGGTGATGAGCATCACCATGTTGCGCAGCATGCGGTAGCCCAGTCGAGAGACCGCTGCACGCAGGTCTTTCACCGGTGAACCATTTGAGAATGCGCTGCTGTTTGCGGTCTTGATGATCTGCGCCGAGATGGCGAGGTCGGTGGAGAGCAGGCGGATGAGCGCGTCTGCCGACACGTTCGGGTCGTCGATCATCTCGCGGATTTTCAGCGCCATGTCCGGCAGGGTGGGGAGTTCCATGCGCCCACTCTCCAGTGCGGAAAAGACTTCAGCCGCCACTGCTTCCTGTTGCTCGATGCTCATGCAGCTACGACAGGGCTTTGGCCATGCGCTCCAGTGCTTTTTGCAGATTATCCATCGACGTGGCGAAAGACAGGCGGATGTAGCCCTCGCTGCCGAAGGCCGATCCCGGCACTACGGCGACTCCCGCTTCCACCAGCAGGTATTCGGACAGGGCGATATCGGTTGCTTCCTTGATGGTGCCCTTCTTGTGCAGGGTGGCGATGGCCTGGCGTGCGTCGGGGAACGCATAGAATGCACCGCCAGCCATGATGCAGCTCAGTCCCGGGATCTTGTTCAGGGTGTTCACCACATACACATGACGTTCGCGGAACGCCTTCAGCATCGGGGCGATGCAGCCCTGGTCGCCGTTCAGCGCCGCTTCCGCCGCCACCTGCGAGATGGAGGTCGGGTTGGAAGTGCTTTGCGACTGCACGTTCTCCATCGCGGTGATGATGTTCTCCGGCCCCGCAGCGTAGCCGATGCGCCAGCCGGTCATTGCGTAAGCCTTCGACACGCCGTTCAGCACCATGGTGCGCGGGTACAGGTCGGGGCAGGCATTCAGGATGTTGGCGAACTTGGCATCGGTCAGCGCGATGTGCTCGTACATGTCGTCGGTGGCGATGAGGATGTTCGGATGCTTGCGCAATACCTCGCCCAGCGCTTTCAGGTCCTCCAGCGAATAGACTGCGCCGGACGGGTTGCTCGGGCTGTTGATCACCACCATTTTCGTCCTGGGGGTAATGGCGGCTGCCAGTTGCGCGGGCGTCATCTTGAAGCCCTGCTCGATGCCGGCCTGCACGATCACCGGCTTGCCTTCGGCGATGAGCACGATGTCGGGATAAGACACCCAGTAAGGAGCCGGGATGATCACCTCGTCGCCGGGATTGATCACCGCCAGCGCCAGGTTGAAGAAACTCTGTTTGCCGCCGCAGGAAACCAGGATCTGTTTCGGCGTGTAATCCAGTCCGTTATCGCGCTTGAACTTGGCGATGATCGCCGTCTTCAGCGACGGCGTGCCGCCGACCGCGGTGTACTTGGTGAATCCCTTGTTGATCGCTGCAATGGCGGCGTCCTTGATGTGCTGCGGCGTATCGAAATCCGGTTCGCCCGCGCCCAGTCCGATGATGTCCTTGCCTTCCGCCTTGAGCTTTGCCGCCCGGGCTGTCACGGCAAGAGTGGGAGAGGGTTTGATGGCTTGTACGCGGGTGGAGAGTGACACGATTATTCCTTGGGGTTGAACGATGGCGCGAATTATACCCCCAGCGGGGCAAGAATGAATCGGGAGGAACGGAAGGCTCAAGCGCAGACAATACGGTTGCGCCCCTGTTGCTTCGCGCGGTACAGCGCCTGATCCGCCTCGCTAATCAGGCGGGTTTCCGCCTGCCCGCTATCGGGAACCACTGAAGCGACACCGCCGCTGATGGTGACCCGCCATGCTCCGCGATAAGAGATATCGAGTTCATCGATCTTCAGTCTCACCGTTTCGGCGATTTTTGCCGCATCCTCAAGGCCCGTGTTTTCCAGCAGCAGGCCGAATTCCTCGCCGCCATAGCGGACTGCCAGGTCGCCAGGCCGGCCCGCTGCTGCCTGCAGGACCTGGCCTACCTTGACCAGGCATTGATCGCCGGCAAGATGCCCCAGTTCGTCGTTGTAAGCCTTGAAATGATCGAGGTCGAACATGACAAAGCTGAGCGGCAACCGGCTGCGGCTGCTGCGCCGCCATTCGTTGCTCAGGAACTGGTTGAAATGGCGCCGGTTGGCCAGTCCGGTGAGCGGGTCATGCAGGGACAGGTATTCGATCCGTTCCTCGGCCAGCTTGCGCTGGGTGATGTTGTGATGGGAGATCACAAACAGGTTGCCCGGATCGTCCTGCAACGGCGCGGCGCGCATCATGAACCAGCGTTTCTCCGCAGGGCTGTGGCAGGGGTACTCGAAGTGGAACGAGGCCCGTGTGCCGGCCAATACGTCGCGGATGCCTGCGGCGGCTTCGCCGGCAAGGCTGTCGCCGCTGGAGCCGGACAGATTGCAGACCGCCAGATAGTTGCCGCCTGCGCCGGACGAAGCGGAAGCCAGCCCGTTTTCCAGCCCGAAGGTCGTCCAGGCACGATTGACGTAAACGATGGTACCTTCGCGGTCAATCACGGCGATTTGCTCTTCGAGCGAATCGAGCAGCCGTGCGTGCAGGGCGGCGAGCTCAGGCAAAGCACCCTCCCGGCTACGGGGAAAGGCATCATTGAGCGGCGAGCATGGCGTATTCATGGTCGCATCCTGCCGTGAAGCCGGCGTGTTGGCAATTCAATCTTTGTCCGTACAATGCGTGACTGACAAAAGCATTTCGACTTTTTCCCGACCATGAGACTAGGCATCGACCTCGGCGGCACCAAGATAGAGATCATCGCGCTCGATGCAGCCGGCCGCGAACTGCTGCGCCGCCGCGTGTCCACGCCCAGGGGCAACTACTACGAGACCTTGCAGGCCATCGCCCAACTGGTGCGCGACACCGAAGCGGAGCTGGGACAACAGGGCTCGCTCGGCATCGGCACGCCCGGCGAGCTCTCGCGCGCCACCGGCATGCTGAAGAACTCCAACTCGGTCGTGCTCAACGGCCAGCCCATCCTGCAGGACCTCGAATCCCTGCTGCAACGCAAGGTGGCGATCAGCAACGATGCCAACTGCTTTGCGCTGTCCGAAGCGACGGACGGCGCGGCGGCAGGTGCGGAAGTCGTGTTCGGCGTCATCCTCGGCACCGGCGTCGGCGCGGGCATCGTCGTCAACGGCCATGTGCTCACCGGCCCCAACGGCATCGCCGGCGAATGGGGCCACAACCCGTTGCCCTGGCCTCAGGCGCACGAACTCCCCGGCCCGCCATGCTACTGCGGCAAACAGGGCTGCATCGAGACCTTCCTCTCCGGACCAGGCATGGCGAAGCTGCACCAGATCGAAACAGGCGTCGCGCTGAGTGCAGAGGAGATCGTGGCGCGTGCAGGGCAGGGCGATGCCGCCTGCGAGCGCAGCCTGCAAACCTGGGAGAACCGTCTGGCACGTTCCCTGGCCCATGTCATCAACATCCTCGACCCGGATGTCATCGTGCTGGGCGGGGGCATGTCCAACATTGAACGGCTGTATGCGAACGTACCGAAGCTGTGGGGCAAATGGGTGTTCTCGGATCGGGTGGATACCGCACTGGTGAAGAATATGTACGGCGATTCCAGTGGAGTGAGAGGGGCGGCATGGCTATAGCCGTTTTGTCGCCATCCATGAATCCCGCTCTGAGAGAGGACGGGGAAGATGCGGCTGCGTGATGCAAAGCGCATTCCCCTGGTGCTGCTGTCCAGCCTGTTCGGTGGCGGCAAGGGCGAGCATGGGCTGGATGAGGCAACCTGGCAGGCCGTCATGGGGCTGCCGCTGTTCGACGGGCTGGATGATGCGGAGCGGGTGCGGTTGCGCGAGTTGGCGATGCAGTTGCTGGCCGACAAGGCGTTCTCCGGTGCCGGCGGTATCGAGGTGGACGATGGCATGGCCACGGCCATCGCCGCCTTCGCGGTACTGCCGGTGCTGAACCTCGGCTACGACTGGTACGAAGGCTGGCGCGAGATCGTGGTCTATCCGGGCGAGTACGTCTACGACGGCGAACAGATGGACGAGGATGGCGTAGTCCACCATATCCGCCATGTGCGCAGCGGCGAGGCGATGCAGGGCGGCCCGATGGTGCTGTCGTGGAACGACGTGGAGCACTCAGGGAACGGCGAGGGTTTCAACGTCGTCATCCACGAATTCGCGCACAAACTGGACATGAGGAACGGCGACGCGAACGGCCGGCCGCCGCTGCATTCCGGCATCGCTCCGGCAGAGTGGGCGCGCGAATTCCAGGCCGCCTACGACGATCTCTGCCGCCGCGTGGACGATGGCGAGGACACGGTGATCGATCCCTATGCTACCGAGAGTCCGGCCGAGTTCTTTGCCGTGCTTAGCGAATATTTCTTCGAAGTGCCGGATGTGCTGCAGCAGGAGTATCCGGCGGTGTATGGATTAATGTCGCGCTTCTATCGGCAGGATCCGCTGGTCCGGATGAGTTGATGTCATCCATACGGCGCAATGCCCGTTGGTTATTGCGCCCTACGCGTGCTACCGCGCTGGCTTTAATTGGGCTTTATTGAGACTACGTTTATAAGTTTGCAACCATCTTTGATGCAACGAGCTATCCACTCTCGTTCAGTGTCAGCATCACCAACAGCCACAATAACCATTTTGAAATTACCGTTGAGTTTGTTGTCTCTCTGGTGTTCCATTTTCCTGCGGGGTGGGTCTTCTGTTAAGCCAACATATCGCACCTCGTTATTGTCTATATCCTTTAAGACATACACGAAGGATTGCGGCTTGTCAGAGCCATTGATGTACCAGAGTGGTGGAACATTGAATATGGAGTATTTTTTTTGCTTGAACTTCTTACACCTGACGGGGAGCATTGATTCAGGGAGCTGCCACTCAATCTGAGTCTCAATATAATTACGTGTGCGCCTTTGCTGCTCCTGCCGCTTTTTCTTTTTTTCTGCATAGTAAAGTGCCCATTTCAAACCATCGATGTTGCCCATGTTCACCTCTATGTAGGGTCGACTGTATTCTGTCGCGTTCTCGCACACTCTATCAACGCAGCTAAGTCCGTACGCTTCATTTTTAAATCCGTGAACGTTGAGGGTTTATCAAACAAATATCTATCAAAGCGAAAGTCTACCCGTAGTTATTCACTGCTGCAAAACAGGCATTCCTTGGCCAACTTTGAAAGTTAAGTTCAAACATGCCTGTCAGGTTACGTTTGAACTCCTGCAGTTTGTTTTCTAAAACCGTAGCCGTACCATTCTCTTTTTCATGGTTTAGCAATCCGCTCTTTCCCCGTACAATACCCTGCTGACCATGAAAACCATCACCTTCCCCAATAGCCCTTACCTGCTGCACCTGCCGTTCGAGCCGTCCGGCGACCAGCCCACGGCCATTGCGCAACTGGTGGAAGGCATCAATGACGGGCTGGCCTACCAGACGCTGCTGGGGGTGACCGGCTCGGGCAAGACCTTCACGATGGCCAACGTGATCGCGCGCACCGGGCGGCCGGCCATCCTGATGGCGCCGAACAAGACGCTGGCGGCACAGCTGTATTCCGAGATGCGCGAGTTCTTTCCCGAGAACGCGGTCGAGTACTTCGTTTCCTATTACGACTACTACCAGCCCGAGGCCTATGTGCCGTCGCGCGACGTGTATATCGAGAAGGATTCCAGCATCAACGAGCAGATCGAGCAGATGCGGCTCTCTGCCACCAAGTCGATGCTGGAGCGGCAGGACTGCGTGATCGTCGCCACCGTCTCGGCCATCTACGGTATCGGCGACCCGGTGGATTACCACGGCATGATCCTGCACCTGCGCGAGCACGAGAAGATGGCGCAGCGCGATGTGATCCAGCGCCTGGTGGCGATGCAGTACGAGCGCAACGATATCGATTTCAACCGTGGCCACTTCCGCGTGCGCGGCGATGTGATCGACATCTTCCCGGCGGAAAGCAGCGAGAACGCGCTGCGCGTGACGCTGTTCGACGACGAGGTGGAATCGCTGGCGCTGTTCGACCCGCTCACCGGGCACATCACGACGCGCGTGCCGCGCTATACCGTGTATCCCTCCAGCCATTACGTGACGCCGCGCGAGACGACCCTGCACGCCATCGAGACCATCAAGGTGGAGCTGGCCGAGCGCATCGCCTTCTTCGTCAAGGAGAACAAGCTGGTGGAGGCGCAGCGCATCGAGCAACGCACGCGCCACGACCTGGAGATGCTGGCCGAGATCGGCTTCACCAAGGGCATCGAGAATTATTCGCGCCATCTGTCCGGACGCGGGCCGGGCGAGGCGCCGCCGACGCTGATGGACTACCTGCCCCCGAACGCGCTGATGATCATCGACGAGAGCCACGTCACGATTCCGCAGATCGGCGGCATGTACAAGGGCGACCGGGCACGCAAGGAGAATCTGGTCAACTACGGCTTCCGCCTGCCGTCGGCGCTGGACAACCGCCCGCTGCGCTTCGACGAGTTCGAGAAGATCATGCGCCAGACCATCTTCGTTTCGGCCACGCCTTCTACCTATGAAGCCGAGCACACCGGGCAGGTGGTGGAGCAGGTGGTGCGTCCGACCGGGTTGATCGACCCGACCATCGACGTGCGTCCCGCCACCAACCAGGTGGACGACCTGATGTCCGAGGTGACCTTGCGCACCAAGGTCGGCGAACGCGTGCTGGTTACCACGCTGACCAAGCGCATGGCCGAAGACCTCACCGAATATTTCTCCGAGCACGGCATCAAGGTGCGCTACCTGCACTCGGACATCGAGACCGTGGAGCGGGTGGAGATCATCCGCGACCTGCGGCTGGGCATGTTCGATGTGCTGGTGGGCATCAACCTGCTGCGCGAGGGGCTGGATATCCCCGAAGTGTCGCTGGTCGCGATCCTGGACGCGGACAAGGAAGGCTTCCTGCGTTCCGAGCGCTCGCTGATCCAGACCATCGGCCGCGCCGCGCGCCACCTGCACGGCACCGCGATTTTGTACGCCGACCGCATCACCGACTCCATGCGCAAGGCCATCGATGAGACCGACCGCCGCCGCGCCAAGCAGGTGGCCTACAACGAGGCGCACGGCATCACGCCGCAGTCCGTGGTCAAGCGCATCAAGGACATCATCGACACCGAATACGACATGGATGGCGAGCGCCATGCGCTGAAGCTGGCGCAGACGGAAGCGAAGTACCTGGCGATGAGCGAGAAGGAAGTGTCGAAGGAGATTGCGCGGCTGGAGAAGGAGATGCTTGCTGCCGCCAAGAACCTGGAGTTCGAAAAGGCCGCGCAGCTGCGCGACCAGTTGAAGAAGCTGCGCGAAAGCGTGTTCATTTCACCGCTGTGAGGCAAGGCATGACGGTCAAGGTCTTATTCGTTTGTATGGGCAACATCTGCCGCTCGCCCACAGCCGAGGCGGTGTTCCGCCATTATGTCGAGCAGGAGGGACTGGCCGGGCATATCCACATCGATTCGGCCGGGACGCACGATTACCATATCGGCGAAGCGCCGGATGAGCGTACGCAGCGCGCGGCAAGGCAGCGCGGTTACGACATGAGCATGCTGCGCGGAAGGCAGGTCGAGGCGGGAGATTTCAGGCGCTTCGATTATGTGCTGGCGATGGACGAGGCGAACCTCGATATCCTCAAGCGCCTGCGCCCGCAAGATGCGCAGGGCCACCTGGGCCTGTTCCTGGAGTTCGCCCGGCGCCACGGCGAGCGTGAGGTTCCCGATCCCTATTTCGGCGGGGCGGATGGCTTCGAGCATGTGCTGGACCTGGTCGAGGATGCGGCGCACGGCTTGCTGCTGCACGTTCGCCAGCGCGATCTGCAGACTTTGTCCTGAGCTGCCGGTAGTTCGATGCCAATAAAAAAGCGCACGGCATGCCGTGCGCTTTTTGTCATCCGCCTGCGCGGTCAGTTGCGCGTTTGCGTTTCCACCTGTTGCAACGGTTCGTTGTTCTCGATGGTATAGACCTCGCGCGGACGCTGGCGGCGGCGTGGCGCATGTCCGTGGCTCTCCGGCACAGGGGCGATGCTGGCCGCCTTGTTCGGATCGGTCTCGATCATGGTCAGGCCGCTGCTGCTCAGGTCAAGCGGGGCTGCTGCGGCCGGCGCGGCGACCGGTGCAACGGCTGCCTGGACGGCCTGTGCCTGGGTCGGATAGCACACCACTTCGGTCGGCTTCGCTTTCTTCATCGATTCCGGGTAGGCGATATATTCGGTCGGCCTGGCGCGGGCAACTGGAGCCGGTGCGGCTGCGGCGATCTCGCCGGTAGTCGAAGCCACAACCGGTTCGTTCAACTGGGTTTCTCCATTGCCGCCGGCCGGGGCCACTCCCTGCTGCTCGCGACGCTCGCGTTCGCGACGGCCGCCGCGACGGCCGCGCTTGCGGCCCTCGCGGTTGCCATTGCCGCCTTCTTCGCCCTGTTCACCCGCTGCGAGCGGTTTGGGCGTTTCCAGTACCGGCTTTTCAACATTGGCCGGGCGCGGCTGGCGCGGTTGCTGTTGCTGGCGCTCGCCGCGATTCTCCGCCTGGGCCTTGTCGCCGCGCGGAGCGTCTTCGCGCTCGCGGCGCGGCTTGTTGCCGCCTTCGCCGCGCTCGCCACGTTCTCCGCGCTCGCGGCGCGGCTTGTTGCCGCCTTCGCCGCGCTCGCCACGCTCTCCGCGTTCGCGGCGCTGGTTGCCGCGGCCGCCCTTGGCGGGCGCGGCGGGTTTCTCGGGTTCGCGTTCACCGCCCAGCGACTTGAACCAGCCGAACAGACCGCCGAGCAGGGAGGTCTTCTTCTCCACCTTGACTTCATGCTTGGGAGCCGGTTGTGCCGGAGTGATGCCGCGCACCGCAGCTTGCGGGCGCTGCGCCTTGATCTCCTGGGCCGTGGGCGACGTCGCCGGCTTGGTTTCTTCCGGCTTTTCCACCAGCTTGTAGCTGGCTTGCAGATGGTCGGCGGTGATGTCGTCCTGGCGCAGGCGGTTCACGCTGTAGTGCGGCGTTTCCATATGCGGATTGGGGATGATGGTGACGCCGACCTTGAAGCGCGATTCGATGCGATGGATGTCGTTGCGCTTTTCGTTGAGCAGGAAGGTGGCTACGTCCACCGGTACCTGTGCGTGGATGGCGGCGCTGCTGTCCTTCATCGCTTCTTCCTGGATGATGCGCAGGATGTTCAGCGCGGACGATTCGGTACCGCGGATATGGCCGATGCCGTTACAGCGCGGGCAGGTGGTGTGGTTGCTCTCTTCCAGGCTGGGTGCCAGGCGCTGGCGCGACAGCTCCAGCAGGCCGAAGCGCGAGATCTTCGCGGTCTGGATGCGGGCGCGGTCGAAGTGCAGGGCATCGCGCAGGCGGTTCTCCACTTCGCGCTGGTTCTTGCTCGATTCCATGTCGATGAAGTCGATGACGATGAGGCCGCCCAGGTCGCGCAGGCGCAACTGGCGGGCGATCTCGTCCGCGGCTTCCAGATTGGTGTTGTAGGCGGTGGTCTCGATGTCGCCGCCGCGCGTCGAACGCGCGGAGTTGATGTCGATCGCGGTGAGCGCTTCGGTGTGGTCGATCACGATGGCGCCGCCGGAAGGCAGGTTCACCTGGCGCGCATGGGCCGATTCGATCTGGTGTTCGATCTGGAAACGCGAGAACAGCGGCACGTCGTCGTGGTAGCGCTTGATGCGATCCACATGGTCAGGCATCACCGTGCCCATGAAGGCTTGCGCCTGCTGGAAGATGTCGTCGGTGTCGATCAGGATCTCGCCGATCTCGGGGTTGAAATAGTCGCGGATGGCGCGCACGACCAGGCTGCTTTCCAGGTAGATCAGGGACGGGGCTTTTTCTGCCTTGGCCGCGCCTTCGATGGCGTCCCACAGCTGCTTGAGGTAATCGAGGTCCCACTGCAGCTCTTCCAGGTTGCGGCCGATGCCGGCAGTGCGGGCGATGATGCTCATGCCATGCGGCACTTCCATCTGCGCGAGCACGTCGCGCAATTCGTTGCGGTCTTCGCCTTCGATGCGGCGAGAGACACCGCCGCCGTTGGGGTTGTTCGGCATCAGCACGATGTAGCGGCCGGCCAGACTTATATATGTGGTGAGGGCGGCGCCCTTGTTGCCGCGCTCGTCTTTTTCCACCTGGACCAGCAGTTCCTGACCTTCTTTCAGCGCTTCCTTGATGGAGGAGCGGCTGCCGGCGCCGGGCTGGTAATACTGGGGGGAGACTTCCTTGAAGGGGAGGAAACCGTGGCGGGTACCGCCGTATTCCACGAAACAGGCTTCGAGGCTGGGCTCGATGCGGGTGATGATGGCCTTGTAGATGTTGCTTTTGCGTTGCTCTTTGCCGGCGGTTTCAATGTCGAGGTCGATGAGTTTCTGACCATCCACAATGGCGACGCGGAGTTCTTCCGGCTGCGTCGCATTGAATAACATGCGTTTCATATTTTTCTCCCGCGCTCTGACACGGGCAGAACAAAGCTACGCGCCGCTTAGCGCGCGAGAATGAGGGTCGTGCAAACTGCCAATGAGTTGTGGTGACGACGATGTTTCAAAGTTCTTCTTCTCGTTGTTTAGCTTGTCTGTAGCTGTATGCCGCCTATATATAGGGGCAGCACACCAAAATCTATCTGCTTTCGTGCTTAGAGCGCGCAAATCAATTACCATCACTGCTTGTCTCCGGTGAGTGAGATAACCGGGCGGGGCTGCTTCGTAGGCGGCTTGATTGCCTGCCTTAGGTTGGACGGGGGAAAATGATCATCCCGTTTCACGAAGGCGCACACGCGAGGCGCGAAGTATATTCAAAATGAATGGTTTAAGCAAAGACTCTGTCAGCTGGCTGGAAATAGACGAGGGCGGCGACGGGCAGCGCATCGATAACTTCCTGTTCCGTCACCTGAAAGGCGTGCCCAAGAGCCATGTCTATCGCATCCTGCGCGGGGAGGTGCGGGTCAACAAGAAGCGCGTGGACCAGACTTACCGGCTGCAGACGGGCGATATCCTGCGCATTCCCCCTATTCGCGTGGCGGAAAAGCCGGAAAGCGAATACGTCCCGGCCACCGAATTCCCTGTTCTGTATGAGGATGAAGCGCTGATCGCCATCAATAAACCGTCGGGGACGGCGGTCCATGGCGGCAGCGGGGTGAGTTTCGGGGTCATCGAGCAGCTGCGCAGCGCGCGGCCGCAGGCCAAGTTCCTGGAGCTGGTGCACCGGCTGGATCGCGAGACCTCGGGGGTGCTGCTGGTGGCGAAGAAGCGCTCGGCACTGACCGGGCTGCACGAGATCATGCGCGAGGGCAACAGCGACAAGCGCTATTTTGCCCTGGTACTGGGGCAGTGGAAGAACGCCAAACAGCATGTGAAGCTGCCGCTGCACAAATTCGACACGCCGCAAGGAGAGAAACGCGTGATGGTGCGCGAGGACGGGCAGGCCTCGCATACCATCTTCACCCTGCAGAAGAGCTGGCCGGAATTCACCCTGTTGGAAGCGCAGCTCAAGACCGGGCGCACCCACCAGATCCGCGTGCACCTCTCGCATCTGGGCTTTCCCATTGCCGGCGACGACAAATACGGCGATTTCGCGCGCAACAAGGAACTGGCAAAGCGCGGCCTGAAACGGATGTTCCTGCATGCGCATTCCATCGCCTTCAATCATCCGCTGACCGGCGAATCGCTCAGCATCGAGGCGCCGTTGCCGCCCGAACTGCAGAGTTTCCTCGACAGACTGGACGCGGCAGCCGCTTAAGTATTGGGCAGATCTGGCCGATAATTGCAGTACCGGCCATTCCCAATGGCCGAGGAGAGTGCCATGCGCTATGTGCCCAGCCTGCCGCCAGTGACGACGAGTCCGTATACCCGTCAGGTGAAGGGGCTGTCCGCAGCCCAGGCAGTGAAGCCGGTGTATCCGCGCGAGCAGCCTGAATCCTACGTCGCACCGCAGGCGACCCATCAGGCGGCAGCCGGCGTGCAGCAACAGCCGCCTCGCCGGGTCCAGCCATTCGAGGATCGCCGCAAGGCTTGCCGCCGCGTCAGTCACCAGCCCGTTCTGGTCGAACTGCGTTCAGGGATCGACCGCCGCCGCCATAATCTGCGCGAGGGCGATATGGTCGAGCATATCGACGAGCAGGCCTAGCGTTTCCTCGCCAGAAATACGGTCACTTCTTCGCGGTCGTGGTAGAGCTGCTTCGCTTCCAGCCGGTAGCGCAAGCCTTTTGCGTTGATGGCCGCGCGGATGCCATTGAGTGCTTCATGCAGCGCCGCGACGCGTTTTTTCATCGGCAGCTTGAGGTTGAAGACGGCGCGCTGCGTCAGGCCGTTGACGAACCATTCCGTCATCAATGCCGCAACCCTTTGCGGCTGTTCCACCATGTCGCACACCAGCCAGTCGACGGGGCGCTGCGGACGGAAACGGAAGCCGTCCTGGCGCAGGTGCCTGATGGAGGGATGGGCTGCCGCAGCGCCCTTGAGCGGGCCGTTATCCACCGCAATGACTTTCAGGCCGCGCTGCGCCAGTTGCCAGGTCCAGCCACCGGGCGCGGCGCCCAGATCCACGGCGGTCATGCCCGGTTTCAGCCATAACGCCTGTTCCTTCCGGTCGAGGAAAACCTCGAACGCTTCCGCGAGCTTGAGATAGGAACGGCTCGGCGCATCGCCGGCCATGCTGACCCGCTGGATGCCATTCAGGGCAGCCGAGCTGTTGAGCGGATCGCTGGTGGCGATCAGCGCGCGCTGGCTGTCGGGGAAAAAGACATGCAGGCGCGGCAAGGTGGGGTCGTCCGCCAGGCGGGAGCTTTTACGCAACGGGTCTTCCAGCAATGGCTGGAAACGCCGCGTGAAGCCGGAAAGCGTCTTGCCCTCGTTGGTATCCGGCACTTCCAGGTGCAGCGCGCCGAACCTTTCCGGCGTGGCGGGTATCGAAGCAAGCAGCGGGCTCAGGCGGTCGCGTTCGGGCAATTCGCGCACTTCCGCATGCAGACTCAGCAGCTGGCGTGCAAAGGCCAGTTGCCGGTAAGCCAGGTTCGGCTTGCCCTGCAGCACGACATAGCCGCTGTTTTCCTCGGTTTCAATGGGTTTGGCCTGGGTTTCTTCCACGCAATCGCGCTCGAAACCGGGGCGGCAGTAGATCAGCCAGCTGGGTAGGGTACTCATGGCGCGGCATGGTATGGGTTGTCCAAAGCATGGGCAAGCGAAATGGTAGAATTCACGTCCACATTATTCTGGCGGTATGGATGACAAAACGTTATGACTTGATCGTGTTCGACTGGGACGGCACGGTAATGGACTCCACGGCCATCATCGCCGGTTCCATCCAGGCGGCGTGCCGCGACCTGAAATTGCCGGTGCCGGACGAGGAAACGGCGCGCCACGTGATCGGGCTCGGCCTGATGCAGGCCTTGCGCCATGCGGTCCCCGATGCACCGGAAGAGATGTACGAGCCGCTGACGCAGCGCTACCGGCATCACTTCCTGTCGCAGAACGAAGCGATCCCCTTGTTCGACCAGGCCCGCGAGACCATCGCCGAGTTGCACGATGCCGGGTACCGGCTGGCGGTCGCAACCGGCAAGAATCGCAACGGGCTGGATCACGCGCTGGAATCGACGGGGATGGGGGAATATTTCCATGCCACGCGCACGGCGGACCGGACCTTTTCCAAACCGCATCCGGCCATGCTGCTGGAGATCATGGATGAACTGGATGTACCGCCGGAGCGCACCCTGATGGTCGGCGATACCACGCACGATCTGCAGATGGCGATCAATGCCGGGGTCGATGCCATCGGCGTAACGCATGGCGCCCATCCCGAGGGCCAGCTGCGCGAATTGAAGCCGATCGCCCTGCTGGACGATTTTGCCGGGTTGCGCGCATGGTTCAGGGCCAACGCCTGAAGAATTTAGTGAAGGAGTGAAAAGATATGTCAGAAGAAAGCAACAACAGCTGGGAGCGCGGCGTGCTGGAGAAGCTGGCGCTGTCCGCCATTCAGGAACAGCGTCGCGCGCGGCACTGGGGGATCTTCTTCAAGGTGCTGACCTTCGGTTACCTGTTTTTCCTGCTCTACCTGGTCATGAACTGGAGCGGGGACAAGGTCGATGGTTCGTTGACCGGCAAACATACGGCTCTGATCGAGCTGACCGGGGTGATCTCGGCCGACAGCAACGCGAATGCCGACAATCTGATCGGCAGCCTGCAGGATGCCTTCAAGGACAAGAACACGGTGGGCGTGCTGCTGCGCTGTAACAGCCCCGGCGGCAGCCCGGTGCAGGCCGGACTGGTGAACGACGAGATCCGCCGCCAGCGGACCCTGCATCCCGATATCCCGCTGTATGTGGTGGTGGAAGACATGTGCGCCTCCGGCGGCTATTACATCGCGGCAGCGGCGGACAAGATCTTCGTCAACAAGGCCAGCATCGTGGGTTCCATCGGCGTGCTGATGGATGGCTTCGGTTTTACCGGCACCATGCAGAAGCTCGGCGTGGAGCGTCGTCTGATGACGGCGGGCGAGAACAAGGGATTCATGGATCCCTTTTCGCCGCGCAATCCCAAGCATGAGGAATTCACCCGGAACATGCTGGAGGACATCCACATGCAATTCATCGATGTGGTCAAGCAGGGCCGCGGCAAGCGCCTGAAGGAGACGCCGGAGACTTTCAGCGGGCTGTTCTGGACCGGCGACAAGGCCATCCAGATGGGGCTGGCGGATGATATCGGCAGCGTGGATTCGGTGGCGCGCGATGTGATCAAGGCGGAAAACGTCGTCGACTTCACCACCCACGAAGGGCTTGCAGACCGTCTGGCCAAGAAGTTCGGTGCGGGCGTGGCGAGCGCCTTTCCCGGCTTCGGTGCCCAGATGGGCGGCGTCACGCTACGCTAAGGCAGCGAGCAATGCGGCCAGGCTGGTGATCGGCGGCAGGCATTGCGTGCCGTGACACAGCCAGGCGGTGGTGAGGGCGTGATCGGGTTTGTCCAGCGGCGGGGGCAAGCCGGCCTCGGTCCCCGTCAGCGCGATGCACATCAATCCCGGCCGGTATTCGGCCGCCACAGCCGCCCGCCAGGCGGCTGTTTCCTTTTCCGCTCCGCGCAACACCAGCAGGGACGGCGGTTGCACGGCGGCCTCCAGCGCCGTGCACAGGCTGCTGAAATGAGCGGCGGCTCGTTGCATGAACGGGAAGAACAGCTTCAGACAGCGTTCGGCCGCTTCCGCGTAGCGCATGTCGCCGGTCAGCTCTGCCAGCCGCAGCAGAGCCTGTGCAGCGATGCCGTTGCCGGACGGCGTGGCGTTGTCCTGGCCGGTCTTGTTGCGCTGGATCAGTGCCTCGTGGTCGTGGCTGGTGAAGAAGAAGCCGCCGTTCTCGCGGTCTTCGAAACGCGTCAGCAGCGCATCGGCGAGCCGTAAGGCAAAGTCCATATCGGCTGGGCGATATTCCGTTTGCATCAGTTCCAGCGCTGCATTGAGCAGGCAGGCGTGGTCGTCCAGGTAGGCGTTCAGGTGCGTCTTGCCGTCCTTGTGCGTGGCCAGCAGCCTGCCATCCTGCCACAGGGTGGCATGCACGAAATCCATCGCCTGTTGTGCCGAATGCAGCCAGTCCTCGCGCCTGAAAATGCGCGCGGCTTTCGCCATGCCGGCGATCATCAGGCCGTTCCAGCTGCCGAGTATCTTTTCGTCGCGGCCGGGGCGGATGCGCTGTTCGCGTGCGGCGAACAGTTTTGCCTTTGCCGAGGCGAGCAGCGTGACTGCCTGTTCTTCGGCTAACCCGAGTTTCTGCGCTATCTCGCTCAGCGGCTGCGACACGCGCAGGTTCCAGGCGTGGTTCTCGAAATTGGGCGTGCTGTCCAGGCCGTAATATGGCTGGACGAGCGCATATTCATCGGCACTCAACAAATCGCGGATGTCATTGCGCTGCCATACATAGAACTTGCCTTCCTCGTGCTCGGAGTCGGCGTCCAGCGATGCGTAATAACCTCCCTGCGGCGACTGCATCTCGCGCATCACCCAGGCGGCGGTCTGATCCACGATGCCGGCGAAGAAAGGGACGCTGCTGCTCAGCCACGCGTCGCAATACAGGCCGAGCAGCAGGCCGTTGTCGTAGAGCATCTTCTCGAAATGCGGGATGTTCCATTCCGCATCCACGCTGTAGCGGCAGAAACCGCCGCCGAGCTGGTCATACAGGCCGCCCAGCGCCATCTGCTGCAGGGTGAACAGGGCCGTATGGCGGGTCCGGTCGTCGTGCCCGGCATGTGCCTGACGCAGCAGCAGGTCAAGTTCGGCGGGATGCAGAAACTTGGGGGCGCCGCCGAAGCCGCCGTTCACCGGGTCGAAATCCTCATTGTGCTGCTGCACTGCCAAGCCGATGGGGGTCACATCGAGTGCGATGTCCGTCGCGCTTTTCTCGGGTTGAAAGGCGGCGAGCTGGGCGATGAGCTGTTTGCTCTGCGCGGCAAGCTCGTTGCGGTTCTCTTTGTAGGCTGCGGCGATCCGCGACAACAGGTCGGGAAATCCGGGCAATCCGTAGCGCGCCTGTTTGGGGAAATAGGTGCCGCTGTAGAACGGGGTGCCGTCCGGTGCCAGGAACATGGTCAGCGGCCAGCCGCCGCTGCGGCGCGAAAGCAGGTGGTGCGCGTTCTGGTAGATCTGGTCGAGGTCGGGGCGTTCTTCCCTGTCCACCTTGATATTGACGAAAAGTTCGTTCATCACCGCAGCGACGGATGCGTCCTCGAACGACTCGTGCGCCATCACATGGCACCAGTGGCATGCCGAGTAGCCGATGGAGAGCAGGATGGGTTTGTCCTGTTCGCGCGCGAGTTGCAGCGCCTCGGCATTCCACGGGTGCCAATCCACCGGATTGTCGGCATGCTGCAGCAGGTAGGGGCTTGTTTCGTGAGCGAGGTGATTGGGCATCAGTCGAGTAGGGGCATCAGTGAGCGCAGGATATGGCGCATGATACCCGGTTGTGCCCCGGCATTCGGATGCAGATTGTCGGCCTGGAACTGTTCCGGCAGAACCCCTTCCAGCATGAAGGGAACCAGCGCGATGCCGTGTTTTTTCGCCAGTCTCGGATAGAGGGTGCGGAACTGCCTGGTGTAGTCGGGGCCATAGTTCGGCGGCAAGCGGATGCCGAGCAGCAGCACCTTGGCGTGGGCCTTTTGCGTTTGCCCGATGATCTCGTCCAGGTTCCTTTCCGTTTCGGCGAGATTGCTGCCGCGCAGCCCGTCGTTTGCCCCCAGCTCGACGATCACGATCTCAGGATGGTGTTCCTGCAATGCCTTGCCGATGCGGCGCAGCCCGCCCGCCGTCGTTTCTCCGCTGATGCTCGCATTCACCACCTCGAACTGCGGGTGTTTTTTCTTCAGTTCCTGCTGCAATAAACTTACCCATGAATCGTCGCGCGCAATTCCATAGCCGGCTGATAAACTGTCGCCGAACACCAGGATGTTCTTCGCCGCCGATGCGGTCGCGGACAGCGCCAATGCGGCGATCAGCAAAACGATTTTCAGGAAGGTCTTCATGGCGTCGATTGTGCAAGCAGCTGGGCTCACCAAGCAAGTCTTAAGTGGCGATAGTCCGCTCACCATCCTGCACGATGTCACCTTCGATGTCGCGGTAGGCGAAAGCCTGGCCATCGTCGGCGCATCGGGTTCCGGCAAATCCACCTTGCTCGGCCTGCTGGCCGGACTGGATGTCCCGACCGGCGGCAAGGTATTGCTGCATGGCGTTGACCTGTTTGCGCTGGACGAGGACGGCCGTGCCCGCCTGCGCGGCGAACTGGCGGGCTTCGTGTTCCAGTCGTTCCAGCTGTTGCCTGCGCTGAATGCGCTGGAGAACGTCATGCTGCCGCTGGAACTGGCCGGCGCAAAGGATGCGCGCCAGCGCGCCGAGGTGTCGTTGCGGCAGGTCGGCCTTGCCGCGCGCATGCACCATGTGCCCAAACACCTCTCCGGCGGCGAACAGCAGCGCGTCGCGCTGGCCCGGGCGTTCGTCACCCAGCCCAAGGTCCTCTTTGCCGACGAGCCTACCGGCAATCTGGATGCCGCCACTGGCGCGCAGGTCATCGAGCTGATGCTGGAACTCAACCGCGCGCAGGGCACGACGCTGATCCTGGTCACGCACGACGAAGCGCTGGCGCGGCGCTGCGGCAAGCAGTTGCGGTTGGCGGCGGGAAGGGTTGTGCAGTGAAGTTTTTTTATTTTGTGAGCAAGATGGAAGAAGGAGCATGAGCATTCCCGGTCTGTCCTTCAACCTGCTGCGCCGCGACTGGCGCGCCGGTGAATGGCGCGTGCTGTTGCTGGCACTGGTGCTGGCGGTGGGCAGCCTGGCCACCGTCGGGCTGTTCGCCGACCGCGTGCGGCAGGCGTTGCAGCAGCAGGCGCAAAGCCTGATCGGCGCCGATCTGCGCATTACCTCCACCCGGCCGTTCTCGCCCGATTACCGCAAGCTGGCGCAGGCACGCAATCTTCATGTGGTGGAAAGCCGCACTTTCCCCAGCATGGTGTCGTACCGCGAACAGGCGTTGCTGAGCGAAATCCAGTCGGCAGAGGCGGGTTATCCGCTGCGCGGCAAGATCGAGATCGACGATGGCAGCGTGCATGTGGCGCAGGCGATACCGGCAGGCGGTACGGTGTGGGTGGACGAACGCCTGTTGCGCCGTCTCGGCATGCAGGTGGGCGATGAAGTCGGGATCGGCAACCGCCATTTCGTCGTTGCGGCGCGCATCGTGAAGGATATCGACCAGTCCATCGGCTTCGCCAGTTTTGCGCCGCGCGTGCTGATGAACGATGCCGATCTGGCTTCGACCGGCTTGCTGCAGGAAGGCAGCCGCATCTCCTATCGCTTGATGATCGCGGGCGAGGCCGGGCAGGTGGCTGCGCTGCGCGCAGTGCTGCAGGAAAAGCTTTCCGGCAACGAGAAGATGGAGGATGTGCGTGATGCGCGTCCCGAGATCCGTATGGCGCTGGAACGCGCCGAGCATTTCCTCGGCCTCGCTGCGCTGACTGCCGCGATCCTGGCCGGCGCGGCGATGGCGCTGGCGGCGCGGCGCTTTGTGCTGCGCCATCTGGATGGGTGCGCGGTGATGCGCTGCCTCGGTGCGCAGCAGGGGCAGGTGCTGTGGCTATACCTGTACCAGTTCATCCTGCTCGGTGTGGTGGCGGTTCTGTTCGGCAGCTTGCTGGGTTATGCCACGCAGGCGATGCTGGTCGCAAGCATCGCTTCGATGCGCGAGGCGATCTTGCCGCAACCCGGTGTGCTGCCGTTGCTGAAAGCCGCTGTCAGCGGCTTTGCCTTGTTACTCGGGTTCGCCTTTCTGCCTTTGCTGCAATTGCGCAAGGTATCGCCGCTGCGCGTGCTGCGCCGCGAGCTGGGTTTGCCGGAGGCGAGCGGTTGGCTGATCTATGGACTGGCAGTGGGCGTGCTGGCCCTGCTGTTCCTGTGGCAGGCCGGTTCGCTGAAGCTCGGTATGGCGGTGCTGGGCGGATTGCTGGCGGGACTGCTGGTGTTCGGCTGGCTGGCCTGGCTGATGCTGCATGGCCTGGCGCGCAATTCGTATTACTTCCAGTCGCAGTGGCGGCATGCCTTCAACAACCTGGCGCGGCACGGGCGCAGCGCGGCGGTGCAGGTGGTGGCGCTGAGCCTGGGCGGCATGGCCTTGCTGGTGCTGACGCTGGTACGTGCCGATCTGCTGGAAAGCTGGCAGGGCAAGCTGCCGCCGGATACGCCGAATCGTTTTGTGGTGAACATACAGCCAGACCAGCTCCGGCCGGTGCGGGATTTCTTTGCTCGCCAGGCGTTGCCGGTCCCCGAGTTGCAACCGATGGTGCGCGGCAGGCTGATCGCGATCAATGACCGCGCCATCAATGGCAACAGTTATCCCGATCCGCGCGCGCAGGCACTGGTGGAGCGCGAGTTCAACCTTTCCTGGATGGAGCGGATGCCGGTGTGGAACGAGTTGGTAAGTGGAAAATGGTGGACGCCACTAGATGTGGATACAACCGCGTCGTCACACCGGCGAAGGCCGGTGTCCAGTACTTTACAAACACTGGATTCCGGCATGCGCCGGAACGACCAAATCCCAAGTGAGCGTAAGGAGCTTTCGGTGGAGGAGGGGATCGCCAAAACCTTGGGTATCCATCTCGGCGACGCGCTCACCTATGACGTGGCCGGCAGTACCTTTACCGCAAAAGTCACCAGCCTGCGCAAGGTGCAGTGGGATTCGATGAAGGTGAATTTCTTCGTGATCGCCACGCCGGAGCTGCTCGGGGATTACCCGGCCAGCTACCTGGGCAGCTTCTACCTGCCGCCCGACAAGGTGCGTGCAGGCGACGAGCTGTCGCGCACATTTCCCAACCTCTTGTTGATCGACACCGGCGCGGTGATCGCGCAGGTGCGCAACATCATGGACCAGATCGCGCAAACCGTCAGCGCGGTGTTTCTGTTCACCTTGCTATCCGGGCTTGCGGTATTGTATGCCGCGCTGCTGTCCACGCAGGACGAACGCAGCCACGAGGCGGCGATCCTGCGTACGCTGGGGGCGGACAGCCGTTACCTGCGGAACCTGCACCTGTCGGAATTCGCCGTGCTGGGTGGTCTGAGCGGCCTGTTTGCGGCGGCAGGGGCTGAGCTGCTGGGCTGGGTACTGGCGCGGTTCGTGCTGGATATCCCTTATCAGACAGGCAGTTCCATCTGGTTCATTGGTGCCGGCGGCGGCGTGGCTGTGGTGATGGCGGCCGGGTGGCTGGCGACCAGAAAGCTGGCATTGCGTCCCCCGTTGCGCATTCTTGCGGCGGATTAATGGCTTAGTGCTTGACGCGGCACGGAATATCCCTATAATGCGCCCCTCCCTGAAAAAGGGAGTTTTGACCTTGCTCCACCGTCCATCCATGTCGGGGGGCTTTAATCCACAAGGAGATGTAATGCGACACTACGAAATCGTATTTATCGTGCATCCCGATCAGAGCGAGCAAGTGCCCGCGATGGTCGAGCGTTATCGCACGTTGGTGACCAGCAAGAACGGTCACATCCACCGTCTGGAAGACTGGGGCCGCCGCCAGCTGGCATACCCGATCCAGAAGATCCACAAGGCACACTATGTGCTGATGAACATCGAGTGCGACCAGCCCACGCTGGACGAGCTCGAGCACGCATTCAAGTTCAACGACGCCGTGCTGCGCCACCTGACCATCAAGACCAAGGCTGCAGTCGTTACGCCTTCCGCCATGATGAAGGAAGAGAAGTCGCGTTCGTTCAGCGATGCGGCTGAGGCGGCTCCGGCTCCCGCAGCGGCAGAGTAATTCAAGGATTGAGCAGCAACCGTTGTGTGATTGAAGGGGAGATCGCCGAGCTGGAAGGCTTGCGTTATACCCCGGCAGGTTTGGCGAGAGTGGCGTTCAAATTGCGCCATAGCTCGATGCAGCAGGAAGCAGGGATGCAACGCCAGGTCCAGTGCGATGTTCCGGCACTGGCACTGGGCGAGGCGGCACAGCAAATCAGCCGCATGCAGCCCGGACAGCTGGTGAGAGCCGAAGGTTTCCTGGCGCAGCGCAGCCTGAAGATCGCGCAGCTGGTTTTGCACATTGATAACGTTACATTGAGATAGGAGCACAACATGGCTCGTGTATTTAAGAAGAAAGACGACAAGAAGAACAACGCTTCGCGTCAGCTGTTCAAGCGCCGCAAGTTCTGCCGTTTCACCGCCGAGAAGATCGCGGAAGTGGATTACAAGGACATCAACATCCTGAAGGAATTCATCTCCGAGAACGGCAAGCTGATCCCGGCCCGCATCACCGGCACCAAGACGCGTTACCAGCGTCAGCTGAGCGTGGCTGTGAAACGCGCGCGTTTCCTGGCGTTGCTGCCTTACACCGATTTGCACTAAGGAGTAGATCATGCAAGTGATTCTGATGGAGAAAGTGATCAACCTCGGCCAGCTGGGCGATGTGGTCAAAGTGAAAAACGGTTTCGCGCGTAACTTCCTGATCCCGCAAGGCAAGGCCAAGCGCGCGACGGAAAGCAACGTGGCGGATTTCGCGGCACGCCGTGCCGAACTGGAAGCGGCGGAAGCCGCCAAACTGGCCGATGCACAGGCTCGCGGTGCCAAGCTGGAAGGCTTCACTCTGCAGATCGTGCAGAAGGCCGGCGTGGATGGCAAGCTGTTCGGTTCCGTGACCAATGCGGACATCGCCGCAGCGCTGGGCGCACAAGGCCACAAGGTGGAAAAGAGCCAGGTTCGCATGGAAACCGGCCACCTGAAGCAGATCGGCGATCATGCGGTTACCATCGCACTGCATCCGGACGTGGTTGCAAACGTGACCGTGACCGTGGTTGCCGAGCAGTAATACTGCGTTGTCAGGTAGTTAGAAAAAGGGCTGGCGACAGCCCTTTTTTGTTGTCCGAAAAGTGTAGAATCCTCATCCCGAAATTTGCGGTCACACCATGCAAAATTTTTCAGCTCCCGTCGCCGATTCCCAGCTTGAGGCCCTGAAGCTTCCCCCGCATTCCGTCGAGGCGGAACAGTCGGTGCTGGGCGGCATCCTGCTGGATACCAGCGCGTGGGACAAGATCGCCGACCTGTTGAGCGAAAGCGATTTTTACCGCAACGAGCATCGCCTGATCTGGCGCCACATCGGCCGCCTTACCGAACATGCCAAGCCGGTCGACGTCATCACCGTGGCGGAATCGCTGGAGAGCCATGCCGAGCTGGAAAAGGCCGGTGGGCTGGTGTATCTCGGCACGCTGGCGCAGAACGTGCCGTCCGCCGCCAACATCCGCCGTTATGCCGAGATCGTGCGCGAGCGCGCCATCATGCGCAAGCTGGTGGAAGTGGGCAGCGATATTGCCACCAGCGCCTACAACCCGGGGGGGCGCTCGGCGGAGCAGCTGCTGGACGAGGCCGAGAGCCGCGTGCTGGAGATCAATGAGGAGGGCGAGCGAGGCAGCCAGGGCTTTGTGGGCATGCCGCCGCTGCTGACACAGGTGGTCGAGCGCATCGAGACCCTGTATGGGCGGGACAACGCCAGCGACGTGACCGGCACGGCGACCGGCTTTGCCGACCTGGATCGCATGACTTCCGGCCTGCAGCCTGGTGATTTGATCATCGTGGCGGGTCGTCCCAGTATGGGCAAGACGGCGTTCTCCATCAACATCGCGGAAAACGTGGCGCTGGAAGGCAAGCCGGTGGCGATCTTCAGTATGGAAATGGGCGGCGCGCAACTGGCGATGCGCATGATCGGCTCGGTCGGGCGCCTTAATCAGCATACCTTGCGAACCGGGCGTCTGGAAGACGATGACTGGTCGCGCATGACGCATGCCCTGGGCCTGCTCAACGATGCGCCGATCTTCATCGACGAGACTCCGGGCTTGAATGCGCTTGAATTGCGTTCGCGTACGCGCCGATTGCACCGCCAGCATGGCAGTCTTGGCTTGGTGGTGATCGACTATATCCAGCTCATGTCTTCGCCGTCTGGCAAGGCGAGCGAGAACCGCGCCACCGAGATCTCCGAGATATCGCGCTCGCTGAAATCGCTGGCCAAGGAATTGCACGTGCCGGTGATCGCGTTGTCGCAGCTCAACCGCAGTCTGGAGCAACGCCCGAACAAGCGTCCGGTGATGTCCGACCTGCGCGAATCGGGCGCGATCGAACAGGATGCGGACCTGATCCTGTTCATCTACCGCGATGAAGTCTACAACCCCGATTCGCCGGACAAGGGCAAGGCCGAGATCATCGTCGGCAAGCAGCGTAACGGCCCGATCGGTGCGGTCAGCCTGACCTTCCGCGGCGAGTTCACGCGCTTTGAAAACCACGCTTCAGCTCAATACTGAGCTGAAGCGTGGTTTCGGTGGAGGCTTACCTGCGCAGCAGGTTATGCCGTAACCAAAATCCCAGTGAAGCAGTATTGAGCGGGTGCATGATTCGGCGAAGACTCACAATGCGAAGCATGTGATGCCGTAGCCAAAACCACGCTTCTACCCAATTTTGAGCAAATCGGCACTAAAATTCTTGGCTCTCCCGAACTGTTCGGTTACAATGCGCGTCCTTTTACAGGCGCGTAGCTCAGCTGGTTAGAGCACCACCTTGACATGGTGGGGGTCGTTGGTTCGAGTCCAATCGCGCCTACCAATTTCCCGAATCGTCCCGGATTCTTCTGAGAAATGCCATGTTCACATTGAGCTTGCATGGAGAAGAAGCTACCCAAGCCCTGCTGCAATCCGGCTATTCCTACTGTCTCGTCGTCCGTTCGGAATCCCAGCGCGCTGCACTGCTCAAGAGTTTGGGCGAGCAGCCCGGCGTGGTCATCGTGCCGCATAACGGCGGGTTGATCAGCAACCTGCGCGTGTGGGAGAACATCATCCTGCCGGTGCAGTATCATGGCATCGAACTGGCCGGCAAGCTGGAAGACAACGTGGCACGGCTGCTGATCCAGTGCGGGCTGCCGGACGAGGCTGCCGTGACCGAACTGCTGCTCAAGCTGCCGGACCAATTGTCGCTATATGAAAAGCGCATGGTCGGTTTCGTGCGCGCCATGCTGATGAGCCCCGAACTGATCATTTACGATTCCATGCTCGAGGGATTGTCGCGCAAGGAACTGGCGCGCGCGGTCGGATTCGACAGGATATTCCGTTTATACTTCCCGTTCCGTACGTCGGCACTGGTAAGCTTCGAGGAATATGGCGACAAGGACGATCCAAAGCAGCGCTTGATCCACCTGTAAAGATATCCGGGATGAAATTATCCACCTACAACCAGAGATTGCTGACCATTGAAAAACGCACCAGGCGATTCATGCTGGGAGCCGTCGGGGTCATGCTGCTGGTGTTGTTGATGATCGCCATCCAGCAGGATTATTTCCACCGCAGCACCACGATCTATTTCTTCACGCCCAATGCGCAGGGACTCAGCAAGGGGATGGCGGTCAAGTTCGTCGGCTTCAAGGTCGGCAGCGTGCAGGACGTGAGCATGCAGCCGAACGCCACGGTGCGGGTGAAGGTGGCGCTGGATGACGAATATGTCCATCTGATCGGGCAGGATGCCAAAGCGCGCCTCATCAAGGAAGCCCTGGTCGGCGAGAGTGTGGTGGAAATCATCCCCGGTTCGCAGCAGGTGAAACAGGTGACGCATAACAGCGTGCTGGCTTTCGAGCGCGGACAGGATGCCAGCACCGTGGTCGAGAACCTGGCTGCGCAGTTGCAGCCCATCCTGGGCGATATCCATCAGATCACTTCGTCCATCAACAATCCCAACGGCGATGTGCAGCAAACGCTGAAGAATCTGAATCAGGCTACGGGCGCCTTCCGCGAAACCGTGCATCAGTTCACCCAGCTGGGCGCCAGCAGCAACCAGAAGCTGGATGGCGCATACGGAAAATTCGACAAGGCGCTGGACAGGGTCAATTCCAGCCTGGAGACACTGGACAAATCGATCCCGAAACTGGTGGAGAAGGCCGATTCGACCCTGGGCAACGTCCAGTCTACAACCTCCGATATCAAGAAGATGACGAGCGAATCCGCCACCGAGGTGCCTGCGCTGGTGCGCAATGCCAATGCGCTGGTGCAGGACGGCCAGGATACGCTGGGCGGCGTGAGAAAGTCGTGGCTGCTCAATGGACTGTTCCCCCAGCCCGAGGAGCAGGCGTTGCCGGTCGACGGCTACGTCCCTCCGAAAACCTTGCCATGATGGAGGCCGGCTTGATCGTTCGCCCTGTCATCGTCCTGTTGTGCGCTCTCTTGCTGTTGTCTGCCTGCGGCCATGTCGAAGAGATGCGCAGTGCACGACAGGAGCAGGCGACGGAATTCAATCAGCGCGCACAACGCGCATTCCAGCGCGGCGAATATCAGACTGCCGCCGCGTTGTATCAGAATGCCCTGCAACTGGATGTCGCCATCGAGAACGTGAATGGCATCGCCGTCAATACGCTGAATCTTGCCCGGGTGAGCCAGGTCATGGGCCAGCCCGCGCTGGCGCAGCGCTATCTCGACAGCTTGCTGAAAGACCAGGCGCTCCACTATGCGCCGGCACACCTTGCGGCGGCGGCTGTGCAAAGCTCCTTGCTGAGCTTGCAGCAGGACGACGAGGCTGGCGCTGGCAAATGGGTGGAGCAGGCCGCTGCGTATTGCGCGTCCGACTGCACGCTGGGAGGCGTGATCGACAATGCCCGCGCCAGCATCGCCCTGCATGCCAGCGATGCCGACACGGCCTTGCACTGGAGCGAGCGGGGAGTATCAGAGAACAGGAATGCATCGCCGCTGGAGTATGCCAATTCCCTGCGCCTGGCTGCATCGGCCAAACTGCTGAAAAATGACGCTGACGCGGCGCTGCATCTGGCGGAAGAAGCGCTGGCTGTCGACAAGTCGATGGGTTTGCCGGAAAAGATACGCCAGGACTTGCTGCTGGCGGCGCAGGCGCACGAGAAGCTGGGCCATGCGGAACAGGCGGCGCAATGTCGCGACAGGGCGGGCCGTATCGCCGCGGCTTCGGTGAAGTGAGACGCTGATGGATGCGTTCAGCCGACTGGACGAGCATAAGACCAGGATGCTGCTGGGGCTGGGCATCTGCATGCTGGCTGCAGTACTGCTGCATGTGTTCGAGGCCGGAGGCCAATTGAGCCGCACGGTGCTGGACGGGCAATTCAATTTGATGCACCGGCACGAGGTGCATCAGCCGAAGAACGATGTGGTCATCGTCGGTATCGATGAGGATGCCACCAAGGCGTTGATCGAGCCGTTTTCCCTGTGGCATCCCCATCTGGCCAGGTTCCTCGATGCGATGACGCTCGCCCGTCCGTCCGTGGTCGGCCTGGATATACCGATGCCGGAACGATCCTACCAGTTCCTCGTGCCGCAGTACGACCAGGTCCTGCTGCAAGGTCTGCAGCACTTGAAGGCGCAGACGCCGCTGGTGCTGGCCCAGATGCTGGACGACAGCGGTACTTTCCGTCCGGTGTACGCCCCTTATGTTGCCGCCGTGGGCGCGGATGCATTGGCCTCGGTGGTGCTCTGCCAGGATGACGATGGGGTGGTGCGACGTTTCGATCCCAACCTGTGCACGGTGAATGCGCGCGGTTCCATGCTGGTTGAAAAGATGGCAGTTCATCTGGGAGTGCCGAATCCCGGAACCGGATTGGTGGATTTCAGTGCGGGCGAAAAATTCGAATACATTCCATTCCTCAAGGTGCTGGAATGGCAGTCGCAGGGTAATGCCGAACTGCTGGAGCGTACTTTCGGCGGCAAACCCGTGTTGCTGGGCGTGGTGGCGCGCTTCGGCGATCGTGCCAGGGCGCCGGTACCGCTGGCGTCATGGGAACCCAGCAAGCGGCGAGTGCCCGGCGTGCTGATGCAGGCGCAGATATTGCGTTCTATGCTGGGCGAGGGGCTGATCCGCGAGGCGAACACCTGGCTGGTGGGCGCGTTGACGGCGCTGGCCGCCTTGTTCTGGCTGGGGCGTATTGGCTGGTTCAAGCTGGCTGCGGTGATCGTATTTCCGCTCCTGCTGATGCTGGCCTCGACAGGGTTGCTGGGGAAGGGAATATTCCTGCCGATAGGCGGGATACTGCTCGCCGGCATATTCGCATTCCTTGCCCGTCTGGCCTATGAAGGGGCGCAACAAGTGCGGCAACGGAAATGGCTGCGTGGCACTTTCGGCAGCTATGTCAGTCAGGAAGTGCTGCAGGAGATCATGGCGGGCAACATCCGTTCCGGCCTGGAAGGGGCGCGCATGCGTCTGTGCATCCTGTTTGCCGATATCCATGGGTTCGGCCCGCGCAGCGAGAATCGACCGCCACAGGAGGTGGTTTCCCTGCTGAACGATTATTTCTCCGAGATGACCGTGGCAATCCACCAGCACAAGGGCACGGTGGACAAGTTTGTCGGCGACGGCATCATGGCATTTTTCGGTGCACCGCAGGCGCTGGAATGTCCGGAGAAGAATGCGCTTGAAGCTGCCCAGGAGATGTTGCTGCGCTTGCGCAATGTCAATGCGCGTTTGCAGGAGCAAGGCGCCGCACCCATCGAGATCGGCATCGCGCTGCATGTGGGAGAAGTCGTCGTCGGCCACATCGGTTCCGAAACCAGACATGAATACACCATCATCGGCGATGCCGTGAGCAGAACCAGCAAACTGGAACAGCTGGCAGGTGCATTGAAATATCCGGTGGTATGTTCGGCTGCGGTGGCAAAAGCGGTGGAGGGCTCGGGTGACCTGGCCGATTGCGGCGAGCATGTCGTCGCAGACGCCGCTATCCAGGTGTACGGCTGGACCCCGCCGTTGCTGGCTGCCAGATGATGTCCGCGCTCTGGCCCAAACTCCTTGCCTGGCTGAAAATGACGCAGATGCGCCAGGCGGTGTCGGGCGCTGCGCAACTGTTGTGGTACGCATTTACCCATCTGCGCGTGCTGCGCATCGCTCCCGTGAATGCCGTGTTCCACCGTCAGATATTCTTCACCGGGGTGGAAGCGCTGGGCATCGTTGCCGTGTTCGGACTATTGAGCGGAGCGCTGGTCAGCACCCAGATCACCTCGCTGGTCGGCGGCGATAGCGGACTGACCGTGAAGATACTGATCTGGACCGTGGTGCGCGAAGTGGGTCCGTTGTTCGCGGCCATCATCATCATCGCCCGCAGCAGTGCGGCCATCGCTTCCGAGCTGGCCTTGATGAAGACGCGCCACGAGATGACGAGTCTGATCCGCATGGGGATCCCGCCGCATGACTACCTGCTGGTGCCGCGCATCGCCGGGGTGACGCTGGCCGTCCTGGCGCTTACCATCTATTTCCAGGTCGTCGCCATCGGCGGCGGTCTGGCGATCAGCGCCATGTTCCAGAACGTCTCTTACATGGAGCAGGTCGGGCGTTTTCTGCAGACCGTCAAGCTTTCCGAGTTCGTCGTGGTCGGCATCAAGGGGTGTCTGTTCGGTTTGGCCATCTCCACCATTTCCTGCTACAACGGCATGCAGGCGCAGCCTTCGGTGACCGAAGTGCCCAAGGTTGCCATCAGGGCCGTGCTGCAGAGCCTGTTGTTCGTGTTCATGCTGGACGCCCTGATCGCCTACCTCGGCATGGTGGAGTGAGTTGCGCTATACTGCGCGCCTTCCGGCGCCGGGTGTGCCGGGTCTGAAGTTGCCAAGTTCGAATTTGAAAGTGCGGCGGTGGCCGCATTTGTTTTTAGCAGAGTGAATAAGATGCCTGTCATTACCCTACCGGATGGTTCGCAACGCAGTTTTCCCAATCCCGTGACCGTGGCCGAGGTTGCACAGAGCATTGGCGCCGGACTGGCGCGCGCGGCGCTGGCAGGCAAGGTGGATGGGGTGCTGGTGGATACCTCGCACCTGATCTCCGCCGATTCGAAACTGGCCATCGTCACCGACAAGGATGCCGACGGGGTGGATATGATCCGCCATTCCACCGCGCACTTGCTGGCCTATGCGGTGAAGGAGCTCTTTCCCGAGGCGCAGGTGACCATCGGTCCGGTCATCGAGAACGGCTTCTATTACGACTTCGCCTATTCGCGTCCGTTCACGCCGGAAGACCTGACGGCCATCGAGAAACGCATGGCGGAACTGGCCAAGAAAGACCTGCCGGTGACGCGCAAGGTATTCCCGCGCGACGAGGCGGTGGCCTATTTCAAATCCATCGGCGAGAAATACAAGGCCGAGATCATCGAGTCCATCCCCGCCGACCAGGACGTGTCGCTGTATAGCGAGGGAGAATTCACCGACCTGTGCCGCGGCCCGCATGTACCTTCCACTGGCAAGCTGAAGGTGTTCAAGCTGATGAAAGTGGCCGGTGCCTACTGGCGTGGGGACTCGAAGAACGAGATGCTGCAACGTATTTACGGTACGGCTTGGGCGAAGAAGGAAGACCTCGATGCCTATCTGGTGCGCCTGGAAGAAGCGGAGAAGCGCGACCACCGCAAGCTGGGCAAACTGCTGGACCTGTTTCACATGCAGGACGAAGCGCCTGGCATGGTGTTCTGGCATCCCAAGGGATGGGCGATGTGGCAGGTGATCGAACAGTACATGCGCAATGTCTATCGCGACAACGGCTACCAGGAGATCCGCTGCCCGCAGATCATCGACCGCGTGCTGTGGGAGAAATCCGGACACTGGGAACACTACAAGGCCAACATGTTCACCACCGAGTCGGAAAAACACGATTATGCGATCAAGCCGATGAACTGCCCCGGCCATGTGCAGGTGTTCAACGCCGATCTGCGCTCCTACCGCGAGTTGCCGCTGCGCTACGGTGAGTTCGGCTCCTGTCACCGCAACGAGCCGTCCGGCGGTTTGCATGGTCTGATGCGGGTACGCGGCTTTGTGCAGGACGATGGCCATATCTTCTGTACCGAAGGCCAGATCGAGTCGGAAGTGACTGCTTTCAACGCGCTGGTGCTGAAGGTCTATAAAGATTTCGGTTTCCATGACGTGGTGGTGAAGCTGGCACTGCGCCCGGAAAGCCGGGTCGGTTCGGACGAAATATGGGACAAATCGGAGAATGCCTTGCGCGCCGCTTTGCGTGCTTCGGGCATGACCTGGGAAGAGCTGCCAGGCGAGGGCGCATTCTACGGACCCAAGATCGAATTCCACATCAAGGACGCCATCGGCCGTTCCTGGCAATGCGGCACGATCCAGGTGGACTTTTCCATGCCGGGCCGTCTGGGCGCCGAATTCGTGGACGAGGACAATAGCCGCAAGGTGCCGGTGATGCTGCATCGCGCCATCCTGGGGTCGCTGGAACGCTTCATCGGTATCCTGGTGGAAAACCATGCCGGGGCGCTGCCATTGTGGCTCGCTCCGGTTCAGGCGGTGGTGATGAATATCTCGCAGGCACAGGAAGGTTATGCCGGCAAGGTGGCGGATACTTTGCGGGCCGCCGGCTTCCGTGTGCAATCTGATTTGCGCAATGAGAAGATTACCTATAAAATACGAGAACATAGCTTGCAGAAGTTGCCTTACCAGCTGATCATCGGCGACAAGGAAATGGCTGCAGGTCTCGTTGCCGTGCGATCCCGATCAGGTGAAGACCTTGGGCAGATGTCGGTGGAGGCGCTGTTACAGCGCCTGAATACCGAGCTGCGGGCGGATAGTGCGGTTTAATTTTTTAATGGAGAAATTGCAATAGCACAGGATAAGTCGCAGCGTATCAATGAGCAGATAACAGCACCGCAGGTGCGACTCATTGGCGCGGAGGGAGAGCAGGTTGGTGTCGTGGCAGTCGCGGAAGCGCTGCGTATGGCGGACGAAGCGGAACTGGATTTGGTGGAGATCGCCCCATTGGCGGAACCGCCCGTGTGCCGGGTCATGGATTTCGGCAAGTTCAAATATGCCGAAAGCAAGAAACAGCACGAAGCCAAGCTCAAACAGAAACAGGTCCAGATCAAGGAAATCAAGTTTCGCCCGGGTACGGACGAAGGCGACTACAACATCAAGTTGCGCAACCTGATCAAATTCCTTGAGGACGGCGACAAGACCAAGATCACCTTGCGTTTCCGGGGGCGCGAGATGGCGCACCAGGAGATCGGCATGAAACTGATCGAGCGCATCAAGGCCGATCTGGACGAGCATGGTACGGTGGAGCAATTTCCCAAGATGGAAGGCCGGCAGATGGTGATGGTGATCGGTCCAAAGAAGAAATGAGTTGACATCGCAGCGGAGCAAGGGACTTGCCGTTGCGGTGGTAGTGAAAAGAGTCCCAGACAAGTGGTTCCGGGTTTTCAAGCGTTCCTGTCAGGGACCTCCCGGCGTCATCAAATAAATGGAGTCGTTATGCCAAAGATGAAAACCAAGAGCGGTGCGAAGAAACGCTTCAGCGTTCGCGCCGGTGGCAGCATCAAGCGCGGTCAAGCGTTCAAGCGCCACATCCTTACCAAGAAGACCACCAAGAACAAGCGCCAGTTGCGCGGTTCCACCGGTGTCCATGAAACCAACACGGCGTCCGTGCGCGCCATGATGCCCTACGCATAAGGAGTCAACATGCCAAGAGTCAAACGTGGTGTAACGGCGCGTGCGCGCCATAAGAAAGTCCTGAACCTGGCCAAGGGTTACCGTGGCCGTCGCAACAGTGTCTATCGCATCGCCAAAGAAGCGGTGATGAAGGCCGGGCAATATGCCTACCGCGACCGTCGCCAGAGGAAACGTCAGTTCCGTACCCTGTGGATCGCGCGTATCAATGCGGCTGCTCGTGAGCAAGGCATGGCATACAGCGTGTTCATGAACGGTCTGAAGAAAGCAGCGATCGAGATCGATCGCAAGGTGCTGGCCGATCTGGCCGTGTTCGACAAGGCTGCCTTTGCGCAGATCGTCGCACAAGCCAAAGCCGGCCTCGGCGCATAAATATTGCGCAATATAAAAAAGGAGGCGTTATGCCTCCTTTTTTTGTTTCAAAACTAGACGATGCAAGAACTACAAAAAATACTCGATGATGCGCTGCAGAGTTTTGCGGCGATAGAAGACGCAGCCGAGCTGGAGAACGCCAAGGCGCGTTATCTTGGCAAGGAGGGCAGTCTGACCGGCCTGTTGAAGGGGCTGGGCAAGCTTTCTGCCGAGGAGCGTCCGGCAGCCGGTGCGCGTATCAACCAGGTCAAGCAACAGATCGAGGCGGCATTGCAAGCCCAGCGCGAAGCCATCCAGCACCGCGCTCTGCATGCCAGACTGGCGGCGGAGTCGCTGGATGTGACCTTGCCAGGGCGCGGCACTGGCGTGGGAGGACTGCATCCGGTCACGCGCACGCTGGAACGCATCGAAACCCTGTTCCATTCGATCGGTTACGCCGTGGCCGAAGGCCCGGAGATCGAAAACGATTTCTACAATTTCACCGCACTGAACATCCCCGCCGATCATCCGGCACGTGCCATGCACGACACCTTCTATATCGACGAGCAGCACGTACTGCGCACGCACACCTCGCCGATCCAGATCCGTTACATGCAGGCGCATATGGAGAAGTACAGACACCTGGATGCGATGCCCGACATCCGCATCATCGCGCCGGGGCGCGTCTATCGTGTGGATTCCGATGCTACCCATTCGCCGATGTTTCATCAGGTGGAAGGCCTGTGGGTGGGAGAGAAGGTCAGCTTCGCCGATTTGAAAGGCGTGATTGCCGATTTCCTGCAGAACTACTTCGAGACCGAAGACATGCAGGTGCGCTTCCGCCCCTCGTTCTTCCCGTTCACCGAACCTTCGGCCGAGATGGACATGAGCTGGAAGGGCGGCTGGCTGGAAATCGGCGGCTGCGGCATGGTGCACCCGAACGTGCTCAAGCATGTCGGCATCGACAGCGAAAAGTATATCGGCTTTGCTTTCGGCATGGGCGTGGAGCGTCTGGCCATGCTGCGTTACGGCGTGAACGACCTCAGGCTGTTCTTCGAAAATGATCTTCAATTCCTAAAGCAGTTTTCATGATGAAGAAAAAATGTGGCACATTTGGCTACGACATAACCAGCCTGCGGCTGGTTAGTCTGCGCCGCAACAACCCGTGCGGGTTGTTGTCAGTGGAGGCTAATGCGGCAAGGCCGCGTTATGCCGTAACTAAAACGACCACTAAACAATTTAACTGAACATGCAATTCTCTGAATCCTGGTTGCGTACCTTCGTTAACCCTTCTCTTTCGAGCGAAGAGTTGTCGCATCTGTTGACCATGGCCGGACTGGAAGTAGAGGCGTCGGTGCCTGTTGCACCCGTCTTCGACAAGGTAGTCGTGGCACAGGTGCTGAGCAAAGACAAACATCCCGATGCGGATCGCCTGAATCTGCTCACGGTAGACGTCGGACAAGCCGAACCGCTGAGCATCGTGTGCGGCGCAGGGAACGTGGTCGTGGGAATGAAGGCGCCTTGTGCGCTGGTCGGCGCAAAGCTGCCCGGTATCGAAATCAAGCAGGCCAAGGTGCGGGGCATCGCCTCCTTCGGCATGATGTGTTCGGAGAAGGAACTCGGGCTGGCGGAAGAAAGCGCCGGCCTGATGGTGCTGGCAGCCGATGCTGTCGTCGGACAAAGCATCCGCGAACATCTAGATCTCGACGATCGTCTGATCACACTGAAGCTTACGCCGAACCGTAGCGATTGCCTGTCGCTGAACGGCATCGCGCGCGAAGTTGCGGCATTGACGGGCGCCTCTCTGCAGAGCGTTCCGCAAGCACCCATCAAGCAGACAGGCAGCCAAAGCCGCAAGGTCAAGGTGGCTGCTTCTGCAGCATGTCCGCGTTACAGCGGGCGCGTGATCTCCGGTGTGAACGCCAAGGCAGCTACGCCTGCATGGATGGCGCAGCGCCTGCAGCGTTGCGGTCTGCGCAGCATCAGCGCGCTGGTCGATGTGACCAACTATATATTGCTGGAACTGGGGCAGCCGCTGCATGCTTTTGATCTGAACAAACTGAATGGCGACATCGAAGTACGCTTCGCCCGTTCCGGTGAAAGTCTGAAACTGCTGAATGAGCAAGTCGTTGCCCTGAAAGACGACATGCTGGTGATTGCCGACGCTAAGGGGCCGATTGCACTGGCTGGCGTCATGGGCGGTGCCGACAGCGCCGTGGATGAGGCGACTACCGATATCTTCCTGGAAAGTGCATTTTTTGCGCCCAGTGCGATCGTGGGTAAGTCCCGTCTTCTCGGTTTCAGTTCCGATTCTTCCTATCGTTTCGAGCGCGGCGTGGATTTTGCAGCCACTCGGACGGCACTGGATCGTGCCACGCAATTGATCGTCGACATTTGCGGCGGTCAGCCCGGTGCGGTGACGGAAGTACTGGGCGAGCTGCCAAAGCGCCAGCCGGTGAAACTGCGAACATCGCGCGTGCACCGTGTGCTGGGCGTGGCGCTGCAAGCGAATGTCATTGCCTCGATATTGGCGCGGCTAGGCATGGTTTTTCAGCAAAAAGACGATGAATTTTCCGTTACGCCGCCCAGCTACCGCTTCGATATCGCCATCGAAGAAGACCTGATCGAGGAAATAGCGCGCGTACATGGTTATGAAAACATCCAGCCGGTTCCGACACAGGCGCGCATGAGCATACTGCCGCAGGTCGAGGCACAACGGCCGCTGGCGCAGTTGCGTCAGACCATGGTGTTGCGCGACTACCAGGAAACCATCAACTACGCTTTCGTTGAAGCGGCGTGGGAACGCGATCTGTGTGGCAATGCCGCGCCCATCGCCCTGAAAAACCCCATTGCCAGCCAGATGAGCGTGATGCGCAGCAGCCTGCTGGGCGGTTTGCTGGGCGCATTGCGTACCAATCTTGCGCGCAAGCACCCGCGCGTGCGCTTGTTCGAGATCGGCGGATGCTTTGCCGCCGAGGCTGGCAGCTATGAACAGAACGAACGTTTGGCCGGATTGGCTTATGGCGGGGCAGCATCCGAGCAATGGGGGGTACCTGCACGCCATGTGGATTTCTACGATGTGAAAGGCGATGTAGAAGCCTTGTTCGCACCGCGCAAACCGGGATTCCAGGCGGCATCCCATCCGGCGTCACACCCGGGCCGTTCTGCCCGCATTCTGCTGGACGGCAGGTCTGTCGGCTGGATCGGTGAATTGCACCCGCAATGGCAGCAACAAAGCGACTTGCCACAACCCGTCATCTGGTTCGAGATCGAATTGGCCGCCTTGACTCAAGGCGCGGTACCCCATTGGGCAGTCATATCCCGCTTCCCGCCGGTACGCCGTGATCTGGCTGTCCTGGTGGATGAGGGTATGTCCGTTCAAACCCTGCTCGATGCGATGCAGGCTGAAAAAGTGCCGGGCGTGGTCGAACTGGACCTGTTTGACGTGTATCGCGGCAAAGGCGTGGAGCAAGGCAAAAAAAGCCTTGCATTCCGTGTGTTATTGCAAGATACTCAAAAAACTTTGACTGAGAACGAGATTGAAGAAAAAGTGGCTCGTCTGGTTGCGGTAATGTTGCACCAAGGCGCGCAGTTGCGAGCATAAGAGGGGAATATGACAACACTGACCAAGGCGGAACTCGCCGATCTGCTGTTTGAAAAAGTTGGCTTGAACAAGCGCGAAGCAAAAGACATGGTGGAAGCGTTCTTTGAGGAAATCAGGATGCAACTGGAACAAGGTGAAAGCGTCAAGCTTTCCGGCTTTGGTAATTTTCAGTTGCGCGACAAACCTCAGCGCCCGGGCCGCAATCCGAAAACAGGCGAAGAGATTCCAATCACCGCCCGCCGCGTGGTCACCTTTCATCCCAGCCAGAAACTCAAGAGCATGGTAGAAAAGACCTATCATGGAACACCACGTAACTAATTCCGAACTGCCGCCCATCCCGGCGAAACGCTACTTCACCATCGGCGAAGTCAGCGAATTGTGCGGGGTGAAGGCGCATGTGTTGCGCTATTGGGAACAGGAGTTTACCCAACTGAAGCCGGTGAAACGCGGGGGCAACCGTCGTTACTACCAGCATCACGAAGTTTTGCTCATCCGGCGTATCCGGCAATTGCTCTACGAGGAAGGTTTCACCATCAGCGGCGCACGCAGCCGTCTGGACCAGCACGCGATCAATCAGGAAGAACGTGTCGCAAACATTCCTGGCGACTTCAATATGAGTTCGTTCAAGCGGGAATTGCGCGAAATCATCACGCTGTTGCATGCCTGACGGCAAAAAATCAACAAAACTGCTTCAAGTAACGACCTGAGCTCTGCTATAATCCGCGCCCTCGGGGCGTAGCGCAGCCTGGTAGCGTACTTGCATGGGGTGCAAGGGGTCGGGAGTTCGAATCTCCCCGCCCCGACCAGTAGTAACAAGGACTTGCAGCAGAAATGTTGCAAGTCCTTTCTATTTTTAACGATGCCAAACACCATTCAAACGACCGTTTCCGGCAGCCGGCTGCGTTACCGTCCGTAATTGTCCATCGCGCGGCAATTACATCGTGTTCCACTTGGTGCAATATCCGTTGGGGGATATCTCGTCGTCATCGGGGATGACCTTGCACTTGCCTGGATCCTGGCTGGTTTTTCCCGCGATGAATTCAAGACAGGTATAGCAGCTCATATTGTCTTTAGGTGAATTCTGGTATTTCAATTGCGCGCGCACAGCCGTGTTCGACTGCGCTCTTGCCTGCCTTGAAATAACGACAAGCGGTATCAGAGCCAAGGCGATGCTGGCTGATTTCAGGAAGTTCCGTCGTGTCAGGCGTGTGTTCATACAGCCCCCTTATGGTTCGGTTAGCCGCGATGCGGTGTGTGGCATAAGCGATGAAAGTGCGCCGGTCAGTTTTGCAGGCTGCATCGCGATTCTGCCAGTTGTCCGGGGATTCTACGACTGCGGCATGTTGCAGGCCAGTGGGGCCGCACTCATGGAATACAGGTGAGCATGGTTATACTTCAGTGGCCTGGATGAATTGCCATCACTGCATGCAGAACCAGTTCGTTCAGGGCCGCAACGCAATTCCTCGTTAAATTTAAATTCATCAAGGTTAACCATAATCCAAATATAATTTTTGCAACAATTGGCAAAGTACAACGGAGCCGGTCATGATCGATTCACAGCTGCGGTCGACGGACATCCTGTCAAGTCAAAGCCCGAGGTGATCACCATGCAAGGATTGACCAGTATCGAGGCACAGCAGCGGCAATTGCAGTATGGACCGAATGCAGTTGCAGAAGAACGGGCCAATCCCTGGCTATCCTTTCTGAAGAAACTATGGGCACCTGTCCCGTGGATGCTCGAGGTGACGATTGCGCTGCAGCTGGCACTGGGAAAACCGGATGAGGCAGCCATTATCGCCGCCTTGCTCATATTCAATGCCATCCTCAGTTTTATCCACGAAAGCCGCGCCAACAATGCGTTGGCACTGTTGAAGAGCCGTCTGGAAATCCAGGTGCGCGTATTGCGCGACGGTGTCTGGCAGAAGCTTCCGGCAGGAGAACTGGTCCCCGGGGATGTGGTGCATCTGCGTATGGGGGATCTGGTACCGGCGGATGTGCGCCTGTTTGAAGGGCAGGTCCTGCTCGACCAGTCATCGTTAACCGGCGAGGCGCTGCCCATCGAAGCCATGACGGGGAAGACAGTTTATGCCGGCGTGATCGTGAAACGCGGCGAAGCCTCAGGAGAAGTCACAGCGATCGGCTCGCATACCTATTTCGGCAAGACTGCAGAATTGGTGCGGAACGCCCGCACCACGAGTCATCTGGAAAATCTCATCTTCACCATCGTCAAATATCTGGTCGCGCTAGACCTGGCTCTTGTTGCTGCCTTGCTGCTCTATACTCTGGCAAGCGATCTTCCGATCTCCGAGGTCATTCCGTTTGCCCTGATCCTGCTGGTTGCTTCGGTGCCGATTGCTTTGCCGGCCACCTACACGCTGGCGACGGCATTGGGCGCGCTGGAGCTGGCCAAGAACGGCGTGCTGGTTACACGCCTTTCTGCCATCGAGGAGGCCGCATCCATGGATGTGCTGGCAAGCGACAAGACTGGCACCATCACCCAGAACAAATTGGTGCTTGCAGCGCTTTATCCGTATTCGCCATACACATCTTCGCAGTTACTGCACCTGGCGGCACTGGCCTGTGACGACGCAACCCAGGACCCCATCGATATGGCGATCATTGAGGCTGCACGATCTCAGGGGCAGCTCGCAGACAGGCCGCGCAGATTGCAATTCGTGCCATTCGATCCGGAAACCAAACGTTCCGAAGCGCTGTTCGACCTGGATACAGGCAAGATGAGAGTGATCAAGGGGGCGCCGCGTGTGATTGCGGCACTGGTTCATGGCAATGTGCAGATCGCCCAGGATGTCGAGCGGCTGGGGGCGGATGGTTCCCGCATGCTGGCCGTTGCAGTTGAAACGAGCGGAAGTGGGCTGCAACTTGCCGGATTGATCGGTTTGCAGGATCCGCCGCGCGAGGATTCGCAAGCTCTGATCCACGACTTGCATGATCTGGGGGTACGCGTAGTCATGGTTTCTGGCGATGGGCCGGCGACCGCACGTGCCATTGCAGGAAAAGTCGGTATCGGGCAGCGTGTGTGTCCGCCTGAAAACCTGCGCGAGGAGATCAAAAGGAATGTACTGGACTACGATGTATTCGCGCGGGTACTGCCGGAGGACAAGTATGCGCTGGTTCAGTCGCTGCAACTGGCCGGCCATGTAGTCGGCATGAGCGGCGATGGTGTCAATGACGCGCCCGCGCTCAAACAGGCAGAAGTCGGTATCGCCGTGGCCAATGCCACAGATGTTGCCAAGGCGGCGGCCAGCCTGGTACTCACCAATCCCGGTCTGTCCAATGTCCGGGCGGCAGTGGAAACCAGTCGGCGCATTTACCAGCGCATGCTGACCTATACCCTGAACAAGATCATCAAGACGCTGGAGATCGCCATCTTTCTGAGCCTGGGGGTCATGCTGACCGGCGTGTTCGTCATTACGCCCATGCTGATCGTCCTGTTGCTGTTCACCAATGACTTCGTGACCATGTCCATCGCCACGGACAATGTGGCCTATTCAACCAAGCCGGAACGCTGGGATGTGCCAAGACTGATGCTGACGGCTGGTATTCTGGCCGGCTTCGTGCTGATCCTGTCCTTCAGCGTATTCTTTGCCGGCCGCGACTGGCTGCATCTTCCCCTGCCGCAATTGCAGACGCTGGTGTTCGTGATGCTTGCCTTTACCGGGCAGGGCAATGTGTATCTGGTGCGCGAACGCCGACACTTCTGGCAGTCGGCGCCAAGCCGCTGGCTGTTGCGGGCGTCCATCCTGGACATTGTCGTGGTCGGCATACTGGCCAGCCAGGGCATCCTGATGGCACCTATCCCGCTGACCTTGGTGGCCGGCGTCCTGATCCTGGTACTGGGCTATTTGCTGATCATGGACTTTGCCAAGATCCGCATCTTCAGGTCTATCGGCCTGTAACGTTGAGCACAGCTTGCCGCACTGGGCCGACTCGTCCTAGTTAACGTTGGCAATACAGGGCGAGACGAACAGATGGCCTTGCCAGCCGCCATGCAGGGTGCGCGCAGCGACCAGCAGCCACATCATCGCAAGCACGATGCACAGGAATGTGCCGAAGATGGAAAAGGCCCCGATGCCCAATTGGGTTCCCAGCTTGAGTGTCGCTACAGTGTAGACACCCAGGGGGAATGTATAGCCCCACCATCCCAGGTTGAACGGAATCCCGGCGCGGAAATGGCGGAACGTGATGAGGCTGGCAAGCAGCAGCCACCAGAGACCGGCCCCCCAGAGCAGTATGCCGGCAATCAGACCGATGCCGGCAGCGATCGTCCCGGTTCCGGCCATGCCGTGCGCAGCCAGGATGGCGGGCGCATCTGCACCCAGCACCAGCATGCCGAGCGCACCGGTTCCGAGAGGGCCCAGAGGCAACCAGCTCGATGCGGCCATGCTTTCCGGAGGCAGCTTATGCAATGCCATGCGCAGGATCAGTATCGTGATGATGCCAAGCGCGACCGGAACGGAATAGGCCCACAGCACGTAACTGGTGATGAGCATGACGAACTGATTGCCCGGATCGGTCAGATAGGGAGCGATCAGGCCGCCGCTTGCAGCGGCGACTTCCGCCGCAACGATGGGCAACAGCCAAACTGCCGTCATCTTTTCCATGCGGTGTTCCTGGCGCGTGAACATGAAGTAGGGCAGGAGTACTCCGCAAACGATAGACAAGGCGACGTCAAACCACCATAGTATCTGTGCGACAGCGATCATTCCGTTGCCCCAGCGCGGCAGGCCGAAGACGATAAAGCCATTGATGATCGTTGCCAATCCCATGGGGATGGTACCGATGAACATCGATACGATGTTATGGCTGAAAATGCGTTTGGCTTCCTGCCAGAACATGATCCAGCGGGCAGTGTAAAGCAGCGTAAACAGGCTGAATAAGCCGATATTGAATAACCACAGCCCTTCACCTATGGTCCGCATTGTCTGGCCTGCACCCGGCACTTGAGGCAATGCGAGCGCCAGGATGCCGGTCCCCATGGTGGATGCGAACCAATTGGGGGTGAACTGACGGATCATCTCGCGCGGGCTTTCGAGTTGCGAAAGCGGATTGAGATGGTCGGCAAGTCGCGTAATGGGTTTGGTACTCATGAATCGTTTTCCTTTATCAAATCAAGCAATGCATCCGCCGCCTTGCTGCGGTAGCGTTCCTTGTGGTGCATGGCGAAGAAAGGGCGCGCCGGCAATTCGAACGGCATGGCATGCAGGACGCCTGTCTTCAGGGCGCGGGCGACTACAAGCGCGGATAGTACGGCGACCCCGGCCCCGGATTCGACCGCCGTGCGTACGGATTCATTCGAAGGCAAGGTCAACGCGACGTCGAGAGCTGCCGGGTCCAGACCGCGGCTGCGCAGTGCCTCTGCAAAGGTAGAGCGCGTACCCGAACCCGATTCGCGCATGATCCAGCGTGCCCTCTTTAGCCATTCGTTATCGATTTGCACAACCGGTTTGCTGCCGACCAGCAGTAATTGATCGTGTGCGATCGGCCAATGCGATATCGCTGCATCTTCGATCATGCCTTCGACAAAACCCAACTCGGCGCTCCCTGCGGTGACGCTATGTATCGCTTGTTCCGTATTGGCGATGGCAAGTTCTATGGTGATCTGGGGGTGGCGCTCGTGGAAGTTGGCCAAGTGTCGAGGCAGCCAGTAACCTGCAATCGTCTGGCTTGCAACCATACGCAGTGTGCCGCGTTTTAACCCGCCGAACTCGGACAGCACCAGTTCGGCGCTGGCAGTTCGCCCCAATACGGCCCTTGCTTCATCCAGAAAGATGCGGCCGACATCGGTCAATTCGATCCTGCGTCCAATGCGATGGAATAAAACGACTCCATGCCGTTTTTCCAGGGCCGCGATGGCTGCGCTGGCGGCTGACTGGGTCACATTGAGTGCAGCTGCCGCCTTGGTCATATGCTCGCGTTCGGCGACGCTGACAAAAATCCGCAATTGTTCCAGAGTCATTCTCGACCTCAATAATCAGACGCTAATATGTGCGAGTTAGATTAATTTATCAAATGAATTATATTTATTAAAACAATTATAAATATCGATTGATTTTATGCCAGTCAGCACGAGGATGGAGAATGAGAGCATCGCCTATCGTTGTGTTATTTAATACATAACGATGTAGCTAATGCGACAAAATTTTATACTTAACATGATGAATGCACATTATTTTTATTTGGCACGTAAATTGCCAAAGCATCGTTGCCGGAAACAAAGCATGCGTTCAAGGAACGAGATCAGGAGATAACGATGTACAAAATGAATTTGGCGAAGGTCTTGGCAGGTGCGACAGCATTAACTTTGATAGTTGCATCTGCGCCTGTCCGGGCTGATGAGGGCGTAATGGTTCCCGCCAGCCAAACTGATCCGGGATTACAGGCTATCCCGACTGACGCAATGCCAAGCAAGAACGGCCACGCTAAAACACCGGCAGGTGTTTATGCCGCAAACATGATTGATGCGGGTAAAGTCATGTTCAGCTATACGCCCATGTATATGCGGATGGAGGGAAATTACATCGGCACAACGAAAGTCTCGCCTGAGACGATAGTCACGACCGTGCCTTCGGGGCTCACCATGAACAGCGGGGGGATGACGGTGCCAGAAATGTACCGGATCGTTCCCACTTCAATGGACGTGGAAACTCATATGTTCCACCTGATGTATGGCGTAGCGGATGGCATCAACCTGATGGCGATGGCTTCATACTTGAACAAGTCGATGAGCATGACGACATTTGCGGGCAGCGCCGGATCCACGGTATTGGGCCAAAGCAGCAGTTCCACATCCGGCGTGGGAGATACGACAGTCAATTCGTTGTGGCGCATCTACCAGAGCCAGGCAAGTTATGCTCATATGGATTGGGGATTGAGCCTGCCCACGGGCAGCATCAATGCATCCGCTTCGATGCTGACACCGATGAATAAAATTATGACGATGCGGGCGACCTACGGGATGCAATTGGGCACCGGTACCGTGGACCTGTTGCCGGGCCTGACATACGTGAATCATGCAGATCGATGGTCGTGGGGCTGGGCTTACCGGGGGCGCATTCCGCTGGGCAATAATTCAAACGGATATCGCTATGGCGATAAACATGAACTGGATGCATGGAGTGGCTATGACCTGACGCATATCGTTACTTTGACAGGCCGGATTGCAGGAACGACCCAGAGCGCGATTCACGGTGCCGATCCACAAATTTCCGGATTGATGCAAGGCAGCAATCCTGCCTTTTATGGCGGTAAACGCATCGATCTGCTGGGTGGAATCGCCATTTCAGGTGCTGCATACGGATACAGATCCAGCAATCTTTCAATCGAGGCTGGTGGTACGGTATATCAGAATTTGAATGGCCCGCAGCTCGGCAATGCCTGGCAGGTGAACGCCGCGGTCGGTATCGGGATGTGAACGAATCAGAATGTTTTGCATTAACAAAGGAGACAAGATGAACAAATTATCTGGGATTGGGCTGTTCCTGGCGCTCTGTATCGGGACAGGAGTTCATGCCGATGAACTCATGAGCCTTGCCAGCAATACAGCCGAAACAAATAGCGATGAGCGCCAATTGGTGAACTATCCGGATAAGGTCAAGGCGCATGTGCTGGCGAACATGCGCGGCCATCTGCAAACCATCGCCGACATCATGGATGCCTTGGCAAAAGCACAATACAACCAGGCTGCCGATATGGCCGACATGCGTTTGGGCATGGAATCCACGGGGGCTGCTGGTTGCCGGATGGGCGGCGGGAAAGGGGAGATGGGCATGATGTCGGAAGCGTCGCATCTCGATCACCAGATGTCGATGTTGATGCCCGAGGAAATGCGCAAGCTGGGCCAGAATATGCATCGATCGGCAAACGAGTTTGCCATCATCGCCCGGAATGCCGCAATCAATGGCAACAGCTCGGCCCCGATACAGGCCCTGGGTAATGTCATGAAACAATGTGCGGCCTGTCACGCGGCATATCGCCTGAACTAGTGTGCCAGAACGTCTTGACGGTGATGCATACAGGCCATCTGCTGCAGTCGGATTTGTAACCGGCAAGCGCAGCAAAGATTCGTGTGCCACATAACGACTGGCGATGGAGCAAGGTTGTAGATGCCGATGCGCGTCGATTTGCTGCGCAAGCACGGGTGAGTATTCGATGGATTGAAAAAACAAAAGCCCTGGGATCCAGGGCTTTTGTGTGTTCCGGGATGAGAATTTATTTCAGTTTCTCAATGCCCAGCATCTTGAGGATGCTTCCTTCGTAGAACGGCTCGGAATTGCCTTTCTTCATCTTGCGGATGAAGTATTTTTCGAATGCCACCTTGGCGAGGTGCACCCATTTTCCTTCGGAGAACCAGTTCACGTTGCGGGGAGGAATCTGCGGAATCGCCACGAAGGCCACGCCGCTTTCGCCGAAGTCGGCCAGACATACGGCGTTCCACGTTGCTTCGGTATCGGCCGGTGTCCCTTCCAGATCGGCATGGATGTTGTGTACGGTGGCAGTCACCATGGATTCGATCATATAGCCGGTCTTGGGAGTGCCGCATGGAACCGGGGTGGCTTCCACCGGAGGGATGGCGACACATACGCCGACGGCAAAGACGTTCTTGTATTTCGGGTTGCGCTGATGCTTGTCGACGACAATGAAGCCGCGCGGATTGGTCAGGCCTTCGATGCCAAACACCGCATCCACGCCCTTGAAGGCGGGCAGCATCATGCTGTAGCTGAACGGAAGCTCATGTTTTTTCTTCTCCGCGCCCATATCGTCATGCTCGGTGACATACATCTTGCCGGCCTCAATCTTGGTGACCTTGGCATTGCAGATCCATTTGATGTGCTTGTCACGCATGCCGGATTCCAGGATGCCGTTTGAGTCGCCCACGCCTCCCAGGCCAAGGTGCCCGATGTACGGTTCGGCAGTCACGAAGGTCATCGGCACTTTGTCGCGAATCTTGCGCTTGCGCAGGTCAGTTTCCATGATGAATGCGTATTCATAGGCTGGGCCGAAACAGGATGCTCCTTGTACTGCACCGACTACGATGGGACCAGGTTTCTTGCAGAAGTCATCCCAGACATCGTGCGATTTCATCGCGTGATCGACGTGGCAGACGGAATAGGTATGGCCCCCGTGTGGCCCCAGACCTTCGACTTCTTCAAAAGCCAGCTTGGGGCCGGTAGCGATCACCAGGTAATCGTAGTCGAGGCTCTTGCCGTCGTTCAGTTCCAGCTGGTTCTTGTCGGGATGGACACGTTTGACGCCTGTGGAGATGAATTCGATGCCCTTGCGTTCCAGATAACTGCGCACCGGAAACTCGATCTGCTTGCGGTCGCGCCATTTCACCCCCACCCAGGGATTGGAAGGGACGAAATGGAAATTCTCGCTGTTGGAGACGACTGTGACCTGGTGCTTCTTGTCCAATTTGTCCCGCATTTCGTATGCGGCCGGCATGCCGCCGAGACCCGCTCCCATAATGACGATGTGTGCCATGATTTCTCCTTTTTATAAATCGATTGAAGGAACGAATTCCTGATTCATCTGCTGCCTTGCTGCTTGGATCCAACCGGTTTGCTCGATGTCGAAGTGTCGTTTTCCTCTGGCGATCCTTGTTCCTTGGCAAACAGCACCGCAGCCTTGACTCGCGACGACAGATTCAGCTTGTTGAGAATGTGCCGGACATGCTGTTTTACCGTGTCATAGCTGATCGACAAGGTCAGTGCAATGGCCTTGTTGCTTTCCCCGCGTGAAAGCAGTTGCAGAATCTCGCGCTCTCGTTCGGTCAGCAACTTGAGGGAGTTTCTGGGCTCTTGCCCGGACTGGTCGCCGCGCAGCATGTCGATCATCTTGACTGTCATGGTCGGAGCAACGACGAGTTCGCCGGCGGCAACACGACGAATGGCATCCACCACTTCTTCCGGAGCCATATCCTTGAGCAGATAGCCGCGCACCCCGGCCCGGATGGCGTTGCCAAGATCCACCTCCGAATCACTCATGGTCAGCAAGACGGCCGGGACATTGCATCCTTCCTTGCGCAACTGCTCAATCATGGCCAGGCCATCCATCGGTTTCATGCGTAGGTCCATCACGAGCAAATCAGGCTGGTCTTTGAGCAGCAGGCGGAGCTCTTCGATCGTTCCGACTGCACCGAGCACGTTGAAGCCGTAACAGCGCGACAGCAATTCGCTGAGTCCGCGCCGACACAGGCCCTGGTCATCCACCAGTACGATTTTCAATTCATCAGGCATGTACAGCTCTCCTATTCGTCCCCGGTTCAGGGAAGAATAATTGTACGCATGTTCCCAGCCCTTTGGTACTTTCGACTTTGATCTCTCCGCCAATGCGCTGCGAGCGTTCGCGCATGATGATGATCCCGTAATGGCCCTCTACGGGAGAGAATGTCCCGATACCGTTGTCTTCGACAGTAAAGACGTAGTAACCGCACAGATGGTCGACGATCAGTCGGGCATGGCTGGCATTGGAGTGTTTGGCAATGTTGGAGAGTGCCTCGCGTACGATGTGGTAGGCCTGGATCTCGTGCTCCAGAGGCAAGTCGAGATCGGCAACGCGGATGGAGCAATCGAGCACGATATTGTGCTGTTTGCGGAATTGCTCACTCAGAGTTTGCAATGCCTGCAGCAAACCTGCAGGATCCATCTCGCTACGAAAATCGGTGATCAGCGTACGGACCGTCTTCTGGCCGATCTCCAGGGCTTCATCGATGTCGCGCGTATATTTCGTCGCCATGACTTCATTGCTGTTGCGTATCGCATCGCTCAGCAACGTAGTATTCATGCGTGCGTAATTGAGCGTTTGCGCCAGCGAGTCATGGATCTCATTGGCGATCGATTGTCTTTCCATCAGCAATTCCTCCCGCTTGGCTTCCCGGGTGGCCTTGATGTGCTCGATCAGGCTGGCAAGCAGGTCGGAGAAATTGACCGCCATTTCGGATGCGTGACCGGAAGTCGATTGCGGAGTGTCGAAGAAAAGCGTGAAAACGCCGAGCATGACGCCGGGCGAATTGCGACTTTCCAGCGGGATGGAAATGACGGAACGAAACTGCCGGTGGGGGCGGTCGCCGTGGCGGGTTTTGCAGGTGTCGACTTCGGAAGAGCAGAGGCCATGTTTGAATGCGTCCTTGCCGCAATCTTCGCAATCCAGTTCGACGATACGCTCAGCTTCGAGCTCTTCGCCGGTCAAGCCGACCGCACTGATGACTTGCAGGGTCTGTTCGTCGGGTAGCAGGACGCGCACTACACAGGCCTTGGCCTTGATGAAACTGACGGCAGTTTCAAGGAAAGTGTTCAACAGGGTTTTGAGATCGTTGCTGCGTGATGAAGCGAACTCCTGTTCTACGCAGGTATCCAGCCCGCCGTTTCTGCCCGGCAGCACGAATTCGGGATCGCGCGTCCAGTAGAACGCGACATTGGGATCGGATTCGTCAATCGACTTTATCTTTCTGCTCATGATCCTGGCCTTCAGTGAATGGCAATAATGTCTTGTAAATCGCTCGACTACTGCTGAAAAAACATGCACCTAAACTGCCCAAATATCTTTGCATAGAGTATGCCGCTTTTCCCGCAATATCAATAAAACAGTAAGGGATTTTAATGCACTAGCCCATCAGGGCTACTATCCCGCCTACCCGATGAGGTTATAGACACTGCCTGCGCAAATTATGCCAAATGTCCCGCAATCTCCGCGAAACAAGCTACGGTATAAAAATCTGCATCGTTTCAGACAGTCATGACCGTTCCGCCCCCCTCGTGGAGGCGATTGTGGAGGCGCAGTCTTCCGGGGCACAGGCCGTCATTCACTGCGGCGATCTCATCAGTGTCAACACCCTGCGCGCTTCCCTCAAGTTGGGCATCCCTATCCATGCGGTGCACGGCAACATCATTGGCGATGTTGCTGCGTTATACCGCATGATGGCGAAATCTGCCGGCTTGTTTATTTACCATGGCCAGGAGGCCATGCTGGAATTCGGCGGACACAAGATATTCGTCACACATATGCCGCACCGCGGCCATGCTTTCGCTTGTACCGGAGACTACGATCTGGTTTGCCACGGACACAGTCATACGGCTCATGTCGGAACGCAAGCCTATCAATGGCAGAAGCACTGGCTGGTCAATCCTGGTTCGGTCGCCGGGATCGACGCTCCCGGAGTGCAGGCCGTTCCCACCTGGATATTGGGCGATCTGGAACGCATGCATTTTGAAATCGCATGCATTTTGAAATAAGGAATCTGCAGCAATCTGAATCAGAGGCTTAAGTGAGTCCATCCATCGCAACCAAACAGGCCGGGCTGCCGGGCAAATTTTCCAGCCTAAGAAGCCACGGACATTGTGGGAAAGTAGGAAACACTGATTTCATTAAGCTCAATTAAGATAACCGCAAGGTTATAATTGTGCCAATCCGATTCGATCAAGAAAGAGGGCGGTCATGCAACATTTCGAACCCAAAGAAGCATACGAATTTCTGCAAGCTAATCCGGAAGCGGTATTCATCGATGTTCGCAGCGAAATGGAATATATGTTCGTTGGGCATCCGCGGGGCTCTATCCACATTCCATGGGTGGATGGACCGGACTGGGAAATCAATCCGCTATTCGTCGCTCATGTACGCAAGGCAGCCAGTGCCAATCGTCCTATCGTGCTCATTTGCCGTTCTGGCCGCCGTTCCGCCGACGCCGGCCTGGCACTGGAAAATGCAGGCCTGAAAGACATCTACAACGTTACGCATGGTTTCGAAGGTGATCTCGATGACAGTCACCATCGCAATTCGCACAACGGCTGGCGGTTTGATGGTTTGCCCTGGGCGCAGACTTGAAACTTGAACGCTATCCTTGGCCCATTTGAATTTTATATTGTTCACGTCTGGCCTGCTGATGGGCGTTTTGCCTGATCAGCAACGTCGTCCCGTTTACAATTAATCGATAAGGGTAATAACTTGGCATCGAATAAAGCACGCGTCTACTTTGCACTCAGTGGTTATCATTTTGATCCTGATGACATCACACGTCTGCTTGGCATCGAGCCTACATCTGTTGATGCATCGGGCGCGCGCAGTCCTCTTGATAAGCCCGTGATCAGCTCATGGGAGTTATCAACGGAAACGATGACGGATAATTTTGACGTTTATAAAATGACTGACATCATTATCAAGAAGATCGAGCCGGCCAAGGAAAAGATCCTGCAAGTAATTAAAAGCCACAACTTATCGCCCAGAATCGGCGTGATACTGGTGCTGTCGACAGGTACAGGTGAATCTCGTCCAGATGTCGGTTTCGGCGCTAGATCGATTCGTTTTCTGGCTGATATTGGCGCTTTTGTTGATGTGGATTGCCAGTTTTCCGAGCGTATCTAGGCTTCCCTAGATATTACTCGTTATATGGAAAAGAAAAGCACGCCGTACCAGCGTGCTTGTCTCAAACCAATTCCATGTCTGAGCAGTCTTGAGTTATTCACGCGGCCTTCGACAATTTTCAGGTATCGCGTCGCAGACTGCCTTAAGCATTGTCGTCAGGGCTTCTTGGGAGTGGTGTATGGAACTTCCTTCTGATGCGGCTCCCATATGGTTTCGTAGCCCACAAAAAATTTTCCTGGCGTAATCTCTTTCTGACGAGTTATCACGTGGAATGCGTGGCCATCTGGAACCTTGGGGCGGGTAAAGGGCTTTTTGTCATCACTCATGATCCATCTCCTTGCTGGTTGAGAACGGGAGGAATGTTGCTATGGGTTGCCAGCCCCTCCCACCTAACTGGCTGAACTGTACTATCTAGCGCGTGTAATGTGCCTTCTTTGGAATCACATGACGCACGCCGCCTTGGGGATTCTCGACATCTCCCTGATAACGGGGAATGATGTGAATATGGACATGGAATATACTCTGTCCGGCCGCTTGTCCTACGTTTACGCCGATATTGTAACCATCAGGCTTGAATTCCTTATCCAGTCGCATACGTTCCTCGGTGATCAGTCCCATGCAGGCATTGATTTCCTCCGGCGTCAGGTCAAAAAAGCTGGCTACGTGGCGACGTGGGATAACCAGGGTATGGCCCGGACTCACCGCGTAAGTATCGCGGGCACTGAAGGCTAGTTCATGCTCCAGTGATACGCCACGAGGATCTTTGCAGAACAGGCATGGATTGTTCGGATCTCGTTTTTTTCCGGTTTCTTCCACAGTCGACAAACTTCCCCCTTTCAGTGGCTTGTACTAGTCGCTAGCGCCATCGATCTTGCCTTATCCATTTGTTCCTCACAATGTCTTAGACAGAGTGGCTGAAGGGCATGCGAAAAACATTCGATAATTACCTCAAACTCATCGGCCACTTCTTCTGCGAGCCCGGCATTGCTTGTTAATTCTGCCAGTACATTCTGTGCTGTTGCCTTATTTACCCTGCACAATACCGCAAGGTGGATGGGAAGTTGTTGCTCCATACTGACGGCTAACGCTTTTTCATAAGATCTGATGGCTTCCTCCAGGCGTTCGGGGTTTTCTTCCGATTCACCGAGATGATGTAATGCGGCAGCGCGGTTATTATGGGTAGCGCTTAACTCCAATGCATAATTATCCGCATCGAGCACGGCAAGTGCATTTTTATAGGCAACAACGGACTTTTGAAATTGACGGTTACCCTTGAGCAGTTTCCCGTACGCATGGAAAGTATCGCCAAGCTGATGCATCGTATACATCCAGTTTTCGGGAAACTTATCTCGCGTCCAAACCAGCAAAGCGTTGGTATAAGCATCTACAGCGGTTTTGAACGGCTTTGCAGTATCAAGTAGCCGGCCAAGCGCCTGGCTGGCGGTGCCGAGGTTGTATTGCGTAGCCGCCCATTCCAATGGCGAATCTTCCTGGCTGAACTCTTCCAATGCCTTGCCAAAGCACTGAATGGCCTGTGCAAACATTTCGGCATCTCGCCGTTGCTGACCTAGCGCCGCAAGAATGTTTCCAAGCTTGTTCTGTGTCGCCGCCCATGCCGATGACTGCTGGCCGCGGTTTGCGTTTGAATCAGATATGGCCGTGACAGGAGTGTTTGCCAGGGATGTTTCGAGCGCCTCGCGTAAATTCTCAAGAATTCTTGAGCTGAAACCGTGCTGCTCATAGTTCCCACGTGTGTAACGAAATTTATCCGCTACAGTAACTGTCGTATCAAGTTTGGCCTCTGCAGCCATTTCTTTGCTCAGCAAGCCTATGGAATCGGCTATAGCTCGTTCCAAGGCCTTGTTGTCCGGGTAAAGTATGTAATTCGTCGAGAAATTCATTGAGCTCTGTCGAGGATTTCGTTCAAGTCAGGATCGGCGCCGACCGCTCCGCCAAGCTCGATTTCTTCCGCAGTGGCTTCACGTATAGACAAGACTTCGAGCATGAAAGTAACTTCTCTGCCGCAAAGTGGATTGTTACCGTCGACTGTTAATGTCTTGTCATCGAATCGGGTAACGATAAAGTTTCTGGGCTCACCCTTTTCATTTTCCATGGTGATAGTCATGCCGATCTCCCGATACTCTTCCGGGACATTTTCTATACGATCGGTGAATACCAGCGATTCATCTCTCTCGCCATACAACTTTGTCGTGTCTATTGGTACTTCGATGATGTCGCCAACTTTCTTGCCATACAGTTCCTTTGTCACTTCTTCAGACATGACATCATTCACACCATGAACATAACCCAGCGGATAATCCACGGTAACAAGTATGTCACCGGTTTTGTTATCGATGACTTTATAGTTTAGTTCAACGAATTTTTCGTCTTCAACTGTATCTGACATATCTAGCAGCCCATTCTAAAACAGTGTGGCACCAAAAATTTTCACTTTGTCCTTTTCATAACCCAGCACCAGCCTTCCCAGCCATTCGCCATCTTTCTTGGAGCTTTTCTGTTTAAATAGCACCGTGACATATTCACCACGACGTATGATGCCAAGATACTCATAGTCCGGTGAGAGGTTCTTTGCCAGTTCGCTTCTTGCAAACTGCTTGCCCATTTCAACTTCATTTGCACCGGCTATAAAAGTGCTCGAGAAATTACGCGTGAAAGCGCCGTAGTTACCTTCATTCGAGTATTTAACCAAGTCCGCCCAAAAAGGTTTTGCGATTTCCAATATCTCTTCATCCGTCTTATTAACAATATTCATCAACCAAGCTCCATTAAGAAGACATCATGCCTTTTCGTGTTTTTCATGGGAATGATTATTCCACTCTTGGGGTATGGATAAAAAAGGACCAACACAAATCATGCCGGTCCTCTTTCATTGCACCACCAGGCTATTGCATATGTATTTTCGCAGACCTGATATTACAGAACAGGTAAATCAAGCCGGATCTGTTTAGTGGTGGTCTTCTGGTGGCGCTTTTTCAACATCGCCTACCAGATGGTAGAGCGGTGCTTTCTCCATCGTGTACTCGCCCGTCTTGGGATCACGACGAGAAACTGTCAGCACGTGCCAGTTTTCATCATCCAGCTTCATTGCATCACCACGGTAGTAGTAGCCGGGCCAGCGTGTCTCCTTACGGAACAGCGTATGATGGAATACACTTTCAGAGGTCAGGAAGCGATGTTTCAGTTCCCAGGCACGTAGCAACTCGTGTATGTCAGCGGCGGCGACTTTTTCCAGATCCTGCCCCAGGATCGCCATTTTCTTGAGACCGATGTTCAGGAGCTTGTCGTTGGTCATGTAGTTAACGCCAAAACCACCGCAATACTCATCCATCAGCTTCTGCAAACGATCAAGTCCCTGTCTTGGATTGATGAAGTTGGGATTGACGGTGCCTGCGACCACCTCGTTACTGTAGACCCGATACGTTTCCAGAGGCTTGTAGATCTCTTCCTTGCGGCGGTTGATCTGAGCGTCAGAAACGCGGATGCCCTCAGCCTTGCCATCGTCAATATATTTGCATGCAGCTTTGGCTGCCAGACGGCCTTCCGTGAAGGAGCCCGATGAGAATGCGTGAGGTGTACCACCCGCCGCATCGCCCGCACCAAACAGACCTTCGACGGTCGTCATGCGGTTGTAGCCCCAGAAGTATTCCGGCGGAGATATGTCTTCCGGACCGGAACACCAGGCGCCGCAACCAGTTGCATGCGAGCCCATTACGTATGGCTCGGAAGTCGTCAGTTCAGGGTTTTCGTATTTGGGATCCACGTCAGTGGCGGCCCAAAGCACCGCCTGACCAACGGTCATGCCCAGGAAATTGTGCCAGCCGATCTCTTCAAGGTGAGGATCCTGGAAGGCTTCCATGGTGACCATGTGGATCGGGCCGCGACCGGCATTCACCTCGGAGATGATTGCGTGGTTACGCAGACAGGTTGGAATAGGGCGGTGCGTACGGTGCGAGACTTCCGGGTCCAGATATTCCTTGCCGACCATCTTCTGGAGTTCCGGGAACCACTTGGATTCGTACTCTTCACCATAGGCATTCTGGGTATAGGTCTTGAGGTGCAGGAAGTAGGCGCCGACCGGACCATAACCATCCTTGAAACGGGCCAGCACGATTCGGTTTTCCATCTGCGTCATCTTTGCGCCGGCTTCGATCATCAGACCGTATGCAGAACCGGATGACCATGGCGCGTACCAGACGCGCCCCGCACCTTCGCCGACAGAGCGCGGCTTGAAGATATTGGAAGCGCCACCGGCACCGCAGATAACGGTCTTGGCCTTGAAAACGTGGTAGTTACCCGTGCGAACGTTGAAGCCCACAGCACCGGCAACACGGTTCTCTTTGGCTTCATCCATCAGGAGGTGGGTCAAACAGACGCGGTTGAATACCTTGTCTGCGGACTTCTTGGCGGCTTCCGCAACGATAGGCTTGTAGGATTCGCCGTGGATCATGATCTGCCAACGGCCTTCACGCAGGAAAGAACCCTTCTTTTCGTTGCGCATGATGGGAAGACCCCATTCTTCGAAGTTGTGCACAGTGGAGTCAACGTGACGCGCCATATCGAAAGCCAGGTCTTCACGTACCATGCCCATCAGGTCGATGCGTGCATAGCGCACGTGATCCTCTGGATTGTTCTCGCCAAAGCGCGTGCCCATGTAACAGTTGATCGCATACAGGCCTTGGGCTACCGCACCAGAACGCATGATGTTCGCCTTTTCGGCGATGACGATCTTCTTGTTCTGCCCCCAATATCTTGCTTCGAATGCAGCCCCCGTGCCGCCCAGGCCCGCGCCAGCGACGAGAATATCGATATCGTCTTCAATAATTGTCTGGTAGCTCATTAGTATTGCACTCCCTTTTTGATTTCCAGGCCGTTGGATTCGAGCGTATGTAATCCACCTTCATCCATGCGAATATATTTGGGCTCGTTGAACAATAATTGACTGTTTCGCATCTCTTGGCTGGGAGCGGGCACGTCTGCAAGTTTCGGTGTCGCCGAGCCCCATGGCTTGGTTGTGATGGGCGCCAGCAGTTCCATGTCTTTCTTGCCGTTGCGGAACTTGATACGCCACGCAATCGTGCCTTTCTCTTCATCCCGGATCACTCGAACACTGTGTCCAAGCGGCGCAAAGTCGGCATAACCGCGTACGTCGATCGCTTGATGTGGACATGCCTTTACACAGGAATAGCATTCCCAGCACATGTTGGGCTCGATGTTGTAAGCGCGACGCAGCTTCTTGTCGATGTGCATGATGTCGGACGGGCAGATGTCCACGCACTCTCCGCAACCATCACAACGCGTCATATATACAAAGGTTGGCATAAGATACTCCTCTATTTCTTATAGAAAATCGGTCAGGACAGCATTAGTAGTGGTTGGCTCGTTCCGCCTTGATGCACAGACCCATGTTGGGCGGATTCTTGCCCATGTACTGGGGCACATCCGGGAACTTGGCATGCACTTCGGGATCGGTCAGGTCGTAGTCGGGCGGCAGGTTCTCGCGACCACCGTCGGCCATGATGACGCGCTTCTGGAAGGCCGCAGCGGGCTTGAAGAACATATGGGCGAACTTGGACCAGTACACGCCGCCGAACAGCACAGTGCTGGACAGGATGAACAAGGCAAAGAACACGGTCACGCCGCCGCCGGTGAAGGACCAGATCAATGCGAAAGTCGAGGTGGCAAGAAGCGAGAGAATAAACAGATCCGCACGCTCGAACCGAAACCATGGCAGGCCTTCCGCAGCCACATCAACGCGGATGGCAAACCAGAACCAGTATCCGCCAACGGCCAGCATCAGCGCGCCGATATGCCATAGCTGCGGCAGCAGGGCTGGTGTGGCCGTTGCCGGCGTGGGATAGCAAAAAATCATGATCGCGGTGGTCACAATGAAAATAATGGTTCCCCACATGGTCAGCAGATGGGAAAGCCTGCGTCTTGGATTACTGAATTCGCCAGAAGTTAATACTTCGTTCACCAGCACGGAAGCGGCCATCGCTACCTTTTCACCGCCGCTCACGGAGCGTTTTGCGCTCTTCTGCGCTTTCTTCGCATTCTCGAAGAAGTACTTTGCGCTCTTCTTGTGAAGCATATCGAGTATCGTCCCGCCCATGACCAGCAGGACCATCAGGACGATATACCCCTGCATGTAGACGGTTGGAATTGATGCCGAAAGCTCGGCAAAGGGGTTGCTCGCGAACATTAGTTTCTCCTCAGTAATTGCAGACGAATGACCACCCTAAAGACCGGAATATCCGCTGGCCTTACTTTGCGGAATGCCCCGTCAGTTTTACTTCTACCTTCTCATGCTCTTGCAGTCCCGCGTAGTACTCGCGCAATATCTCCAGCACTTCCGGGCGGCTGAATTCTGCCGGGACATCGGAACCTTCGGAAAGCATCTTGCGCAACTTGGTGCCGGAGAGCAGCAGGCGGTCGGCATCGCCGTGAGGGCAGGTGCGGGCGGAAGCCATGCCGCCGCACTTGTAACACCAGAACGTCCAGTCGATCTTGAGCGCCTGTGTCTCAAGCGCCCCCTTGGGTATTTTGTCGAAAATGTGATGGGCATCGAACGGGCCGTAGTAGCTGCCGACCCCCGCATGGTCGCGGCCGACGATGAGATGCGAGCAGCCGTAGTTCTGGCGGAACAGTGCATGCAGCAGGGCTTCGCGCGGGCCCGCATAGCGCATGTCGAGCGGGTAACCGGCCTGGGCGATGGTCTTGGCGACGAAATAGTGCTTGGTCAGCGCGATGATGGCATGGGTGCGCACTTCGGCCGGGATGTCGCCCGGCTTCAGATTGCCGAGAAGAGAGTGGATGAGCACGCCATCGCAAACCTCGATGGCCACCTTGGCCAGATATTCATGCGAGCGATGCATCGGGTTGCGCGTCTGGAACGCGGCGACCTTGCTCCAGCCGAGGTCGTTGAACAAGGCTCGCGTCTCTTTCGGTGTCATGAACAGCGCACCGTATTTCTGCGGAAAGCCGCCTTGCGACAGGACCTTAACCGGTCCGGCCAGGTTCACGGCACCTTGTTCCATCACCATCTTCACACCGGGATGTTCGATGTCGGTGGTGCCGAACACCGTGGCGCATTCATGCGCCTTGTCGATGGAGTATTTTTCGGTGACCCGCATCGTGGCGAGGATGCTATCGTCGTCCGGGTCGATGAGGGCGATATCCGTGCCGGTGGGGATGGCGTCTGCGGTGGATTTGTCGGTGGAAAGGGTAATCGGGATGGGCCAGAACAGGCCGTTGGTCATGGTCATGCCGTCGCATACGCCTTGCCAGTCGGCATGGCTCATGAAACCGTCAAGCGGCGTAAAGCCGCCTATGCCGAGCATGATCAGGTCGCCTTTTTCGCGCGAACTCACGGTCACTTTGGGAAACGTGCGAGCTCGTTTCATTTCGGCGATCAAATCTTCACCCACCAGCAACAAGGGTTTGAGATCTCCCCCGCCATGCGGGTTTACTAATGCCATACTTGCCTCCCTGTTTTGGTTCAGCTACTTATGGAATCTCAGGTCGGCACACTAGAGCAACAGGACCGGGGCGGCGATACCCCTCATGGGTTGAAGGGCACACCCCCCATATGGGTTATGTCCTCATCACTCATCACGGTTATGGCAGCACTGTTGGGCGATACGCATACTGGCCGCCCTGCAAAGCCGACTATTTTGGTGAGGCTGTCGCATCTCGATAATCACTAAATTAACCAGCCATCCATGTCATCGACACCATTGCACGACCCGTTTTCTTCCCCCGTCGCGGATGCAAAGACAGAAATTCGCAATACCACTTGTTATATGTGCGCCTGTCGCTGCGGTATCCGTGTGCATCTGCGTAACGGCGAGGTCCGCTACATCGACGGCAATCCGGATCACCCGCTGAATAATGGGGTGATCTGCGCCAAGGGTTCTTCCGGCATCATGAAGCAGTATTCGCCGGCGCGCCTGACCAAGCCGCTGCGCCGCAAAGCGGGAACGGAGCGCGGTGCAGGCGAGTTCGAGGAGATCGGCTGGGAAGAGACGTTCTCCATTCTGGGCGAGCGCCTGGGCAAGCTGCGGGCAACCGATCCGAAGAAATTCGCGCTGTTTACCGGACGCGACCAGATGCAGGCACTGACCGGCCTGTTTGCGCGACAGTTCGGCACGCCCAACTATGCTGCACATGGCGGATTCTGCTCGGTGAACATGGCCGCGGGCATGATCTACACCATCGGCGGTTCCTTCTGGGAGTTCGGCGGCCCCGACCTCGAGCGTTCCAAGCTGTTCATCATGATCGGCACTGCCGAAGACCATCACTCCAATCCGTTGAAGATCGCGCTGTCGAAATTCAAGCGCGAAGGAGGTCGTTTCATCTCGATCAATCCGGTGCGCACAGGCTACTCGGCCATCGCGGACGAATGGGTGCCGATCCGTCCCGGAACGGACGGCGCACTGATGCTGGCGCTGATCCACGAGATCATCGCGCTTGGCCTGTACGACCGGGATTTCCTGGTGCGCTACACCAACTCCGGGCAGCTGGTGAATCTCGATGCCGAACACGACGAGTTCGGCATGTTCGTGCGTACCGAGGTGCCTCAAGAGGAAGGCTGTTACGATCCGCAGAACAAACTGTGGTGGGACCGCAACACCGAAAAGGCGGTGGTCACGCATACCGAAGGTGCCGATCCCTACCTGTTCGGGGAATTCAAGATGGCGGATGGTACCCGAGTCAAGCCGGCTTTCCAGTTGCTGCAGGAGCGCGTCAAGGATTACACGCCGGAGTGGGCGGAGCAGATCACCGGCATCTCCGCCGAAACCATCCGTCGCCTGGCGCATGAAATGGGCATCACCGCGCGCGACCAGAAGATCGAACTGCCGATCGCCTGGACCGACTCGTGGGGCAAGGAGCATGAGACCGTTACCGGCAATCCGGTCTCGTTCCACGCCATGCGCGGACTGGCCGCACATTCCAACGGTTTCCAGACGATACGCGCGCTATCCATCCTGATGACATTGCTGGGCACCATCGACCGTCCCGGCGGTTTCCGCCACAAGACCCCGTTCCCGCGACCCATTCCGCCTTGCGCACGTACACCGAACGATCCGCGTGCGGTACAACCCAACACGCCGCTGGACGGCATGGCGCTGGGCTGGCCGTCCGATCCGGACGATCTGTTCGTCAATCCCGATGGCACTCCGGTGCGCATCGACAAGGCTTTCTCGTGGGAATATCCGTTGTCGGTGCATGGCATGATGCACAACGTCATCACCAACGCATGGCGCGGCGACCCGTACAAGATCGACACGCTGCTGCTGTTCATGGCCAACATGGCATGGAACTCGAGCATGAACACGTCCGAGGTGCGCAAGATGCTCACCGACAAGGAGGAGAGCGGCGAATACAAGATCCCGTTCATCGTGGTGTGCGATGCCTTCCATTCTGAAACCACCGCGTTCGCCGATCTGATTCTGCCGGATACGACCTACCTCGAGCGTCATGACGTGATGTCCATGCTCGACCGCCCGATCTCCGAGTTCGACGGGCCGGTCGATTCGGTCCGTATCCCGGTGGTGCCGCCGACCGGCGAGTGCAAGCCGTTCCAGGAGGTGCTGATCGAGCTGGGCACGCGTTTGAAACTGCCCGCATTTGTCACCCAGTCCGGCGAGCGCAAATACCGCGACTACCCCGATTTCATCGTCAACTGGGAGACGGCGCCCGGTTCCGGCATCGGCTTCCTGTCCGGCTGGCGCGGCAAGGGCGGCGAGAAATCGATACGCGGCGAGCCGAACCCGAACCAGTGGGAGATGTATGCCAAGAACGATTGCGTGCATCACCATGTGCTGCCGCGTTCCTACCAGTTCATGCGCAACTGGAACAAGGGCTATCTCGAATGGTCGCAGCGCAACGGCATCACGCGCTATTCCGAGCCGATCCTGATTCATCTTTATTCCGAGGTGTTGCAGAAGTTCCGCCTCGCCGCGCAGGGCAAGAGCATCACGCGGCAGCCGCCTGCGCATCTGGCGAAGCGCATCGAGACTTTCTTCGATCCGCTGCCGTTCTACTACGAGCCGCTGGAGACGCAGACCAGCGACAAGCTCAAATATCCGTTGACCGCGCTGACGCAACGTCCGATGGCGATGTACCACTCGTGGGACTCGCAGAACGCTTGGCTGCGCCAGATCCACGCGCACAACTATCTCTACGTCAATGCGCAGACCGCAAAAAATGCAGGCATCGCCGACGGCGACTGGATATGGTGCGAGTCGCAATGGGGCAAAGTGCGTTGCATGGCGCGTTACAGCGAGTCGGTGGAGCCGGGGACGGTCTGGACCTGGAACGCCATCGGCAAGGCCGCAGGGGCTTGGAACCTGTCGCCGGACGCGAACGAATCTCAAAAAGGATTCCTGCTCAATCATCTGATCTCGGAAGAGTTGCCGGCACAGCACGATGGCAAGCGCTATTCCAACTCCGACCCGATTACCGGGCAAGCGGCATGGTATGACGTGCGTGTGCGCATCTTCAAGGCGGAGGAGGGGGAGCCCGAGCAGACCTCGCCGCAATTCGAACCCATGAAGAAGTATCCGGGCATGAAAGAACATCCGAGCTGGCTCGCGTATTTCGGTGGCGGCAAGAAGAAAGGCAACGCGCAATGACCCAACTTGGACACATTAAATCGAAAGTTTCGCTATGACACAGCTCGCCTTGGTCATCGACCTCAACGTCTGCGTGGGTTGCCATGCCTGCGTGACCAGCTGCAAGGAATGGAACACCTCGGGTTCCGCCGGCCCCTTGTGCGATGAACGCCCTTACGAGGCCGATCCGACCGGCACCTTCTTCAATCGCGTGCAGACATTCGAGATCGGGCAGTTCCCGCATAGCGAGACGCTGCATTTCCCCAAGTCCTGCCTGCATTGCGAGGATCCGCCCTGCGTGCCGGTGTGCCCGACCGGCGCATCGTACAAGCGCAAGGAAGACGGCATCGTGCTGGTGGATTACGACAAGTGTATCGGCTGCAAGTATTGCACCTGGGCTTGCCCGTATGGCGCACGCGAATTCGACGAGAAGCAGAAGGTGATGAAGAAATGCACCTTGTGCGTGGATCGCATCTACGATCAGTCCCTGGCCGAGATCGACCGCAAGCCGTCCTGCGTGAAGGCCTGCCCGACCAGCGCGCGCCTGTTCGGCGATATCCACGATCCGGAATCGGCGGTATCGCAGGCGATTCGCGAGGACGGCGGCTATGCCCTGATGCCGGAGTGGGGCACCCATCCGGCCAACCATTACCTGCCGCGGCGCAAGACCAAGCTCAAGATACACGAGGATGAGCTGGAACGAGCGGATAATCCGCTCAAGGTGGATGGCTTGCTGCCCAAGCCGGGCAAGGGCGAGTCCTCCATGGACGATGCGTCGGCCTGGTGAGGCTGGCTTCCGGCATGATCCGTTCTGCGGCATTCCGTACCCCCGAAATGCCGGGTAATTTGGGGTGTAGATAAGTAACTTGATTGAGCGAAAACCATGAAACCAGCTTTCTCCGTGATCTTTTTGACAACGCTGCTGGGAGCCGGGCAGGGCCTGTTCCTCGCCTTGTTCACGCACCAGTCCTATGCGCTGTTCGGCTTGCTGCCGATGCAGTCCGATGTTTTTTACGGCTATGGCAGCGCAATTGCCCTGCTGTTTCTGGCTTGCGGCCTGATTGCCTCGTTCTTCCACCTTGGGCGGCCCGAACGCGCGTGGCGTTCGGCCACGCAATGGCGCACCTCCTGGTTGTCGCGCGAAGTGATCGTGTTGCCTGTGTTCATGGGCGTGGTCTTCCTGTTCGGGGTGTCGCACCTGGCCGGTTATCGGCCTGAGATCGTGACTTTGCCCAGCGGCCTGCTGATCGATCTGTCCATCGTGATCGGCACCATTGGAACCCTGCTGGCGTTTGCGCTGTTCATCTGCACCGGCATGATCTACGCTTGCCTGCGATTCCTGCGCGAATGGAATTCGCCGCTGACGGTCATCAACTACATCCTGCTTGGCGGCTCCTCGGGATTCATTCTGGCTTCGTTCTATGCGGCTTCTGCCGCTCCGTCGCAGACCCATTTCTTCGTCGGCTGGGCGATCATTATCACTTTGCTGGCCTTCGTCGGGCGCGCCGCATCGCTGGTGCGCAATGCGCGCCTGAAACCCAAATCCACGATGCAGACCGCCATCGGCGTGAAGCATCCGCACATCGTGCAGCGCTCGATGGGCGCCATGGGAGGCTCCTTCAATACGCGCGAGTTCTTTCACGGCAAGAGCCCCGCATTCCTGCGAGCGATCAAGCCGGCATTCCTGCTGCTGGCTTTTGTGGTGCCGTTGGCGTTGCTGGCGCTGGGGATGACCACGCCGTCACTGCTCGGTTTCGCATTCGCGCTTCAATATATCGGCCTGCTGGCGGAACGCTGGTTCTTCTTTGCGCAAGCCAACCATCCGCAGAACCTTTATTATCAATGCGTCTGATGCTGCATCGATGATGGCGGAGACGACGAAATGAAACTGCAGACATACTGGCGCAATTTTGCCAGCCGTTTCGACATGCGGGCCGGCACAGTCAAGGCCGACCTGCTGGCGGGCATTACGGTTTCGCTGGTTGCGATCCCGCAATCATTGGCATATGCCCAGCTGGCCGGCGTGCCGGCCTATTACGGCCTGTATGCCGCCCTGATTCCCACGGTGATCGGCGCCTTGTTCGGCTCGTCCAACCAGTTGTCCACCGGACCGGTGGCCATGACATCGCTGTTGACCGCAGCCAGCATCGCCCCCCTTGCCGCCCATGGCAGCGACTTGTTCTACTCCTATGCCATCCTGCTGGCGTTGATCTCCGGGATATTCCAGATCGCTTTCGGCGTGTTGCGCATAGGCATCCTGCTCAATTTCCTGTCGAATCCCGTCCTGATGGGCTTCATCAACGCCGCAGCACTGATCATCGGTTTGTCGCAACTGCCGACGCTGTTGGGGATCCCGGCCGCGCAATCGGAACATTTCCTGCTCGATATCAGCCGGGTGGTCATGCATATCGATACCGCGCACGCATTGTCCCTGGGCTTCGGCGTGGTGGCCATCCTGCTGTTGCTCGGTTTCAAGAAGTTCGCCCCGAAATTGCCTGGCGTGCTGATTACGGTAGCCTCCCTGACTTGGGTCAGCTACGCGATCGACTATGCCAGCCTGGGCGGCAGGGTGGTGGGGGCCGTGCCGCAAGGGCTGCCCACCTTGAGCCTGCCGCCGCTGGATTGGCATGCGACCATCGCTTTGTTGCCGGCAGGTTTTGTGATCGCCCTGATCAGCTTCATGGAGGCGATGTCGAGCTGCAAGGTGATCGCCATCAAGACGCGCCAGCCATGGGACGAGAACAAGGAGCTGATCGGGCAGGGATTGGCCAAGGTCGCAGCGGCCTTCAGCCAATCGATGCCGGTGAGCGGATCGTTTTCGCGGTCGGCACTCAACCTCGCCTCCGATGCGAGGACGCCACTCTCCTCGTTGATCTCGGCGGCCTTTGTGCTGCTCACCCTGATTTTCTTCACCTCGCTGCTTTATCATTTGCCCAAGCCGGTGCTGGCCGCCATCATCATGATGGCCGTGCTGAACCTGATCAACGTCCAGTCGATCAAGCATGCGTGGCGCGCGAACAGGGACGACGGCCTCGCCGCAGTGGTGACCTTCTTTGCAACTCTCGCATTCGCGCCGAACATTCAGAACGGCATTCTCACCGGCATCATCCTGTCGCTGTCGCTTTTGCTCTACCGCATGATGCGTCCCAGGGTGGCGGTATTGGGCCTGCACAGCGACGAGACCCTGCGCGATGCAATCCGCCATAACCTGCCGCCATTGCATCCCAGGCTGGGAGCGATTCGCTTCGACGGGGCAATGCGCTTCGTCAATGTTTCATATTTCGAGGACGCGCTGCTGAAGCTGGAGCGCGAGAATCCGGAACTTGCCTGTATCCTGGTGCAGTCCAGCGGCATCAACGAGATCGATGCCTCAGGGATCGAGATGCTCAGCAATCTGCTGGATCGATTCAAGAGCAGCGGGATCAAGCTCGCTTTCAGCGGGCTGAAAAAACAAGTCTCCGATGTGATGGATCGGACGGGCTTGACCGACAAGATCGGTCAGGAGAATATCTTTGCGACAGACAAGCTGGCGCTGGAAGGGCTGTGCCAGCGCCTGGATCAGCAGGCTGTCGACGTTTGAGCATCATGGATTTTGCGACTGAATAAATCGGAGTATTGCCCAAGCTGGGAGACAATTTACGTCGTCGGCAACAGCTTTATTAGCAGATGCTTAAAGATAACCCTAATGGGCTATCCGATTTTACCCTTGGTGGCTATGGACGCTGCAGGCTTGCATATTCCTATAATGCCACTCAGGATTTAGTGCAGCATCGCACTTTAAATTTCTAAACAACTCGTGGGAGAAGAAACAATGAATTTCGATAAAGAGCTGAACGCACGTGGTATGTCCTGCCCCTTGCCCATCGTGAAGACCAAGAAGGCGCTGGCCGAAATGACTTCGAACCAGGTGCTCAAGGTCATTTCGACCGATTGCGGCTCGGTCAAGGATATGGCCGCATTTGCCGAGCAAACCGGCAATCCGCTGTTGAGCCAGGAAGAAGCGAATGGCGAATACGTGTTTTACGTGAAGAAGAAGTAATCCGCATCACCTCCAACCAATAGATCAAGGGGCAAGTATGGCAACCAAGAAAATGGCGATCATCGCCACCAAAGGCACTCTGGACATGGCGTATCCGCCGTTCATTTTGGGCTCCACCGCTGCCGCGCTGGGTTACGACGTACAGATCTTCTTCACATTCTACGGACTGCAATTGCTGCGCAAGGACCTGTCCAGCGTGATGATCAGCCCACTGGCCAATCCGGCCATGCCGATGCCGGTGCCGATGCCGGTGATGGTGCAGATGCTGCCCGGCATGGAATCCATGGCGACCATGATGATGAAGCAGAAGCTGAAGAAGCACGGGGTTGCCTCCCTGGAGGAACTACGCAACCTGTGCCTGGAAGCGGACGTGAAATTCATCGCCTGCCAGATGACGGTCGATCTGTTCGAGTTCGAGAAGAGCGAATTCATCGATCAGGTCGAATACGGCGGCGCAGCGACCTTCATGGGTTTTGCCGGAGATACCGATATCTGTCTGTTCGTATAAGTTTGAAGTCGTTGTAGGCAAGCGTTGTAACTATTACGCCAATCGGGCGTCATAATAATCAGGGAGAGAGATAGATGAGCAAGCAGAGAATAGTTGTATCGATCTTGGCTGTAGGCGGTTTGATGTCACCTCTGGCGCATGCCACCGACGGTTACTTCTCGGATGGCTACGGCATGAAATCCATCGGCATGGCAGGTGTGGGTATTGCCCTGCCTCAGGATGCGATTGCCGCTGCCAACAATCCGGCAGGTATGGTGATGGTAGGTGATCGTGCGGATATCGGCGTGAGTCTCTTCCGTCCGGACAGAAGCGCTGAAGTCACAGGTGCTGGCGGTTTGCAGAACGGTACTTTCAATGGCAACGGACGAGCCAACTTCCTGATCCCCGAATTCGGCTACAACAAGATGGTCAATCCCAACACCTCGCTGGGCGTCTCGGTGTACGGCAACGGCGGTATGAACACCCAGTACAATACCAATATGATGCCAGGCGGTGCCGGCCCTGTTGGCATCAACATGTCGCAGCTTTTCATCGCGCCGACTTGGGCCATGAAACTCAATCCGAGCAACTCCATCGGTGTTTCGCTGAACCTGGTTTACCAGACTTTCTCTGCCACTGGACTGCAGGGATTTGCTGGTCAATCGAGTAACTCTGCTGCGTTGACCAACAACGGCACGGATACATCCACGGGCGTGGGCGTCAAGCTCGGCTGGATTGGCGAGGTTACTTCGGCGGTCACCTTGGGCGCGGCTTACCAGCCCAAGACCAGCATGAGCAAACTGAGCAAATACAGCGGCTTGTTTGCAGAGCAGGGCGGGTTCGATATCCCGGCCAACTACGGCGTAGGTATCGCAGTAAAGGCAGCACCTGCGACTACCGTTGCCTTCGACGTGAAGCAGATCCAATACAGCGGGGTTGCTTCTGTGGCCAATACCGTTTCCCAGGGCGGTCCACTGGGGGCGAACAACGGAATGGGTTTCGGCTGGCAGGACATGACGGTGCTCAAGATCGGTGTGAGCCAGGCAGTCAGTTCGACCCTGACGCTGCGTGCCGGTTTCAGCCACAACAATCAGCAGATTCCTGCTAGCCAGACCATGTTCAATATCCTGGCGCCGGGCGTGGTGCAGGATCACCTGACACTGGGTGCCACTTTTGTACGTCCGGACAAGTCCGAGATTACTGTGGGGTATATGCACGCGTTCAAGAAGACCGTCAGTGGTCCGAACTCCATACCGGCAGGCTTTGGCGGCGGCAGCGCGAACCTCACCATGTCGGAAGACTCGATTGGCATTGCTTACGGCTGGTAAGCTGAAAGTCAGGTTTGTTGTAATGCAAAGCCCGCCGCACTGGCGGGCTTTTTTATTGTGTTGACCGGGGATGAGTGTTTCCTGGATTCCTTGAGTTGACGGCTGAGCATGCAGATGAATGTATGACGCAGGGATATAGCTTGTCCTGTGTCACAGCAAGGAAATGCAATGGGAAGAAAATGTTGCCGATCTATACCGAAAGCGGGATTTCCTTAGATTGACCATATGGAACAAGCGGCCATGACATTGCAGGAAAGCATCGCGCGCCAGCGCAAAGAGCTTTCCGATGTTTTGCAGGAACCGCTGCAGCAACTGGCGGCGCGTTGTATGCCGGTCTGGGCGGATCGCGCGCAGCTTGACCTGGTGCTGGCCGCAGGCCTGCAGATGCTGCCTTACGGCAGGTCGTTGTACGCGCTCGATACAGGTGGAATACAGATCAGCAGCAATGCCAGCGCAGAAGGATTGATCGAATCAGCCATCGGCCGTGACCGCTCGAAGCGCCCCTATATGAGCGAAGTCCTGCCGATTGCGGGAGCATTGCTTTCGGAAGCCTATATCAGCCAGCTTGGGCGGCGTCCATCGCTGACCGCAGTCCAGGTGGTGCGCGATCCATCCGGTGCGGTATTGGGGTTCATCGCCACCGATTTCGACTTGCGCGATCTGCCTCTGACACACAAGCTATACGAGGAGCCGGTCTTCTGGCGTCAGCTCAAGGGCGACCCGTCCATTCGCGATAGCGTTTTTCACCAGAAGCGCGTTGAGAGCGCCATGGACAGGCAGATCGACACTGTCCTGGGCGTGATCGAGGAGCTGATGGTTTACCATGGCGTGTACCATGTGATCCTGCATTTTTCGAGTAGCCGTGCAGTCGTCTGGGTGATGGCGGACCCATATCGATACCGGCTGCTGGACATCGATGCGCTGATCGATCCGGATATCTGCCTTGCCTATCCCAAGACGTCTTACCCAACCGATGTGCTGGTGCCGCATAATCAGATTCGTACCGTGCTGGATTCGTTTCGGGCGCTTCGCTTCATGGACGACATGTTCTATCTGCGCTCGGGCACCTTGAACCTCTTTAACGGAATCGTCGGCCTCACTTTTTCGTGCGACGGTTCGCATTACATTCCCCACGACGAGTTTCTGAAAGCGGGCTACGACTTCTGGGTGGGCAGCAAGTAAGGTTGCGGCAACATCGGGCAGGTAACAACGCTATACGGTGCTGGATGACTGGAAAGTCCTGCAGGCAGGTCAGTACTGGCGTATTTTCAGCGGGTCAGGCTGATGCGATCCAGATAGCGTGCGCGATAGAGCAAACGCGGTGGATGGGTCGGATCGTCAACAAAGGCCGTGCGATCGTGCAGCACGTTGTTGCATAGCAGTCCCATGCCCGGTTCCAGATGCGCCTTGAAGATGTGGGGTGTGTCTGTGGCCAGCAACCTTTCCAATGCGGCGACTGCCGCCACAGTGGCATTGTCCTGCTTCCATTCGATGCTGCGGGTGCGTGCGGTATAGCGCATGTGCAGATTTCCCGCGGCGTCCAGCGAAAACACCGGACCGCTTTGGGCGGAACGCACTCCCTCATCCACCCGTTCGGGAATGGTCATCGCGTCGGCCTGCATCAACGCCCTGATATGCAGAGGATTCTCGTCGCGGAGCAGGAGGTAGGCCATTTCGTGGTCCATCAGGTGGTTTTCGCCGCCGCTGCTGGCGCTGCGCACACAATGCAGGACCATGCCGCGGATCGTGCGATCCGGCGGATTGTAATAGCCGTCGGTATGCCATTTGATCGGCCGGTCTGTGTAGGGAATATAATGTTGGCGCGTACCGTTGTCGAATACGCGAATTTCCGAGATGCCGTCCTCGCCAGCCAGCCAGTTGGCATCGAGATGCGCCAGACCGAACTGCTGGCCGAGCAGACGCGGGATCTCGGTGTCCGCATCGTGCACCGGGCTGGCGTAGATCGCCATGTTGCAGCGGCGTATGCGATCCGCGATCGCGTCGTATTCGACCTGCGTCAGCGCGCGCGGGTCGCGCACCTCGATGATCAGTTCATCGGTAGAGGTCGGAGCGCGGGCGAGCTTCTGTTCGCGCCAGCGCTGGTAGCTTTCGGCTTGGTCGAGATCGAACGGAGTGCCCATTCAATCCCCGCTGGAAGTGGCACGCCGACGGCGCGGCTGCCTGGGTTCGGTCTCGTTCAGGCCGCGCAAGGTCTTGTCGACCATTTGTATCGCTTCTGGCGCTTCAAAGCTGATGATCTGGTCGATGATCCAGCCGCTGTCGGCATCATTCATGATGCCGCCTATGCAATAGGCAAGATAGCGATAGAAGGCGTAGGAGGGGCCGTTCTCGTCGTAGCTGAAGTCGGCGTATTCGCCGGCACGCTGGTTGAGCAGGTCGATGAAATCCTGCTTGCATTGCTTCAGGTCGCCGACAAGCAGGCGACTGCGATTCTCGGCATAGGTCTCGGCGACCCGGTTCGCCAGATTGCCTGTGAAAATCTGGCGGTCTGCTTCCGCAAGCGTTCGGTAGGCAATGCGGTCGGCGGACAGGACGAGGAACATCAGAAATTCGGCCAGGAAATCGAAATACTGCGGTCCGGTCTCGATCTCGAATTTTGCCTTGCGGGTATTGTTCAGCGCATTGTTGGCAATGCGCGACACGACGAACGCCAGGGCATCGGATATCTCTTGCGGAGTATGTGCGCGGCCTTCCTTGAACCAATTGCTCTTGATGCGCAACGCCGTTCAGCCTTTACGGATGTAGAACTCGTGCACCCCAGGCGCAGCTTCTACGGATTCGAGCAGGGTCATGCCGGTTGCGGATGCCCAGCCGCCGATGTCGGATTGCACGCCGGGGCAATCGCTGACCAGCTTCAGCACTTCGCCGATCTGCATTCCGTTCAGAAGCTTTTTCGCCTCGACGATGGGGCCGGGGCAGACCGCTCCGCGTATATCCAGCATGACATTGGCGTTGTGCGCATGCCCCTTGCCTTTCTGGATGTGATAGCCGGTGCCGCCATCGGGCATTTTTTCGGTCTTCAGTATCTGGTTGCCGGTCTGCTTGGCCCAGGCGAACAGGTCGTCCGGCGTGCCCGGGCAGTCCGACACCAGCAGCAGGACTTGCCCGGCGGCAAGCTCGTCGACCATGCGTTTTGCGCCGATCAGCGGCCTGGGGCAGGAAAGCCCCTTCATATCAAGCACCACATTCACCATATCCATTTGATTCTCCATTAATAACCGCCCTTGCCCAGCGGTTGCGTTAATCCGGCGACCTTGGCGGCCTGTTTGGCAGGGCCGATAGGAAACAGATCGTACAAGGCTTTGCTGTCTGCTTCAGGCCAGAATTCGTTGATCCCTTTCAGCATGTTGCGGAAGTTGGGGGTATGACCGTTTTCGCGGTATTGATCGCGCATGTAATTGATGACGTCCCAATGCCTGGGAGTCAGTTCGATACCCTCGGCTGCGGCGATGACTTTGACGACCTCTTCGCTATAATCCGGCTCCAGCAGGTAGCCTTCCGCATCAGTTTCCAGTTCGTTGCCCGCCACTGTGTATCCCATCGTACTTTCCTTTCATCAAGAATGTCATTCCAGTCCTGAAATGACTTTATACGGTATGAAAATACCGCAACCAAATCTTCGTTCCTTGCCGAGTCCTGCGTATTGCACGCTCAGCGAGTCTTCCGGCTTGAGGTCGTGCAATACCAGGCTGTAGCCGCTGATCGAACGGCTGCCATCGCTCAGCGTATGGCGTTGTCCGCAGATCAGATTCGCTTCGACACGCATCGCAGCCAGGGCTGCCTCGATTTCCTTTACAAATGCAATCTCGTCATCCGCACCGGTTACCAAATGCGCATGCAGGGTAGGGTAGTGTTGTATCGGCCTTGTCTTGCATGAACCCAGATGCAATTCGCACCCCGCCACGCGTATTTTTTTCTGGGACAGGTCGGCGACGGCGTCCGCAAGTGCCGAGGGGAGCCGCAATGCAAGCTTGGCACGTTTGGGTATCAGCATGCCCTCATTGCTTGCCGACATGCGCAAGGGTATCACCCCCACGCTTTCATGCTCGGCAAGCTGCGGTGCCAGCTTGACCAAGGCATTCCAGAGCTCGTAATGATAAGTAACCGGCAGCGTTCCACCGCTTATCTCGAACACCAGATCGATCATGTCAAGGCGCGGGGCTGTCACTTGTTGCCTTGCGAGGCCGCCCATTGATGCATGGTGTCGGCCCATTGAGTTGCGGTTACAGGGTCAATATCGAAGATGGTGAAGCGCTTGCCTTCGCGGATGCGAACGCGCAACATGCTCATACCGCCTTCCGCATGGTCGATCTGCTGCAGATCGATCTGCTGCCCGCCCAACGGGACATTGATTTTGCTCAGTTCGGTGATTTTCGCCATATTTGTCTTCAAACGTTTGGTAGGAATGAATCGGAAAGCGTATCGACGAACCCGGTATATGCGATCAGTCCCAAGTCTATCGCCATTGCCGCTCTGTTTGGAATACTACTGGGGAAGTGAGAAGTATCACCCTTAAGGGTTATTTTGCATAGTCGCTACGGGTGATGGATAGGCTTGAAGTAGCGCCGTACCATGCGGAACCATTAAGAAACCGGGTCGGTTAGTAGTATTTGTGCCAGAGCCCGTACGACACCGTCATTCCAGCCCCTCGCCGGGCAACATAGCGCAACGCGACTTGAAAGGAAAATATCATGGCGAAAAAGATGCATAGCACTCCGAATCTGGATGAACTCGAAAAAGGCCAATGGCCGAGTTTCGTGACCGGTCTGAAACGTCTGGCCAAGGAGAAGGATCTCATGGTCGACTTGCTGGGACAACTGGAGACCTCGTACAAGACACGCAAGGGTTTCTGGAAGGGCGGCACGGTCGGTGTGTTCGGCTACGGCGGCGGCGTCATCCCGCGCTTTACCGAGCTCAAGGACGAGAACGGCCAGGCGATATACAAGGACGCGGCTGAATTCCATACGCTGCGCGTCATGCCTCCTCCCGGCATGCATTACGATACCGACACGCTGCGTAAATTCTGCGATATCTGGGAAAGACACGGCTCCGGCCTGATTGCATTTCACGGCCAATCCGGGGACATCATGTTCCAGGGATGCAGCACGGAGAATGTGCAAAAGGCCTTCGACGAGATCAATGAAATGGGTTTCGATCTCGGTGGCGCCGGTCCCGCTGTCCGCACCTCGATGTCCTGCGTCGGCGCGGCGCGTTGCGAACAATCCTGCTACGACGAAGCCCAGGCACACCGTGCCGTGCTGAATACCTTCTTGGATGATCTGCATCGTCCATCCTTGCCGTACAAGTTCAAGTTCAAGTTCTCCGGCTGCCCGAACGATTGCATGAACGCGATCCAGCGCTCCGACATGGCGGTGATCGGTACCTGGCGCGACAACATCCGTACCGATGAGGCACTGGCGAAGAAGTGGTTTGCCAAGCACGGCATGGATGAGCTGGTGAACGACGTGGTTGCGCGCTGCCCGACCAAGACTTTCCAGGTCAAGGAGATCAAGAAGATCAAGCAGGGCGAACACATCACCAGCGTGGCCGTCAGCGACACGCATGCCGTCGAGATCAACAACCAGGACTGCGTACGCTGCATGCACTGCATCAACGTGATGACCGGCGCGCTGGCCCCCGGCAAGGACAAGGGTGCGAGCGTGCTGGTGGGCGGCAAGAGCCATCTGAAGATCGGCGGCCTGATGGGTACCGTGGTCATCCCGTTCATGAAGCTGGATACCGAAGAGCAGGTCGAGAAGCTGGTCGACTTTGCCCAGCGCACCATCGACTTCTTCGCCGAGAATGCCCTGGAGCACGAGCGTACCGGCGAGATGATCGAGCGCATCGGTCTGGCCAACTTCCTCGATGCGATGGAGATCGATGTCGATCCGGCCATGATCAATTCTCCGCGCATGAACCCATATGTTCGTACCGACGGATGGGATGACGAAGTCGCCAAGATCAAAGCCAAACAGCAAGCAGCCTGAGGAGATAGAAGATGAATGCACCTTTACAGATGCGCAAGCCGAAAGAGACTGGCGTACCGGACAACAAGAAGTATCTGCATCCGTTGCTGGCGAAAAACTACGGCAACTGGAAATATCATGATCGTCCCCGTCCCGGCGTGCTGCACCATGTCTCCCACAGCGGCGACGAGGTATGGTCGGTACGTGCCGGAACGCAGCGCCAGATGGATGTCTATACCATCCGTACACTGTGCGACATCGCCGACAAGTTCGCCGAAGGCCGCGTGCGTTTCACCATTCGTTCCAATATCGAGTTCATCGTGTCGGACGAGAAGAAAGTCGCGCCGCTGATTGCCGAACTGGAAAAGCACGGCTTCCCGGTCGGCGGCACCGGCAATTCCGTGACCATGATCGCGCATACCCAGGGCTGGCTGCATTGCGACATTCCCGGCACGGATGCTTCCGGCGTGGTCAAGGCGCTGATGGATGAGCTGATCGTCGAGTTCAAGCGCGAAGAGATGCCGAACCGTGTGCACCTTTCGACTTCGTGCTGCGAGATCAACTGCGGCGGACAGGCTGATATCGCCATCATCGTGCAACACACCAAGCCGCCGGTGATCAACCATGATCTGGTTGCCAACGTGTGCGAACGCCCGGCCGTCGTTGCGCGTTGCCCGGTCGCGGCGATCCGTCCCGCGATGGTGAACGGCAAGCCGTCCCTGGAAATCGACGAGACCAAGTGTATGTGCTGCGGAGCCTGCTATCCACCGTGCCCGCCGATGCAGATCAACGATCCGGAAAACTCCAAGCTGGCGATCTGGGTGGGCGGCAAGAACTCGAATGCGCGCGGCAAGCCTACATTCATGAAGATGGTCGCGTCGGGTTTCCCGAACAACGCACCGCGCTGGCCGGAAGTTTCCGAGGCTGTGAAGAACATCCTGCGCGTTTACAAGGAAGATGCGCGTCCATGGGAGCGTCTGGCAGACTGGATCGATCGTATCGGCTGGCCGCGCTTCTTCGAGAAGACCGGGTTGCCTTTCACCAAGTATCTGATCGATGACTGGCGTGGTTCGCGTTACAACCTGAATGCGTCGACGCATATCCGTTTCTGAGCGAGGGACCTGAATGAAATTCGGAATCGTCGTCAATGAAGGGCCGTACCAGCATCAGGCCAGCGACTCGGCCTATCTGTTTGCCAAGGCGGCCATCGAGAAAGGGCACGAAGTGTGGCGTGTGTTCTTCTATCACGATGGCGTCAACAATGCCTCGAAGCTGACCGAGCCGCCTCAGGATGACCGGCACATCGTGAACCGCTGGGCCAAGCTGGCGGAAGACCACAAGATCGATCTGGTGGTATGTGTGGCGGCAGCACTGCGCCGCGGTATCAAGGAAGAGAATCTGGCTCAGGGATTCCGCATTTCCGGCCTGGGGCAGCTGGTTGAAGCTGGCATCAAGTGTGACCGCCTGGTCACCTTCGGCGACTAAGGGGAAACGAAATGAGTGACGCGAAAAAATTCATGTTCGTTAATCGCAAAGCGCCATACGGCACGATCTATGCCCTGGAATCGCTGGAAGTGGTGTTGATCTCCGCCGCCTTCGATCAGGATGTGTCTCTGGTATTCCTGGACGACGGCGTATACCAGTTGAAGAAGGGGCAGCAGACCAAGGGTATCGAGACCAAGAACTTCTCGCCGGCCTATCGTGCGCTGGAAGATTACGATGTAGAGAAACTGTACGTCGAAAAGGAAGCCATGGAAGCGCGTGGTCTCACGGAAGAGGACTTTCTGGTGCCCGTCACTGTGCTCAGCCGTGCCGAAATGGGCAAGCTGATGGATGAGCAAGACGTAGTCTTGAGTTTCTAAGGGGAATCCATGTTACATATCATCAATAAGTCCCCCCTGACCGGCAGCACGCTGGATAGCTGTCTGAACACGGCGACAGGCGGAGACATCCTGCTCATCGAGGATGCCGTCTATGCGGCGACTCGGGGAAGTGCCGTCGAAGCCAGATTGCGTGCCGCGATGGGGAAATTCAAGGTCCATGTCCTGATGCCTGATCTTGACGCACGCGGCATGGGAGATCGGCTCATGGAAGGCGTTTCGCCAGTGGATTATGGCGGTTTCGTCGAGTTGACGGTCAATAACAAAAACTGCCAATCCTGGCTTTAATTTGCAACACACAGAAGGAGAATCAACATGGCAAGCATCGAAGTTGGCGGCAAAAGCTACGAAACGGACGAAGAAGGTTATCTGATCAATCTGTCCGACTGGAACACTGATGTGGCGAACTACATCGCACAGACCGAAAGCATCAATATGACCGAACAGCACTGGGAGGTCATCAACTTCCTGCGCGAATATTTCGAGGAATATCAGATCGCTCCGGCAGTTCGCGTATTGACCAAGGCTATCGGCAAGAAGCTCGGCGCGGAAAAGGGTAACAGCGAATACCTGTACGGCCTGTTCCCGTACGGCCCAGGCAAGCAGGCATGCAAGATCGCCGGTCTGCCAAAACCGACCGGTTGCGTTTGATTCAGAGCCAGAGATAGGGAATCCTCCATGGCGAGCATCGTCTTCGCGATCCTGTTTTATCTCGCTACGCTGTTGCTTGTCGTAGGGTTGTTCTTTCGTATCAGCACCTACGCCGGCACACCGGCTCCACTGAAGATACCGACCACGCCTGCGCCGACCACTACGGGCGGCGTGGTGTTGCGCATGACCCGAGAAGTGCTGTTTTTCGAGAGTCTGTTCAAGGCAAATCTGTGGACCTGGGTGCTGGGCTGGTTGTTCCATGGCAGCCTGGCGCTGGTGATCCTGCGCCACCTGCGCTATTTCACCGATCCGGTATGGGAGTGGGTTGCTTTCATACAGCCGTTCGGCATGTATGCAGGCATCACCATGTTGCTTGGCCTGTGTGGATTATGGGCGCGCCGCCTGTTCGTCGAGCGTATCCGCTACATCTCGACGCCATCCGATCATCTGATGTTGCTGTTGCTGATCGGCATTGCAGCGTCCGGTCTGTCGATGAAATTCATCGCGCACACGGATGTCATTTCGGTGAAGAACTTTTTTATCGGCTTGATGCATTTCGACATCAAGCCATTACCGGCTGATCCACTGCTGGTATTCCATTTATCGTTGGTTGTGCTGCTCCTGGTCGTGTTCCCCTTTAGCAAATTGCTGCACGCACCAGGAGTCTTTTTTTCGCCAACCCGCAATCAGAAGGACGATCCTCGCGAGAGGCGTCATGTCGCCGCTTGGGCGAAAAGTCTCGAGGCCAGCGAATGAGCGATATCACTGCACCAGCCTATCGCACCATCCCCATCATCCCCGCCCTGAAACCGGGCGCGATGGAGGGCAAGGGTCCCTTTGTTGCCAGCGACAAGCTCAACGAGGCTATCGGCTTTCCGGGCCAGCTGGTGGAAGACTGGCATGATCGCGCCATCGCCAGAATGGGCGAACTGCTCGCCAAATACCGTTCGCTCAAGGTATTCATGGACGCCTGCGTGCACTGCGGTGCGTGTTCGGACAAGTGCCATTATTTCATCGGGACGCAAGACCCGAAGAACATGCCGGTGGCGCGCCAGGATCTTTTGCGCAGCGTATACCGCCGTTATTTCACCTTGCCCGGCAAACTGTTCCCCAGACTGGTCGGCGCGCGCGACCTGACCCGCGAAGTGCTGGACGAGTGGTACAACTATTTCAACCAGTGTTCCGAATGCCGCCGTTGCTCGGTGTTCTGCCCTTATGGCATCGATACCGCAGAAGTCACCATGGCGGCGCGCGAGATACTCGATTCCGTCGGTTATGGCCAGAAATATTCCAACGAGATCATCGGCAAGGTGCACAAGATCGGCAACAACCTCGGTTTGCCTGGCCCGGCATTGAGAGATACGCTGGAAGGGCTGGAGGAAGACGTCAAGGATGCCACCGGCATCGACGTGCGTTTCCCCATGGATGTCAAAGGCGCCGAAGTGCTGCTGATCACGCCATCCGCCGATTTCTTTGCCGAACCGCATATCGACAGTCTGATCGGCTATGCCAAGGTGTTCCATGCCACAGGCACCAGCTGGACGCTGTCGTCAATGTCGTCGGAAGCCGGAAATTTCGGCATGTTCATCGGCAACTACGACCAGCTGCGTACCATTGCCATGCGCATCCGTCAGGCTGCGCTGGAACTGGGCGTCAAGCGCATCGTGGTGGGCGAGTGCGGCCATGCCTGGCGTGTGGCCTACAGTTTCTGGAATACCTTGACCGGTGTGGGCGATGGTGCAGATCCCAATGACCGCTTCGCGCAGATGCTGCAAAAACAGCTGGATCACCGCTACAAACAGCCAGCCCATATCTGCGAATTCACCTGGGACATGATCCAGGATGAGCGCCTGACCTTCGACAAATCGGCCAACGACAAGTACATCATCACGTTCCACGATTCGTGCAATGTGGCGCGCGGCTCGCGCATGGGGGATCTGCCCGGAGGGCAGTTCGAGATTCCGCGCAACATCATCAAGGCGGTCGCCAATAACTTCGTCGAAATGGCACCCAATACCACGCGCGAGCAGACCTTCTGCTGCGGCGGCGGCGGCGGCCTGCTCACCGACGATCTGCTCGATTTGCGCGTCAAGGGCGCATTGCCGCGCATGGAAGTGCTGCAACAGGCGGTGGACGAGCACGGCGTCAATTTCATGGCGACTATCTGCGCCATCTGCAAGGCTCAATTTACCAAGGTCATGCCCATCTACGGATTCGATAGACGGATGGTGGGCGGCGTGCATCAACTGGTCAGCAACGCGATCCAGTTGGGTGCGAAATAAAGAGGAGATAGGCAAATGTCAGTAACAACCGAGACACCGCAAAAGATTACATTCCGCCGTTACAAGGATGGTGACAATAAGGTGCGCCGTCTGAACGAGAAGATCTTTCAGGCAGGATATTCCTATAAATGCCCGACCTATATCCAGTCCACGCCGCCATGCCAGGGCAGTTGCCCGGCCGGCGAAGATATCCGTGGTTATCTGGCCATCGTGCGCGGCACCGAGAAACCGCCGGTCGGTGCCGATGGAAAACCGCTCATGCCGTGGCAGGAATACGCCTGGCGGCGCCTGACCGAGGCCAATCCGTTCCCGTCGGTGATGGGGCGTGTGTGCCCGGCGCCATGCGAAACCGGGTGTAACCGCAACGAGGTGGAAGATCACGTCGGCATCAATTCGGTCGAGCACTTCCTCGGCGAATACGCCGTCGCCAACAAACTCAAGTTCAACAAGCCAGATGTCGCGCCTTCGGGCAAGAAAGTGGCCATTCTCGGCGGCGGGCCTGCCGGCCTGTCCTGCGCCTATCAGCTGGTGCTGAAAGGGCATGATGTCACCATTTTCGACGAGCACGAACATCTCGGCGGCATGATGCGCTACGGCATCCCCGGTTTCCGTACTCCGCGCGATGTGCTGGATGCCGAGATTCAACGCATTCTCGATCTGGGGGTAAAGACGCGCATGAAGACCCGCGTCGGCACCGATGTCACCATGGATCAGATCCGCAAGGAGTTCGATGCCGTGTTCCTCGGCATGGGCGCGCAGGCCGGCCGTGCATTGCCCATTGCAGATGCCCAAGCACCCAATGTGGTCACCGCGACAGCCTTCCTGAAAGCTTTCAACGACGGTCGTTTGCAGCATGTCGGCAAACGCGTGGTGGTAGTGGGCGGAGGCGACACATCCATCGACGTCGCGACCGTGGCCCGTCGTCTGGGTCATATCGCGCACGCCAAGCCGACCGACGCAGAACTCGCCATCGCGGGCCGCATGGCCCACGATGTGGCCGACATCTCCGCCAAGCAGGGAGCGGAAGTGACGCTGACTTCGGTGTTCAACATCGACAAGATGCAGGCCAACAAGCATGAGATCGAGCAGGCGCTGGCCGAAGGCATCCATATCCTCGGCAGCCTGGTTCCAGTCGGCATCGTGCGCGACGCGAATGGCCGCGCCACCGCGCTGCGAGTCGCCAAGTGCGAAGCCAAGCTGGCAGGCGGCAAGCTGGAGATCAATAACATCGAAGGCAGCGAGCATGACATCGAGGCCGATCTGATCGTTTCGGCGATCGGCCAGGCGGTCGATTTCACCGGGCTGGAGCAATTCAACAACGGCAAGGGCGCAGTCTCGACCGATCGCAACTATGTGGTGAACGGGCAGCCCGGGGTATTTGCCGGTGGCGACGTGATTCGCCCGCACTTGCTGACGACGGCAATTGGCCATGGTTCCATTGCGGCCGACGGTATCCATAATTTCCTGCTGGGCCGCGATCTGGAGAAGCGTCCCAAGATCGATGCGCACCAGTTTGATCTGATGCGCAAGCTGGTCGAAAAGGGAATCGAGATCAAGGAGTCGCACGAACCGATCCGCGGTACGTTCAAGTCCGATGTCGCGGTGCACAACTTCGACAATCGTTCGGATCGTTACATCATTCCGCACGACAAGCTGTTCCTCGGTCATTTTTCCTATGTTGCACGCAACCAGCGCAACGTGATCACGCTCGACAAGGAAAGCGCTCTGGGCAACTTCCAGGATCGTCTCGGCGTGCTGGACGAGAAACAGGCTGTTGCCGAGGCCAAGCGCTGCATGAGTTGCGGCATGTGCTTCGAATGCGACAATTGCGTGGTGTATTGCCCGCAGACCGCCGTGTATCGCGTCAAGAAGACGGAATCCACCCTGGGCCGTTACGTCGCCACGGACTACGACAAGTGTATCGGTTGCCATATCTGTGCCGACGTCTGTCCGACCGGCTATATCCAAATGGGCTTGGGCGAATAATGAAGCTGCTCGCGTCTCTGCTGCTCTGCCTGTTCGTCTCGGTGGCCTGGGCTGCCGAGGGAGATACCCCCAGGCTGGATATCGGCAAGGGAGGGCAGTGCGTGCGGGATCCGCAATGGATGCGCAAGAACCACATGCATCTGCTCGTGCATCAACGCGACGAGACGGTGCGGAAGGGAAACCGCATAGAGCAGGATGGCCTCAAGAACTGTGTCGAGTGCCATGCCAGTCTGAGCGATAACAGCGTAATCGCGCGCGATGACAGCTTCTGCGTGGGTTGCCACCGCTATGCGGCGGTCAAGATCGACTGTTTCGAATGCCATGCCAGCAAGCGCCGGACTGCGCTCGTGATGAAGGATGGGAAATGAGCGATCTCAATACACAACGCAGGCAGTTTCTAAAGACCTCGCTGGGTGCGGCTGCGGTCGCAATCGCCCCGGGCATGCTGTTGTTCGATACCGCCCACGGCAAGGCCGAGGCGGGCAGCAGCAAGGTGCGCTGGGGCATGCTGATCGACACAGCGCAGTGCCAGGATGGCTGCAACGATTGCGTCACCGCTTGCAACAAGGAGAACGGCCTGTCCGGCGGAACCAGTGCGACCGATTCCCAATGGATACGCAAGATCGATCTCAAGGACATCCGCAGCGGACGCGCGCTGTCGCTGCCGATGATGTGCCAGCATTGCGAGGAACCTCCCTGCGTGGATGTATGCCCGACCGCGGCCTCCTTCAAGCGCGCCGACGGCATCGTGCTGGTGGACAGGCATCGCTGCATCGGTTGCCGCTATTGCATGATGGCCTGTCCCTACAAGGCGCGCTCCTTCGTGCACGAACCGTTGCAGGATCAGAAACCGGACGTGCCGCGCGGCAAGGGTACCGTTGAGTCGTGTACCCTGTGCGTACACCGGCTGGACAAGGGACAGCAGACCACCGCCTGTGCAGAGGCGTGCAAGAACAAGGCTATCCTGTTCGGCAATCTGAACGACGAGAACAGCGAGATCGCGCAGAAGATACGCAGCGTCGCATCCGTTCAGGTGCGTGCCGACCTGCAGCTGAATCCCGGCATCCGTTACCAAGGACTGTAAATCATGGCAGATCTGACCGCACTACGTCTCAGGAACCGTTTGTACTACGTGCTGCTGGCTGCCGGTGGTTCGGTCGTCCTGGCGGGCCTGTATGCCGTGCACATGATGGAGTCGCACGGACACATCATCACCGGCATGAACAACCAGATCGTATGGGGCATGCCGCATGTATTCGCCATCTTCCTGATCGTTGCCGCATCCGGCGTGCTCAATGTCGCCTCCATCGGCTCGGTATTCGGCAAAAGCATCTACAAGGCGCGTGCGCCGCTGGCCAGCCTGTTATCCATCGCCATGCTGGCGGGCGGACTGACCGTGCTGATGCTTGATCTGGGCCGACCGGATCGCCTCATGGTCGCTGCCACCAACTACAATCCGACATCCGTGTTCGCCTGGAACGTGCTGCTGTATTCAGGCATGTTCTCGCTGGTGGCCATCTATTTGTGGACGATGATGGAGCGGCGCATGAATCCATGGTCGAAGCCGGCCGGGCTGGCCGTGTTTGCCTGGCGCTTCATCCTCACCACCGGCACCGGCCTGATCTTCGCTTTCCTGACGGCGCGTCAGGCCTACGGTTCGGCCTTGCTGCCGCCGATGTTCATCGTGCTGTCCTTTGCATGGGGGCTGGCAGTGTTCCATGTGGTGCAGAAAGTGATCTACGCGTGGAACGAAAGAACGCTGGATCCCGCGATCCTGCACCGGACGAAGAACCTGCTTGGCGTGTTCGTCATCGGTTCGCTGTATATGGTCGCCACCTATCATCTGACCAACCTTTATTTTGCGCACCAGAGCGGCTTCGAGCACTTTATCCTGGTGGACGGCGGCGTCTATCCAACCCTGTTCTGGTGGGGTTATATCGTACTCGGCAACCTGCTGCCGCTGCTGCTGATCTATCTGCCGGGCCTGGGCAAGACCAAATGCGTGGTCGCCGCATCGCTGCTGGTGGTGATGGGTGCATTCGCGCTGCTGTATGTGTTCATCATCGGCGGCCAGGCATACCCGCTCAACATTTTCCCGGGCTTTACCGTCAGCAGCAGTTTCGGCGACGGGCAGATCGCGACCTACCATCCTTCAATCTATGAATTCCTGCTGGGCCTGGGCGGTTTGGCGATCGCTTTCATCATCACCACTGTCAGCGTGCGTGTGCTGAATTTCATGCCGCAGGACAAACCCTACATTCCGGATTGAACCGCTCAGAAGGGCTGCCATGAACCGCATGCTGATTTCGGCAGCACACAAATCCTCCGGAAAAACCATGGTCAGTATCGGCCTGTGTGCTGCACTGCGGGCACGCGGCCATGTCGTGCAGCCATTCAAGAAGGGCCCTGACTACATCGACCCGATGTGGTTGTCGCAGGCGGCCGGACATGCCTGCCGCAATCTCGATCTGTACCTGATGGAAGACGACGATGTGGTCGCCACATTTGCGCGCCACAGCGCGGAAGTGAACCTGGTCGAAGGCAACAAGGGTTTGTACGACGGCCTTGCGCTGGATGGCAGCAACAGCAATGCGGCGCTGGCCAAGCTGCTCGACCTGCCGGTGATGCTGGTGATCGATGCGCGCGGCATGACACGCGGAATCGCACCGCTGATCCTTGGCTATCAGGCATTCGACAAGGACATCCGCATCGCCGGCGTGATCCTCAATAATCTCGGCGGCAGCCGGCACGAAGCCAAGCTGCGGGCAGTCATCGAACATTACACCGATGTGCAAGTGGTCGGCGCGATCCAGCACGATGAGCGGCTCAGCATCATCGAGCGCCACCTGGGCCTGATGCCGAGCAACGAATCGATCGCCGCAGCGGCCAAGATCAGGCAGATCGGGGATGCCATTGCGGAGCAGGTGGACCTGGACAAGCTATTGGCACTGTCCCAAAAAAAACCGTTGCCGGCGCCGCGTGTGGCCGAAGTGGTGGCGATGCCCGTCGGCGAGAAAGTGCGCATCGGCATCGCGCGGGACCGCGCCTTCGGTTTCTACTATGCGGACGATCTTGATGCCCTGGAAGCGGCGGGGGCGGAACTGGTGCCGTTCGATGCGCTCAACGATGCACACCTGCCGCAGGTGGACGGCCTGTACATCGGTGGCGGGTTTCCGGAGGCCTGCGCCACCGAGCTGGAAGCGAATTCATCCCTGCGTGCCGAGATCCGGCAGGCCATCGGCAACGGTATGCCGGCCTATGCGGAATGCGGCGGACTGATGTATTTGTCGCGCGGGATCAGCTACGAGGGGCGCACCTACGAGATGGTCGGCGCGATCCCGGGGGACGTGAAGATGCATGCCAGGCCGGTCGGTCGCGGCTATGTGCATCTGCGCGAGGACGAGGGGCATCCGTGGCCGCGCCCGGGCAAACCTGCGGAAATGCCCTCACCTCAATCCTCTCCCGCAAGCGGGAGAGGAGGCAATCGAGAAAATCAACCTTTAATCCGCGCGCACGAATTCCACTATTCCAGCCTGGAGAATCTTCCGTCCGACATGCGCTTCGCTTACCATGTCGAGCGCGGTTATGGGATAGACGGTCAGCGCGACGGGCTGCTGTTGAACAACCTGCTGGCTTCGTATACCCATTTGCGCACCATCGGCAGCTGCTACTGGGCGACGCGCTTCGTTGCTTTCGTCCGGCGCTGCAGGGAAAAGAATCACCGAGCCACCTCAACCAACGAGAAAGCGATATGACCCAGAACCGTTACCAGGCTGCCATTGCAGCCTTCGACAAGGCAAACTCCGAAGATCCGAACAAGGAAATTTTCAACGGCAAGGAATACCCCAAGGAACTGCTGTATGCACAGCGCATGACCGAGATGCAGGAACGCTATGCGCCGGAAGCGTCGGAAGCGGTCAAGCTCGCCGTGCGCGCACAGCATATTCAGCGCTGGAAGACTCCGCGCAGCAATTTCCCGATGGACAGGCAAGGCTATCTGCAGTGGCGCACCGGGCTTTACAAATTCCACGCCGAGACCGCGGGCAGGCTCATGAAAGAGGTGGGCTATGACGACGAGATGATCGAGCGCGTCAAGACCATCGTCAGCAAGAAGGCCCTGAAGATGAATCCGGAGACGCAGCTGATGGAAGACGTGGTTGACCTGGTGTTCATCGAGCATTACATGCTGCATTTCGCCGGGCAGCATCCCGAATATGACGAAGCGAAATGGATCGAGATCATCAAGAAGACCTGGCAGAAAATGTCGGCCCGTGCGCACGACTTCACTCTGGCAGGCAAGATCAAGTTGCCGGAAGCGCTGGTGCCGCTGATCCTGAAAGCAGTGAAAGGCTGACGTGGATTTCCTGCCTGTATTCCATAACGTCAAAGGCAAGCTGTGCCTCGTGGTTGGAGGCGGCGAAGTCGCCAAGCGCAAGGCCGGCGTGTTGCTTGAGGCGGGGGCGAAGGTGCGCGTGGTTGCGCCCGAGATCGATCCTGGTTTGGCCCAACAGCACGGCATCGAGCCTGTCGTCGCGCGTTTCGAGGCGAAACATCTCGACGGCGCGACGCTGGTCATCGCCGCAACCAGCGACCGCAGCGTCAACAAGCAGGTGTCCGAACTGGCCCAGGCGCGCAACATCCCGGTGAACGTGGTGGACGATCCGGAGTTGTGCACGATCATCATGCCGGCCATCCTCGACCGTTCCCCGCTGATGGTGGCCTTCTCCAGCGGTGGCGCTTCGCCGGTGCTGACGCGCATGATGCGCGGCAAGCTGGAGACGGTCATCCCGCAAAACTACAGCCGCCTTGCCGCTTTTGCCGAGCGTTTCCGCGAACTGGTCAAGACCCGTGTCACCAACCCGGCCAAGCGCCGCATCTTCTGGGAGAACGCGCTGGAAGGCGTGGTTGCGGAAAAGGTGCTGACCGGCGACGAAAGCAGCGCGGAAGCGATGCTGCAGCAGATGCTGAAGGACGAGGACAACATCCAGCGTGGCGAGGTATATCTGGTCGGCGCCGGCCCCGGCGATCCCGATCTGCTCACCTTTCGGGCGCTGCGCCTGATGCAGAAGGCCGACGTCGTGGTGTACGACAACCTGGTGTCCAAACCCATTGTCGAGATGACGAGGCGCGACGCGGAACGCATCTTCGTCGGCAAGAAGCGGGCCGACCACACCCTGCGCCAGGAAGAAATCAACGAGCTGCTGGTACGTCTGGCCAAGGAGGGCAAGCGTGTATTGCGCCTGAAGGGCGGCGATCCGTTCATCTTCGGGCGCGGCGGGGAGGAGATCGAGACATTGGCAGCGGAAGGCATCCCGTTCCAGGTGGTCCCCGGGATCACCGCTGCGTCCGGTGTCGCATCCTATGCCGGCATCCCGCTGACCCACCGCGATCATGCCCAATCCTGCATGTTCGTCACCGGCCATCTCAAGGATGGCACGATGAACCTGGACTGGGAAGCGCTGGCCCGTCCCAGGCAGACCGTGGTGGTCTACATGGGTTTGCACGGTCTGGAGACGTTGTGCGGGGAACTCGTCAGGCACGGCATGCCAGACAGTACGCCCATCGCCATCGTGCAGCAGGGCACGACGCAGAACCAGCGCGTCATCACCGGCACATTGGCGACATTGCCCGGCATCGCTGAACGCGAAAAACCGCAGGCACCGACGCTCATCATCGTCGGCGGCGTGGTCACGCTCCGGGAAAAGCTGGCGTGGTTCCATCCGCAACAATCATAGGGCTTCATCAATTCAATAACGGCAAACAGGGAGAGGCAAGATGATCAGAGTGTCGATGAGAAGTGTGCTGCTGTCCGTATTGTTTCTGTTCGGCAGCGCGCATGCGCTGGCTGCGGACACGGTGCTGAAACCGTTCGTGCTGGCTTCGAAGGGTGCCGGCACGATGGCCGAGAAATCGACCCAGGTAAAGGCCGCGCTTGCCAGTGCCGGCTTCACCGTGGTCGGAGAATATGCCCCCTATGCGGGAGCCGACATCGTGATCGTCACCAGCGATGAATTGAAGAAGAATGCGGCAGCCTCGGAATTCGGCGGCTACGGCGCAATACAGCGGGTGGCGATCACCGAGGCCGGAAAAGAAGTGCAGGTGAGCTATACCAACCCGGTGTACATGGCGAACGTTTATCGCATGCAGGGCGACCTGGGCGCGGTAGCGGCATCGCTTGCCACTGCGCTGGGCAAAGTGGAAGAGTTCGGTGCGGAGGGCATGACCGCGAAGCAGGCGCGCAAATACCATTACACCATTGGCATGGAATATTTCGACGAGCCCAGCGTACTGGCGGAATACGGCAGCTATGAAGAAGCGGTGCAGGCAGTCGACTCAAAACTGGCCAGCAACAAGAACGGCGTCGGCAAGGTGTATCGAGTCGATCTTCCCGGCAAGCAGGAAAGCGTGTTCGGCGTGTCGCTGAAAGGCAGTAGCGACAACAAGTACATGGATGACCAGTACATCATGTCCGAGATCGATTTCCACGATGTGAAGTCTACCGCGCACCTGCCGTATGAAGTGCTGGTCTCGGGCAACAAGGTCTATGCGCTGTATGCCCGTTTCCGCATTGCGATCGACTTCCCCGATCTCAGCATGATGGGAAAACACAGTTTCATGAATATCATGAAGACGCCAGAGGCGATTCGTACCGCATTGCAGAATACGGTCAGGAAATAGCCGGCACAGGAGGTTATATGTCTACAGAGCTGTTGGCAGCAGTCAAGGCAGGCGCGATCACTTCGGCCCAACGCATGTTGGCGGCGGGAGCGGATGCCAACTTCCGGGACGCGGAGGGCGCTACGCTGCTCATGCTGGCCGCGCATGCCGGCGACCTGCCCATGGTGGAGTTGCTGATCGCAAGCGGTGCCGATGTCAATGCGGGCGATGCGCACGGCTGGATGCCGTTGAGCAAGGCAGTGTACAACCCGGAATTGAAACGCGGCTTTGCAGACGTGGTCAGGAAATTGATCGATGCCGGTGCCAATATCGAAGCCGCCATCGGTTACGGCGTGCGGCCGCTGATGCTGGCGGCAGGCTATGGCGAGACCGCAGTGGTCGAACGGCTGCTGGAGGCGGGCGCGGACGTGAAGGCATGCAATGAGGGCGGCTATACGGCATTGATGATGGTGAAACAGAAGCATTATGTGGATGTCATCAACCTGTTGCACGAGGCCGAACAGCTCGCCGGCGTCGGGGAGGGGAGCTGCGCGAGCAAGAACGCCCCCGGCTCCAACGTCATCACCTTCATGAAGCGCCCGACTGCCTGAACATTCGCAGTATCGCGCGAAACGGAACGAGACTAACCATGCCTTATTTTATCTATCATGTAACCGACTTCCCCTTCAGGCAGCTCAAGAAGCTGGAACAGCACGATGCCTATCGGGCTGCGTCGGCAAGAGTCAAACAGTTGCGTACAGAACTTGCCGTCGGCTCGCCCGCGATGATCAAGATGATCCATGCCGATTCCGAATTGCAGGCCGAGGATCTGCTCAACCAGGTGCGCGATCCTGCCCCGGAGCTGGGGGACGACTAGCATCCATGGACGAGACTGCCTTCCGGCAGAGATTGTCCGACATGATCGAACGTCCATGCACGTTCGGAAAAGCAGTGCTGGCCCGCTGTGTCGCGTGCAGCCGTTCGGATCGGATCCAGATCGCCGAGCGCGAGGTCGTCACCTGCCAGAATGCGCCCAGTCTTTCCCGTTGCATCTCGTTGCACGAACAGCTACGCCACAATTTTTCCTTTGCGCTCAGGAAAACCTCGGAGCAGACGGTACTGTCGCATGCCCAGGAGATGCGCATCCAGTGCGGCGGCCTGAAAGGATTGCATCAGGTTCTACACGACGATTGCGAAGTGGCGGATGTGGATGCGCTTCTGGCTGCCATTCTCATGCGCTGGGAAGATCTGGCGGACTTGCCCTATTCCGAAGTCGTGCATGCCGCCGCCCTGTGCTACAAGGGGCGGCACGGCTGACAGCTAACAGGCCTGAGGCAAACGCAAGGAGGCTATCTCGGATCGAACGCGGGCGAGTATTTTTGCAGTGCCGGTTTCATCAGCAAATCTTCCCGGATCACATGATTGATTAACCAGTCACGCAAGAAGCCGGTGAAATGTTCGGTCGTCTCGGCAGGCCAGTCTTGCCCCATCGCGGCAATTTCGCCCTTCATCTGGTCGAGCTGTTTCAGCAGTTCCTGGTGAGACTGGTTCAGATGCGGAACCTGGGTATATTTGACCGCCGCGGCGATTTTTTCTTCCCGGTCAAAATGCACGCGAGAATACTGAGAAAGGTTATCGAGCACGGCTGCCAAATCGCCCCGATTCTTCTTTCCCAGGGCTTGCTCGACCTTGTTGATGATTTCAATAAGATATTTGTGGTCATCATCGATGATGTTGTTCCCGACACTCAACTGATCTCGCCATACCAGACTCATGAAGCATCTCCCGGAATTCGATGCCATGTATGGTAGCAAAGATCAAAGATCGGGGAGGGGGGATTGCTGGGCAATCCGGATAGCCTGTGGCCTGTCCTGACTTCAATGGGCGGAATTGTTCTTAAGCTTGCGTTGGGGAAAAAGCAGCAGGCAGGCAACGATGAAAACGACGAGCGCCGCAGATGCAGAATAGCGGCTCAATGCCAGGCCACCGGCATCCACAGGCTTGTCGAGCAGATCGCCAACCACGGCGCCAAGGGGGCGGGTAAGGATGAAAGCTGCCCAGAACAGCAAGGTCCTGGACATGGCGGTCCAGCGCCAGGCTGCGACTACTGCCAGCAGCAGGCTGCCAAAGACGAGGGCTCCGCCGTCGTAGCCTAGCCCGGCGCTATCGGCCGTCCAGTCTCCGAGTGCGGTGCCCAGGGTTTGCGAGAACATGATCGTTATCCAATAGAACGTTTCCGATTTTGCGGTAGTCACCGTGTCGATCGAAACAGAGCCGAGCGTCCCGTACCACGCGACCAGCGCGGCCGTCAAAAGTGCAAAGAGCAGGGCGGTGCCCCCTGCATAGCCGATCCCGAGCGAGCGATCTGCGAAATCGGCCAATGTCGTCCCGACCGTGGTCGTGGCGATGATGGTTGCCCAGTACAGGAAAGGATGAAAACGACGGACGCTGATCTGGGCCGCTACAGCGATGAGGAAGACTGCGGAGAAAATTGCCGTGCCGACCAGATAACCAAGATTCATCGACATGGAGACGGTATCGCCGCCGGTCTCGCCCAGGGTGGTGGCGGCGATCTTGACGATCCAGAACATCGTCGTGACCTCAGGAACCTTGCTTGAAATCTGGTCGTTGCGGTTGTCCATATCGGTTTTGATCAGGCCAGCTGCTGCTGCAGTGCGGCACGCAACTCATCGACTTCCTGAGGCCTGTCCAGCACTTCGCCGCTGATCCAGAAGGTATCTTCGGCGCGCGAGCCCAGCGTGTTGATCTTGGCGCTGCGCAATTCGATGTGATGCTTGGCCAGCAGATAGGCGATCCGGGCCAGCAGGCCGGGACGGTCGCCGGCCACGATGGACAGGATGTGCTGCCCCTTTTCGTCGCGCGCAATGCCGACTTGCGGCACGATGGGGAAATGCTTGAGCTGGCGGCTGACCCGACCCACATTCGGCGCGGCGGGAGGCGTGCTGTCGGCGAGCTGCTGTGCCAGCTCGTATTCGATGTAGTTCATCACGTCGCGATACACCGTCTTGCTGTTGTTCGCATCCATCACCAGGAAGCTGTCCAGCGCATAGCCGTGCTGGGTGGTGTGTATCTTGGCCTCCATGATGTTGTAGCTCATGCGTGCAAAGAAATTGCAGATGCGGGCGAACAGATAAGGGCGGTCCTGCGTGTAGACCATTATCTGCAGTCCTTCTCCGATGCGGCTCAGACGTGCCTTGACGACCGGGACGTCGCTGTTGACGCGATGCGCCAGCATGCGGGTATGCCAGGCGATTTCGTGCGGTTCGTGGCGCAGGAAATAATCGGCATCGAACTGGGCCCACAGCAATTCGTAGACATCGGGATGGATGGCGTACAGGCTGAGGGTTTCGGCACTGCGCCCTCTGATCTCGCCGACCAGGTCGGCGACCTTGCCGCTGGTCATGAAGCGGCGCGTGGCGTTATACAGGTTTTCCAGCAACTGGCCTTTCCAGGCATTCCACACTTTTGCGCTGGTGCCGCGTATGTCTGCGACGGTGAGCAGGTAGAGTGCGGCGAGGTAGCGTTCGTTCCTGATCTTGGCGGCGAATGCGGCGATCACATCCTGGTCCGACAGATCCTGTTTCTGGGCGGTGGCGGACATGGTGAGGTGATGTTCCACCAGCCATACGACGAGATCGGCATCCTCGCGCATCACCCCGTGCTGCTTGCAGAAGCGCATGGCGTCGACCCGTCCCAGTTGGGCATGGTCGCCGCCCCGCCCTTTGGCGATGTCGTGGAATATGCCGGCGATGTAGAGCACTTCCGGGCGGGCGAAATCGCGGATGAGTTTGCTGCAGAGCGGATATTCGTGCGCATATTGCGGCAGCGTGAAGCGGCGCAGGTTTCGCACCACCATCAGGATATGCTCGTCCACGGTATACACGTGGAAAAGATCGTGCTGCATCTGGCCGACGATGCGTCCGAAGGGCGGCAGGTAGCGCCCGAGGATGTCCTGCTGGTTCATGCGTCGCAGCGCGTGCGTAAGGCCCTGCGGCTGGCGCAGGATATTCATGAACAATTCGCGGTTGCGCGGATCCTTGCGGAAGCCGGAACCGATGGTTTTGCGTGCGCGCCACAAGGCGCGCAAGGTCTGGGCGGAAAATCCGCTCAGGCGCGGATGCTGTTCCAGCAGCAGGAAGCTTTCCAGGATGGCGGTCGGTTGCGTCTCGAACAGCGTTTCATCCCGCGCCTCCAGCTTGTCGTCGCGGGCCACGAAGCGATCGTTCAGGGGGAAGGTCTCGGCAGCCGGGAAGATGCGCGCCCGCATGGTCTGCAGCAATACGGCATTGAGTTGCTGCACGGCCTGCTTGGTGCGGTAATAGTGCTGCATCAAATGTTCGCTGGCGCGACGCTGGGCGCTGGCAGCGATGCCGAGTTGCTCGGCGAGGGCAGTCTGGTATTCGAACAGCAGGCGGTCATCGTGCCGGCCGGAAAGATAATGCAGACGGATGCGCAGATCCTGCAGCAGGTGTTCGTGATGCGCGATCTGGCGCGCCTCGGTTGGGGTGATGAGGTCGGCCTGTGCCAGCGCCTTCCAGGTGTGTCCGAAACCGCAGGCGCGCGAGATCCACAGCACAGATTGCAGGTCGCGCAGTCCCCCCGGACTTTCCTTCAGATTGGGCTCGAGGTTGTAGTCGGTATCCACGAAACGGGTATGTCGCTGTTCCTGTTCCTGCACCTTGGCAAGATAGAAGGCACGGCGGCTCAGATGCGCAGCCAATGTCTCGCGCATTTCCAGGAACAGCGCATGATTGCCGGTGATATGGCGGGCTTCGAGCAGATTGGTCTGTACTGTCACATCCGAGGATTCGGCCATGCAATCGCCGATGGTGCGTACGCTGTGGCCGACCTCCAGCCCGATGTCCCACAGGTTGCCGACCAGTTCCTGCAGGCGCTGCTGCAATGCCTCGTCCGGTTGTGCGGGCAGCAGGATGAGCAGATCGATATCGGATTTCGGGTAGAGTTCCGCGCGTCCGTAACCGCCCACGGCGACCAGCGCCAGCGCTGCAGGCAGGTCGAGCTGACGCCAGACCTGGCGCAAATGTTCATCGACCTGCTTCGAATGCGCCAGCAGGTAGCGGGCCGGCTGGGGATGGGCGAGATAGTCTGCCTGCAGTTCGCGACGCGCGAGGCGCAGACTGTCACGTATTTCCGCTATCGACATCGCGTTGCCGCTATCAGGCAGGGATAGGCGGCGAACCGGCGGACAGGGTCAGAACTTCGAAGCCGGTTTCGTTGACCAGGATGGTATGTTCCCATTGTGCCGACAGACTGTGGTCCTTGGTGACGATGGTCCAGCCGTCGCCGAGCTGCTTGATATCCTTCTTCCCGGCATTGACCATGGGCTCGATGGTGAAGATCATGCCGGGCTCCAGCCTGACGCCCGTGCCGGCCTTGCCGTAATGCAGCACCTGCGGTTCTTCATGGAACTTGCTGCCGATACCGTGCCCGCAGAATTCGCGCACGACGCTGTAACCAAGGCCCTCGACGAACGTCTGGATGGCATGCCCGATGTCGCCCAGGTGGGCGCCCGGCTTGACCATGCGGATGCCGCGCCACATCGCTTCATAGGTGACTTCGCACAGTCGTTTGGCCTGGATCGAGGGCTCGCCGACACAGAACATGCGGCTGGTATCTCCGTGGTAGCCGTTTTTGATGGTGGTGATGTCGAGGTTCACGATATCGCCGTTCTTCAGCTTCTTGTCGCTGGGTACCCCGTGGCACACCTGATGGTTGATCGAGGTGCAGATGGATTTCGGATAGGGTGTATGCCCGCCCGGTGCGTAGTTGAGCGGGGCAGGGATGCAGCCCTGCACGTCTACCATGTAGTCGTGGCACAGCTTGTCGAGCTCATCGGTGGTGATGCCGGCCTGAACAAATGGCGTGATGTAGTCGAGCACCTCGCCGGCCAGGCGGCCTGCGATGCGCATCTTTTCGATTTCCTGCGGGGTCTTGATGCTGATGGGCATGATGTTTATTGAAGATTCGAACAGCTGCGAGGATAGAGGATAGAGCGCAGCAGCACAACATTTTGCGCATGTGCCGGCATGAAAAAGGCACGCCGGAAGCGTGCCTTTTTCATTGCGCCATACGGTGAAGTCTAGCGCTTGTTGCCGTTGGGGTTGCTGTTATGGCCGCGACCGAGGGCGAAGCTGGTGCCCTGGGGGCGTCGCGCACCCGCGTGCTGCCCGGACGGGGCACGGTTGCCATTAACATTACCGTTCGCATTGCCTTGTCCAAAGTTGCTGCCGCTGCGCGGTCCCGAATCGCTGCCGAAACGGTTGTGCTTGTGGCCTTCGCGGCGCTGTCCTTGCGGATGTCCATGACGGCTGTCCGGGGCGGAATGGCGACCGAAACCGCCGCCATTGCTGCGACCTGCGCCGCTGCGCGGTTGCGAAGAGGCAGGGCGCGGCTTGAATTTCGGCTCCAGGCCGGCGATGGTGTGCGGCTGGATGGCCTGGCCGGTGTAACGCTCGATCTTTTTCAGGTGCATCGCGTCGCGGTTGGAAGCGAAGGAGACGGCGATGCCGGAGGCGCCGCCGCGGCCGGTGCGGCCGATGCGGTGCACGTAGTCCTCGGCGAACTTGGGCAAATCGAAGTTGATGACGTGCGAGATGCCGGAGACGTCGATGCCGCGCGCGGCGACGTCGGTGGCGACCAGCACGCGCACGTTGCCGCGGCGCAGGTTGAGCAGCGTGCGGTTGCGTTCACGCTGATTCATGTCGCCGTGCAGGGCGGCGGCGGCATGGCCCTGGGCGGAAAGCTCGTCGGCCAGCGTGTCGGCATCGCGCTTGGTGGCGGTGAACACCACGGCCTGGTTCAGTTCGACATCGCGCAGGATGTGGTCGAGCAGGCGGTTCTTGTGGGCCATGTCGTCAACATACATGAGGCGCTGCTCGATGTTCTCGTGGCGCGCCTTGCTCGAAGTGATCGAGATGCACTTCGGATCCTTCAGCAGGCGTTGGGCCAGGTTGCCGATCACGCCCTCCAGCGTGGCGGAGAACAGCAGGGTCTGGCGTGATGCCGGCGTGGCTGCGGCGATGCGCTCCACATCGTCGATGAAACCCATGTCCAGCATGCGGTCGGCTTCGTCCAGCACCAGCATCTCCAGACGCGAGAAATCGATGCGGCCACGTTCGATGTGATCGATCAGACGGCCCGGGGTGGCCACCAGGATGTCGACGAATCCGGACAGCAGCTTGTTTTGCAGCGGATAGGGCATGCCGCCGAGGATGCTCACCACCTTGACGCGCATGTTCTTGCCGTATTTGTTGGCGGCGTCGGAGACCTGCTGCGCCAGTTCGCGCGTCGGGGTCAGCACCAGGATGCGCGGCCCCTTGCTGCGCACGGGCGATTCCACCGACAGGCGTTGCAGGGCGGGCAGGATGAATGCGGCGGTCTTGCCGGTGCCGGTCTGGGCGGAAGCCATCAGGTCGCGTCCGGCCAGCGCATCGGGGATGGCTTGTGCCTGGATCGGCGAAGGCACGGTGTAACCGGCGTCCTGCACGGCTTTCAGGATGGCGGGAGCCAGGCCCAGCGTGGCGAAGGAAGCGACATTCTCGGCAGCGGCAGGCGCTGTAGTTTCAATGATATTTTCAGACACGGTTGTTCCTTGATTTTTATAAGACACAGCGCATGCATGGCGCAAAGCCATACAATGAAATTCAGCAGGGGACGAACCTCTACCGGCGCAAACAAACATCGTCGCTAACCGGTGAAGCCAGGCGCATCCAGAATGGATGCCAGAGGGTCAGAAAACGATGGACTCAATGCCGTCCAGGGAACGGCAAGGCGCGCATTATACTCAGCGACGGAATAAAAGCCAGCGTTATGTTGGGGGGCCGGAAGACATTGGTTCCGGTCGGGATTGCGGGTATATTCGCCCCGGAACACCGGCCGAATGCGGACTGCTGGTTTCGCGATGGGGAGAACGAGGATGAAATGGCACATTGTGGCGTTTGCCGCATTGCTGATCGTCGGTTGCGGCAGGCAACAGGAAGAAACCTATCAACCCGTTTTTTCCGAGCGCGGCGCAAATGAGCCCAGGGAATACATCGTGGGCATCCACCCCTTGCACAACCCCAAGCGCATGGTCGAGGTGTACGGCCCGCTCATCGACTATCTCAATACAGCCGTTCCGCAAGCGCGTTTCCGGCTGGAAGCTTCACGCAACTATGAAGAGTTCGAGAAGCGGCTCTACGGCGGGCAATTCGATTTCGCCATGCCCAATCCCTACCAGACCGTGCGTTCGCTGAAATACGGCTACCGTGTGTTCGGCAAGATGGGAAACGACGAAATGTTCCGTGGCATCATCCTGGTGCGCAAGGACAGCGGTATCCGCAAGGTGGCCGATCTGAAGGGCAAGACGGTGTCGTATCCGGCCTTGTCCGCGTTGGCCGCAACCATCATGGTGCAGTACTATCTGCACACGCACGGCGTCAACGTGAACAAGGACATCGAGAATCTGTATGTCGGTTCGCAGGAGTCGTCCATCATGAACGTGCTGCGCGGTCATGTGGCGGCGGGGGCGACATGGCCTGTCCCATGGAAGACATTCCAGCAGGAACATCCCGAGATGGCGGCGCAACTGGAAGTGAAGTGGCAGACCGGGAAGCTGCCCAATAATGGCTGGGTGGTGCGCGACGATATTCCGCCCGGACTGGCTGCGAAAGTGGGCAAAGCGCTGGTTGACCTGAAACAGACTGCGGAGGGGCGCGCAATGCTGGAAAGAATGGGGATAACGGGATTTGAGCGGGCCGGCAACGAGACATACGACCCGGTACTGCAATACCTCAAGAACTTTTCCGAAAAAGTGCGGCCCGTCGAATATTGATGAAGATCGGCAAACACATCAGCCTGCTGTGGCGAGGGTCGATACGGAGGCAGCTGATCCTCGGCTTCGCCTTGGCTTCGCTCGCGTTGATGCTGGGGTTTGGCTACCTGACGCTGGAACAGCAGAGGGAGGCCTTGTACCGGTCTTCCGAAGAGCGCGCATCGTCGCTGGCCCATGCGCTCGCCATCAGCGGAACCTCATGGGCCGTGGCGAACGACCTGATGGGCTTGCAGGAGGTGGTGCAGGGATTCGCCCGGACGCAGGACCTGCAACGGGCGTATTTCGTGAATACGCATGGCGAGGTGCTGGCCTCGACCAATCCGGACGAGGTCGGGTTCTTCCTGACGGACAAGGTGAGCCGCGACATGCTGGCTTCTTCCGCCAGAGACCAGAGCGTACTGGTCAACCAGCAGAACCTGATCGTCGTGGCGCATCCGGTGATGGCCGAAGGCAGGCTGCTGGGTTGGGTACGGGTCGAGATGTCGCGGGATGCTGTGAATGCAAACCTGTCTGCGCTGACCCGAGCCTGGGCCGAGTTCATCCTGATCGCGGTGCTGGCGGTCTCGCTCATCGCAATGGTGCTGGCACGGAGGCTGACGCGCGGTCTGGATCATCTGATGCAGGTGGCAGCGGCGGTCGAGCAGGGGCTGGGCAAGCGTCGTTCCGACATCGGACGGCTCGACGAGATCGGGGTGCTGGCGCGCCATCTCGACAGCATGCTGGATGCACTCGATCAGCAGAAAAAGGCGATACACGAAAGCGAGGCGAGATACCGCTTCCTTGCCGACAATATTTCCGATGTGATCTGGATCGCAAACCTGCAGACGAAAACCTGGATGTATATGAGTCCATCGGTCGAGAAACTGCTGGGCTACACAGCGGAAGAGGTGATGGAGATGCCACTCGGTCAATTGCTGTCGGCCACTTCCCAGGCCGACGTGAGGGAATGGATAGCCGAGCGCAGCCAGGCGTTCCTGAACGGCAGCGAAGGGGATCATGTATATACGGACGAGGTGGAGCAGTATTGCCGCAACGGCGATAAATTGTGGACCGAGGTGACGACCCATTTCGCCACCAGCGATGCGGGCGAACTCATCCTGCTTGGGGTGACGCGCAACATCACCGAACGCAAAAGGGCCGAGGAGCAGATACGCAATCTGGCTTTCTACGATGCACTGACACAGTTGCCCAATCGCCGCCTGCTGCAGGACCGGTTCAACCAGGTGCTGTCGGCCTGCAGGCGCAACAACCGGTTCGCGGCACTGATGTTCATCGACCTGGATAACTTCAAGCCGCTCAACGACGAACATGGGCACGATGTGGGCGACATCCTGCTGGTCGAAGTCGCGCATCGCATCGTCAGCTGCGTGCGCGAAGTCGATACGGTTTCGCGCTTTGGTGGCGACGAATTCATCGTGATGTTGAGCGAGCTGGATGCGGACCGGGCGATCTCGATGACGCAGGCCAGCGTGGTCGCCGAGAAGATCCGGCAATCGCTGGGAGAGGTGTACCGGCTGAACGTGGCGCAAAAGGATGGCCGGCCGCCCCGCGTGATCGAGCATCGTTGTACTGCGAGCATCGGCGTGGTGCTGTTCAGCAATCATGGCGCCACCCAGGAGGACCTGATCAAGCTGGCCGACGCGGCCATGTATCAGGCCAAATCCGCCGGCCGCAATCAGGTGTATTTCGCCGACACATAGATGTCATATGGATGGCCTGGCTCTGTGCTAGAATGCGCCCCCTTTGAATTCTGCACAGGTAGTACATCATGTCCCGCGCCCTTCGCAACATTGCCATCATTGCCCACGTCGACCACGGCAAGACCACCCTCGTTGACCAGCTCCTGAAACAGAGCGGCACCTTCCGCGACAACCAGAAAGTGGATGCCCGCGTGATGGACAGCAACGACCTGGAAAAAGAGCGCGGCATCACCATTCTGGCCAAGAACACCGCCATCGAATACAACGGCACCCACATCAACATCGTCGATACCCCGGGACATGCCGACTTCGGCGGCGAAGTGGAGCGCGTGCTGGGCATGGTGAACGGCGTGCTGCTGCTGGTGGATGCGGTGGAAGGCCCGATGCCGCAGACACGCTTCGTGACCAAGAAGGCGCTGGCGCTGGGCCTCAAGCCCATCGTGGTGATCAACAAGGTCGATCGTCCCGGCTCGCGTCCGGACTGGGTGCTGGATCAGACCTTCGATCTCTTCGACAAGCTTGGCGCCAACGACGAACAACTCGATTTTCCCGTGATCTACGCTTCCGGCCTGAACGGCTGGGCCTGCCTGAATCTGAATGATGCCCCGTCCAAGGGCGGTTCCGCTTCCGACATGACCGCACTGTTCGACACCGTCCTGAAACACGTCCCGACACCACCGGGCGATCCTGATGCTCCGCTGCAACTGCAACTCGCAGCACTGGATTATTCCACCTTCACCGGACGCCTCGGCGTGGGGCGCGTGCTGAACGGGCGCATCAAACCCGGCCAGCAAGTGGTGGTGATGAATCACGAGAAGCAGGTGGGATCCGGCCGCATCAACCAGGTGCTGGGCTTCCAGGGGCTGGACCGCGTGCCGGTGGAAGGCGCGGAAGCTGGCGACATCATCATCATTTCCGGTCTGGAAGACATCGGTATCGGCGTCACCATCTGCGACAAGGACAAGCCGGTCGGCTTGCCCATGCTGACCGTGGACGAGCCGACGCTGACCATGGACTTCATGGTGAACACCTCGCCTCTGGCAGGCACCGAGGGCAAGTTCGTCACCAGCCGCCAGATCCGCGACCGCCTGACCAAGGAACTGCTGACCAACGTGGCGCTGCGCGTCGAGGATACCCAGGACGCGGACGTGTTCCGCGTATCCGGCCGCGGCGAACTGCATCTGACCATCCTGCTGGAAAACATGCGCCGCGAAGGCTTCGAGATGGCCGTGGGCAAGCCGCGCGTCGTCTACAAGGAGATCAACGGCGAGAAGTGCGAGCCGTACGAGAACCTGTCCATCGACCTGGAAGACGAACATCAGGGCGGCGTGATGGAGGAGATCGGCCGTCGTCGCGGCGAACTGACCAACATGGAATCGGACGGCCATGGCCGTACCCGCCTGGAATACCACATTCCGGCCCGCGGCCTGATCGGCTTCCAGTCGGATTTCATGACCATGACGCGCGGTACCGGCCTGATGAGCCACGTGTTCGACGATTACGGTCCGACCAAGGCCGACCTGCCGGGTCGCCACAACGGCGTGCTCATTTCGCAGGAAGACGGCGAGGCGGTGGCCTATGCGCTGTGGAACCTGGAAGACCGCGGCCGCATGTTCGTCAGCCCCGGCGACAAATTGTATGAGGGCATGATCATCGGCATCCACAGCCGCGACAACGATCTCATCGTCAATCCGATCAAGGGCAAGAAGCTCACCAACGTGCGCGCCTCCGGTACCGACGAAGCGGTGCGCCTGACCACCCCGATCAAGCTGACCCTGGAATCGGCGGTGGAATTCATCGACGACGACGAACTGGTGGAGCTGACACCCAAGTCCATCCGTATCCGCAAGCGCTATCTGAAGGAGCACGAGCGCAAGCGCGCCACAAAAGCCGATTGAATCGGGAGATGCAACTTCAATGACAAAGGGCGCGCAAGCGCCCTTTGTCATTTCATCTTGATTTATACTGCCTGTCCGTTCACGACAGGAGAATAGCTATGAAAAGACCGCTTTATTTCATTGGCCTCATGTTGGTTGTCGCTGCAGCGCATGCCGCGGTTCAGGGCAAGGAGGTCAGCTACGAAGCCGACGGCACCAAGCTCAGGGGCTATGTTGCCTACGACGATGCGGTGAAGGGAAAACGCCCGGGCGTACTGGTGGTGCATGAATGGTGGGGCCTCAACGACTACGCACGCAAGCGCGCTCGCATGCTGGCGCAGCAGGGTTACACCGCACTCGCGCTCGACATGTACGGCAACGGCAAGATGGCGCACCATCCCGACGATGCGCAGAAATTCTCCAGCGAAGTGAGCCAGAATGAGGCATTGGCCAAGGCGCGCTTCGAAGCCGCGCTTGCGCTGCTCAAGCAGCAGAATACGGTGGATGCCGACAACATCGGCGCCATCGGCTATTGCTTCGGCGGATCGGTGGCGTTGAACATGGCGCGCCTCGGCGAGCCCCTCAAGGTGGTGGAGAGCTTCCACGGCGGTCTGAAGACATCGCATCCGGCGGAGCCGGGCGTGGTGAAGGCGCGCATCGCCTCGTTTACCGGCGAGGCCGATCCGTTCATCCCGGCAGAGCAGATCGCGGCGTTCCGTGATGAGATGGAAAAGGCCGGCGTGACCCCGCTGATAGTGACCTATCCGGGGGCCATGCACAGCTTCACCAGCCCGGACGCGGACAGGCTTGGCAAGGAATTCAAGCTGCCGATGGCCTATGACGCAGAGGCGGACAGGGACTCATGGGGCAAAGGGATGGCGCTGATGAACGAGGCGTTCAAGGCGAAGTAGGGCGGAGCTGGCTGACCGGTATGGATTTATGACCCTGGAGATTATTTTGATCGTTGCCGTGCTGGCGCTGCTGTCCTTGCTGCTGGTATTGCAGTTGCGGCAGCCCGCGCGGGCTGCGCAGATGCTGGAACAGCAACATCGCGCCATGCTGACTGACCTGCACGATGGCCTGAACAAGCAGGGCGACCGCCTGATTGCGGCGCAGGCAGCGGAGTCGGAACGCTTGCGCACTGCCGTGAGCGAGGAGCTGCGCGCCACCCGAGATGCCATCAACGCGCTGCAAGCCAAGCAGGACACGCTGCGCAGCGAGATGCTGGCGCAGACGCTGGCCAAGCTGGCGGAGCAGGGACGAGCGGACCAGGAGCTGATCCAGAACTCGTTCCGCAACGCCACCCAGCATCTGGCCAGCAGCATCGAAACCCTGTCCAGGACGGTGGACGGCCGCCTGGAGCAGATCGGCGGCAAGGTGAACGAGCGCCTGGACGAAGGCTTCAAGAAGACCAACGAGACTTTTGTGAGCGTCATGGCGCGTCTGGCCACCATCGACGAAGCGCAGAAGAAGATCGACGGCCTCACCACCAATGTCGTCAGCCTGCAGGAACTGCTCGGCGACAAGCGTTCGCGCGGTGCGTTCGGCGAAGTGCAGCTGGAAGGGCTGGTGCGCAATATCCTGTCGCCGCAGGCTTACGAGATGCAATATACCCTGCCGAACGGCAGCCGTGCCGACTGCGTGCTCAAATTGCCGGAGCCGACCGGCATGGTGGCGGTGGATTCCAAGTTCCCGCTGGAGAACTACCACCGCATGTTCGATGCCGCGAGTCCGGCGGAAAAGCTGGCGGCAGAGAAACAATTCAAGGCCGACGTGAAGAGGCATGTGGATGATATTTCCGGCAAATACATCATCCCGGAGGTAACATCGGATGGCGCAGTGATGTTCATCCCTGCGGAAGCGGTGTTCGCCGAGATCCATGCGCATCATTCCGATATAGTGGATTACGCCATGCAGCGCCGTGTGTGGATCGTCTCGCCAACCACGCTGATGGCCGTGCTGAACACCGCACGTGCCGTGATGAAGGACGTGGAGACGCGCAAGCAGGTGCATATCATCAAGGACGAACTGGGCAAACTGGGCAAGGAGTTCGGGCGTTTCGACGAACGCATGAAGAAGCTGGCCGATCATATCCGCCAGGCGCACGAGGACGCGCAGGACGTGCGCACCACCAGCCAGAAGATATCCAAACGCTTTACCAGCATCGAACAGGTGGAACTGGAGCACATTGCTGTTTTGCCGCCTGACATTACAGCAGCCGATCTCTGAATGAATTTTAGGGGGTAAAGCAATGGCGAATCCGACTCATACATGGAAATTCTTCCGCGCTGGCGGGTTCGACCAGGTGCAGCTGGATACCGGCGCCGACCTGCTCGCGCTGGATCGGCTCGATCAAAAACTGTGGGTCGCGTTGAGTTGCCCGACGCGCGGCATCGAGTTCGATAACCGCACACTGGACATGATCGATGCGGACGGCGACGGGCAGGTGCGCGCCAACGAGGTTCTGGCAGCGATCAGCTGGGCAGGCGCGCTGCTGAAGAACCCCGAACTGCTGATCAACGGCGCGGATAGCCTGGCGCTGGCCGACATCGCGGATGACAGCGAAGAAGGCAAACAGGTGCTGGCTTCCGCGCAGCATATCCTGAAGAGCCTGGGCAAGCCCCAGGCAACCGTTATCTCGCTGGCGGACATGGCGGACATCGAGAAATTCCTGGCCGGCTTGCAGTTCAATGGCGACGGCGTGGTCTGTGCCAAACAGATCGACGATGGTGCATTGAGCGCCACGGTCAACGACATCGCCAGGACGTCCGGCTGGGTCGCCGACATGAGCGGCGACAACGGCATCAATCAGGACATTGCCGACAGGTTCTTTGCCGATGCCAAGGTTTACGTCGAATGGTATGCCAAGGGCGAGGCCGATGCGGCAATCCTGTTCCTGGGCGCGGATAGCCGATCCGCGGCGGAAGCGCTGCGGGCGGTGCGAGACAAGATCGACGACTATTTCACCCGCTGTCAGCTGGCGAGCTACGATGCGCGAGCCGCCGAGCCGTTGAGCCGAGCCGTCGATGACTATCAGCAGCTGGCGGCGAAGACGCTGTCCGCGCAGAACGAAGAGGTGGCGGGTTTTCCGCTGGCGACCATCGCCGCCGAGAAGCCGCTGCCACTGATGGCGGGAATCAATCCCGCTTGGCGCGCCAGGATAGAAGCGTTGCGCATACATGTGGTGCAGCCCTTGCTGGGCGACAGGTCAGGCATCACTGCCGCCGAATGGACGGCGCTATGCTCAAAGTTCGCGGCTTACGACGCATGGCAAGGCGCGAAACCGGAATCGCCGGTGGGCGAACTCGGCATCGCCCGCTTGCGTGAAATGCTTGCCGGCGATCATCAGGCACGGATCGGCACCCTCATTGCGCAGGACAGGGCGGTCGAGTCCCGGATCAGGTCCATCCGTTCGGTGGAACGTCTGATCCGTTATCGGCGCGATCTGTTCCGGCTCGCCAACAACTTCGTGTCGTTCCGCGAATTCTATTCCGGCAAGCAGAAGGCGATCTTCCAGGCCGGCACGCTCTACCTGGATGGCCGCAGCTGCGAGCTGTGCATCAAGGTCGAGGATGTGAATGCGCATGCTGCATACGCCAACAGCAGCGGCGTGTGCCTGGCCTACTGCGAACTGGTGCGCAACGGCGGCGCCGAGAAGATGAATATCGCTGCCGCGTTCACGGCGGGCGATTCGGATTTTCTGATGGTCGGGCGGCACGGCGTGTTCTACGACCGCAAGGGACAGGATTGGAACGCCACCATCGTGCGCATCACCGATCATCCCATCAGCATCCGCCAGGCGTTCTGGTCGCCCTACAAAAAGGTGTCCAAGGTCATCAGCGAGCAAGTGCAGAAGTTCGCCGCTTCCAAAGCCAGTGCGGTACAGGAAAAGATGGTCAAGGCGGTGGTGGAGAGCGGCAGCAATGCCGTCGCAGCGCCCCCCGGCGCGCCGCCCAGGCCGTCTTTCGATGTAGCAAAGTTTGCCGGTATCTTTGCCGCAATAGGATTGGCCATCGGCGCCATTGGTGGAATCATCGCCTCCATTGTCAGCGGTATATTCAGCCTCAAGCTGTGGCAAGTTCCACTGGCTGTGGCAGGGCTGATGCTGGCGGTTTCCGTTCCCTCCATGTTGCTGGCCTGGTTCAAGTTGAAACGCCGCAACCTTGGCCCCATCCTGGATGGCTGCGGCTGGGCAATCAACGCCAGAGTGCGCATCAACATCCCGTTCGGAACCTCGCTCACCGCCTTGCCAAACCTGCCGGCAGGCGCACATCGCTCACTGGTCGATCCGTACGCGGAAAAGAAGCCGATGTGGCCTTACGTTGTTGTTCTGTTGCTGCTCGTGGCGCTGGCGTGGGCCTGGCATGCGGGATATTTTTCTTGATGAATTTGAATAGAGTACCCAGATGAAGATCGCAATCGCACAGATCAATTGCACCGTCGGCGACCTTGCCGGCAACGCCGCCAGGATCGCCGATTATGCGCAACGGGCCAAGGTGCAGGGGGCGGACATCCTGCTTACGCCGGAACTCGGGCTATGCGGCTACCCTGCCGAAGATTTGCTGCTGCGCGACGGTTTCTACCATGCCTGCGACACGGTGCTGCACGAGCTGGCAAAGCAGGTGCAGGGCATCACCGTGCTTGTCGGTCACCCTCACAAGGTGGGCAAATCCTGCTACAACGCCGCCTCTGTTCTGCGCGACGGCAACATCGTCCGTACCTACCACAAGCATTCGCTGCCGAATCACAGCGTGTTCGACGAAGAGCGCTATTTCGCCCACGGCAACGAGGCGTGCGTGATCGAGGTGGGCGGTGTCAAATGCGGCATCATCATCTGTGCCGACGTCTGGCACGAGCATGCACCATTCCGTGCCAAGGAGGCCGGAGCACAAGTTCTGCTGGTGCTGAATGCCTCGCCGTATCACTTCGACAAGCAGGCCACGCGCTATGAGACCATCCGCGAACGCATCGGCGAGATTGGCGTGCCTGTGGTTTACGCCAATCTGGTGGGCGGCCAGGATGAACTGGTGTTCGACGGCGCATCTTTCGCGATGGATGACGAAGGCAGGCTGACGCATCAGTTCCCCGCCTTCGACGAGATGCTGGGCTTTGTCGAGATGCGGGACGGCAAGCCGGTTCCCGGCGTGCGCGAAAGCGTGGTGAAGGACGAGGCCAGCATTTATCGCGCCCTGTGTCTGGGCGTGCGCGACTATATCCAGAAGAATCGCTTCCCCGGCGTGCTGCTAGGGCTGTCCGGAGGCATCGATTCTGCATTGACGCTGGCGGTGGCGGTGGATGCGCTGGGCGCGGATAAGGTGCTCGCCGTGATGATGCCGTCGCCGTATACCGCGCAGATCAGCATCGACGATTCGCGCGAGATGGTGAAGCTGCTCGGTGTGCGCTACCAGGAACTGGATATCGGGCCGACCTTCGCTGCGCTGCAGCAGACGCTGGCGCCGCTGTTCGAAGGCCTGCCTGCCGATACCACCGAAGAGAACCTGCAGGCACGCATCCGCGGTACGCTGCTGATGGCGATCTCCAACAAGAGCGGCTCGCTGGTGCTGACCACCGGCAACAAGTCGGAAATGACGGTCGGCTATTGCACGCTGTATGGCGACATGGCGGGCGGCTTTGCGGTGATCAAGGACGTCAGCAAGACCTGGGTGTATCGTCTGGCCAGATGGCGCAATGCACAGGGGCATGTCATTCCCGAACGCATCATCACGCGGCCGCCCAGCGCCGAGCTGAGGCCGGAGCAGACCGATCAGGACAGCCTGCCGCCGTATGATGTGCTGGATGCCATCATGGCCTGCTATGTCGAGAAGAACATGAGCATTCCCCGGATCATGGCCCTGGGTTATGCCGAAGCCGACGTGCTGCGTGTGGTGAAGCTGATCCGCATCGCCGAATACAAGCGCCGTCAGGCGCCCGTCGGCGTCCGTATTACGGATCGCGGTTTCGGCAAGGATTGGCGCTATCCGATCACAGTACGTTATCGAGACGACTTTTAGTTATACTTGCGGCAAACATTCCGGGAGAACCAAATGAAAAAGATCGAAGCCATCATCAAACCGTTCAAGCTCGACGAAGTCCGTGAAGCGCTGTCGGAGTTGGGGGTGAGCGGGCTGACCGTCACCGAGGTCAAAGGCTTCGGGCGCCAGAAAGGGCACACCGAGCTGTATCGCGGTGCGGAATATGTGGTGGATTTCCTTCCCAAAATCAAGGTTGAAGTGGTGATCAGCGCTGCCATGCTGGATGCGGCGGTCGAAGCCATCGTCAAGGCGGCCAATACCGGCAAGATCGGCGACGGCAAGATCTTCATCACCCCGGTGGAGCAGGTTATCCGCATCCGTACCGGCGAGACCAACGAATCTGCCCTGTAATTGGCCTGGCCACTGTGAATGGCTGGATATTGAATATCGATCTGTCAGCAAAGCCATTCTAGTCGGCCCTGTCTGATGAGCCTGATTCTGCTCAAACGCAATGAGATCGTGGCCGGCATGCCGGCCCCGTGGCCGTTATACGACCAGAATTACACGTTGCTGCTGGGGCGTGGCGAACTGGTCCGGGACGAGACGCACATCGATGCGCTGCTGGCCGGTGGTGCCTGCCATGAATTGTCGTGGGAAATGGCGGGAAACGAGCAGCCGGAACCTTTGCCCGCGCCGGAAGAGCCGCTTGCCAGACCATCCGGCGCCAATGGAGCGAAGACGGCGTTTACTTTCGAGGATCTGAATCTGAAAGTGGAAGACAAGCTGCAGCTCGAACCCCCGGCGCAGCTCACCCGCGAACGTTTCACCGTCAAAGTGATCGGATTTCTGCGCGGCGCCAGTTTGCTGGTCACCATGCCGATTACAGCCAATGGCCTCAGGCTCCAGCTCCTGGAGAAAGAGAAACTGGTGATGCGTTCTTTTTCCGGACAGAATGCTTTCGGATTCGCCTGCACCATCGAGCGGATAATCAAGATTCCCTTTGAATACATGCATCTGTCGTTTCCGGAGGAAATCCAGGGCATCATGATCCGCAAGGCGCCACGCGTTAAGACGCGCATCATTGCGGCGGTGCGGGACAGCAAATCCGCAGAGGCGGAGCAGGTGCCGGCGCTCATTTCCGATATCAGTGCCAACGGCGTGTCGCTTGAGGCCAAGGCCGCGCTGGGTGAAAAAGGCGACATTCTCAATCTGTCATTCCGGGTGCAATTGCACAATATCGATGCCTATCTGTCCCTGAAGGGCACTATCCGGGCCATATCCACCGCCGATGCGAGCGACGCTACAAAAACGGGCATGGTGCGCCACGGTATCGAATTCCGGGATTTGCCGCCCAACGACAGCGTCATCCTGCAAAGCCTGATCTATCAGCAGATGATCGAAAACCCGCACAAGTTGGCGTAGAAGATCGTCGGCGGAATTTCAATCCGTTCCGCCATGCCCGTTTCTGCGACGGGGCTCCCGCAAGCCGCAATCCAGCCGTTGAGTCGAAGCGCCGCTTCGGTTACAATGCGCGCCCTGTTTATCCGGCAACCGCAGGATAAACAGTAATTCGCACACTCGTTCATGTTGGGGTGTCCCTTCTGGGGATCAGGCTGGCGGGTGGAAGACTTAACCCTTAACGATTGGAGTAATCAAATGGCTGTAACTATGCGTCAAATGCTGGAGGCGGGTGTCCATTTCGGTCACCAGACCCGTTTCTGGAATCCCAAGATGGCCCCCTATATCTTCGGCCATCGCAACAAGATTCATATCGTCAACCTGGAAAAGACCGTCGTGATGTTCAACGACGCGCTGAAGGAAGTACGCAAGATCGCAGGGAAAAAGGGCACCATCCTGTTCGTGGCGACCAAGCGTCAGGCGCGCGAAATCATCCGCGAAGAAGCTCAGCGCTGCGGTTCTCCCTTCGTCGATCACCGCTGGTTGGGCGGCATGCTGACCAATTTCAAGACTGTGCAGACCTCCATCAAGCGCCTGCGCGATCTGGAAGCGATGATTGAAGACGGCAGCATCGAGAAGGTCTCGAAGAAAGAAGGCCTGATGTTGCGCCGCGAACTGGAAAAGTTGGATCGCAGCCTGGGCGGCATCAAGGACCTGCAAGGCCTGCCTTCCGCCATCTTCGTGATCGACGTCGGCTACCAGAAGGGCACCGTTACCGAAGCGCAGAAGCTGGGTATCCCTGTCATCGGTGTGGTGGATACCAACCACAGCCCGATCGGCGTGGACTATGTGATCCCCGGCAACGACGACTCCAGCCAGGCGATCCGCTTGTACGCACGCGGCGTGGCCGATGCGATCCTGGAAGGCCGCGAGCAGGCCTTGAACGATCTGACCGCACAAGTCGCGGAAAGCGCTGCATAAACAGCCTTCCCGCAACGAGGGGGCGCAAGCCCCCTTTTTTGTAACCTGAATTCAGTTGAAATCATTAGGAGTGTGACATGGCAGAGATCACCGCAGGTATGGTGAAAGAACTGCGCGAGGCGACTGGCCTCGGCATGATGGAATGCAAAAAGGCGCTGGTCGAGACCAATGGCGACGCCAAGGCGGCTGAAGAGCTGCTGCGCATCAAGAGCGGCGCGAAGGCCAGCAAGGCTGCTTCGCGCGTAACGGCGGAAGGCGTGATCGGTTCGTTCCTGGCAGCCGACGGCAAGACCGGCGCCGTGGCGGAAGTAAACTGCGAAACCGATTTCGTGGCCAAGAACGACGATTTCATGGCGTTTGCCAGGAACGTGGCGCAAACCGTGGCGCAAAAGAACCCGGCGGACATCGATGCGTTGCTGGCATTGCCCATCGCCAACGGTTCCGATACGGTCGAAGAGACCCGCAAGGCACTGGTGATGAAGCTGGGCGAGAACCTGAGCGTGCGCCGTTTCGAGCGCTATGAAACATCCACCGGCAAGCTGGCGACCTACCTGCACGGCAACAAGATCGGCGTGATGGTGAACTTCACCGGCGGCGACGAGACCTTGGGTAAGGACTTGGCCATGCACATCGCCGCGAGCAAGCCGAAGTCGGTCGATGCATCCGGGGTGAATCCGGAAGACATCGCCACCGAGCGCCGTATCGCCATCGAGAAGGCCAAGGAGTCCGGCAAGCCGGAAGCGATGCTGGAGAAGATCGCCGAAGGTACCGTGCAGAAGTTCCTCAAGGAAGTCACGCTGCTGGGACAGGTGTTCGTCAAGGCGGAAGATGGCAAGCAGACCATCGAGCAATTGCTGAAAAGCAAGGGTGCTTCGGTGACCGCATTCCAGATGTTCATCGTTGGCGAAGGTATCGAGAAGAAAGTGGAAGATTACGCCGCTGAAGTTGCTGCCGCTGCCGCTGCCGCGAAAAAAGGCTAAAAGGAAACCATATCCATGACTGCTCCCGCCTACAAACGCATCCTGCTCAAACTTTCCGGCGAAGCCCTGATGGGAGACGACAGCTACGGCATCAACCGTGCGGTCGTCGAGCGCATCGTGGCGGAGATCAAGGAAGTATCCGAGCTGGGGGTGGAAGTGGCGATGGTGATCGGTGGCGGCAACATCTTCCGCGGCATGGCGCCTGCCGCCGCGGGAATGGACAGGGCTACCGCCGATTACATGGGCATGCTGGCCACGGTGATGAACTCGATGGCTTTACAGGACGCGATGACGCGCGCGGGACTGGAGTGCCGCGTGCAGTCCGCCCTGAGTCTGGAGCAAGTGGCCGAGCCGTTCATCCGCGGCAAGGCCTTGCGTTACCTGGAGGATGGCAAGGTGGTAATCTTTGCGGCGGGTATCGGCAGTCCGTTCTTTACCACCGATACTGCCGCTGCCTTGCGCGGGGTGGAGATGTCTGCCGATGTGGTGATCAAGGCCACCAAGGTGGATGGCGTCTATACCGCCGACCCGAAGAAGGATCCCAAAGCGACCCGATACCAGAAAGTGAGCTTTGACGAAGCCATCGGCAAGGACCTGAAGGTGATGGACGCGACGGCGTTGACCCTTTGCCGCGACCAGAAGCTGCCTATCATCGTATTCAGCATTTTCAAGGCAGGCGCGCTGAAGCGGGTGGTGATGGGGCAGGACGAGGGGACTCTCGTCCACTGTGATTGATTTCGGAGAATGATGATGATTGCTGACATCAAGAAGAACGTCGAACAGAAGATGAGCAAGTCGCTGGAGGCGCTGAAAGTGGACTTGGGCAAGATCCGCACGGGGCGCGCGCATACCGGCATCCTGGATCACGTGATGGTGGACTACTACGGCAATCCGACGCCGGTAAACCAGGTGGCGAACGTCACGTTGACCGATGCGCGCACCATCGGCGTGCAGCCGTACGAGAAAAACATGGTTGGCCCGATCGAAAAGGCGATCCGCGACTCCGATCTGGGGCTGAACCCGGCCACCAACGGGGATTTGATCCGTGTACCGATGCCGATGCTGACCGAAGAGCGTCGCCGCGACCTGATCAAGGTGGTCAAGAGCGAAGGCGAAAACGCCAAGGTCGCGGTGCGCAACATCCGCCGCGATGCGAACGAGCAGCTCAAAAAACTGCTCAAGGACAAGGAGGTCGGCGAGGACGAGGAACGCCGCGCGCAGGATGAGGTGCAGAAATTGACAGACCGTTTTGTCGCCGAAATCGATAAATCCCTGCAGGCCAAAGAAGCTGACTTGATGGCGATATAGGCGCGCCATCGATACGATAATGGCACTGCCCTTCTTCAGTTCCACCCGCACCATTCCCGACATCACTGCTGTCCCGCGTCACATCGCCATCATTATGGATGGCAATGGGCGCTGGGCGAAGCAGCGCCTCATGCCCCGCGTCATGGGGCATCAGCGCGGCGTGGAAACGGTGCGCGAAATGGTCAAGGCCTGTCGCCAGATGGGGGTCGAATATCTCACGCTGTTCGCCTTCAGCAGCGAGAACTGGCGCCGGCCTGCCGACGAGGTCTCGTTCCTGATGCAGCTGTTCCTGAAGATGCTGGAGCGCGAAGTGGGCAAGCTGCACGAGAACAACATCCGCCTGAAGGTCATCGGCGATCGCAGCCGCTTCGACGCGGAACTCGTGCGCCATATCGAATCTGCCGAACAACTCACGGCCAATAACACCAGTCTGACCCTGACCATCGCGGCCAATTACGGCGGGCGCTGGGACATCATGCAGGCGATGCACGCGTTGAGCCAGGCCCATCCGGAGCGAGCCAGCGCGTTTGCCGAGGAAGAACTCACCCCCTATCTTTCCATGCACTACGCACCGGAACCCGATTTGTTCATCCGTACCGGCGGCGAACAGCGCATCAGCAATTTCCTGCTGTGGCAACTGGCCTATACGGAACTGTATTTCACCGACACCTTATGGCCGGCGTTCGACCGGGCAGCGCTGGAGGCGGCCATCCAGTCATATCGGAAGCGCGAGCGCCGGTTCGGACGCACCAGCGAACAATTGAGCGAGGACAAGAAGAATGCTTAAACAGCGCATCATCACAGCCAGCATATTGTTTGCCTTGTTTCTCGGTGCGCTGTTCGGCTTGCCCGCGATAGGCTGGCAGGGACTGGTGCTGCTCATGGTGGGGCAGGGTGCGGTGGAGTGGGCGCGCCTGTCTGGCCTGAAAGGCCGTGGGGCATCGGCCTATTGGCTGGTCACCCTGGCAGTGATGGGCGGCATGATGTGGTTTGACAACGGCGTCGCGCCGAACCAGCAGAATCTGTTGCATCTGGCCTGGTATTCCCTGGCCGTGCTGCTCTGGGTGCTCGTGGTCCCGGCCTGGCTGATTGCGGGCTGGCGCCCGCAGAATCGCTGGCTGCTGGGCGCGGTCGGATGGGTCGTGCTGTTGCCGACGGGACTGGCGATGCTCGATCTGCGCGCATTCAGCCCCTGGGTGCTGCTGTTCGTGATGACGGTGGTGATGATGGCGGACATCTCGGCTTACTTTGCCGGCAAGCGCTTCGGCAAGAACAAGCTGGCCCCGGCCATCAGTCCCGGCAAGACCTGGGAAGGGGTGGCCGGTGCAATGTTCGGCGTGACGGTCTATGTGATTGTCGTTGTCTGGTCGAGCGGGCTGTACAGGCACTATCCGCTGTTCCCCGGCATCATCATTGCGGGATGGTGGTGGGTGGCGCTGGCGGTGATCGGCGACCTGTTCGAGTCCGCCATCAAGCGCCAGGCTGGCGTCAAGGATAGCGGCGCATTGTTGCCCGGCCACGGCGGTTTGCTGGACCGTATCGATGCATTGACCTCCACCTTGCCTTTCGCGGGCATAGCGCTGATCCTGCAAAGGCTGGAATGAACAAGCTTACCCGCCTCACTGTACTCGGATCCACCGGCAGCATAGGCAAGAGCACGCTGGATGTGGTTGCGCGTCATCCGGACAGGTACCGGATCGTTGCGCTCACCGCACAGCGGCAGGACGAACTGTTATTCGAACAATGCCAGCGCTTCCAGCCGGTTTATGCGGTGCTGCTGGACGAGGAGGCGGGCGATCGGTTGAGCAAGCGGCTTGCTGCTGCCGGGATCGAAACCGAGGTGTTGTGCGGGATGGCAGCATTGGAACGGGTCTCGACCTTGCCGGAGGTGGATGCCGTGATGGCGGCCATCGTCGGCGCGGCGGGCATGCCGCCGACCCTGGCGGCAGCGCGTGCCGGCAAGAAGATCCTGCTGGCCAACAAGGAAACGCTGGTTCTGGCGGGGCATCTGTTCATGGAAGCGGTATATCGCAGCGGCTCGGCCTTGTTGCCCATAGACAGCGAGCACAATGCCATCTACCAGGCTTTGCCGCGCGGATATGCCGGGGACATGAAGCAGAGCGGCGTGCGCAAGATCCTGCTGACCGCATCTGGCGGACCGTTCCGCAACGCCACGCTGGAACAGCTGCAGCATGTCACGCCGGAGCAGGCCTGCGCGCATCCGAACTGGAGCATGGGGCGCAAGATTTCGGTTGATTCGGCCAGCATGATGAACAAGGGACTGGAAGTGATCGAGGCGCACTGGCTGTTCAATGCGCCCGCCGACGACATCCAGGTGGTGGTTCATCCGCAGAGCGTGATCCACTCCCTGGTGCAATACGTTGACGGCTCGGTGCTGGCACAACTCGGCAATCCAGACATGCGCACCCCCATCGCCTATGCCCTGGCCTATCCGGAGCGGATCGATGCCGGAGTGATGCCGCTCGATCTGTTCCAGGTGGCCAAACTCGATTTCATTGCCCCGGATTTCAACCGTTTTCCCTGCCTGGCGCTGGCATACCAGGCGTTGCGAGCCGGCGGCACGGTGCCCGCCCTGCTGAACGCAGCGAACGAAGTGGCCGTCGCCGCCTTCCTGGAGCGACGCATCTCCTTCCTCGACATTCCGCGCCTGATCGAAAGCGTGCTGGGAGAAGTGGCATGCGCGGAAGTGCATGCCTTGCAGGATGTGCTGGATGCCGATGCGGCAGCGCGTAGCGCAGCGCAGGAGTGGATTGCGCGATGAGCACCTTGCTTGCATTCGTCGTCGCCATCGCCATCCTGGTGGTGTTCCATGAACTGGGGCACTATGCGGTGGCGCGCCTGTGCGATGTGAAAGTGCTGAAATTCTCCATCGGTTTCGGTAAGTCGGTCTATTCCAGACGCTTCGGCCGCGGCGAGACCGAATGGGTGATTTCCGCTATTCCGCTGGGCGGTTACGTCAAAATGCTGGACGAACGCGAAGAGGAAGTGGCCGAGCACGAGTTGCCGCGCGCCTTCAACCGCAAGCCGGTATGGCAGCGCATGGCCATCGTGGTGGCCGGACCGGTCGCCAACCTGCTGCTGGCTGTCGCGCTGTATTTCGTCCTGCTGGTCCACGGGATTCCCGGCATCAAGCCGCTGCTGGGAGAGATCGCGGCGAATTCCCCGGCGGCAGCGGCAGGCCTGCAAAGCAAACAGACGATCGTCAGCATCAACGGCCAGCCAACCCCGAGCTGGCAGGAGATACGCTGGATCCTGCTCGATCTCGTGCTGCGGCAGCAGCCGGCCAACTTCGAGCTGCAGAACAGCCGGGGAGACAGAGTGTTCCGCGTGATGGAGGTGAACAGCCTGACGGCAAGCGACCTGGATGGCGATTTCATGCAGAAACTCGGCCTGCAGCCTTTTCAGCCGCCGGTCTATCCCATCATCGGCAAACTGGTCGAAGGCGGAGAGGCGCAACGTGCCGGATTGCAGGTGAACGACCGGGTACTGCGGGCAGATGGACAGAACATCTCGCTGTGGGATGACTGGGTGAACCTGGTTCGCAGCCATCCCGGCACGCCCGTGGAAGTGGAGATCGAGCGCGCGGGCGCCATTTTGAAACTCAGCCTGACGCCTGCGGTCATCGACGAGGGGGGCAAGAAGATAGGCCGCATCGGCGCGGCGGCCATGATCGACAAGCCCGCGTTCGAAGCGATGCTGACCAGGGTGCGCTACCCGCTCGCGGCCGCTTTCCCCGAGGCGCTGCGCCGGACCTGGGAGACCGCCGTTGTAAGCCTGAAGATGATGGGCAAGATGGTGCTGGGCGAGGTGTCGTTGAAGAACCTCTCCGGCCCCATTACCATTGCCGATTACGCCGGGCAGTCGGCACAGATGGGGATCGGGGCCTATATCGGCTTTCTCGCCCTGATCAGCATCAGCCTGGGCGTGCTGAATCTGATGCCCATACCTTTATTGGATGGCGGGCATTTGCTGTATTATTCTGTCGAATTGCTCAAAGGCAGCCCGGTTTCGGAAGGGATGTGGGAAGCAGGACAAAGAGTAGGGATTGCACTGTTGGTTACCATGATGGCTTTTGCGTTGTATAACGATATCAGCCGCCTGATTTTAGGTTGAACACAATAATGAATTTGATAAAACTGGCGGGCTTGTTTCTGTTGTTGTACAGCACATCTGTTTTGGCGATCGAACCGTTCACCATCAAGGATATCCGTGTTGAAGGCGTCCAGCGGACCGAGCCGGGTACGGTGTTCAGCTACCTGCCGGTCAAGGTGGGCGACGTCATGGATGATCAGCATGCGACCGCATCTCTGCATGCCTTGTTCGCTACCGGCTTCTTCAAGGATATCGAGTTGAGGATGGAGGATGATGTGCTGATCGTGGTCGTGAAAGAGCGTCCGACCGTGGCAAGCGTTGAAATCACCGGCGTGAAAGAGTTCCCCAAGCAGCAGCTGATCGACAACCTCAAATATGTCGGCTTGGCGGAAGGGCGGATCTTCGACAAGTCGGCGCTGGAAAAATCCGAAAACGAACTGAAGCGCCAGTACATTGCGCGCGGCAAATACTCCGTGGTGGTGAAAACCGTGGTGAAGGACCTGGAGCGCAACCGTGTGGCGGTGAGTTTCAATGTGGAAGAGGGCGGCTCTTCCAAGATACGGCGCATCAATATCGTGGGTAACCAGGTGTACAGCGAAAAGGAACTGATCGGCGTGATGCAGCTCACCACGCCGGGCTGGTTCACCTTCTTTACCAAGAACGACCAGTATTCCAAACAGAAGCTGTCAGCCGACATGGAGAGCCTGCGTTCCTACTACATGAATTCCGGCTACATGGACTTCAACATTGAATCGACGCAAGTGTCGATCTCGCCGGACAAGAGAGACATCTATATCACCCTGAATATTTCGGAAGGCGAAAAATACACGGTTTCGGACATCAAAGTGGCGGGAAGCCAGGCTGTGCTTACGCACGACGAGATCCTCAAACTCATCAGCCTTCACCCCGGCGACGTATTCTCGCGCGATGCCGTCACCGAATCCACACGCAAGATATCTGAACGTCTCGGCGAGGAAGGCTATGCGTTTGCCAACGTGAATGCGGCACCTGACGTGGACAAGGAGAAGCACCAGGTGGCATTCACCTTCGTGGTCGACCCCATGCAGCGTGCCTACATCCGGCGCATCAACATCACCGGCAACGACAAGACCAGGGATGAAGTCATACGCCGCGAGTTCCGCCAGATGGAAAGCGGCTGGTTCTCCACCTCCAAGATCAAGAAGTCCAAGCAGCGCGTGGACAAGCTGGATTACTTTTCCGAGGTGAACCTGGATACCTCGCCGGTACAGGGAACCAGCGACCAGATGGATGTCAACATGAAGGTCACCGAGAAGACGACCGGCAGCTTCCAGATCGGTGCAGGTTACAGCAGCCTGGAAAAAGTGACGCTGATGGGCGGCATCACGCAGGCGAACGTGTTCGGCACCGGGAATGTATTGTCCACACAAGTCAATACCAGCAGGTTCAACCAGGTCTATTCGGTCAACTACACCAATCCTTATTACACCGACGATGGCATCAGCCGCGGATTCAACTTCTACAAGCGCAGGACCGATACCACCATGCTCGCGATCATGAGCCAGTACACGTCGGATACTTACGGTGCGGGAGTGAGTTACGGGATACCGATCAACGACGACGAGATGTTCCATCTGGGCGTATCGCTGGAGCAGACCACGATCGGCCTGACCCCCTATAGCCCCCCGCAATTCACCACATACATCAACACCTTCGGGCCGACGAACAAGAATGAAATCGGCAACATCGGCTGGTCGAGAGATACTCGTGACAGCGCGATATATACCACTTCCGGCACGATACAGCGCTCTTTCATCGAAATCAGCATTCCTTCATCCGACCAGCGATATTACAAATGGACCTATCAGAATCAATGGTTCCATGGGCTCACGCGTAATCTGACCCTGATGACGAATGGGGATGTGGGTATCGCGGGCGGTTATGGCGGGATGCCGCTCCCGTTCTTCAAGAACTTCTATGCCGGCGGCGTCGGTTCGGTGCGCGGTTATGACCCGAATACATTGGGCCCCCGCGACATGTACGGATTCTCGATGGGCGGCAACAAGCGCCTGGTGGGCAATGTCGAACTGATGTTCCCCATGCCGGGCATGGAAAAAGACCCCTCGGTGCGACTGAGTGCATTTGTGGATGGCGGTGAGATAATAGGCTCCGGCGGACAGACGCCGGGGACCGATGGGATGCGCTATTCTTCCGGCATCGCGTTGACCTGGTTCTCGCCGGCGGGGCCGCTGAAACTGAGTTGGGCACGGCCCTTGAACAATCAGCCGCAAGACAACATACAGCCTCTCCAGTTCACCTTGGGCTCGATGTTCTGACCTATTCGAAGGAGCATGAAATGAGAACGTTACTTTGTGCAGGGTTGATGTTTTTTGCCTGTATCGTACAGGCTCATGCCGACGGCTCGCGTATCGGTGTGGTCGATACCGAACGCATCCTGCGCGAATCGGAACAGGCCGTTCGCGCCGAGAAGAAGATCGAGCGCGAATTCGCCTCCCGCGACCAGGAGATCAAGAAGCTGATCAAGCAGAGCAAGGATCTGCAGGCTTCGCTGGAGAAAGACGGGTCGAACATGTCGGATCCGGTGCGCCGCACCAAGGAACGCGAACTGGCCAATATGAACCTGACCTTGCAGACGCTGCAGCGCGAATTTCGCGAAGACCTGAACCTGCGCAAGAACGAAGAACTGACGGCGGTGCTGGCCCATGCGGACAAGGCGATACGCGAGATTGCCGAGAGCGAGCAATACGACGTCATTTTGCAGGAAGCGGTCTATCGCAATCCCAAGGTGGATATCACGGACAAGGTCCTGAAGTATCTTGCCAACGAGGCGCCCGATAAATCCGAGAAGTGATCTGAAAGAATCGTCCTGATGGAACGTACAGCCTACCGACTGGCAGACATCGTAGCGCGCTTCGGCGGGCAGGTGCTGGGAGATGCCGATACCCGAGTGCGGCAGATCGGCACGCTGGAACACGCCGCAGCCGGGCAGATCACCTTCCTGGCCAATGCCAAATACCGCAGCCAGCTCGAACGCAGCCGCGCCTCCGCAGTGATCCTGTCAAAGGCCGATGCGGAAGCGACATCGATGCCGCGTATCGTTTGCGACAATCCCTATTCGTATTTCGCCAGGCTTTCTGCATTTCTCAATCCATTGCCGGAATGCATTCCGGGCATCCATCCCTCGGCCGTCATCGGCAAGGGCGCTCAGATATCTGCTCAGGCTCATATCGGCCCGCATGTGACGATCGGGGCGGATGCAGTCATCGGCGCAGGTACGGTGGTGATGGATGGATGCAGTATCGGTGAGCGCGCAACCCTGGGGCAGCACACGCGCTTGTACCCGCGAGTGACGGTCTATCACGACTGCATCGTCGGCGACCACGTCATCGTGCATTCCGGCGCGGTGATCGGGGCAGACGGTTTCGGCATCGCCATGGAAGAAGGCAGATGGCTGAAGATTCCGCAGATCGGTCGTGCGGTCATCGGCGATCACGTCGAAATCGGCGCGAATACGACCATCGATCGCGGCGCCCTGGACGATACGGTGATCGAGGAGGGCGTGAAGCTGGACAATCAGATACAGATCGCGCACAACGTCCGCATCGGCGCCCATACCGCCATCGCCGGCTGTGTGGGGATCGCCGGCAGCGCAACCATCGGCAAATATTGTCGCATCGGCGGCAGCGCGGGCATCCTGGGTCACCTGCAGATCGCGGATCATGTCGAGATCGCTTCCTTCACGCTGATCGGGAAATCCATAACGGAAGCGGGCAGCTATGCCGGAGTATTCCCGTTCAGCAAGAACGACGAGTGGCGCAGCAATGCAGTGCATCTGCGGCATCTCGGCGACCTGGTCAAGCGCGTCAAGGCATTGGAAAAAGAGCTGGAATCATTAAAAGGGGAGAAAGTATGAGTACCGCGATGGACATCCATGAGGTGTTGCAGCACTTGCCGCACCGCTATCCGTTCTTGCTGATCGATCGAGTACTCGAGGTCGTTCCGAACGAAAAGATCGTGGCGCTGAAGAACGTATCCATGAACGAACCGTTCTTCCCCGGCCACTACCCGCATCATCCGGTGATGCCGGGTGTGCTGGTGATCGAGGCGATGGCGCAGGCTGCCGCCATCCTGTCGTTCAAGACCATGGGCACCCTGCCCAGCGACGATTCGGTGTACTACTTCGTCGGTATCGACAATGCGCGCTTCAAACGCCCCGTCAGCCCCGGCGATCAACTGATCTTCACCGTGACGATAGGCATGAACCGGCGCGGCATGTGGAAATTCATCGGCAAGGCGGAGGTGGACGGCCAGGTTGCCGCCGAAGCCGAGCTGATCTGCACCTTGCGGACCAAGTAATGGACAGCTTGCGCCATCCGACCGCGATCATTCACCCGCATGCCAGACTGGCCGACGATGTCTCGGTCGGCGCCTATTCCATCATCGGCGAGCACGTCGAGATCGGCGCCGGAACTGTGGTCGGGCCGCATGTGGTCATCGACGGCCACACCACCATCGGCAGGGGCAATCGTTTTTTCCAGTTCAGCTCCATTGGTGAAATTCCGCAGGACAAGAAATACAAGGGCGAGCCGACCCGGCTGATCATCGGCGACAACAACACCATCCGCGAGAGCTGTACCTTCAATCTGGGCACCGTGCAGGACGGCGGCGTCACCTCCATCGGCAGCGATAACTGGATCATGGCCTATGTGCATGTGGCGCACGACTGCCACATCGGCAATCACAACGTGATTGCCAATTCCGTCCAGTTCGCCGGCCACGTGACGGTCGGCGACCACACCCTGATCGGTGGCATGAGCGGCATCCACCAGTTCGTGCGCATCGGCGATTTCGCCATGATCGGCTTCCAGACGCGCCTGTCGCAGGACCTGCCACCGTTCGTGACCGCCGTCGGCAATCCGGCCGAAGCCAAGGGACCGCACCAGGAAGGGCCGCGTCGCGCCGGTTATTCGGCCGCCCGTCTCGACATGCTGAAGCTGATGTACCGCACCTTGTATCGCGCCGGCAGCAGCTTCGATGCGGCCAAGCAGGAAATCGCCGGCCTGCGCGGACAGGTACCCGAGGCCGATGCGGATATCGATAACATGCTGACCTTCTTGAGCAATGCCAGCCGCGGCATCGTCCGTTAAACATTCCATGAATTCGACTACCAAAACCATTGCCATGGTCGCCGGCGAAGCTTCGGGCGATCTTCTTGGCAGCCTGCTGATGGGTGCCATCAGGCAGGTTGCACCCAATGTGCGTTTTATCGGTATCGGCGGCCCCAAGATGCAGGCCGAAGGAATGGAAATCCTGTTCCCGATGGAGAAACTGGCGGTGAACGGCTACCTGGAGGTGCTGCGGCATTACCGCGAACTGGTCGGGATCCGCCGCGATTTGCGCGAGCGTTTCATTGCGCAACCGCCGGACATCTTCATCGGCGTGGATGCGCCGGATTTCAATCTCGATCTCGAACTGGCGTTGAAACAGCATGGCATCACCACAGTCCATTACGTCAGTCCGTCGATCTGGGCATGGCGCGGCGAGCGCATCCACAAGATCAGGCAAGCGGTGTCGCATATCCTTGCGTTGTTCCCGTTCGAGGCGCCGCTGTATCAGCAAGCGGGGGTTCCCGTCAGCTATGTCGGGCATCCGCTGGCAGACATATTGCCGGAAGCGCCCAAGCGCGCCGAGATGCGCGAACAGATGCGCATCATGCCCAGGAATGCCAAGGTGTTTGCCTTCCTTCCCGGCAGCCGCCAGGGCGAAGTGCGCCGCCTCGCCAGGACCTTCATCGAGACGGCGAAGCTGATTCTGCAACAGCTGCCCGAAGCGCAATTCCTGGTCCCACTGGCGAGCCGCGAAACCCGTACCATCTTCGAAAACGAGATATGGAAACTGGAAGCGCAGCAATTGCCCATCACCCTGCTGTTCGGTCACGCGCACGATGCCATGATCGCCGCCGACGGCGTGCTGGTTGCCTCCGGTACCGCCACGCTTGAAGCTGCCTTGCTCAAGCGTCCCATGGTCATCACCTACAAGATGTCCGGTTTGTCCTACTGGCTGGCCAAGCGCAAACAATATCTGCCCTATGTGGGATTGCCGAACATTCTGGCCGGTAAATTCGTCGTGCCGGAGATATTGCAGGACGATGCCACGCCGGAGAATCTGGCGCAGGCCTTGCTGAATCTCGTCAACAGCAAACAGGCGGTGGCGGAACTGGAACAGATATTCGCCCAGATGCACCAGACCTTGCGCCAGGACACCGCACAGAAAGCGGCTGCAGCCATCCAGCCCTATCTGGCATGAGCAATATCCTGCTCGTCTGCGGTGTGGATGAAGCGGGACGGGGACCATTGGCCGGGCCGGTGAGTGCAGCCGCCGTCATCCTCGATGATGCCCATCCCATTGCGGGCCTGGCCGACTCGAAGAAACTTTCCGAAAAGCAACGCGACCTCCTGGCCCCCAACATCCGCGAGCGCGCCCTGGCCTGGGCCGTTGCCTACGCCGAGGTGGACGAGATCGACCGGCTGAATATCCTGCAAGCCACGTTGCTGGCGATGCGCCGTGCCGTGCTGGCATTGCCTGTCCAGCCGCATCAAATCCTGGTCGACGGCCTGCATTGCCCGCAGACCGGCATTGCCAGTCAGGCTATCGTCAAAGGGGACAGCAAGGTCGCGGCGATCTCCGCAGCCTCCATACTGGCCAAGACCGCACGCGACGAACTCATGCTGAATCTGCATGAGCGGTATCCGCAATATGGCTTCGATGGCCACAAGGGTTACCCGACCGCAGCGCACCTTGCCGCATTGCGCGAGCACGGTGTTTCCGAGGTGCACCGCCGCAGCTTCAAGCCGGTGCGCGACCTGCTTTTCCCTTCTGCTCATCCGGGTACATAGCCGGGCGATTTGGCGTCTGCCAGACGGGAAGGAGTATCATTGAAAACGTGCAGAGGAATATCCAGTCTGCCTGATCCGTTCGACAACCCATTTGAATCGATTGCATACCATCATGACCCTGTTCAAACTTATTCATCTCGTCGCCGTGCTCATCTGGGTCGGCGGTATGTTCTTCGCCTATGTCGTGCTGCGTCCGGCAGCTGTTGACGTGCTGCAGCCGCCGGAGCGGCTGCGTCTGTGGAACAACGTGTTCCGCCGCTTCTTCAACTGGGTGTGGGGCGCGGTCGCGGCGATCCTTGCCAGCGGGCTATACATGATTTATCTGTACGGCGGGATGTCGGGAGTTCCGCGTTTCGTCCATATCATGTTGCTGCTTGGCCTGATCATGATGGGCATCTATGGCTATGTATTCTTTGCCTGCTATGTGCCGCTCAGCCTGCATGTCGCCAAGGAGCGCTGGAAAGAGGCTGGCGAGATACTGGGCAAGATACGCAAACTGGTCGGGGTAAACGTGGTGTTGGGCCTGCTTACCGTATGCGTCGCGATGATCGGGGCAATGCCGGCCTGAGGTCGCCGTCTTCGAGCGTTCGGCTGCATGCCGCATGCTCTCCGTTGTTTCGGGCTTCTGATGGATAGTGGCTGGAGCAGATATGACAAGCGTATCCAAATCATTGCATTGGCGGATTGCATCAAGATTACTGATCGCCTGGCTGGTGCTGTCTGCAATTGCCGGCTCGGCTGCCTACTATTTAGAGCAAGGGCAACTGGACGATTTTGTCTCCGGGCTGGTGGGGGAAGAGGCCAGCCGAATCAGCGTGCATATCGCACCGAAGTCCTTTGAAACCCACCTTGACCAATATCTCCCCGCAATCGAAAAGACCCTGGCCGAATCGCGTTTCGTCGGTATCCGTCTGTATGGAGCCCAGCAAAAAATACTGCTGGAACGTTGGAACACATCCGACGCCAAGGTGGCTGAGGATATCGCTGCCCACCACCATCGCTTTCTCGGCATTCCGGGCAAGCTGGCGCGGAATTACTGGATAGACGAAAAACTGTACATCCAGTCGGTCCGGCCGCTGTCCGAAGGCAGGCAGATATACGGTTACCTGGAGGGGATCTATCAGGTCGATGCGCACGTCACGGCTGCGTTGATACGCCACATCGAAGATGTCGTGATCGCCGTGGTGGTCATGGTTACGCTGACGAGCCTGGTGCTGTATCCCGTCATTCTTTCCCTCAACCGCCAGACGATCAGGCTGGCGGACGATTTGCTGCAAACCGATCTGGATCTGCTCCAGACCTTGGGCAGCGCCATTGCCAAGCGTGATTCCGATACCGATGCCCACAATTACCGTGTCACGCTTTACGCAGTCAAACTGGCCGAGTCTCTCAACCTGAAGCGCGCCGAAATCCAGTCGCTGATACTGGGGGCATTCCTGCATGATGTGGGCAAGATCGGCATACCCGACCATATCCTGCTTAAACCGGGTGAACTGACCCCGGAAGAGACCCGAGTCATGAGGACGCATGTCGAACTGGGCGCGGACATCGTCAGTCATTCCAACTGGCTGCATCGATCAAGAGAGGTGGTTCTGGGTCACCACGAGCGGTTTGACGGCAAGGGCTTTCCGCGCGGTGCCCGTGGCAGCGATATCCCGCTCATCGCCAGGCTCTTTGCGGTGGTCGATGTCTTCGATGCCCTGACGTCACGCCGCCCATACAAGGAACCGATCCCTTTCGACGAGTCGCTGCGCATATTGCGCTCCGAATCGGGCAGCCATTTCGATCCGGATATCCTCGCGGCCTTTGAAAAGATCGCCCTGGAGTATTACGAAAGCTTCTATCTGGCAGATGAAAAATCGCTGCAGACGATGCTGAAGAATGTCATGGCGAAATATTTCCTGATGGACATTCCGGACTGAACGGACCGCGTTCCGGCGATACGACGGCCTTGCCGGCAATCCGATCCGGAAACTTATTCGCCCAATTCCATCCGCCTCACATAATGGCAGGTGTAACCGTGAGGATGCTTGACCAGATATTTCTGGTGATACTCTTCGGCGCGGTAAAAGATGCCATATGGCACAACCTGGGTGACCAGCCTGGCTTGCCATTCGCCCGAGGCCTCCACGGTCTTGATCGTTTCTTCCGCGATTTTCTTTTGCATCTCGTCGAGATAGAAAATCGCTGAGCGGTATTGCGTGCCAATGTCGTTACCTTGCCGATTGGGCGTGGTCGGATTGTGCATGCGAAAGAATTCGAACAGCAGGTGGCGATAGGTTAGCCGGTGCGGATCAAACACGATCTTCAGCGATTCGGCATGGCCGCTATTTCCCGTCTTGACCGTTTCGTAGGTGGGGTCCGGTATGGTGCCACCGGTATAGCCGACGGTCGTTTCCAGCACGCCATCGATCTGGCGCACCAGTTCCTCCATGCCCCAGAAACATCCGCCTGCAAGATAAGCAGTCTGGTTGGTGTCGCTCGTCATATTGCTCCTTTCGGTTCGGCATGGTTCCCGGCATTCGCAGGATGCATGCCGGGCGGTCGATCCTGCGCGGAGTCGAAACCATGGCAGATCATAGTCACCGCATGAGTTGCCGCACAAGAGTTTTTCGAGGTAGCATCGTTCCATCGCTCTGGCACACGGCTTGATTGTATTCACGATCCGCCGGGACTTTCCGGGGCGATACTTGACAATTGCGCAGGACAATAAAGTACCTCAAAAGAGTTATACGCCTGCATACCTAATAGGTATGGACTTCGATCTGGGGTACGCGCCTAATTGGTGTACATATCGGTTGGATGTTGTATGTCGGCTGATATAAGGGTGGTTTTGGAATATAACTTGCATTCAACGAATAATCAGGAGATCAAAGAACTATGAAAACGATTCTGATCAGCATGGTCGCAGCAATGGGTCTGGCGGTTGCGGGTTCCACTCTGGCGGCAGACATGCCGGCGGCTGGCAAGGCCAAATGCGGCGCCTGCCATTCCATCGATGCCAAGATGGTCGGCCCGGCATGGAAAGACGTGGCCAAGAAATACAAAGGCGACAAGGATGCAGCCGGCAAGATCGCAGCCAATGTAACCAAAGGCGGCGCGTTCGGCTGGAAGATGGGCAACATGCCGCCCAAGGGCATGGGAGCAACGGATGCCGAGATCAAGAGCCTGTCTGAATTTATCGCCGGGCTGAAGTAGGGCGTTGTTGCTGCAAGTTCCAGGAGCGTCATGCTCCGGCAAAGCCGCACAACGGTTTTGCCGGAGCATGGCGCCCCGGTGTCGAATTCAAGGATGCATTCCACCGCAAAGCGCCGACTGCCGCATCACGGCATCGCGACGAGCTAACCACACTGGCTGAAGCACTGGAGATGGGCATGTCAAACATCAGATGGGCAATATTGATTGCAACGATGATGCTCAGCATGACCGCCCATGCGGCCGAGGCGCTCAGAGTCGAAATACCTCCGGAAATACAATCGCAGGTCAGGATGCTGGGATGCGATGCCTGCCATGGCTGGTCGCGAACCAAATTCGGGCCGGCGTGGCAGGATGTGGCCGATCGATATCGCGGCCAGACGAGTTATGCTTACAAGGGTTTCAATATCGACAGTGCCGGCGAGAAACTGCCACTGGTAGCCGGGCTGGTAAAGAAGATATCCAAGGGCGGCAAAGGCGAGTGGAACGAATACATCCCGATGGCGCCCAACGATCCGCAGGGCATTCATGCGAAAGAAATCACCAATATCGTCAATTTCATCCTGTCCATCCCTCCCAAGAAGTAACCTTCCGCAGCACGCCGTGCATGAACTGGCCGAACATTGATGAATCGCGCGGCATCCCGTTTGCGCTGCATCGTTTATTCCGAAGCGGGGCAGTCGCGTTTTTGCCCCGACTTCAGCATTGAATAATCAATTGATTTATTTTAATAAACAATCAATTGTGGCGATGGCGATAAAGTCGAATCCGACGCTATTCCACAATGTTTCCAGGGAGTGGCCTGTTTAAAGAAATCGTCATAATCAGCGCGCGCAGCTTGATTGTGGCAAACGCGTCTTCCAGACGTTTTTTCATATTGTTGTATCGAAGGGACAGCCTTCCGGCACTGTACTGGCAAAAATTGCGATTCAAGTTAGAATGACTTGTCTGTCCTTACATTGTTGTTTCAACTCCCCGGGGGAAAAAATGAAGAAAACTCTGCTTTCAATGCTCTTGCTTGGATGCGCGGCTCAGGTGTATGCGGCCGATTCGATCAAGCTGGCTATCACCGGCCCCTTTTCCGGCGGTTCGGCTCCGATGGGCGCATCCATGCGCGACGGCGCAAAACTGGCCATCGCCGAGATCAATGCGGCGGGCGGTATCGCCGTCGGCGGCAAGAAACTGAAGATCGAGGTCGTCGAGCGCGATGACGAAGGCAAGAACGACCGCGGTGCGCTGGTTGCACAGGAACTTGCTTCGATGGACGACCTCTCGGGCGTGATCGGTTCGGTCAATACCGGTGTCGTCATGGCGGGTGACAAGCACCTGCAGGAGAAAGGCATTACCAAGATCATCACCCCGGCCGCTGGCTCGGCTTCGATGACGCAGTGGGCCGACAAGACGGACAAGCCGGGACCGAAAGACCTGTCCATCTTCCGCTTTGCCGCACATGACGGCATCCAGGCTGCCATGGTGGTGGAAGAGGCGATCAATCGCAAGTTCACCAAGGTCGCGCTCCTGCACGATTCGACCAACTACGGCGTTTCCGGCCGCGATGACCTGCTGGCGCAGATCAAGGCACAGGGCAACAAGCTGGAAGTGGTCGCCACCGAGAAGTTCAACATCGGCGACAAGGACATGACGGCACAGTTGCTGAAGGCCAAGACAGCCGGTGCGCAGGCGATTCTGATCTGGGGTATCGGCCCCGAACTCGCCGCAGTCGCCAACGGCATGGACAAGATCGGCCTGAAGGTGCCGCTGATCGGCGGCTGGACGCTGTCGATGTCGAACTATATCGACAATGCCGGCAAGAACGGCAACGGCACCCTGATGCCGCAGACCTTCATCGAAGAGCCCATCACGGCGAAAGCCCGCAGCTTCATCGACGGCTATCACAAGACCTACAAGGTCGATCGCATCCCGTCCCCGGTTTCCGCCGCGCAGGGATACGATGCCGTGTATATCTTCGCCGCTGCGGTGAAGCAGGCACAAAGCACCGACACCAGGAAGATCAAGGAAGCACTGGAAGACCTGAAAGAGCCGGTCAAGGGCGTGATCGCCACCTGGAAGCACCCGTTCTCGAAGTGGAATCCCGCTGACGAACAGACTCACGAAGCGTTCCGTCGCGAGAATGCGGTCATGGGCATGGTCAAGGATGGTCGAGTGGTCTTTGCGAACGAAGCCGACAAGCAACGCCTCATCAAGCAAGAGAAGTAATCCATGGATGTAGTCCTCCAAATGGGGGTAAGCGGGGCCCTGATGGGCCTCGTTTACGCTCTGATCGCCTATGGCTTTCAACTCACTTTTGCCACCAGCAAAAGCATCAATTTCGGCCAGGGCGAGCTGGTCATGCTCTCGGCCTTCATCAGCCTGACCTTGCTCGACCTGGGGCTGCCTTACTGGTTGATGGTGCCGGCCGGCCTGCTGTGCGGTGTGCTGCTCGGACTGGTCGTGGAGCGACTGGCCGTGCGCCTTGCGCTGGAACAGAAGAGCGAAGGCTGGATCCTGATGACCATCATCCTCGGCCTGTTCGGATTTTCCGCAGCCGAGAACATCTGGGGCAGGGACGACCATCCCTTCCCGACGCCGATCTCTTCGGAACCCATGCATTTCTTCGGCATCAGCGTCACGCCGGTCGAACTGTCGGTCGCGATCGGGGTGCTGTCGGTGATGGGCCTGATCGAGCTGTTCAAACGCAAGACCCTGTGGGGCAAGGCGTTCGAGGCGGTCTCCGCCGATCGCGATGCGGCCGAGCTGATGGGCATCTCGGCGAAGCGCACCATCATGCTCTCGTACGGATTGTCCGGCATGGTCGCCGCGATGGCGGGCATCCTGGTTTCTCCCATCACCACCGTCGGGCCGACCATGGCATCGGCGCTCATCCTGAAGGCGTTCTCCGTGGCCGTGGTGGCCGGGCTCGATTCCGGCTTCGGCGTGGTGCTGATCGGCCTGTTCCTGGGAGCGCTGGAAAGTCTGGCGAGTTTCTATATCGGCAGCGGCTGGCGCGAAGCGCCCGGTTTGATCCTGCTCATTTTGGCACTGGCCATGAAACCCAACGGGGTGTTCGGCAAAGCCAGCATAAGGAAAGTATAAGTTGAAAAGAATCCTGCTCGTCAATGGCGCAGAGCTCGTCGCCTTCATCCTTCTTGCCTGCATCCCGCTCGCCGTCAGCAATGCCTATGTACTTGGGCTGCTGACGCTGCTGGCGATCTACGGCATCCTGCTGATCGGGCTGGACGTCAGCGTCGGCTATCTGGGCCAGGTGAATCTCGCGCACGCCGCTTTCCTCGGCCTGGGCGCCTATGCCGGCGGCTTGTGCGTGATGACGTTCGGTTTCACCCTGTTGCCGGCCTTGCTGGCCAGCCTGCTGGTCGGCTTTGCGTTCGGCGGCTTGCTGGCGTTTCCGGCGTTGCGCCTGGAAGGCCCGCAATTCGCGCTGGCCACGCTCAGCTTCTCCGCGCTGACCGCAACCACCCTGAACGAGTTGGAGAGCATCACGCAGGGAGCGCAAGGCCTGCAGGTGGACCGGCCGCTGCTGTTCGGTTTCCATCTCGATCCGCAGAGTTTCTTCTGGCTGTGCCTGGTCCTGCTGGCGTTCACCTGGGTTGCCATGAAGAATCTGCTGCATTCGCAATGGGGCAGGGCGTTCGAGGCATTGCGCGACAGTCCCATCGCCACCGATGCGATGGGAGTCGGCGTCTTCCGCCACAAGGTGGCGGCGTTTGCGCTCGGCTCCGGGCTGGGCGGGCTGGCCGGCGGCCTGTACGCCTTCAATTTCCAGTTCCTGCAACCGAACAGTTTCGTCTATGAACTGATGGTGATCCTGCTGCTCGGCGTGGTGCTGGGCGGCCGCAAGAGCCTGTGGGGCGCGTTCGTCGGCGCCTGCCTGATCGTGCTGCTGCCCAACCTGCTGTCCAACCGTTCGCTGTTCCAGGTGTTCTCCTTCATCGGGCTGTTCTTCGCGCTGGTGGCGGGAACGATCAGCTTCCGCAAACAGCGCAAGATCACATTCCAGGTGGCGGCTCCCATCGTCAGCATGACCCTGCTGGTCGCCGGCAGCCTGCTGGTGGTGAATACGGAAGACTGGCGCAAGGCGATCTTCGCGCTGATGCTGTTCTCGGTCGTGGTGGGATTGCCGGAAGGCCTGATGGGCTTTGCCGGCAAACAGCTGTCGCGGCTGTTCAAGGTGCCCGCGCGTCCATTGCCCGCGCCTTCCGCGCTGGAAACGGTATTGCCGAAGAAAGAAGAGCGCGGACTGTTGCTGGAACTCGTCGAGGTCAAACGGCACTTCGGCGGCATCAAGGCGGTGGATGGCGTGTCGATGCAGGTACAGGCCGGCCATGTGCACGGGCTGATCGGCCCCAACGGTTCGGGCAAGAGCACGCTGGTGAACGTCATCTCCGGCCTGTATGCGCCGAGCGCAGGTCAGTTGCGGCTGCGCGGCGAAGACCTGCCCAAAGGCAGCCTGTTCAAGGTAGCCAGAGCCGGGGTTGCACGCACCTTCCAGAACCTGCAATTGTTTGCCGAACTGAGTGCGCTCGAGAACGTCATGGTCGCCTCCGAGGGCGCGTACAGGAAGTCGCTGCCGCTCGTCCTGCTGGGCTTCGCCTACGGCGAGGAGCACAAGGCACGCGCGGATGCGCTGGCCCTGCTCGAACTGGTCGGCCTGGCGAACGAAGCGAGGACCAAGGCCAAGGACCTGCCGTACGGCGCTCAGCGTTTCCTCGAGATCGCGCGCGCGCTGGCGCGCAAGCCCAAGCTGCTGATCCTGGATGAACCCGCTGCGGGCCTGGCGCATCCGGATGTACTGAACCTCATCGAGATCGTGCGCAAGATCCGCGCGCGCGGCATCACCACCATCCTGATCGAGCACCACATGAGCGTGGTGAACGAGGTGTGCGATTTCGTCACCGTCCTCGACGAAGGCAAGATCATCGCGCAAGGCCTGCCCGATGAGGTCAAGCGTGATCCCCATGTCATCGCCGCCTACCTGGGCGACAGCAAGGAGGCATCGACCTCATCCAGGAAGCTCGGCGAATCCACCATGCTGCGGGTCGAGAACCTGCATGCCGGCTATGGCGCCAGCGAAGTGCTGAGCGGCGCCAGCTTCGAAGTGAGGACGGGGTCGGTGGTCGCACTGATCGGCGCGAACGGCGCCGGCAAGACCACGGCCATGCGCGTGCTGTCCGGCATGCTGAAGCCGAGCAAGGGCAAGGTGCTGCTGGATGGCAAGGAAGTGCAGCACCTGGGCGCTTCCCGGATCTCGCGCCTCGGGCTGGCGCACTCGCCGGAAGGCCGCAAGATTTTCGCGCCGCTCTCGGTCGAGGACAACCTGCTGCTTGGCGCCTACACCCGCCTGCCCAAGGTGTTCGGCTTCGCTTCCAGGGCCGGGGCGGACCTGGAGAAGGTCTATGCGCTGTTCCCGCGCCTGCACGAAAGGCGCAAGCAGGCGGCCGGCACGCTGTCCGGCGGCGAGCAGCAGATGCTGGCCATCGGGCGCGCGCTGATGGCCAACCCCAAGATCATCCTGCTGGATGAACCTTCCATGGGCCTCGCGCCGGTGATCGTGCAGGAAGTTTTCGTCATCATCAACAAGCTGAAGGAAGCCGGCATCACCATGTTGCTGGTCGAGCAGTTCGCCAAGAGCGCGCTGGAGGTGGCCGACTATGCCTACGTGCTGGAACATGGGCGCATCGCGGTCGAGGGCACGCCGGAAGAACTGGCCAGGAACGAGCGCGTACTGGCGGCGTATCTGGGTTGACGCCCCGGGAGCATCGGCTTAGATTTCGGCGTCTGCCGCCTGGCAGGCGGCAGATTTCGGGAAGGGATCGAGATGCTTGAAGACATGATCAGGAAATTCAGGGACGCCGAAGGGCGCTCGGAATTCGTCATCGCCGTCGTCTGCGACATACGCAACTTCTCCGGCTTCAGCGTCGGCCGCCAGGCGCCCGAAATCGCGATGTTCATTCGCAAGTTCTACGAGAAACTGCTCAGCGTGTATTTCACCGATGCCGTATTTGCCAAGCCCACGGGCGACGGCCTGCTGATGGCCTTCAGGTACAAATACGACCAGGCCGACCTGCTGTCGGTCGCCGAGTCTGTGCTGCGGCAATGCCAGAAAGCGATCAACGATTACCCGACCATGTTCACCGACGACCTGATGATCAACTATCCGCTGCCGGAAAGGATAGGCTTCGGCGTCGCGCGGGGCACCGCGTTCTGCCTGTATGCGGGCGAAGAGGTCATCGACTATTCCGGGCAGATCCTGAATCTGGCGTCCCGGCTGAACGACCTGGCCAAGCCGGGCGGGATCGTGGTCGACGGCGCCTTCCTGCTCGACGTCATTCCCAAGGCGCTGCAGGGCGACTTCCACATGGAGCAGGTTTACATCAGGAACATCGCGGAAGATTCACCGCATACCGTTTTCTGCTCGAAAGACGTGGTCATACCGGAATCCGCCAAGACCCCGATCAACTCGCACACCTGGGAAAAAATCGAACGTATCGTGCCGTACGGGCAGATCAAAAAGGTCGCGAGCATCTATTCGATCCAGTTGCCGGTCGAACCGGCCGCCAAAGACAAATGCAAGATCAAGATGTCCTGGAAGAGCATCGTCAATCCGGGGCACCTGACCAGCATAGAGGTGACCGACTTCTCGTTGATCAAGGACGCGGAGGGGAATCGCATCACCTTTGACCTCGCCAGCGAACGCGAGCGCCTGGCAGACGAAGAACTGAAATCGGATAGCGAAGTGACGATCTGCGTGCACTACGTCGCCAAGATCGTTCCCGCCAAGGCGGCGGCCAAATAAGCGGCGCGCCAGACATCCGGACATCGCAAGACGTGTGCTGTTGCAGCACGCGTCTTTTGTTTTTTTGAGGGTCAGGCCGGACCGGGCATGCTTTTGCGGTCAGGCTCCGTGCTGCGGGTTTATGCAGCATAATTGACGGCAGGCGAGCTTTGCTCGAGTGCCGGATTGCGGTCTGGAAGGACGGAAGGAACATCCATGGAAATATATGCTTACTGGTTCTTGTTGGCGTTGATACTGACCGGCCTGGAAATGGCGACGGGGACTTTTTACCTGCTGATGATCGCCATCGCGATGGCGGTGGGCGGACTGGCGGCCTTGCTCGGCGCCGGCATCAGCTGGCAGCTGGTGCTGTGCGCGCTGATGGTGGTCGCGGGCACTGTCATTCTGCGGCGCTGGAAAAGCAGCCGTCCCAGGGAAACGGTTGATGCCGGCCTCGATATCGGCCAGCCGGTAAAGGTACTCAAATGGAACGACGACGGCACGGCGCGCGTGCAATATCGCGGCGCCGAGTGGGATGCGGAAACCGAATCAGCCGAAGCGCCGCACGACGGTATGTTCTACATCAAGGCAGTGCGAGGCTCCAGCCTGGTCCTGACGCACCGCAAACCGCAGCAACATTAAGGAGAAGGAAACATGGAAATTGCTCTGTTCATACTGGTTGCAGCCATCATCTTCATCGTCAAGGCGCTCAAGGTCGTGCCCCAGCAGCACGCCTGGGTGGTGGAACGTCTGGGGCGTTTCCATGCGGTGCTGTCTCCCGGCCTCAACATCGTCATCCCGTTCATCGATAACGTTGCCTACAAACACCTGCTCAAGGAAGTCCCACTCGATGTGCCCAGCCAGATCTGCATCACCAAGGACAACACCCAGCTGCAGGTGGACGGCATCCTGTATTTCCAGGTCACCGATCCCCGTCTGGCTTCCTATGGCACCAGCAACTACATCATGGCGATCACGCAGCTCGCGCAGACCACCTTGCGTTCGGTGATCGGCAAGATGGAGCTGGACAAGACCTTTGAAGAGCGCGACGACATCAATCGCGCCGTGGTGGCTGCGCTGGACGAGGCGGCGACCAGCTGGGGCGTCAAAGTGCTGCGCTACGAGATCAAGGACCTGACGCCGCCCAAGGAGATCCTGCATGCCATGCAGGCGCAGATCACCGCCGAGCGCGAGAAGCGCGCGCTGATCGCCGCTTCGGAAGGCCGCAAGCAGGAACAGATCAACATCGCCACCGGCGAGCGCGAAGCCTTCATCCAGCGTTCCGAAGGCGAGAAACAGGCGGCGATCAACACCGCGCAGGGCCAGGCGGAAGCCATCAAGGCCGTCGCTGCGGCCACCGCGCAGGCGATCCAGCAAGTCGCACAGGCCATCCAGTCGCCGGGCGGCATGGATGCGGTCAACCTCAAGGTGGCGGAGAAATATGTCGAAGCCTTCGGCAACGTCGCCAGAGAAGGCAACACCCTCATCCTGCCGGGCAATCTGGCCGACATGGGGGCGATGGTGGCGACTGCGATGAGCATCGTGAAAGCGCAGAAATAGCGAACGCCAAACCGGTGTATGCTTGTCGTCGCAAGACGGCATCACGCCAGTGGCAGTTGAAAACAGGAATCGGGGGAGTGGCAAATGGGAGAGAACGAAGTGCAGCGCGAGATGGACCAATTGAGCGCATTGATCGACAGGCTGGAAGCACAAGCCGCGATCGGCCAGGCTGTCAGGCAGGCGCGCGAAAGCGGTTCGCCCGCCCAATTGCGCGATGCCTATTATTCCGTGGCTGACCCGGAACTCAGGAACAAGCTGATCTCGACCACCGGGAGACTGGACCAGCTTTACCTGATGAAATGCGAACAGGATGTAACGCTGGCCAAGGACGTGGTGTCGAAGGCGGAAGCGAAGGCTGGGCAGCACCCCTGGCCATTGCTGGCGGCGGCATATATCGGCCCCGTGGTGATCGGTCAGTGGGGATTGGGGCTGTTCGGCGCGATCGGCGGTGCGATCCTCGGTTATTTCCTGGGACAATGGGTCTTCGACATGACCAAAAAGGAGAATTCCAGGGAGATCGACGAGGCGAAACACCAGCTGGCATCTGCACAGCGGCGCAACGAGGCCTCCAAGGTCGACCCCTACCTGTTCAGCGCGGCAGAACAGCAGGGCGGCGAACGCGAGAACTGATCCGGCATCAGGCTGGGCGGCAGAGTAACGGTGTCGCTGGATCGTTGCGCGCTACAGCCTGAAGCGATGCGCCATGTTCTGCAGGGTCGAGGACATGTGCTGGAGATGCGCAGCCGCGCCCGATACCTCGGCGATCACCGCACTGTTCCCCTCCGTCATCTGGGCGATCTTTTCCACGTTGTGCGTGATCCCGGTGCTGGCCATGCTCTGTTCCCGGGTGGCCGCGCTGATCTCGCGGATCATCGTCCCGATCTGGTGTGAACCGTCCTTGATCCTGTTCAGGGCGTCATGCACGCTCTTCACCTGCACCACCCCCTCTTCGACGTAGCCCCTGCTGGCGGACATGCCTTGCGTGGCAGCGGAAATCTCCTGCTTGATCGAGTCGATCATGTCAGCGATCCGCAGCGTGGCCTGTCCTGTCCTTTCCGACAGCTTGCGCACTTCGTCTGCCACCACGGCAAAGCCGCGTCCCTGTTCGCCCGCGCGCGCCGCTTCGATGGCGGCGTTCAGGGCCAGCAGGTTGGTTTGATCGGCAATCTCCCTGATCACCTGCACGATGCCGCCGATCTGGGTCGAGTGTTCCTTGAGGGTGATGATGGCCTGCGACAGCTCATTCACCGAATCGGCGATGCGGGCGATCTTGCCGGTGGCGTCTTGCACCAGCCGCTGCGCATCTTCCGACAGGTCGCTGGCACCGGACGATGCGTTCTCGGTCTCCTGCGCGCGCTCGGCCACCAGGGTGATGCTGACGGTGACTTCCTCCACGGCTGCCGCTGTCGAGGAAGCAGCCTCGCTTTGCTGTTCCGAGTTGAGCGCCGCCCTGGCCGAATTGGCCGCCAGTTCGGTGGAAGCATCGGCCACCGCCTCGGCAGCCTTGACGATGGCGCTGACGAAACTGCCGAACTCTTCCGCCACACTGTTGAATCCTTGCGCCAGCGCCGCGATCTCGTTCTCGGGCTGCGCCGCACGTTCGATCTCCAGCCCCACGAACAAGGCACCGATGACCTCGCCGGAGCGTCCTTTCACCGGGTTGTACTGGGTCATGTAGTCGGTGCCGAACAATCTGGCGCGTCCGGTGAAGGTCTGGCCCTTGAGCAGGCTGGCGTAAGCGGGGCGGGTGCTGTCGAGCATGGTGCCGACCACGCGCGTGCCATTCTGCATCTTCAGGCAAGTGGCGATGCGGACGAAGTCCTCGCCGCGCCTGGCAAAGATCGTCGCCACGCCTTTCGTTTCGGCAAACAAGCGATCCACCTGGCTGAAGTTCATGTTGAGGATCGTCTGTTCGTTCTTCAGCGCAGGCACCTGGGTTTTTCCCACCTGCTGCATGGCCTCGGGATGCAGCGAAAAACCGCCCTGGAAATATGCGGAGAAGGTCTTGGCCAGTTGATCGACCCGTTGCTGCAATGTGGCTTCGTCCTGCAGCGCCGTCGTTTGGCCAGTTTCCGGCCAGGCGATCCTGGCCGTGATGTCTCCCTTGCCCAGCCTGGCCAGCTGGTCAGCGATCTCCCGCAGGCGGCCGAGCTGGCATGCGATCAGCCAATAAAAGATCAGCGCTGCAACCAGGGCCGTCGCCATTCCTGTCACCAGTATCGCCCAGGAAGATTGCACCTCAAGCAGCTGCACCAGCAACGCGAAGGAAAGCTCGGCGATGAGCAGGGCAGCAAGGCAATAGAGCGCGAACTTGAATTTGAGCGGGAAGCTCCCGAAACGCAGATTCATATTTTCATATCCCTGAATGCCGACGAACGATGGTCATCGATTGCGGTTTAGCCGCATGGTGCCACGTTAGCAGCCTGGACGGAAAAGCAAGTGACGAATTGAGGCGGGAATGCGGGTTATTTCCTGAAAACAAAAGACAAATGTCGCGTGGCGAACGACTCATCCGGACGCTCGCAGGCAGGATTTCAAAGCGCAAAACAAGATCGTACGCGCGCATGGTCGCCAGCGGTTTAGCTGCAGGTCTATATCTTTTGGCATATATGACTACAGGGTCTTTGCTGCTAGTCTTCGCTGTGAAGTATCGAAAGCACCTGCAGCACAAGATCGTTGTTTATTCATTCAATAGACCAAAGGGGAATGTTGTGAAGAATTTTCTGAGACTGGCCGCAATTCTGGGATTCGTCGCTTCAATGACCACCGGTTGCGCCAACCACGCCACTGCCAATGTCAGTCCGTCGACCAACCTGGCGGCGCTGAAAACCATGTATGTGAAGAAGATCCCGGCCGACGGCCGCAAGATCAACGAACTGGTCGCCGACAAATTCCGCAGCAAGGGCGTCACCGTAACCACCGGCGAAGAAGCTCCGCCGGCCAACGTCGATGCGGTGGTTGAGTACTTCGACAAATGGATGTGGGACATGACCATGTACATGCTCGAGCTGACCATTAACATCAACGATCCGAAGACCGGTGCCCAACTGGCCACGGGCAACTCGCTGCATACCTCGCTGACGCGCAAGTCGCCGCAAGAGATGGTCGATGAGGTCGTCGACAACATCTACCAGAACAAGAAGTGAACGAACCGATCGCCGGGGCAGCCAGTGCTGCCCCGTGTCTTTCATCGCACTGGATAATTCAATCAACTCGAATGGAGCAGACAGGATGTTGAACTACCTCAAGACAGGCGCGCTGGTGTCGATCATCGCCTTAACGGCAACACCGGCCTGGGCCGGTAATTATGCGGAAGTGGCCAGATCGTCGCTCATCATCAATGCCGGCTATACAAAGGAAAAGAACGCTTGTACCTCGCCATGGTATACCGCCGTCATGAGCGGGACCGGGTGTTCGGAAGGCCATCAGGCATATCGCCTTGCCTATGATTACCAGTTCACGCCCACGTGGGGCATGGAAGTGAGCTACGGGGATTTCGGCAATGCCCAGGGACATGGCACGGTACTCATGACGGGCGTGCCTTACCAGTCTAACTGGTCCCTGAAGTCTGGAGGATGGGCCTTTGCCGGCACGGGCACCTTGCACCTGGGCGACTTCGTCTCGTTCTTTGGCAAGATCGGGGGCGCGCGCCCCGAGTTCCAGGAAAAGCTCAACACCAGCAACAACTACACCGGCGTGACGATCAACAATATCGGCATCGTCAACTCGGCCAAGAGTTCTTTGACCTACGGCGTCGGCTGCCAGATCGATATCAGCTCCAGCTTCGCCATTCGTGCGCAGTTCGAGAATTTCGGCACCTATGACGTATATGGCCAATATGGTATTCCGGGTACCGCAAAGGTGACCCTCACCATGGCATCGGCCGGCCTGGTTCTCAAGTTCTAACATTCAGCCCGGGCATCCAGGTTCGCGTTTCTTCTTCGGCATGGCGGATCGCGCGAGCGATGAGGCCTGCCGCAAGCATTCCGGACCTGATGCCGTTACTGCCTGCAGCACACCTGCAGCCGTTCCGCCCCTTCCGGCGTGTCATATATACCCGTAACTTTCCTCAACTATTGCGGTCTATATGTGCCCGTAACACCACAAATCAGGAGGTTCATCATGGCTCAACTCCATTTACCTCGCATGCCCCATTTCCTCGGATGGGAAACCTTGACGCACAGTCATATTTCGGTCCTGAAGCTGTTCTTCCTGTATGCATTGCCGCTGTCCGTGCTGCCGCCGGTGATGATCCATTACGCCGGCGTCACCTACGGCCCGCACGCAGGGATGGTGCTGAACAACATGCAACTGCAGACCATCGGCATCGTGTTCTTCATGGCCGAACTGGCGATGACCTTCCTGGTCGCCTGGGTCATCCAGCGACTGGGTGAAGTGGTGAGCATCAGGCCCACCTTCGAGGATGCCTACAAACTCGCGGTGGTGGTGCCGACGCCCTTATGGCTGGCACCGTTATTCCTGTTCATTCCCAGCGTGATCGTCAACGTCACGGCAGGCGCAGCGGCAATGATCCTCTCCGGCATGCTGATCTTCTTCAGCCTGCCGTCGATCCTCAAGGTCGAGGAAGAGGGACATGCCATGCTGCTGTCAGGCTCCATCCTGGCAGCCGGCATGGTGGCATGGGCCGCGATGATGTACCTCACGCTGCTCACCTGGAGTTTCGTCACCTCCAGCCTGCTGCTGATGCACTGAACCGGCAGCAGCCCGGCAAGCGGCAGAGCGGGGAAGGCGCAAGTCTTCCCCGTTTTTTTGCGCCGCATGCCCAAGGACGCTCGGAATTGACATCAGAACGTTCGTTCTGTATCTTCGGCAGGATGTATTTCATGCATGGGGTAGCGCAAACAAGCGTTTCCGGTGCGGCGCGACGGCTTGAATCAGGATTCAACTGTCTCTCGAAGTGATTGATCTGATTAATGTATTGACTGAGGAGATTTAGATGTCAGAGGTGAAGAAGGTTAAATTGACGCCTGACGAGATTCGCACTGCGAAGAACGCGGCCGAAGCAGCAAAGACTTTGACCCTCGCCAACAAATCGATGCTCGCAGCCAACCAGGCAGCGGCAGAAGCCCGGCAGGCACTGGAAGCCAGGCAGATCATCGCAGCGCAAAAGGAAGCCGCCGCCCATGCAGCGCAATCCGCTTATGCGGCAGCGGTAGAGAATCAGGCCAGCGCCGAGCAGCAGATGCGCGCCGCGCAGGAGGCCGGCGAAAAGGCACGCGCCGATGCCGAGGCGGCCAGGATCGCCCGTCTGCAGGCGGCGCAGGAAGCCGCTGCCGCCAAAGCTCTGGCAAAAGAACAGGCAAGGCTGCGCGCGCTGGAAGCGGCCGCAGCCAAACAGGCGGCGGCAGAAGCCAGGAAAAGAGCGGCGGAGGAAGCTGCTGCGCTGAAACAAGCGCAGGCCGTGGCCAGAAAGCGGGCGGCCGAAGAGGCGGCGGCGCTGAAGCAGGCCGAGGCAGCGGCGAAGAAGTTAGCCGCCCAGCAGGCCGCAGCAGCGAAGCAGGCAGCAGCCGAAGCCAAGAAGCTGGCGGCACAACAAGCAGCGGCAGCGAAGAAAGCCGAGGCTGAGGCGAAGCAGCAGGCCGCTGCAGAAGCCGCTGCGCTGAAGAAGGCGGAAGCGGAAGCCAGAAAGCTCGCCGCACAGCAGGCCGCCGCTGCCAGGAAAGCCGAAGCAGAAGCGAAGAAGCAGGCAGCCGCCGAAGCGGCCGCGCTGAAGAAGGCAGAGGCCGAAGCAAAGAAGATCGAGGCCGCAGCAATGAAGCAAGCTGCCGCCGAAGCGGCGGCGCAGAAAAAGGCCGAAGCGGAAGCGCGCAAGCTGGCCGCGCAACAAGCCGCAGCCGAAAAGAAAGTGGAGGCCGAAGCCAGAAAGCAGGCCGCGCTGGAAGCGGCCGCGATCAAGAAGGCAGAAGCCGAGGCCAAGAAGATCGCCGCACAGGAAGCGGCGGCAGCCAGAAAACTGGCCGCCGAACAAGCCAGGCTGGCCGCCCAGGAACTCGCCGCAGCGAGGAAAGCGGAAGCCGAAGCACGCAAGGCGGCAGCGGCTCAGGCGAAGCAGATCAAGCAGGAAGAAGCCGCAGCGCGCAAGGCTGCGGCCGCGCTGAAGAAGGCCGAGGCCGCCGCCAGAAAAGCCGCATTGGCGCCGCCCGAGCCTGTCTGGCCCTTCCCCGACGAGGAAAGCGAGCAAGTCAGTTCGATCTGATGGCAGGAACAAAATCTGCCAGGGCGAATCGTCGGATGACGAAGCTTATGCAAAGCGCTCGGCAGCCATCGCACAACCCCATAACGCTTGTGCCATTGAACGCCCTGCATGCCGGGGCGTTTTATTTTTGTCATGAATCCTTGATACAGTATTTCGATTTCGTAAACCGGGACTGAACCATGCACGGAACCGCAGAAAACGTTGAGAAGATCCTCGGCAGCATCCAGCTGCCGGCCTGTCCGGCGATCATGCAGGACATCATGGCGGAAGCGCGCAAGGACGAACCGGATTTCAACCTCATCGCCAGGATGGTCGGCAACGATCCCGGCCTTTCGGCTGCCGTGCTCAAGCTGGCCAACTCACCCGCCTTCAGGCGCAACAGCAGCATCAGCTCCATCCCGCAGGCAGTCTCGGTGCTCGGCTTGAAGAAGATCATGCTGGCGGTGAACGCCTTGTACCTGCGCAACAGCGTCAGCACGAGCGACCCGGCCGTGAAGACATTCCTGGAAAAGTTCTGGGACAAATCCAACTGCACTGCCGAGGCCGCCTCGATGCTGGCCAAGGCGCTGCCCGGCATCTCGAGCGAAGATGCCTACACCGTCGGCCTGTTCCACGACAGCGGCGTGCCGGTATTGATGCAGCGCTTTCCCGATCACCCCTTCGACGACGCCTTGCATGAAGTCAACTGGGAGAGCATCCACCGCGACGAGGACGCCAGGCTCAGCACCAATCACGCGGTGGTGGGCAACATGCTGGCGCGCAACTGGGGCTTGCCCGCCGACATCTGCCAGACCATCCGGTATCACCATGACCTGAGCGTCTTCACCGACCTTTCGCACCAGGCCTCCAACATGGTGCGCAGCTTCATCGCGGTATTGATCCTGGCCGAGCACATGGCCAGCGTCTTCATGGGGTTCGAAGAGGAAGGCGCGATGGGACAGCTGCCAGCCCATGCCCATGCGCTGCACCACATCGGCATGGAACCGGACGAATTCCACGAGACGGCACTGGATATCCTGGGCGAGATGCGGCAATACCGGAACTGACATTCGCGGCAGCCATCCTCGTCGTTTTGTGCCGGCGCTGCTTGCGCGCAGGATAAATCGGAGCGTCCTTGGTATGATGTGCCGATGACAAAAACAACCGCTTCCGTTCCCGTCCATCGGCTGGCCCTGCGCGTGCGCGAGGTCGCACAGCTGTTCAACTCGATGGACCCGACACCGTTCCTGAACAAGGACCTCGATCCCCAGGCGAACGAATTCATCGAATCCTGGGCATCCAGCCATTCGCTCAAAAGCCGCTTCCACCTCACCATCCACATCGAACAATGGCCGGGGCAGGGCGATCCGACCGCGATGCTGACCGAGGCGATCCATAATCACTTCATCTATCAGGCCGAACGTACCCGCCGCAGGCTGCATCAGGTACTCAAGCAAGGTCGCATCAGCATGGTGATCGGCCTCATCTTCGTCTCCATCTGCCTGATCGTGGCCGATTTCATCGGCGACCTCGGCCCCAATGCCGGCTATCGCATCACACGCGAAAGCCTGACCATCGTCGGCTGGGTCGCCATGTGGCGGCCGATGCAGACATTCCTGTACGACTGGTGGCCCATCCAGCGCAAGATACGCCTGTACCTGAAACTGGGCAGTGCGCATGTGCAGGTGGTGCAGGGCAAGTAAGGGCAGAGTTTTATATCTGGACTGCGAGCGGCTGTGTTGCCGGGGGCGGGAATGCGACTCATGAACAATGCGGGTTGCGGACAGGGTGGAAAAGCATGGTCGTTGGCCCCCTTGATTTCGAGATTGCAGCCGGACCATTAAAAGACTATATTTGGTTCGATCAATTCGAGGGATGCAATCATGCGCTCAACCAACATCAAACCCATCAGCTACCTCAAGGCCAACGCTGCCGAGGTGCTGCAAGAACTGACTGAAAAGCGTGAGCCCTATCTGATCACGCAGAATGGCGAAGCCAGGGCTGTCATGCAAGACATCGCCTCTTACGAAGCCACCCAGGAAACGCTGGCCCTGCTCAAGATACTGGCGCTGGGCAATCAGGAGATCGAAGCAGGCAAAGTCACCCCGGTGGCTGATGTGGCGCGTCGTCTTAGAGCCAAAAAAACCGCCGCGGCATGAGTTACAAAGTCTTGCTCACGCAGGGGGGCGAGCGTGACTTGGAGAGCATCTACGATTACATCGCCGAACACGACAGCCAGAAAAACGCAGACTACGTGCTGGATAAACTGCTGGAAGTCGTCGCGACACTGTCCGCCTTCCCCGAGCGCGGTACCCACCCAAAAGAACTCATCGCACTGGGCATCCGCGAATATCGTCAGGTGCATTTCAAACCCTATCGCGTCATCTATCGTGTCACTGGCAAACAGGTATTCATCTACATCATCGCAGACGGACGGCGCGACATGCAGGCATTACTGTCGCGCAGGATGCTGGGGATATAGCCTGTTTTAACCAGAGATTCCGTGCCAATATCTTTGGAGCACAGGAGGCCGAGCATGAAAACCCTATTGATCACCGGCGCCAGCCGCGGCATCGGGCTGGAATTCTGCAAACAATACGCAGCCGCTGGCTGGCGCGTGCTGGCCTGCTGCCGCGAGCCCGGCAAGGCAGATGCGCTGAATAAACTGGCGGTGCGCCATCCCGACCTCATCAAGGTTCACGCGCTCGACGTCACCGACCATGCGCAGATCGATCAACTGGCGCACAAGCTTTCCGGAGAATCCATCGACCTGCTGCTCAACAATGCTGGTGTCTATCCGGCGGCAGACCGCGCCGGATTCGGCCACACCGATTATGCGGAATGGATGGCCGCCTTCAGCATCAACTCCATGGCCCCGCTCAAGATGGTGGAAGCTTTCGTCGAGCAGATCGCGCGCAGCCAGCTCAAACTCATCGTCACCATTACCAGCCAGATGGGCAGCGTGGACGACAACAGCAGCGGCGGCAGCTACCTGTACCGCAGCAGCAAGGCCGCCGCCAACATGGTGGTGAAAAGCCTGGCCGTGGACCTGAAAGGCAAAGGCATCACCGCCGTCGCCTTCAACCCCGGTTGGGTCAAGACCGACATGGGCGGCCCCAACGCCATGATCCCGGTCGAGCAGAGCGTGAGCGACATGCGCAAGGTCATTGGCGGTCTCACGCTGGTGGACACGGGCAAGTTCATCGGCAATGACGGGGTGGTGATTCCATGGTGATACTCACGGTATAGGGGAAGGCCTATATCTTTTGGCATATAGGCGAGGGCGAGGTGCTCTGCTAGTCTTCGGCTCGGTTGGGTGAAGCGGAAAAGTATTCTGATGCTGCCCCCTTTGACGTTAATTCAATTGCCAAACATAGGGAGTGCCAAAATGGCTCACGAAGTGTCGTTAGATATCAACAGCAAGTTCGTTCTTCACAAAGACGTAAAAGTTGAAGTTAAGACAGATGAAGGAAAACTCGGTACTTTGCTTATCAGCAAAGGAAATATTGAGTGGTTGCCTGCAGGAAATTCTGTAAATAAGCACCGTCTCTCTTGGACAAAGTTCGCTGATCTAATGGAGAAACAGGGTAAGCCAGCGAAATCAAAATAGCTGTTTATCCATTCTTAACCCACGGTGCCGAAGTCGATATGTTTAGACTCTGGATGGAATGGCAAATAACTCCACTCCGGTACCTTGAGTTCAGATGCTGACCCCTTTTATTGGGTGGAGTTATGGAATTGATGACATTTGAGGAGGTCGTTTCATCTCTCAAGAGGAAGCGCCGAGCCATGTCTTTACTCTTGGGAAACGGCTTCAGCATGTCGTACGATCCCAACATCTTTTCGTATAACGCGCTTTACACATTTCTGACCTTACAAGAAGATGAGTTACTCAACAAGCTCTTTGGCGTCATCAAAACAAAGAATTTTGAGCTCGTCATGCAGCAACTAGATATGACTATTGCGCTACTTGAAGCTTTTGGTTCAGAACCGGCTTTACAGGAGCAAATTCGATCCGCAAGTAATAGCCTGAAAAATGCGCTACTGCATTCCGTAAAGGAACTTCACCCTGAGCATGTTTACAAGATGCCGGAAGAAAAGAGCACGGCGTGTGCAAACTTCCTCCGGCAGTTCCTTGAAAGTGGGGGGAACATCTACACGACCAATTATGACTTGCTTCTCTACTGGGTTCTTATGCGACAGGGGGTTCCCAACCCAGTCGATGGATTTGGCCGCGAACTAGAAAACCCAATTGAAGTCGCCGAGGGTGAGGAACAAGAATGGTCGGAGCTCATCTGGGGGCCAAACAAATCAGATCAAAACATTCACTACCTGCATGGCGCTCTCCACCTATTTGACTCCGGAGCCGATATCGTTAAAGAACAATACGACTGGAGTGGGTATCTATTGGAGAACATTAGTGCTCGCCTTGATAAAGGCAGCTACCCGATTTTCGTCACTGCGGGAAACGGAGATGAGAAGCTTGAACACATACGGCATAACCGATACTTGTCTCACTGTTATGATCGACTTTGTGAAATGGATGGGTCTCTCGTGACATTCGGTTTTGGCTTCGGCCAATACGACGAGCACATTATTGAGGCAATAAATAAAGCCGCGAAGTTTAGCAGCAAGCAGCCCCCCAAACTTTGGAGTATCTACATAGGCGTCTACTCAGAGGCAGACTATGCCCATATCAAGTCAATCGAGAATAAGTTTCACCCAAAGGTTCGGCTATTCGATGCTAGATCTGCGAATGTCTGGGCTTCGTAACCTGACGCCCCGCGCATCATTACCTGATCTGCGTAAATGGTCGCGGAGATCGGTAAATTCAGTCGTTTAGTCCTTTTCATCTTGTCCGAATATCAGCTCACCGAACGACTCATTGCTCTAAGCGTTGGCAACACCTGGGACGAGGCGAAACTCGAATGGGGCCTTGAGCATGTCTGGCGTGAAGACGAACCCGATACCTGTCTTTGCGGGCATTTCCCCATAATCGAAATTTGTCTCCTCAGAAATGTACGGAACAGCAATACAGCAATTGTCGGAAATTGCTGTGTCAAGAAATTTACCAACCTGCCATCCGACTTAATCTTCCAAGCTGTTAAGCGAATTGAAAGTGATGTTGAGCGAGCCCTCAACGCCGAGACGATTCATCACGCGCATGAAAAGGGCTGGATCAACGACTGGGAGAGAAAGTTCTACATGAACACTTGGCGAAAACGAAAACTATCGGGAGCCCAGCATGCGAAGCGCGTGCAGATCAATCAAAAGGTGTTGGACAACATCGTGAGGGCGCGTAATCGTGCAAAGAGTTAACACTATGTTGCAGGGGGCGCTTTGCCTATCGGTGGTGCAATTAAACGTCAGCATCAAAATAGTTTTCAGTAGAAATTCTTTCGGTCTCCTTTACATCTTGGCATAATCCGCCCCTCATAAAATTTCACCCATAGCCCTCGCCCCGCGAGGGCTATTTAATTCAGCAAACAGAGACCCATGCTCCCATCCATCGAACAACGCCTTGCCGCCGAGATCACGGCCAAACCCGCTCAGATCGCCGCTGCCATTGCCTTACTGGACGAAGGCGCGACCGTGCCTTTCATCGCCCGTTATCGCAAAGAAGCGACGGGCGGGCTGGACGATACACAACTGCGCATGCTGGAAGAGCGGCTGCGTTATCTGCGCGAGCTGGAAGAGCGCCGCTCGGCGATCATCGAATCGATCACCGAGCAGGGCAAGATGACGCCGGAGTTGTTGAAGGCTGTGTCGCTGGCCACCGACAAGACGCATCTGGAAGACTTGTATCTGCCGTACAAGCCGAAGCGCCGCACCCGCGCGCAGATCGCGCTGGAGGCGGGGTTGGAGCCGCTGGCGGATGCGCTGCTGGCGAACCCGACACTGAACCCGGAAGAGGAGGCGGCCAAGTATCTGCGCGAGCCATTCACCAGCGAGGCGGGCGATGCCAACCCCGGCGTGGCGGATGCCAAGGCGGCGCTGGATGGCGCGCGGCAGATATTGATGGAGCGCTTCGCCGAAGATGCGGGCTTGCTGCAATCGCTGCGCGAATATGTGCAGCAGCACGGCGTGGTGCAGTCCAAGGTCATCGAAGGCAAGAACGACGCGGCGGAGAAGTATGCCGACTATTTCGATTATGCCGAATCCATCAACACCATTCCTTCGCACCGCGCGCTGGCGGTGTTCCGTGGCCGTCGCGAGGAAATGCTGAATGTGGAGCTGCGCCTGGATACGGAAGAAGAGAAGCCCACCTGGGCCTCGCCGCATAACCCGTGCGAGGCGCGCATCGCCGCACGCTTCAACATCAAGGACATGAACCGTCCCGCCGACCGCTGGCTACTGGACACCGTGCGCTGGACCTGGCGCGTGAAGATGTTCATGCATCTGGAAACCGAGTTGATGGGCGCGCTGCGCAGCAAGGCCGAGACCGAAGCCATCAACGTGTTCGCGCGCAACCTCAAGGACCTGCTGCTGGCCGCACCCGCCGGGCCGCGCGTCACCATGGGACTGGACCCCGGCCTGCGCACCGGCGTGAAGGTGGCGGTGGTGGACGAGACCGGCAAGGTGGTGGATACCGATACCATCTATCCGCACCAGCCGCGCAACGAATGGAACGTCTCGATACAGGTGCTGGCGGCATTGGTGAAGAAGCACAAGGTGGAGTTGATCGCGATTGGCAATGGCACGGCTTCGCGGGAGACGGACAGGCTGGCGCATGATTTGATCAAGTTTTGCGGGAGCGCCGACAAGCTCCTTCCCCCTGCCAGGGGGAAGGCTGGGATGGGGGTGGAGTCGGAGGACACTAACACTTCTACCCCCACCCTAGCCCTCCCCCTGCAAGGGGGAGGGGATGCTGGAGTGACTAAGCTCACCAGTATTGTTGTTTCGGAAGCGGGAGCCTCAGTGTATTCCGCCTCCGAGTTCGCCTCGCGCGAACTGCCGGAGCTGGATGTGTCGTTGCGAGGCGCGGTGTCCATCGCGCGCCGCCTGCAAGACCCGCTGGCCGAACTGGTGAAGATCGATCCCAAGTCCATCGGCGTCGGCCAATACCAGCACGACGTGAGCCAGGTGCAACTGGCGCGCTCGCTTGATGCGGTAGTGGAAGACTGCGTGAACGCGGTGGGCGTGGACGTGAACACGGCTTCGGCGCCGTTGCTGGCGCGGGTTTCCGGCTTGAGCAGCAGCGTGGCGCAGGCCATCGTGAGCCACCGCGACCTCAAGGGCAAATTCAACAGCCGCGCCGAGCTGCGCGAAGTGCCGCGCCTGGGCGACAAGACCTTCGAGCAGGCGGCGGGCTTCCTGCGCATCATGGGCGGCAACGATCCGCTCGATGCATCGGCGGTGCACCCCGAGTCGTATCCGCTGGTGCAGCGCATCCTCGAAGACATCAAGCAGGACATCAAGGGCGTGCTCGGCAACAGCAGGCTGCTGCAAGGCCTGAACCCGGCCAAATATGCCAACGAGCAGTTCGGTATTCCGACCATCACCGATATCCTGAAGGAACTCGACAAGCCGGGCCGCGACCCGCGCCCCGAGTTCACCACCGCCAGCTTCCGCGAAGGCGTGGAAGACCTGAAGGACCTGGAGCCCGGCATGGTGCTGGAAGGCGTGGTCACCAACGTGGCCGCGTTCGGCGCGTTCGTGGACATCGGCGTGCATCAGGATGGTCTGGTGCATATCTCGGCGCTGGCCGACAAGTTCGTGAAGGACCCGCACACCGTGGTGAAGGCGGGGCAGGTGGTGAAGGTGAAGGTGCTGGAGGTGGACGTGAAGCGCAAGCGCATCGCGCTGACCATGCGACTGAGCGATGCTGCGCCGCAGGCGGGTGGCAAGCCGGAAGCTATTAAGCGCGAACCGCGCGACCATCGCGGGCAGGGTAAACCAAATGGCGGGAAACCTGCCAACCGTGCACCGGCGCCGGCTCCGATGGGCGGCGCGATGGCGGCGGCATTCGCCAGACTGAAAAAGTAGCCGGCCTCGCTGGCGATCTTACTGGTTGAGCGAACTGGTGATCTTCTTGAAGCCGAGCGTCGACACCTTGTTGATGTCCAGATAGTCACTAGTGACGTCCTGTTCCGCGACCACGCCGTTGTCGCGGCACCATTTGACCCAGGCGGACTGGCCGATGCGGGAATTGCCGGGCAGGCCCACCAGCTTGTAGCGCGTGCCGCTGCGCGTCTTGGCCGTCATGGTTTCCATGCTGAATTCGATGATGGCGCTGGACGCGCGCCCCTGGTTGTTGGTTGCGTCATGCCCCCATGCATGGCGGGTGCGGGTGCCATCCTGCGTGGTGATCTCCATCACGCGCCAACGGCGCAACGAGATCTGGTTCTGTTCATCCGGGATGTCGCTGGGCTGCATCACTTACCCTGATATGTCCATTGAAATGGCGGTATTTGCACGCGGCGTCGACAGGTTGTCGAAGCGGCGCAATGCACGATACCCATATCGCCGGGCAGGGTCAATGTGTCCGGCCAGCGGGCCGGCGATCAGGCTGAATTGAAGCCGAGCAGCTTGACCAGGCTGCGTTTCGCGGCGACCGAGACGGGGCGGTTGTCGTCGCTGACCACCTTGTTGCGCCCGCTCTCCTTGGCCAGATACAGGGCCTCGTCGGCGGCAGCCAGCAGCCGGTGCGCCAGCGTGCGGTCGTCGCCTTCCTGCTGATCGGTGACCTGGGCGACGCCGATCGAGATGGTCACCTTCAGTTCGTTGTCCGCCTCGATCTGGCAGGGCTGTGCGTCCACCGCCCGGCGGATGCGTTCGGCGATCTCGCAGGCATGCCGCAATCCGGTGTGCGGTAACAGCACGACGAATTCCTCGCCGCCATAGCGGGACAGCACATCGTTGCTGCGCAGCTGCGCCTTGATCAGGCCGGTGACGTAGCACAGCACCCGGTCGCCGATGCCGTGGCCATGCGCGTCGTTGATGCGCTTGAACCGGTCGATATCGAGGAACATGCAGGACAGCGGGGTGTGATGGCGGCGCACGTTCTCCGCCTCTTCCTGACAGCGCGTCTCCAGGTAACGCCGGTTGAAGATGCCGGTCAGCGGGTCGGTCAGGCCGACCAGCTTGAGCCGCTCGTGGTTGAGCGCGTTCTCCAGGCAGATCGAGAAGATGTTGGCCAGCCGCTCGATGAAGTCGGTGCTGCTGTCGGCGGCGAAGCGTTCGGCCGTGCTGCTCGCCATGTTGAGGCTGCCGATCAGTTCGCCTTGCCGCATCAGCGGCAGCAGGATCATCGAACGGCAGTCGGCCGGCCAGGGGTCGAAGATGGCGCGCGGCAGTTCGGCATCGAAGGGGCCCAGATAGGGATATTGACGCGCATCGTCCGCATCGAGCTTTTCCAGCAACACCAGGCCGGGCATCTCGGCGCTGCCCTGTTGCGATCTTTCCAGGATGCGCCTGATCTCGTGTTCCGGATCGCACAGCACCAGCGTGATCGCGTCGGTCTCGCAGGCGGTGCGGTAGTCGTCGAGGATCACCTGGATGAGTTCGGGCAGGGCGCGCGTGCCGATCAGCTGTTTTTCGAACTGGTCGAGGCGGCGCCATTTCTTCTCGTTCAGGCGTGCCTCGTCCATCAGCGACTGCAGCTGTTTGCGCAGGATCTTGATTTCGGCGTGAGGATCGATGCTCATGGAGGCGATGCGATTTTGGGCTGCGTTCCGGATCAGGCTAAGCGCAATTCTAGGCGCAAACGCCGTGTCTGTCGCGCCTCCGCCATGCTTTTGCCGCCTATACTCACAAAGGTTTTGTGACTTTCATCACGGCCGGATCGTCTTCGCTGCTCTTGATGGCGAAGCCGAGGCGGGTCATCAGTTTCAGCATGCGGTGATTGTTGTTCAGCACTTCGCCCTCGATGGTGGACAGGCCCTTGGAGCGCGCGGCTTCCATCAGCGAGACCATGAGCTTCTGCCCCAGCCCCTTGCCGGCCATGTTGTCCGCGATCACCAGCGCGAATTCGCAGGTATTGCCGTCCGGGTTGATCGCATAGCGCGCGACGCCGATCTCCACCTCGACGCCGGCCTCGTCGACGACGGCGATCAGCGCCATCTCGCGGCTGTAATCGAGCTGGGTCAGCCGCGCCAGCATGTCCTCGGTCAATTCCTGCACGCTGTTCATGAAGCGGAAATATTTCGATTCCTCGGACAGGTCGTGCACGAAGCGCTTGACCAGCGCGGCGTCCTCCGGGCGGATGGGGCGGATGGTGATGTCGGTGCCGTCGGCCAGTTGCCATTGGCTGACCAGGTGGGTGGGGTAGGGGTAGATCGCCATGTGCGCATAGCGGTCGGCGCTGGGCTGGCGGTAGTCCACCACCACGCGCGCATCGGCCGCCAGTGCGCCTTTCTCGTCGAGGATCAGCGGGTTGATGTCCATCTCGCGCAGCAGCGGCAGTTCGCACACCATTTCCGACACGCGCAGCAGCACGTCTTCCAGCGCTTCGATGTTGGCGGGCAGCATGTTGCGGAAGTCGCCCAGCATGCGGGAGATGTGGGTGCTCTGGATCAGGTCCTTCACCAGGAACCGGTTCAGCGGCGGCAGGGCCACCGCGCGGTCGCCCATGATCTCGACCGTGGTGCCGCCCGCGCCGAAGGTGATCACCGGGCCGAAGATGGGGTCGGTGGTGACGCCGATCATCAGCTCGCGGCCGTTCGGCTTGACCACCATCGGCTCGATGGAGATGCCGTCCATCTTGGCGTTGGGCCGGTTGTGCTGCACGTTGTCGATGATGTGCTGGTAGGCGGCGCGCACCTCGTGCGCGTTCTCCAGGTTGAGCACGACGCCGCCGGAGTCGGACTTGTGCGTGATGTCGGGCGAGTTGATCTTCATCGCCACGGGGAAGCCGAGCTGTTGCGCGATCAGCAGCGCCTCGCCGGGCGAGTGGGCGACCATGGTGCGGGCGACGGGGATGTTGAAGGCGGCGAGCAGCGCCTTCGATTCCATCTCGTTCAGCACCTTGCGGTGTTCCAGCATCGCGCCTTCGATGATCAGGCGCGCGCTTTCCACATCCGGCTCGATGTGGTGGGAGAGCGGGCCGGGCATCTGCATCAGCAGCTTCTGGTTGTGGTAGTAGGCATACAGGTGCGAGAACACCTCGACCGCGGGTTCCGGCGTGCGGAAGTGGGGGCGGTGCGCCTGGGTGAAGGCCTTGCGCGATTCCAGCACCTGCGTCTCGCCCATCCAGCAGGTCAGCAGCGGTTTGTTGTGGGTGTCGGTGTTGGCCAGGTCGATCAGCACCTGCGCCGATTCCAGCGGTTTGGTCATCGCCTGCGGGGTGAGGATGACCAGCACGCCGTCCACGTTTTCGTCGTCCAGGCAGGCCTTGACGGCATGGTAATAGCGGTCGGCCTGCGCGTCGCCGATGATGTCCACGGGATTGCAGTGCGGCCAGTTCGCCGGCAGATGCTGGTTGAGGTATTCGACCGTGCTGTCGGACAGCGTGGCCATGACCAGCCCGAGATCGGAGGCACGGTCCGCCGCCATCACGGCGGGCCCGCCGCCGTTGGTGACGACGGCGAGCCGGTTGCCCACCGGGCGGAAGCCGCAGGACAGCGCGCGCGCGGCGGTGAACAGCTGCGTGACGGTCTGCACGCGCACCACGCCGACACGGCGGATGGCGGCGTCGAACACGTCGTCCGAGCCGACCAGCGAAGCGGTATGCGACATGGCGGCCTTGGAGCCGGCCGGATGGCGGCCCACCTTGACCAGGATCACCGGCTTGATGCGCGCGGCGGCGCGCAGCGCGCTCATGAAGCTGCGCGCATTGCGGATGCCTTCGATGTACATCAGGATGCTGTGGGTGTTGGGGTCGGACACCATGTAATCGAGGATCTCGCCGAAGTCCACGTCGGTGGAAGAGCCCATCGAGACCACGCTGGAGAAGCCGACATCGTTCAGGGTCGCCCAGTCCAGGATGGCGGTGCAGAGCGCGCCGGATTGCGAGATGAGCGCGATGTTGCCGATGTTCGCGCTGCCCTTGTTGAAGGTGGCGTTGAGGCCGATGGAGGGGCGCATGATGCCGAGGCAGTTGGGGCCGATGAGGCGGATGTTGTAGCGTTGCGCGGTCTCCAGCAGCTGGCGTTCCAGGGCGGCGCCTTCCGGGCCGATCTCGCCGAATCCGGCGGTGATGATGACCGCCGCCTTCACGCCGTGCAGGCCGCAGTCCTCGATGATGCGGGGTACGCTGGCGGGCGGCGTGGCGATCACCACCAGTTCGACCGGCTGCGCAATCTCGCCGATGGAGGCGTAGGCACGCTGTCCTTGTACTTCGGGGTGCTTCGAGTTGATCGGATACAGCGCGCCCTTGAAACCGCCCTGCAGCATGTTCTGGAACACGATCTGGCCGACCGAATCGGCACGGTCGCTGGCGCCGAAGACGGCGACGGATTTCGGCGCGAACAGGGGGTTGAGGTAATGCTTGCCCATGATTTTTCACCTTGGGTGATGGATTCGTTGGGTATGATAGCACCGTGGCATTACAGACCAGATGACATGCAGACCGCATACATAACTCATTCGCTCTGCCTCAGGCACGACATGGGTTCCCACCATCCGGAAAGCCCGGCGCGCATCCATGCGATCGAGGACCAGCTCATCGCATCGGGGCTGTTCGGTTACCTGCAGCACCACGAGGCGCCGGAGGCGACGCGCGAACAGCTGCTGCGCGTGCACGATGCCGGCTACCTGGATTCGATCATTGCCATGGCGCCGCAGCAGGGCTGGGTGGACCTCGACGGCGACACCCTGATGAACCCGTACACCTATCCGGCGGCGTTGCGCGCGGCCGGCGCCGCCGTGATGGGCGTCGATCTGGTGATGGCAGGCAAGGTGGAGAATGCCTTCTGCAACATCCGCCCGCCCGGGCACCATGCCGAACGCGACCGCGCGATGGGGTTCTGCATCTTCAACAACGTCGCCGTGGCGGCGGCGCACGCCCTGGCGGCGCACGGCCTGAGCCGCGTGGCCATCGCCGATTTCGACGTGCATCACGGCAACGGCACCGAGCACATGTTCCACGAAGACCCGCGCGTGATGCTGTGCTCGACCTTCCAGCATCCGTTCTATCCGTATTGCGGCGCGGACAGCGGCAACGACCACATCGTCAACGTGCCGCTGGCCGCGGGTTCGGGCAGCCGGGAATTTCGCGATGCGGTGACCGATCTGTGGCTGCCCGCGCTGGAGCGCTTCCGGCCGGAGCTGTTGCTGGTCTCGGCCGGTTTCGATGCGCACCGGGAGGACGACATGGCCATGCTGAGGCTGGCGGATGCGGATTACGGCTGGGTGACGGAGCAGTTGAAGCAGGTGGCCGAGAAGCATTGCCACAAGCGCATCGTCTCGATGCTGGAGGGCGGCTACGAACTGCATGCGCTGGGGCGCAGCGCCATGGCGCACATCAAGGTGCTGAGCGGGCTGTAACAGGGGACATCGTCGACATGGATCAACGGCAATTCGATTACATCATCATCGGTGCGGGCAGCGCCGGCTGCCTGCTGGCAAAGCGGCTGACCGAGGACCCTGCGGTCAAGGTCCTGCTGCTGGAAGCGGGCAAACGCGACGACTATCTCTGGATCCATGTCCCGGTCGGCTATCTGTACTGCATCGACAACCCGCGCACCGACTGGCGCTTCCGCACGGAGAAAGAGCCCGGCCTGAACGGTCGCTCGCTGATCTACCCGCGCGGCAAGGTGCTGGGCGGTTCCTCCTCCATCAACGGCATGATCTACATGCGCGGGCAGGACGCCGACTACGCGCGCTGGGTGGAGGAAACCGGCGACCCGGCCTGGTCGTGGCCGGAGGCGCTCAGGCGCTACAGGAAGTTCGAGGATTACCACGGCGGCGATAACGCTTGGCACCGGCAGGGCGGCGAATGGCGCGTCGAAAGGCAGCGCCTGAAATGGGAAGTGCTGGAAGTGTTCCGGCAGGCCGCGCAGGAAGCGGGCATCCCGTTCTCGGACGACTTCAATCGCGGCGACAACTTCGGCGTCGGTTATTTCGACGTGAACCAGCGTGCGGGCTGGCGCCTGAATGCGTCGCGCGCCTTCCTGAAAGAGGCCGCGCAACGGCCCAATCTGACGCTGCGCACCGGTGCCCTGGCCAGGCAGCTGAAGATCGATCCGGCCACCCGGCGCTGCTTCGGCGTCGAATACCTGCAGGATGGCAGCGTCCATTCGGCCGAGGTGCGCAAGGAAGTGCTGCTGACCGCAGGCTCGATCGGCAGCGTGCAGATCCTCGAGCGCTCGGGCATCGGTTCCGCGCAGCGCCTGAATCGATTGGGCATCCGCGTGCACAGCGACCTGCCCGGCGTCGGCGAGAACCTGCAGGACCATTTGCAGTTGCGCATGATCTACCGGGTCAACGGCATTGCCACACTGAACACCCGTGCCAGCTCGTGGTGGGGCAAGGCCATGATCGGGCTGGAGTACCTGCTGAAGCGTTCCGGTCCGATGGCGATGGCGCCGTCGCAACTGGGCGCGTTCGCGTTCAGCTCGCCGGACCAGGTGCGGGCCAACGTGGAGTATCACGTGCAGCCCCTGTCGCTGGAAAGGTTCGGCGAACCGCTGCACAGCTTCAATGCCTTCACGGCCAGCGTCTGCAACCTGCGCCCCACCTCGCGCGGCAGCGTCCATATCGCTTCAGCGGAGGTGGAGGCCGCACCGGAGATCAAGCCGAATTACCTGTCCACCGAGGAAGACTGCCGCGTCGCCGCCGATTCGCTGCGACTGACCCGGCGGATTCTGGCCAGTCCCGCCTTCAGGCCGTATGCGCCGGAGGAATACAAACCCGGCAACCAGTTTCAAACCGATGAGCAGCTGGTCAAGGCGGCGGGCGATATCGGCACCACGATCTTCCATCCCGTCGGCACCTGCAAGATGGGACGCGCCGACGACCCGCAGGCGGTGCTGGATTCCGAACTGCGCGTCAGGGGGATCGATGGCTTGCGCGTCGTCGATGCCTCGGCGATGCCCTCCATCGTTTCGGGGAACACGGCAGCACCGACCATGATGATCGCCGAGCGGGTGGCGGAACTGCTGCAAGCGACGGCGTAACGGGCAGGCACGCCGCCGCCTTATTCACTACAGGCAGTAAGCTTTCTCGCAATCGGGCCATCCGTGGCGCCGGAGTTTCGGGGTATGATTTGACGCATCCATTCCTGTTTCCAGAAAGGTAGTGCTCATGTCTCACGCGATTCGTATCCATCAGGTCGGCGGTCCGGAAGTGTTGCAGTGGGAGCAGGCCGATGTCGGCGTTCCCGGACCCGGCCAGGTCAGGCTGAAACAGACGGCGGTCGGGCTGAACTTCATCGATGTCTATCACCGTACCGGACTCTATCCCTTGCCGCTGCCGTTCGTGCCGGGCATGGAAGGCGCCGGGGTGGTCGAGGCGGTCGGCGACGGCGTCACGCACCTCAGGACGGGAGACCGGGTTGCCTACGCATCCGTGATCGGCGCCTATGCCGAGACCCGGCTCATCCCGGCTGACAGGCTGGTCAAGCTGCCGGCCAACATCGACGACCGCACGGCGGCAGCGATGATGCTGCAAGGCATGACCGCGCGCTATCTCATCCGCGACATCTACAAGGTCGGGCCGGGCGACACCATCCTGATACACGCTGCCGCCGGCGGTGTCGGGCTGATCGTGTGCCAGTGGGCCGCCGCCCTGGGCGCGACCGTGATCGGCACCGTGTCCAGCGACGAGAAGGCCGCCCTGGCCAAGGCCAACGGCTGCCACCATCCCATCGTCTATACCCGCGAGGATTTCCAGGCGCGGCTGCTCGAGATCACCGGCGGCAAGAAACTGCCGGTGGTCTACGACTCGGTCGGCAAGGACACTTTCATGAAGTCGCTCGACTGCCTGCAGCCGCGCGGCCTGATGGTGCTGTTCGGCGCTTCGTCGGGCGCGGTCCCGCCGTTCGACCTGTCCGTGTTGTCGCAAAAGGGTTCGCTCATGATCACCCGGCCGACACTGGCCACCTTCGTGGCGAGCAGGCCGCTGCTGGAAGAGAATGCGGCGGACCTGTTCGATGTGGTCGGCTCGGGCAAGGTCAAGATCTACGTCAACCAGACTTATGCTCTGAAGGATGCGGCGCAGGCGCACCGCGACCTGGAAGCGCGCAAGACCACGGGATCGACCGTGCTGACCGTCTGAACTGACCGCACGGCTCGCCGATGGCCACTTCCACCAGCTGGTTCTACTGGGCGCTGATGTCGGCGGCCTTCGCTGCGCTCACTGCCATTTTTGCCAAGATCGGCATCAGGGGCGTCGATTCCGATCTGGCCACGCTGGTCCGGACCGCGATCATCATCGTCGTGCTCGCGGCCTTTGTCTGGTTCACCGGAAAATGGAGCAATCCGTTCGCCCTGTCTTCCCGGACTTGGCTGTTTCTTGCGCTCTCTGCGCTGGCCACGGGGGCTTCGTGGGTCTGCTACTTCCGCGCCCTGCAGATCGGCGATGCGTCGAAGGTTGCGCCCGTCGACAAGTTGAGTCTGGTGCTGGTGGCCATCTTCGCCGTCGCCTTTCTCGGCGAGCGGCCATCGCTGCGCGAATGGACCGGCATCGCCCTGGTTGCCGGCGGCGTGCTGATCCTGGCGCTATAGCCGGCAGGAGGAATCCATCATGCACGACATACATCAATTCATGCACGGCAGCCGGATGCTGCTGGCCTGCCTGATCGTACTGGCTTGCCCGCTGGCGGCGGCGGAAGATCCGGTGACACCGGAACAGGTGGTCGGCGCCATCGAGGGCACGTTCGGGGTGACGCCCGGCGAACGCCGCAACCATACCAAGGGCACTTGTGCGGAAGGTGAATTCGTCGGCACCCCTGAAGCTGCGGCGTATTCGCGCTCGCCGCTGTTTTCCGGACAGCGCATCCCGGTCATCGCGCGTTTCTCGCTTGCGGGCGGCAATCCCAAGGCGCCTGACACCGCCAGAAGCCCGCGCGGGATGGCACTCGAATTCGCGCTGCCCGACGGCAGTCTGCAGCACATGACGATGCTCAACATACCGGTCTTCGGTGCCATGCGGCCGCGCACCTTCCTCGACCTGATGCTCGCCTCCAGACCCGACCCGGCGACCGGCAAGCCCGATCCGGAAAAGCTCAAGGCGTTCAAGGCCACCCATCCGGACAGCCTGGCGCTAGCCGAGTTCATGGCGAAGCACAATCCCCCGGTCAGCTATGCGAACAGCGCCTATTACGGCATCCACACCTTCAGGTTCATCGATGGCAGGAACAAGACCACCCCGGTGCGCTGGCGTTTCGTGCCGCAGGATGGCGAGAAGCGGCTCACGGATGCCGAGCTGGGTTCGTTGCCGGCGGATTTCCTCGAACAGCGGCTGATCGAGCGGGCCCGGACGGGGCCGTTGCGCTGGGACATGATCGTCAGCATCGGGGAGCCGGGAGATCCGGAAAACGATCCCACGCTGGCGTGGCCCGAGACGCGCAAGCAGATCAGGGCGGGCACGCTGACCGTCACTTCGGCGATGCCGCAGAAAGGCGCCGCGTGCGAGCCGGTCAACTTCGACCCGCTGGTGATGGGCGACGGCATTGCGCCCACCAACGACCCTATATTGCTGTTCCGTTCCCCGGCTTATGCGCTATCGTTCGCCAGGCGGCTCGGCGGAATTTGATTGCGCGCGCCGCGCGGTGAATTAGAATCGTTTCCGGACAAGACCAAGGGGTAGAAGGCAGTGGGCGATTCGCATGGAAAACTGCGGCACGAACTGGAAGTCGCGCAGCGCGCGCTGGCCGAGGCCGAGGAACGTTGTGCCCGCCTGCATGCCGAGAATCTGGCCGCCATGGAAGAGTTCGAGGATACGCGCAAACAGATCGAACGCGTGAAGCAGGAATGGATGGCGGCCCTGGACGTGGTGGAAGACCCGATCTTTCTGCATGACAAGGATTTTCGCATCCTGCGCTGCAACCTGGCGTATCAGCGATATGCCGGTATTCCCTATGCGCAGATCATCGGCAGGCACTACTACGAAGTCTTCCCGCTGACCCATGCGCCGCTGCGCAACTGCTTGCAGCGCCTGGAAAAGACGGCGGTAGCGGGCCAGGAAGAGGATGTGGAGTTCGGCGCCCATACCTTTCGCTCCCGCGCCTATACCGTGAACGACCAGCAGGGCGGCTATCTCTATTCCGTGCACATCCTGGATGACATCACCGAACGTCGCAAGGCCGCGGAGGCGCTGGCCGCGAACGAAAAGCGGTTCCGCGAACTGGTCGAGACGATATCGGACTGGGTGTGGGAGGTGGACGAGCAGGGCAGGTACACCTATTGCAGTCCCCGGGTGAAAGACCTGCTGGGCTACGAACCGGCCGAACTGATCGGCAAAACGCCATTCGACCTGATGGCGGCGGGCGAAGCGGCGCGGGTGGGAGACATCTTCGGCAGGCACATTGCGGCAAGGGAACCCTTGAGGTGCCTGGAGAACACCAATCTGCACAAGAACGGGCAACCGGTCGTGCTGGAAACCAGCGGCACCCCGGTCTTCGATGCCCACGGTACTTTCAAGGGTTACCGGGGAATCGATCGCGACATCACCGAGCGCAAGAGGCTGGAACGGGAACTGGAATACCAGGCGCACACCGACGTGCTGACCGGACTGCATAACCGGCGCCATTTCTTCGAACTGGCGGAACAGGAACTGACCCGCTCCAGGCGCTATGGCAAGCAGCTTTCGCTGCTGATGCTGGATGTGGACCAGTTCAAGCTCCTGAACGATACCTATGGGCACCATGTCGGGGACACGGTCCTGCAAAAACTGAGCGAGATTTGTACGCGCACCCTGCGCGAGATCGACATTGCGGGACGCATCGGCGGAGAGGAATTCGCCATTCTGCTGCCGGAGACCATGGCCGACCATGCTCTGGAGGTGGCCGAACGGCTGAGGCTGGCCATCGCAGGCGCAACGGTGCAGCGGGAACAAGGCGATTGCCCGGTGCAATTCACGGTCTCGATCGGGATTTCCAGCCTGGTCGCCACGGATAGCCAGATCGACGAGCTGCTGCGCCGCGCCGACGCGGCCCTGTATGTTGCCAAGCAGGCCGGACGCAACAGGGTGAGAGCCGAAGAAGTTACCTGAAACGAAGATCGTCTGCGACGATTAGCTCAAAAACTAAAGAAATCTCCGGAGTGGCCGAAACTTACAAGAGACATGCGGTTCTCGGATAGACCTGAAACCATAAAAACAGGCCAAAAACAAAAAAGCAGGAGGGGGAAACATGAAGAAGAATTTGCCTGTCACGCAAATCGAGAAGCAGTTCGCACACAATATACGCATCGTTTCCAAGACCGACCTGAAAGGGCTCATCACCTATGTGAACGACGATTTTCTCGAGGTCAGCGGTTTTACCAGGGAGGAGCTGATCGGGAAGAACCACAACATCGTGCGCCATCCCGACATGCCGCCCCAGGCATTCAAATGGTTATGGGACACCATCAAGCAGGACCTGCCCTGGCGGGGCATCGTAAAGAACCGCTGCAAGAATGGCGACTATTACTGGGTCAAGGCGCTGGTATCCCCCATCAAGAACGACGGCAAGGTCATCGGCTATCTCTCGGTCAGAAGCGTCCCTTCCAGGAATGAAGTCGCCGCGGCAGATGCGCTATACAAGCAACTCAATGCGTCGGGCGCTGCGATCGGCTCCAGGTTCGACCGTTTCAGGTTCAGGAACCTTTCCCTGAACCTCAAGCTGCAGCTGCTCATTCAACCGGTTTTGTTCTTCATGCTTGCCGGTGCGACCTACAGCCTGTATGAGCAGATGAAGACGACCATGCTCAACACGGCACAGCAGCGTGCCGAGGCAACGGCCATGCAGGTGATCGACAGCGCCAACATGCTCATGGTTACGGGAATGATCTCCGACCAGGATAACCGCAGGCTGATGATCAAGAAGATCATCGAAGGCCAGCAGCTGAAGTCGTTGCGTCTGATGCGCACCCAGCAGGTGGTGGATCAGTTCGGTCCGGGGTTGCCCGAGGAGCATCTCGACGACCCGCTGGTGAAGGAAGTGATTGAAACCTCGGTCAAGCAGGGCAAGTCCGTTCCCTACTTCAACCAGTTTCGGGCGGACGGAAGGTTTTTGTTCAGGGCGATCACCCCCTACATCGAGTCGCATGAATTTCACGGCACGGATTGCCTGAGTTGCCACAATGTCGCCGTGGGCAGCTCGAATGGCGCATCCGACATCACGCTGGACCTGACCGACGATTTCAGCCACCTGCACAATCTTCTGTTCATCCTGATCGCATCGCAGATCGGCCTGCAGTTGCTGGTCTTCGTGATCCTGAGGGGCAGCTTCAGACGATTTGTGGAAAAACCGCTGGTCGGAATGGAAAAACAATTCGAGGATGTCATCGAAGGGAATCTGACTGGCGACATCGATATTTCGGGGCGGGATGAAACCGGGCTCCTGTATTGCAAGTTGCAGATCATGCAATCCCAGATCCAGGTGATGCTGGACGAGATGGCGCTGGCCTCGTCCATCATCATGGAGCGCAGCGCCGAACTGGACGGGAAAGTGGTGCAGGTCGCCGAACACTCGAGCAACCAGAGAAACAGCATCCAGCTGATCACGACCACCATGGAGAATTTCAGCAAATCCGTATCCCAGGTTGCCCAGGATGCGAATAACTCGGCAGGGGCGGCGCAGAGTTCCCAGGAGATGATCGAGGAGAGCAACAAGCGAATGGAGCAGACCATCGCCTCGACCACCAAGGTGGTGCAGGCGGTACGGACCTCCAGCAATACGATCGACGAGCTTAAGGTGGCCATCCAGAAGATCGGCGATATCAGCAAAGTCATCAAGGAGATCGCAGACCAGACCAACCTGCTTGCCCTGAATGCGGCGATCGAGGCGGCACGTGCCGGCGAACAGGGCAGGGGGTTCGCTGTGGTGGCCGACGAGGTGCGGAAGCTGGCTGAACGGACTGGCTCAAGTACGACGGATATCGCCAATATGGTGGAGAACATCCATGCCGTGAGCCAGAGCGTCGTTGCCTCCATGCATCAGGCGATACGGGAAGTCGAAGAAGAGGCGGTGATCGTTCATGAGAACGGGGAGACCCTGAAAAAGATCATGCAATCCGGCCGGCAGGTAACGGAGAATGCGCAGCGTATCGCCCACGTCTCGGAGGATCAGTCGCACGCCAGCCAGGACGTTTCGAATAACCTTGAGCATATCTCCGAACTGGTGGACAGCAATGCCGATATCGCGGATGCGGCGAAGCAGGCTTCGCAGGCACTGATCAAATCTGCTACCGAACTGCAGGCCATGATCGAATTGCTCAACCGGAAAAACTGACCGGGCCGCCCGTGGCGCCAGGCCGTGCGGAGCAACGGCCTGGCGCCTGTGCGAGATATGCACACTGCAGGCGTCCCATTCAGGGCACTTGCAGCACATCCCCCATGGCTATGCATTCTTGGACAACAGGTTCCCGCGCACGAAGTTGATATGCAGGCGCAGTTCATAAAGCAGGTCCCCGAACGCGGCTGGCACCACTATCCTGTTGGCCGCATCCTCGATGCTCTCCAACTGCTGCAGGAATTCGTCCCGCCGGGCGGGATCGAATGAGGATCGGATGGCGTTGCGCTCGAGCTCCAGCAATGCCCGGTACCAGCGATAGATGCGTGACCTGATGCGCCAGCGGTAGACGGCCGGAGCGATCTTCAATGCGGGAACCAGCAGGATGACGACGGGCACGATGGCTTCCAGTGCGCGCGAGATCAGGCTCGCGATCCAGAATGGAAAAGTGCGGTAGAGGAAACTCTTGCCGGATGCGTAATAGCGGCTGGCGTCCTTGCTGATGCGGAATTCGTGTTCCGCCGGATTGGGGAATTCGCCGCGCTTCTTGTACAGGCCGGGCTTGCCGTGCACTTCCTGCGCCGCTTCCAGCAGCACGTCGGAGAGCGCGGGATGCAGGCTGTCGCGGGCGATAAGTTCCACCGTGGGACCGACCAGGTTGAGGTCGGCCGGAGGAATGTCCTTGCCGAAGTCGAGCGCGCCCCTGGGTATTTCCAGCATGTTCAGGTATTCGATGCGGCGCGTATAGCCTTCGGCCTGGGTGAAATTGAACAGGTGGACATCCGGGTTGTGCAGCAGCGCGCGTATCGTGTCTATAGAGGTTGAATCGCTCATCAGGAAAACGGCATCGATGCGATTCTCCAGCAACGCCTTCACCGGATCGTCCCCCGTACTCAGCAGCGTGGTTCCGTCATTCGGCACGATGCCGTTGGCCTTCAGCAGGGCAAGCGCCAGGGTATGGGTGCCGCTGCCTTCCTGGTCGATATCCAGCCGGTGCCTTCTGAAATCGGAGAGCAGCTTCTTGGGCTTGCCTCGGTAGAAGATCATCAGCGGCTGGTAGGCGACGTTGCCCAGCGACATCAGGTGCTCGATGTCGGTGCTGCCGACTTCCCCGCCCATCACGAATCCCACATCGACCTTGATGGCTGGATTGGACAACATCCTGAGGTTGTCCATGGAGCCTTCCGAGGGAATGATGTTGGCTGTGATGCCCTGTTTGGCCAGGATCGTCTTGTACTTCTCGGCGTTGTTCTGATACGAACTGCCTTTGGGTCCGCTGGCGATGGTGATGGTGGTGGGGGGGGCGGAATTGATGAACACCAGCACCGCTATGCCTGTCGCCAACGCGACGAGCAGTATCCCGCTTGCCGACATGAACAGGCCGATTCCGGTAATTGCCTTGAGTTGCGCCAGCTTCCTGGCAAGGTAGGTATTCATGGGCTGCATGGAAGTCCGTCGATCTGGATAAAGTACGCGACCGATTCTATCGCAGCCGAGATCTATCCAGGCACGTCCGGATCAAAGAACTGGCTCGCCCAAGGAGATGCACGAGGGAGTGCAGTCACGCATAACAAAAAAGCCCTGAAAGGGCTTTTAATTTGTGTTGCAGTCTTTTTTGCAGCGTCCTGGTGCGACCGACGTGCATATTTAATTGGCGTCCCCTACGGTATTAAAATAACTATATTAATCAATTAGTAGAGATATTGTTACCATCAAAGTTACCAACATGTAGGTATTTGGAACTGGGGTTAGAATCTTGAAAATGCGTATTCTAATTTGTGGTTTTTCATATTCTTTAGTTACGTTGGATGGTAATTCATAACCGAAATGTTCGGTTATGAATTACCAGTTCACCAACGCCCGAGATTTGCAGCGAATTAGCCAGGTATGTACCAATCCATCGAAAACGTCGGCACGTTTCACTCAATAATCGGGGAGGCCGTACATGCCATGGCGGAATTTGGAACGGCGATCCAACATGAGGAATGATTGACGTTTGCGACATAGGACATCGGATCGATAGCAAATAATTATTCAAAAAAGTTGAACTTATGTTTAACTTTTTCTTTCGCCCAAAGAATTCTTCTAGCACAGAGAGTGAAAGTTAAACATAAGTTCAACTTTTTGCCTCCTTCCAAACTCATCAATTAAGTCACCGCGTAAAAGTTGAACATTTGTTGAACTTTGTTGTGGTCAATACAAAAATTCCTGCAACATCGTTCCGGTTGCAGTGTTTTTGCGCTCGTGAATCCAATATCTGGCAAGAAGGAGAAAAAAATGATTATTTGGATGAAAATAACTCTATGAAAAACATATTATTTTTACAATAAGGGTACAAAATGGGTCACTTTTTTGGAAAAACGGTTGGCGCGAGGTCGTTCGACGAAAAAATGGTACAAAAAGGGGCACATTTGGGTCACTTTTTTTCGACGAAAAATGAAAAAAGTCGTTTGCGTCGGTTAGAGAGTGTTTTCGGAACCCAACAATGACGCGCGTCCCATCAACGATTCGGACAGTGACGGCCGAGAGATTGTCAGTCCGAAATTGACATCGTCAGCAACTCCATGTTTCAATGTGCGCACTTCGCTCCGGCGAGCACGATTGGCTGACGGTAAATCAGCTGTGCTTACTAGTAGGTGCACTAGAAATGGTGAATAAACTAGATTTAAACGTAGTACCTGAACGTAGTAGGCGGGCTAGTCCCCCGTGAATCGAGTACCGCACACCAGTGCAACTCAACAAACCGGCCCAGAAATGCGGCTGGAATCTTAGGCGACTCAGACGGACGTAGTCCGTAGGTGCATGCCATTCGCCCTGTCCGGGCAAGACATTCAAGTAGTCGGAATCAAACATCAGTAGAGAAACCAGTACCCCCTTAACGGGCGCTTGATACCCAGAGTCACTACGCACGAGGCCGACAGGTCATCGCGCCGTCGGCTGGTAGTGTCGTGACGCGCGGAAATCAGGTTGTCTGAGCTGTTCGCCAGTCCTATGGATTGGAGTTCGAACAACGGGGCGGGAAAAGTGGAAACGAGGATGGGAAGAAGAAGACGAACAGGTCAGAAAAGGACAAGACGCAGTACGCATTACACACCCCTTACAGTCGAAAGATTGTCTGTACTCCATAGACCGCTGCATAAGGCGCGGCTGTGTTGGCGAGGGAAAAACCGGAGCCGAAAGGCTATATCTCCTGTTGGTAGGGAGTGATTTGAGTATGCCGCGTGTGTGATCGAGAAAGATTTAAAAAAAGGGATGCCTTCATTGGCAGTAGAAGAGGACTGGCTGTAGTGGCCAGAGTTGCGCAAGCAACGTTGACATGTAGAGTAGAAATGCTCCATAGCAGCACTCATCCCGATGAGACTCACGTTATTACCAGGCTGGCGACAGCCGAATCGATACTCACCGCGTCTGGCGGTCAATTCAGACACCCGAGCGCCGGGTTAATGCGCGAACCTCAGTCGATGTTGAAGTGCATGTAAATCTGACCCATGTTGTGCATTGAATTTTGACCCACCCTTGAATTATCTCTGAACCTCTCAGGTTGTGGATAGTTTTCTGGATTTACCTCCCTTTCCGGTTTGTGTTGAAC